>Ga0209474_10000014_pt1 | contig 201721 bp, 158 predicted proteins | sample GraSoiAngelo_145_FD_185902 | JGI IMG/M metagenome (GOLD analysis project Ga0209474, IMG submission 185902) | Grasslands soil microbial communities from the Angelo Coastal Reserve, California, USA - 14_1009_05_20cm (SPAdes) (version 2) | ecosystem: Environmental > Terrestrial > Soil >... | reverse complement strand
ATCAGCAATCTGCAAATCTGCAATCTCAATCCGTAACATAAGGAATCAACGCGATCTGGCGCGCGCGCTTGATCGCCGTCTGCAGCTTCCGCTGATGCATCGCGCAGGTGCCCGAGATGCGCCGCGGCAGAATCTTGCCGCGCTCGGGCACGAACGGTCCGATCAGCTTCACGTCCTTGTAGTTGATGTCGTCGATCTTGTCCGCGCAGAACTTGCAGACCTTGCGCCGGCGGAACAGCGTGCGGCGCTGGCCCTGACCCTTCTCGCCGCCCTTCTTGTCGCCCGCCTTGCCCCGACCGCCGCCGCCGCCCGTGCGTCCTTGTCCGAAAGCCATTTACACCTCCACCCCGTCGAAGTGCTCGTCGTCGGTGTCATCGAGATCGATCGGCTGCCGCCCTTCTCCGGGCTGCCGCACCGGCGGCAGACCGCGGCGAACGCGCCGCCGCTCGGAGTCCGTCTGGCGCTTCGAGCGCGTGCGGTCGACGACCTTCTTCTCTTCATCGACGCGGACGATCATGTGCCGGATCACCTGGTCGAGGACACGCAGCCGGCGATCCAGCTCTTTCATCAGCTCGCCCGATCCGTTGATCACGTCGAGGACGTACACGCCCTCCTTGTTGTGAGCGATCTCGTAGGCGAGGCGCTTGCGCCCCCAGTTCTCGGTCTTGTCGATGCCGCCGTTCATCCGCGACACGACGCCTTCGATCTGCGTGTGCAGCTCGGCGACCTGCTGCTCGGTCGAGTCGGGAGGAAGGATGTAGACGAGCTCGTACTGACGGTTTGCCATGACTGCTCCTTAAGGACCTTGCATTGCGGATTTTGGATTTCGGATTGCGGATTGAATCGAACCCTCAATCCGCCAATCCGCAATCGCCAATCCGCAATCCGAGGGCCGCCATCGGGCGGCAAGGATTATTCGGTCGTTGCCGGATCGCCGCCGTTGTACTGATTCATCACCGCGGCGATCCCGGAGGTGATGAACATCTCTGCCGCGTCGGCCGAGCGCGTAATCATGCGGTCGGCTTCGGCGCGCTCATCGGCGTCGAAGCGCGACAGGACATGGTCGGCGAGATCGCGCCGCGCCTTCCCCTCGGGGCCTTCGGGGCCGCGTCCGACGCCGAGGCGCAGCCTCGCGAAATCATCGCCGAGGTGCGCAATCACCGACTTCAACCCGTTGTGCCCGCCCGCCGATCCGCGCGCGCGCGCCCGAAGCTTCCCGAGCGGCAGCTGCGCTTCGTCGACGATGACGAGGAGGTCGGCCGCGTCGATCTTGAAATACCGCAGCAGCTCGCCAATCGCCTGGCCGCTGTTGTTCACGAACGTGAGCGGCTTAGCGACGATCGTGTCGCGGTCGCGCCACCTGGCCATCAGCGCGTCGGCCGGCGCCGATTCGAACGTGACGGCCGCGCGGCGCGCCACTTCGTCGATCACGTCGAAGCCGACGTTGTGCCGCGTGCCGCGGTACTTCGAACCCGGATTGCCTAATCCGACGATCAGCTTTACTTCTTCTTCTCCTCTTTCTCTTTTTTCTCTTCTTCGACTTCTTCCTTCTTGCCCTTCTTGATGACTTCGGGCTCGGCCGGCGTCGCGGTCGCCGCGGCGGCGGTGACTTCCGGCGTCGGAGCCTCTTCGGCCTTCGGCATGATCACGTGGACGAGCATCGCTTCCCCTTCGGTGACCGGCTTCCATTTCGGATTGGTCGCGATGTCGCGGACGCGGATGCCCTGATGCAGCATCAGCTCGCTGACGTCGACGTCGACGTGCTCGGGAATGTCGGCCGGCAGGCACTCGACGACGATCTCCCGACGGATGAACTCGAGCACGCCGCCCTGCTGCTTGACGCCCTTCGGCTCGCCGTGGACCATCACCGGAATGGTGACCTGCAGCACCTTGTCCATCGCGACGCGGTAGAAGTCGGCGTGCAGCACGTGATGCGTGACCGGATCGAGCTGGAAGTCCTTCACGAGGACGCGCGCGTCGGGCGCGCCCGCGAGCTTCAGCGAGATGAGCGTGTTGGCGCCCGACTCCGAATGCAGAATCCTCAGCAGCGCGCGCGGCTCGACCGTGATAGGCGTCGCCTTGTTCCCGTCGCCGCCGTAGAGCACGCCGGGCACCTTCCCGTCGCGCCGCGTCCGCCGCGCCTCGTTCTTCCCGAACGTGTCGCGCGCTGTTGCCTCGAGAACCGCTTCCATATCTCTCTCTCTCCCAGCTATCAGCTATCAGCTATCAGCTATCAGCTATCAGCTATCAGCTACACGAACAACGAAGAGACCGATGTCTCTTCGTGAATACTCTTGATCGCCTGCCCGAGCAGCCGCGCCACCGAAAGCACGACGATCTTCTTGCACGCCGCCGCCGTCGACGACAGCGGGATCGTGTTGGTCACGATCAGCTGATCGATCGGCGATTTCTGGATCCGGTCGATCGCCGGACCCGACAACACGCCGTGCACCGCGCACGCGAACACGCGTTCGGCGCCGTTTTCCTTCAGCGCGCTGGCGCCCTTGGTGATCGTGCCGGCCGTGTCGATGATGTCGTCCTGCAGGATGCAGGTGCGCCCTTCAACGTCGCCGATCACGTTCATCACTTCCGCCGTCCCATCGTCGGTGCGCCGCTTGTCGATGATCGCGAGCTCGGCGCCCAGCCGCTTCGCGTAGGCGCGCGCGCGCTCCGCGCCGCCGGCGTCGGGCGACACGAGCGTGACCTTCGGATGATCGAGGCGCGACAGGTAATCGATGATCACCGGCGCCGCGAACAGATGGTCGACCGGGATGTCAAAGAACCCCTGGATCTGCGCCTTGTGCAGATCCATCGTCAGCACGCGGTTCGTGCCCGCGGCGCTCAGGATGTTGGCGACGAGCTTCGCCGAAATCGGGACCCGCGGCTTGTCCTTGCGGTCCTGGCGCGCGTAGCCGTAATACGGAATCACCGCCGTGATGCGCGCCGCCGACGAGCGGCGGAACGCATCGATCATCACCAGCATCTCCATGATGTGCTGGTCGACCGGCGAGCACGTCGGCTGGACGACGAACACGTCGGTGCCGCGAATGTTCTCGTCGATCTGGAACGAGACTTCCGAATCGGGGAACCGGCGCAGCCGCGCCTGACCGACCTTGATGCCAAGGAACGTCGCAATCTCCCGCGCGAGCTCTGGATGCGCGCTGCCCGAGAACACCTTCAGCTCTCCGAACCCGGTCGCCATGAGAGGTTCACCAACTATCACCTGCAGCAGCCCTCACATAGTGGCTGGGGCGGAAGGATTCGAACCTTCGAATACGGGATCCAAAGTCCCGCGCCTTACCGCTTGGCCACGCCCCATTGTTTACTCCGGGAGTCCCTGCTCCCGTGACGCGCTTCGAGGGTCGCCTCGCGCCCGACTTCGCTCCGTGTCGCCGATTTGGAAAGCTGATCCTTCAGGAGTGGCCCGAACCACGTGACGCAAACGGTAAGTGTATACGATGGGCTTATTTGGCGGCAAGTCTCCGGCATTCCGCGCGCGTCAGCGTGCGCGTCACGATCGCCGAGCGATTCCCGCGCTTGAGCGCTCCGGCGGCGTCGAACGCGGCGCCTTTCGTTTCGAAGAGTCCAAATACTGCCGAGCCGCTGCCCGACATCGCCGCGCGAGTCGATCCTGCGCGGTTCAGCGACGACACGATGCGGCGAATTTCGGGATGACGTTTCGAAACGGGTGCTTCGAGATCGTTCACGGAACCGGGCCGGGCAAGCTCGGCCCCCACAGCGCCTGCGGCCCCGACGCGACGCTCTGTTCTCGTTACGGGCGAGAGCATCGGCGCATGACAGCCTTGAGCCGTTGCGAGGCGCTTGCGCCGAGCAACAGCGCCGCGGGTGGGGCCCCGGCGCAATGAAAGATCTGGGGCCCCACGCGAAAGTAAAAAATGTTGATGGCGACAGTCGCGATCGAACCACGCGTAAGCCTCCTTCGTGCCGACGCCGAACGGCGGGATGACGAGAACGACCCACCGGCGCGGGTGATCGGGTAACGGGACGAGAACATCGCCGCGCTCCAACCCCAGAACCGTGCCGCCTTCGAGGAAGTACGGCACGTCCGCGCCGAGCGTTACCGCCGCTTCGCGGACCGATTGCTGATCGACGCGCCAGACTTTCGCCAGCGCGCGCAGCGCCGCCGCCGCGTCGCTGCTGCCGCCGCCGAGCCCGGCCTGCACAGGGATGCATTTCGTCAGATGAATCGCGACGCCGCGCGGCGCACCGCGCCGCCGCGCCGCCTTCCACAAGCGGTCGGCCGCGCGCCACACGAGGTTCGTCCGATCGCGGGGCAGCGACGCATCGTCGCACGTGAGCCGAAATGGCCCGGCGACGTGACGGATCGTCAGCGTGTCATGGAGCGCAATCGACTGAAAGATCGTCCGCAGCTCGTGGTATCCGTCCGGACGTGTGCCGAGCACGCGGAGCGACAGGTTAATTTTTGCGAACGCCCGCGCGCGCATCTTTCAATTCGTCGAGGGTGATCGGCTCGGCCGACCGCGGGATCTGCACGGTGAACACCTCCTGTCCGAGCGGCGTGTTGATGTCCACTTGCGACAGCGCGAGCTTCAGGTCGAATTGCTGCCGATCGAGGGCGGCCAGATGGATCGTTCGCGGCACCCCGTCCTGGAAATCACGATACTCCGCACGCCACTCGGCGCGTCCGGCGGTCGAGGGGTGCACGGTGGCAACCAGCCGCCACGGCGCTGCGTGCGGATCGCGGCGCAGGTAGATGTGGGTCGGCCCGTCGGAGATGACGCGCCAGTCGTCGCCGAGCTGACGCGCGCCTTCGACGTCTGGAGCGATCGCGCAGCCGGTCAGCGTCGATCGCAGCTCGATTGGATCGAGCGGCACGCCGGCCACCGCTTCCAGCACTTCGTCGGGACGCCCGTGCTGGAGCACACGGTCGTCGCGCGGCAGCAGCAGCGTCGCGTCGTTGGCGCGTGCAACGAAGATGAAAAGCGGCGCGCCGAACGGCGCCACCGCTTCGATGCGCGCCGACGCCGGGCGCGCCACGCCGGTCAGCAGGCGTGCGCGCAGGCCGCGGCCTCCAGCGGATCCACTCGCGGCGATTTCTGCGCTGAGCGTCGTGATTTTCTGACAGGCGGTCGTCGCCTCGATGAGCGCGTCGCGTGCATCCGCGGCAGGGCCGCCGGGGCCGGCGGGGAGCTTCAGCAATGCCGGCGCGCAGGAGGTGAAGCAGGCCGTCGCGACGGCGACGATGAACGCACGCCGAATCACTTTTGATTGAGCTTCTGTTTCGCCGCCCGGATCTTCTTGTCGACGTCGGCGCGATCGATGTCCGAGCCGTCGCCGGCGAGCGCGCGCGTCCACGCGGCGATCGCGTCGTTGTAGCGACCGAGCTTGAACAGGACTTCGCCGTAGTGCTCCTGGATGACGGCGTTGTTCTTGAGCTGATCGGCGGCCTTGCGCAGGTTGTCTTCGGCCAGATCGAGCTTGTCGGCCTTGAAATACGCCCATCCCAGGCTATCGAGATAGGAACCGTTTTCCGGTTCGATCTGCAGCGCCTTCTTCAGGTAGTTCACCGACTCGTCGAGGCGCTCGCCGCGCTCGGCGAGCATGTAGCCCAGATAATTCAGCGCCGCGGCGTTGTCGGGATCGCGATTCAGGATGCGCTGGAACTGCGCCTCGGCGTCCGGATACTTTTTCTGGCGGTCGTAGACCGAACCGAGCTCGAACATCAGCGACACGTCCGATGGGAACTTCGATTCTCCTTCCTGGAGGACGCGAACCGCCTGCGGGGTGCGCTCGGCGTCGGCGTAGATCTGCGCGAGCGCGATGTATGCCGTCGGATCGTCGCCGTGCTTCTTCAGCGCGCCCTCGAGCAGCGCGATGCCCTGATCGGGCTTGCCGCTGCGGCGCAGCGCCTGCGCCTGGAGCCGGATCAGGCGCAGATCGTCGGGATGATCGTTGAGCGCCGACTGCGCGGCTTCGATTGCCGCCGCGTACTTCTTCGCGGCGAGGTTCGCTTCCACGAGGTAGCTGGCCAGGTTCGGATCGCCGGGCGACTTGCGGCGCGCCTCCTCGAACGTCGCGATTGCCTTGTCGTGGTCGCCGATCTCCTGGTACGCAAAGCCGAGATGCGGCAGCAGCACGCCCGTGTCGAATCCGGGCGACGGTGCGGCGACGATCGGCGCCAGCGAATCGATGACGGCCTGATACTGCCGGCGCTCTTCGAGCGCCTCGGCCAGCGCGTAGTAACCCCACGGCGTTTTGCCGTTCTGCTCGATCAGACGCCGCGCCGTGTCTTCCGCGCCTTTCGCGTCGCCCAGCTGCCGCTGCGTCTGCGACATGAGATACAACGTCTGCGCGTCGTTCGGCCGCGTCGTCAACGCGTCGCTGAGCAGATCGCGCGCTTTCGTGAGGTTGTCGCGCCCGCCCGCCTTCAGCAGCGCCGACGCGTAGCGCATCTTCAGCTCGACGCTGCGCGGCGACTGCTGCACCAGATCCTCGTACGCGTCGGCCGCGTCGTTCCAGCGGCGTTCGTGCTCGTAGGCGTCGATGAGCAGCATCGGGCCGTCCTGCCAGCCCGGTTCCTGACGGACGAGATCGTTCAGCAGCGGAATCGCTTTCCCGTACTGATCGGCGCGGAGGTAGAGCCGCGCAAGCGTCGCGCGCACGTTCGGATCCGATTCGCGCGCCGCGCCTTCGATGGCCAGCTCGAGGTGACGGATCGCCTTCGCGATGTTCTCGTCGCTCGCGGCCGGCGCCGCACGCCGCCGCGATCCCGAGTCGCCGCGCCCGCCGCCGTCGACCATAGCGGCGTACACGATCCCGAGGACGCGGTTGGCTTCGCGGTTCGCCGGCGCGACCTTCAATGCGAGCTCGGCGGTCGCGCGCGCGTCGTTCATGCTGTTCTGGCGCAGGTACAGCGCAGCAAGCTCCGCCGGGATATCGGCGGCCTGCGGATCGAGCTCCATCGCTTTCTTGTATGCCGCGATCGCTCCCGTTGCATCGTCGCGCTCGTCGAGATGATGCGCGAGCAGGAACTGCGCGTACGCTTCAGCAACCTTGTCGGGCGGCGTGTTGACGACGGGTCGGCTCTGCAGAGCGAGCGCCGCCAGAAAGAGTGCGATCTTCATACGTTTGAATTATAGTCCCACCATGCCCGTTGACCCGGAGTTGCTCGAGATTCTCGCGTGTCCGAACTGTAAGACGCCCGTGGCGCTCGTCAAGAATGGCACTGCGCTGAAGTGTGCAACTTGTAAGCGCGTGTATCCCATCAAGGACGACATCCCGGTCATGCTCATCGACGAGGCCCAAATCGAAGAATAAGAATCGGGTAATCGGGTAATCGCGTAATCGGGTAATCGCGTAATCGGGTAATCGGGTAATCGCGTAATCCTGTAATCGCCGCCGAACGCGCCCACGCAATCCGCGCGATCAATCACCTAATCAATTACTCAATTACCCAATTACCCAATTACCCAATTACCCGATGCGTATTCTCCTCGTGCGGCTGCGCCAGATTGGCGATGTGGTGTTCACCACGCCGGCGATTCGCGCGCTGCGAGAACGCTTTCCGGACGCGCGGCTGACCTACGTCGTCGAACCGGCGGCGGCGCCGGTTGTCGCCCATAATCCGCATCTCGACGACGTCGTCGTTGCTCCACGCGCAGGCGGCCTGCGCGGCGTCGCCGCCGATCTGAAGCTCGGCGTTCGGCTTCGCGCCCGACGATACGATCTCGCGATCGATTTCCACGGCGGACCACGCGCGTCGCTGCTCACCTGGCTGAGCGGCGCGCGAGAGCGCATCGGCTACGACATCGCCGGACGCGGATGGATGTATACGCGCCGCATCGCGCGTCCGCGCGAGCTGCGCGCGCGCCATTCGGTCGAGAATCAGTGGGATCTGCTCACCCCGCTCGGCGTTTCGGCGCCAGACCGGACGGTGTTTCCGGTCGAGATGACGTCCGACGCCGCGGCGGCCGCGCGCGTGAGGGAGCGCCTCGAGCGCGCGGGCGTCGGCGCCGTCCATCAAATCATCGTCGTCCACGTCAGCGCGGGTAATCCGTTTCGCCGCTGGCCGACCGAGCATTTCGTGACGCTGGCGACGGCGCTCGCGGCGCGCGACGCGAATCGCCGCGTCGTGATCACGTCGGGACCGTCGGAGCACGAGGCCTCTCAGCGCGTGATCGATCGATCGCGCGATCGCGGCGCGGCCAACGTGCTCTCGTGCGGCGAGTTCTCGATTGCCGAACTGCGTGCGCTGCTCGACCGCGCGGCGTTGTACATCGGGGGAGACAGCGGCCCGCTTCATATCGCCGCGACGACGTGCGTGCCGATCGTGGGCCTGTATGGCCCGACGCTGCCCGAGCGGTCGGCGCCGTGGCGCGACGAGCGATTGACGAGCGAGTCGGTGGACGCGGGGCCACTTCCGTGCCGCCCCTGCGATCAGCGGGTATGCGCGCCTGGCGATTTCAGATGTCTCACGTGGGTCACGCCGCAGCAGGTAATCGACGCCGCCGAGCGCGTGATCACGACGCTCCGCGGTTCAGCCACTCCTCCCACGCCTTCTCGTTGAACGGACGGCCGAGAAATTCCTTCACCAGATCGGCCGCCGGCTTCGATCCGCCCGGCTGCAGCACCGTCTCGCGATAGCGGCGAGCCGGACCTGGCGCCAGCAGATCGCTCCGGTCGAAGCGGCTGAACATGTCCTTCGCGATCACGAGCGACCACTGGTAGATGTAGTACGACGACACGTACGCGGCGTTCGCCAGGTGCGTGAACGACGCTTGACGATGCGTCCCCTCGGCGTGGCCGTACGGCACGTACGCATTCATGATGTCGCGGATCAGCGCGGTCGAATCGACGCTCTTCGGGTCGCGATCGAACAGCGACAGCGAGAGCCGCGCGAACGCGATCTGGCCGGCGACGTTCAGCGCCGTGCAGCATTCCCTGGAGGCTTGCAACTTCTCGACGAGCGCCGGCGGTATCGGTTCGTTCGTCTCGTAGTGCTTCGCGAAGGTCGCGAGCGTCTTCGGGTCCCAGCTCCACTCTTCGAACATCTGCGACGGCGCCTCGTTGAAATCGCGCTCGGCGAAGCTCGTCAGACCCCACCAGCGCTGCCGGCCCGTGAAGATGTGCAACAGCGCGTGGCCGAACTCGTGAAACACCGGATCGCGCACGAGATCTTGTGTGAGCAGCCCCGGATCGCCCGGCTGTCCTCCCGGCAGGCTTTCCTGGATCACGACTTCCGGCAGCTGCCGGCCTGCAACGCCTTCGCGCGCGGTGCGCGTGTAAGCGCCGGTGCTCTGCTTGTTCGGCCGCGGGTGCGCGTCAAGATAGATGCGGCCGAGAACCTTTCCGCCGTCCACCATTTCGTACGCTTCGACCGAGGGATGCCAGAGAGGAACGTCTACGCGCCGGAAGGTCACGCCGTACATGCGGCTCGCGACGTCGAAGACTCCCTGCCGCACGCGTTCGTACGCGAAATAGGGACGCAGCGATTGCGAGTCGAAGTTGTAGTTCGCCCGGCGCACGAGCTCGCGATAGTAGGCGAGATCCCACGCCGCTATGTTTGTGGCGTCAGGGACGTCCTGCTTCTTGCGCCGGACCAGCTCCTCGTACTCGCGAGCGGCCTTCGGACGGGCCGCCGCGACGACGTGGTCGATGAAATCGGATTCCGCTTTGACGCTGCCAGCCATCGTATCGGCCGCGTCGTACTCCGCCCACGACCCGAAGCCGAGCAGGCGCGCGATCTCCGCGCGGATTGCAATCATCCGATCCAGGACGGCGAGATTTTCGGGATAGCCGACATTGGCGAGCTCGGTGTACATCCGCCGCCGCACGTCCTCGCTCCTTGCGAACGCGAGCACTGCCGGGCCGTCGGCATCTGCGGCGCGCAGGGTGATGCCGCCGGTGGCGTCTGGCTTGTGACGCGCGATGAGATCGGGCGGCAGCCCATCGAGATCGGCGGCGCTCGCGACGGTGATCGTCCGCTGGCTGTTGTTGATGTTGCGCAGGAATTCGCGCGCTGCCGTCTCGACGTCGCCGCGCAGTTGCGCGAGGCGCGCGCGCGTCGCCTCGTCCTTGTCGACGCCATCCAGCCGGAACGTCCGCAACTCCCGCGCAAGGAAGTACTTCGTCTCCGCGTCCTCGTTGCTCGCGTCGATCGCTGCCAGCGCGTCGTACACGCCGCGGTTCGTCGATCGCTCCGTCTTGATCGCTTCCGCACGGTTCAGCGCCGCCTCGGCCGCCTTCCTCATCCGATCGTCCGGATGCAGGTTCGCGATGACCCTGCCCGACCCAATGACGTCTTCAACCTCGAGAAAGATGTCGTCGTACGGACGCAGCGTGTTCTCGGCCGTGCGCCGCCCCTTTACCGCGAGCAGGCGATCGAGCGCCTGCCGCGCTTTCGCAAGGTGCATTTCAGCCTGCTTGTTGAACGACTCGGGCGTGTCGAGGCCGGCGTAGAACGGCGAGCTGTCGACGCTGCTCGTCGCCGCGGTCAGCGACGACACGACAGCGACCGCGAACGCCAGGCGCAGGAATTTCATGCCGAATTTTAAGGATAAGATGGGGACAGGCATGGATCAAGCGATTGCCGTCCGCATGCCCGGTGACGAGTTCGAGCACACCGGGCTGGTCGCGCTGTTCGCCGTCGCAGGGACGCTCCAGTTCTCCATTGCCGCCGCACAGATGCTGCTGACGATCGCGCTCATCTGCTGGGCGGCGCTCCTCATTGTCCGCCGCGAACGGGTCGACGTGCCGCCGTTTTTCTGGCCGCTCCTCGCCTACGCCGGCGCGACGGTCGTCTCTGCACTCTTTTCGGCCGATCCCCGGACGAGCTTCATCGACTGCAAGCAATTGGCGCTGTTTCTGCTCGTTCCGCTCACCTACCGCTTCGCGAGCGGCAGGCACGGCGGCACGTTGATGACGGTCGTCGTCTCCTGCGCGGCCGTCAGCGCCGCGTTGGGCATCTTCCAGTACGGCATCCTGCACTACGACCAGCTGAATCAGCGACCGCAGGGCACACTCGGCCACTACATGACCTACTCGGGTCTGTTGATGATCGTGATTGCCATCGCCCTCGCCCGCATCCTGTTCGCGAACTACGGCCGCACCTGGGCGGCGCTCGTGATGCCGGCGCTGGCCGTGGCGGTCACTCTGACGCTGACGCGCAACGCGTGGGTCGGCGTCTGCGCCGCCGCGGCGGTGCTCTTCTCGCTGAAGGATTTCCGCCTGTTCGCCGTGCTGCCGATCGTCGCCGCCGTTGCCGTCGCCCTGGCCCCGGCGCTCGTGACCAAGCGGGTGGCATCGCTGTTCGACATGAATGACGCGACGACGCGCGACCGGGTCGCGATGCTGCACGTGGGCGAGCGGATGATTCAGCGCCACCCGCTGACCGGCGTCGGCCCGAACATGGTCGAGCGCCTGTATCCGACCTACCGCGGACCCGACGCGGTGAAGCCGGTCAATCCGCACCTCCACAACGTGCCGCTGCAGATTGCGGCGGAGCGCGGGCTGCCGGCGCTCGCGATCTGGATCTGGTTCGTTGTCGCGCTCGTTGGCGATCTCTGGAAACGCTTCGCGGTCGGCGGGCAGATGCAGTTCCTCGCTGCGGCTGCGCTCGCCACGGTCGCCGCGCTGCTGACGGCCGGCATGTTCGAGTACAACTTCGGCGACTCCGAAGTGTTGATGCTGTTCCTGATTCTCGTCACGCTGCCCGCCGCGGCGCAGCGGCACTCCGATGTGGCGCGGTCCTTTCAGGGCCGCGAATCGTTCGTCGAAGGGTGAAGCCTCGCGCTCATTGACCTCGCTGCCTCGACTCGATCCCGTGCGCGCGCGCGAGCTCGTCTCGCGCTTCTCCGGACAACCCGTGCTCGTGGCCGGCGACGTCATGCTCGATCGCTTCATCGTCGGGCGGGTGACCCGAATCTCGCCGGAGGCGCCGGTGCCGGTGGTGCAGTTCCAGTCCGAGCACGTGCGGCTCGGCGGCGCCGCCAACGTCGCCAATAACATCGCGGCGCTCGGCGGCCGCGCCGCGCTCGTCGGCGTCGTGGGCGCAGACGATGCGGGCGAGCGGCTGACCGAGCAGCTCGCCGCCGCCGGAATCGCCGTCGACGGCGTCGTTCAGGATCCGGGGCGACCGACGACGGAGAAGGTGCGCGTCGTCACGGAACGCAATCAGCAGGTCGCGCGCATCGACTACGAACACGATTCCGACTGCGCCGGCGACGTGGAGCGCGCGCTCCTCGATCGCATCGCGCGGTACGAGCGCGATGCGAAGGCGCTGCTCGTGTCCGATTACCTCAAAGGCGCGATCACGCGCCCGGTGATGGAAGCGCTCCTGAACGCCCGGCTGAAGCCTTCGCGCTCCTCGAATCCGGAGCGCGAGCCTTCAGGCGAGCGACCCCCTCTGCTCATCGATCCCAAAATCGCGCATCTCGCCTTCTACGCCGGCGCGACCCTCATCACGCCGAACCATCACGAGGCTGAAATCGCGACGCACATCCGCATCAGGACCGACGACGATGCGCGCAGGGCCGCGCAGGCATTCCGATCGGCGGCGCGATCGGAGGCGGTGCTCATCACGCGAGGCGAACAGGGAATGTGGTTGTCGGACGCGACGATCGAGGGCGCCATACCGGCGGTCGCGCGCGAAGTGGCGGATGTGACGGGCGCGGGCGACACCGTCGCCGCGACGCTGGCGCTCGCCGTCGCCGCGGGCGCCACGCTCGCCGAAGCAGCCGTCCTCGCCAATCACGCCGCCGGCATTGTCGTCGGAAAATTCGGTCCGGCCACCGTCACACCCGACGAATTGCTCGATGCTTTCAAGCACGCCTGAGGCCTGCGCCATCGCTTATATGCGGTCCGCTGCGACGCGCTGTTCTCGATCCGCGCGAGGCCACGGCCCGAGCGCCTCAGCGCGTGGGGTGGGGCCCCACGCAATCAAAAAATGTGCAAAGGCGATCTCCGTTTCCGTATTGTACGTTTCCGTAATATCGAACCGATGCGCGCGGTCAGGCGGTTCTTTGAATTGTAACGGGTCTGCGTCGCGTTACCGCGCGCTGGACGGCGGCCACCACGTCGCAAGGCAGTGCAGGCAGCAGCAGGTATTCGTCGCAGCCGGCGCAGAGCGCCGCGTCACGATACGACGGCTCGATGTGCGACGTGATGATGACGACGCCGAGGCGCTGCGTGCGCTCGTCGGACCGCAATCGCCGCGTCAGCTCGATGCCGTCGATTGGCTGCCCCGGCTGAAGGAGGCGCGCGACGAACACATCAGGATTGTTCAGGAACGCCTGCTCGAGCGCGAGCAGAGGATCGAGGAATACCGTGACGAGGAAGCCGGCTGCCCACAGGGCAGTCCCATACATTTCCCGCTCGTCTTCGACGTAGCTGAGCAGGAAGGCTGTCGGCGCAGAGCTTGCGACCATGCGGCTCCTACGACGCGCGCACGAGCTCGTCCGAGCGCGGCATCCGACGGCCGTCATCAGCGTCGCTATCTTCCGGCGCGGCCCACCCTTCCGCGACGAGGAGGATGGCGTCGGCAGGCGCGAGATCGAGCCAATCGCCGACCTCGCGTCCGGTGACGTCGATGCCGTCGAGGCAGTCGGCGAGCTTGCGCACCAACCGCACTTTCATTGCAATCGTCGACAGCAACGCGCGTACCCAACGACCGCGCGACTCGGACGAGTCGGCAGCAATGACGGGCTGCCGCGGCTGTTAGAAAGATTCAGAACGGCGTGAATACCTGCATCGCCTTGACCTTGCCGTCGGCGTCGTACACGCCTCGCTGAAACCTTCCGCTCCAGCGGTCGTAGATGACCAGCGCGCTGCCCGACGCGTCGGACGCGCGCCATTCGTACCGCGGAAAAAAGGCATGCGCGGCGATGCCGAACACGATCACGCCGAGAAGCGCCCACCACCAAGCGTCTTTCTGGGTCATGAATCCTCTCAGTGCCTGAAATGCCTTCGGCCCGTGAACACCATCGCGAGGCCGTGCTCGTCGGCCGCCAGGATGACCTCGGCGTCGCGGACGGATCCGCCCGGCTGGACGACGGCCGTCGCGCCGGCGCGGGCCACGGCGTCCAGCCCGTCGCGGAACGGAAAGAACGCGTCGGACGCCGCAGCCGATCCGGTCAACGACACGTTCGCCGCACGGGCCTTCGCCGCCGCGACGTGCACCGCGTCGACACGGCTCATCTGACCCGCGCCGATCGCGAGCGTTCGGCTCTCGTCGGTGAAGATGACGGCGTTCGATTTGACGTGCGCGCACACGCGCCAGGCGAATCGAAGCGCCTCCCATTCCCCATCGGTCGGGTGTCGCTTCGTCGCGACGCGAAGCCCTTCGGGCAGCGACGATGGGCTCCAGGGATGACACGCCTCGGTCACGCGATCGCGCGTCTGGACGAGAACGCCGGCAAGCGTGGAGCGCATCTCCTCCACGAGGTGTGAGCGGCGGGCATCGCCGAGCGGACCGAAATCGGCGACGATGACGCGCATGTTCGTCTTGCGCGCCAGCACAGGACGCGCCGCTTCCTCGACGTCGGGCGCGACCACCGCCTCGATGAAGGTGGACACGATGGCTTCCGCGGCGGCGGCATCGATGACGCGGTTCACGGCCACGATCCCGCCGAACGCGGCGAGCGGGTCGGCGTCGCGCGCGCGGACGTACGCGTCTGCCGCCGACGCGCCGGTCGCTGCGCCGCACGGGTTCGTGTGCTTCACGACGACGGCAGCCGGTTCGGTGAATTCGAGCGCGATGCGCGCGGCGGCGTCGAGGTCGAGAAGATTGGTGTAGGACAGCTCCTTGCCCTGGAGGATGGAGATGGAGCCTCGCGCGCCGTTCTGAGCGATTTGGTACCACGCGGCGCGCTGATGTGGGTTCTCTCCGTACCGAAGGTCGCGAATTTTTTCGAGCGACAAATCGATGCGACCCGCAGCGCCTGCAGAGGATCCGGAATCGGATCGCACGAACTGTCCGCGATCGATGCTGAACCGGGCAAGCGCCGAAGCAATCGCAGTGTCGTACTGGCCGGTGTAAGCGATGGCGTCCTGCGCCAGCGCGAAGCGAAACTCGAGCGACGGACCGGACGGCCGGTCCAGTTCGTGCAGCACGTCGGGATATCGGCGCGGATCCACGACGACCAGAACGTCGCGAAAATTCTTTGCTGCGGCGCGGACGAGCGACGGACCGCCGATGTCGATCTGCTCGATCAACTCGTCGAAAGCGACGCCCGCCTTCTTCGCCGTCTCGGCGAATGGGTACAGGTTGACGACGACGACCTCCACGAGCTCGATGCCGTGAGCGTGCGCCGCCGCGACGTCGCCGGAATGGTCGCGGCGCGCGAGGATGCCGGCGTGAATCTTCGGATGGAGCGTTTTCACGCGGCCGTCCATCATTTCGGGGAAGCCGGTGACGTCGGACACGTTGATCACCGCCAGTCCCGCGTCGGTCAATGCGCGCGCTGTCCCCCCCGTCGACACGATCTCATAACCGTGATCGACAAGGCCGCGCGCGAGGTCAACGAGACCGGTCTTGTCCGAGACGCTCAGCAGGGCTCTTGGCATATCGGCGAAAGTCCAGTATCATCTCTGCGGACGCCGGGCGGGCCTGGCGCCGAAAGGGAAAGGCCGCGGAGACGCGGCCTTTTTTTTGGTCCCTTATTTTGTTCAACGACGCGGCTTCGCGTCACAGCACGTAGGAAGAAGAACGATGCGCATCACAGGCAAGGTCAAGTGGTTCAACAACGCCAAGGGTTACGGGTTCATCGAGCGCGACGGAGGCAGCGACGTCTTCGTGCACTACTCGGCCATTCAGGGCGACGGCTTCCGCTCGCTCGAGGAAGGCCAGGCGGTGGAGTTCGAGATCGTTGACGGTCCAAAAGGCCCGCAGGCCGGCAACGTTACCAAAATCTAAGACCCTTCGAGGGCAGAGGACATTCGCTCCTCTGCCCTCTGACTCCGACCGCCGACCCTCGTCTTTGCCCTTCGCTTCTCAGTCCTTCACACCTTTCAACGCTCTCGCCGTCAAGTTCACTTTGCCGTCTTTCACCGCCACGCGAAACGCGACCTCGGGGCTGCCCGTATCGCGCAGCTTCTTGACCTGCGTCTTCACGAGCTCCGCGAACTTGTGGAACGGCACCTGCTGTTCGCCGACTTCGCGCCGCGCCTCCGACAGCGACTGATAGAGCTCTTCCAGCTTGTCGACCTCGCGCATCGGATCGCGGAACGCCGCGACGTGCAGGATGCGGTCCTCGGCGCCGCGCTGCTTCTCGATCTGCTTCTTCCCCTGCTGCGCGAAGGGTCCCGGCCGTCCTTCCTCGCGCGCGCGCAGGCCGCGATCCCAGAGGTCGACGAACGTCGCGAAGCGCGACTGCAGCGTGCTGAACCGGAAGCGATCGCCGGTGTTCTGGATGTACGCGCGGTCGTAGTGCTTCACCAGCGCTTCGACACGGCTCCGCGTTTCCCACGGCGGCTTCGGCAGCCGTCCGGCGAAAAACATGTTGTATTCCGCCTCGAGCTGCTTCAGCTCGGCCTCGAGGCGCTGCATGTCCTTTTCGAGAGGGGACGCCACGGCGTTCACCGCGGAATGAGGAACCACACGAGCGGCAGCCACAGCTCGCGCGCGTACGGGACCGGCCGATCGTCGACGAGAACGTCGGTCGCGTCGGCGGCGCCGACGATTTCGAAGAGGTCGCGCAGACGCGCGGCGTCGCTCGACCAGAATCGCGCGCGATAGCGGTGTCGGTCGCCGCTGCCGGTCTCGCGGAATTCAGCGGACGCGCGCGCCAGATCGAGCGCGCGCGCGAAATCGGGAACGTCGAGCGTCGGAAACACGAGCGTGATCGAGAACGGCCGCGGCCGCGATCCGAAGAGCGCCTCGTACAGATCGGGATCGAGCGAGGCGAGCTCCTCGTCGCTCGGCTGTTCGGACAAATCGGCGTACGGCCAGAACCGTTCGAGCGGCTTGTACTTGGGCGGATCCGGAACCATCAGGCTTATCGCTGAGGAACGGATAGCATACCATTTCACGCTGGTGGCCGACTTCACCGTCATCCCGTCGATCGAACAATTACGGCAGCGCCCCGCGATCCGCGTGCTCGAAGCGCAGTTCGGCGCCGACGCCACCGTCGACGCGCTGCGCGCGACCGCGGCGGGCGTGAGGCGCGCGATCGCGGACGGCGAACGGCTCGACGCGGACGCGGTCGTCACGCGCGTCGAATCGGATGCGGCGGCGCGTCTCGGTGAAACGTTTCGTCCGTCGCTCGCGCCGGTCGTCAACGCGACGGGCGTGATCATCCATACGAATCTCGGCCGCGCGCCGCTCGCGGCAGCGGCAATCGCGCGCGTTGCAGAGATCGCGCGCGGGTACTCGTCGCTCGAATACGATGTCGCCCGCGGCGGTCGCGGACGCCGCGACGTGCACGCCGAGACGCTGCTCCGCCGTCTGACGGGCGCCGAGGCGGCGGTCGTGGTCAACAACAACGCCGCCGCGACGATGATCACGCTCGCGGCGCTCGCGGCGGGACGGGAAGTCATCGTCTCGCGTGGCGAGCTGGTGGAGATCGGCGGCGGATTCCGGGTCCCCGACGTGATGGCGCAGTCGGGCGCCGTGCTCCGCGAGGTCGGGACGACGAACAAGACGCGCGCGTCGGACTACGCCGCGGCGATCACCGATCGGACGGCGCTGATCCTCCGCGTCCACCCGTCGAATTTCCGCATCGAAGGCTTTACCGAGCGTCCGGCGCTGACCAATCTCGTCGCTTTGGGGGAAAAATTTGCCATTCCCATCGCCGAAGACCTGGGCAGCGGCTATCTGGGGTCCGACACGGGTCCGACGCCGGTCCGACACGTGTCGGACCCCACGGTCCGGGAGACGGTGGCGGCGGGCATCGACGTGTGCTGCTTCTCCGGCGACAAGCTCCTCGGTGGACCGCAGGCCGGCATCATCGTCGGACGCCGACCGCTGATCGATCGCATCCGCAGACATCCGCTGATGCGCGCGCTGCGCGTCGACAAGATGACGTATGCCGCGCTCGAGGCGACGCTGACCGAGTACGCCGCCGGCCGCGCGGCTGTGACGGTTCCGGTGCAGCGGATGCTGACGTTGACCGCCGACGAGATCCGCGCCCGCGCATTAACGCTCGCGGCCGCGCTGAATGCGTGTGCGGCGTGGAAGGCGGAGATCGTCGACGGCGCGTCGGCAATCGGCGGCGGCAGCGCGCCGGGCGTCGAGCTGCCGACCTCGCTCATCGCGATCGAGAAACGCGGCGTCACCGCCGCGGCGCTCGAAGAGCAGCTGCGGCGCATGGTTCCTGCCATCATCGCCCGCATCGAACAGGACCGCGTGCTGCTCGATCTGCGGACCGTTCCGCCCGGTGAGGATCAGCCGCTCGCGCGCGCGCTGACCGGGCTGCCGTGACTCGAAACGTCCCGGCCGGCGCGCTCGTTCTGGCGATTGTCGCGCTGGTGTATTCGATCGCGCATTTCGCGGAGTCCGGCGTCCGCGTGCCGTTGTCGCTCCCCAAGATCGGACAGATCGAGGAAGAGATTCCGCCGCTCGTCGAATATCTCCACGGACGCGGCGCCGTTCAGTCGCGCAATCCGCGCCAGTACGGACCGATGTTCTTCCTGATCATGCAGCCGCTGCTCACGACGATCGGCACCGATCCCGAATCGCTGTCGCACTGGCTGTACGCGCTCGATCTCGCGTGCCTTGCCGCGGCGTTCCTGCTCACGTGGTCGACGTTGAAGCCGCTCGTGCCGATCGAGCGCCGGCGGCTCGCGGCGGTCGCGCTTCTTTTTCTCTGGCTGAACTTCGCGCCGCTCTACGCCATCCTCGGTGTGAAGAACGTCGAAGGATGGGAGCTGGCGCTGCTCGCGGCCGCGCTGTTCTGGTACATTCGCGGACGCCGCATCGCCGCCGCGGCGGCAATTGCCGCCGCCGGTCTGATCAAGCTGCTGCCGTTCATCTTTCTCGTTTACTTCCTGCTGCGTGATCGACGCACGTTCGCGTACGGGTGTGCAGCCGTCGCGGTCGTGCTGCTCGCGGGTCAGCTGATCTACGGATCCGCGCTCGGAGTTCGCTATCTGCCGCGGGTCGCGCTGAGCGCGACCGGCACGTCGTTCGCGCTGGGGTGGCACGAGAACATCTCGCTCAAAGGGATGATTGCGAAGAGCGTCGGGACGGTGACGCCCGGCTCGAGGACGATCGACGGCGTCGATCCGTCGTACGGTTCCGAGATGGGCGCCGGACAGGCTGGATACACCGTCGTGCTGACCAGGCCGCAGATGACGTTCGTTCGGTTCGCGGGTCTTTCCGCTCAGCTCGCGCTCCTCGCGTGGCTCGGATGGATCTGCACCGTCCCCGCGCCGGCGGACGCGAATCGGATCGCGTGGGAGTGGTCGCTCGTCGCGATCGTGATGCTCCTCGTCTCGCCGCAGACCGCGTTCGAGTACTGCCTGCTCGCCATCGGCGCGTTCAGCTACGTGCTCGTGCGCCTGATGGCCGACCTTCCCCGCCGCGCGGCCCCGTGGATGGCCTTCGCGGCCGCAACGTTCCTCGTCGCCAACATCCTGCCGCGGCAGATCGTGAACAGGCTGGTGCTCGTCGACGCTCTGCGCGAATGGAGCGGCTACGTCCATTTCACGCCGTCTGAAGCCTATCAGTTCTTCGGATTTCCATTCGCGGGCCTGCTCCTCGCGCTGGCCGCGCTCTGGCAGGTTCGGCCGTCCGTTCACGCGCATGCTGCACGGTAAGAAAATCGTTGTCGTCATGCCGGCGTACAACGCCGCCGCCACGCTGCGCCGCACCTACAGCGAGATTCCCTTCGACGTCGTCGACGAGGTCGTGCTCGTCGACGATGCGAGCCGCGACGGGACCGTGGCAATCGCGAAAGAGCTGAACATCCGCTACATCGTCCATCCGAAGAACGCCGGCTACGGCGCCAACCAGAAGACGTGTTATCGCGAGGCGCTTCGCGCCGGCGCCGACATCGTGGTGATGGTCCATCCGGATTACCAGTACACGCCGAAGCTGATTACGGCGATGGCCGCGATGATCACGTCGGGCATTTATCACGCCGTGCTGGGATCGCGCGTCCTCGGGCGCGGCGCAATCGCCGGCGGCATGCCGATTTACAAGTACGTCGCGAATCGGTTTCTCACGCTCGCGCAGAACCTGTGCGTCGCGCAGAAGCTGACCGAATATCACACCGGCTACCGCGCCTTCTCGCGCGAGGTGTTGCTCGCCCTGCCGCTCGAGGAGAACTCGAACGACTTCGTCTTCGACAACCAGATGCTCGTGCAGCTGATTTACTTCGGATACGAGATCGCCGAGATCACCTGTCCCGCGAAATACTTCACCGGGGCTTCATCCATCAACGCCTGGCGCAGCACGCGCTACGGCCTGGGCGTGCTCGAGACGACGGCGAGATACGTGCTCGCGCGCCGCGGGCTGCGCCGCGATCCGTTGTTCCGCGAGAACGGCGGCCGCCTTGTCGTTTGACGGGGCCTGACGGGGCTTGAGCGCCTTCTCCTGCCCGGCGTGCGGATCGGCCGACGGCGTCGCGCGCGTCGGCTTCGGTCGCCGTTCGGTCGTCGAATGCGCCCGGTGCAGGTTGATGTCGACGTCGCCGCCGCTCGCCCGGGACGAGGCGCGGCGGCTGTATTCGGACGCGTACTATTCGGGCAACGAGGCCGCGCGATTCAGGCTGGGGGTCGCCGAGCGCGCGATGCAGGGGTTCAGACGCCGGCGTGCGCGCGGGCTGGCACGGGCGCTCGGCGGGGCTGCGGGCAAGCGAATCCTCGACGTCGGCTGCGGACGCGGCTTCACCCTCCAGGAGCTGCAGGCACAAGGCGCTGATGTCTACGGCACCCAGATGTCGGCGCCGGCTGTCGGCGTCGCCGAAGCGCTCATCGGCGCCGGTCGGGTCTTTCTCGGAGAGCTGTCGGACGCCGGATACGCGCCGGCCTCGTTCGATTGCGTCACGCTGTGGCACGTGCTCGAGCACGTGCCACGACCGGCCGATCTTCTGATCGAAGTCGCGCGCGTGCTCAAACCGGGCGGCCTCGCGTACATCGAAGTGCCGAACGCCGGCGGATGGACCGCGCGGACGTTCGGCGCCGACTGGCTGGCGTGGGACGTCGACCACCACGTGTCGCATTTCAAGCCGGCGACGCTCGTCGCGCTCGCCGAACGCGTCGGCCTCTCGTGCGTGCGCGAGGTTCATCTGTCGCTCGAATACAGCCCGGCGACGCTGACGCAGACGTGGCTCAATCGCCTCCTCGGCGGTCGCAATGATTTGTTTCACGCGCTGACGTTCGGAGGCCGGATGAATGCAGGCGAGCGCGGACCGATGCCGCTCCCCGTCCATGCCGCCGCCGCCGCGATCGTGTTTCCTGCGGCGGTGGCGATCAGCATGTGGCTTGCGGCGAGACGCTGCGGCGACACGGTCGGCATCTACTGCCGCAAACCTTAGACGACGAGCGGGACGAAGCGCAGGAGGGCAAAGGGCAGCACACGCGATGCCCTTTGCCCTGTCGGCATGCTAGAAGCCGAAGCGGACGCTGAACTGCATCGCGCGCGGCTGACCGTTGCCGCCGCGAAGCGCGGTGAGGATGAGGAAATCCGACAGCCGCTGATCGGAGCCGAACGCCACCTGACCGGGGTTGCTGAAATTCGCCGTGTTGAAGATGTTGAACAGCTCGAGGTTCGCGTCGATCGTCTTCTCCTTCAACGGACGGAGGCGATAGGAGAACCGCAGATCGGTCTGGCGGTACGACGGACCTCGCGCGCCGTTGCGGCGGCCGTCGAAGTCGGCGCAGATCGAATTCAGTCCGACGCCGCAATAATGGCCCGCCGGCAGCAGATCGAACAGGCGGCCGTTGCGATCGGCGTCGATGCCCGAGTTATAGAGGCTCATCGGCGCTCCGCTGAGATACCGGAACACGCCGCTGGCCGTCAGGCCGTGCGTACCCGGAATCTCGATGCGTCCGCTCACCGTGAGGTTCTGCCGCCGGTCGGCGTCGAGCGGGCCGAAGTTGCGATCCAGCTGCGCGTCGCCGAGCACCTGATAGTTGTTGTCCGGCGTCTGGTTCGCCTCGGCGTTCCCGCGCGCGTAGCCGACGGCGTACGAGACGCGGCCGGCCCAGATGCCGCTGAAGCGCTTCTCGAGGCCGACGTTGACGCCATCGAACTGCGAGGAGCCGTCGTTGCGCCTGGTGAGCACGGGGTTGGTGAACGGCGAGATTCCGAGTTGCCCGGCGATGTTGAGCAGATCGGTGTAGACGAGGCGGCCCGTTCGACTCGTGTCGATGCGCAGCGCCGGATTCAGATCGTAGTTGATCAGCTGATCGCGGTTCCAGCTGTGCACGAAGTCGACGTTCAGCGCCATCACCGTGGACAGCTCGCGCTGGTATCCGAGCGTGACCTGATGCACGTTGGGGACGACGCGATCGGGGTTGTCGAGGAACACCTGGCCGATGTTGCGGCCGATAGAGCCGGGCGGGAACTGCGCGTTGATCAGCGCCCGGTTCAGAACCGGTCCGTTGACGAGCATCGGATCGATCGGCAGCTGTCCGCGACTCGGACCGGGATCCGCCGAGCTGAGCGGGAACTGTGTGGTGAACGACGAGCTGTACACCCCGGTCGACACGAACGGCGTCGTCGTCTGCAGCGTGACCTTGTCGTAGAAGATCCCGTACCCGCCGCGGATGAGCGACACGTTGCTGCCGGCTGGCTTGTAGCTGAAGCCGAGGCGCGGCGCGAAATTGTTCTTGTCGGTCGCGTACGCGTTCTTCGCGAACAGCGGATTGAAGCCGTTGTCGATCCTCGTCACCTCGAGGTCGTAGCGGATGCCGAGGTTCAGCGTCAGGTTCTGCCGCTGCCATTTGTCCTGGACGAAGAATACGGCGACGTCGGTCGGCATCTTGATGTCGCTCGACGCCGGGACGCGGATGAAGAGACGCTCCGGATAGGTGGACGGATCGGCCGGGTTGAACGCCTTGTCGGTCGCGAACGAGAAGCGGCCGTTCATGTCGGTCTGATCGGGCAGCTCGATCTGCGAGTAGATGAACTGCGCGCCCATCTTCACGTCGTGGTCGCCGCCGGCCCACTGCGGGATGTACTGTGTGTAGGTCTCGCTGACTTCGTACGCGTTGTCCATGCGGAACAGCGCGCCGTTGCGCGTGCCGTCCGTGAAGGTCAGCATGCTCAGCGTCGGCGCGAGCTCGGTCATCGGCACGCCGTCCTGCACCTCTTTCGGCGTGAAGCCGTTCTTCTCGTACGTGTAGCCGACGCGCACCTGGTTGAAGCGGTTGTTGCCGAAAATCGTGTTCCAGCTGCCGCCCGCCGTCCGATCGATGTCGAACTCCTGATCCCTCGACGCGAGCGTCCATCGGCCGGCGACGCGGTTGTAGGTCGGCGAATATTCCACCAGGTATCGGGCGTTCCACGAGTTGTTCGCGTTGATCTGATGATCGAACCGAACCATGTGGTTCCAGAGCTTCATCGTCTGCGTGTTCGAATAATTCAGCTCGGGCCTCGACGCGAAGGTGTTGCTGCGTCCCTCGGCATAGAGGATCCGATCCAGGCTGTAGAAGAAATGCGCCTTGTTCTTCTTGACGGGACCGCCGAGGGTACCGCCCCAGTCCTTCTGCGCCGTTTCGGGCTTGGCGAGGTTGTTCTGCGCGACAAAAAAGTCCTTCGCCGTCACCTTGTCGTTCGTGTACGTGTCGAAGAGGCTGCCGTGAAACGCGTTCGTGCCCTGCTTGGTGATCACGTTGACGACCGCGCCGGCCGTGCGGCCGAACTCGGCGTCGTATTGATTGGTCAACACCTGGAATTCCTGCACGGCGTCGAGCGACGGACGAACCTGGCTGCCGCACGAGGAGCCGAGATAGTCGTCGTTGTTCCCGCCGCCGTCGATCGAGAAGTTTCCGCTTCGGTTGCTGCCGCCGCCGACGATCAGCGACTCGCAGGCGAATGACGCGGTCGACGACTGAATCTGGACGCCCGGGGTCAGGCCGACGGCGAACATCCAGTTGCGGTTCAGAATCGGGAGCGCTGTGAGCTCGGCCTGTCCGATGTTGGCGCCGATCTGCTTCGACGTCACGTCGAGCAGCGGCGACTCTCCCGTCACCGTCACGTTCTCCTCGAGCCCTCCGACGGCGAGCGTGATGTCGAGCGTCGCCGTGTTTCCGATCTGCAGCGTCACATCCGAGCGTTCGTACTTCCGGAAGCCGGAGAGTTCAGCCGTGATTCGGTAGGTTCCAGGAACAATGCCGCTCACGTAGTAAGAGCCGTCCGGATTGCTGACGGCCTGCCGGAAGACGCCGCTGCCCTGATGCGTGACGACGATTGTTACACCGGGCAATGCCGCTCCCGACTCGTCGAGGATGCGGCCCTGCATGGCCGCGAACTGACCCTGCTGCGCCAGTGCAGCTGTCGAGAACACCGCGAAGAACGAGAGGAGCCACGCCGAACGACCGAGGCAAGTGTTCATCGCACACCCTCCTGATGAACGTGGTCGGACCGGATACGGAGGGCTGGACTATAACACTTATGAATGGCTTACGTGCTACGTATGAATGGCTTATGAGTGATCGACGATTACCTTATGCCGCTGGCTGAGAGGGCATTGCAGAATCGTCAATTCTGCAATGCGCTCCAGACCTCAACGCTCGCCCCTGCTCAGAAGCCGAAGCGCACGCTGAACTGCGCCGCGCGCGGCTGGCCGTTGCCGCCACTGAGTGCCGTGAGCACGAGGAAGTCCGACAGCCGCAGGTCGGCGGTCGGGTTGCTGAAGTTTGCGACGTTGAAAATGTTGTACAGCTCGACGCCCGCGTCGATCGTCTCTCTGCCCGTTTTGCCAGGATGCAACCGGTAGCCGAGTTTCAGATCGGTCTGCTTGAACGACGGACCGCGGGCGCCGTTGCGGCGACCGTCGAAGTCGACGCACATGGGATTCACACCCTTTCCGCAGTAATTGCCCGGGGCCAGCCGATCGAAAAGCAGGCCGTTCCGATCGGCGTCCACTGCCGAATTGATCAGCGTCATCGGCGTGCCCGTCATGTAGCGCGACGCGCCGCTGAGCGTCAGGCCGTGCGTGTTCGGAATCTCGACGCGGCCGCTGATCACGAGGTTCTGACGGCGATCGGCGTTGAGCGGGCCGAAATTCTGATCGAGTCGCGGATCGCCGAGAACCTGGTAATTGTTCTGGTTCGTTTGATCGGCCTCGGAATTCCCGCGCGCGTAGCCGACTGCGTACGATACGCGTGCGGCCCAGCTGCGGCTGTACCGCTTCTCGAGCGAGAAGTTCACGCCATCGAATTGCGATGACCCGGCATTCGTACGGGTGAGCACCTGGTTGGCGAACGACGGGATACCCAACTGCCGGGCGATGCCGTCGATGTCGTTATACACGATGCGGCCGGTACGGCTCGTATCGACGCGCAATCCCGGATTCAAATCGAACGTGATGAGCTGATCGCGGTTCCAGCTGTGGATGTAGTCCGCCGTGACCGCGACCTGCGGCGCCAGCTGCCGCTCGTAGCCGAGCGAGATCTGATGCGTGGCGGGCACCACGCGATCGGGATTGTCCAGATAGACGATGCCGGTATTCCGTCCCATCGAGCCGGCCGGGTAGAGCGAGTTGAGCAGCGCGCGGTTGACTGTCGGCCCGTTGGCGAGCATCGGATCGATTGGAAGGAGGCCCCGGCTCGGACCGGGATCGGCCGCGTTGGTGGGAAACATCGCCGTGAACGACGAGCTGTAGATGGCTTGCGAGACGAACGGCGTGATCGTCTGAAGCGTGATCTTGTCGTAGAAGATCCCGTAGCCACCGCGCACCAGCGATTTGCCGTTTCCACCGGGATTCCAGGTGAAGCCCAGGCGCGGCGCGACGTTGTTCCTGTCGACGACATGCGCGCCGGCATTGACCAGAGGGTTGAACGCATATTTCAGCGGCGCGACCTCCAGGTCGTACCGCACGCCCAGATTCAGCGTAACGTTCTGCCTGTGCCATTTGTCCTGCGCGAACAGCACGTAGACGTTCGTCGGCACTGTGATATCGCTCGCCGCGGGCACACGGATGAACAAACGCTCGGGATACGTCGATGCATCGTTCCCGTTGAACGACTTGTCCGTCGAGAAGGAGAACCGCCCGTTCATGTCCGTCTGATCGGGAAGCTCGATCTGGGAGTAGATGAACTGCCCGCCGAACTTCAGATCGTGGTCGCCGCCCGCCCACTTCGGGACGAACCAGGAATATGCCTCACTGACCTCGTACGCATTGTCGATGCGGAACAGCGCGCCGTTGTTCGGCCCGTCCCAGTACGTCAGCATCTGGAGCGACGGCGCCAGGCTTGCCAGCGGGGTGCCGTCCTGCACCTCCGGCGCGGTGAAACCGTTCTTTTCGTGTGTGTAGCCGACGCGGAACTCGTTGACCCGCGAGTTGCCGGCAACCCAGTTCCACTTGCCCCCGGTCGTCCGGTCGATGTCGAACTCCTGATCCAGCCCCGCCGGCGTCTCGGTCAACCCATTCCGAGGCGCCAGGCGCTTGTAGGTGGGCGAGTACTCGACGAGATAGCGACCGGTCCACGTGTTGTTCGCATTGAGCTGTTGGTCGAATCGAGCCATGTGGTTCTGGAGGTGCATGCTCTGCGTGTTCGTGTAGTTCAGCTCCGGCCGGTTGACGAAGACCGCGCTGCGACCCTCGTCGAACACGATGCGGTCCAGGCTATAGAAAAAGTGGGCCTTGTTCTTGACGATGGGCCCGCCGAGCGTTCCACCCCAGTCCTTCTGCGCCGTGTGCGGCTTGGCGAGGTTGTTCTGCGCGACGAAGAAGTCCTTCGCAGTGAACTTCGTGTCGGTGTAACTGTCGAATAACGATCCGCGGAACGTGTTCGTGCCCTGTTTGGTGATGACGTTGACGACGGCTCCGGCCGTGCGGCCGAATTCGGCGTCGTACTGATTCGTCAACACCTGGAACTCCTGGACCGATTCAATCGCCGGACGCACCTGGCTGCCGCACGACGATCCGAGGTAGTCGTCGTTGTTGCCGCCACCGTCGATGGAAAAGTTGCCGCTTCGGTTGCTGCCGCCGCCGACGATCAGCGACTCGCACGCGAACGACGCGGTCGACGACGCGACCTGGATGCCGGGCGCGAGACCAACCGCGTACATCCAGTCTTTGTTCATGATCGGCAGCGCGCCCAACTCGGCCTGGCCGATGTTCGCGCCGATCTGCTTCGACGTGACGTCGACGAGCGGCGACTCGCCGGTCACCGTGACGCTCTCCTCGATGCCGCCGACCGCGAGTGAGATGTCGAGCGTGACCGTGTTTCCAATCTGAAGCAGAATGTTCGGCTGCTCGTACTTCCTGAAGCCGGTCAGTTCGGCCGTGATGCGGTACGTGCCCGGCACGAGATTGGTCACGAAGTACGAGCCGTCGGCGTTGCTGACGACCTGGCGGAACATCCCGCTTCCCTCGTTCGTGACCACGACGACCACGCCCGGAAGCGCGGCCTTCGATTCGTCGACGACATGCCCCTGCACGGCTGAAGCCTGACCCTGGGCGCGGGCACTGTACGCGACGACAAGAACCAGAAAAACTGCGGTGACCGAGCGACCGATGCGAGTGTTCATCGCGAGCCTCCAGATGAACCGGTGGTCGATTCGGATTTCGAGAGGGCCGCACTATAGCGCGGGCGGATCGGGGGGCGGGCAACAAGAAACCGTAAGAATCTTAGAAAATCGTCGAAATGGATTCGGCCGCCCAGTCGAGAACGCGCGTCGGGAGAATTCCTAAGTAGAAGATAAGGATCGCCGAGACGGCCAGCGCCACACTCGCGATCTTCGGCACGGCGGGAAATCGTAACGGTTGACTGCTGCTCGTCATGTACATCATGACGACGATGCGCAGGTAGAAGAAGACTGACACGACGCTCGTCAGCACGCCGATGATCGCGAGCGCGTTGTCGCCCGCCTTCACCGCCGCGCTGAACACGTACCATTTCGCGATGAAGCCCGCCATCGGCGGGAATCCGCCGAGCGACAGCAGGAAGATCGTCATGAGCGCCGCGAGCCCCGGATGCTCGTTCCACAAGCCGGCATAGTCGCTGACGCGATCGTTGGCGCGGTCGCCGTTGTCGAGCACCGCGATGACGCCGAACGCGCCGAGGTTCGTGACGGCGTACGTCAGCAGGTAGAACAGGACCGCGCCCTTGCCGACGTCGTTGGCCGCGATCAGCGCGACCAGCAGGTACCCGCCGTGCGCGATGCTCGAGTAGGCGAGCATGCGCTTCACGTTGGACTGCGCCACGCCGACGACGGTGCCGACGATCATCGTCGCGCCCGCCACCACCGAGAGAATGACGCCCCAGTCGCCGCGCAGCGGCTCGAACGCTGTGAGGAAGACGCGCGCGAACGCGGCGAAGGCCGCCGCCTTGACGCCCGTCGACATGAAGCCGGTGACGGCCGGCGGCGCGCCTTCGTACGCGTCAGGCGTCCACATGTGGAACGGCACGGCCGACACCTTGAACGCGAAGCCGACGAGCAGGAAGCCGACCGCGAGCAGCTGCATCGGCGTCGGCGCCATCGCCTGCGCGGCGATGAGGCTGCCGACGCGATCGAGATGCGTGCTGCCCGTCAGCCCGTACGTGAACGCGATGCCGTACAGGAAGAACGTGCTCGAGAAGGCGCCGAGCAGGAAGTACTTGAACGCGGCTTCGCTCGCCTGCGCCGAGTCGCGCCGGATTCCGGTGAGCACGTACACCGCGATCGACAGCACTTCGAGCGCGAGGAAGATGATCAGCAGGTCGGACGCGGTCGCCATCAGCATCATGCCGGCGATCGCGAAGAGCATCAGCGCGTAGTACTCGCCGGCCGGCAGCCGCTCGCGCTCGACGGTCGGACCCGAAAAGGCAATCGACAGCGCGCCGACGATGATCAGAATCCAGGTGACGAAGAGGCCGAAGTTGTCGGCAGAGACCACGCCGAAGCTCGAGACGTTGTGGTTCCAGAGGAGCAGCGTCGCAACCGCCGCGCCGACGAGGCCGACGATGCCGAGCCCCGCGATCGGCATGCGCTCGCCGGGATCGCGGAACGATTCGGCGACCATTGCGGCGAGGCCGGCCGCGGTGACGCACAGCATCGGAACGATCGCATTGAGTGAGGAGATCATGGCACCCGACGCTCGGCTGAAAGCCTCGCGCTACCGGGACTGTGCGGCGCGGGTCCACGAACTGGTAGCGCGAGCCTTTCAGGCGAGCGCGCGGCGACTCCACGATTCGGTAGCGCGAGCCTTTCAGGCGAGCGCGCGGCGACTCCACGATTCGGTAGCGCGAGCCTTTCAGGCGAGCGCGCGGCGACTCCACGATTCGGTAGCGCGAGCCTTTCAGGCGAGCGCGCGGCGACTCCACGATTCGGTAGCGCGAGCCTTTCAGGCGAGCGCGCGGCGACTCCACGATTCGGTAGCGCGAGCCTTTCAGGCGAGCGCGCGGCGACTCCACGATTCGGTAGCGCGAGCCTTTCAGGCGAGCGCGCGGCGACTCCACGATTCGGTAGCGCAAGCCTTTCAGGCGAGCGCGCGGCGACTCCACGATTCGGTAGCGCGAGCCTTTCAGGCGAGCGCGCGGCTTGCGCGCGGAACGAGGCGCTGCGCTGCGTGAGCGCCAGCATCCGATCGACCGACGGCTCGATCGGACGCAGGAAGATATTGGGCAGCACGCCCATCAGGACGGCGACCGCGACGACCGGGACGAGGATCGTCCATTCGCGGCGGCTCAGATCGGGCATCGACGCGTTCGCTTCATTCGTGACCTCGCCGTAGTTGACGCGCTGGAACATCCAGAGCATGTAGGTCGCCGAGAGAATGACGCCGGTGGCGGCGAACGCCGCCATCCGCGGATCGGCGCGGAACGCGCCGAGCAGGATCAGGAACTCGCCGACGAAGCCGTTGAGGCCGGGCAATCCGATCGACGACAGCGTGACGAGGAGAAAGGCAGAGACGAGGTGCGGCACCACGCGCTTGAGGCCGCCGTACTCCGCGATGAGGCGCGTGTGGCGCCGGTCCGACAGCATCCCGACGATCAGGAAGAGTCCGCCGGTGCTGACGCCGTGGTTCAGCATCTGATACACGGCGCCCTGCATCCCCTGCGTGTTCATCGCCGCGATGCCGAGGACGACGAATCCGAGATGGCTGACGCTCGAGTACGCGACGAGCTTCTTCATGTCGGGCTGCACCATCGCGACGAGCGCGCCGTAGATGATGCCGACGACCGCCAGCAGCGCCAGCCACGGCGCGAACGTCGCGGCGGCCGCGGGAAAGAGCGGAAACGCGAAGCGGACGAGCCCGTAGGTGCCCATCTTCAGCAGCACGCCCGCCAGAATCACCGAGCCCGCGGTCGGCGCCTCGACGTGCGCGTCGGGCAGCCACGTGTGGAACGGAAAGAGCGGCACCTTGATCGCGAACGCGAGCGCGAAGGCGAGGAAGAACCAGAACTGCACCCGCTCGGGAATCGGGAGCGCGTACATCCGCAGCAGATCGAAGCTGTAGGCGCCGTTCGCCGTGTTGTGCATGTACGCGAGGCCCAGGATCGCGAGCAGCATGAGCACGCTGCCCGCCATCGTGTACAGGATGAACTTCACGGCCGCATACACGCGCCGGTCGTAGCCCCAGATCCCGATCAGGAAGTACATCGGCACCAGCATCGCGTCCCAGAACACGTAGAACAGGAACAGGTCGAGCGAGACGAAGACGCCGATCATCGCCGACTCGAGCAGCAGCACGAAGATGCAGAACACCTTCAGCCGCTTGTGAACCGACTCCCACGAGCTGAGGAGCGCGAGCGGCGTCAGCAGCCCCGTAAGGACGAGCAGAAAGAGGCTGATGCCGTCGACGCCGACGAAATACGAGATGCCGAACGCCGGAATCCACGCGTGCCGCTCGACGAACTGGAAGTCGGCGGTCGCCGCATTGAAGCGGCTCCACAGAAGCAGCGTTTCGGCGAAGACCAGCGCCGACACGATGAGCGCCACGTTCCGAATCGTCGCCGCATGCGCGTCGTCTTCCTTGATCGCGAAGAGGAGAACGGCGCCAACGATCGGCAGGACGATCAGCGACGTAAGAATCGGGAACGTCATCAGCGCCTGCTCGACACAACCTCTGTTTTCATCGCCACAAGTAATACCCCAGCACCAACACCACGCCGAGCAGCAGCGACGCCGCGTACGCGCGCACCGACCCCGTCTGCACGCGCCGGAGCACCTCGCTGGCGCCGCCAACCGTTTCGCCGACGCCGTTCACCGCGCCGTCGATGAGGCGGACGTCGATGGTCTTCCACAACCCGTCTTCGGACACGATGCGGATCGGCTGCACGACGGTCGCGTCGTAGATCTCGTCGACGTAGTACTTGTTCTGCAGCACGAGGCGCAGCCCGGCAAACCGCGCGGCCATCACTGCCGCGGCGCGGCAGTTCTTCAGGAAGTAGTACGTGGCGATACCGATTCCCGCGAACGCGACGACGATCGAGACGATCATCAGCGTCATCCCCGTGCCGCCGTCCGCCGCCGCTTTAGCGGTCTGCGGCGCGAAGCTCGGTTCGAGGAAATGTTCGAACCGCCCGCCGAGCCCGACGTAACCGGCCAGGACCGATCCGGCGGCGAGCACGATGAGCACGAGCGCCATCGCCGGCGGCGCGTCATGAAGATGCGAATGCGCATGCGCCTGGGCCGCAGGTTCCTCCTCTTCCGGATGAGCGGGCTGCGGCGCGGCCGCGGGCTTTCCGTGAAAGGCGAGGTACACAACTCGAAACATATAGATCGCCGTCAGGAGCGACGTCAGCAGACCGACACCCCACAGCAACGTGTGGCCGCTCTCGAACGTCTTCGCCAGGATCTCGTCCTTGCTGAAGAAGCCGGCGAAGCCGGGGACGCCGGAGATTGCGATTGCGCCGATGAGGAACGTCCAGTACGTGACGGGCAGATCGCGCTTCAGCCCGCCCATCCTTCGCAGATCCTGTTCTCCGGCCAGCGCGTGAATCACGGCGCCGGATCCGAGGAAGAGCAGCGCCTTGAAGAACGCGTGCGTGTAGAGATGGAAGATGCCGGCGGCATATGCGCCGACGCCCATCGCGAGGAACATGTACCCGAGCTGCGACACGGTGGAATACGCCAGGACGCGCTTGATGTCGTTCTGCACCAGGCCGATGGTGCCGGCGAAAAACGCCGTCGCGACGCCGATGACGGCGACGAATTTCAGCGTCAGCGGCGCGTGGCCGAACAGCACCGCGTTGCGGCCGATCATGTAAACGCCGGCCGTCACCATCGTCGCCGCGTGGATCAGCGCCGAGACGGGCGTCGGCCCTTCCATCGCGTCGGGCAGCCAGACGTACAACGGAATCTGCGCCGACTTTCCCGTTGCCCCCACGAACAGCAGCAGCGTGATGACCGAGACGGTGCCGAACGTCGTCTCCGTACCGAGATTCGCGAGCGACCGCGCGACCTGCTGGAAATCGAGCGTGCCGAAGCGGACGAACGTCAGCAGCACGCCGAGCACGAACCCGAAATCGCCGATGCGATTGACGATGAACGCTTTCTTGCCGGCGTCGGACGCCGACTTCTTCTGGTACCAGAAACCGATGAGCAGGTACGAGCAGAGGCCAACCCCTTCCCAGCCGACGAACAGGACGAGGAAGTTCGCGCCGAGCACGAGCACGAGCATGAAGGTGGCGAACAGGTTCAAGTAGGAGAAGTAGCGCGCGTACTCCGCGTCGCGTTCTTCGTGCATGTATGCCGTCGAATACACGTGAATCAGCGATCCGATGCCGGTGACGATGAGGATCATCACGGCCGACAGCGGATCGAGGCGCAGCGTGAACGGAACGGCGAGATCTCCCGAGGTGATCCATTCGTAAACCGTCTGCGCCATGACTCGCGATTCGGGATCGAACGACAGCAGCCGGAACACAGCTGCGACCGAAACGACGAACGACAGGATCATCGCGCCGCACGCCACCGCGCCGGCGACCCGCTTCGTCAGCCGCCGGCCGAAGCTGGCGTTGACCAGGAAGCCGATGAACGGGAGGAGCGGGATGAGGAGCAACATCGGTCAGGATGTCGCGATGTCGACACAGAGATGATCGAGAGCACAGAGATCAATCAACCACAGAGACACAGAGACCCAGAGCCGGGAAAAGGGAGCGCGCGCAGAACGTGAACGCCGATCGGGCCGGCGCGGCGCTTCGCGCCGCCGCCGACCCGAGGCGCTCGGTGCCTTTGTGTCTCCGTGGTTCGTTAGTTCTGCGCGCGTCACGACTGCGGCGTACCTCCTCACCACTTGAGCGCCGTGAACGAATCGGGGTTGAGCGACTCGCGGTGACGGAACAGGGTGATGACAATGGCCAGGCCGACGGCCGCTTCCGCCGCGGCGACGGTCATGACGAAGAAGACGATGATCTGACCGTCGGCCGATCCCAGCGCGCGGCCGAACGCGACGAACGTCAGGTTCACCGCGTTCAGCATGATCTCGATCGACAGCAGGATCGTGATCAGGTTGCGTCGCACGAAGACGCCGGCCGCGCCGATCGCGAACAGCACCGCCGACAGCGCGAGATAATCGCCGAGCGACGGCGCCGGCACTAGCGGGCTCCTTCGCGGCGCGCGAGCACGACCGCGCCGACCATCGCGACGATGATCAGAATCGACGTCACTTCGAAGGCAAACGCGTACTCGGTGAAGAGCAAGCGTCCGATGGCGCCGACGTTGGACACGGCGCCGCCCGCGAATCGTCCCGACTCGGCGCCCTTCTCGAGAGCCCAGATCAGCTCGACGACGAGCCCCAGCGCCAGCACGGCGCCAAGGCGCATCGGACCCGGCCGCATCAACGGATGAACCTGTTCGTCGTAGGGCGTCTCCTCATGCGGCGCGTTCAGCAGCATGACGACGAACAGGAACAGCACCATGATGGCGCCGGCATACACGATGATCTGGATGACGGCGACGAACGGCGCGTCGAGCAGCACGTACAGTCCCGACAGCGCGCCGAACGACGCGATGAGCAGCAGCACGCTGTAGACCGGGTTGCGCTGTGCAATGACCAGCAGCGAGGCGCCCACCGCAATCGCCGCGAAGAGATAGAACGGCGTCATCGGCGTTTACGATCCGAAATACAGCACGCCCGCCGCCGTCACCAGCAGGTTGACCACCGCAAGCGGCAGCAGGATCTTCCACCCGAAGCGCATCAACTGGTCGTAGCGGTACCGCGGCAGCGTCCACCGCATCCAGACGTAGAAGAACAGAATCGCCGCCACCTTCAGCAGGAACCAGATCCAGCCGATCGACTCCGACAGAAACGGTCCGTGCCAGCCGCCGAGGAAGAGATCGGTGGCCACTGCCGAAACGGTGACCATGTTCACGTACTCCGCGAGGAAGAACATCGCGAAGCTCATGCTGCTGTATTCGGTGTGGTAGCCGGCGACGAGCTCCTGCTCCGCCTCCGGAAAATCGAACGGCGCGCGGTTGGTTTCCGCGATGCCCGCCGTCATGTAGATCAGGAATCCGATCGGCTGCACGACGACGAACCAGTGCGGGATGAACCCGAGCCACGTCCCCGCCTGCCGGTTGACGATGTCCGTGAGCGAGAGCGAGTTGCCCACGAGCAGCACGCCCGCGAGCGCGAGGCCGTACGAGAGCTCGTAGCTGATCATCTGCGCCGACGACCGCAGGCCGCCGAGCAGCGAATACTTGCTGTTGGAGCTCCAGCCGGCGAGCACGATTCCGTACACGCTCATCGACGCGATCGCGAACACGACGAGGATCGCGACGTTCACGTCTGCGACCTGCAGCCGCAGCCCTCCCGGAATCAGCCCGAGCAGCGTCGTATCGCCCCCGAAGGGGACGACGGCGAAGGCGGCGAAGGCGCACGTGGCGGAAATAATCGGCGCCAGCGCGAAAAGGAACGCGTCGGCCGCGCTCGGCCGCAGCTCCTCTTTGAACATCAGCTTGATGATGTCGGCGAGCGGCTGCAGCAGCCCCTTGGGTCCGACCAGATACGGGCCGATACGCTGCTGCAGCAGGGCCGCGACCTTGCGCTCGACGTACACCATCCCGGCCGCCGACGAGAGCAGCATGACGAAGACGAAGAGCGTCAGCCCGATCTGCGCGATGAAGAGAGGGGTTGGCATTTCAGTGAGCTCCGACTGGCTGCCGCGCCCGCCAGTCGGCGGACAGCGTGCACCGGCCTTCCTTGATGTGCGCCTCGTACTCGTGACGGAAGTGCTTCAGCGTCGTCACGACCGGCGTCACCGCGGCGTCGCCGAAGGCGCAGAGCGTCTTGCCGGCGATGTTCGCCGAGATGTTCGACAGCAGATCGAGATCGCGCATCTGTCCTTCGCCGCGCTCGATCTTGCGCAGGATCTTGTGGAGCCAGTCGGTGCCCTCGCGGCAGGGGGTGCACTTCCCGCACGACTCGTGACGGTAGAAGTGCAACAGGTTCTCCGCGAGCCACACCATGCACGTCGTGTCGTCGAGAACGATGATCGCGGCCGAGCCGAGGAGCGAGCCGGCTTTCTGAACGGCGTCGAAGCTCGCCTGCGTGTCCAGCTGATCGGGCAGCAGGATCGGCACTGACGATCCGCCCGGGATGACGGCCTTGAGCGTGCGCCCGTCGCGCACGCCGCCCGCGTGCCCCTCGATCAACTCGCGCAGCGTGATGTTCATCGACGCTTCGAACACGCCGGGACGCCTGACGTGGCCGCTCACGCAGTACAGCTTCGGGCCGCCGTTCTTTTCCGGACCGAGGCCGACGTACCACTCCGGTCCCCTGGAAACGATCAGCGGCACGTTGCACAGCGTCTCGACATTGTTCACCGCGGTCGGCTTGCCATAGAGACCGACGATGGCGGGAAACGGCGGCTTGTTGCGCGGCTGCGCGCGTTTGCCCTCGAGCGACTCGAGCAGCGCGGTTTCCTCTCCGGCCTCGTACGCGCCGGCGCCGCGGTGAACGTACACATCACAGTCGAAGCCGGAGCCGAGGATGTTCTTGCCGAGCAGCCCTTTGGCGTACGCCTCGTCGATCGCCCGCTCGAGGATCCGCTGCACGTGGAAGAACTCGCCTCTTATATAAATGTAGGCGACCCTCGCTCCGATGGCGTAACAGCCGACGGCGCATCCCTCGATCAGGAGATGCGGATTCCGCTCCATCAGCAGATGGTCCTTGAACGTGCCCGGCTCGCTCTCGTCCGCGTTGCAGGCGATGTAGCGTGGCTCGATCTTCTTGTCGACGAACTGCCACTTCATCCCGGTCGGGAAGCCGGCGCCGCCGCGCCCGCGAAGGCCCGAAGCCTTCACCATCTCGATGATCTGGTCCGGCTTGAGCGTCAGCGCTTTCTTCAACGCCTCGTACCCGTTGTGCTGGAGGTAGAAATCGAGCGTGAAGGAGTTCGGCTCGCGGACGTGCTTCGTGAGGATTGGATCCATGTCAGCGGCACCCCTTCGCGCGGCTCGCCCATTCTTCGTGTGTTTCGTGCTGTCGTGCGTTTCGTGACGTCATCGCCTTCGTTCCACGACGTGCTGACATCCGCTCAGCACCACTTCTCCGCGGGCGCGCAGGTCGTCGACGAGGCGGGCGGCGTCGACCGGCTTCACACATTCATGCCACGCGTCGTTGACCATCACGATCGGCGCGCGATCGCATGCGCCGAGGCACTCGACCTCCATCAGCGTGAACGTGCCGGTCGGATCGGTCTCGCCGGGTTTGATTCCGAGCTTCGTCGACAGCGCTTCGGTGACGCGCTCGGCGCCGTTCACCGCGCACGACAGCGTTCGGCACACGTTCAGCACGAACTTGCCGACGGGCTTCGTGTAGAACATCGAGTAGTACGACACGACGTCCTCGACGTCGGCGCGGGTGATACCGAGCAGCTCCGCCACGTGACGGATGCCGTTCGCGGTAATGTAGCCGTGCTGATGCTGCACCAGATACAACGCCGGCAGCACGGCCGAGCGGCGGCGGTCGGGCGGATAGCGCTTCACGATCTCGTCGAACCGCGCGCGGTTCTCCGCCGTGTAGGCGAACGGCGGCCCCTCATCCTCGCGCCGGCGGGCCGACCTGTGGAAGGTGGCGTCGTACGCCATCTTCGGATGAAAGCTCACCGGTCCACGTCTCCCATCACGACGTCAATCGATCCGATCACGGCGACCACGTCCGCGATCAGCCCGCCGACGATCATCTTCTCGAGCGCCTGGCAGGCGAGGAGCGACGGCGGCCGCGACTTCACGCGCCACGGGCGGTTCGTGCCGTCCGACACGACGTAGAAGCCCTGCTCGCCGCGCGGTCCTTCGACCGGCACGTAGGCTTCGCCGGGCGGCACGGTGAATCCCTGCGAATAGATCAGGAAGTGCTGAATGAGCGCTTCCATTTCGGTGTAGACGCGATCCTTGGGCGGCGGCGTGATGCGCGGGTCGTCGATCGCATACGCGCCGGTCGGCGTGATGCGCTCGAGCGCCTGACGGCAGATCTTCAAGCTCTCGCGCATCTCGGCGACCCTGACCAGGTACCGCGCGTAGGCGTCGCCTTCGGTCCGTACCGGCACGGCGAAGTCGTAGGTCTCGTAGCCGAGGTACGGAAACACCTTCCGCACGTCGTAATCGACGCCGGCCGCGCGCGCAATTGGCCCGAGCAGGCTGTACCCGATCGCATCGTCGCGCGAGACCCGTCCGACGTTCCGCGTCCGCTCGACGTAGATCTCGTTCTTCGTCAGCAGATCCTCGTACTCGTCGAGCTTCACCGGCATGCGATCGAGGAACGCGCGCACGGTCTCGTGAAACTGCCGGGGCAGATCCTCGCGCAGGCCGCCGACGCGGATGTAGCTGGGAAAGAGCCGGAAGCCGGCGAGCAACTCGTTGATGTTGAGCAGCAGCTCGCGCTCGCGAAAGCAGTAGAGCATCACCGACACGGCGCCGACTTCCATGCCGTGCGTGCCGAGCCACACCAGGTGGCTGTTGATCCGCTGCAGCTCCGCGATCAGGATCCGGATGTCGCGCACGCGCTGCGGCAGCTCGATGCCGAGAAGCGCCTCCACCGACAGGCAGAACGCGATCGAGTTGGATTGCGCGCTCAGATAATCCATGCGCTCGACGAGCGGGATCACCTGCTGCCACTTCTTCTGCTCCGCGGTCTTCTCGATCCCCGTGTGCAGGTAGCCGATCGTCGGCGCGGCCGACAGCACCGTCTCGCCGTCGAGCTCCAGCACGAGGCGCAGCACGCCGTGCGTGCTGGGGTGCTGCGGCCCCATGTTGACGGTCATCGTTTCGGTGCGAATCGCCGGCGTCGTCATGTTTCTAAGCGCTCCACCGCGGCGGACGTCGGCGGCACGGAGTGGAGAGTTTCATCCCGCAAAACTCTTCTCGACCAGATCACAAATCACATGCAGCAAGGTGCGGTGAACCTCCTGGACGCGCGCGGTCGAGTCACTCGGCACGTTGATGTGAATGTCGGCGGCACGGCCCGCGGCGCCGCCGTCGCGGCCGGTGAGCGCGATCGTCCGCACCCCGCGCGGGCGCGCCGCCTCGAAGGCGGCGAGCACGTTCGGCGAGGCGCCGCTCGTCGTAATCCCCATCGACACGTCGCCGGCGCGTCCGAGCGCCTCGACCTGGCGAGCGAACACCTGCTCGTACCCGTAGTCGTTCGCGACGCTCGTCAGCACGCTCGCATCCGTCGTCAACGCGATCGCCGCGAAGCCGGCGCGCTGGCGCTCGAAGCGGCCGACCAGTTCCGACGCGAGATGCTGCGCGTCCGACGCGCTCCCGCCGTTCCCGAACACGAGCAGCTTTCCGCCGCCCTTCATCGCGTCCACGATTGCGGCCGCCGCGTCGATCACCGGCTTCACGTCGGCGTCCATCATGCGTTGATGCAGCGCGATGGTCTCGGCAATTGTGCGGCGAACGATCTCGGTCAAGGCTGCCGGGTCAACCGATCCTTCAGCACGTTCGCGCGGAATTCCTCGGCGCTCACCTGCAAGGGCTCGCCAACCTGCGCTTCCTTGCGAATCTGCACGGGATAGTCCTTGCGCAGCGGGTACCCTTCCCAGTCTTCCGGCATGAGCAGCCGGCGCGGATCGGGATGGCCGTCGAACGCGATGCCGAACAGGTCCCACACCTCGCGCTCGAGCCAGTTGGCGCCGGGCCAGATGCCGGTCACCGTCGCGACGTGCGCGTCGTTGCCGTACAGCCGCACCTTCAGCCGCAGGCGGCGCCGATGCCCGATCGACACGAGGAGATACACGAGCTCGAAGCGCGGCTCGCGCGGCCAGAAGTCGGCGGCGGTGACTTCAGCGAGAACGTCGAAGGCGAGCTCGGGCCGATCGCGGAGCGCGCGCGCCACCAGCGGCACCTCGTTCCGGTCGATGAAAGCGGTCGCATGGAGGTCGACGCTGGGCGCGGATTCGAACTGGACGCCGGGGATCGCTGCTGCCAGCGAGGCGAAGAGCGCGTCGTGAGGCATTACGCGAGCTTCTGCTGCGCAATCTTCCGCTGGAGCTGGACGATGCCGTAGATGAGCGATTCGGGACGGGGCGGGCAGCCCGGCACGAACACGTCGACCGGCACGACCTGATCGACGCCCTGCACGAGCGCGTAGTTGTCGAACACGCCGCCGATCGACGCACACGCGCCCATCGAAATGACCCATTTCGGCTCGGGCATCTGATCGTAGATGCGGCGCAGCGCCGGCGCCATCTTGCGCGACAGGCGTCCGGCGACGATCATCAAATCGGACTGCCGCGGGCTGCCGCGAAACACTTCCGCGCCGAAGCGCGCGATGTCGTACCGCGAGCAGCTCATCGCCATCATCTCGATCGCGCAGCACGCGAGGCCGAACGTGACCGGCCAGATCGACGACCGCCGCGCCCACTGCACCATCTTCTCGACCGTCGTCGTCAGCACGGGGATTTCACTTTCTAAACCCATATCAGCTATCAGCTATCAGCTATCAGCTATCAGCTATCAGCTACCAGTTTTCAGGTTTCAGCCTTGTCACAGCTGAAAGCTGACAGCTGTCAGCTGAAAGCTAAGTCTTTTCGTTGCCCCAGTCGAGCGCGCCCTTGCGCCAGACGTAGACGTAGCCGGTGAGCAGCAGCGCCATGAACAGGACGACCTGCAGGAAGCCGGTCCAGCCGAGATCGCGCAGCGCCATCGCCCACGGATAAAGGAAGGCGACCTCGATGTCGAACAACAGAAAGATCATCGCGACGAGATAGAACTTCACCGACTGACGCTCGCGCGCGTCGCCGACCGGCGGCATCCCGCATTCGTACGGCGCTTCCTTTTCGGGGGTGGGCTTCTGCGGACCGAGGACGTTCGACAGCAGGACCGATATCAGCGCGAAACCGGCGCCGAGCGCGATCATGATGAGGATGGAGAGCCAGCCCTGCATGGTGAAGATCGTACGACGTCCGTCTAATGCTCGCGGGGCGCGTTTCGCGCGTGGGGCCCGACATCATTCAATGCGCTTGGGGCCCCACCCCCAAGCGCTCTCGCTCGCGGCTGCGCGCATCGCTCAAGCTCAGGGCTGCCCACGGTTGGCTCGAGGCTGCCCCCGCTTGCTCGCGCTGCGGCGCGCATCGTCATCGGCCGCGGGCGCTGACTCCCTATCGCACCCCACGCGGCTGCCCCGCGTTGGGGACCCCGCATCGTGAGCGCGGGCCGCAGGCGCTCGGCTTGTGAACGATTTCCCAAGCCAAGTCCAAATGCTAGCACGAGTTCACTCGTTGATCGTTACGCGTTGGTCGTTGGTCGTCGGTCACGGTCGTTGGTCGTTCGTCGTCGGTCGAGGTTGCTTGACTCGCGCAGGCCGACTGACGACTAATGACGACGACTAACGACCAAAATGTCTATCGCCTGGTTCTCGCCGCTTCCGCCGATCCGATCCGGCGTGGCCGCGTACAGCGCCGAGTTGTTGCCGCACCTCGAGCGGACGCTGACGATCGATCGCTTCGACGAATCACGCGCGCACGACTTCGTGTGGAAGCATCGACGGGCTCCCGACGATCTGGTCGTCTATCAACTGGGCAATGCGCCGTGCCACGACTACATGTGGGCGTATCTCGCGGCGTATCCGGGCCTCGTCGTGCTGCACGACGCGCGGCTGCACCACGCGCGCGCGCGATGTCTGCTCAGCGCGGAGCGCGCCGACGACTATCGGCGCGAGTTCTGGTACGACCATCCGGACGCGCCGAACGGGTTCGTCGAGTACGCCGTCGCCGGCCTCGGCGGGCCGATCTACTACTTCTGGTCGATGCTGCGCGTAGTGATGCGCACGGCGCGGCTCGTCGCCGTTCACAACGATCGCGTGGCCGCTGAGCTACGCGAATCGTTTCCCGGCACGCCGATCGAAACGATCCGTCTCGGCAAGGCGGCGCCCTCGTCCTCACCCGACGCGCGCGGCCGCACGCGTGCGGCACTTGGCATTCCCGATCGGTCGCTGGTCTTCGCCGTATTCGGCAAGCTCACGGCGGAAAAACGGATTGCGCCGATCGTCCGCGCGTTTTCGAGTCTGGTGAACATCGGATTCGACGCGCACCTGATGCTCGTCGGCGACGGCTCGGAGCTTCGACCGGGCGCCCGCATGCTCGCAGCCGGCGGCCGGATTCACGTCACTGGACATGTGAGCGACGAAGCAATCGGCGAGTATCTCGCGGCAGCCGACGTGTGCCTGTGCCTCCGCTGGCCGACGGCGCTCGAGACGTCGGCGTCGTGGCTGCACTGCCTCGCGGCGCGAAAAGCGACGGTGATCTCCGACCTCGCGCACCTCGTCGATATTCCCGCCTCTGTCGCGCTGCGCGTCGATCTGGTCGACGAAGACGAATCGCTGTTCGCCGCCATGCAGCAGCTCGCGGAACGATCAGCGCTGCGCGATGAACTGGCGGCGGCCGGTCATGCCTACTGGAGAGCGCACCACACCCTCGAGGCGACGGCGAGCGACTATCGTCGCGTCATCGATCTCGCGCGCGCACGTGCCGCACCTGTCGTCACCGACCTGCCTCCGCACTTCGTCGAGGATTACACGCGCGCGGCGCGCGAGCGGACGGGCGCGTTGGGATTGACGCTCGACATTCTGAGCTCCGCCTTGTTCAACCCGCCACCCGACCTGCAATCGCGATCGTGATTACAATCTCGGCATGTTCCTGACGAATTGCGCAGCGCGCATCGGCCGAGTCGCGATGGTGCTGATCGTCGTTCTCGTGGCGGTTGCCGCGATGGCGGCACGCCAGCGTGCGGCGGACGCCGGCTTCCTCCGCCGCGACGAGATGATTCCGATGCGCGACGGCGTGCGCCTCCACACCGTCGTCCTGCGTCCTCGGGATGCGGACGGCAATCTTCCGTTCCTGTTCACGCGCACGCCATACAACTGCGAGCCTTTCGCGAACGCGGTCGATGCTCAGCCCGACAATCCGCTGACGCACGGCGGCTACCTCCTCGTCTGCCAGGACATCCGCGGAAAGTTTCGGTCCGAGGGCTCGTTCGTGATGCTGCGGCCGCCGCGCGATCGCGCTCAGAAAACGGCGGTCGATGAGAGCAGCGACGCGTACGACGCGATCGAATGGCTCGTCAGGAACGTGCCGACGAACAACGGCCGCGTCGGAATGTTCGGCACGTCATATCCAGGCTGGCTGACGGTGATGGCGGCGCTCGAACCGCATCCCGCCCTGAAAGCTGCAGCGCCGATGGCCTCGCCGGCCGACATGTGGGCAGGCGACGACTTCCATCACAACGGCGCGTTCCGTCTGAGCTACGGCTTCGAATACGCCACGATGATGGAATCGGGAAAGGAGAACACCCGGTTCGCGTTCGATCTGCCGGACACGTTCGAGTGGTACCTCCGCGTCGGTCCGCTGGCGATGATCAACCGCAGGTATCTGCACGAGGCCTATCCCACGTGGAACGATTTCGTCGCGCACCCCGACTACGACGCGTTCTGGAAGCGCCAGGCCGTCGTGCCGCAGCTCGGCGCGGTGAAGGTGCCGACGATGAACGTCGCCGGATGGTGGGATCAGGAAGATTTCTACGGGCCGATCACGATCTACGAGGCGCTCGAGAAAACCGATCGCGTGCGGCAGAACTTCCTGGTTGTCGGGCCGTGGAATCACGGCGGGTGGAACCAGCAGGACGGACGCAGGCTCGGGCCGCTCGATTTCGGCCGCAGCATCTCGAAATTGTTCCGCGCCGACGTGCTCGCGCCCTGGTTCGCGCAGCACCTGAAAGACGCGCCGTCTGTCGACCTGCCGGAAGCGCTGACGTTCGAGACCGGCGCCAACGAGTGGCGGCGCTGGAACCAGTGGCCGCCCGCGAGCACGCGGCCGACGCCGATGTATCTGCGCGCCGATCGCCGGCTCTCGTTCGAGCCGCCGGAGGATGGCGGCGCGGCGTTCGACGCGTACGTGTCGGACCCGGCCAATCCCGTTCCATACCGGAAGCGGCCGATCCTGCCGACGTACGCCGAAGGCTCGACGTGGCCGACGTGGCTGACCGACGATCAGCGCTTTCTTTCCGATCGCGCCGACGTCGTCTCGTGGCGGACCGAGGCGCTGGCCGATGACGTCGTCATCGCCGGCCGCATTCGGGCCGACCTCTTCGCGTCCACAACGGGCAGCGACGCCGACTGGATCGTGAAGCTGATCGACGTGTATCCGGATACCGATGTCGCCATGCCGGACTATCAGCTCATGATCGCAAACGAGGTGTTCCGCGGCCGTTATCGCAACGGCATCGACAAGCCGGAGCCGATCGCGGCCGGCGCCGTCGAGCGCTACACGATCGATCTGCACACGCAGAACTATCGCTTCCGGCGCGGACACCGCGTGATGGCGCAGCTGCAGAGCACGTGGTTTCCGCTCATCGATCGGAATCCGCAGACGTTCGTCAGGAACATTTTTCTCGCGCAGGCATCGGACTTTCGCGCGGCGACACATCGCGTGTATCGATCGTCCCGATATCCATCGCACGTAGTGATGCCGGTGGTCAGGTGAGTTCCCATTCGTAACCGCGCTCCGTCGTCAGCCGCGTGTCTTCGACGGGGATGCCGACGGTGAAGTGATACAGGCTCTGGAACGCATGGTCGGTCAAGCCGAGGACGTCGTGCACTGGATCGTCGTAGAAACATCCGATCCCGGTGCCGCGGGCGCCTGCCGCTTCCGCCTCGAGGTACAGCACCTGGCCGACGGCGCCCGACTCCCAGAACAAATGACGGTAGAACGACGGACCGAGCTCCTGCAGGCTCGCGTCGAAGTCGGCGATCATGCCGAGGCTGAAGAAGCCGTCGGCTGCGATGTCCTGATCGCAGCTCACGCGCGCCGACAGGCGGCGGCAGTCGCCGTGCGCGAGCGCGACGAGCGGGAGATCCGCGGCGACGGGAGTCCACGAGAAGTCGCGACGGCAGGCCGCGCGAAGGCGATCGATCGTCTGCGCGTTGCGGAGCAACAGATACAGACCCGGCTCGACGCCGTCCACGCGGTGCACGAACAGCGCGAGGTGAATGCGCGGCGCCCACCACAGAGCGGTCCACGGCGGCGCCTCCGACGGCAGCAGGCGCGAGAGCATGGAGAAGAACGCGTCGGCCGGAATCGACGAGCGGCCGTCGAGGGCGAGTGCGCTCCGCCGCTGGAGAACCAGACGGCGGTTGGGTAATTGGGTGATCGGGTAATCGGGTAATTGAATTGGGAATTGAGATCGCGAAATCGTGCGGCCGCGATCTTCGGTCTCGCGTGCGATCTCGTCGATGAACGTCCACTGGACGTGATCGTCGCTCAGCTGACTGGCGCGGCCCATCCAGGTGCCGCGCCGCACGGCATCGAGGAGGAGCGAAGGATCAAGGACCGGGGACGGACCACGGACCAGGGACGAAGGACCAAGGAGCATCAAGCATCCCGGCTCCTCGCGCTCCGCATCGACGAAGTCCTCGTCGCGATCGATGCCGATCAGCGCGGCGATGTCGCGCTGCGGCCATTCCGGCAGCAGGCGCGCCGACAGCCTCTCGTGGCCTGCGGCAAACGCGACCGCGGCAATCGCATGACCGAGATCGTGCTGGCAGTAGCGGAACGCGCGCTCGCCGTACTTCCACGCCTCGCGCCAGTGAATCGACGTCAGCGCGACGAGAAAACAGTCATCAGGCCAGTTGATCGTGAAGGCGCAGCGCCGCTCGAGCGCATGCCGATCGGGCGCGTAGTGAAACACGCCGGACGCGCAGACGACGTACGCTTCCGTGGGATGAAGGTTGCCGCTCGACGGGTTGACGCGCAGCGACCAATGAGAGGTGTGATAGCGCTTCCACGCGGAGAGGCCGAGCGAGTGGCGCAGCACGCCGCCTATCGGCGACGTCGGCGCATCGGGACGGGGCGACAGCGGACGCTGCGGCGCGTCGCGGTAAGTTCGAAAGGGATTGGGCTGCGACGCCCAGTCCAGATAGCCAAGCGACGGGGCGAATCGGTGGAAGTGATGCTTCGTGCCGTCGTGGTATCGGTAGACGGCGTCGAGATCGTTCACGAATCGAGCGCGGCGCTTGCCTCTGCAATCCGCTTGTCGACTTCCGCGATCGCCTGGTTCAGCTGCGTGCGCCGCCGGTCGTTGGTCGTGGCCGCGAGCTGCGCTTGGAGCTCTTTCCACGCAAGCTTCAACGATTCGTACGCGCGCACTTTTTCCGGATCGCGCACGGTCTTGCCGTGCTGCTTTTTCCGTTCGCGCTCCAGTTCTTCCATGCGCTCCTGGATCCGCGAATCGGCGTCGATCAGTCCCTCGCCGGAATCACCCATTTTTTTACTCGCGCGGGGCCCCACCCCCGCGCCTGACGCGCTCGCGCCGTAGCGCTCGCGCGTATCCAGAACAGAACGTCACCAAAGGTACGCATTATAAGATGGACTCGTGACTGCCGACCCGCTTACGCCGTTTCACGCGCCGGTGCGCGAATGGTTCAGCGCGTCGTTCGACGCGCCGACGCGGCCGCAGGCGCTCGGCTGGCCGGCGATCGCGCGCGGCGAGTCGACGCTCATCCTCGGGCCGACCGGCAGCGGCAAGACGCTGACGGCGTTTCTGTGGTGTCTCGACCGGCTCATGTTCACACCGCCGCCGGAGAAGAAGGCGCGGTGCCGCGTGCTGTACGTGTCGCCGCTCAAGGCGCTCGCGGTCGACGTCGAGCGGAACCTGCGCGCGCCGCTCGCCGGCATCGCGCAGCTCGCCGAGCGCCGCGGCGACGCGTTCACGACGCCGGCCATCGCGATCCGCACCGGCGACACGCCCCAGTCCGAGCGCGCGCGCTTCCAGCGCGAGCCGGCCGACATCCTGATCACGACGCCCGAATCGCTCTACTTGCTGCTCACGTCGAACGCGCGCGAGTCGCTGCGCTCGATCGATACCGTGATCGTCGACGAGATTCACGCGCTCGTCCCCACCAAGCGCGGCGCGCACCTCGCCCTCTCGCTCGAGCGCCTGGAAAAATTCTGCGCGACGCCGCCGCAGCGGATCGGTCTGTCGGCGACGCAGCGCCCCCTCGACGAAGTCGCGAGATTCCTGGGCGGGACCGAACAGGCGACTAAAGGTCGCCAGAACGGGCAGGCCCCTCGGCGACGTTCTGTTCTAGATACGCGCTCGCGCCACGGCGCGAGCGCGTCAGCGCGTGACAGCCTCGAGCCGTTGCGAGGCGCGCATGCGCCGAGCAGCAGCGGCGGGGGTGGGGTCCCCGCCGCAATAAATAAAGATGGGGCTCCACGCGAAATAGAAAATGAATTCTCGACACACCGCGGCGTGGTCCGCTACCGCCCCGTCACCATCGTCGACGCCGGGCAGAAGAAGCAACTGAAGCTGACGATTGATGTGCCGGTCGAGGACATGGCCAAGTTGACGAACTTGGACGATGTTCCGGGCGGTCCGGCAGCGTCTGGCGATTCGCGTCCGTCGATCTGGTCGGCGATTCACCCGCGCCTCCTCGAGCTGATTCGCGCCCACCGCTCGACGCTCATCTTCGTCAACAGCCGCCGCCTCGCCGAGCGGCTCGCCGGCGCCCTCAACGAGCTCGCGGGCGAAACGCTGGTCCGCTCGCATCACGGGTCGATCGCGCGGCCGCAGCGCGTCGAAGTGGAGGATCTCCTCAAGGCCGGCATGCTGCGCGCGCTCGTCGCCACCTCGTCGCTCGAGCTCGGCATCGACATGGGCGCCATCGATCTCGTCGTGCAGATCGAGGCGCCGCCGTCGGTGGCCAGCGGCCTGCAGCGCATCGGCCGCGGCGGCCATACCGCCAACGCGATCAGCGAGGGCGTCATCTTCCCGAAATTCCGCGGCGACCTCGTCGCGTGCGCCGCGGTCACCAAAGCGATGCACGACGGCATCGTCGAGGCCACGCGCTATCCGCGCAATCCGCTCGACATCGTCGGACAGCAGATCGTCGCGATGGCGTCGATGGACGACTGGGACGTCGACGAGCTGTTCGCGACGATCCGCCGCGCCGCGCCGTTCGCCGAGTTGAGCCGGACGGTCTTCGAAGGCGTGCTCGACATGTTGTCCGGCCGCTATCCGTCCGACGAGTTCGCGGAGCTGCGGCCGCGCATCACGTGGGACCGCGTTGCGGGAAGAATCACGGCGCGCGAAGGCGCCAAGCGCGTCGCCATCGCCAACGGCGGCACCATTCCCGATCGCGGACTCTACGGCGTCTTCCTGCTCGGCGCCGGGCCGGGAGCGGCGCGCGTTGGCGAGCTCGACGAGGAAATGGTCTTCGAGAGCCGCGTCGGCGAGACGTTCGTGCTCGGCGCCTCGTCGTGGCGCATCGAAGAGATCACGCACGACCGCGTGCTCGTGTCGCCGGCGCCCGGCGAGCCGGGCAAGATGCCGTTCTGGAAGGGCGACCGCGCCGGCCGCCCGCTGGAGCTCGGCCTCGCGATCGGGCGGCTGACGCGCGATCTGCTGCGGCTCCCGCCCGCCGCAGCCGTCGACCGCCTCACGCGCGAGCACGATCTCGACGCGCGCGCGGCGGAAAATCTTCTTCAGTACCTGCGCGATCAGATGGCGGCCGCGCGCGCCGTTCCCGACGCGACGACGATCGTCGTCGAACGCGTCCGCGACGATCTCGGCGACTGGCGTGTCTGCGTGCTGTCGCCGCGCGGCGGCCGCATTCACGCGCCGTGGGCGATGGCGTCGGCCGCGAAGATCCGCGAGGAGACCGGCGTCGACGTCGAAACGCTGTGGGGTGACGACGGGTTTGTCGTACGTTTTCCGGACGTCGATCAGCCGCCGGATCCGCGTCTGCTGCTGCCGGATCCGGACGAGGTGCAGGCGCTCGTCGTTCGACAGCTCGGCGCGACGGCGCTCTTCGCCGCGAAGTTTCGCGAGAACGCCGCAAGGTCGCTGCTGCTCCCGAAGCGAAGGCCGGGGATGCGCGCGCCGCTGTGGCAGCAGCGCAAGCGCGCGGCCGATCTGCTCGCGGTCGCGTCGCGATACGGATCGTTTCCGGTGCTCCTCGAAACCTACCGCGAATGCCTGCGCGATTTCTTCGACATGCCGGCGCTCGTCTCGACGCTCACCGACGTCCGGAGCCGCAGGATTCGGATCGCGACCGTCGATTCCGAGGCGCCATCGCCGTTTGCCGCGTCGCTGCTGTTCACCTACGTCGCGAGCTTCATCTACGACGGCGACGCGCCGCTCGCCGAGCGGCGCGCGCAGGCGCTCGCCGTGGACCAGTCGCAGCTGCGCGAGCTGCTGGGCGACGCGGAGCTGCGCGATCTCCTCGACGCCGATGCGATCGATGCGATCGAACGGCAGCTCCAGCGGCTCGATCCTCAGTACCAGGCGAAGAGCGCCGACGGCGTCCACGACATGCTGCTCGGCCTCGGCGATCTGACGCGCGAGCAACTGCTCGCGCGCTGCCTGACCGTCGACGCGGCATCGAGCATCGACGAGCTTGTGAAGGCGCGGCGGGCGCTGGAGGTGCGCGTGGCCGGCGATCCGCGCTTCATCGCGGTCGAAGACGCCGCGCGCTTCCGCGACGCGCTCGGCGTGCCGCTGCCGCTCGGCATCCCGGAATCGCTCCTCCAGCCGGTGGGCGATCCGCTCGGCGATCTCGCGCTGCGTTACGCCCGCACGCATGCGCCGTTCACGGCTGCCGAGTTCGCGATGCGGTACGGCCTCGGCGCTCCCGGCGCAGAGGCGCTGCTCCTGCGTCTGACGGCGGAAGCGCGGCTCGTCGAAGGGGAGTTCCGGCCGGGCGGCACGCGCCGCGAGTGGACCGACGCGGGCGTGCTGCGGATGATCCGCCGCCGATCGCTGGCGAGGCTGCGGCAGGAAGTGGAACCGGTCGAGCAGCCGGTCCTCGGACGGTTTACGACGACGTGGCAGGGCATCGTCAAGCGCAGGCATGGCGCCGACGCGCTGCTCGACGCGATCGAGCAGCTGCAGGCCGCGCCGATTCCGGCGTCGATTCTCGAAACCGAGATTCTTCCTGCCCGGATCGACGTGTACGACCCGGCCGATCTCGATGCGGTGACGGCGGCGGGTGAAGTGGTCTGGGTCGGCGTCGAACCGCTCGGCGATCGCGACGGACGCATTGCGCTCTATCTCGCAGATCATCTGCCGCGATTGATGGCGCCGCGCGGCCCTGACCGTTCGACCAGCCCAGGGTCACCCCGAGCCGCGTCGAGGGGTGAGCCTGTCGAAGGACCGGATGCCACCGATGGCAGAAGCGGCGCCCGCATTCAGGAGGACAACACCGACGGTCGCGAACACGCAATCCTCGAATACCTGCGCGCGCACGGCGCATCGTTCTTCGGACCGCTGCACGAAGCCGTGGGCGGCGGTTTTCCAGCGGAGACGGTCAACGCGTTGTGGACGCTCGTGTGGCAGGGTCTGGTCACCAACGACACGTTTCATGCGCTGCGCGCCTTCACGCGCGCGCACCCGTCGCGGCGCAAGGCGCGCCGCCCGGAAACGAGCGCGTTTCGATCCCGCCGCCTTGCGCCGCCGTCGGCCGAAGGAAGATGGTCGATTGTCCCTCGCTCGGCTAAAAGCCTCGCGTTACACGATGGAAAGAAGAACGGCGCGCCTCGTGCCGGGCGAGCCTTTCAGGCGCGCGACGCGACCAAGTGGGCCGCTGCGATCACGCAGCAGCTGCTCGCACGCCACGGTGTCCTGACGCGTGAAGCCGTCGCCGCGGAAGCCGTCGCCGGCGGCTTCGGCGTGATCTATCCGGTGTTGAAGGGAATGGAAGAAACGGGACGCGTCCGGCGCGGGTATTTCGTCGCCGGCCTCGGCGCGACGCAGTTCGCGATGCCCGGCGCGCTCGACCTGCTGCGATCGCTGCGCGATCGGCCCGACGAAGCCGAAGTCGTCGTGCTCGGCGCGACCGATCCCGCCAATCCGTACGGCGCGACGCTGAATTGGCCGAAAAAGCAAACGCAGGGGCCGACGCGCAGCGTCGGCGCCACGGTCGTCCTCGTCAACGGAGCGCTCGTCGCCTACCTCGCTCGCGGCGATCGTCAGCTGATCACGTTCCTGCCCGAGGGCGAGCCGGATCGATCGAAGGCCGCGCGAGCGATCGCGCAGACGCTCATCGTACGCGCGCGCGGCGGCGATGCGGGCGCCGATTCGCCGCGCGGAATGCTGATCGAGGAGATTGACGGCGCGCCGCCGTCGACGCATCCGCTCCTGCCGTTTCTCGCGGAAGCCGGCTTCGTCGCTGGCGCGCTCGGCATGCAGCCGGCGCCAAGAAGTCGGACCGTCGAGGGGCGTCAGCCACCGGTCTTCGGTCCTCAGTCAGCCGTGACTCGCCAGTCGAAGTCGACGGTCTCGAGTCCGTTCGCTCGCAGCTATTTCGCAGACGAGGAAGGCGGTGAAGGCGGGGGAGGCTACGGCGGTCAGAAGTAAGAAGTTTCTGTCGTACTTCCAACTTCGTACTTCGAACTTCGTACTTCTACGAGTGCACACCGGGCGCTTCGTGTCCGGTGCGCTGCACGTACTCGACGTAGGAACCCGGATAGGCGTGCGGCCTGGGATCGACGCCGCTCTCGCCTCCGAGCTCGAGGACGCGGTTGCTCAGACCGCGGAGGAACGCGCGGTCGTGCGACACGAACAGCATCGTGCCGTCGAAGTCCTTCAGCGCGTCGAGCAGCATCTCCTTCGTCGCGAGATCGAGGTGGTTGGTCGGCTCGTCGAGGACGAGGAAGTTCGGCGGGTTGAGGAGCATGCGCGCGAGGACGAGGCGCGTCTTCTCGCCGCCCGACAGCGATCGAACTTTCTTGTCGATCTCGTCGCCTGAAAACTGGAACGCGCCAGCGAGGTTCCGCAGCGCGCCGATCGATTCGTCCGGAAAGTCCTTCCGCAGCTGTTCTTCGATCGTCAGGTCGGGATCGAGCAGGTCGAGCGATTGCTGCGCGAAGTAGCCCATCTGGACGCTGGCGCCGAGCTTCACGCGGCCCTCGTCGGGGTTGACGTGTCCCGCGACCATCTTGAGCAGCGTCGACTTGCCCGCGCCGTTCTTGCCCATCACCGACCAGCGCTCGCCGCGCCGCACGACGACATCCAGGCCGTCGTGCACGACGCGGCGTCCGTAGCGCTTCGTGACGCCTTCGAGCACGACGACCTGCTCGCCGGATCGCGGCGGCGTCCGGAAATCGAACTTCACGACGCGGCGCTTCTTCGGCAGCTCGATCTTTTCGATCTTCTCGAGCGCCTTCACGCGGCTCTGCACCTGCGCGGCCTTCGCGGCGTGCGCCGCGAAGCGCTCGATGAAGCGCTGCTCCTTGGCGAGCATCGCCTGCTGGCGCGCGTACGCGGCCTCGCGGTTCGCTTCGCGGATGGCGCGCTCGCGCTCGTAGAAATCGTAGTTGCCCGAGTACGCCGTGATTTCGCCGCCGTCAATCTCGGCAATCCGCGTTACGACGCGGTTCATGAAGTCGCGATCGTGCGACGTCATCAGCAGCGCGCCCGGCTGCGATTTCAGAAAGCTTTCGAGCCAGATGATCGACTCGATGTCGAGGTGGTTGGTCGGCTCGTCCATCAGCAGGACGTCAGGACGGCCGAGAAGGACGCGCGCCATCGCGACGCGCATCTTCCATCCGCCCGAGAGCTCGCCGACGTCGCCGTCAATCCGCTCGTCGTCGAAGCCGAGGCCGTGCAGCACCTCGCGGGCCTGCGCTTCGAGCGCGTAGCCGCCAAGGTGCTCGTACTCCTCCTGCACCTCGCCGAACCGCGCGAGGATCCGATCGAGATCGCCGGCGCGCGCCGGGTCCGACATGGCGTGCTGCAGCTGCTCCAGCTCGTGATGAAGATCGCCGGCGCGGCCGCTGCCCAGAATCGCTTCGTCGAGGACCGATCGTCCGGCCATCTCCTCGACGTCCTGACGGAAGTAGCCGATCGTCAGCCTCCTCGGCACCGAGACGTCGCCTTCGTCCGGCGCTTCTTCGCCGACGATCATGCGGAAGAGCGTCGTCTTGCCGGATCCGTTCGGGCCGACGAGCCCGACCTTCTCGCCTGGATTGAGCTGAAACGAGGCGTCGACGAACAGGACCTGCTTCCCGTACTGCTTGCCGATCCGCGAGAACGCGATCACTCGATGGTCACCGTCGTGTTGTAATCGGGCTCCATCGAGTCGGGATCGATCGCCGCCGCGGACAAAAGGACGTTGCCTTCGGGCCAGTGGACCTCGAGGTTGCCCGGCGTGATCGATGCCGCCTTCAGACGTCCGCGAAGCACTCCAAACGCCGATCGCAGCAGCACGCGCGTGCCCTCGCGGAGTTGCAATCGTCGGAGATCTTCGTCGCTGATGAACACGGCGTCGCGCGCCGCGCCGGTCAGCGGATCGACGACGCGCTGGATCATCGAGTTGAATTGTCTGCCGCGCCGGGTGGAGACGCGGAATACCCTCGGCACAGGAGCGGAGCTTGCGCCGTGCGCGGCGTCGCTGGGGCGAGCGATCTCGGCATCGGGCCGGGCGAGCTCGGTCCCTACCCCAGAGAAGTGTGCCTTGCCGTCGGGCGTCGCGAACTGTCCGTCCGCGTAGAGTGTGCGCCCGCCCCACTGAGTCTGATCGCCCTTTGCGTGCAGCCGCTCGATTCCTTTGTAGAGCGGCACCGCGCGCGCGATTTCCTCGCGAATCGCAGTTGCGCTCTCGAATCGAATCTGCGCTGCGCGTTCAGGTTTGACGCGCGCCATGACGTCGCCGAACACACGCCATTCCGGCCGCGCGGATCCGATCCGGCGTCCAGGAATCTCCGGCGAGTAGATGATCCGGCGCTCGGTCGACGTCTCCGTGCCGCCGCCTTCCGACTCGTACCGCGTCGTGGCCGGAAGCAGGACGACGTCGCCGTCGCCGTCGACGAGCATCGACGAGGAGAGGACGATGTCGTGATGGATGCGGAGCCGTGGCCGTCGCAGCGCGCGCCGCGAAGCCTCGGGATCGGGCAGCGTCTCGAGAAAATTGCCGCCGACGATCCAGAAGGCGTCGACGTCGCCGCGCGCCGCATGTTCGATCATCTCGACAGCGGTCCAGCCGCCACCCGCCGGCACTGGAAATCTCCAGAGGCCCGCCCAGCGCGCGGCGGTCGTCGCTTCCACAGCCGGCACGCAGCCGACTTCCGCGCCGCCCTGGACGCCGGAGTGGCCGCGAATCGGCACGAGCCCGCGATTGAGCCGGCCGGGCAGGCCGCGCGCAAGCCCCACGTTCACGAGCGCCTTGATCGTCTGGACGCCGTGCGCGTGCTGCGTCAGCCCCATCGACCAGACGAGAATTGCGTTCGGCCGGCGCACGAGCAGCTGCGCGAAGGCCTGCATGCGTTCGCGGGTCGCGCCACTCTCCCGCTGCAGCGCGCTCCAGTCGGCAGCAAGCGCCGCGTCGCGCGCGGCCTCGAAGCCGATGGTCCGCTCGCGTACGAATGCCTCGTCGACGCCCCCCGTTTCGACGAGCGCGCGCAGCACGCCGACGAGGAACGCGCGATCGCCGCCGGTCGTGACGTGGAACCAGTGATCGGCGATGGTCGTGCCATTGAGCGCGCTCGACGCGATCGAGGGCACCCAGTAGCGCTCGAGGCCAGGCTCGCGGAACGTGTTGACCACCGCGATCTGCGCGCCATTAGCCTTCGCGTGGTGCAGGTACTTCGTCACCACCGGCTGATTGTTCGCGACGTTCGAACCGAGGAACACGATGAGATCGGCGTGCAGCCAGTCGGCGTAGCTGCAGGTGGACGCGCCGTATCCGAGCGTCGCTTTCATGGCCGCGGTCGAGGCCGCGTGGCACAGGCGCGCGGAGTTGTCGACGTGGTTCGTGCCGAGGAAGCGCGCGGCCTTTTGCGCTGCGTAGTACACCTCGTTGGTGATGCCGCGCGAGGTGAGATAGAAAGCGGCGCGCGACGGATCGATGTCGCGCAGCCCGCCTGCAATCAGGTCGAGCGCTTCGTCCCACGTCGACACGAGGAACCCCGGTTCGCCATGGCGCCGGATCATCGGCTCCGGCAAACGGCCGAGTGCGCGCAGCTCCTGCGACGTGCGCGAGGCGAGCGACGCGACGTCCGTCAGCTGACGCGGATCGAGCGCCGGCGCGGTGTTGAGCCGCATCAGCTCGAGCCGCACCATGCAGAGATGGGTCCCGTCGATCGTCCAGTCCGACAATCCCGACGTTCCGAGCGCGCAGCCATCGCAGACGCCGTCGCGCAGGATCCGCCACGCGAACGGCAGCTCGTCGCGGTTCTCCCACGCCACGCGCACCATCTCGCGGTAGTGATGCGGCTTCTGTTTCCCGAAACCAAAGACCATGCAGGCGACGGCTATCGAATTCTCTCGGGATACGTATAGATGTTGAAGCTGTCGCCGCGGACGAATCCGACCAGCGTCACGCCGCACGCATTCGCCAGATCAATCGCGAGGCTCGACGGCGCCGACACGGCAGCGACGAGCGGCACGCCGGCGACGGCCGCCTTCTGGACGATCTCGAACGACGTCCGTCCGCTGACGCACAGCAGTCGATCGGCCAGCGGCAGCTCGTCGCGCAGGAGCCGGCCGCCGATCACCTTGTCGACCGCGTTGTGACGGCCGACGTCTTCGGCCACGTCGACGAGGCGGCCGTCGGCCGCGAACAGACCGGCGGCGTGCAAGCCGCCCGTCTCGTCGAACACGCGCTGCACCTTGCGCAAACGCTGCGGCAGCATCGCCACATCCGCCCCGCTCACCGAGAGCGGCGACCGAATCGGCGCCATGTCGGCCGTGAGCGACTCGATCGTCTCACGGCCGCACACACCGCACGACGCGCTGGCCGTCGTCTGACGACGCTCGCTGAGCGCACGTGCCAGCCGCGATTCGTCCACAAGGGTGACGTTTATGACGTTCTGCGCCGGGCTTTCATCTGGCGCGGCGATTTCATGTGAGGCGGGGATTTCATGTGGCGCGGCGATTTCAGGCCCGCGATCGGTGCAGTGTTCGATCGTGCCGATGTCGTCGACGCTGCGCACGATGCGCTCCGACAGCAGGAATCCGGACGCGAGCTCGCGATCGGCGCCGGGGGTCCGCATGATCGTCGCGAACGGACGGCCGTGCAGGCGAATCTCGAGCGGCTCCTCGGCGGCGGCCCAATCCGTCGTCTTCTCGCGCGCGTTGCCGCGCACGCGCACGATCGCGAAGGAACGTGTGGCGGAGATGTGATGATGATACGCGAACACGCGTTCGACGAACCGGCGGCGGCGCCCGGGGTCCGCGAGCCGCCGCTCGTCTTCGATCGGCAGAGTCGGGAAGCGCGCGCGCAGCGCCCCCGCGAAGAGACCCGAACTCTCAACGTTGTCGGCGGTCTCTGCGGTCTTTCCTTCACCATCGTCATGAATCAGCACATCATCCAGCCCACAGCTCGGCGAACCCGCTTTGAGCACGTAGCCGCTCAATCGTTCCGCCGCGAGCTCCTCGAGGCGGCGATCGATGAACCGCTGCATCGGCTCGGTGACGTCGCGCCGCGTGTCGAGGGCCACGAGCCGTATCGTGTCGCCGGCGCCGCGCACCAGATCGATCGGCTCGCGCGGGGTGCCGAAGCCCGCTTCGACCTCCGGACACACCGGCACCCAGTCGACGTCGCGGCCGAGCACGTCGACGAGCCACGCGTCGCGCTTGTGGCCGCCGTCGTGGCGTACGCGCTCGCCGAGCAGGCACGCCGAGATGCCGACGCGCGGTTTCTGGTATTCGCGTTGCATCGCTGAGGTCGACCACTATGGCACAGAGCCGTGCGCATCGGCGGACCACGAGCAAGCTCGAGCGTTTTTCCGAGGCCGCCATGCGCTGGACCGGAACCGATGCGGCTTTCGCGATCGCCCTGGTCATCGTGGTCGTCTGGGCGATGCTCGGCCCGGTGTTCCGCCTCTCCGACACATGGCAGCTCACGATCAACACCGGCACGACGATCGTGACTTTTCTGATGGTGTTCCTCATCCAGCGCAGCCAGAACAAGGAGTCGCTCGCGATTCATCTCAAGCTCAACGAGATCGTCGCCGCCCTGCACGGCGCCAGCAACCGCCTGATCGAAGCAGAACGATTTTCGGAGAAGGATCTCGAGACGCTGCAGAAGCACTACAAGGAACTGGCGCAGCTCGCGCGGGCCGAAGAAGACGTCACGGAGTCGCACTCGGTCGAAGAGGCGCGCGAGCGGCATTCGACCAAGCACGATCAGGAGAAGCGGCGTGCGAGTTAGTACAATCAGCCAATGGCCACGCCGGTGTCCTTCGATATCACCTCGACGATCGACTTCCAGGAAGTCGACAACGCGCTGAACCAGGCGCGCAAGGAAGTCGGTCAGCGGTACGATTTCAAGGGCGCGACCGCCGAGATCACACTCAGCGAAAAAGACAAGACGCTGACGCTTGTCGCCGACGACGAGTTCAAGATGAACGCGTTATGGGAGATCGTGCAGACGCGGCTCGTGCGGCGCGGCGTGGCGATCAAGAACTTCAAGGCGCCGGCGAGCGAGCCGGCCGCAGGCAGCAAGGTGCGTCGCATCATCACGATTCAGCAGGGCATCCCGATCGAAGCGGCGCGCGAAATCGTGAAGTTCATCAAGGACAAGAAGCTGAAAAAGGTGCAGGCCGCTATCCAGGCCGATCAGGTGCGCGTCACCTCGCCGTCGAAAGACGAACTGCAGGAAGCGATCGGCGCCCTGCGCGAGCACGACTTCGGCGTCGCTCTCCAGTTCGGAAATTACCGTTAGTCAAATTCGCGTGGGCGTCGTCGGACTTCGTACTTCGGACTTCGAACTTTCACTTCTTCTCCTTCTTCTCTTCCCACTGTACCGCGGCTTCCGGATCGAGTTGAGCGATCTGTTCCGACAGCCTGTCGGTCTGCCGATCGAACGGCAGATGGACGTCGTACGACACTTCCTCCTTCGACGTCGAACGGAGCGCATGCTCGAGTCGGTAGCGCGACAGCAGGCGATCGATGCCGATTTTGATCTTCGCGGGATCTTTGGCTTTCACCGTCAACCCGAACAGCTGTGTCGCCTTCGGCTCGAACGACTCGATGACCCACAACAGCGCGAGCATGAACGCGGTGCCGAATGCCGCGAGCAGCCAGAGCCCGACGCCCGCCGCCAGACCGACGGCGAGCGTGCACAGCATGACGCCGGCATCCTTCGGATCCTCGATTTTCGAGCGATAGCGGACGAGCCCGGCCGCGCCCACGATGCCGAACGCGCGCGCGAGGCTCGAGCCGACGACGAGCATCACGACCGCGCCGACAACAGCCAGGATGATTTGGGTCTGGATGACCGGCGCGCGCCGGTGAGGCGTGCCGCGCCGCCTCGGGCGAACCGCGAGCACGGTCGCGAGGCCGGCCGCGATCGGCAGGCGCACCAGCGCGTGCATCACCTCTTCGATCTGCGTGTGCTGGTCGGGCGTATCGGTGAGCGTGTCGCCGCGCTGCCGCTCGGCGGCCGATGCGGAAAGCGCCGCGCCGACAAGCACTGCGGCCGCGAGAAACGCCGCTCGCGCGCGCCTCATTGCAGTCGCAGTCCCTCGTCGATCTTCTGACGGATCCGCGCGATGAACCGCGCCGTCACCTCCTCGGTGAAACCGCCCGCGCGAAAGGCGTCGCGCCACTGGCGATCCGTCAGCTTCTGCAGCCGCTCGCACGTCCAGCGCACGTCGTCGGGTCCGATCGCGCGCAGCAGTTCCTGATGGCGTCCCTTGTAGCCGAAAGTCACGCGTCCGTTGGACGCGCCGATGATGAACGCTTCGTGCTCGAACGCCTCGATATTGCCGCGCGGCGGATCGAAGCGGCCGGTCGCGCCGAGCGACGCCCCCAGATCCTTCACGACGTACCAGCGCCGCGCGCCTTCGCGCGCTTCGCCTTGGACCTCGAACACCTCGTTGTTCGGATTCTTGAGATCGGTGCTGTTGAGAATCATCATCAACGCGAGCAGGCCCTGGTACGGGCGGGTGCCGACGAACGGGTTCTTCTGCCATTCCCACTCGCCGACCGATTTCAGCGCGGGCTCTTCCGGACGGAAGCGTCCGCCGCCGAACTGCTGCCCGTTCGCGTGATCGACGCCGATCCAGCGCTCGACGAAGTACGACGGCAGCTGGTGATAGCCGAGTCCCCAAGCGATGCGCGACGTGACGACTTCGGTCTGCGCCTCAGGTCCGATCTTCACGTTCCACTCGCGGCCGCCTTCGTCGCGGACGCGGTACGTGATGCTGAAGCCGCGCGTGTCGCGTTTGACGATGTCGTATCGCGTGTCAGCCTGCGGACGCAGCGGTTGGCGGAGCCCGCCGCGCGGTCCGTCGAACAGGTCGCGCGCCGTCGGACCGGGATCGATCCACAGCTCGGCCATCTGGGACGCCGAGGGTGGACCGCCGGTGGGCCTCACCGCTGGGGCGCAGGCAGTTGCCGTCAATACACACGCGATGAAAACCCGGACCACGCTCAAGCGCTGAGCAAGGATATTGCCGTTCCGTTAAAACGAATAGGGACACCCCCGCACAGCTCGGCCGCGATTCGACTGGCGACCGGCTTGCAGATTCTTGATGTGGTGGCCGCCTCCCGCATTCCACTCTCGACGTACCGGCTGCAGTTCAACAGACGGTTCACGTTTGCGAACGCGCGCAGCATCGTCGATTACCTGCACGCGCTCAGCATCGGCGACTGCTATGCCTCGTCCTATCTCGCCGCCGTGCCGGGAAGCCCGCATGGATACGACGTCGCCGATCCGACGCGTCTCAATCCCGACATCGGAACGGAGGAGGAGTACTGGGAGTGGATCGACGCGATGCGATCGCATGGGATGGGTCACGTCCTCGACGTCGTGCCGAACCATATGGGCATCGCGAAGTCCGCGAACCCATGGTGGCTCGACGTGCTCGAGAACGGACCGTGCTCGCGCTACGCGCGGTTCTTCGACATCGCGTGGCATCCGGTCAAGGCCGAGCTCGCCGACAAAGTGCTGATCCCGATTCTCGGCGACCAGTACGGCGCAGTACTCGAACGTCAGGAACTGAAGCTCGCGTACGACGAGGGAGCGTTCACCATCAGGTACTTCGATGACGCGCTGCCCGTCGCGCCCGATACGTATCCGACGATCGTCGCCGCGGAGCTGCCGGAGTGGTTGAGCGCGCACGCTGGAGAGGACGCCGACGAGCTGCAGAGCATCCTGACCGCGAGCGAGCATCTGCCGCCGCGCAGCTCGCAGGAAGCCCCCGACATCGCCGTCCGCGCGCGCGAGAAGGAAGTCGTGAAGCGGCGGCTGGCGCTCCTGACCGAGCGCAGCGCCGACATCCGGGCGCTGATCGATCGCGGCGTGGCGCGCGTGAACGGGAGGCCGGGCGCGCCGCGCTCGTTCGACGAGCTCGACGCGTTGCTCACCGCGCAGTCGTACCGGCTCGCGCACTGGCGCGTCGCATCGGAAGAGATCAATTACCGGCGCTTCTTCGACGTGAACCAGCTCGCCGCGCTGCGGATGGAAGATCCGGCGGTGTTCGACGAGGTACACCGCTTCGTGTTCGAGCTCGTCGGTCGCGGCGCCGCGACGGGGCTCCGCATCGATCATGTGGACGGCCTGTTCGCGCCGGGCGATTACCTGCGCCGCCTGCAGCAGACGCTCGCGACCCCGTCGAACCCGTTCTTCATCGTCGTCGAGAAGATTCTCGGCGCCGGCGAGCAGCTGCCGCGCGAGTGGCCCGTCGCTGGGACGACCGGCTACGAGTTCGCATCGGTCGTGAACAACCTCTTCGTGGACCGGCGGAACGAGCGCGCGTTCGACGACATCTATCGCCGGTTCGTGCGCGATCGGCGCGAGCAGCTGACGTTCGCCGAGCTGGCCTACCGCAGCAAGAAACAGGTGCTCCACGAAACGATGTCGGGCGACATCAATTCGCTCGGCCACCAGTTGAACCGCTTCTCGGAACGGAACCGTCACTTCCGCGACTTCACGCTCTACAACCTGATCTCGACGATCAAGGAAACCATCGCGTGCTTCCCGGTCTACCGGACGTACGTGACCGATCGCGATCCGGTGAGCGAGCACGACAACCGGTACATCGTCGAAGCGATCGCGTGCGCGAAGCGGCGCGGCGCGAATGCCGGCCTGTCGTCGCTCGTGTTCGAGTTCATCAAGCGTCTGCTCCTGAAGCGCACCGACGGCGCGACGCCCGAGGAATGCGAGGAGCGCGCGCGCTTCATCGGAAAGTTCCAGCAGATCACCAGTCCGGTCGCGGCGAAGGGGATCGAGGATACCGCGCTGTACGTGTACAACCGGCTGCTGTCGCTGAACGACGTCGGCAGCGATCCCACGGTGTTCGGTCTCGATCCGGCCGACGTTCACCGGTGGATGATCGAGCGGCAGCGGTGCTGGCCGGCGGCGCTCTCGGCGACGTCGACGCACGACACCAAGCGCGGCGAGGACGTTCGCGCGCGCCTGAACGTGCTGTCGGAAATTCCTGGCGCGTGGAAGGCGGCGGTGTCGAAGTGGCGGACGCTGAACCGGCGGCACCGCACGGACATCGGAGGCGTGCTCGCGCCCGATCCCAACGAGGAGTACCTCATCTACCAGACGCTCGTCGGCACGTGGCCGATCGACGTCGATCGATTGACCGCCTACGTCACGAAGGCGCTGCGCGAGTCGAAGGTGCACACGAGCTGGTTGAGCCCGGATGAAGAGTACGAGGCGGCGGCGGTGAAATTCGTCACGGCTCTTCTCGATCAGAAGCGGCCGAATCCGTTCCTGCAGACCTTCCTGCCGTTCCAGGCGCGCGTCGCGGAGCTGGGGATCTACAACAGCCTCGCGCAGCTCGTGATAAAGATCACCGCACCGGGCGTCCCCGATTTTTATCAGGGCACGGAGTTCTGGGATCTCACGCTGGTGGACCCCGACAACCGGCGGCCGGTCGATTACGAGAAGCGGCGACAGACGCTGCCGTGCCTCCGGAACCCCGCGGAGCTGCTGGAGCAGCGCGCCGACGGCCGCATCAAGATGTTCGTGATGCACCGCGGACTGCAGGCGCGCGCGGATCTGCGCGAGGTCTACGAGCGGGGCGACTACCGTCCGCTCGAAGCGACCGGCGCGCACCGCGACGGCGTGTTCGCCTTCGCCCGCGTCGCCGCCGGCGGCGGCAGATCCGGCGCCGATCCCGTCGCGGCCATCACGTGCGTGCCGCGGATGATCGCGTCGCTCGTTCCCGACACGGCCGGTCCGCCGCTCGGCCGCGCGGTGTGGGCCGACACGCGAATGCAGCTGCCGCCGGAGCTGGCCGATGGCGCGCTGCGCGACGTGTTCACCGGCGCGACGATCGAGGTCGAGCGGGCGAACGGCGCAAGCGCACTGTCCGCCGCGGCCGTGTTCGAGCGCTTCCCCGTCGCGCTGCTCGTTCCATGCTCTACCTGACGATTATCGGCGGCGCGTTCATCGCGTGGCTGATCCTCGTCTTCCTCTTCACTCCCGCGATTCCGTACCACATCGAAGCGCCGATCGACACGCGCAGCGACCACTTCATTCACGTGCTCGAATCGACGTGTCACAGCACGCTCGAGCGCGACAACAAAGTCGAGATCCTGACCGACGGGACCATGTTCTACCCGGCCATGCTCGACGCGATTTGCGGCGCGCGCGAGACGGTCAACATGGAGTGCTACATCTTCAAGCGGGGCGAGATCGGCAATCGCTTCATCGAGGCGCTCGCGGATCGCGCGCGAGCCGGCGTGCGCGTGACGATCGTGATGGACGCCGTCGGCAGCTTCGGAGCGTTCCACAGGTCGGCGCGGCCGCTCCGGGAGGCGGGGTGCCGCGTCGAGCCGTATCAACGGATGCGCTGGTACAGCCTCGCGCGCCTGAACAACCGCACGCACCGCGAGCTCCTGGTCGTCGACGGACAGATCGCCTTCGTCGGCGGTGCCGGCGTCGCCGACTGGTGGTGGAAGCCCGGCGGCAAACGCCACCGCCCGGGCAGGCCGATGTGGCGCGACATGATGGCGCGGATCGAGGGCCCGGTCGTCGCCGATATCCAGGGCGTCGTCGCCGAGAACTGGCTCGAGTGCTGCGGCGAGATTCTCACCGGACCGCTGACGTACAAACGGTCGGTCGCCGCCGGCGCGTCGCCGGCGTTCGCGATCAGGAGCTCGCCGTCGGATCGCGCGACGGTCTCGCGCGTGCTGTTTCAAACGCTGGTCGAAGCGTCGGCGCGGCGCGTCCGGATCACGACGCCGTACTTTCTTCCCGACAAGGCCTTCCGCGTGGCGTTCCGGCGCACCGCCACGCGCGGCGTCGACGTCGTCGTCATCGTGCCGGGCCGGAACACGGATCAGCGCTGGGTGCGGCTCGCGAGCCGGCGGTTGTACGGCCAGCTGCTCGAAGCGGGCGTCAGGATTTTCGAATACGGTCCCGGGATGACGCACAGCAAGGCGCTCCTCGTCGACGACCTGTGGGCGGTCATCGGCACGACCAACCTCGACAACCGATCGTTCGAACACAACGACGAAGTGAACGTCGCCGTGCGCGACGAAGCGGTCGTCGCGCGCATCAACTGCGATTTCGAGCGCGACCTCGCACGGTGCGAGGAAATGACTCTCGAGGCGTGGCGCCGCCGGCCGGTGTGGGAAAAACTCATCGGTACGGTCGCATGGATCCTCGAACGCCAGCAATAAAGAGTGGCAGGCCTAACGGCCTGCGCTACGCATTCGCGCAGCATCTCGGCGCGGATTCGCCGGCATCTTCGCGATTCGTAGGTGTTGGCGACTCGTAGCGCAGCCCTAGGGCCGCCTTGGATCTCGGCTTGCACCCCTAATTCCTGCGGAGACTCATATGGCAAAGACGGCTGCGGATGTGTTGGCCGATCGCCTCATCGACTGGGATGTGCGCGTCGTGTTCGGTCTGCCGGGCGACGGCATCAACGGCATCATGGAGGCGCTGCGGAAACGGCAGGAGCGCATCACGTTCGTGCAGGTGCGCCACGAAGAGGCCGCGGCGTTCATGGCGTGCGGCTACGCGAAGTACACGGGCCGGCTCGGCGTCTGCCTCGCGACGTCGGGTCCCGGCGCGATCCACCTGCTCAACGGTCTTTACGACGCCAAGATGGACGGCGCGCCGGTCGTCGCGATCACCGGCCAGACCTACCACGATTTGATCGGCACGCGTTACCAGCAGGAAGTCGACCTCCTCGCCCTCTTCAAGGATGTCGCCGTCTACAACCAGCAGGTGATGGGCGCGGGCCACGTCCGCGCGCTCGTCGACGCGGGCTGCCGCGCCGCGCTCTCCCAGCGCGGTGTCGCCCACATCACCTGTCCGGTCGATCTGCAGGAACAGACAATCGCCGACGACGAGCGCTCGCAGAAGAAGGTCGAAGGACACACGTCGAACGCGTGGCGGCCGCCGATCGTCGTTCCGCGCGCCGAGGACCTGCGCGCCGCGGCAGACGTGCTGAACGCCGGCACGCGGACGGTGATTCTCGCCGGCCAGGGCGCACTCGGCGCCGGCGACGAGCTCGAACAGCTCGCAGATCTCATGGCGGCGCCCATCGTGAAGCCGTTGCTCGGCAAAGGCGTCGTCGCCGACGACTCGCCTTATACGACAGGCGGCATCGGTCTGCTCGGCACCGAGCCGTCCGAAGTCGCGATGGAGAAATGCGACACGCTGCTGATGGCCGGCACAAGCTTTCCCTACATGGAGTTCTACCCGAAGCACGACGCCTGCCGCGGCGTCCAGATCGATCGCGACGCCTCGCGCATCGGCCTTCGCTTCCCTGTGGAGGTCGGACTGTGCGGCGATGCGAAAGCCACGCTCCAGGCGCTGCTGCCCCACATCCGGCGGCGTCGGGATCGCGCGTTCCTCGAGGAAGCGCAGGCCGGCATGAAGGCGTGGCGCGAGCTGATGCGGACGCGCGCGCACCAAGACTCGGTTCCGCTCAAGCCGCAGGTCGTCGCCGACGCGCTGAACGCGCTGCTCGCCGACGACGCGATCATCTCGACCGACTCGGGAACCATCACGACGTGGGTCGCGCGCCACATCAACATGAGGCGCAGCCAGCTTTTCTCCTGCTCCGGCAACCTGGCGACGATGGCGCCGGGACTTCCGTACGCGATCGCCGCGCAGATCGCGTATCCCGGACGGCAGTCGGTGGCGTTCGTCGGAGACGGCGGCTTCACGATGCTGATGGGTGAGTTCGCGACGGCGGTCAAGTACCGCCTGCCGATCAAGGTCGTCATCATCAAGAACAACACGCTCGGGATGATCAAGTGGGAGCAGATGGTGTTCCTCGGCAACCCGGAGTACGGCGTCTCGCTCGAGCCGATCGATTTCGTCAAGTTCGCCGAGGCCTGCGGCGGCATCGGGTTCCGCTGCGAGCGTCCCGACGAAGTTCATTCGGCGCTCGAGGCGATGCTGCTCGCCGACGGACCGGCCATCTGCGAAGCGGTCGTCGATCCGTTCGAGCCGCCGATGCCGGCGCGCGTGAAGGCGAAGCAGGCGCTGCACATGGCCGAGGCGCTCGCGCGCGGAGAACCGAACCGCGGCCGCATCGCGCTCACGCTGTTTCGCGACAAGGTGAACGACTTGAAAGGAAGGTAGCGGGCCCGCCGGCCGCGCTGCGAGAAGGAGAAGCCCATGGCCGCAGAAGCGATCAACGTTCGCGTCAGCAGCCCGTCCTATCAGGCGTATCAGATCCTGCACATCGCCTACACCGTCGCGCCGATCGTGGCGGGCCTCGACAAGTTCTATCACTTCCTCGTGAACTGGGACACGTATCTCTCGCCGATCGTGCCGAGCACGCTGGGGATCACGGCTCACTCGTTCATGCTCGGCGTCGGCGTCATCGAGGTGCTCGCCGGCCTGCTCGTGGCGGTGGTACCGCGGTACGGCGGCTGGGTCGTCGGCTTGTGGTTGATCGGCATCATCGTCAACCTTCTTTCGATCCCGGCCTACTTCGACATCGCGCTGCGCGACTTCGGCCTTGCACTCGGCGCCTTTGCGCTCTCTAGGCTGAGCGCCGAATACAGCCCGGTGTGACAGGACGCTCTGAAAGCGCGCCTCGTTGGAATGACCGCGGCGAGCCGAGAGGCGAGCCGCGACAGGCGCCGGGGGTGGGGTCCCGGCGCAAATAAGAGAAATGATCACCGTCGTCATCACGGGCGCCTCGGCGGGCGTTGGCCGCGCGACGGCCCGCGCGTTCGCGCGGCGATACGGCGGCGATGCGGCAATCGGCCTCGTCGCGCGCGGCGTCGACGGACTGGAGGCCGCGCGCCGCGAAGTCGAGCAGGAAGGAGGACGCGCCCTGGTCCTGCCGGTCGACGTCGCCGACGCGGCGCAAATCGACGCGGCGGCCCAACGCGTCGAGCGTGAGCTCGGTCCCATCGACGTCTGGATCAACAACGCGATGGTGTCGGTGTTCTCGCCGGTCAAGGAGCTGCAGCCCGACGAAGTCAAGCGCGTCACCGAGGTGACGTATCTCGGCGTCGTCTACGGCACGCTCGCAGCGCTCGAACGGATGCTGCCGCGCGATCGCGGAACGATTGTGCAGGTCGGATCGGCGCTCGCGTACCGCGGCATCCCGCTCCAGGCGGCCTATTGCGGCGCGAAGCACGCGATACAGGGATTCACGGAATCGCTCCGCTGCGAGCTGCTTCACGACGGCAGCGGCGTTCACGTGACGATGGTGAACCTGCCGGCGATGAACACGCCGCAGTTCGACTGGGTGAAGAGCCGGCTGCCGCGCGCCCCGCAGCCGGTGCCGCCGATCTACCAGCCGGAAATCGCCGCGGATGCGATCGTGTGGGCGGCGGAGCATCGACGTCGTGAGCTGAGCGTCGGCATGACGACCGTCGCGGTCATCTGGGGCAACAAGATCGCGGCGCCGCTCGGAGATCGCTATCTCGCACGCACCGGTTACGACGCGCAGCAGACGCACGAACCGGCCGATCCGACCCGGCCCGACAATCTGTGGCATCCACTGCCGGGGGACCACGGCGCGCACGGACGATTCGCCAGTCGGAGCACGACCCGCAGTCCGCAGACGTGGATCAACGAGCATCTTCCCGCGATCGCGATGGCGCTGGCCGGTGGCGCGCTGCTCTGGCGGGCGGCGGCATCGCGAAAAGCGTGACCGAGCGCTGAGCGGCGCGACCTGCGACCGCAACGACGAAGACGGAGGTCACGAAGAGGAAGATCTATCGATCGCCTTCGTCCAGATGTCGATGTGCTCCTTCGTCATCGGACCGTACGGCTCTTCGCGTCCATCGCGGTACTTCAGACGATCGATATCGTGCAGGTACTGTTCGCGCGACAGCAGCGTGCCGTAGCAGACGTCGTTCTGCAGGTTCGGCCGACTGACGCTCAGCCGCCGGACCAGCTCCTCCATCACCCAGGCCGGTACGTTCTGGCGTTTGTCCGGATAGACGAATCCAAACAGAATCAGATGGCTGAGCAGCACGCGCCAGTAATCGCCGAACCGCATCAACAGGCGCGGCCAGTCGAGCGACGGGCCCGTCTCGCGCAGGAGATGCAGGACGTCGGCCGCGTCGCATCGCTCGCGCTCCTGAATGAACGCCTTCGACCAGAGCATTTCCTCCACGGGGCACAGGCGCACGATCAGTCCGAGCACGTTCGTCCGCGGCGCGTGATCGAACCAGAGATCGTCGACCCGCGCCACGCCGTTGCCCGAGTTGAAGATGACGTCCATGAAGTGCTCGGCGGAATGGATCTTTCCGAGCCAGTGCGGAAACGGAATCTCCGTCCGATACCCGAGACGTTCGAACGCATCGAGCACGCGCGGGCAATCGTCTGGTTTGACGAACACGTCGATGTCCTTCGTCTCGCGCGGCACGTGCGAATAATGCGAAAAGGCGAACGCGCCGCCGACGAGGAACGGAATCCCCGTGTCCTGCAGCTGTCGCAGCGCGTTGATGTAAAACTCGGCCGCGGGGTCGTGGATGGCTCTCGCAGTCGATGTTTCCATGGAGTCCTCAGGACGCGATGGCGTCCGATGCGCGGCGGCGCGGGCGAGCGGCGACCAGCTCGCGCTGCGGTGTGGAGTGGGCCGGCGCGGTTTCGCCGCTCGTCTGCTGCGTGACCGGCACCTCGAACACACGGAACGGCGGACGATCGGCGAACGTTCGCGTGAGCAGCGGCATCGACACGTTGTACACCGGAACGCCAAGCTTCGTTTTCCCCTCGAGCTGGCCGCGGTGCGCGTGTCCGTGGAAGACGAGCGAGACGGGATAGCGGCCGATCGGCTCCTCCAGCCGGCTCGATCCGAGAAACGGATAGATTTCGAGCGGCTCGCCTTCGACGGTTGCGGCGATCGGCGAATAATGCAGGAGGACGACCGGATTCTGCGCGCGCAGCCGGCCCAGCGCCGCCTCGAGCTTGAGGGCTTCGTCGACCGCCTCGCGGACGAATTGCTTGATGATGGGCTCGCCCCAGGGTCCGAGCGCCCGCTGCCCGAACCCGCCGCCGAATCCTTTCACACCGGCGATGCCGACGCCCTTGAGCTCGCACGCGTCGCCGTCAAGCAGCGCGATCCCCGCGTCGGTCAGAATCTTGGCGATGTCCTCCGACTTTGCCGATTCGAGGTCGTGGTTGCCGAGAACCGCCGCAATCGGCACGCGCAGCGACGCCACTTCCTTCGCCAGCACGCGCGCTTCGTCGGGCAGCCCGGAGTCGGTGAGATCGCCGGCGAGCAGCAGGATGTCGGCCGATTCACCGATACGGGCAAAGAGCGCCTGAAATGCTCCTTGCGACGTCTTCGTGCAGTGCAGATCCGCGAGCGCCGCCAGGCGCACGACGGTCCCAGCCATATTTCGGTTATTTAGTTCAAGACTTACGCCAGAACAGCCGACCGGTTGAGCTCTTTCGGGCGACGTGCTTGCAACGGACGTTGGCATGCCCGGACGCGTGGGGCCGCAGCTCGGTCGCGTGGTGATCCTGCCGTTCGCCACTATCGGAGTCATCGCCGCGGTGCTCGTGTGGGCCGTCGAGCACGCGCCCTCCGTGCTGCTCATGATCTCCATCGTCTTCGGTAGCATCACCATCGGCGTCGTCGTCGCCCGGAAGGTGCGGGCAAACATCGAGAGGCTTGCGGAGCACTACGAGTCGATGCTGCAGCTGGCGGAAGACCAATCGCGTCAGGCCGATGCCGCCAACCGGATGAAGGACGAATTCCTCGCGACGCTCTCCCACGAGCTTCGAACGCCGCTCAATTCCGTGCTCGGCTGGGCGCGGCTGCTCGCGAGCGGGAAGCTCGACTCGTCGCAGACGGCGAAGGCTATCCAGGCAATCGAACGCGCCGGCTGGGCGCAGTCGCGCCTCATCGAAGACCTGCTCGACATCTCGCGGATTGTCGCGGGCAAGCTGCAGATCAATACGCGGCCGACGACGGTGCAGCCGCTGGTGGAAGCCGCGGTCGACTCACTGCGTCCGGCCGCCGAGGCGAAGCACATTACGGTCACCCTGTCGCTCGATCCGAACGCCGGCGCGGTCACGGTCGATCCCGATCGGGTCCAGCAAGTGGTCTGGAACCTCGTATCGAACGCTATCAAGTTCACGCACACCGACGGCCACGTGGAGGTCGCCGCGGGCGTTCACGACGGTGAGCTCGTCATCACCGTCGACGACGACGGGATCGGGTTCCCGCCGGAAGTAGCGATGCATCTGTTCGAGCGCTTTCGCCAGGGCGACAGCAGCACGACGCGGGCCTACGGCGGCCTCGGTCTCGGCCTCGGCATCGTGCGCCATGTGGTCGAGCTCCATGGCGGAACCGTGACGGCGTCGAGCGCCGGCGAGAACGCGGGCTCGCATTTCGAGATTCGCATGCCGGTGAAACCGGCGAACATGCCGGCCATCGCGGCGCCATTTCCGCAGCCGCAGCCGCCGTCGCTGCGCGGCGTCTCGGTGCTCGTCGTCGACGACGATCCGCAGGCGCTCGAATTCGTGCGGTCGGCGCTCGAGCAGAGCGGCGCGATCGTCGTGACCGCCGGGTCGGTTCGCGAAGCCGAGGCGCGCTTCAGCCGCGAGCCGACTGACGTAGTGCTGAGCGATCTGATGATGCCTGGTGAAGACGGCTGGCAGCTGATCCGCGCGATTCGGAAGCTCGACGAAGCGAGAGGATGCCGCACGCCGGCGGCGGCGTTGACAGCGCTGGCGCGCGCTGAAGATCGGCGCCGCGCGCTCAACGCGGGGTATCAGATGCACGTCGCCAAGCCGATCGATCCCGGCGAGCTGATTTCAACAGTGGAGCACCTGGCGCATGCCCGCGTCCACTGAAAGGGCGACGGGCCATCGGTGTTCGGTGCTCGTCATCGACGATGATGCAGACGTGTGCGAGATGCTGCGCGTCGCGCTGACGGGTGACGGCTACGACGTGGCGGCCGCGGCCAACGGACGTGAAGCCCTCATGTATCTCCGATCGCATGCAGAGACGTGCATGATCGTGCTCGATCTGATGCTGCCGCAGATGGACGGCACGAACTTTCGCGCGGCGCAGCTCCGCGATCGATCGCTTGCGTGGATTCCACTCGTCGTCATGTCCGGCGGCGTCGACGCGGGCCGGCGGGCCCGCGAGCTCGGCGCACGGCGATTCGTACGAAAGCCGCTGGACCTCGACGAGATTCGGCTGGCATTGCGGCACATCGGCTGCTCTCACTCCTGGCCGCGCGTACACGCGAGCAACAATCCCGCGAGCCGATGAGCGTGTTCGCAAATTTTCCGGTCCGGTATCATCGAAATGAATGGCTCAGCCGCTCGTGCTGATCGTCGAGGACAATCCCGAGACGCGGCACTTCTACGGGGAATGTTTCGCGCGCGGCGGTTTTTCCACGAAGGAGGCGCACAACGGTCATCAGGCGCTTGCGATGGCGCTCGCCCTCCCTCCGCCGGACGTCATCGTCACCGACATCGCCGTACCTGGTCTCGATGGCATCGAGCTCTGCCGCCGACTGCGCGCGGATGCGCGCACGCGTTCGATTCCGGTTCTCGCGATCACCGGCTACGAAGATCGCCAGTATCCGGATCGGATCCTTGCGGCCGGCGCGGATCAGGTGCTGATCAAGCCATGCGAACCGGCAGTGCTGGTCAATGAGGTCCGCCGTTTGCTTTCGAAGTAATTGAGGAGGTGCGCCGTGGGTCTACTGCTGGCGCTCGTGATCGCGTTGGTGATTCTGTCGCTGCCGACCTGGCCGTACTCAGCCGCGTGGGGATACTACCCGAGCAGCGGGCTCGGCATCCTGCTTCTCGTGCTGCTCATCGTGCTGCTTGTCCGGCCACGGCGTGTTTGACGCGGCGTCGATAACGCCAGCGCGCTCTGGCGCACCGGCCCGCGTGCCAGAGCGCGGCGGCGACCGTCGGCCGCCAGACGAACGATTCGCGCAGCAGCGCCCGCTCCTCCGCCTCTGATGCGCCGCGTTTGCGCGCGCGGACGAGGGCATCCCAGTACTTCACCCACAGCGAAAAATATGGCGCGTCGAGCGCCGCAAGATAGTGGTTGTAGTCCGCGTGCGCGCCGAACGGATGGTTCGGGTGGTCTTCGTGGCGGATCTCGCCGTCGCGATTGCAGATGATTCCGTCGCCGTGGCACATCATGACGGCCGTGAAGACGACGTCGAAGCACGGTTCGCCGAGGATGTAGGGGCGGAAACGCGCGCGGTTCCGGCGCCACCACGCCGCGTCGTACGCCAGCATGTCGATGCCCTGCAGCGTCAGGCCGATGGAGCGGCCGCTCTCGTCCAGGTTCATCCGCGAGAACGCGTACGTCTGTTTTCCGCCGGAGAGGATGCGATCGATCGCGCGCTCGGTCACGACGATGTCGCCGTTGAACAGCGCAAAGTAGCGGAGGCCGCGCGCCGCGGCTGCATCGGCGAGGGCGTCCAGCATCTCCGGCACGATCGGCTTGCACCGGCCCGGCAGACCGCTCACGCGGCGCGCGTCCTCGGTCAGCACCGCAAGCGTCTCGACGCCCGGCCGCTCGCATACTTCTTCCCCGGCGCCGGGTCGCCACTGCAGGTTCACCGGTGCGGCGCCACGCAGGGAGACGAGCGCGTCGGCCGCCTGCTGCTGGCGGCGCATCGCGTCGGCCGCGCCGCGATAGAACTGCGTGCCGAGAAGGACGGTGCTCACTGCAGCAGGGTATCGGCGCCGCGGGAGCGATTCTGCAGACGTGTGAAAAACCGGCGGTGCACCAATCAGGAAGACGGCGTCGGAAACACCAACTTCAACACCGGATCGGCGGTGAACATGCAGCGCGCGTTGTGTCCACACAACGGCACCACCGTCGTCGTGTGATGCGCGCCGAGCTTCTCGTTCACGTACCTGCCGAACGCCTGTCCGCGCGCGAGCCGATTCGGCCCCTGCGCCATCGCCGGGCACGACGAATCGAACCCGGCGAGCGGCAGCGTGTCGTATTCCCCGACGAGATACGTCGTCGGTCGCGAGACGAGCTGCTGCTTCAGCTGGTCGTCGGTGAGACGCGAGGCGTACCCGCCGCTGCGGTTCTGCAGGCCGTACGGCCACTTGTCGTAGGCCGTGCAGTTGCGTGCGTCGCCGAACGGACGGAACTCGTTCGCTCCGGCGGCGCTCGCGGCGGGACGCGTGGGATCGAGATACGCGTAGCTCGAAGGATTCGCAACGACGTACGCGATCGGGACGCCGATCGTCTCGTGCAGCGTGTTCGCCATCTCGTATCTGTTCGTGAACTGGCCGCCGGCTGAATGACCCGAGACGACGATCGCGCGCAGGTTCGGGAAGACCGCCCTGGCTGCGACCTTCTTCAGGATCTCGTCCATGAAGTCGTACGACGTGAGCTTGCCGTCTCTGTACGAGACGTCCGCGGCGCCGCCGGAGCGCCAGCTGTCGCCGTTGCACGGCCAGCTGACCTCGTTCGGCGCGAGCTTGTCCTGGCAGCCGCGGTCGCTCGACGCGAAGCGCGGCGAGATGACAATCGTGTTCTCCAGTGCATCGGCGAGGAACGCCGCGGCCAGCGCGGTGCGGAAGTAATTGTCCGCGTCGCGGCCGGCGCCGTGGACGAGGACGAACGCCCGCGTGATCCTGTCGTTCCTCTGATCGAGCGCGAACGTGCGATAGAACATCGATCGCGCCGGTCCGCCGCCGAACGTGATCCACTCGGTGCATTCCGTCTTCGCGGAGATGCACGGTCGGAGCGGCTGCGCCGGCTGCCCTTCCACGAGCGCAGGCTCAGCGACGCGAAGGGCGAGGACGACGGCGGCCGTGACCGTCAGCGCGCGAATCAGGTATCGCATGACGCTGACGTATACAATGTCGCGCCTGACCATGTCCACAGCAAACGAATACGCATTCGAGATGGCCGTGTCGAGCGTGCGCTTCGGCGTCGGCGTGACGCGCGAGGTCGGCATGGACCTCGCCGACCTCGGCGCGCGCCGCGTGATGGTGATTACCGATCCCGTCGTCGGCCGGTTGGCGCCCGCCCGGACGGTGATGGAATCGCTCGAGGCGAACCGCGTGCCGGCGGTTCTCTACGATCGCGTGCGCGTCGAGCCGACCGACGAGTCGTTTCTCGATGCGACCGCGTTCGCGAAGGATGGTGGTTACGACGCGTTCGTGGCCGTCGGCGGCGGATCGACGATCGACACCGCGAAAGCCGTCAACTTGTACACGACGTATCCGCCCGACGATTTTCTCGACTACGTCAACCCGCCGATCGGCAAGGGACTGCCGGTTCCGGGTCCGCTGAAGCCGCTGATGGCCATCCCGACGACGGCGGGCACCGGCAGCGAAACGACGGGCGTGAGCATCTTCGATCTGACGAAGATGCACGCGAAGACCGGCATCGCGAATCGCCGGCTCAAGCCGACGCTCGGCTATCTCGATCCCGAGAACACGCGCACGATGCCGCCCGAAGTCGCCGCGTCGACCGGCCTCGACATCCTGAGCCACGCCGTCGAGTCCTATACCGCGATGCCGTTCACCGATCGTCTCCGTCCCGACCGCCCGGCGATGCGTCCCGCCTATCAGGGCTCGAATCCGATCAGCGACGTGTGGTCGATGCAGGCGCTGCGCATGGTCTCGCGGTATCTCGTGCGCGCCGTCGACGATCCGGCCGACGACCAGGCGCGTGCGCAAATGCTGCTGGCGGCTTCGTACGCCGGCCTCGGCTTCGGCAACGCCGGCGTCCACCTGCCGCACGGGATGTCATATCCGGTATCGGGCGGCGTGCGGGGCTATCGCGCGCCCGGCTACGACGTCGATCACCCGCTCGTGCCGCACGGCGTCTCGGTCATCCTCAACGCGCCGCCGGTCTTCCGGTTCACGGCCGAATCGCATCCCAACCGGCATCTGCAGGCCGCAGAAGCGCTCGGCGCCGACGTCTCGCGCGCGCGCGCCGCGGACGCGGGAGAGATCCTCGCCGACCGCATCACCTGGTTCATGCAGCGGCTGCGGACGCCCAACGGGCTGCGCGCGATCGGCTACACCTCGTCGGACATTCCGGCGCTCGTCGAAGGCACGCTGCCGCAGCACCGCGTGACGAAGCTGTCGCCGCGTCCGGCCGGCCCCGAAGAGCTGGGCCGGCTGTTCGAGGACGCGATGGTCGCGTGGTGACGACGGTCGTCAGTCGTCAGTCCTCGGTCCGGAGTCGTCAGTCGTCAGCAGATGACTGATGACTGATGACTGACTTGACTTCCTGCTCAGGAGTGATTATGCTCCTGTTCAGGAGTCCACATGTGAAGGCCCGCCCGCTCGCCTATCCGTCCACGCGGTATCGGCCGCCGCCGGTCGTCGACCTCTCCTCGCGCGGCGAGCGCGAACGCCTCAGCCGATCGGCGCTCAGGGGCTTCTTCAACATCATGAGCCGGTGGAAGGTGCGCGACGAGGATGCGCGCGCGCTGCTCGGCGGCGTGACCAACGGACCGTTCTACGAAATGAAGCGCGACCCCGGCCGCACTCTCGAGCCCGATCGTCTGACGCGCATCTCGTATCTGGTCGGCATCTTCAAGGCGCTCAACGTGCTCCATTCCGAGGCGCTCGCCGATACGTGGGTACGGCTCGCGAACCGCAACCCCATCTTCGGCGGCGACACGCCGCTGGCATTCATGATCAAAGGCGGGCTGCCGGCGATGCAGACCGTGCGCCGCCTGCTCGACGCGCGCCGCGCGGGGTGATGCGGCTCCCGCCGGTCGCGACGATTCGCCGCACCGACACGCATCGCCTCGTCCCGTCGAAGCACACGCGCGACAGCGTGCTGGCGCGCATCGCCGACGACGACGCGCACCTGGCCGACCTCTTCGACATCGATCAGGGGACCAACGACCGGCTCTCCGCCGAGCACGGCGCGGCGCCCGGCATCGGGCCGCACGATCTCGTGTTCGGCGTGCCGTACGCCTCGGTGGTGAACGCGGCCTTCTGCCATCCGCATCCGCTCGGCGGCCGGTTCAACGGACCCGAGCGCGGCGCGTGGTACGCCGCGTTCGAGCTCGAGGCCGCGCAGGCCGAAGTCGCCTTTCACAAGTCGATCGAGCTCGCCGAGGTCGACGTCTGGGACGAGAGCGTCACCTACGACGACTACGTGGCCGACTTCAGCGGCGCCTTTCACGATCTGCGCCGCGACGCGCGCTTCGCGGCGTGCCTCGCATCCGACAGCTACCGCGCGTCGCAGCAGCTCGCCGAGCGGCTGCTGGCCGACGGGTCGTCCGGCGTCGTCTATCCCAGCGTCCGGCGCCACAACGCCACGTGCCTCGCCTGCTTTCGTCCGCCGCTCGTGATGCACGTACGGAAGGGCGCGACGTGGCGCTTCACGTGGACGGGCGGCGAGACGCCGACGATTGCGCGCGACCCTCGAACGGCGCGCACCGTGTCGCCGGTCTGACCCGCCGGGGTTTGACTTTGGCCACGATGTTATGTTATTTCTCTAGCAGCATGCTAGAAAAATAACACATGGCCAAATCGCAGCCCCACGCCGTTCACGGCGCCACGCTGTCGCGCCGCGAGCGCCAGATCATGGACATCCTCTACCGCCGCGGCCGCGCCACGGCCGGCGAGGTGATGGATCAGCTCGCGGGCGATCCGAGCTACTCCACCGTCCGCACGCAGCTCCGCGTGCTCGAAGACAAGGGGCACGTGCGGCACGAGGAAGAAGGATTGCGCTACGTGTACATGCCCGCGGTGCCGCGGCACGCCGCGCGTAAATCGGCGCTGCGCCATCTCGTCGACACGTTCTTCGACGGATCGGCCGAGAAGATCGTCGCCGCCGTGCTGGGTGGCGAAAGCGCGCGCCTGACCGACGAGGAGCTCACTCGCATCGCCGAGCTGGTCGCGAAGGCGAGAAAGGAAGGAAAGCGATGAGCCTGCTGATCGAGAGCGCCATCAAGGTGTCGCTGATCGTGGTCGTCGCGCTCGCCGTCGCCGCGTTGATGCGGACGCGTTCGGCGTCGCTGCGCCACTGGGTCCTCGCCGCGGCCATTGTGTGCGCTGCGCTCGCACCGGCGGCCGCGCGCATCGCGCCGGCGTGGCACGTCGCCTTCGGCGGCCGATCTGCGCCGCCACCGCCTGTCGCCCGACGCGCGGTCCCGCCGGCGCCCGTGGTCGTGCTGTCGGAAACGATCACCGTCACGCCTTCGCCGACGCTGCCCGCGCCCTCAGAGAGGTGGAGCGTCGGTCGCATCGTGTTCGCGACGTGGCTCGCCGGCGCACTGCTCTGTCTCGCGATCCTGGCGATCGGTTTCACGCGACTGACGTGGATCGCATCGCGGTCCCATCGTGTCGAGAACGACGCGTGGACGACCCAGCTCGTTGCGATCGCGGAGGCGTTCGGCATCACGCGTCCCATCCTCCTGCTTCAAAGCGACCATCCCACGCTGCTCGTCACGTGGGGAGCGCTGGCGCCGGAGATCATCCTGCCGATCGGCGCCGACGCCTGGCCGGCCGATCGCATCCGCATCGTCCTGTGCCACGAGCTCGCGCACATCGCGCGCGGCGACTGGCTCGTGCAGATGCTCGCGGAAGTCGTGCGGTCGGCGTACTGGTTCAACCCGATCCTCTGGATCGCGTCGTCGCGGATGCGCCAGGAGAGCGAGCACGCGTGCGACGATGCGGTGCTGAGCGCCGGCATCGAAGGTTCCGATTACGCCGCGCAGCTGCTCGATCTCGCGCGCGCGGTGAAGCGGCAACGGCATCCCTGGGTTCCCGCGCAAGCGATCGTTCGGGCGTCGAATCTGGAAAGGAGAGTCAGCGCCATGTTGAACGCAGGAATCAATCGACAGCCAATCACGCGAAAGGGTCGCTTGTCGGCGGCGATTGCGCTCACGGGCGTCACGCTGCTCGTCGCCGGATTCGGCGCGGCGCAGACGCTGAGCATCGTCTCGGGAACGATCGTCGATCCGCTCGGGAAATCGCTCGCCAACGCGACGCTGACGCTGACCAGCGTCCAGACCGACGCGAAACACGAAGTGCACAGCGATCAGGCCGGGCGTTTCGAGTTCGTCGGTCTGCCGTCTGGCGATTACGTGCTGCAGGCGGAATTCCTCGGCTTCGCGACGATGAAGGATCGAATGGCGCTGACGGGCGAGAACGTGCGCCGCACCCTCACGATGCAAGTCGGGTCGATACAAGAAACGATCAGCATCAAGTTCGATGCGAGCGAGACCTCGACGGCGCCACCGCCGCCTCCGCCGCCTCCGCCCCCGCCGGGGCCCGGCGTGTCGCCGCCAAGCTGGGAAGAGTTCCGCGATCGGGTGCGCGCGAAGCGCGCCAGCGATCCCTGCGCGCAGTCGTCCGACGGCGGATGCTTGATGCCGCCGGTGAAGCTCAAGGACGTGAAAGCGCGCTTTCCGGACTCCCTGAAAGGGACGAAGATCGACGGCGTCGTCCTGCTGCACGGTGCCATTGGCGCGGACGGCTACGTACACAACCTGCAGATCGTTTCGTCGCCGCATCCCGAGCTGTCAGCGTCGGCGATCGAGGCGGTCAGCCAATGGCAGTTCGCGGCGACGCAGCTCGACGGCGTCCCAATCGAAACGTCGATCAACGTAACGGTCAACTTCTCGGGCCGATAGCACACGTCGATAAATGCTGAACTAGCCGCAGGACCCTCGACGTAAGAGTTCGTTCTCGCGCTGCCGAGCTGCGCTGGCGCTGCGATTGCCTCTTCGCTATGCGAGGAGCAGTCAACGTGCGTGAGCGACGCGGCGTGTCATGATCACGCCAGTATGGAACGCGAGGGTGTCCGCGTCGGCGTCGTCCTGAGCGCCGGCGGTCTTCGCGGCGCCGCGCACATCGGCGTTCTTCGGCAACTCGTTCTTCACGGAATTCCGATCGACAGCATCGTCGGCGTCAGCGCCGGGGCCGTCGTCGCCGCCTACTACGCGGCCGTTGGGCTCGACCTCGATGAGTTGATTACCGATGCCGAGGCGTTCCGCGGCCGCCATCTGTTGACCTACAGCATGAACGTGCGACTCGGCTATCGATTCGAGCCGCGCTTCGCCGCGTGGTGCGGGGTCATTCCAAGCCGTCTCCGGCAACTCGAGATGGCAGCCTTCGATCGGCTGCACCACGGTGTGCGGCGTCTGGGGATCGTGTGTCACGACGTGAGCGCGCGTCGGCCGCGGTATTTCGGCACTGACGTCGACGAACGCGTGCCGCTGCACCAGACAGTACGCGCGAGCGCGTCGATCCCGCGAGTCTTTCCGCCCATCTCGGTTGCATGCGGACGCGAACAGCTCCGCTTGACCGACGGCGGCGAGAGCGATCCAGTGCCGATCAGCTTCGCGCGCGGATCGCAAATCGGCGCGACGCACGTCATCGTATCGGATTGCCGATGGCTCGGCCGCGTGCCCGCGACCGATGCGCGAACGATCTGGATTCGGCCGCGCATGGCGCACACAGGCACGCTGTGGTCGCCGCGCCGCGGGCTCGTCGCGACCGTCCGCGACGGGGAAGCAGCCGTTACTGAAGAGGTCGTCTCCCGGATTCGCGGCTGGTTCGCTGCGGACGGTGCGACGATTGCAGCCGCCTCACCGGGCGATGCCCTCCGATGAGCGTCGCCGCGAAAGGAAGAGGCGATGCCGAAGCGTCAGCAGCGCGAGAGCGGCCGCGAACGGCAGAAGCGAATCCAGCGTACGCAGCACCGGCCTGAGCAGAACGCCGGCTACGACGACGCGACGCGTGGACGTCCACCTGTGAAGCTCGATGTGACGGACACGATCGCGAGCGCGCGTCAGACGTCGCGCGGCGATCGGCGGTTCGACAGCGCGGCACGCGAAGCCGCCAACGACGTGCGGCGGCGCGAACGATCGGCTCGATGAACGGATCGCGGCATGCGAGTCGCGCTCCCTTCGTGTCCTGATTGCGGGTCGGACGACACATCTGCCGCGTACAATCGCGCGAACGTGACGACCTTTTGCTGTGCCGACTGCGGACACACGTGGCGCGTCGAACACGCGCCATCGGCGCGATCCGATCGCCGTCGCGGACCCGCCGACCCGCGGCGCCGCCGCAGGAAACCGCGCGGCGACAATCTTCCCCCCGGCCGATAATTGTCTTCTCGCCTCCGACTCACGATGACTGCCCGCTGAACTCCTGTCAGGAATCGGCACGAAACGGCCTGGTTCGTTAGCACGGTTCCTGCTAAAAGAGCCGGCTCTCCACGCGGCGCCAATCTTTGTCGGAGTCGATCAATGGTCAATCGGATCGTTTGTGTTGTCGGTCTGGTCCTCTTTCTGTGCGCCGCCTCGCCGGCGAGAGCTGCAATTGCAATCGACGTCTCCACATCTGCGAACAACGCCGCCGTGGGCACTACGATCGCCACGCCGGCGTTCTCCACGACCGCGCCGAACGAACTGCTGCTGGCATTCGTCGCGAGCGACGCCGCGTTCGGCACGACGACGTCGGTCACCAACGTCGCCGGCGGCGGCCTGACGTGGGCGCTCGTCGTCCGCACGAACGTGCAGCTGGGCACAGCGGAGATTTGGCGCGCATTCGCGCCGGCGACGCTCTCGAACGTCGCCGTCACGGCGACGCTGTCGCAGCCGGTGGTGTCGTCGGTCACCGTGATGTCGTTCACCGGGACCGACACCACGGGCGTCAACGGAGCCGCCGCCATCGGCGCGACCGCGAGCGCCAACGCGCCGAGCGGCGCGCCCGCGGCGACGCTCGTCACGACACGCGGCAACTCGCTGGTCCTCGGCGTCGGCGACGATTGGGACAGCCCGATCGCCAGGACTGCGGCCGCCGGCCAGTCGATCGTGTATCAGAGCTTGTCGACCACGGGCGACACGTACTGGGTCCAGAAGACGGATGCAGCCACGCCGCTCGCCGGCACCGCCGTCACTATCCAGGACATTGCTCCGACAACGGATCGTTTCAACCTCAGCATCGTTGAAGTTCTCGCCGGCGGCGGCGCAACGACGCCACCGGCGACGTGGAGCATCGGCGGATCGATCAGCCCGGCAGCGAACGCGAGCGGCGCCACGGTGACGCTCAGCGGCGCGGCCGCGGCGTCGACGACGGTCGACGTCAACGGCAACTACAGCTTCGGCGGTCTGGCGAACGGCTCGTACACCGTGACGCCCGCCAAAGCAGGCTTCTCGTTCACGCCGGCGAGCCAGCCGGTCACGATCAGCGGCGCCAGCGCGACGACGATCAATTTCTCCACGCAAGCTGTCACGGCCAGTCCGATCCGGCTCGTGCAGAAAGCGGTGAACGGCAACGAAGGCTCCGTGTTTTCGATCTCGGCGACGTTCCCGGCAGGCAATACGGCCGGGAACTTCCTGATCGTCACTGGCACGGCGGCGCGCCCTGCCGGGACGATCACGATTTCGGATACAGCGGGCAACACGTACCTTCCGGCCATCGGTCCGGTTACCGATCCGGGGCAGGACACGACGGCTTATCTCTGGTACGTACCGAGCGCGAAGGGCGGACCAAACACGGTGACGCTCACGCCGACGTCGGCGCGCGCACTGGAAATTCATCTTTCCGAGTGGGTTGGCCTCGCGTCGGCGTCGCCGGTCGATCAGATCGCGACGGCTACCGGGAACGGCACCGCCGTGTCCGCCGGTCCGGTCACGACGACGACGGCCGGTGAGCTCGTGTTCGGCTACGGGTTCGTCTTCAACGTCGCATCCGCCGGCGCCGGCTTCACGCCGTTGTCGCTCGTGAACGGCGATCTCGACGAGTATCTGATCGAATCGGCCGCCGGCAGCGTGGCCGCAACGTTCACGCAGAACGCGGGCACCTGGTTCGCGATGATGGCGACGTTCAGGCCGGCCGGCGCCGCACCGGTGCCGCCGCCAACGCCGCCGCCCACCGTTTCGCTGACGTCGCCCGTGGCAGGAACGAACGTCGTCGGAAGCGTCGCGGTGAGCGCCGCCGCGTCGGACGCGGGCGGCGTCGCCGGCGTCCAGTTCCAGCTCGACGGCGTCAATCTTGGCGCCGAAGTCACGACGTCGCCGTATTCGATTTCGTGGGATACCACGACCGTCGTGGACGGATCGCATTCGCTGACCGCGATCGCGCGCAACACCGCGGGCCTGACGACCACTTCCTCGCGCGTTGCCGTCACGGTGAGCAACGGTCTCGCGTCGACCGGTCAGTGGAGCGCGCCGTTCGACCTCGGCATCGTCGCCGTCAATTCGGTGCTGCTCCACACCGGCAAGGTGCTGATGTTCTCCGGTGCGTTCGCGAGCACTGGCATCGAGCGCGTGTGGGACCCGGCGACCGGAGCGATCACGCTCGTCCCCAATCCGTTCTCGAATCTGTTCTGCTCGGGCCAGGCGCAGCTGCCCGATGGCCGCGTGATGGTCGTCGGAGGCTTCGACAGCGGATCGCTCGGCGCGGCCAACGCGAGCATCTTCGATCCCGTTGCGGAGACATGGTCGGCGGCGCCGAACATGGCCTTCCGCCGGTGGTATCCGACGGCGACCGGCCTGCCCGACGGTCGCCTGCTCGTCACGTCAGGCGGCCAGACGTGTCTGACGTGTCTCGCCGATCTTCCGGAGATTTACGATCCCGCGACCGGGCGCTTCTCGACACTGGCGACCGCGCGCCTCGCGGTTCCGTATTACCCGTTCATGTTCGTCCTGCCTGACGGCACCGTGCTCGACGCCGGCTCCAACGAGCAACCGGTGGCAACGAGCAGGCTCAACCTGACGACCGGCTCGTGGTCATCCGTCGATCCGATCGTGAAAGACGGTCACAGCGCGGCCATGTATCTGCCGGGCAAGATTCTGAAGAGCGGGACGGCGGCCGACAGCGGCACGACGGGCGTCGCGGCGGCGACGGCGTTCGTGCTCGACACGACGCGGCCGTCGCCTGCATGGCGGCAGGCCGCATCGATGGCGCATGCGCGCGCGTTCCACAACACGACGCTGCTTCCCGACGGAACCGTGCTCGTCACCGGCGGCGGCTCCACGCTCGACGGCCATGACGTGACGAAGGCGGTGTTCCCCGCCGAGCTGTGGTCGCCGGCGACCGAAACGTGGCGCACGCTGGCGTCGGCGTCGGTGCCTCGCCTCTATCACTCGACCGCGCTCCTGCTGCCCGACGGCCGCGTGCTCTCCGCCGGAAGCGGGAACGACAGCGGAGCGGTCGATCAGACGCGCGGCCAGATCTTCTCTCCGCCGTACCTGTTCAAAGGCGCGCGCCCGGCGATCGCGAGTGCGCCCGACGTCATCGCATACGGCGGCGCCTTCTCCGTGCAGACGCCGGACGCCGCGTCAATCGCTTCAGTGTCGTTGATCCGGCTCGGCGCCGTGACGCACGCCTTCGACGAGGATCAGCGATTCCTGTCGCTCGCCTTCACGGCGGCTGCCGGAGCGCTCTCGATCCAGGCGCCGGCGAACGCGAACCTTGCGCCTCCCGGCTACTACATGCTGTTCCTCGTCGGCTCGAACGGCGTGCCGTCGGTCGCCTCGTCCGTGCGGCTGCCGACCGGCGCCGCCGATCTCATCCCGCCGACAGCGCCCGGCGCGCTGACCGCGAATGGCGGGCTCGGCTCGGCGGCGCTGTCGTGGGCCCTGTCGACCGACAACACGGGCGTCGCGTTGTACAACGTGCACCGGTCCGCGACGTCGGGATTTGCGCCTTCAGCGGCGAACCGGATCGGTCAGTCGACGTCGACGACGTTCACCGACGCCGGCGCGGCCGCCGGGACGTACTTCTATCTCGTCACGGCGCAGGACATCACGGGCAACGTGAGCGATCCCTCGAACGAAGCGGTGGCGATCGTGCTCGCGGACACGACGCCGCCGACGCTGTCGGTCACCTCGCCGGCCGATCAGGACGCGGTGTCCGGCTCGATTGCCATCGTCGCGTCGGCCGCCGACGACGTCAGCGTGGCCGGCGTGCAATTCTTCGTCGACGGCTCGCCCTTCGGCGCCGAACGCGCCTCGCCGCCGTACTCCATCACCTGGAATACGGCGACGTCGGCCGACGGCCTCCACACGCTGACGGCTGTCGCGCGCGACAACGCGGGGAACCGGGCGCAGGTGTCCGTGACAGTGTCGGTGTCGAACACAGTGCCGACGCAACCGCCGCCGGCGCAGCCGGGCCTCGTCGCCGCTTACGGGTTCAACGAAGGCGTCGGCGTCCTGACGCTCGATTCGTCGGGCCAGGCCAACACCGGCACGCTTGCCGGCGCGACCTGGACGACCAACGGCAGATTCGGATCGGGGCTGTCGTTCAACGGCACGAACGCATGGGTCACGATCGACGATTCGCCGTCGCTCGACCTCACGAACGGCTTGACGATCGAAGCGTGGGTCAACCCGATGTCCGGCACCGGCACGCGGACGGTGTTGATGAAAGAAACCTTCAGCGCATTGGCGTACGCGCTGTACTCGGCGGTCAGCGGACAGCGTCCCGTCGGGTACGTTCATACGACGAAAAAAACCGAGTCGGCGGTCGGCTCGACCGCCGTGCCGCTGAACACATGGACGCATCTGGCATTGACATTCGACGATTCGACGCTGCGCCTCTACATGAATGGCACGCTCATCCGGTCATCGAATACGAACAGCGCATCGATCGTCACCGGCACGGGCGCGCTGCGGATCGGCGGCAACGCGGTGTTCGGCGAGTACTTCAGAGGCATCATCGACGAAGTGCGCGTCTACAACCGCGCGCTGACCGCTGCCGACATCCAGGTGGACATGAATACGCCGATTCAGTGATTGAAGCGAGTGCGTCGGCGAGCACATGCAACCGCGACAACCCGAAGACCACGAAGATTCGCGAAGACGACGACCTTGCAAGGTCTGTCTTCTTCGTGTTCTTCGTGTCTCTTCGCGGTGATTCTTCACGTGTGCGTGCCGCGCGGTCTCTCACTCGGCGAGTCTGATCGGCGTGCGGGCGCCACGAAACTCAGGAACGAATCGAATTTCATCACGCCGACGCCGGCGCCGGCCGGAACGACCTCGATGACCTGTTTCGGCAGCAGCCGGACGACGTCGGGCATCCAATTGGAGGGATATCCCGAGTCGTACTGCATCCATCGCGTACCGAAGACCGCCGATCAGATTGTCCATTGCAGACGCTTAGACGACCGCAGCGTCCGCAAGGTCTATCTTCTTCGTGTCTTCGTGACTTCGTCGCCGGTTCAGGAGAACGTTTTGGTTACACGAGCGCTCTCTTGTACAACGCAACCAATTTGGCCCAGGCTTTCTCGGCGTCAGGCTTGTTGTAGATCGGCTTCCCGTTCTGCATCGGCATGTCGGGGACGCACCACCCGTGCAGCGACTCGGGATAGACCTCGATCTCGGCCGGCACCTTCGCCGCAGCAAACGCCTCGCGCAGCTTGTCCTTCGCATCGGGCTGGCGCATGTCGTCGTTCGATGCGATGCCGAAATACATCCGGGCCTTGATCTTCGGCGCGAGCAGGTGCGGGCTCGCCGGCGTGTCCGTCACGAGCCCGCCGCCGTGGAACGACGCGCCCGCGCCGATGCGATCGGGCAGCGCGGCGGCGGTTCTCACGACGAGCGGGCCGCCCATGCAGTAGCCCTGTGTCCCCATCTTTTTCGCCTTGTTGACCTGCGGCTGCGCGTCGAGGAACGCGACGTAGGCCGACGCGTCTTTTTCGGCGGCGCCCGCGGCGTTGATCGACGCCATCAGCGGCTGCAGCTTCGCCATGTCGGCGGGATTCTGAAAGCTGAACGACGAAGGATCCTGGATGACCGGCGCCTTCGCGAGGCGATAGAACGGATTCGGCACGAGCACCGAATATCCTTCGGCGGCGATCCGCTTGCCGATGTCGCGCATCGAGGGACGCAGCCCGAACGCATCGGGCCATATCAGCACGCCGGGATGGGACCCCGTTGCCGGGTGAATGAACGCCGCGTCGCAGACGCCGTCGGGCGTTTTCACCTCGACGTTCGTCTCGACGACCTGGAGGTCCGCCGCAGACGAGGAGCCGGCCGCCGCGGCAAGGCCCGCGGCGATCGACATCGCGACGAAGTCGCGCCGCGAGAGATCAGTCGGCGCCTCGGCGCTCTCATTGTGATCCTGTTTTTCATCAGGCATCGTTTCTCCCCTCCTTGACCGCATACCGTACACCGGATTGCGAGCGTTTGAACTCTTGACAGGTTCGGCAGGGCCGGATAATGACAGCGAGACCGCTGGTGTCAGCGGCATCGAAGGCCTGTCCATGAGCACAACGGCTGAACATATCCGCCTCGAGGAAGACCGCCAGCGCACGAAGTACTGGAAGCGTTGGGGACCGTACGTCAGCGAGCGCGCCTGGGGCAGCGTCCGCGAGGACTACAGCCCGGGCGGTACGGCCTGGGACTACTTCCCGCACGATCACGCGCGATCGCGCGCGTACCGGTGGAACGAAGACGGGCTGGCCGGCATCTGCGACCGCCATCAGCGAATCTGCTTCGCGCTGGCGCTCTGGAACCGGCGCGATCCGATTCTGAAGGAGCGCCTGTTCGGTCTGACCGGCAGCGAAGGCAATCACGGCGAGGACGTGAAGGAGTACTACTTCTACGTCGACAGCACGCCGACCCACTCGTACATGAAGTTCCTCTACAAGTATCCGCAGGCGCCGTTTCCGTACGCGGATCTCGTCGACGAAAACCGCCGGCGCGGCAGGCAGGCGCCCGAGTACGAGCTCGTGGACACCGGCGTGTTCGACGGCAATCGGCACTTCGACGTCGAGGTCGAATACGCGAAGGCCGACCCCGAAGACATCCTGATCCGCATTCACGTGACCAATCGCGGTCCCGAGGCCGCGGCGATCGATGTCCTGCCGACGGCGTGGTTCCGGAACATCTGGTCGTGGCATCAGAATCCTTCGCGACCGTCGCTCGAGCGGTTCGATCGCGGCGGCGGGATCGCGTTGAACGATCCGAAATACGGTCGGCGATATCTGCATTGCGATGGTGCGCCGACGCTGCTGTTCACCGAGAACGAGACGAACTGTGAGCGCCTGTTCGGCGGCGCCAGCGCGTCGCCCTATGTCAAGGACGCCTTCCACCGGTTCATTGTCGGCGGCGAGCGTGACGCGGTGAATCCGGCGCAGCGCGGCACGAAGGCGGCAGCGCACTACGCCCTGACGATCGCGCCCGGCGAAACGTGCACCGTGCGGCTGCGTCTCGACGAACGCGCGTCCGCCGAATTCGGCGCGTCGTTCGAGGCGATCTTCGGCGCACGCAGGCGGGAAGCGGACGAGTTCTACGCGACCGTGATCCCCGCGACGCTGTCAGCGGACGGCAGGAATGTCGCGCGGCAGGCATTCGCCGGTCTGCTCTGGTCCAAACAGTACTACCACTACGTCGTGAAGTACTGGCTCGAAGGCGACGCGGCGCAGCCGGCGCCGCCTCCCGGCCGCGACCGTGGACGCAACTACGAGTGGACGCATCTCTACAACGCCGACGTCATCTCGATGCCCGACAAGTGGGAGTACCCGTGGTACGCCGCGTGGGATCTCGCGTTCCACTGCGTGCCGCTTGCGCTGGTCGACTCCGAGTTCGCCAAGGAGCAACTCACGCTGCTGCTGCGCGAGTGGTACATGCATCCGAACGGCCAGCTCCCCGCGTACGAGTGGGCGCTGGGAGACGTCAACCCGCCGGTGCATGCATGGTCGGCTTGGCGCGTCTACAAAATCGAGCGGCGGCGCCGCGGCAAGGGCGACCTGAAGTTCCTCGAGCGCGTCTTCCACAAGCTGCTGCTGAATTTCACCTGGTGGGTGAACCGCAAGGATGCCGAAGGGATGAACGTCTTCCAGGGCGGCTTCCTCGGCCTCGACAACATCGGCGTGTTCGATCGCAGCAAGCCGCTGCCGACCGGCGGCCGTCTCGAGCAGTCGGATGGCACCAGCTGGATGGCGATGTACTCGCTCAACATGCTCGCGATCGCGCTGGAGCTCGGCCGCCACAATCCGGCGTACGAGGACGTCGCGAGCAAGTTCTGGGAGCACTTCCTCAACATCGCGCACGCGATGAGCGGCGGCCGCCAGTACGGCGGCAAGGGACACGATCTCTGGGACGACGAGGACGGATTCTTCTACGACGTCCTGCATCTGCCCGACGACACGCGGACGCCGCTGAAGGTGCGGTCGCTGGTGGGACTGATTCCGCTCCTGGCCGTGCAGACGCTCGAACCCGAGATGCTCGAGCGGCACGACGGCTTCCGCCGCCGCCTCGAATGGTTCGTCGCGCACCGGCCCGATTTGATCGGCAACGTCGCGTGCATGGAGACGCCGGGCCGTCTGCAGCGCCGTCTGCTCTCGATCGTCGACGGCGACAAGCTGCGGCGGATTCTGAGCGTGATGCTCGACGAGCGCGAGTTCCTGTCGCCGTACGGCATCCGCTCCATCTCGCGCGTTCACCTCGATCGCCCCTACGTGCTTCGGGTGGACGGCCACGAGTACCGCGTCACCTACGAGCCGGCGGAGTCGACGACCGGCTTGTTCGGCGGCAATTCGAACTGGCGCGGACCGATCTGGTTTCCGATCAATTTCCTCCTCGTCGAGGCGTTGCAGAAGTTCCACCACTACTTCGGCGACGCCTACACGGTGGAATGCCCAACCGGCTCGGGCCGGATGATGACGCTCTCCGAGGTCGCCACTGAGATCTCCCAGCGGCTGACGAGAATCTTCCTCGAGAATCGCGATGGACGGCGTCCGGTGTTCGGTTCGAGCGAACTGTTTCAGTCCGATCGAACCTGGCACGATCTGATCCCGTTCCACGAGTACTTCCACGGCGACACGGGCGCAGGAGTCGGCGCGAGCCACCAGACCGGCTGGACGGCGCTCGTCGCGAAACTTCTACAGCAGAGCGGAGAGGCCAATGAACGCCGGCTTCGCGATCACCGCGAAACGGTCACGGCCACGTTCTCGTAGGTGAACAGCGATCCGTCGCTGGCGACCGCGCGGAGCACGTAGGTCCCCGGTTCGCCGAAGGTGACGTCGGTTACCCACTTGCCGTCGGGAGGCGGCACCGGAATCGTGAACGGCGGCGACCACGGCGAGTTGCCGTACGCGCGCGTGTCCGTCCACGTTTTCATCTGATCCGGTTTGAACGTCACCGCGGCGGCGTTGCCGCGGTACACGATCCACGACAACCGCAGCCCGGGTCCGCTGGACGGGACGATGGAGGATGGCGGCCTGTAAACAAGGTTCGCGGGGTTCGCAGCGTTCGCGGCGCTCGCAGGGTTCGCCCGGTTCGGCGGATTCGCCGCGTTCGCGCGGCTGACCGGGCTCGTGGCGCTGGCGCCGCCTTCGCCCAGCATCTCGCCGCGCGACGACCGCGGCTGCGGTTTGCCGTCTCGGCGGGCCGGCAGGTTGTCGGGATCGCCGGCGAACGCGACGAGCATCAGCGTTTCACCGGGCTTCACAGCGCGCTGCTTTTGTCCGTCCACTCTGAGCTCCGGCGGAATGTTCGTGCGAAGCTCGTCGCGCAGGCTCCCGAAATCGCCGCCGACCTCGGTGGAGATCACCTGCTTGTCGATCTGGTAATCGCTCTTGAGCGACGCAAAGGCGCGCTCGGTCTTCCCGTTGGTCGTGAGCGTCCAGATCAATTCCTTCGTGCCGAGGTCTTTCGGGGCGCGAACGGTGAACAGAAACGGGTTGCGCCTCGGGTAGAAATGCGTCGGCTGTCCCTGATCGGGCCCTCCCGGCTCGATCGCGTTGTCGGGACCGATCGGGACGTCGAACTCCTGCTGCCAGTTCGAATTCATGTAGCCGAAGTACATCGCGATGGAGCCGTCTTCGTTGTACATCCATCCTTCGTACGCCGGCGACACGCTCTGACCGCTCGAGTAGGTGAACCGCGTCTGCGCGCTGAGCGCGTGCAGCGACAGAGTCACGGCGAGCGACGCGACGAGCAGCCGCATCACTGCTTCCGTTCTGCCGTGCTCGGCTGGGTCGCCGTCTGCGTGGGCGGCGCCCAGCACAGCGGACAGCCGATGTCGTAGTCGTTCCGGCTCTTCATGCTCTGCCGGCGCTTCGCCATCTCCGCCTGGAACTGCTCCTCGGTGAGCGCGACGGAGTAGCCGAGGTCGATGAACATGTTCGCGATCGATCGGCGCCCGCCGCCCGCCCAGTTCCTCGGATCCGCGGGATTGCGATTCGCCGGCGTCGTATCGAGGAATCCGATCAGGTGAACGATCGTTCCTTTCGGCAGCAGCGGCGCCGCGTCGTCCTGATAGACGTACTGCTTCACCCAGTTGTGGTCGTAGCCGACGCAGTTGAGCGTCTGGATGTTGTGGCCCCAGATCGCTTCGAGGCACATGCGCACGCCGGGCGCGTGGAGATGCGGCTCGAACGCGATGATCTTCGTGTGCTCCTGCAGCACGGCGTACGAGTGGAGCTCCTGATTCGAGCGATTCGGCTTCACGTCGATGTCGATGCCGTTGCCCAGCCGCAGAGTCGAACGCTTGTACTGAGGCTTGTACCCTTTCGGAAAGAACTTGAACGCGAACTCGAGGTGCGCCTTCGTCTCGCGGCCGTTCGAGTGAACGTGGCCCGCCGCCAGTGAGAGCGACGATTTCGCCTGGAGCAGCCGGCCCGACTCGGGCGGGAAGATGTCGGCGTTGCGTCCGACTTCATGAATGGGCCAGCTCGTCGAGCTTTCGTCGGCCGGTTCCGATCCCTTCTCGCCCGGCACCAGGCTCGAGTAGGTCATGTGGTGAAAGGCGTAGCGTCCGCCAACGGTCTTGGTCGCACCGCTTTTCGGGATGTCGTTGATCTCGCGAACTTCGACCGCCGACACGTAGCGATCTTCGGTGAGCCCCGTCGGGATGAGGCCGATGTCGCCCCACCAGTCCGGACCGCTCGCCGGAACCGTGACTTCCTTCGATTTCAGGATCAGATCCGGTTCGCCGATCGTCCACTTATCGGTGTCGTCGAAGCTCAGCGGCGGCGGCATGTCGTTCGGATTGCCGCGCGCCGCGCCGCTGTCGGCCCACTTCGCGATCTTCGCGATCTCCTCAGCGGCGAGCGACGGATCGTTCTTGAAATGCTGGATGCCGAGATCCTTCTCGACGAACCACGGCGGCATCACGCCTGCGTGCGGACCGATGCTCGTACGCATCTTCATCGCCTTGGCCCACGGCCGCACGTCTTCGTAGGAGACGAGCGACATCGGCGCGACGCCGTCGGGACGATGGCACTGCTGGCAACTGCGCTGCAGGATCGGCGCGATGTCTCTGGTAAAGGTGACGTCGCCCGGCGAGGCGCCCGACTGCGCGCGTGGATTGACGGCCGTCAGGAGGCTGGCGATGGCAATAAACAACAAGGCGCCGCGCAGTCTGGCGAGCATGGCCACTCCTTCTCTCGACCCGATATGGGGCGGCCCTTGAGGGCCGCCGATTACGCCACGATCTGCGGGATCGGCACGCCGTACACGTCCGTGAGCCGCATGTCGCGGCCGTTGAAGCGGTACGTCAGCTTCTTGTGATCGATCCCGAGCAGCTGAAGGATCGTCGCGTGCAGATCGTGATACGAAACCGGCTGCTGCTCCGCCTTGTAGCCGAAGTCGTCGCTCGCGCCGATCGCCTGTCCGCCCTTGATGCCCGCGCCTGCCATCCAGATCGTCATCGCGCCCGGATTGTGATCGCGTCCGACGCCGCGTTGTGAGATCGGCATCCGGCCGAACTCGGCGTGCCACATCACCAGCGTCGAATCGAGCAGGCCGCGCGACTTCAGATCCGTCAGCAGTCCCGCGATAGGACGATCCGACTCGGCGGCGTGCTGCGAGTGATTCGCTTTGACGTCGCCATGCGCGTCCCAGGTGTCGACGTTCTGGTTGCCCATGCCGCCGTGAAAGAGCTGCACGAAGCGGACGCCGTGCTCGACGAGGCGCCGCGCCATCAAACACTGACGCGCGAACGGCTCCGTGATCGGATCGTCCAGTCCATACAGCTTCCGCGTCGCCTCGGATTCGCGCGTCACGTCGAGCGCCTCGGGGGCGCAACCCTGCATGCGAAACGCGAGCTCGTAGGACGAAATGCGCGCCGCGAGATCGGTGTTGCCCGGGTACTGCTGCATGTCGAGCTCGTTCAGCTTGGCGAGCAGATTGAGACGCGCGCGCTCCTGCTCGGGACCGACGCTCGACGGAGGGCTGAGGTCGATGATGGGATCGCCCGTCGATCGGAAGAGCGTTCCCTGGTACGACGCCGGCAGGAACCCGGCGCTCCAGTCGGTGACGCCGCCGATCGGGCCGCCGCGCGTGTCGTGAATCACCACGTACGCCGGGAGGCTCGTGTTCTCCGATCCGAGTCCGTACGTGACCCACGATCCCAGGCTCGGAAATCCCATGCGCGTCTGGCCCATCTGCATCTCGTAGGTGGCCTGGACGTGGTCGTTCGACTGGCCGTACACCGAGCGCACGAACGCGATCTCGTCGGCATGGCCGCCGACCTGCGGAAACAGATCCGACACCTCGATTCCCGACTGCCCGTACCGCTTGAACCCGAACGGGCTCGGCATCAAGGGACCCGGATGGCCCTGACGCACGATCACGTCGCCGGCGACCTTGCCATCGAGCGGCTGACCGGCGTACTTGGACAGCGCCGGCTTCGGGTCGAAGGTGTCGACATGGCTGACGCCGCCGGTCATGAAGAGAGAAATCACGGCGGTGGCGCGCGGCTTGAAATGCGGCGGCTTCGGCGCGTACGGATTGAATCCGATCGGTGCGGCCGCGCATGCGGCGCTCGCCGTATCGATCTCTCCTGCCAGCAGCTGTTCCTGATTGAGCAGGTATGCGAGCGCGAGCCCGCTCACCCCGCCGCCGGACCGAAAGAGAAAATCACGTCTCGACCAGCACGTCTTGCACGCGGTGTGTGGCTTCATCTCTTACCTTCTCGCGGGGCCCCACATTTCTATCGCGCCGGGGCCCCACCCCCGGCGCTGTTGCTCGGCGCGCGCGCCTCGCAACGGCTCAAGACTGTCGCTCGCTGATGCCCATGCCCGCAACGCTCGAAAGCGCGTTGCGGGCGGGGCATGGCCGCAGGCGCTGCGATCACCTCATGTAGACGAACTCGTTCAGATTGAACAGCACATCGGTCAGGTCGACGAGCGTCTGCCGCTTCAGCGAATCGAGGGCGATGGTCAGCTCGGCGTCGGTCGGCGGACGCGTCAGCGCGATCCGGTACGCGAGATCGATCTGCTTCGCCGGGTCGTCGCCGGCCTCCTGCTTCACACGATCGGCGAACATCTGCGCCTGGCGCAGCACGAACGGATTGTTCAGGAGCGTCAGCGCCTGCGTCGGCACCGTCGACACGTTGCGCGCGCCCGCAGTGACGTTCTGCTCAGGCAAATCGAACACCTGGAACATCGGAAACACGAGGCCGCGCCGCCGGTAGACGTACACGCTGCGGCGCCACACTTCCGGACCGTCCTCCGCGTTCTTCCACACGCCGAAGCTCACGGACCGGAGCACCTCCGGCGGCAGCGGCGGAAATACCGACGGACCTCCGATCGCGAGGTTGATGCCGCCGCTCGCCTCGAGGATGCTGTCGCGGACGATCTCCGCGTCGAGCCTCTGGGCGCGGAACCGCCACAGATATTGATCCTGAGGATCGCGTTCGCTATCGGCGGGATCTTCGTACGCCGACGCCATCTGGTACGCCTCGGACGTCATGATCAGCCGGTGCATCTGCTTGATGCTCCAGCCGCGATTCATGAATTCGACGGCGAGATAGTCGAGCAACTCCGGATGCGTCGGCGGCTCGCCCATCTTCCCGAAGTTGTCCAGCGTCGCGACGATGCCGCGGCCGAAGTGGTGGTGCCAGATGCGGTTGACGATGACGCGGGCGGTCAGCGGGTTCTGCGGCGAGGCCAGCCATTCGGCGAGCGCGCGCCGGCGTCCCGACGTGTGGCCGTCGGCGGGCGGCATTTCAGTTGGAGGATTGCCGTAGGTCGCCGCGGTGACGAAGCCGGGCTTCATCAGCGGCCCTTTGCTGTTCGGATCGCCGCGGATCAGAAGGTACGATGGCGGCGCCTCGTACTTGCCGGGGCCGGCGTGCAGGAAGCTGCCCGACGCGACGTCCCACACGCGACACTTCGGACAGCCGATGACCTCGTCGCCGTCGCCGTCCGGAGCGAAGCGATAGTCGCCGTCGGTGACGATGTCGGCCGTCGGAATCGGCTTCGGCTTCTGCCTGTCGAGCGACGCGATCTCGGCGGCGAGCGCTTTCTTTTTCGCGACGTCCTCCGCCTTCATGTCGCGATCGAGCAGGCGTGCGCCGATATTGGTCTGCTCGATCACCTGCGCGGCGAGCAATTGTTCGCCGGGCGTCCGCTCGGCCTCAGGCTTCGCGATCGCGCGCTGGACGTTCTCCGGAAACTGCTTGTACGCCTCCTGCCTCAGACGCTCCACGTACGGCGCGTCGATCTGCTTGATCTCCGCCTTCAGCGACGCCTGGCGCTCCTCGATCGCGTGGAGCTTCTTCTCGAACGCCTCGGCCTCGGCGCGCGGCACCAGGGGATAGGTCGTCTCGACGTACCCGAAGAACGTCGTGATGAGGCTGTAGTAGTCGCGCTGCGGAATCGGATCGAACTTGTGGTTGTGGCAGCGGGCGCAGCGCACCGTGAGTCCCAGCACGCCTCGGCTCGTCGTGTCGATCAGATCGTCGAGGTACTCGTAGCGGCGCTCCGGATTGTCCTTCTCGCGAAACGCGACGCGCGGACCCGCGCGAAGGAATCCGGTCGCGATCATCGTATCGTCGGTTCTCTTCTCCAGCTCGTCGCCGGCGATCTGTTCCTTCAGGAACACGTCGTACGGCTTGTCGTCGTTGAACGCGCGGATGACGTAGTCGCGATAGCGCCACGCGTTCGGACGGTCGTAATCGTGCTCGAAGCCGCTCGAGTCGGCGTAGCGCGCGACGTCGAGCCAGTGGCGGCCCCAGCGCTCGCCGTAATGCGGCGACGCGAGCAGCGAGTCGATGAGACGTTCCCACGCGTCAGGACGGCTGTCCGCGAGAAACGCCGCGGTTTCGGCCGGCGTCGGCGGCAGTCCGATCAGATCGAGATACGCGCGGCGCAGCAGCGTGAGCCGCGCGGCGCGCGGCGCCGGCTTCAACGCTTTTTCCTGCCGCGCCTTCTCGAGGAAGCGATCGATCGGGTTAATGTGAGACGAGCCGTCGGGAACCGGCGCGCGGACCGGCAGCTTGAATGCCCAGTAGTTGCGTGCAGCCGAAGGCGCGTTGCTCGCGTCGGCCGGCGCGGCGGACGCCGACGCCGGGGCCGACGCGTCCCAATGCGCGCCTTGATCGATCCACGTCTTGATCAGCGAAATCTGCTGCGCAGTGAGAGCGGCGCCTTCCTTTGGCATCGACGGCTGCTCGAGTCCCGCGATGCGGCGGTACAGGCGGCTCTGATCGGCGCTGCCCGGCACGATGTCGCCGCCGTGGTCGCCGCCTTTCAGCGCCGACTCCGACGTGCGCAGGTCGAAGCCCGACACCTGCGCCTCGCCATGACAGCTCTCGCAGGACGTCTGAAAAATCGGACGGACGTCTTTGACGAACGAGATGGGCGGGGTCGGCGCCTGAGCGGCGGCCGCCGGAACGAGAAATCGCGCGGCCGCGAGCGCGCTCGTACCAACCAGCGCGGCCGTAAAGGTGTGCCTGATCACGCAGCCCTCCTCCGGCTCGAAACGCGAGGCCATGATACCGCCGTTTTCATTGAAGCGGGAACGAACCGGAGGCGATAATCATCGCCGATTATGGCGAGAAACATGACACGGCGCGAGCTCGCGCGAATGCTCGCTGCGGCGCCTGCGATGGGCGCCGTCGCAGTTGCGGCTGACCCGGCCGGCGTCAGCCAGGCTGAGCAGCCACCGACATACACCGGGCCGCTGACAGGCGTGACGAACGGCATCGACGATCGGCATTTCGATCCCGTCGTCTTCACGCGCGATCTGTATGCGGCGGCGCCGCGCCGCCTTCGCTTCCAGGCGCACACGCGGCGCGAGGCGGAAGCGTGGCAGCGGACGCTGTACGCGAAGTTGACGGATCTCGTCGGCGGGTTTCCGTCCGAGCGCGGACCGCTGCGCCCGGCGACGCTCGAGACGCGCACGTTTCCCGGATACCGTCGCGAGAAGATCGTGTTCGACAGCCGTCCGGGCGTCAGCGTCCTCGCGTACGTGCTGCAGCCGACCAACGCGAAAACTCCCGCGCCGGTGGTCGTCTGCGTGCCCGGCCACGGCCGCGGCGTCGACGACATCGTCGGCATCGACGAGCAGGGACGCGATCGAGCCGACAAGGCCGGTTATCAGCACGACTTCGCGATCCAGGTGGCGGAAGCGGGCATGACGGCGGTCGCAATCGAGCCGATGGCGTTCGGCTGCCGGCGCGATCCGCTGAACGCGCGCCAGGGCTTGTCGCGCAAAGGGTGCGAGCCCGTCGCCGGCGGCGCGCTGCTCGTCGGGCAGACGCTGATCGCGTGGCGCGTCTGGGACGTGATGCGAACGATCGATTACATCGCCACGCGCGCCGAACTGGATGCAGGCCGCGTCGGGTGCGTGGGGATTTCCGGCGGCGGCACCGCGACGCTCTTTTCGACCGCGCTCGAGCCGCGCATTCGCGCGGCGATGGTGAGCGGCTACCTGAACACCTTCCGCGACAGCGTCGGCAGCCTCGCGCACTGCATCGACAACTACGTACCCGGCATCCTGAATTGGGCCGAGATGTACGACATCGCCGGCCTCATAGCGCCGCGGCCGCTGTTCGTCGAATCAGGAGAGAGAGATCCGATCTTCCCGATCCACGCGAGCATCGAAAGCTTCACGCGCGTGAAGGAGATCTACGGCGTGTTCGAATCGGCCGACCGCGTCGAGCAGGAAGTGTTCCCCGGAGAACATACGTTCTGGGGCCGGCGCGGCATTCCGTTCCTGGCGCGTCATCTCGGGGCGTGACACCAAAACCAAATCTGGACCGGTCGCGCGCCACGACAGTCACGAAAACACGAAACATACTCAAGAGATTTCGCGTGTTTCGTGATTTCGTGTGTTTCGTGGCGAACCCGCGGTGGTGCTGATCCAGCGAAAACGATCCACTTGATTCGGTTGCTCACCAGCTGCTGGTTGCGCCGGTTGCGCCGATCACTTTGCGAATGACGCCGTCACCCTTGCTGTAGAGATACAGTTCGCCATCGGCGTCGACCGAGAACCTGACGTCGGCGCGCCCGCCTTTCACGAGATCCGCGCGTCCGGGCAAATGCTCGCTCTTTCCGCCGCGCGCTTTGTACGCCGCCGCGACGATGCCGAACATCGAGTCGTGCACGCTGCCGTTCCACCGCAGCTTGACCTCGTGAATGGCCGCGAGCGTCCCCGGCTTTCCATCGTCGGCCGCTAACATCTCTTTATAGTCGGCCCACCAGATGCGGCCGGTCGTCAGATCGCCGAACAGGTACTTGCCGCGAAGCGACGGAATCGCCTTGCCGTTGTAGACGAAGCCGCTGCCGATCGCATCGCCGCCGTCGGGCCCGTGCCCGTACTGGATGACCGGATAGATCGGCGTCACCATCTCCGTTCCGGGCGTCTCGCCGACCTGCAGCGGGATCTTGTCGACGGCGGGCAGCGGCGCCGTCGTGTTGTCCGGCTTCAGCAGTTCGTTCCCCTCTCGGCGGCTGTAGCCGTAATTCGCGCCTTTGCGGACGATGTACACAGTCTCCCACGTATGCAGACCGACCGAATTCGCGATGAGCCGGTTGTTGGCGGGGTTGGCCGGATCGATCGCCCAGCTCAATCGATGCGGATTCCGGAAGCCATAGGCCCAGATTTCCTTGCGGGCTCCAGGCGTCGAGACGAACGGGTTGTCGTTGGGAATCCGGTACCGGCCGTTGTCGCTCACGGTGCTCGTCGACGTGTGCTCGTTCAAATCGGGAATGACGCGAAGAATTTTTCCTTCGAAGTTGTCGAGCCGCTGCGGGTTGGATCGGATCGCGACGTTCGTCGATTCGCCCGACGCGCCGTCGCCGCATTCCATGTAGAGCACCCGCCACTCGGGATCGCCGCGACGCGCCGTTGGATTGAAGATCAGATCGCCCATCGGATGGCTGCGGGTGTTGAGCTGAACTCGCAGCAATTCGCGTGCTGTACCTTCGAACGTGGAGTTGGCCGGATTCGAGTCCGTCCACTCGACGAGCACGCCCTCGTTCTGCAGCGGACCGGGCGTTCGAATCGCGTCCGTCGTCTTGTAACCGGCGACGTTCAATGCCGGAAACCTCGAGTTGTCGGGCAGATTCGAGCCGGGCAGGGCCGGATCTTCGATGTGGACTGTGTAGAACCTGCCGTTGCGCGTATAGTCGGGATCGAGATAGAAGCCGTTCAGGCCGTTCCCGTATCCCTGCGCGATCGTCAGCTTGTGGAAGATGCCGGTCTTCCCCGCGTTGCCGTCGAAATCGAGGTACACCGAAAACTTCTTCGTCGCCTTGTCGAACACGTAGAGCGGTCCGTTCAGATCGCTGATGAAGAAGCGCTTGGCGCCGCCGACCTCTTCGCGCAGCGTGTTCACGCGCGCGAGTAGAAGGTCGTTGGATCCTTTTCCGTCGACGAGGCCGGTCATCGGCGCTTCGACGTAGTCCTGGATGTCGAGCGTCACCTGTGCCGACGCCGCCGGCGCACCACAGACGGCCGCGGCGACGACCAACCGCGCGATGTGCATCGAGGATGGCATCACCCTGTCCTTATTGACGTTTGTATTTAGGAACCTTGATACGGCCTTCCCACAGGCTCTTGTTATTTTCCTCGCACGAGTACTCCATGATCTCCCAATCGGGGCGCAGCGTGAACGTCCGCGTGTTGTTCCACTGCTTGGTGAACGTCTTGGGATCGTCCACGATCATTTCGTACGAGATGTGCCCGAGGTCCGGGCGCGTGAAACGCTGAATGAGGTGCAGCTGATCGCTGTGCGGGTGGCCGATCGTGTCGAGCCGCGTCTTGTCGTTGAAGTTGACCGTGTCGATGACGAGCGTGTCGCCTTCCCAATGGCCGACCGAATCGCCGAACCACGTCGGGATGCCGTGTCCGTGCGGACGGCCGTCGATCGGAATCACCGAGAACCACGAGTTCTGCTCGAAGAGGAACGCGAAGTACTTGTCGCTTTGCATGATCTGCATCGGCTCGGGCGTATTGACGGACCGCGTCATGCCGAATGGCAGGCAGGCGCCGGTGTAATCGCCTTCGGCCGCGTCGTACGATTTCCATTCGGCTTCGCCCCACGCGGTGAATGGAAGCTGCGCGTAGCCTTTCTGATCCTTGCCGTCCTTCGTCATGTCCGGCGTGTACGGCTTCTGCCACACACCGCTGAAATCGATTTTGCCGGACGCGGTTCGCGGCGCCGGGCCGGCGGGCGGCTGATACTCGCGGCCGGTGCCGGCGGGCTGCCCCGCCGCGGAGGGCGGGCACACCCCCGTGAGCGCGAGCGCGGCGACGAGCGCCGCGGCGGAATGTATCTTCATATGACGGCGCCTCTTATGGCTGTCGCTGCTGCGTCTCACCTGACGAGCCGGCGAACACGCTGCGGCCGTCGGGCAGCTTCACCAGCCGCGCATTGCACGTCTTCGATCCATCCTTCGCCAGCACGCCGTCGATCGTCACCTGATCGCCGACCTTCAGCGAGTCCTTCGTCCATCCGTTGCGCGTCAGCGTGTTGGGGGGTCCGCCTTCGCACTGCCACGGTTGTACGCCCTCGTCGTTCTTCACGTCGAGGTACACCCAGATGTGAGGGTTGGCCCATTCGATTCGCGTGACGGTGCCCTTCAGGTTGATCGGTTTGTTCGCGTCGAATTCAGCGGCAAAGGAGTGATGGGCGGCGACCGGCTGCAGCGCCGCGAGCGCGAACCCGGCGACGATCGCGATGATGACGCGCCTCGTGTGCGTGTGGGCGGCGATGTCCATTTAACGCTCCCGTTATGCGATTCGTTTTTACACCCAGTCCCCGCCTCGCGCAAGGCGGTCTTTTTCCCTGGCACGCCGGCTCGGTCCTTACGATGCCGCAGCGATCATCGTTTCGAACGTCATCGGCGGCGGCATTCTGTTCTCGCCGCCGCAGGTCGCGGCCAACGTGCCTCATCCATGGCTCTTTCTGGCGACGTGGCTGGGCGGCGGGGCGCTCGCGTTCGCAGGAGCGATGGCGTACGCCGAGCTCGCGACGCTGCGGCCGCGATCCGGCGGCGAGTACGTCTATCTCGACGCGGCGTTCGGCCGTCTCGCCGCGTTCCTGACCGGCTGGACCTCGCGCGGCGCCGATCGCGAACCAGCAGTTCTTCTAGGACGACAGACCGAACGGGATCCCGTTAAGGATGGTTTAAACGAATGCGCCGACGCATTACGCCCGCGAGCGCGACGAGTCCAGAACCGACCAAGAACATCGAAGCGGGCTCGGGAGTCGGTGCGGCTTGAAGATCGAACGTAAAGTCATATGAACTGCTCAAGCGTGTCGGTGCTGAGAAGGGATTAGCAGAAACGCCGGTCGCCACTTCGAAAAAGTACGTTCCGCTCGGTAAGCGACGACTGTTCTCAAAGACACCTGGGCGCTCATTAAAGACCTGGGTGAAAAACCTGCCGCCGAGACCGAAACTCGGGTCAAAAAAAGAAAGAGACGCGGAGCCGGACCCGCCGCTGGCTGCAGTCCAGCTCCCACGGAATCTGTAATCATGGGGAGCATCTAGCGTGAAGGCGGCGACGAAGCTTGCCCCCGCTCCAGCGAAAAAGTCAGCGGCGGCAACGGATTCGACTGATGTAAGACCGGTGCCGGTCAAATGATGTAAGTCGCTAATGGTGCTGATGGCAGTCGCCGTCGCGGACACGCCTGAGGACGCTGCCGTGACAGTGAGGAAGTCCTCAGCGCGTCGTTCCAGCAGACCCACTGGGCCGGCAGATGCCGCAACTCGACGCGCGTCGAGAACGAGCGTGATCGGATCAGCAGAGACGATAGCCGGCCAAGAGACCAGCAGTGACATAGCAATGCCGAGGAGCAGCTTGTGATGCCGGCCGCAGAGCACTCGATCACGCGAGTCACGAAGCCGCGAGCTGCCAGCGTTCCGGCCTAGCCGCCGCAGGTGTGGGATCAATGCGATAGGAAGACCTGTGTTAGGGAAAAACTGAGAATCTTTTGCCATCATTGCCCCCATCCAGACCCGTGCTCGGTCAGACAAGCAATTCGAGGGCCGCGACAGGGCTCTGCGTCGAAACTCGGGTCGCGACACGCCCAATCGGCAGCGGTGGTTCGTGACGCGGGCGTTGATCGACGTGGTTGTATCCGGGATCCTCGTCGGAATCATCGCTGTCGTGTTGACTGTTAATGCGCCGTCGTTGAATGCTGCGGCTGCGGTGCGGTAACGAACGGGTTCACGGGTTATGCTGCGGACCTCGCGCAGCACCGATCGCGAACTGGAAATCCTTCAGCAGCTGCGCGCGCGTCCGCATGACGGGAAATCCCCAACTGAGCAGGCCGTTCGGCGTCTCGTTCCACGCGGCGTTGCGATCGAACAGGAGGTAGCTGTCCCAGAGCGCGTCGACGCGCTGCGGGAACACGCCGTCGCCGCCGCGCGACGGCCGCAGCGCGTTGAGGTTCGTCATGAACCACCGCCCGGCCGTCTTCGGTTCGTCCCACCGGTGCTCGACGCGGCGATCGGTCAGCAGCTCACGCGGCCATTTCGATTCCGCATCGCCGGGGTACATCCGAAACCAGATCACGAACACGCGAACGTTGGCGTTCGCGTTCTTTCCGAGCAGCTCGTTCTGCGCCCACCGGGCGCCGGCGACGCACGTCGGTCATGTCGGCGACAGCAGCAGAATCAGGCGCGGCTGCCCCTTGTATGCGTTGAACCACCCCTTGAGCTCGTCGATGCCGCGCAGCTGCGACAGCCCCGACGCTGCTGGAAGCGACCGCGACATCGCCAACAGCGCGAACGCGATGACGACGGCGGCGGTACGAATCGACCTCACCATGCTGCCTTCCGATCGCAGTCGAGGCACGCTAACGCCCGATCCCGATCAACGGCCAGTATAGCGGCACCAGCAGCAGGAGGATGATGGCGGCGACGATCGACAGCAGTGCGCCGACTTTCAGCAAATCCCTGTTGTCGAAGTAGCCGTACGAGTAGCCGACGACGAGCACGGCCGATTCGTACATGAAGAGCTTCGGCCCTGCGCCGAACGTCCAGATCATGCCGAGGGTCAGCGGATCGATCGCGTGCTGCTTGGCGTAGATCATCAGCGGCGGAATCGACGTCGCCAGCATCGAAATCTCGTTGCCGATGACGATGTGATAGACGAACGCCGACCAGTACAACACCATCGTCGACAACCAGCTGGTGCCGATGAACGGCTGGATCGAGTCGAACAGAATCGTGGTCAGCACGTCGAGCGCCTTGGTCTGCGCGAGCACGTTGCTGAGGCTGACCGCGGCGGCAACGAAGAAAATCGGGAGGTAGTTGATTTTCCGCACGTCGTCGGTGTCGAGCACGCCCACGCGCGGCATGATCGCGGCCAGCCCGACGCCGAGGCCGATCATCGGCGCCGGAATGTGGTGGAGGAAGTCGGTGACCCACAAGCCGACCGCGAGCGCCATCAACACGCCGGCGCGGATCTCGGTCGTCGACGGCGGACCCATCGCGCGGATCTCGCGCTGCAGGTACTCGGACCCGCCGGGGAGCGCCGCCATCTCCGGCGGATAGAGCCAGAGCGCGAGCCGCCAGGCGATGATCATGACGATGATGTCGCACGGCAGGTACGCGAGCGCCCACTGGCTCCAGAGAACGTTCACGCCGGCGAACCGTTCGATCGCGCCGCGCGCGGTGATCGACGCCGCGCCGGCGATGACCATCTTGTCGAAGATCGTCGCCTGATATACGAGGATGATGAACATCCCCCGCGCGATGTTGCTTTCCTTGGCAACGCCGAAGGCGTCGACGAGGCCCATGGCGATCGCCGCCATGATCACCACGCGCGCGATGCCCGAGGGAACGATCGGAGTGAGCAGGAAGTTGGAGATGATGAGACCGAGGAGCAGACGCGGATAGCTGTGGCCGACGGCGCGCATCACGGCGAACGCGAGACGGCGCGCCAGACCCGATCGGCCGACCATCAGCCCGAAGCAGACGGCGCCGAACAGAAACCACGCCGACGAATCGGCGAAGCCCGAGAACGCCGTCTCGAACCTCGCGATGCCGAGCATCCAGAACAGGAAGCAGCCGAGGATGCCGGTGACGCCGTGGTCGAGGACCTGCGTCATCCACGCGGCGATCATGAACAGGCCGACGGCGAGCGCCTTGTGTGCTTCCGGCGCGATGCCGAGCGGCAGGAACCAGAAGCCGACGGCGCCGGCCGCGAGCGCGGCGAGCAGCGCGGCCGTACGCAGATCTGACGCGCCCGCGGTCGGCGCCGCGGGCGCGGTGCGATCCGGCGCGTCGATGGTCCGCAATGGTCTCGCCACGCGACCTCTCACGCCGCCGGCGGGGCGTCCACGAAGCGGCCGTCGCGCATTGCGTGCACGGTCGGAAACACTTCCACGGTCTTCGCGTCGTGGCTCACCATGATGACCGTCTTCCCGTGATCGAGCGCGAGCGATGCGAGCAGCTTCGCGATGGCGGCGGCGTTGGTCGAGTCGAGGTTGCCGGTCGGCTCGTCGGCGAGGATGAGCGCGGGATCGTTGGCGAGAGCGAGCGCGACGGCGACGCGCTGCTGCTCGCCCCCGCTCAGTTCCTCCGGCCGCTTCCGCCCTTTGGCCTCGAGGCCCACCAGATCGAGCAGCGCCTTCGCGCGTGCATGGCACTCGGTTTCGGGGACGCCCGCCATGACCATCGGCAGCTCGAGGTTCTCGAGCGCGGTGATGCTCGGAATGAGATTGAAGAACTGAAACACGAAGCCGACGCGCAGCAGGCGATGCTTTTCGAGCGCGCGCTCGTTCATCTGCGTGAGATCCTGTCCATCGATGACGATCTTTCCCGTCGTTGGCCGATCGACTCCGCCGAGCAGGTTGAGCAGCGTCGTCTTGCCGCAGCCGCTCGGACCCATGATCGCGACCGCTTCGCCGCGACGGACTTCCCACGAGCTCTCGCGCAACGCGTGGACCTCCTCCGCCGCCATCTGATACCGCTTGCTCACGCCCTCGACGCGAACGTCAACGCCTTTATGTTCGAACATTACTCAATCCTCGCGGGGCCCCACCCCGCTCGGCTGACGCGCTCGCGGCGTAAACCGCTCGCGCGTATTCAGAACAGAACGTCGCCGACCGCAGCACCCAGCACCAGCAACCAACAGATCGCTATGCGTTGCCACGAAAGTCACGAAAATACGAAACTACGAAATAACTTCGAGGCTTTCGTGGTTTTCGTGATTTCGTGTCTTTCGTGGTCAATTCCTCGCTCATAGTGAGTCGGACACGCCGCATCAGTCTCTTATCCCTGCGCGCGCCGTATCCCTGTACACCCACCAGCTGAAGCCCGACGCGATGCCGACGAGCATCACGACGAGGAGCAGCGCGATCCACGCCGTCAGCGGCGCGACGACCAGGCGCGTCGGCAGCAGCTGCACGACCGTACGAATTTCGCGCAGACGCCACACGTAGTTGGCAAGGCCGAAGCCGGCAAGCACCGCCGATCCGGCGCCGAGCCCCAGGCCGACGAGCGCCGGCGACAGCAGCGTCGCGACGACGAAGCGCCACATCGACGCGGGCGAGGCGCCGCGAATCCGCAGCAAGGCGAGCGTCCGGCGGTCTTCAGTGTAATTAGCCATGGCGACCGCGAGAATCGCGATCAGCGCGAGCACCAGACCGCCGATCAGATAGATCCGCATGTTCGCGAGCGCGAGCGAGATGTACATGTCACTGCCCACCTTGCCGACTTCCTGCGCGAGGCTGTGGATCTCGAGCGGCGGGAACGGCGCCGCCTTCGCGATCGCGCGCTGGAACGACGCCGGATCCACGATGCCCTTGGTGCGCAGCAGGACGATGATTCGAGGGATCAGAATCGGCAGCGATCCGATCTGTGCGTTGTCGGCGCTGGTCGCGAGATAGGCGTTGCTGCTGAACAGGTAGTTCAGGTAGTCGACCCGCGCCTGCACGTAGCCCTGGCGATCGCTGACGCTCTTCGGCGGCAGTCCCGGCAGGAACGCGAGAATGCCAGCCGCCTTCGACGCGACGGCGCGCCGCTCGGGATCGAGCCCGAGCAGCATCTGCGATCCAGGCTCGAGCCGCCAGAAATCGGCAATCGGCGGCGATACCGCAATCCGATCCTTCACGGCCGCCACGACGGTCCGAAACTCCGCGCTGAGGCCGACGCTCGGTTCCGAGTACACGCGATCGCGATACTCGTCGGTGTTGCCGAACAGATACATCGGCACGCCGCGCAGGCCGTAGCCGGGCAGGTAGAAGCTCGGAAGCACCGCCTCGATCATGTACGTCGCATCCTTCACGCCGCTGATGCCGCGCAGCGACGCGACGAGCTTCAGGATTTCAGGCTTCAGCGCCGCGAGCTGCGACGAAGCGGTGCCGCTCAGGCGATCGACGTCGACGAGGTCGGGGCCGTTGAACAGAACCTGCCAGTCGGTCCCGAGCTGTACCTGGGCGCCGCGAATCGCCTTGTCCTCGAACGATCGACTCGTGATCGCCGGATAGAGGCTGACGCTCGACATGAGCGCGACGATCAGCAGGAAAGCGACCATGCGATGCGGCTTCACCGAAATGTGGCGCAGCGCGAACTGGCCGAGCACGCCGCCAATCGGCTCGATCACCGGCGCCATCACGCGCTGAATCCGCTCCCGCTTCGATGCCATCAGCGTCGCGATGCCGTACAGGAAGAGCGGCAGGCCCAGGAAATCGAACAGCCGATCGACGAGGCGGAACCACGCGAACGTATCGGACACCGCGAAGTCGAAGATCCATCCGAACAGCACATATCCGCCGACGAGCAGCGCCAGTTGCTGCACCGGACCGAACGTCATCGACGCTTCCACCGCTTCGGATCCTGCGACGCGGCGCGAGGCTTCGAGCGGCGAGATCGTCATCGCATACTTCACCAGCCGCCGGCTGACGATCAGCGCGAGCGCGACCGAGATCAGGAGGAACGCCGCGAACATGCCGAGCTGCCGCGGCTCGGTCAGCACGCCGGGCGGCAGGTGGCCTCGCTCGTACGCCAGCAGCGGCAACACCGATCCGGCGGCGAGACCGAGCAGTCCACCGGCCAGGCCGCCCCCGACGATGCTCACGAGCAGCGCGCGCGCCATCAGATCGCCGGAAATGCCGCGAAGGCGCATCAACCCGAGCGTGCGCCGCTCGTTAAGCATCAGCAGGCCGGCGAGGTTCCCGGCGAGCACCCACGCCATCCACAGCAGCGGCAGCGCAACGAGCAGCGACACGAGGCCGATCAGCCGCGCGATCCCCTGCATCCGTTCGAGCAGTACTTCCGTCGTGCTGTCGACGACGAAGCTCACGCTGCCGCTGAATTTCGAATCGTCTTCCGGCGGTTCACCGGCTTCGTGGCTGTGGCCGGGCACAGGCTCCTGCAGCGCGCCTTTTGGAACCGGCGCGTTCTCCTCCGCGCTGCTGTGAAGCCGGCGATTGAGCGCCTGCACGTTGGCGAGCGATCCGGGAATGTCCCAGCCGGACACGAGGCTGGCGCGATCGATGCGGGCGAGGTACACGACCTCGGGCGCGTACTCCGCCATCTGAATGTGCCCCGCGTCCTGATCGGCGACGCCGACAATGTCCGAAGGGACGAACCCGGTGGCGACCTGATCGAACTTCGTCAGGACGTCCCATTCGTACGGCATCAGCAGAATCGCGCCGATGTATGGGACGTAGCTGACCGATCCGGTTTGATCCATCAGCCAGCGATTCAGCTCGTCGCGATCGAGCCGGACGACTTTGTTCACGGGCGTGTTGAAGAGGAACCGCGGCTGATCCTGGACGTGGACCTGCAGCGTGAAGTCACGCGCGCCCTGCAGCGCGAGGAACGCCTTGCCCATCGCGTACTCGGGACCGATGAGCGACAGGACGGCGCCACGCCGGGCTGGCGGCTTCTGGTCGCTGTCGTAGGGCGAGCCTTCTAGGCGAGCCGAACGCTCGGCTGAAAGCCTCGCGCTACCGTCGTCGTGCTCCAGCGCGAGGCTCAATTCCGGCGGCAGGATCGACGGATCGGACGCGGCGAGCAGACAGAGCCACGGCGTGGTGAACGGCTTGCGATCGACCTGCGCCTCGACCTCGCCGCCTTCCGGAAAGCGCGCGCGCAGGAAGGCCATGCTTTCCACGCGCGTCACGCCTCTCGTCTTCGCGATGTGCCTCGACAAGCTGCGGTCGTTGCCGACGGCGCCCTGCTGATAAATCGCGAGATCCCACGGAATGCGCCGGAGCTGATCCTCGACGTACAGCTTCAGCGCGTACCGCGATGTGATGTTGACCGTCGCGAGCAGCGCCCCGACGAGAAAGGTGACGAGGCCGAAGGTGAGGATCGCGCGGCGGCCGAGAATGCCCAGGAGACGCCGGATCATTGCGCTGAAGGCTCCCTAAAGAGCTCTGGTTTCAGGAACGTGAACAGGCCGTTCCATATCGCGTCGGGCGCGATCACTTCGCCGTCGCGCGCGTTGAAGGTGACGCCGGCCGGATGCACGATGCCGGTCGACCGCCCCTTGATCAGCGATCGCGGCGGCGCGTCGCCATCGTCGGCGACGTCGTCCCACACGCCGATGAATCCTTCGGTGCCGGTGTTCCACGGCGACGGCAGCTCGACGTTCGGGTCGAGACCGGCGCGCGGCGTGTCGATGTTGTAGGGCGGCAGGTACTCATTATTAATAGCCGCGACGTAGATCTTACCGGTCTCGGGGTCGAGCGCGATTTGACGCAAGCGCGTGATGCCGGACTTCGGGCCCGCGATGACGCGCTTCGGCGCGACGTCACCGTTGTCGGTGCGGCCGAACATCAGGAGGCCGGTGACGCCGCCCGGCAGGCGCGAATAGGTCGACACGACGAGCACGTCGCGAACCGGATCGACGGCGACGCCGACAATCTGCAGCAGCTTCGTCTTCGGTCCCTGGATCGTGCGAATGGGCGCCGCGTCGCCGTCCGCCGTTCTGCGATAGACCAGCACGCGCCGATCGCCCGGATCGCCGACGACGATCTCGTTGTTCTTCTCGTCGACCGCGACGGTTTCGGGCCGCGACAAACCGGTGCGCGCGCCCTGAATGGTCCGGACGGGCGCTTCCTCGCCGGACGCAGCGCCGCGGAAGATCACGATAGCCGCGGCCAGCGGATTGGGCGCGACGATCTCGTCGTTGGTCGTGTCGTATGCGATCCCGTGCGTCGTGCGGCTCAAGCGCGTCAGCTGTCCCTGAATCACCCTCGCCGGCGCCACGTTCCCGTTTGCCAGCCTGGCAAACGCCGCAATGCGCGGCTGGCTGACTCAATTGGGGACGAGGATCTCGCGCCGCTTCGTGTCGAACGCGACGGAGTACGGATTGCCGAAGCCGCTCGTCTCGCGCCCCGCGGGGGCGTTGCGAATGATGCGGCGCGGCCGCACGTTGCCCGCGGCGACGCGCGGAAACACGAGCGCCGTGTGATCGCCGAAGTTGGCGACGTAGATTTCGTCGTTGGCGATCGCCACGCCCATCGGTCCCTTGATGCCGGTCAGTGGCCCGCGAATGACGCGGCGGGGCGGCACGTCGCCATCGGCGGTCCGCGGGAACACGAGCACCGAGTTGTCACCGTTGTTGGCGACGACGATCTCGCTGTTCGCCTCGTCTACGGCGACGCCCATCGGCCAGTCGATCTGGCTCAGCGGTCCCTGGATGACGCGCCTGGGCGCGACGTCGCCGTTCGCGTCGCCGTCGTAGACGGTCACCGACGAAGGAAGGAACCGGCCGCGCGCGTTCTCGTCGATCTTGTCTCCGCCGCTCCGCTCCTGACGCGATTCACGCGCGTCGTACGCGGTGTAGGAGGTGATCAGCTCGCCCGGCCGGAAGTTGCCGTGGTTCGCGACGACGACTTCGTTGTGCGTCTCGTCGAAGTAGATGCCGTGCGGATCGGCCATCTGCGTTTTCGGACCGCGCACCGAGCGGACCGGCGCGTCGAACTTCTTCGCGTCGCGCCTGAAGACGACGACCATGTTCGGCGTCTGCACCGAGAGCGCGATCACGTCGCGTTTGGGCGCGAACGCGATGCCCCACGACTGATGCGGAACGTACAGCAGCCGCTTCGGGCTCACGTTGCCGCGCGCGCCGTAATCGAACACGACGAGGCGATCTTCGACGTCGTTGTTCACGGTGAAGAGCTCGCGGTGCGCCGGATCCATCGCGACGCCGGCGACGAAGCCGACGCCGGTGTCGGGCCCCATGATTTGCTGGCGCGGCGCCGCCGCCTCTTTCGACGTCGGGCTTCCCGCGTCCCGGTCGTACACCAGCAGGCTCTTGCGGTTGGTGTCGCTCATCATCACGAGCTTGTTCGTGCTGTCGACCGCCACGCCGTTGAAGCTCGGATACGGATCGACGACCATCCGCACCGGCGCGAGATCGCCGCCTTCGGCGTCGCTGCGTTTGGGAATCGCAATCCGGGATTGTTCAGCATCGGTCCGGCTAAAGCCGGACACTACATGAGACGCCGCATCCACAACAGACGCCGCATCCGTTCCGTTGGAGTGTCCGGCTTCAGCCGGGCCATCCACGCCGTCCGGCATCAGGCACATCGCGCCTTCGGTTTCCTCGGCCGCCTCGGTGGTGGCGACGAACATCTCTTCAACCGACGGACCGCCGCCCGGCGTGATCAGGCACACGCCTGTGATGAACGCGAGCGTCGTCAGGATGCGGCGCAGCGTATTGGTCATACCAATGGCGGGAGTTTAGCAGAAACGCATGCCGCCACGAAGAAACGCGACCGCGAGTTCGCGTGTTCGTCGTTGTGCAGCGAGCTCGCGCTCGAGGCCTCAGTTGTTCCCGCGTTTGCCCGGCGCGACAGGACCCAGCGTGATCTTCGCTCCGGCGCCGGGGAAGTAATGTTCGTACGTCCCCTTGTTCGCCTTGTCGAGCAGCTGCAGCGAGTACTTGCCCGGATCGGGCGCGTAATCCTTCAGGTAGTCGCCGGGCGCGTTGATGCCGGGCACCTCGGGAATCCAGTCCTCGGTCAGCAGGTAATTGGGATCGCCGTACCGCGACGCGAGCGCGCGCACCTCGGGGTTGTCGAGGCTCGTCATGTGCCCCTTCTCGAGCACGTTCACCCACCTGTTCGCGTTGCGCAGACGCAGCCGATAGGTCGTGAAGTACGTGTGCGTGTGCCAGCCGTGATCGAACGGCACGTTGTTCTTCTCGCTGAACTCGCGCCACACCTTCGACTCGGTGGGCGCATCCGGGTCGTGCCACAGGCGGATGCCGAGACCCCAGTGAATCACGCCGCTGCGGACGCGGTCCGGGCTCGTGTTGCCGGTCTTCAGCAGCGGAATCGGATGGCGGAACGCCTTCGGATGCGAACCGAACGCGATCTCGTACAAGTACCAGAACCCCGGTTGATTGTGGTACGGGTACGTCATGTTATTCAGCTTGTCCCACTTCACGAACTCTTTCAGCGCTTCACCCTGCGCGCCGCCGCCCTTCACGTCGGAGATGAAGCCGTTGGTGAACGTGATCTCCCACCGCGGAAAGAATCCTCCGTGGCCCTGCGTGCCGGCGATGGTGCCGTTCACGCGCGCGATTGGTTCGCGCGCCAGCCACTTCTGCTGGAACGCCGGGTAGTTCACGAACGAATAGCCGAAACGGCCCGTCGCCTGGTTGGGGAACATATATAGATGTCCGCGCTGATACGCGCCCGCCGCCCAGCGCTGCGCCATCTCGTCGGTGATGTCTGCCCACACATCGAGTCCCTCCGGATCCTTCGCCTCCATCCGATCCACGAAGACGAGCGGCTCGAGCAGCTGCTCTTCGGCGAGCTGCCAGACGTCGCCCGGATAGGTCGACATCTGGCTTTGCAGCGTGTACACGTTGTCGGTGACGAACGTGCCGAGGAATTTGTCGGACATCGGATAGAGCTGCCGGCGCAGCCCCGTACTGCCCCCCTGTCCCCAGAACACGCCGCGCACTTCCGGATGCGCCGTCAGATATTTCTTGATCCCTTCGCCGACGGCGTTGCGGCTGCGGTAATCGGTGCTCGTCGCCGCGCCGGTGTCCGCGTCTTCGCCTCCAGGGCCGCCCGCGCCCCCGGCGGCTTCGCCGCGCGGGCGCTGTTTCGGCGCGTTCGGGTCGTACGTCACGTCGCCGGTCTCGCCCGGGAACAGCTCTTTGTAGACGTCGGGCCGCCGCGCCTTCAGCCACGCTTTCGGCTCCGCCGGATTCGGGAACTGGTTCTCGATCCACTGCGACGCCTGATAGATGCCCGCCTTCGTGATGTCGTGCCCCTTCTCCCGGCGCGCGATGCGCGCGTCGGCGGCTTCTCTGGTCTCGCCGGCCATCTCGTAGACGAACTTCATGTGCGGCGTGATCCTGCGCTCGCCGAGCGCGCGCTTGATCGCGTCGAGCACCATCGGGTCGGCGTCGTTGTTGGCGACGATCAGAACCTGATCGCCCGGCTGCAGGATGCCCATGCCCTTGCCCTGCAGCCCCGACTGATTGCGCACGAACGATCGCGCGGCGTCCATCAGGTCGTCGATCGACTTGGGCGGCTTGAAGTACGAAGGCCAGCGCGGCTCGGGATACTTCTCGCCGTTCGCGCCGGCGCGTGTCGCGGCGCTCGCAGATTCGGTGCGCCCTTTATCGGCGCGTCCGCACGCGGCAGCGACAATGATGGCGGTGAGAAACAACACGCTCGCCAGCCTGACCGCGTTCGAAGCAAGTTTCATCGCCCTTCATCCTCTCGTGGCGCGGAGCACGCCGGCAAACATTGGCTCTGCGGTTCTCTGCGTGCTCCGCGGTCGCATTTCTAGAACTCGACTTTGGCGCCAAACTGCCACTGTCTGGCCGTCCCGACGATTGTCGTGATCTGCCCCGCGTTTGTCACGCGGCCCGATGCGTTGAAGACCGTCGTCTGCGGAAGGCCGAAGTTGACGTGGTTGGTGATGTTGAATCCTTCCGCGCGCAGCTGGATGCGGCGGCCGCCCGGCATCGGCACGTTCTTGAAGAACGCCATGTCCCACGAGCCGAATCCCGGGCCGATGATCGTGTTGCGCGGCACGTTGCCGAACGTCCCCGCCGCCGGCAGCGAGAAGCAGTCGGGATCGAAGTAGGTATCGGCGCCGCCGAGCACCGGGTCGAGCGAGCAGCCGCTGACCAGATCGGGGCGCTGCCCCGCGCCGCCCGAGCGCGGCAGCGCGCGCGCGCGATCGAATCCGAGCACCGGTGTGAACGGAATTCCCGACCGCACGGTGAGGATGCTCGACAGCTGCCATCCCTGCGCGAGCGCGCGGGCGATGCCGCCGAGCGAGCTTCCGACCGGAATCTCCCACGTCGCGTTGAACACGAAGTTGTGGCGGATGTCGAAGTCCGAGAGCCCCTTGTTGTCCATCGGATCGAACGCGTAACGCGGCTGGAAGCTGTTGTCGAAGTCGGCGCTGCCGATCGCTTGCGATCCGAGATCCTCGGACTTGCCGAGCGTGTACGACGCTTGCAGCGCGACGCCGGCGTTGAAGCGCCGGCTGGCGCCGACGATCAGTCCTTTGTACCAGGACAGGCCGTCGCTGATGCGCAGGCGCATGCTGCCGAAGTTCGGATTGCGCCGCGTGCTGCCGACCGGGAAGAAGTAGCTGCCGTCAGAGAGGATCTGCGCAATCGCCTGGTTGTACTCGACGTTGCGGATCTGGCGATAGCCGCGCGAGCCGACGAAGCCGGCGGTCACGATCGTCCGGCCCGCGAGCTCGCGTTGGTACGTCAGGTTGTATTGGAGGCGGTAGGGATTACGGACGTTGTAGTCGACGAGATCGAGGCGCAGCAGCGACGCCGCGCCGGAGACCGGCGCCGTCGGGAACGTCGGATTCGCCGGGTTGATCAGGTTGTAGTACGGCGGCGTGCGGTTGCCGTACGCGCGGTACACATTGCTGAGGATCGGTTCGAAGAACAGGCCGGCGCCTCCGTGGAGCGCGTTCTTGCCGTCGTCGGTGATCTCCCACGCGAAGCCGGTGCGCGGCGCGACGTTCTTGAAGGATGGATTCCTGAAGATCGGCCCGCCCGCCAACGTAGTCCCCTGAAGGTCCGGCATGCGCGCTTCACGTCCGTCGAGCTCGTGCGGCGTGGTGAAGAACTCGTAGCGGACGCCCATGTTCACCGTCAGGTTGCGCTTCGCCGTCCAGTCGTCCTGCACGTAGAGGCCGACGAGGTCCTGACGCCAGCGGCGAGCGGTCGTCGATCCCGGCGACTGCCCCTCGTAGGCGTTCGGCCGGTTCAGGACGAAATTCTCGAGCGACGTGAACGTGTAGTTGCCGCCGAGGTCGAACGACGAGTCCTGATCGTTCATGTAGCGCGTGAAGTTGACGCCCGTCTTCACGTTGTGGCTGCTGTAGGACCAGATGAAGTTGTCGATGACCTGCAGGCTCTTCAGATCGACGAACGTGGGCGTGTTCGTATCGGGCCCGAGCGGCGTGAGGCTCGAGATCGCGATGTTGCCGAGGCGCGTGCCCGGCACGAAGAACAGCTTCGGGTCGAACGCGGCCCTCTCGATGTTGTCGGTCGCTTCGTACGCGCGGTTCCACGCCACCTTCGCCACGTTGAGCAGGTTCGCGCGGACGATCCACTTGTGCTCGGCGACGAACGACTGCGACTTCGTGCGCGTATCGGTCGTCCACAGCGGAATCGCCTGATCCTGATCGACCTGCGCCTTGTCCCACGAGTACCGCGCTGAAAGCGTGTGCGCCGCCGTCACGGTGTGATCGATCTTGCCGAGCGCGTAGTTTTCGTTCGTCGGCGACGTGACCTGCACGGAGTACAAACCGGTGGCGCCGGTCTCCCTGCCGTTCGGCTCCGGATACAGGAGCAGGTACGGTTTCGTGGCCGGATTGATGTCGGTCCGCGCCCGCGTCGCGCGGCTTGGCACCGTCGCGATCGTCGTCACACCGCGATCCTGCCGCAGCCCTTCGTAGCTGCCAAAGAAGAACGTCCGGTCCCTGGCGATCGGGCCGCCGAGGTACCCGCCGAACTGATTTCGCTCGAGCGGCGGAATGTCCTGATTCGGATCGTCGAAGAACGTGCGCGAGTCGAACCGGCTGTCGCGGTTGAATTCGAACGCCGTGCCCTTGATCGCGTTCGTCCCCGACCGCGTGACGGCGGTGACGATGCCGCCGGTGCTGCGCCCGTACTCGGCGCTGTAGTTGTTGACGAGCACCTGGAACTCGCGGACGGTTTCGACGCCGAGGAGCCCTCCGGCGGCGCTGCCCGGCGATCCGTTGCCCTGCGTGTTCGAATCGGTGCCGTCGATCTGATAGCTGATCTGGTTCGGGCGCGCGCCGGCGATCGACACCTGCGTTCCCATGCCGCGGTCGACCTGCTGCTGCGTGCTCGGCGACGCGGTGACGCCCGGCTGCAGCAGCGTGAGCTGGCTGAAGTCGCGTCCGTTCAGCGGCAGCTCACGAATCTGTTTCTCGTCGACGAGCGCGGCGACCGACGACTGCCGCGTGTTCACCATCGACGCCTCGGCGGTGACGATGACCTGCTCGTCGATGCCGCCCACCTTCAGCCGCACGTTGACGACGGCGTCCTGACCGATGGTCAGCGGCACGTCCGCGAGCCGGGCGGTGCGGAAGCCCTGGAGCTCCACCGTCACTTCGTAATCGCCGGGCGCGAGCTGCTGCGCGCGGTAGCGGCCGGCGCCGTCGGCGACGAGCACGCGCTTCTGGTCGGTGTCGGCGTCGCGAATCGTGACGGTCGCGCCCGGCAGCGCGGCGCCCGTCTCGTCGGTGACGAATCCGGAAATCGATCCCGTCGTGCCCTGGGCGTCGAGTCCCGCGCGCGCGAGCGTTGCGACGAGGGCCGCCGCCGTCCAGATCCTGCTCCGCGTCATAGCGTGGAACCTCCCCGGCTGAAGGTCAGACCATTGCCGGTGCAGCGTGCGGCGCGGCGCGGCGCGAAGTCAAGGGAAAAGTGATATGTTGTCGCGACGAGCGGGAGGTCTCACAGATGCGTGCGTGCCTCGTAGCGTTCCTCGTTCTCGTCCTCGCCTCGACCGCCGTCGCACAGATCACTTCAGCGACGATCTCCGGCACCGTCAAGGATCAGACGCAAGGCGTACTGCCCGGCGTCGACGTCGTCGTCAAGAACGTCGATACCGGATTGACGCGCTCGGCCGTCACCGACGGCAGCGGCTACTTCACGATCCCCGGATTGCCGCCCGGCGCGTACGAGACGCGCGCCAGCCTGCAGGGCTTCGGCAGCGTCGTCGAACGAGTGACGCTCGCCGTGGCGCAGGAAGCCGGCCTGAGCCTCACACTGAAGGTGACCGGCACGGAAGAGTCGATCATCGTCGTCGGAACCGCGGCCATCGTCGACACGCGGAGCGCGGCGATGTCGGCCGTCGTGACGGAGAAGACGATCTCCGAGCTGCCGCTGAACGGCCGCAACTACATCGACCTCGCGCTGCTGCAGCCGGGCGTCAACAGCTTCAGCGAGAAGGACAGCACGTCGTCATCGAACCGCGGGACGAAGCTGAACATCAACGGCATGAGCTTCCGATCGAACAGCTATCTGCTCGACGGGGCGAACATGAGGGGGTACGCGGGTACGGCGACGGTCTCCGCCGCCGAGACGACGCTGGGGGTCGACACGATCATGGAATTTCGCGTCGTCACCAACGCCTACTCGGCCGATTACGGCCGCGCGATGGGCGGCGTGATCAGCCTCGTGACGAAGAGCGGCACGAACCACGTCCGCGGCTCGGGCTTCGAGTTCTTCCGCGACAGCGCGATGGACGCGCGCAACTTCTTCGATCGGGGCGACGATCCGCCGCCGTTCACGCGCCATCAGTTCGGAGCGAGCTTCGGTGGTCCGCTGCAGAAGGACCGGCTCTTCTTCTTCGGCGGCGTCGAGCGGCTGCAGGAGGATCTCGGCATCACGACGACTTCGTTCGTGCCGACCGACGCCGCGCGATCGGGTGCGCTCTTTCCGATCAATCCGATCGTGGCGCCGTACCTGAAGCTGTTCCCGGCGGCGAACGCCGGCGACGCGAGCGCCGCGCAGGGCATCGGCATCTTCACCTACGAGAAGAACCAGCCGACGCGCGAGAACTTCTACCAGGGACGCTTCGACTACACGTTCAGCGATACCGACTCGGTGTTTGCGCGATACACGTACGACGGCGCCGACCAGAGCGTCACTGCCGGATTTCCGGACTACGGCACCGATTCGGTGTCGCGCAATCAGTTCTTCACGACCGAGTACAAACGGATCTTCAGTCCCGCGATTCTCAACACGGCGCGCTTCTCGCACAGCCGGCTCCGCTTCGAGCAGCTGCCCGCCTTCCTCTCCGCGCCCGACCTCTCGTTCATCGCGGGCCAGGATCTGATGGGCGTGATCAGCATCAACGGTTTCACGTCGATCGGCGGAACGACCAACAACCCGTCGACGAACAACAGCTTCTACTGGACGTTCAGCGACGATCTTTCTTACGTGAAGGGACGCCATCTGCTGAAGGCGGGAGCGCTCGCCGAGCACCTGCGGACGAACAAGCTCACGGCGACCAACATCCGCGGCAGCTACACGTTCGCGAACCTTCGGTCGTTCCTCGCCGGCACGCCGACGCGCTTCGTCGGCGTACCGCCGGGCGCACAGCTCGAGCGCGTCCGGCCCAATACGCTGTTCGGCGCGTACGTGCAGGACGATTACCGGGCGACCGACCGGCTCACGCTGAACCTCGGCCTGCGATACGAGTTCTATACGATTCCGGCGGAAGCCAACGGGCTCGACACCACGCTGCGCGACATCGTCAACGATCGATCGTTCACGGTCGGCCCGCCGTTCGCTAGAAATCCGTCGCTCGGCAACATCGCGCCACGCCTCGGCTTCGCGTGGGATGCGACCGGCGACGGCAAGACCGCCATCCGCGGCGGCGCCGGTCTGTATCACGACACCGACGGCCCGTTCAACAGCGCCTTCGGCATCGCGTCGTTCTCGCCGCCGTTCGCCGCAACGGCGACGATCAACAATCCGACGTTCCCGCGTCCTGCCTCGCTGACCGCCGGCGCGGCGAGCGCGCGCACGCTCGATTACAACATCAAGCAACCGTACGGCGTCACGTTCAATGTGAATCTGCAGCGCGAGCTGGCGGGACACATCACCGCCACGATCGGATATGCCGGCTCGCGCGCCTACAACTTGATGAGCGCCGTCGAAGCCAACCCGGTCGTGCCGGTCATCCAGGCCGACGGTGCGAAATTCTTCGCCGCGGGCGCCCCGCGCCGCAACACCGCCTTCGGTCCGATCGACTACCGCACCAACGGCGGCCACTCGGAATACAACTCGCTGCAGCTCAGCGCGCAGAAGCGCTTCAGCCGGCGCTACCAGCTGCAGGCGTCCTACACGCTCGCCAAGTCGATGGACAACCTGCAGGCGCAGTTGAACGCCGACGTGAACAACGCGTCGGTGTATCCGCAGGATCCGTACGATCGCGACATCGACTGGGCCCGTTCCGACTTCGACGTGCGCCACGTCTTCCAGGCGAACTTCGTCTGGGATGTGCCGGGCCGCGAGGGGTCGGCGCTGCTCGACGGGTGGCAGTTCAACGGCATCGTCACGCTCCGCGGCGGCGTGCCGTTCACGGCGGCGCTCGGCGGGACGAACTGGTCGCGATCGGGCAACACGTCGGGTGAGGATCGTCCGAATCTCAAGCCGGGTGTGAACCCCGACGCGATCGTCCTCGGCGATCCGGATCACTACTTCGATACGTCTGCGTTCGTGCTTCCGCCGCAGGGCACGTTCGGGGATGCCGGACGGAACACCTTGACCGGCCCGAGCTACGCGATGACGAACGTGTCGTTCGTGAAGAACACGAGGATCGGCGCGCTCGGCGGCGGCGGTCAGCTGCAGCTGCGGCTGGAGCTCTTCAATCTCCTGAACCGCGCGAATTTCGCGACGCCCGATCGCGTCGTGTTCGCCGCCGCGTCGCCGACCGAGACGGCGCTGCCGACGGCGGGCCGCATCACGCGCACCGTGACGTCGTCGAGACAAGTGCAGCTCGCGGCGAAGATTCTCTTCTGACACAGGACTCATATGCGCAGAGTCATCATCGCAACCGCCGGACTCATGCTGCTGTCGATCGGCAGCTTCAGGACCGGCGATTCCGCCCGCGAGGGGACGATTTGCCCTGTTCCCTCTTCGTCGATGTCGGAGGCGAGGCTGCTGGCGCTCGAGCGCGAGAACGGCTGTCTCGACGAGATGGAAGCGGACGACGCGCCGTCGTGGCCGCCGGGCTGGGACAAAGCGACCATCGCGGGCGGCGACGTGCCGCCGGTGCGCGTGGTCTCCGATCCGTACCCGACGCTGCACAGCGTCGTCGTCGACGCCGAGCGCGACAAGGTCTTCATGAGCGATCCGAACCGTCATGCGCTCTGGTCGTACGACCGGCTCTCTGCGTCGAAGGGCAGGGAAATGATCGAGCCGCTGACCGGCATCCGCGGCCCGTCGACCGGCATGATGTTCATCGCCGCGGTGACGCTCGATCGCGAGAAGCAGGAAATCTACACGGTCGACAACGATATCGGCGACCGCATGATGGTGTTCCCGTACGACGCGGACGGCAACGTCAAGCCGAAGCGCGTGCTCGACGTGCCGCACCAGGCCTGGGGCATCTCGATCAGCGAAGAACGGAACGAGTTCGCGATCTCGGTCGAGTCGCCGCGCGAGATCGTCATCTACCCGAAGGGCGCCGAAGGACGCGCGCAGCCGCTGCGAACGATCCGCGGTCCGAAAACCGGCCTCGGCGATCCGCACGGCGTGTTCCTCGACGGCCAGAACAACGAGATCGTCGTCGCCAACCACGGGAACCAGGGCGGCCGCCAGCCGCCGCCCGGCGACGCGCCGCCGCGGCAAAGGGGCGTGCGTGCTGCGGAGCCGCCGCCGATCGTCGGCGGCCGGTTCGACGAGCCGTCGATCTCGGTCTACAACGCCGACGCGAAAGGGGACGTCGCGCCGATCCGCAAAATCCAGGGCGCGAAGACCGGCCTGAACTGGCCGATGGCGATCGACGTCGACCGCAACCGAAACGAGATCGCCGTCGCCAACAACGGCGACAGCTCCATCCGCATCTTCCGTCGGACCGACACCGGCGACGTGGCGCCGGTCCGCATCATCAAAGGGCCGCGCACCGGCATCGCCGGGCCGATGGGCGTCGCCTACGATTCGAAGAACAGCGAGATCTGGGTCGCGAACTACGGCGATCACACCGCGCAGGTGTTTCCGATCACCGCGAACGGCAACGTCGCGCCGAAGCGCACGCTGCGAAATGCTCCCGGCGGCTCGCCGACCGTCGGCTTCGGCAATCCCGGAGCGGTCGCGTACGACTCGAAGCGCGACGAGATCCTGGTGCCGAATTGAGTGAGCGAGCCGAGAATCTCGGCGTTTGCCAGGTTGGCAAACGGAAATGCGGATCCAACGCGGGTGATTTCAGGACAGCAGTCGCGCCTCAGCCGGACGATGCACGGGATCTTCTACGACGACGTCCACGACGAGATCGTCGTCCCCGTCGCTCTCGGCGGCGCGGTGTTGACGCTGCCGGGCGATGCCGCCGGCGATGCGCCGCCCAAGCGCGTGCTGCAAGGCCCGAAGACCGGCATCGTGCAGCCGGACACGATCTACGTCGACCTCAAGCACGACGAACTGATCGTCGAATCGGGCGACGACGCGGTGCTCGTCTTCCCGCGGACGGCGCAGGGCGACGTGACGCCGAGCCGCCGCATCGGCGGACCGAACTCGGGCGTCAGCAACATCTACGGTCTGGCCGCAGGACGCGATTGCCTCGTCGTCGCCAACCGCGTCGACACCGGCGGGCGAGCCTCAGACGACGCCATTCTGGTCTTCAACCGGACGGACAACGGCGATCCGAAGCCGCGCACGAAGATTTCGGGGCCGCACACCGGCATCATCAAGATCCGGCAGGTATTCGTCGACGAGGAACGCGGGCTGATCTTCGCGACGATCAAGAACAACTTCGAAGCGTACAACTACGCCGACGCGCGGCCATCGCCATGGGATCCGATCAAGACCGGCTTCATCGGCGTGTGGAGCATCGACGACAACGGCGACGTGCCGCCGCGCGGCGTCATCAGGGGACCGGCCACCGGACTGGTGTGGCCGGCCGGCGTCGCGATCAATCCGAAGAACCACGAGATCTACGCAATCGACAGCGTGAGCAACGCGCTGTTCATGTTCAAGATGCCGGAGTTCTTCCTGAAGCTGCCGGGATCCACCGCTGCCGGGAAATGACGTGATGAGCGCCTTTCGTGGCCTGGTGATACTTCTATCGCTCGCGTCCGGCACGGCCGCCGCGCAGGTTCCTGACACGCCGTGCGACAACTTCCTGCTCGCGCCGCGGCAGGTGAAAGGGAAAGCGGTCGGACCGAAGTCGTGCCTGATGCAGGAGACGAGCGCGACTTACGAGGGGCGCGCGCTGATTCGCCTCGACGTCGGACTCGACGGCACCGTCGACGGGTATCTCGCGAAGGTCGGCAACTACAAGGAATACTTCTCGAACTCGCCCGATCTCGTGTTTCCGCAGACGTGGGGGGCGCGCGACATTTTCTTCGGCGTCGCCGCGTACGAGCGCGCGAAGGGCGCGTCGATGACGATCGTGTTTCCGCGCGATCGGAGCGCGTGGAACGGGAAGATGTGGGTGACCGCGCACGGGCGCGGCACGTCGTTCCAGCAGGGCCAGCTGAAGGTCTGGAACAGGTACGTGAACCCCGCCAATCCGATCGAGGGGCTCGATCGCTACGACCTGCTGATGGTGGCCAAGGGTTATGCGCTCGTGAAGACACGCCGCACGTCGACCGAGGGGCTGGGCGAGATCGTCACGACGCTCGAAGATGGATCGACCGTCGATTACGCGGCGTTCAACGACACGTCCCGCTACATCATGGATTTCGCCGACGTGGCGAAGAAGATCGTCGGCGATCGCCTGGGTCAGCCGCCGTCGCGCGTCTACCTGTACGGCCATTCGGCCGGCGCGCGCATCGGGCACGCGGCGAACTACGCGCCGGGACTGAACGTCGGTCGCGACGGCAAACGCTTCTTCGACGGCATCCTGGCCGACGATCCCGCGGCGGGCACCTGGTACCCGGTCGCGATGAAAGACGGCAAGGACGTGCTCTTCTCGACCGACGCCGAAAAGGCCGCGTTCGTGCCGCAGATCGACATCGCGCACCAGATGTACAACAACATCTGGGAGCCGAAGCATCCGGCGTGGATGACGGACAGCTATCTTCAGAACAAACGCAACAACGCGCGCATCCTGCGCGACAAGGGCGTCACGAAGTACCGCATGTACGAGGTGCGCGGCGTCAGCCATGCGGGCGGGGAAAGCGAAGGATGGCGCGGCCAGGTTCTGAACCTCGACCTCGCGAAGGTGATGGATCGTTTCATCGACATGATCGATGCGTGGGCCGATCGGGGAGTCGCGCCGCCGCCGACGCATTCGGATTGGGCGCAGCTCGGCGGCGCGAGCCGCGACGGCACGATCGAGTACCCGGCGCTCGCGTTTCCGGAAATCGCCTGCCCGCTCGGCGTGTATTTCCCGTTTCCCGAGAGCACGTCGGGCGCCACGTCGTTCGCGGCGTTCACCGGTGAGGGCCTCGAGCCGCTCGACGGCAAGAAGGTCTTCGTCGACATGAACCGCAACGGCGTGTGGGACCAGCGCGAGACGCCGACGCAGGCGTGGCGCCGTCTGGGTCTGCTGCAGAAGAACGAAGGGCTCACGCGCGACAAGTACGTCGCGTGCGTGCAGCGCGCCGCCGACCAGCTGCGCGGGGAAGGGTTTTTCTCCGACAAGACCGCCGCGGCCTACGTCGAGCAGGCGAAGACGGCGGATCTCCAGCCGAAATCACGCGTCAGTCAATGATCAGTCGCGGAACTTGAGACCGCGTGCGGGCCACCCTCGATCTGGCGCACCGTTCGACCGTCCGAACAACACACGACGCCAGCAGCGTTGTTTCAATTGCTCGCCTACGTACGCGGCCGCAGGATTGCGGCCGCGTATGGAGGCTGGCGTCGTGTGTTGTGTGCTGTCGCGCGTTGACGGACGGCTCAAGCTGCGCCAGATCGAGGGTGGCCCGCACGCTGATGCAACGTCTCTTACTACGGATGCCTCGGCGACGACCAGCGTCGTGGAGCGGCGGCGCGTAGCGCGCCTTCGAGCCGTCTTTTTCTTAACGCGTGGGGCCCCACCCCCACGCGCTGACGCGCGCGGGCCGTCGCCCGCGCGCGTATCAAGAACCGGACGTCACCGCACGAAGTCACTGTTCAACACCACCGCGAGAGCGTCCGAGGCGCTCACGGGTTGGCGACGGTCTGTTCTCGATACGCCCGAGCGCTACGGCGCGAGGGCGTCTGCGCGTGGGGGTGGGGCCCCACGCGAGTGAGAAATGCCGCGCCAAGCGACGTCGCTCCACGACGCGGCTCGGATCGCAGATCGCAGCTTCGATTGGGAATGGGCAGAACGCCTACGTGTAGTCGATGAAGAATGGAATGGCGCGGAGCGACGTCGCAACCGCGAGGAGTATCAGCGCGGGCAGCGCGAACCACTGATAGACCGGCGCGTCGCGCACGAACGGGCGGCTGACGAGGAATCCTTTCTCGATCTGGTCGATCGCACGCGACGCCGCTTCGAGATCGCGCGCGGTGTTGGCGTTGAAGTAGCGGCCGCCGTACCGGCGAATCGCCTGGAAGAGGCGCTGGACCTGCGGCTTGTTGCGAACTTCCTCCTCCAGATCGACGCCGACCATGTGCACGCGGATGTTCGCGGCGTTCGACTCGCCAAGGACCTCCATCGGGTCGCGCCCCTTGTTGTTCTCGCCGTCCGTGAAGACGATGACCACCTGATTGCGCCGATCGCGCCGCAGCCCACGCTCCTTCGAATCGCGGTCGGAGGCGGACGCGAGCAGATGGTTCGACAATGCCAGCCCGTCGCCAATCGCGGTCATCCCTTCTCCGCGGAGCAGCTGATCGTCAATGAGATCGACGTAACGGATCACGTACTCGTGATCGAACGTGAGCGGGCTGATCACATACGCGTTGTCGGAGAAGACGACGAGCGCAATCCGATCGTCGCGCCGCGATGCGACGAACGATTTGATCGCATCCTTCGTCGCCGTCAGCCGCGACTTCACCGACTTCATCGGCGATGCCGAATCGCTCGTGCTGAACGTGAGATTCTGGAACGTCCGTGGCGGGCGGATGCGCCCCATCTCCTCCAGCATGCTCGACGACAGATCGAGCGCGATGACGATGTCGAGCCCGCGCGACGTGATCTCGGCCTGCGAGTACGGCAGCACCGGCTCCATCACGGCGACGCCGAGAAGAAGCAGCGCGATCGCGAGCAGCGCCAACGGGAGTCGCCGGAGCAGTGACGCCTCGTACCTCGGCGACGCGAGCCACCGTACCGTTGTCGACGCGACGAACCGGCGCCGCACGCGCGCGCGCAGGATCGCGACCGCGGCAAGCGCCGCGAAGACGATCCAGCCGAATTCCGGGTGCAGAAAACGCATCTGTGTCGTGCGGCGCTCGTCTCAGGGCGCGCCTCGGCCGCTCGGCTGAAAGCCCCGCGCTCCGGTCCTGGCGATGAGCTGCTCGGCCTGCTCGATGGCCTCGCGACATGCATCGGCAGACGGCATCGCATGCGACGGCGCGTAACGCGCCAGCTCGCACGTGGCGAGGAGCGACGCGACGAGCTCGGCCGGAGCTTTTGCGTTTACTCCTGCGAGCGCGAGCGGCACTTCCGCCGGCGTGAGGCTCGGGCCAGCGACGCCGCACACGTCGCGCAGATGCTCGCGCACCAGGGCGTCGAGCCGGGTAAACACGTCGCGACGCTGCTGAACCGTCTCCACGCCAATCGTCCGCACCGCCTCGAGCGACATGCGTTCGTCGTGCCGTACGGCGCGCACCGAGCGGCGCACGCGTCGCCGCTCGCGCCGGCTGGCCAGCGCCGCGATCGCCAGCAGCGCCGGGACGATGGACACGATGATCAACCCGAGCCCGATCGGTTGCAGCATGGCGAAACGCATCGGCCGCGCGTCGGGCTGCTTGTCCGATCGAATGCCGGACAGATCCGGTTCGTCGGGCAGCGCGCTCCTGAACGCGAGCGTCGCCCCGGGCACCTTCACCTCGCCGGCCGGCGCCGCCTCTTCGAGGCGCTGACCGGCGCGCGTAACCGCATAGCGAACGCTCAGCGGTCCGATGGTCAGCGCCGGCGCGTCGACTCGATAGGTCGTCAGCACGTAGCGAAGCGTGTAGACGGTCGAATCGTCCGGCGCCGTGCGGCGGCTGGTGTCGCCACCCACCACCTCGAGTCCGCCGAGCTTCAGCTTGTCGCGCGACACGTCGTCGGCAAGGACGTCGACGCCGCGTTTACAGGTGATTTCAATCGTGTAGGCCGCGCGATCGCCGACGAACATCGCCGTGCGATCGAGGGAGGTGCGCACGGTCACGTCCTGATCGGCGGCGGACACGACGACGGCGCCGAGCGTGATGCTCGATACGAAAAACAGGAGACGAGACCACCAACCCAGAACCGCGGCGTTCATCTCGCGAGCCTCCGCGCGAACAGCTCCAGCAGCGGCTCGACCGGACTGCCGTCTGTCGGCACGAACACGGGATCGATCTGGAGGCGGTACAGCGCTCGCGCCAGCGCCTCGCGGCGCTCGCGCATCTGGTCCGCGTAAGCGCGCCGGGTGCGCGGCGACAGATTCACGGCGACGTGGCGCCCCGACTCGAGATCGCGGAGCTGCACGTATCCCCGCCCGGCCGGCAGCGCAGCCTCTGTTGGATCCCCGGGCACGACGGCAATCACATCGTGCGTCGCCGCCAGCATCGCGAGCTCGCGGCTGCCGAGCAGATCCTCGTCGGTGATGAAATCCGACACGATGAAGACGACGCTCATGCGCTTGAGCGTGGCGAGCAGGTGACGAACCGCGGGCAGCATCGCCGTCGGGCCGGCCGTCGGCGAGAGCGACCAGCACCGCTCGAGCACGGTCCAGGCTGCCGCGCGCGTGCGCCGCGGCGGACTGTACTCGAGCACGCGATCGGAAAAGGCGAGGAATCCGGCGTTGATCTGGTCGGACACCGCCGAAAACAGCAGCGAGCCGGTCACGTACGTCATCAGCTCCTTCTTGGACCGGTGCGCGGCGCCGAGCGCCATCGAGCGCGACACGTCCATCGCGATCATCACGTTCAGCTCGCGCTCGGCGTGCGTGCGCCGCACGAACGGCGCGTCCATCCGCGCCGTCACGTTCCAGTCGATCCGCCGCACGTCGTCTCCATCGCGGTAGGGCTGATGCTCGTCGAAGTCGAAGCCATCTCCGCGCCGCGGGCTCGTGTACGCGCCGACGCGCAGGCTGCGGATGCGCTTCGCCGTGTAGACCTCGATGTAGCGCAGCTCCCGCATCACCGCCTCGGGGATCATGGGATCGGCACCGCCGCGAGCAGCTCATGGAGGATGTGGTCGGCGTCGACGTTCTCGGCCTGCGCGCGCACCGTGCGCGCCACACGGTGTCGCGACGCGTCGCAGTAGATCTCCTTGATGTCTTCGGGCAGCACGTAGGTCCGGCCGTGGAGGAACGCGGTGACGCGCGCGAGCGCCAGCACGTGCTGGTACGACCGCGGCGACATCCCGAGCATCAGCAGCTCGCGCAAGTCGCCGCGGCCCACCTCGCCCGGCGCGCGCGTCGCGCGTCCGAGGCGGACGATGTACTCCATGATCTTGTCGTCGACGTAGACGGCGTCGCGGACGAACGCGCGCAGCCGCGTGACGTCGGACGGCGACAGCTGCGGCTCGATGTGCTGCTCCGTCATTCGCGCGTGCAGCATCGCCACTTCTTCGGCGGCGCTCGGATAGTCGACGCGCAGCATCATCGAGAACCGATCGAGCTGCGCTTCCGGCAGCGCGTACACGCCTTCCTGTTCGACCGGGTTCTGCGTCGCCAGCACCCAGAAGGGATCGTCGAGGCGGAACGTCGTGTCGGCCAGCGTCACCTGGCGCTCCTGCATCGCTTCGAGCAGGGCGCTCTGCGTCTTCGGCGTCGCGCGGTTGATCTCGTCGGCCAGCAGGATGTTCGTGAAGATCGGTCCCTGTTCGATCCGGAACGTCGCGCTCTTCGCGTCGTAGATGCGCGTGCCGAGGATGTCGGCCGGCAGCAGGTCCGGCGTGAGCTGGATGCGCTGGAACCGCGCCGAGATCGCGTGCGCCAGCGTCGTCGCCGTCAGCGTTTTCGCGACGCCCGGCACCCCTTCGAGCAGGATGTGCCCGCAGCCGGCGCGCGTCTCGCTTCGCGCGGTCGCGAACGGGATCGCGGCGAACAGCCCGGTGAGCAGCCGCCGGATCAGCGTGTGCTGCCCGACGATGACCTTCGCGATCTCCGATTCGAGGCCGGAGATGAGGGCCGCGGCGTGCTCCGCCGCGAGCCCGGTCGACACGATGCGGCCGTCCGGCGCGGTCATAGCAGGAAGCAGAGTGCCGCGGCCGCGGCGGCCGCCACTGCAAGCGCCGAGGGATACAACTCGCGGTATTCGGTCGACGACCGCCACCCGACGATCCGGCGATCGCCCTTGGCGGTTTCGGCGATCGCGCGCGCCAGCTCGGTGCCGCTCGTCGACCGCACGTAGCGGCCGCCGGTCGTCGCGGCGATCTGCATCAGCGTCGCCTCCTCGAACCTCGTCGTCACGCGCCGTCCCGCATCGTCTCTGAGATAACTTTCCTCGGTGTCCGACGCCGCCAGCGGAATCGGCACGGCCGCTTCCGACCCGATGCCGATGCAATCGACGCGGTACCCTTCGCCGCGAAAGAGGTCGAGCGCCGCTTTGAGCTCCGTGCCGTTGTCCTCGCCATCCGAGACGATCAGGAAACGTTTCCTCGTCGGACGATCGTCCTTCTTCGCCACGTCCCTGGCGCTCTTGAGCGCGGCGCCGAGGTTCGTGCCGAAGAGCACCGACGGTTCGGCATCGAGCCACTCGAGGTAGAAGAGAATGCTCTCGACGTCGCCGGTCAGGTACGACAGCACGAGCGAGCTGTCGGCGAAGCCGACGAGGCCGATGCGATCGATGCCTTCCGGCTTTTGTCGCAGCAGGTTTCTGAGCTCCGCCGTCGCGCGCGCGAACCGCGACGGCGCGATGTCGCGCGCGCGCATCGAGATCGAGCGATCCAGCATGACGATGAGATCCTGGTGCTCGTAGTCGGGCACGCGCTCGGCCATCAGCAGCTGCGGTCGCATCAGCGCGAAGACGATCGCAGCGGCCGCGAGCACGCTCGCGCCGCAGATGGCGGCATGACGCCGCCACGTCGATCGCCGCGAAAGGGAGGCGAACCGGCGGTCGATTGCCTCGCGGCGGCGGAACCGACGCGTCAGGCGCCAATGCAGCCCGCAGCTCGCGACGAGCACCGGGATCACCAGCCACCACTGCAGGAGATCGGGTCGAAGCAGTCTCATCCGACGCGTCTGACCGGTTTCGCGCCGGGCTTGGGTTGCGGGCGCAGCAGCTGCATCAACTGGTTCGGCGGCGTCTTCGGCTGCTTGCGCAGTTCGGCGGCGAGCCTCGTCACCATCTCGAAATCGAACTTCGTGTCCCAGTCGTCGGGCGCGGCCTCGACGGCGCGCCGGAACTCTTCCTCCGCGCGCGTGAGCCACGCGAGCCGCGGTTCGGGTTTCTCCTCGGCGCGCGCCTTCTCGAAGAACGCACAGCCCGACCAGAAGTGCGGCAGCGCGCCCTCGGGCGCGCGCTGGGCCTTGTCGATCGTCTCATCGTAGCGCTGCAGCCGGTAGAGGAGCCACAGCTGGCTCGCCATGACATGACCGTAATCGGCGGCGAAGAATTCCTTCACGGCCGCCAGCCGGTCGAATCGCGTCTCCGCGCGGGCGTAGCTCGCCAGCGCCTCATCGTAGCGGCCGTCGGCGAGCGCGGCGTCGGCGTCGGCGGCCGGCCGCGTCCAGCGCGCGTAGGCGAGGGCCGAGCTCCCTGCAACGAGCGCCAGCACCATCGCGGCGCCGCCGGCTGAACGGGTCCAACGGGTCATCGATTCGGTTCCCTGTATCGGGCGCCGCCGAACGCCGCGCGCGCCCGGTTTCAGCCTTGACTGGTCGGCCAAAACCATACACCCTACGGCCAGCAAATGGTAGGACCAAAGGGAGGCTTCGACATGCGGCTGTCCATTCTGGCGACCGTGGGCTTCTTCATTCTCGCGCCCGCGACGGCGCCGTCCGCGGTGCACGCCCAGGCGACGACCGGCACGATTTCCGGCGCGGTCACCGACGAATCGAAAGCGGTGCTGCCCGGCGTCACGATCGTCGTCCGGAACATGGAAACCGGCGCGACGCGGCAGCTCGTCACCGACGAGCGCGGCGGCTTCCGCGCGCTCAACCTGCCGCCGGGGATCTATTCGGTCACCGCCGAGCTCTCAGGGTTCACCTCCGCGAAGCGCGAGAACCTCACGCTCGAGATCGGCCGCGAGGTGAGCGCCGATCTCTCGCTGAAAGTCGGCGCGATCAGCGAGAACGTGACCGTCGAGGGCGCGGCCACCAACATCGACTTGAGCAGCGCCGTCGCCGGCGGCGTCGTGTCGACCACGCAGATCGCCGAGCTGCCGCTCAACGGCCGGAACTTCATGCAGCTCGCGACGCTGCAGCCGGGCGTCACCGTCAGCCGCGCCACGGCGCGCGATTTCACCGGAGGCTTCGGCGGCACGCAGGTGTCGATCGGCGGCGCGCGTCCCGAGATGACCGGCTACCTGCTCGAGGGCACCAACATCGCCGACGTGTCCGACAAGGCGCCGTCGAGCATGGCGGGCGTGCTGCTCGGCGTCGACGCGGTGAAGGAGTTCAGCGTCCAGACGCACAACTACGCCGCCGAGTTCGGCCGCGCCGCCGGCGGCGTGATCAGCGCCGTGACGAAGTCGGGCACGAACAGCCTCCACGGCGCCGTGTTCGAGTTCCTCCGCGACAGCAAGTTCGACAAGCCGAACTTCTTCGATCCGATCGACGCCGCGACCGGCACGCAGGTGAATCCGCCGTTCACGCGCAACCAGTTCGGCGGCACGGCCGGCGGCCCGATCGTCCAGAACACGCTGTTCTACTTCGGGAGCTACGAGGGACTGCGGCAGGATCTCTCGCTCACGCACCTCGCGCGGCTGCCCAACGCGGCGGCGCACAACGGCGTGCTGCCGACCGGCGCGGTCGCGATCAACCCGCTCGTCAAGCCGTATCTCGATCTGCTCTTCCCGATCCCGGACGGCCGCGACTTCGGCGACGGCACAGCGGAGCTGCGCCACACCGACGTCGATCCGACGCGCGAGAACTTCTTCGTCGGCAAGGTCGACTGGGAAGTCAGCAACGCCAACTCGATGTTCGTCCGCGGATCGAGCGATCGCTCGAACGCGACGGCGCATCAGGATCACCCGCAGTTCGTCGAGCCGACGACGACCGATACGCGCTACTTCACCTATCAGGATCAGCACCTCTTCAGCTCGCGCGTGCTGAACGTCGCGCGCGCGGCCGTCAATCGCACGAACCGCACCGACGATTTCATCCCGACGATCTCGATCCCGCAAAACCTGTACTTCACGGCCGATCCGCACTTCGGCGCGATCACGATCACGACCGGCATCAGCGGACCCGGGACGACGGCGACGACGCCCGTCGACTACACGCAGACGATCTTCCAGTACTCCGACACGCTGACGCTCAGCTCGAGCGCCCACACGGCGAAGTTCGGCGGCGACTTCCAGCGGTATCATTTCGACGGCTTCTCGTATTCGCGCTTCGGCGGCGAGTTCCGCTTCACCAGCCTCCAGAACTTCCTCCGCGGCACGGTCAACCGCTTCACCGGCAACATGCCGAACACCGACACGCGCAGGAACATGCGTCAGAGCTACGTCGCGCTGTTCGCGCAGGACGAGTGGCGGCCGACCAACGATCTCACGCTGAACTACGGGCTGCGCTACGAATTCTTCACCGTGCCGAACGACACGCAGGGACGCGTCGCCGGCCTTCTGAGCTTCAACGATCTCGAATCGGGCCCGCAGGGCGTCACGCCGGGCACCGATATGTTCAAGAACCCGTCGAAGCTCGAGTTCGCGCCGCGGCTCGGCGTCGCGTGGAAACCGTTCGGCGATCAGAAGACGTCGATCAAGGCCGGCGCCGGAATGTTCTACCAGCCGCTCACGACGTCGTACTACCGCGGCACCACGTTCCGGATCTATCCGTACTTCGCCGGCGTCGACATCAGGACGGTCCCGACGTTCGGACCGGCCGTCCAGCAGCTGCTGGCGCAGGGCACCGGCCTCGCGGTGCAGAAGCGATCCGAGTTCATCGACTACGACACGAAGCAGCCGTACACGGCGCAGTACCATGCCAGCGTTCAGCACGAAATCGGCAGCGGCATCGTCGCCGAAGTCGGCTACATCGGATCGCGCGGCTACAACCTGCCGTTCTACAGCGATCCCAACGCGGTGCCGGTGCGGTTCAACGCGGCCGACGGACACTGGCAGGTCGTGCCGGGCGCGGCGCTTCCGTTCCCGTCATGGGGCCGCATCCGCACGCGCACGAACGTGGCGCGCTCCTGGTACAACGGGATGACGGCGAGCCTCAACCGCCGATTCGCGAACGGGCTGCTGTTCCAGGGTTCGTACACCTACGGCAACTCGCGCGACACGTGGTCGGGCGGCCTGATCGGATCCTCCGACTTCGAGAACGGCGCGGGCAGCGCGACCAGTTACTTCCATCCGGAGAACGAGCTCGGGCCGTCGAGCTACGACGTGCGACATACGCTGGTCTTCAACGCGGTGTACCAGCTGCCGTTCGGAAAGAGCCTGACGGGCGGCGCGCGGCACCTCGTTCAAGGCTGGCAGGTCGGCGTCGTCGCGAACTACGCGAGCGGCATTCCGTTCACGCCCTTCATCGGATTCGACTACGCAAAGGATCTGTCGAGCGATCCGAATCCGCAGAAGCCGGACTGGGCCGCGGGCTTCAACCCCGACAGCGCGATCGTCGGCGCACCTGACAACTGGTTCAACGCGAACGCGTTCGTCCTGCCGCCGGCCGGCGAGTATGGAAACGTGCAGCGGAACAGCCTGCGCGGCCCCGATTTGAAGATGGTGGACTTGTCGATCTTCAAGAACGCCCTGGTCGCCAGGCAGAACCTGCAGCTGCGCGTGGAGATCTTCAACCTGTTCAACCGCGCGAACTTCGCCACGCCGAACTCCGCCGCGCTCTTCAATCCGGACGGCACGCGGATTCCGGGCGCGACGCAGATCACCCACACCGCGACGACCTCGCGGCAGGTGCAATTAGGAGTGAAGTTTATTTTCTGAGCGCTCGCAGTTTTCGCGAGCGCGTAGCGAGAAAGTCTGCCGCTCGGCTGAAAGCCTCGCGCTACAGGAAACTGAGGAGCGCGCTAGCCATTGAGCGACCCCGCAACCGCGTAAGGTTTGTTGAGTTTTTAAAGTGTGACGTTGATCGAATCAAGTCACCTGGGCGGAAAGAATCGTGCCCTCCACGGCGGCGAACTCGACTTCGTGGCGAGCGTTCAACGCGTGCCGCCGGTCTTTCTGAACGGCTTGAAGAACTCCGGCAGCAGGAACGTCTGGAAGCCGTTGCCGCCGACGGTGATGATTTCCTTCCGCTTCGGGTTCAGCGCGACGCCGGCCGCGCCGGCGAGCCGGATGCCCGGCCCCTTGATGATCGCGCGCGGCGGGATGTCGCCGTTGTCGTCCGGCGCGTAGACGGCGATGAATCCCATCTGATCGAGCCGTCCCGAATCGCTGTCGTCGTCCTCGTCCTCTTTCTCTTCCTTCGCCTTGAACCCTTCGCGCGGCTTGTCGAGGACGTACGCCTCCATCTGCTTCATGCGCGTGTTCTGCTGCGCGAGGAAGATGTTGCCCGTCGCGGGATCGATCGTGACCTGGCGGAAATGCGCGAGCTTCGAATTCGGGCCGCCGATGAACTGCTTCGGCTCGACGTCGCCGTTCGCGAGGCGGTCGAAGACGAAGATGCCGACCTTCTCGCCGTTCCCCTTCCGGCTCGCGGCCACGATCACGTTCCGGATCGGATCGACGTCGAGGCCGACGATGTCGAGCAGACCGGTTTTCGGACCAGTGATGACGCGCTTCGGCGCCACGTTGCCGTTCGCGGTCCGATCGAAGACGACGACCGCCCGCATGCTCGGATCGGCGGTGAGGATTTCGTTGTTGACCGGATCGACCGCGACCGTGTGCGGCCGCACGAGGCGCGTGCGCGTCCCCTGGATCGCGCGCAGCGGCGGCACTTCGCCCGTCGCGTCGGCCCTGAACACGAGCACCGCGCCGCCGAGCGCGACCGGGATGACGATCTCGTCGTGGATCGCGTCGTAGGCGATGCCGTGCATCGTGCGCGAGAGGTTCGTCGCCTGACCTTCAATCACGCGTTTGGGAGCCACGTTTCCGTTTGCCAGCCTGGCAAACACCGAGATCCTCGGCACGCTGACTCAATTGGGGACGAGGATTTCGTCGCGCTTCGAATCGTACGCGGCGGCCGACGCGTTGGTGAACCCGCAGGTCGGCGTGTCTTTGGGCGCGTTGCGGATGATCCGCTTCGGCCGGACGTTGCCGCTGGCCGTGCGCGGGAAGACGACCGCCGTGTGGTCGCCGTAGTTGGCCACCCACAGCTCCTCGTTCTTCACGTCGATCGCGACCGAGACCGGACCGACGATCTGCGTGAGCGCGCCGCGAATCACGCGCGTCGGCTGCACGTTCCCCTTCGCGTCGCGGCGGAAGATGCGGACCGACGAGTCGCCGTAGTTGGCGACCGCGATCTCATGGTGCGTGAGGTCGACGTCGATCCCCATCGGCCAGTTCAACCCGGTCAGATCGCCTTCGATCGTCCGCAGCGGCGGCACGTCGCCGTTGGCGTCGGCGGCGTGGAACGTGATCGCCGATGGATGGAAGGCGCCCGACTTGTACTCGCCGACGTCGGTGACGATCGGATCGTACGGCGTGTAGGGACGAATCTGCGTCCAGTTGCCGTGGTTGGCCGTGATCAGCTCGTTGTGCGTCTCGTCGAAGTAGAGGCCGTGCGGATCCTCGAGCCCGGTCGCGAGCCCGCGGATCGTACGAATCGGATGATCGGTCCCCTTCGCTCCGCGCTTGAAGATCGAGATCGCATTCGACTGCTGCACCGTGATGGCGATTTCGTCGCGTGTCGGCGCGAGCGAGACGTCCCACGACTGGTGCGGCAGCGTGAGCGTGCGCCGCGGCTGCGCGTTGCCGTGGTCGTCGTACGAGAAGACGACCATGCGGTCGCCGCCGTCGTTGTTGACGGTGTAGAACTCCTTCCGCTTCGGATCGACCTCGACGCCGGCGATGTATCCGAGCTGCGCCTTCGGACCGAACACCCACTGCACCGGCTCGGTGACGTCGTTCGACGAGCCGCCGGCCGTGCGGTCGTACACGAGCATGGAATGGCGGTTCTCGTCGCTGAAGATCACGCGGTTGTTCTCGGTGTCGACGGCCACGCCGTCGAACGTCGGAAAGAGATCCGACACCGATCGAATCGGCGGGATGACGCCGCCGATAGCGTGCGGCGGCCACTGGTCGGACGCGACGCCGCCTTCCTGCGGGAGACGCCCGGCCGCCTGCGCGATCTCCATCGCGGTGTCGTCCACGCAATCGGCTGCGAGCAGCGCCTCGAGCGACGCGTCGTCCGCAAGATCGCCCGGGGCGCTGGCCTCGGGCGACGGCTCAGCACCGGCGAGCAGCAAGGCGGACGCGGCCGCGGCAGCAATCAGGACGCGACGCATATGCTTTTCTCCAGCCGCGCGCTTCTCCGGAGCGCGAGGGCGTTCAGCGCCTTTCGTAGCGCGAGGCGTTCAGCGCCTTTCGTAGCGCGAGGCTTTCAGCGCCTTTCGTAGCGCGAGACGTTCAGCGCCTTTCGTAGCGCGAGGCTTTCAGCGCCTTTCGTAGCGCGAGGCGTTCAGCGCCTTTCGTAGCGCGAGGCTTTCAGCCGAGCGGTAGTGTGCCACGCTCAGGCGGCGGCCGCAAGGCGAATGGTCGGACCATTTTCTTCTTCATGTCTTCGAGGCTCCGTGGTTGCATATCCGTGAGCTCTCTTCAGTGTGCGATTATCGGCAGCCGGCGCACCGGCCCGAGCCGTCGAACGTGCGCGTCACGTCGCTCAGCGGGAGGACGACGTCGACGTAATCCCGAACGAAGAGCTGGAACAGATCGACGCGCGTACCGCCGCGGACGATGCCGCCGGCCGTCGCCTGCTCGTTGACGTGCGACGGCATCACCGAGCGCGGCCGGATGAGCGACTTCATCATGAAGATCGCTTCGTTGGGGCCGAGCGTCACCGTGTCGCTCATGTTCAGCACGACCAGATTCGGATGGTAGTAGCGCGAGATGATCGTCTCCATGTCGCCGAACATGCCGGTGTCGCCGGTGAGATACGCCGCCAGGCCGTTGGTGAAGGTGATGACGAATCCCGATTCCGAGCCGCCGTATCCGCTCAGGCCGGGCGCTTCGCCCGGCGAATCGACGAGGCCGCCGGCGACGCCGTTGCTGTGAATCGCCTGCACGGCGGCGATGCGCACGCCCGACGCCGCGCCGCCGCGCCGCGCGGTTCGGCTGCCGCCCGGACGCAGCGACGCCGTGCACGGCGCCGGGAGCGGCACGTCGAACGTGTTGTCGATCCCGCCTTCGGCACAGGCGGCCGGCGCCGAGCCGCGGATGTTCTGGATCTTGCGCGACAGATATGTCGACAGCTCTCCGGGCGCGAGGACCGCCGCGTTCTTGAGCGAGGCAATCGCGGCGAAGTTGGTGTTCGCGTTCGCCGCTCCCGTCGCAGGCGCGGCGCATGTACCGCCCGGGCTCGGGCGGACGTCGCCGATGTGATCGTTGTGCGCGTGCGAGAGCAGCATCACGTGGACATCGCCGAGTCGACCGTCGGTCTCGTCGACGGTCCGTCCAGGATCGTAGAGAATGCGCACGCCGGTCGGATCCTCGAACAGCAGCGCGCGATCGTTGCGGCACAGCTCGCCGCTGTGGCTGCCGAACGGCGTCACCTTGACCAGCCCCGACGACTGGCCGCTCGCAATGCTTCCGAACGAAGTCCACAGCATGAACAGGATGGATGCGGCGACGACGACCGAACGCAAGCGCATACGCCCTCCTAGACCTCCCCGATCCATTTACCTGCCACCAACCCACCCGACCTACCCGAGCCGACCTATCTGACCTACCCGCCCCACCCGGCCTACCCGACCTGCCTGGCCTCCAAGCCTCGCAACAACTGACGGGCGGCCTCGGCCTGCTCCGTCCGCGGATACTCACGCGTGATGCGCAGGCACTCGGCGCGCGCGAGGCGCCGGTATTTCGCGGCGTTGGCGCCGTCGTGTGCCTCGGCGTACCGCCGCTGCAGATCACGGTAGTCGACGGCGAGGTAGAGGCGCAGCTCGGCGTTCCCCTCGAACCGCGGGTATCGCGACAGGAAGCGCGTCTTCGCGGCGGCAGCCGCGCTGAGCGCTGCGATGTCGGCGCCGGACGATTGATAGAAGCCGTAAGACAACAGCTTGAATTCGGCGGGCGCCGCGTGCGCGCCGCGCGGCGCTTCCTTCAGGTATTCGCCGAACGCGTCGCCGTCGTAGAAGAATTTTTTCTTCTCGCGGTTGTAGGCGATGCGGACGCCGAGCTCCTTCGTCCGGCGCAGCGCGAGGTCGAGCAGCCCGCGTTCCTGCATGCCGTGCGACTCGACCTCCATGTTCATGATCGACGCGAGGCCGTCGGCCTCGGCGCCGAGCTGAAACAGCGCTTCCTGACGCGCCGCGGGCGCATCGTCGTTCGCCTGCCGCGTCAACTTCTCCATCGTCTTCAGCGTGGCGTTCAGCGCCTGCGCCGACATGATGACGTCGGCCTGCGCAGTGGCGGCGATGAGGATGAACACGAGCGCGGCGCCCGTCTTGTCGCGCCGAAGCGCCGAGGGCGCGAAGGCGGACTTCTGCCGAGCCGTCGAGCGACGAATCAGCAGCAACACGCCGACGACGAGGAGGCCGCCGATGGCGACGGCAATCGTCGCGGCGCGATCGGGTGCGAGGCGCTTCTCGAAAGCCGATACCGATTCGAACGTGAAGCGCTCGTCACGTCCCGCCATGCTGATCCGGCCGAGCGTCTTGTGCGACGGGTACAGCTCGGTGAGGAAATCGGACCGGATTGCCAGGCGGCCGACACGGCGCCGCGCATGAAACGACAGGTCGCCTTCAAGGTACTGAAACGCCGACGGATCGCGCCACGCGGCTATGCGATCCAGCGTGCCCGCGACGCCCACGCCGTCCACCGCTACGTGGAGATGCTTCGCGAAGTACGCGCGAATCGCGGCCTGAGCGGCAGCGAGCTCGGCGTCCGACACACGGCCGTCGAGATCGCGATCGAGGCGCAGCAGCAGGTCGACGTCGTCGAGCGGCAGCCGCACGATCGCGCGGATGGTGCCGCGATCGACGGAAAACTCGGCGTAGCTGACGCTGTTCGCGTGCGCGCTCACAGTCACCGCCGCAAGCGCGATCGCCGCAGCGGTCCAGAGGATGCGTCGCACATCGCCCTTCTTACTTCGTACTTCTTACTTTTTCTCTTCGTATTCCCCGCGCGGGACGATTGCGAGGTAGCGCAGCGGTTCGGTGCCGGTGCTGAAGTGCTGATGCCAGTGCGGTCCGCCGGGAACGCCGCAGAGCGTTCCGGTCCCGTACTCGGCGCGGTGCGCCGTGCCGGCCTTGACCGCAGCCTCGTACTCCTTCAGGTCGCGCGCTTCCGACCAGATGTCGTATCCGGCGCCCTTGAGGATGACGAAGATCGGCTGGTTGCCGTGCTTGTGCGCGTAGGCCTGCGGCCCGACGAGCTCGCTGATGTGCACGTTGGGATGCGTCCGGTGGCCGACGGTCGACATCATGTTGAAGAATGCGGTGCGATCGGCGCGCGCCTCGCGCATCGCGACGGGATGATCGCGCAGGTCGTCCACGTAGTGCCCCGGATACGTCGTCGTCGACAGCACCCGCGCTCGCTCCTCGGCGTTCTCCGCCGGATTCTGACGCCCGACGCGCAGCTCTTCCTCGACGAACGGATACATGTTGATCGCGTAGCCGGTGACCGCGAGCAGCCGCACCGGCTGCGCAGGATCGAGATTGGTGTGCTGCATCTCGTGGTCGACCGGAATCGCGAACAGCGAGTTCTTCTTCCACGTGTACTTGTTCGACGGCAGACCGCCCGTCATGCCGCGGTACTCGGTCTGGCCGCGGCCGCTGAGGACGTAGAACAGCGCCTCGCCCTCCCAGCCGTAGCCGTGCCACACCGTCTTCCTTCCCGGTGGAATCTCCACGACCTGCGTCAGTTGACCGGCGCCGCCGACGCGCAGAATCTTCGCTTTGTCGCCGAGCTGCGGCCGATCCACGAGCGGCAGCGTGTTGAGATTCCAGCAGTAGCCCTCGAGCGTGTTCTGCTGGATGAACGCCGGCCACCACGCGGCGATGGCCGCCGGCGATTCCTTGCTCGCGGTGAGCTGATAGTCGATCTTGCCGTCGAACGGCGTTCGCTTCTGCGCGGAGACGGCGAGCGTGGCCGCCGACGCGGCGACGAACGTGGCGAGGAGGATTCTGCTCATGTTCTTCAGGCGCAGTTTGACGCGCAGGCGAGAATGGTCTTACCTTTGCGGGCATCCTAGCCGCCGGATCCTGGAGTGTCAAGCGCACCGATGTCGTCCAACGCCGTGAATCGCCGGCAATTCCTCGCTGCATTCGCTGCGCTCGCTGTCCCTCCGACCGGACCGCTGCCGCCGGTGTCGTGGACCTGTCCGATGCATCCCGAGGTCGTCGACGATCAGAGTGGCGCGTGTCCCATCTGCAGGATGGCGCTGACGCCGGTGCGGCTCGAGCTCGTGTGGAGCTGTCAGCTCCACCTCGACGTCACCGAGCACAGGGCCGGCAGGTGCCGGATCTGCGGGCGGCAGCTCGTAAAGATCATCAAAGCGCTCTCGTTCACGTGCCCGGCACATCCGAAGATCAACGAGATCAATCCCGGCAGGTGTCCGATTGACCATCGGACGCTCGTCGCCAGGTATGCGCTGCGGCCGCACGGCGATCACAATCCGAAGCACGGCGGCAGCTTCATCATGGCGCCGAACAACTGGCACGTCGAAGCGACGCATCCGTCGCCGTCGCAGTTCCGCCTCTACGTCTACGACGAGTACTCGCGTCCGTTCATTCCGCGTGGATTCACGAGCCGCATCGTCGTGGGCGAGAGCTCGATTCCCTTCAACCCGGCGGCGGGCGGCGCGTTCCTCGACGCGCACGTGCCGCACCTCGCCTTGCCCGCGACGATCGTCGTCCGCGCGCGCTTCGAAGAGCAACAGCCCGAGTACCGCTTCGACTTCCAGTTTTATGATTACTCGAAGGAGCCGAAGTGAACCGTCGTGTTGACGCACCTCGCCGTGTTCGGGAGAATGCAGCCATGCTAGTCACCGCGCGCCGTCCGGGCCGAGTGTCGGAAGCGATCGTCCGGCGGATCAAAGAGCAGATCACCGAAGGCCGGATCGAAGCCGGCCACAAGCTTCCGGCGGAGCGCGAGATGGCGCGGCGGTTCAAGACGAGCCGCGTGTCGGTTCGGGAGGCGTACCGGTCGCTCGAGGAAGTCGGTCTGCTCAGGATCCGGCGCGGCGCCGACGGCGGCGCGTTCGTCGTCAAGGTCGATCACGAGCCGGTGCTCCGGTCGCTCTCGCTGGTGCTCGGGCTCGGCAAGACGCCGCACAAACAGCTCACCGAGGCGCGCATGCTGATCGAGCCGCCGATGGCCCAGCTCGCGGCGCTGCGCGCGCGAAAAGAGGACATCGCGCGGCTCGAACGTGTGCTGCTGAAGGAGGAAGAGGAAGCGGCGCGCCCAACGGGGCCGTTCCGCCCGACCGACTCGCAGTTCCACCGCTCAATCGCCGACTGCGCGCGCAACCTGCCGCTGATCGTGCTGATGAACGCCCTGGCCGATCTGACCGCCAACGTCGCGTCGGCGCTCGACGCCTCGACCCGCGCGCGCCACCGCCTCCGCAACAGCCGCTATCACCGGCAGATCTTCGAGGCCATCCGCCGCCGCGACGGCGACGCCGCGTACACGATCATGGCCGAGCATGTCGGCGACATCCAGAAGCGGGTCCACCAGTGCCTTACAGCTTCGCGTGGTAATGGTCCCAGGTCTTCCTGAACAACGCCGGCGTCCACAGCCGTTCGCGAAATGATTGCTGCTCGGCCTCGCTGAACACGTACGGATCGCCGATCTGCATCGCCATGTACTGGCGGTAGGCGTTCTCCTCGAGGTACGCCGCGAGCGCGAAGCATTCGACGAGGGTCGATCCGACGACGACCGCGCCGTGCGATTTCAGAAGGACGGCAGGGCCGCGGCCGAGCGTCGCGGCGACCTTCTCTCCCATCGAGCGCGTGTTCACCGACAGCGGCGAGTCGACCAGCGGGATGTCGTCGCCGAGCAGCGCGCCCTGCGCGTAGACCGCTCGGTACTTCGCGCCAGTCATCGTCAGAAACGTCGACCAGCGCGGATGCGTGTGCATGACGGCGTGCACGTCGGGCCGGACGCGGTAGATTTCAGAATGGATGTGGAACTCGAACGGCGGCCGCGCGCTCCCCTCGATCAGGTTGCCGTCGAGATCGACGGCGACGATGTCGTCGGCGGTCAGGGCGCCGCGCGCCGAGGCCGCTGAATTGACGTAGAACGACTCCCCGTCTCGGCGCGCGCTGCCGTGGCCGCTGTGGTCCACGATGTCGGCGCGCGCCAGCATGCGAATCGCGTCCGCGAGTTGCTGCCTGATCTCAGCCGCGCTCACCTCAAACCTGCCTGACCCACCCGACCTGCGCGACCCACCCGCCTACTTCCACGGCAGAACGGACACGTGAATCGCGCCCGGCGCTCCCTGCCCGCCGACCGACTTGATCGCGAAGTCGACGTCGGCGAGTCCGAACGTGTGCGTCATCATCATGTCGAGCGGAAACCGGTGCGAGGCCAGCTGACGCAGCGCGAGCTCCACGGCGCGATAGGAATGGCCGCGGGCGCTCTTCAGCGTCATCCCTTTGCGCGTCAGCCTTCCAATTGGAAAATTGGGAAACTCCTGGTTGCCTTCGCCCTGGACGACCATCGTCGCGCCGCGACGTCTGGCGGCTTCGATGCCCAGCAGCGTCGGCGCGCTGCCGGCGCCGACGGTGCAGTCGAGCACGACGTCGACACCGCGTCCACCGGTGATCTCGAGAATGCGCGCGAGCGGATCCTCCTTCTCCACGTCGACGACCGCATCGGCGCCGAACGCGGTGGCGACCTCCAGCCGTCGCCTGTCTTTCGACGTGCCGGTGACGATGACGCAATCGGCGCCCGCCTGTTTCGATGCCATCAGACAGCACAGTCCCTGCTGTCCCGGACCCTGGATGAGGACGCTCGATCCGTATCCGACGCCTCCGTCCATCAGCGCCCACTGCACGCCGTTGGACATCGGCGTGGCGACGCCGGCTTCCTCCGGCGTCAGCCCTCTCGGAACTTTGTGCAGCACCGCATTCAGCGGCAGGTACACGTAGTGGCTGAATCCGCCCCACAGACCCGGCGCGATGTCCATCGACGTGTAGCCGTATCGGATCGCGTTCGGATCGTAGAACCACTCGGTCGCCGCGCAGTGGCGGTACTCGCCCATGTGATCCCATTCGCAGTGACCGCAGGGCAGGTAGTGCTCGAGGAAGACGAGATCGCCTTCTCTCATGCCTTTGTGCGCGGCGAAGATTTTTCCGACGCGCGCGAGGTAGCCGACGTTCTCATGGCCCATCACCAGCGGTCCGCGGCGCAGCGGCAGCCGGTACTGTGTGACGTCGGTTCCGCAGACGCCCGCGACTTCGACCTTCATCAGGGCCGCGTCGTCGGGAACCGGCGGCAGATCCAGTTCACGCAGCTCGGTCGTCGATGGTCCGACCTTTACTGCGGCGACGATTTTTTCAGGCATACGCGAGAACCGACTGTAAGTCGTGTCGTCGCGCCGAGTCAACGGAGAGAACCGGTGTGATACCGTGGTCTCCCTCGATCGCTGTTTCGCCGATGCCGAAGCTCGCGCTCACGCTCGCGTGCTGGAATTACGATCGCACTCGTGCGCTCCTCGAGGGACGCATCCGGCCGGATGGCGTCGACCTCAACTACCTGAACATCCCGGTCGAAGAAACGTTCTTCCGGATGCTGCGGCACACCGAGTTCGACGCCGCCGAGATGTCGCTGTCGTCGTACGTGCTGTCGCTGTTCCAGCCGAATCGGCCGTTCGTCGCGATTCCGGTCTTTCCGTCGCGGGTGTTCCGCCACTCGTCCATCTACGTCCACGCCGCAAGCGGCATAAAGGAACCGAAAGACCTGATCGGAAAGCGCGTCGGCACACCCGAGTACCAGATGACGGCCGCGGTGTGGATCCGCGGCATTCTTTCCGACGAGCACGGTGTGCCGGCCGACAGCGTCGTCTACGTGACCGGCGGCGAGGAGGAGCCGAATCGTCCCGAGAAGCTGCCGCTCGATCTGCCGCCGCAGATCCGCGTCGAGCGCATCGGTCCGGACGAGACGCTGTCGTCGATGCTCGCGCGCGGTGAGATCGACGCCTTGTACGCCGCGCGCGCGCCGTCGAGCTTTCGTTCCGGCGGCGGGACGGTGAAGCGGCTGTTCGAGGATTTCCCCGGCGTGGAACGCGCCTACTTCCATCGAACCGGCATCTTCCCGATCATGCACACGCTCGTCATTCGACGTGACGTGTACGACAGCAATCGCTGGGTTGCGCAGTCGCTTTACAAGGCGTTTTGCGCTGCGCAGCAGGAAACCTACGCCGATCTCGCCGAGACGGCGGCGCTCAAGGCGATGCTGCCGTGGCTGCCGGCGCACGTGGAAGAGACACGCCGCGAGATGGGAGAGGAATTCTGGCCGTACGGGATCGAGCGAAATCGCCGCACGTTGGCGACGTTTCTGCGGTACTCCCATGAGCAGGGTCTCGCAAAGCAGCAGCTGGACGCCGACCAGCTGTTCGCCGCGGAGACGCTGGAACGTTTCAGAATCTGACCGACCCACCCGACCTACCCGACCTCCACGTACACCAGTCCGTGCTCGACCACGGTGCGATAAGTCCTGACCGGGATCATGCACGGCGGCCTCACGCATTCGCCGGTGCGGATGTTGAACACGCCCTGATGGAAGTTGCACTCGATCGTGTCGCCGTCGACGAATCCTTCCGACAGCGACCCGGGACCGTGCGTGCACGCGTCGTCGGTGACGTAAAACGCGCCGTCGAGGTTGTAGACCGCCAGCGTCAGGCCGCCCGCGTCGATCTTCCGCACCTCGCCGACGCCGACGTCCTCGACCTTGCACAGTTGCACGCGGGACGGCATAATCCGGTTCCAGTATACGAGACGCCAAAGGTCGGACCATTGGCTGCGGAGCGCGGACGATGCTCAGGAAAGAACAGAACGATCTGCTGACGCTGACCGGTCCCGGCACGCCGATGGGACGCATGTTCCGGAGCTACTGGATTCCTGCGCTGTTGTCCGAAGAGCTCCCCGAGAACGACGGTCCGCCCGTGCGTGTGAAGCTTCTCTCGGAGCGTCTGCTCGCGTTCCGCGACACGCAGGGGCGTTGCGGTCTGATTGACGAGTTCTGCGCGCATCGAGGCGTGTCGCTCTGGTTCGGCCGCAACGAGGAGTGCGGGCTGCGCTGCTGCTATCACGGGTGGAAATACGACGTGACCGGTCAATGCGTCGACGTGCCGTCGGAGCCCGAAGCTTCAGGTTTCGCGAGGAGGATCAAGCTGCGATCCTATCCGCTCGTCGAGCGCGGCGGCGTGCTGTGGACCTGCATGGGTCCGGCCGACTCGCAACCGCCGCTCCCCGAATGGGAATTCATCACGGTGCCGCGCCCTCAGACGTTCACCAGCAAGCGCTTCCAGGAATCGAACTGGCTGCAGGCGATGGAAGGCGGCATCGATTCGAGCCACGTGTCGTGGCTGCACCGCGGCGATCTGGATTCGGATCCGCTGTTCAAGGGCGCCCGGGGCAACCAGTACAACCTGACCGATGCGCGGCCGGTGTTCGAGGTCGTCGAAAGCGCCGGCGGGTTGCACATCGGCGCGCGCCGGAACGCGGAAGGCGGCAACTACTACTGGCGCATCACGCAGTGGGTGATGCCGTCGTTCACGATGATCGCGCCGCGAGGCAATCATGCCGTCCACGGCCACTTCTGGATCCCGATCGACGACGAGACCTGCTGGGCGTGGAGCTACGACTACCATCCGGTTCGCGAACTGACCTCAGCCGAGCTCGCCGCCATGCGCGACGGCAGAGGCATTCACGTTCGGTACGTTCCCGGCACCTTCCGTCCGCTCGCCAACAAGGACAACGATTACCTCATCGACCGTGCGGCGCAGAAGGCCGGCAGGACGTTCAGCGGCGTCGAGGGCATCGCGATGCAGGACGCGTCGCTGCAGGAGAGCATGGGACCGGTGGTGGATCGAACCAAAGAGAACCTGGTGTCGACCGACAACGGCATCATCATGGCGCGGCATCGCCTGCTGCGCGCGGTGAAAGCGTTCGTCGACGAGGGCACGGTGCCGCCGGGCGTCGACCCGGAACATCAGAAAGTGCGATCGGCGGCAATCGTGCTCCCGCCCGACGTGCCGTTCACCGAAGGCGCGCGCGAGGCGTTGATCGCACGTCCAGCTGTCGCGCCCGCTTCGGTGTAACTTGAAATTGCTGATTGCTGATTGCAGATTGCTGATTGAATTGCTGATTGCAAATTGAATTGCTGATTGCAGATTGAATTGCTGATTGCAGATTGAATTGCTGATTGCAGATTGCAGATTGATTGCTGATTTCAGATTGCGGATCGCAGATTGAATTGCTCAATGCTGATTCATTCAATGACCAATTCAATCTGCAATCTGAAATCAGAAATCTGCAATCTCATGTGACCGTGACCATGAGGAGCGAATCCGCGCGCATGAATTCGGCGGCCGAAGCGCGCTTCCGCGTGCAGGCCCCGAACTCGCTGCCGCGCTCGATACGCGTCATCGCGCTCGATGCCGCCGGCGAAGCGGCGGTGGCGCGGCTCGCCGGCGCCGCGTGGAGGCAGGCAACGTTCCTGACGGCAGCGTCCACCGACGGCGCTCTGCACGATCTCGCGGGACACGCGAGGAACGTCGAACACGAGGTCAACGCTTCGGATCTCGTGATTCTCGTCGCCGGGCCTGGCGGCCACGCCCACGCGGTCTCGCGCATCGGACAGGCGTGCAGTCTCGAGCGTGTGACAACGACCGGCCTCATCGTCGGCGCGAGCGCCGCTTCGGAAACCGATCTCTCCAGGACCCTCGCGCAAATCCGGCCGTGGTCGCTGATGGTCGTGCTTTCCAGGAGCGACGACTACATCGACGACATGCTGACCGCTCTGCGCGCCTAGGCCGGTCGGGTGGGTCGGGTAGGTCAGGTGGGTCGAGTGGGTTGGTGCGCGTCGTTGTAATCGGCGGCGGTCCCGCCGGTACCTTTGCAGCAATTGCGGCGCGGAAGCAGGATGCCGACGCCGCCGTCACGCTGCTCACACGAGAACGCTGCGAGCCGTACGAGAAACCGCCGCTGTCGAAGGCGGTGCTGCTCGGCCGCGTCTCGCCTGAAGACGCGCCAATCGCCGGGCCGGGCGGCGTGGCCGGCCACGGGGTCGTCCTCGAAACCTCGGCAGACTGCACAGGGATCGATCGGACCGGGCACGTTGTCGTGCTCGCCGACGGCCGAAGCCTGCCTTACGAGGCGCTCGTGATTGCGACCGGCTCGACGCCGCGCGAGATCCCGCAACTTCCAGTCGGCGCGCCCCGCACGTATTACCTCCGTACCGAAGCCGATGCCCGCGTGCTGAAGGCGGCGCTTGCCGGTTGTCGCGACCTGCTCGTCGTCGGCGGCGGATTGATCGGTCTGGAGGTCGCCTCGTCCGGCGCGATGCTGGGCGTGAAGGTGACGGTGCTGGAAGTCGCGCCCCGCATTCTCGCGCGCGTGTGCGACGAGCAGATCGGCGGCGCCGTTCACGAGGCGCACGCACGGCACGGCGTGGACATCCGCGTCGGGACGACGCTCCTGACGGCGACGGCGCAAAGGGACGGCCGAATCGCAGCGGTCACCGGCGCCGGCGAGCGCTTCGTCGCCGACATCGTCGTCGTCGGCACCGGATCGAAACCCGACGACGCGCTTGCGGCGTCCGCGGGCCTCGCGACTGACGACGGCATCGTCGTAGACGCGCAGTGCAGAACGTCCGACCGCGCGATTCTCGCCGCCGGCGACTGCGTGCGCTTTCCCGGTCCGCAGGGGCTCGTCCGCCTGGAGAACTGGCTGCACGCGCAGGACCAGGGCGCGATCGCCGGACGGAACGCCGCCGGCGCGAACGAGCGCTACACGACCGTCCCGTCGTTCTGGTCGGAGCAGTACGACCTGTACATCCAGGGCGTCGGCTGGCCGGCGCCGGGCAGCGCGCGCGTGCATCGTCCGCTGGGCGGCGGCCGCGTGCTGATCTTCGACGTGATCGATGGACGTCTCGCCTACGCGATGGGAATCAACGCGCAGCGCGACCTCGCGATGGCGCGGCGGCTGATCGAGCGCCGCGTTGCCGTCGATGCCACTGCGCTCGCAGATCCGGGACAACCGCTCGCCGCGATGCTCAAACCTCAGTTGTAGGGCACGGTCTTTAGACCGTCCTTCCGACGGCGCCGGCCGATTGGCTTGACGAGCGCTACTGAATGCGGCCAGTCACTGAACATATTTGGACATTCGTTGAAATCGCAAATTCGTGCGAGACGATCGACGAACTGCGATGCAACATGGACGGCTTAGCGGCAACAAGTTAGGGTTTCATTTTGCGATGCGCATGCTCAATGCTTCGGCTCCTTGTGTGGAATTGGAGCGTCTTGATGCTGAAAGCGGTCATGTTCTCCCTGCCCGTAAAGCTCCTGCTCTTTCAGTGGTGTACTTACAGTGAGCAACATCAGCTGCGCAGGCTGGTCGATTCCGGCTCGCAGATCAACCGGAATTTTTCCAAAGTTGAACATTTCTAGCGTAATCGTTGCATCGAACCCTGGATCGATCTTGGGCGCGGTGACGTGAATGGAAACGCCTACGCGCGCCCAGCTACTTCTACCCTCCACTAAACCGACCAGATCGTCAGGAATACAAATGCGTTCGAGTGTGTGCGAGCACAAAACTGCCCGGGTGAAGACGAAAAACATCTTTCTCGATATGCTCCCAAAGGTCAGCAGAATCCCACAACGAATGATCGACGTGGATGGCAGGAAGATACTTCGGTGGATCCTTGAAAGTAGTGAACTTCCGACCTAAAAGAAGATCTACAGATACTTGTGCGACACGATCCGGACCGATGGCCGGATCAAATTTGAGCTTGCCCTTCTCAAGGTAGTCGAGAATATCAGCCCGTGAAAGAATCAATCGGTTGAGCTCGTGAGATGGAATCCTCGAACACCGTATTCGCGAACCCATCGCCCACAAGCTGAGCGAAGAACCGACCGTCGAATACGTTCACAACGATCGCTGACACATAGGTCGTGCCGCATTCTATCGGCTCGCGAAGCCGCGTCGTTGGAACGAAACCGATCCAGCTGCTCACTGCGGAATTCACCGCGGGTGAATTAACGCGAACCATTCGTTCGTCTGAAAACGGACCGGGCTTGACCTCACAGGGAATCCAAACACGCTGACCTATAGAGACATTCAACGGAGTCGCCCCCCCGCCACAAGATGTTGTGGCGAAACATTGACAAAAATATTCTGCGAAGCATATTTCCGCAGTCAAGATAATTCAGAACCGAATCGGAGTCAGACGCTAACCATCCCGCGAACGCCTAAACGCCATTCAATGCAATCGGTTTAGAACGGCTCGATCGACGTCGAATCGAATTACACGGACGTTCTCCGCGTCAGCTTCCGGCACGCGTCCAGACCCGGATACGATCGCGTCGGCGCGGCGACGAGAAATCGGTAGCCATCGTCGACTACCTTCTGCGCGTTGGCGGCGTCGACGTGCGGGTGGCCGCACGCGACGTTGTGCTCGACGCAGATCCGCCGGATGGCGGTCATCGCTTCCACAACCGACGGGTGGCCGTATTGCCGCGGCTGACCGAGATTCTGCGACAGGTCGCCTTCGCCGATCAGGACGACGCCGATGCCGGCCACCTCGCGCAGGATCTCCGGCAGGTTGTCGATCGCCTGGACGTCCTCGCACATGATCACGACGAGAATCTCGCCGGCGGGATTGAGCGGCCACACGTCGGCTTTCGCGTAGTACTCCTGTTGGGTCAGGCCCCAGTACCGTGCGGCCGCCGTCGGCGCGTCGCCGCGCTGGCCGGCCGGCTCGTACGCCGGCGACGATTTCGGGCGCGGGTAGCGGCACGCCGCGACGGCGTTGTAGGCCTCTTCGGCCGTGCTGATGTGCGGCCAGACGACTCCATATGCGCCGATGTCGAGCACCTGCTTCGCGCACCACTGGTTCATTTCCGATCCGTTCGGGGGAATACGGATCATCGGCGTGACGGCCGGCGCCAGCGTGCCCTGATCGACGATCTGACGCCGGTTCAGCATGTACTGCAGACAATCGCGCAGATCCCTGATGTCGTAAGCGTTGTGCTCGGCTTCGAAGATGAGCCCGTCGTACGGCGCGACCGACAACGCGATCGCGTTGTCGACGGTCGGTGGCGCGAAGACGCTCACCGGAACCTCGCCGTTCTCGAGCGCTCGTATGACGGTATTCAGACGCGGCAACGCCGCCATGATCGCTCCCTCCAGAGATCAAAATATACGGTTGAAGAGTCGTTCGGCATTCCCCTGATAGATCTTCCGCCGATCGGTGTCGCTGATGTCGAGCGCCTCGATGATCTTCAGTGTTTCCCGGATGTACAGCGGACCGCCTTCCGGATCGAACGGCGCGTCGGACGCGAAGACGACCTGATCGGCTCCGAAGAACTTCAGGCCGCATTCGGTCGCGGCCCTGCTGCCGAACACGGCGGTGTCGGCCCAGAACATCTTGAAGTAGTCGTACGGCCGCCTGGGCAGCGATGCGAGCAGCGTTCCGTAATCTTCGTCGGATGTGCGCGTGCCCAGCTGATCGAGGCCGTATCCGATCCGTCCTTCGAAATACGGGATCATCGCGCCCAGATGATGCGCGACGATCCTGATGTCCGGCAGCCGATCGAACAGCCGCGAGAAGACCAGCCGCTGCATCGCCACGCTCGTCTCGTACGGCCATCCGAACGTCCACCAGATCTCGTACTTTGATTTCTGCTCGCTCGCATAGTCGGCGAATCCGGCGCCGCGCGCCGGATGCAGCAGGATCGGGCATCGCAGTCGATTTGCGGCTTCGAACAGCGGGTGGAATCGCGGCTCGTCGAGCGGCAGCCCGTTCACGTTCGAGAACAGCTGCACGCCGACGGCGCCGAGCTGAGTGACTGCCCGTTCCAACTCTGCGACGCTCTCCTCCGGCAGGCTCAGCGGCAGCGACGCGATGAATCCGGGAAACCGATCCCGGTGATCGCGCACGAGGCCGGCCATCGAGTCGTTCGCGAGCTTCGCGAGGTCGAGCGTGATGCCGCGATCGGGATTGATCGATTCGATCGGCGGCGCCGACAGCGACAGGATTTGACGGTATTCGGGTCCGAACTCCTCGAGCTTTCGAAATCGGACGTCGAGGTCGTACAGAAACGGGATGTTGAGCCAGCGTTTGACGGCGCCTTTGTTGACGACGACCTGCTGGAGCCGTTCGAAGAACCGTTTCGGGAAAATGTGATTGAAGACGTCGATTTTCACATTCGGCCTCGCTCAGTTTCCGGTCACGAGCGCCGCCAGTTGATCGGGATCGCCCGGCGGCGTCTGGCCGCGCCAGACGACGTGCAGATCCGGTCGCACGAGGATCAGGTCGCAGCCGTAGACGTCGCGAGGCGCCTCCGCGTCGATCGTCAGGACCGTGAAAGGCGCGTTGCGCGCGCGCATCGCCCGCTCGAGCCCGCCCGAATCGGCATCGGATCGGCCAAGCCGGAGCAGCGTATAGCCGTCGCCGATCGCGTCGTGCACCGACCGGCCTTCCTCGAGCCAGACGTGCGGCAGGCGCGCGCCCGGCCATGTGGTCGGCACGTAGTCGCGAAACAGATGTTCGGGCCCGCCGGGCTCGTCGCGGATGATCGGCGATCCGACGTACCGGTAACCGAGCTCGGCGCCGATCATCTCGTTCGTCTTCCGCTGCTCCACGTTCGCCACGCGCGCCAGATGCTCTCGCGTGGCCCGACCCTCGGGCGTCGCGTCACGGATGTTCGGGCGGAACTCCGAGCGCCACCTGCGCCGCCCCGTGGACGCGTAGCGCGACGCGCCGACCGCGCGCTCGCCGACCTGGCGCCGCTCGACCCCGTACGACCGCAGAAGGTTGGGACCGCCCCAGCGTCGAAGCGTGGCGTGGAGCTTCCACGAGAGATCGATCGCGTCGCCGACGCCCGTGTTCATGCCGAGGCCGCCGGTGGGAATGACGAGGTGCGCGGAATCGCCGGCAAGGAACACGCGGCCGTCGCCGTAGCGATCCGCGAGCAGCAGATTCTGCTTCCACTCGCCGACATACAGCATCTCGTACGGCACCGCGATACCGATCGTGCGCTCGAACTGCGCCGCCATCTCCTCCGGTTTCTCGACGACCGCGTGCAGCGTCCAGTGCTTCGTCGAGTCCTGCATGATCAGAAACGTCGATTGGGCGTCGGCGATGTGATAGTGGCGTCCCTTGCCCGGGCCGTCGCCGATCGGAATCCGATCGAAGAGATCGGGCGCGTAGTACAGCCCCTGATGCAGCCGCAGCAGATTCCCTTCGCCCTGCAGGTGAATCCCGAGCTGTCTGCGGACCGCGCTCGCGCCGCCATCGCAGCCGACAAGGTATTGGGCACGCATCTCGATCGTTCGGCCGTCCGGATCCCGCACCGTTGCGGAGACGCCGTCCGCGTCCTGGGACACGCACAGGAATTCGTGGCCGTACCGCACGGTGACGCTCGGCAGCCGCTCCGCTTCGCGCTTGAGCAATGGCTCGAGCGTGTACTGCGAAATGAGCTGATACGGCTCCCGCGGCATCGAGCCGTCGTTCGACGCCGCGATCTGCGCCTGCGCTTCGGCGACCGACGGATACGGCAGCCGCAGCAGCGGAGGTTCATTCATCGCCAGCGCGATGTACACGTCCATCGGGACGTTCCGGTCCAGGCCCGCGGCGCGAATCCGATCGGCCACTCCCATCCGCCGGTAGATCTCCATCGTCCGCGCGTTGCATCGCTCCATCTTCGGCAGGAATTCCGGCGCGGGCTTCTTCTCGATGAGCGCGCAGCGAACGCCGCGCCTTCCGAGATCGACCGCCAGCGTCAGGCCGACGGGTCCGGCGCCGACGACGAGCACTTCGGCGTTCATCGCATTACGCGCCGGACAGCGGACCTTCCATCGGTCCGGCGTCGTACCGACGGCCGGCGCGGCGGCACCAGAACTCCCACGCGCGTTCGTAGGTGAACGAGCCGCGCGTGCGGAGCACGGCGGCAATCTCCCCGTCGCTCAGAAACGTGGTGTCGCCGAGCGCGCCGGCTTTCATCTGCAGGTCGGCGTTCAGCTGGAGGTAGATCGAATTGAAGACCACCGCACGCAGCGACGCACCCGCCACGACGGCGCCGTGGCCGCGCATCAGGATGGCAGGTCGATGCCCCAGCGCCGCGGCCAGGTCGGCGGCCATCTCCGCGTTGGTCACGAGCAGATTCGTGTCGCCGAACCGGGTGCGCGAATCCCAGGTCGGCACGCATGCGCCGATGCCGGCGCACATGTGCATCACGGGCGAGAGCCTGGCGGCGGTGACGCTGAACGGAATGACGCTCGGACTGTGGTGATGGACGACGGCGTGCACTTCGGGCCGAGCCCGATAGACGCCGCCGTGAATGTACCGCTCGGCGTACGGCTTGCGGCCGGCGGCGTCGATGGCCGCGCCGTCGAGGGCGAACTCCATGAGGTCCTCGATCTCGATGCATTCCGGCGCGCGCGCGCGCGACAGAATGTAGCGGTCCGGCCGATCGGGGTGGCGGATGCTGACGTGTCCGAACGAATCGACCACGCCTTCGCGCGCCAGGATGCGGTTCGCGGTCACGAGATCGTCGAGCGCCGGCGTCGATGCACTCATGGCGGCCTGCAACATAACATGATGGTATGACCAAACGACTGAAGACCGCGCTCGCGACGCGCGGGCACACCGAGGCGCTCAAGGACGGGACGGTGAAGCCGCGCTCGTTCGACTTCGAGTTCGAAGACGTGCCGGTCATCATCAACGCGTTTCGCCGAATGGTGCGCAACCTCGACTTCGACATCTGCGAGCTGGCGATGACGACGTACCTGTGCTCGCGCGCCTACGGCAAGGCGTTCACCGCGATTCCCGTCTTCCCGATGCGCGCGTTTCATCATGGCGCCATCGTCTACAACACGAACGCCGGCGTCCGCACGCCGAAGGATCTCGAAGGCAAGAGGGTCGGCGTCAACCGCGGCTACACCGTGACGACGGGACTCTGGGTGCGCAGCATCCTGCAGCACGAGCACGGCGTCGAATTGAGCAAGGTGACGTGGGTCCTCTCCGGCGACGAGCACGTCGCCGAATACCGGCTGCCCGCCAACGTCGTCTCCATCGAACCGGGCAGGACGCTCGAAGGGCTCGTCGAGTCCGGCGACATCGCGGCGGCCATCGGCGTGCAGGTGGACTCGCCGAACGTGAAGCCGCTCATCGCGAACGCGAAGGAAGCCGGCTTCGACTCGCTGCGCTTGCGCGGTCTCTATCCGATCAATCACACGGTCGTCGTCAGAAACGACGCGCTCGACGCGAATCCTGATCTCGCGTCCGATCTGTTCAACGCGTTTGCGGCGGCCAAGCGCGTGTACGTCGATCATCTGGCCGCCGGCCGCGTCGAGGGCGCCGATCCGATCCACGTGCGCGTGATGGAGCTGACCGGCGATCCGCTGCCGTACGGCATCGAGCCGAACCTTCACAATCTCGAGGCAATCGTTCGGTACAGCGTGGAACAGGGCATTCTCGCCAAACCGTTCAGCGTCGAGGAGCTGTTTGTGGAGACGACCCGCGATCTGGCGGCGTGATGTGAGGCGGAGGCCGCCCCGCCGAGCGCGACTTGTTCCGCCGAAGCGCGTAGCGCGAAGGCAGAAGGTGGGCTGCTCTGCCTATCCTGAGCTTCGGCTGGGCAAGCCCAGCCTCTCTATCTTGTCGGGGCTGCGCAGCAGCGGTCTTGCGAAGGCTGTCGCGCTGGAGCGCGAGCAAAAACTGCCACATGTCTCGCCGCCAGGGGGACGCTATCCCCAGGATCGCGGCTGTGCACGAGGAACAGACGATCAGATGCGCCGCCGAGGACGTCCGCCAAGGCGACCATTCGCACGCGAGCTGGCGGCCTTCCGACGACTGGTGTGGCGACCGACAAGCGCGGCCGCGCTCACCAGCGCGACTTTGGGTTTCCTGCCCATGATGGACGGCCTTACGGTTGCGACTTTGACGTTTGCCGACGACGAAGTCCCCGGGTGAGCTTCCAGATAGGCGGTCAGCGTGCGCTGGATTGCGCGCTCGGCCTGGATGGCGGTCGCCCCCTGAGCGTACACCGGCAACCCAGCCACGTAGGCGCTAAACACACCAGAATCCTCACGTTCGACGACAATCGGAAAATGCGTTGACATTACTGCACCCCCGCATCCCTCAATATTCGACTACCAAGTTTCCCGGCGTCATGGCGATGAACCGTGACCCAGACTTCCTCGAAACAGAATAACCTAACGTTAGGTTATTCGCAATGCAGTTGCCTGATGTACGGTCGAGAACGGGCCTGCGGCATTCCGATCGACGGTCACGCGGCGCATCGGACCGCGTCGATCTTCTGAAGCCAGCGGGCAATCCGGTTCCAACTGCCGGTCATTAGGAAACCCCACATGATGGTATGTGGCGCCGCACCATCATGTGCATGTGGCGCGGGCCTTTCAGGCCCGCGTCTGGGGCCCTGAAAGGGGCGCCCCACCGGTGCTTTCGAGAAATTCGATCAGCCGCGCCGGTGCGTTCCGCTCGGTCTGCTCGTCCACGGGAACGTCCCAGTACTGCGCGTTCGGCAAACATTCCTCGAGATATCGCGCCGCGGACGTGGCGTGCGTCGCGTCGCGGCCGGGGACGATGAGCGCGGGAACGGTCAGCTGCAGCAGATCTTCGGGCTCGGCGCCGGGCGCCGTGTCTCTGTCGAGCAGCGCGCGCGCCATGCCTGCGACGAGCGGCATGTAGCGGTCGACGTCCTGCCGCACGTACGACGCGGCGAACTGGCCGTCGCGTCTGAGCACCGAGACCCACGGCCCGCCGCGCGGATCCTGTCCGAACGATTTGTCGCCGCTCTTCGCGAGCGAAACGACCTGCTCGAGGCCGTGCTGTCTGACGTACGCGAGATGCTCGGCGAAGCGCAGGTGGCCGTTGATCCGATACTTCGCGCCGCCCACCGGCCACCAGAGCAGCAGGCTCAGCGTCATGTCGGCGTGCGCGACAGCGAATGCGGCCGCAGGCGAGCAGCCCATGCAGCCGCCCATGACGTGCGCGCGATCGATCCGCAGATGTCGGAGGAGGCCGTGTCCCTGTTCGACGTAATGCGCCCACGTGATGCGCTCGACGCGGCCGCCCGACTGGCCCGTCTCGCGGCGGTCGAACACGATGCACGTGTACCGCCGCGACAAGTGATCGAGCACTTTGATGCGGGCGTACACGCCGAGCGTCGTCCACTTGTCGAGCGTCGCGTCGAAGCCGCCGGGGGAAAACATGAGCAGCGGGTCGCCGCTGCCGATCACTTCGTACCGCGTGGTGATTCCGTCGATGACTGCCGTCGCCAAGCCGACCTCTCGAGGATGATCCTTCAGGATCTGCGCGCCGCCGGCGCGCCGCGGATCTGGCGGCCGGCGCGGACATCATCGCACAGCGCCTGAATTGCCGTGAGAGCGGTCGCCGCGACGTTCGCGTACCGCTCGGTCGCGTCGTCCATTGCGGACGCGAGGTAGCCGATCGCCGCGACGATCGATCGCACGCGGCCGTCGAGCCACGGGCCGCCGCCGAGTCCGCCGATCACCGGGATGCGGACGGCGCGGACGGCTTCCGGCCCCGCGACGGGACCTGAATGCCTGAAGTCGAGGAGCGATGCGCCGGTTTCCTCGAGTCGCTTCGCTTCGCGCACGAGCGGATCCGTCATCGGTTCCGCGCGCTCAGCCCCGAATTGCGCCCACACGGGAATGCCGGCATGGACGACCGCTCGAACCACGCCGGCAGAAGCGGCGGATGCGTCGATCTTGACCAGATCCGCTCCGCCTTCCTGCAGCAGGCGTGTCGCCGCGCGCGCGGCCGCGTCATCGCCCTCCTGCAGCGCGCCAACTGGAACGTCGCAGCTGACCAGCGCGCGCGATACGCCGCGCCGCACGGCCCGGCACACGAGGAGCATCTGATCGAGCGTCACTTCCGATTCGCTCTGATGTCCCCAGAAATTGACGCCGACCGAGTCTCCCACCGAGACGATGTCAACGCCGGCGCGATCGGCGATCTGCGCCATCTGATGGTCGTAGACGATCACGCCGACGATCTTGCGCCCATCCTGTTTCATCCGCTGGAGCGCGGCCAGCGTCACCTTCGGGTTGCTCATCGTTCTCCGCGGGCGCCGCCTGTTGCACTCCCCGCGGACCCCGGGACGAAGGCGGACGAGCGCGATCCGGTCGCGGGACCGCCCTTGTAGACGACGCCGTCTTTCACGACGACCTCGACGTGCGACAGCGCGGTGATGTCGAAGAGCGGGTTGCCGTTGACGACGATGATGTCGGCGATCTTGCCGGGCTCGATCGATCCGAGCTCGCGTCCTTTGCCGATGATCTGCGCGTTGACGCGCGTCGCGGCGGCGATGGCGCGCGTCGCCGTCATGCCCATGTCGACGTGCACCTTGATCTCGCGCCACAGCGCCTCGCTGTGAAAGTTCATCGGCGTCCCCGAATCGGTGCCCATCCCCATGACCGCGCCCGACTCGATGAACTGCTTGACGCCGCGCTCGCGGTACAGCATCTCGCGGTCGGTCCGCTGGAAATAGCCGAGCGTCCACCAGTTCTTCAGCGAATCCTGCACTTCGGCATAGATGTCCGGGCCGAACGCCTTCCTCAGATCCGGATCCTGCAGACGCTCCGGGAAGTCGGCGGTGTCCTGATAAATCCAGGCGCGGTGCGCCGCGGTGACGACAACCGGTCGTCCTGCGTTGACGATCTCGGTGATCAGGTCCTTGCTGTAGGGCGGCGCCGTGCCGGCCGATCCGACGTGCTGCAGCACGTCGACGCCCGCCTCGAGGGCGTTGCGGACGTCGCGCTCGGCGTAGACGTGCGCGAATACCCGAATGCGGTGTTTGTGCGCGGCGCCGACGATCGCTTTGTAGTCGTCGAGCGTCAGCCCTGCGTGCGCCTTGATGTGATCGACGCCGGCGACAGCGAGCTTCTCGGTCTGCTGCGCCGCTTCTTCCGGCGTCGAGATGTTGATGCCGCCGAAGCCGTCCTGCATCGCGCCGCCGGCGCCGCGCGAGATCCACGGTCCGCTGACGAACAGGCGCGTGCCGGAGGCCTCGCCCCTGCTGATCCGATCGCGCATGCTCAGGATCGGCTGCAGCGGCGCTCCGAGATCGATCGTCGTCGTCACGCCCGCCATCAGCAGCTGCTTCGCCGAGATCTCCATGACGCGCGTCAGCATGGCGTCGCCACCGTGCGCCTTGATCCATGGAAACCAGGTGTCGTAGCTGCCGTGGCCGAGGACGATGAGGTGGCCGTGTGTCTCGATGAGGCCGGGCAGCATCGCGCGCCCACTGGTGTCGACGACGATCGCGTCGGCCGGAATCTTCACTTCGGCCGCCGGACCCGCCGCAACGATCTTGTTGCCTTCGACGAGGACAGCGGCGCGATGAATCGGCGGAACCTCGTACCCGGTCACCAGCATGCCGCCGACGAGCGCGAGCCGCTTCGGCGTCTGCGCGCGAGCCGCGGGCGCGCTGACGAGCGAGGCGGCCATGGCAGCGACCGTTATCCCTCGACGGATGAGCGACATACGAACCTCCAACTCCGACTCCGACTAGAACGAATAGCGCAGGCCCCACTGAATCTGGCGGGCGGGACGCGCCGAGCTCGGGATGAGGAACGAGGTCGTGTTCATGTTCCCGTTGTACCCGGACAGGTTCACGTGGTTCGTCAGGTTGAACGTCTCGAGGAACACTTCCATCCGATGATGATCGGCGAACGGGAACGCCTTGGTCGCGCGCATGTCGAAGCGGCGTCCGCTGCGTCCCGCGCAGCGTGCTGAAGAAATCGACGCCGTCAATCCGCTGCTTCGAGAACGTGTACGACACCTGCAGGCTGTTGGCGCCGCGCACGCGCGTGCGCAGCTGCATCTGCAGCGCGTTGTAGGTGCTCGTGACGTAGTTCTCCATCGAGAGCACCTGCGCGAACTGCGGCACCGGCCGCGGGTTCGCCGCGTTGACCGCGCCGGATGCCGGCAGGTTCAGATCCACGAGGCCGATCTGATCGCGCCCGAGCGCGTTGACGTAGTCGACGTCGAGCGAAGTGACGCGGTTGATCTGCCAGCCGAAGCCGACAGTGCTGTTCAGAGAGGATGGCAGCTTGAAGTGGTCCGAAATCAGCGTGCCGATGTTGGTCGCGGCCGTCGCCGCGAACTGGCTGAGCGTCTTCCCGCCGAGCACGCCCTTGATGTCCGGGAAGAACTTCATCGCGTTCGGATCGGTGATGAACACCGAGCTGCTCGTCGTCTGGTTCATCGTGCGCGTCTCGAACCACGGCCGGTTGCGCGTCACGTATCGGCCCCACCCGCCGCGCAGGACGAGCGATCCGGTGCCGCTCACGTCGAACGTGGCGCCGAGCCGCGGCTGAAGCGTGTCGAGGTCCATGCCGGCGTCGGCATTTCCGCGGAAGCGCGCGAGCGGCGCGTAGAACGGATCCTTCAGCAGGTCGCTGTAAAACCCGTTGATTCGCATGTTGGTGTCGGCGTCGTAACGCAGCCCGGCGTTGACGTGGAGCCTCGGCCGCAGCTGCCACTCGTCCTGGACGTAGGCCGCAACCTGCGTCGATTTGTAGTCGTAGAACCCCGGCAGCTGCATCGTGAACGACGTCGGATACGTGCGCCGATCCACATCAGCGCTGCAAACGCGAGGAACAACCGAGAGGTTGACTGCTTCATGTTCACCTCCTGGGATACGCGATGAGAGCGCGAGAGAAGATGCGGCATGCCGTCGCTACTGTGCGCGCGCGAGACCGGCCTGCGCGCACTCGTCGACGACGGTGAGGTAGCGCTGAACGCCGCTCGTGCCGATCACGTACGGATGAGGCTCGCCGGGCTTGCGCCGCTCGAGCGCAGGAAGCTTGGTTTTCGATCCGTCGAAGATGGTGTGGTTCGAGATGAGCACGTCGGCGCCCGCTTTCGCGGTGACTTCCTTGAACCGGCGCGCCGACCTGCTGTAGGTCTCGAACCAGAAACGCGCGGGGCGATCCGGTGTGATGTATGCGGATTGATTCGCCATCCAGTTGAACGCCGTGCCGCCCCACGACGCCGCGACGTGCGGCGTGCCGTGGTCGGTCACCGGAAACACGGTCGACAGCGTGCCGAGCGTGTGGCCGGGCGTCGCGTAGATCGTGATGGTGGTGTCGCCGAGCGTGAGCTTCTGTCCGTCGGTGGCCACCAGATCGCGGCGCGGCCTGGTGCCGTTGCTGCGATCGAGCAGGTCCCAGTCGGCCGCGCCGAGGAGCACGTGCGCGTTGAAGCGATCCTGAAGGTACTTCGCGCCGCCGGAATGATCGGAGTGCCCGTGGCTGACGATCACATACTTGATCGTCGCGGGATCGAGCCCCATCTTCTTCAGCCCGCCCGCCACCTCGTCGTCGACTGAATAGTCGAAGATCGAGTCGATGAGGATGATGCCCGCGGACGTCGTGACGGCCCAGACCGAGTATTCGGTCTGACCGAGGAAATAGAGATTGTCGAAGACCTTCACCGGCTCCGCGTGCCAGCTGTCGCGTGGCGGCGGACCGGCGGGTCGCGGCGGCGCGGCGCCTCGTGCCGATCCCGACGTCGCTGCAGCGGGGGACGGAACGGCCTCGGAGCAGATGCGGTTGAACACGCCGGCGAAATCGGCGCCGGCTGCCGCCTTCGCAGCGGCGACATGAGCCTCGCTCGCGGTCTGCGCGTCCGCGGAGACGAAGCTCACGGTGATCGCCAACACGACCGTCGAGACGAAGGCCTTCACATCATCCTCCTCGCGTGGCGCCGATTGTACTCGGGAAGGCGTCCGTCAGAGATAGGAGAGCCACCCCGATCGCGCCGAAGAAGTCGCGCGTGTGGTCGCGCGCCATCAGGATCATGATGGCGCCCCGGACGACGTCGATCGATTCGACGCGGCGGCGCCTGTGTCGAGCGGGCTCGGCGTGCGACCCTTCGAGAGCCTCAGGGTCGTCCCGCGCCATGTCGAGGGACGATGAACTCTGGACGCGCGAGTCGAAGGACGCAACGCCGCGAACGGTTTTGGTTGCCGTGGCCGCCTCGCTTCAGTCCTGCGGCCGTCGCGTGGGCGGCGTCGGCGCCGGCGTCGGCAGGTTCATGATGTTCCTCTGCGGAAGCGTGACAGGGTTTCCGGGCGGCGTGACGATAGCGTCGATTCGCGCGCGGCAAGCGGCAAATTTCGCCGATGGCCACGACGACAGGGGGACCGGAAATCGTGTAAGGCGATCTCCGATTACGGATAGTCCAAAAACGTAATAAACAGCCCGCATGAAGCGAGGCTGGAGCAGGAAGGGAGGCGACGCCGGAACGACTACCGCCTCAGCAGACCCAGCAGTCCCTTCTTGACCGAGTCGTTGGTCAACCGCTTCTCCACTTCGTCGGCCGCCGCGTTGCGGATCGCGCGTTTGGTCAGGTCGGCGGTGTCGATGGCGACGTGCGGCGCCGCGATGGGACCGGCGACGGTCGCGGGCAGCGTGACGCGTCCGCTTTCCTGCGTGTAGCGCAGGAGATCGCTGCCGCCCTGCTGCGACAGCGCATCGGACAGCTGCACCTTCCCCTTCAGGTTCACCGTCGACGCCATCGTCTGGACGGCGCCCTGAGCGTCCAGCATCAGGTTCTCCGATTCGAACCTGATGTCGTCGCTGGTCAGGTCGCCGTTGGCGATTCGCAGCGTCGCGCCAAGCCTCGAGAATTTTTCGTCCTTCGACCAGCCGGTCAACCCTCCGCCGGCACCGGGACGCATCGACGTCGCGACGACGATGGTGCGCAGGAGACCGAGGTTCTTCACGACGCCGTCGACGATGTCGACGCGCGCCGTTCCGCGAATCGTCGACGCGATATCGGCCGCGTCGCTCGCGCGTCCCGAGCAGTCGAGCCGTCCGGACAAACGACCCGAGATGGTGTCGGGGTTGCCGGCGAACCGCGTCGCGGCGGCCACGTCGACGTCGGCGACGGTCGCGCGCGCGCGGAACGCGAGCGCGTCTGAGGCCGGAGCAAACGTCGCGGATCCGTCGTAGCGGCCGCCGAACACGGAGAAGCGAATCGGATCGAGCGCGACCGCCTGCGCGGATATGCGCGCGCGGCCGGAGAACTTGTCGAGCACGAGCCCGCGGAACGTCGCGCGATCGGCGTCGAGCGAGACCGCGAGATTCAACATCGCGCTTCCCGTCCGGCGGCGCGACGAAGGTGCGGCGCGTTCGGACGCGGCGCCGCCGGAGAAGGCGGACGCGAACCGCGCGAGCTGATCGACGTTCAACGCGCTCGCTTTCACGGCGATCTCGCCGGAGGGGCCCGAAAGGTCGAGGATCCTGCCCGTCGCCGTCATCCTCGTGCCGTCGGCAGCCAGCGACGCGCGGCGCAGCAGAATCTCGCGGTCTCGCGGCTCCAATTCGACGTCGCCGCGCAACGTCCGTCCGCCGCTCACGATTTCGACGTCGCGCAGCACGATTTCATCGATCGAGACGATCTGAACGGGTGACGGGCGTGCGGCGGCCGCGCCGGATGGCTCGTTCGGACGCTCCGGCATGTTGATCGGCGGCAGCGGCAGCTCGATGCGCGCGCCGTTCAACCTGACCGACCCGTGCTCGATCCGGCGCGACAGCAGCGCGCGGACGTCCGTGCCGACGCGCAGGTCGGCGAGCCGTACTCGCACGGGACTGCCGATGGCGACGTCGCCGAGCCGGATCTCCACGCGCGGAAACGCGCTCGCACTGATCTCGCCAATCGTCACCGGTTGCCCGATGGCCTTCGCGAGCTGCGCGGCGAGCGCGGAACGAACCGCGTCTCCGGTGAAGACGGCTCTCGCCCAGAGAAATCCGCCGCCCACGACAATGAGCGCCGCCATGAGTGCGGTGACAGCAATCCTCTTTTTCATTTTCTTATCGCGCGGGGCCCCACCCCCGCGCGCTGATGCGCTCGGGGCATTGTTCAATGCCCGCGGGGCCCCACCCCCGCTCGGGCACCCCAGCGCGCCGACAACGCGCGCTGGGGATCCCGCTCGCCTCGCTCGCGCGTTCGCGCTCGCTCGAGCCGCAGGCGCTGCCCTCGCGCATATCCAGAACAGAACGTCGCAAACAGCTGAAACGTCACCGCTCGCGGTTGCGCAAGGACCATACCAGCCAGACGAAGCGGCGAGCGAATCAGAACGCCGCACTTCTGCGTGGCGAATGCGACGGCCGCGTCGTGCTGCGGCCGCGGAGGCGGTCGTCTGTCTGACAGAAAGCGTTGGGCGGTTTCAGATGTTGCAGCCGGCGAAATGCGGCGCTACTTTCCCGTTTCGCCGGCGCGGGCGCCGCGAAGGACGCCTTCGACCGCCCGGTTTCCCTCGTGGCACGCGTACTCGTAAATCGTGTACGCGCGATCGCGATGCAGCGGAATCGACACCGTCCACGGCCGCGTGAACATCGCCGGATCGTCAATCGTCGCTTCGTAGGTGATCGTGTTCGCGTCGATCGGCGTGAAGCGCTCGACGACGTGCAGCGATTCGGTCTGCGGCACGCCTTTGATGCGGCCCGCCGCCGCCGACGTGGCAATCCACCCCTTGTTGTTGTAATTCGTCGTGTCGACGATGAGCGTGTTCCCTTCCCAATGACCGCGCGGATCGCCGTTCCACGATCGGACGCGCGACGGCAGATGCGCGCGGCCGTCGATCGGGATGATGCGCGGCTCGTGAATCATCTCGTAGTGAATCATCACGTAGCCCGGCGTCTGTACGATCTGGTACGCGTTGTTGTAGCCGGCGGGGAACATGCCGCCGGGCACGCCGCGCGTGATGCACCGATCCCACACGCTCATGAACTCGTACGAGTCGCCTTCGTGCGCGGCGTTGTTGCGGCGCGCCGCTTCGGCTTCCGGCCGCAGCGGCACGCGCCCGTCCGGCGGATCGACGACGAGCGACGTGCGCCGCGTCGAGACGACGCGTTCGCCGGAATCGAACCAGAACTGGTTGTAGCTGCCGACGTCGCCGGCGCGCGGCGGACCGTCCTCTTCGCGGGCGCTGGCGGCCTGCCGCTCGAGCGCGGCGGCCTCCGCTTCGGTCAGGAACGCCTTGTCGCGCAGATTCGCCGGCCGTTCGAGCGGCGTGATCGTGGCGTTGGTCCAGACGCCCTGCAGGTTGGGTTGACCGTCGGGCGTGCGCGGCGGCGTCCACGCGCCGGATTGTCCGGCGGCGGACACGCCGCCGAGCGCGGCAGCGGCCACGACGAGGGCGAGTCGGATGTTTCGATGCATCTGTCCTCCCGACTGCCGGAGCGAGAACCTACATAATCGATAGCTGTCATAGCCACATATATAGCGCCCGAGCGCCGGCATCAGGTCATCGCGGCCGCACGACGTGGAAGGTGTTGTACATCATGTCCGCGTCAAGGGTAATCCGGCGGAGGTACTTGAATCCCTCCGCCTCGTAGAGATCGATGGTGTTCCCTGCTTCGTAGATGTAGAGAATCCGGCCGTTGGAGCTCGATCGAAGGGCCATCCGCGGGCGCGCGTCGAAAGTCACCTTGCTCTGAAACTTTCTGCCCGACATGTCGATCGTCCAGAGCTCGTACCGACCGATGTCCTGGAGCAGCATGTAGCCGTGCTTGCGGTCGCCTGCGAGTGCGAAGCTCACCTCCGCGTGTTCCGACGCGGGACCGAGCGGAAAGAAATCGATGCTCTTCCGTCCGAGGTTGACGCGGCCGACGACCAGCATGCGCCGCTTCTGCACCGGATCGCGCACCGTGAACAAGGCGGTGAAGTAGCCGGGCTCATCGTTGGTCTCGTCCATCGAGCTCAAATCGAAGCGGCCGACCGCGGCTTCGTTGGGCAGCGACAAATCCCACGCGTCGACCTTCGACAGGCTGGCCGCGTCGTAAATCACGATCTCGTTGGCAAAGACGTACAGCAGCTTCCCGTCGGGCGAGAAGCGGAGCTGCAGGTAGTAGTACTGCGGCTCGGGATCGGTCGCCCATGGAACCGTTCGAACGACCTTGTGCTCCTTCAGGTCGTATTGAATGAACGTCGGAGCGCCAATCTCGAACCGGTCGACGAGCTTGGTGGCGGTACGCGCGACGAGCACCATGAAGCGGTTCTGCGGATCGACGTCGAACGCGAGCGCGCGGACGTGTCGATCCCCTTCGCTCAACGTGAAGGTGTCGAGCGTCTTTCGGCTCGCCACGTCGATGATCTCGAAGCGCTCCTGATCGGCGCTCTGGACGTAAAAGCGCGTGGCGTCGGCGGAAAGACGCATCGCCCACATGAGGCCCGTCTGCAGTGGAATTTCCGCCGTCAGTTTTTCCGTGGCTTCGTCGATGACGGCGATCCGCCTCGCGTAGGACCCGAGGTAGATTGTGCCGGTACCGCCCGTGATCTTCGGCGGGTCTGCCGCATCGACTGCAGCCACAGGCGCAGCACGGGAGTAAATGACGGCGGCAATCAAGCTGCAGGCGGCCGCCGCGGACGACACGCGTCTCATGGCGGCGGCCAGTCTACCATCGCGCGACTCCTCAGAACTGATATGACACGCCGAACTCCACGATGCGCGGCGGGATGATGGCCGTCGGCAGCTGGAAGCTCGGGCCCGAGAGGCGGTTGACGTCGAGAACGGTATTCGAGTTCAGCGCGTTGAACACGTTCGCGCGGACCGCGACCTTCTGGCCGGAAATCACCTTGAACGTCTTCTCCACGCGCAGATCGAGCTGCGTGTTGCTCGGCAGCCGCCGCGCGCCGATCGGCTCGACGTTCATCGTGAAGTTCGGGATCGTCCTGCCGCCGGTGAACCGCACCTGACGCGCCCACGGATAGCCGCTGCGCAGCTCGAAGTTGCCGGACACGAGGATCTGGTGCGGCAGTACGTACACACCCGAGACCTTCGCGCTGTACTCCCACTCCTGATCCGACTCGTTGATTTCGGCGTTCGGGTTGAGCGGCCCGCTTTCGACGTTGCCGTTGAACTCGAGGTTCGCCGACGCCGTCTGGCCGGTGAGCGTGCTCGACATGATCGGCACGTTTCGCTTCGTCGCCGAGTACGACGTCAGCAGCTGCCAGTTCTGCGACATCCGCTTGAACAGCGCAACGTCGACGCTGGTGTACTTCTGATCGGCCTTCGGATCGTTGACGCGCGCGAACAGCTCGTAGGTGCGCCCCGCCAGCGCAGTCGCATATTCCCAATATGTGTAGGACACGCCCGGATCGTCGGCGTTGCCGCGCACGCCGTCAGGACCCGGATCGGTATTCGTCACGGGGATGTTGTAGGTGTTGTACAGGCGAAGCAGGTTCACGGTGCGATAGACGTTGCGATATCGCGAGTAGATGCCGCTCACGCGCAGGCCGAAGTTCTGGCGCAGCTCGCGTTCCAGCGACAATGAAAGCTCGTCGCTCTTCGGCTCCAGCTCGCTCCCAATCGGCACCGTATTCGAACCGCCGGACTGCGACAAGAAATCCGGGCCGTTCGTGTTCAAGTTCACCTCGCCGGGATCGTAATTGCGGTTGCCGTTCAGATCGCGCCACCGGTACGTCACCGTCGTCCTCACCTGCGCGTCCGCGGAATCGAGCTCGGGCACCTGCTGCCGCTGGTGATCGAAGCGCCCCCAGCCGCCCTTGATCAACGTCCTGCCGTCGCTGCTCAGATCCCACACGGCGTGAAGCCGCGGCGCGAACGTGTTCCAGACGTTGAACTGCTGCTTCTGATAGCACGTCGCCGGAAACGCGATGTTGCCGGGTGGATCCGCCGCCTCGACGCACGATCCGGGCACGAACCCGTTGTCGTGAGCGAACCGGATGCCGAGATTGAGCGTGAGGCGGCGGCCGATGTTCCATCCATCGGTCACGTACGTGCCGAGGTAGTGGGTCACCACCTTCGCATACGCCGGGTTGTTCCAGACTTCAATCTGGAATGGCGCGCCGTTCTGATAGATCAACCGGTAGTTGTACAGATACGACGAGTACGCGCCCTCGAACTGCAGGTCCGATCCGAGCTTCGGGTACTGCCGGCCGAACCAGTTGTCGGTGTAGTCGAACCCGAACTTGAACTCGTGATTGCCGTGCCAGAGATCCGGCTCGAACAGGTTCACCGCGCCCCTGTAGTGGTGGCGCGGATTGTGCGGCCGCTGGCCGATCGTCGTCTGCGGTCCGCCGTTCATCTGCGTCACCTGATCGAAGCTGGGCGGAACGTCCCTGTGTGAAAAGCTCCAGTAGATGCTGTCGTAGGTCCAGAAGCCGTACTGGAACGACGTGACCAGCCTGTTGCCGTAGACGCGCTGCCATTCGATCTTGCTCGTCTTGCTCGGCGTCATCAGCCCTCCGCGGTACTGCCACGGGACGAACTGGCCGAGCGTGCTCGTGTCGTACTTGTGGTTGTACTGATAGAAGCCGACGAAGCGGTTCGATCGCGACATCTGATACGAGATCTTTTCGGTGTTGTACCACGACAGCTCCTTCGCCACCGCGGGCGTGGTGCCGTCAGGCATGAACGTATTCAGCGGAATGTTGTCGTCGGTCTGGCGCCGGGCGGCGGCGTAGAACCACAGCTTGTCGCGGATGATGCGCCCGCCGAGATCGCTGCTGATGCTGTAGCGCGAGCTGATGCCGCTGCCGGCGTTCAGGCCGGCCGCGCGAAGCTTGGCGTCCAGGTTGTCGCTCTGAAGATCCGGGCTCGTGTAGTTGTAGCTGGTGATGCCGTGCGGCTCGTTGCTGCCCGATTTCACGACCGCGTTCAGATTCGCGCCGCGGCTCGGAACCTCAGCGCTGTTGCCGATCGTGCGGACCGACGCCTCTTCGAGCGCGGTGTAATCCCAGTAGTTCGCCTGACCGCTCGACGCCTGCAGGCTGCTCGTCTGCACCCCTTCGAGCGTCGAATACGCTTCACCAGCCTGACCGAATACGCGGTACGTCGGCACCTGGTTCAGGCTGCTGCCGCCCACGTCGCGCAAGGTCCTCACGCCAGGCGCCTGCGCGAGGATGCTGACGATGCCGTTGCGGCTCGTCGGCAGCAGCTCGATGGTCTCTCGCGTCAACTGAGTCGTCGCCGTCGTCGAGCGCGTGTCGACGACGGGCGAACTGCCCGACACCGTCACGGTCTCCTCGAGCGCGCCGACCTTCATCGCCACGTCGATCTTCGCCGTGAAGCCGACGGTGAGCCGCACGCCTTCGTGCCGCGCGACTTCGAATCCCTGGAGCGTGTACTGGATGGTATAGGTGCCGATCGGCAGCGGCGTGATGCGATAGTCGCCGCGATGATCGGTCACGGTCACGACCGACGGCACCTGGAGCGCCGGACCGGTGACGGTTACCGTGACGCCCGGCAGCACGGCGCCGCTCTCGTCCCTCACCGAACCGACGATGCCGGCGTCCTGCTGGCCGGCAAACACCGGCTGCGTCGAGAAGATCCCGAGGATCGATGCGGCGCAGAAGATTACACGTCCGAGATCGACGAACCGTCTTGTGGACATACCCTATCTCCCTTCGAGAGCGCGCGGTATGCGACACGATGAAGACGGCGTAGCGCGAACCTTTCAGGCGAGCGTCGGCCGCTCGATGAGCATCGGCCGCTCGACTGAACCGCTCGGCTGAAGGCCTCGCGCTACGGGTCGACAGGCGGCAGTGTATGCGAATGCCGAACGTTCAAGACACCATTTTTGAGACACTTGCCGCTGACGAACTGATGCGATCCAAGAATTCACTGTCGCGCCCGAGCGAATCCGGCGCGAGCGGCGGTCGATTTCGGGTCGAGCGACAACGCCTCGGCGAAGTAGCCGGCGGCAGCGGCACGGTTGTCGGCCGACATCTCGAGAAGGCCGAGATTGACATAGGTGGCGGCGTCGCGCGCGTCGAGCCGGAGCGCGGTTTCCAGCGCCCGCCGCGCTTCGACCGTATGGCCAAGCATCGCCTCGATCGCGCCCGTCAGGTTGTGAGCCGCCGCATAACCCGGATCGATTGTCGTCGCTTGTCGCACCAGGCCGAGAGCCGCCGGCAGATCACGGCGCAGATATCTGGCCGCGCCCGCGTAGTACTCGGTGGCTGCGCGAAGCGGCGCCGCCCGCTGAAGCTCCGCCACGACCGGGTCGAGCCGTTCGACGTCGCCGACGTCGGCGAGGATCGACGCCAGTTGCTCGAGCGCAGCCGGCGTCCCCGGCGCGATGCGGCACGCTTCGGCGGCAATGTCGATTGCTCGATCGAGTGCGCCTGTCGCAGCCAGCAGCCTGGACATGGCGATCCGGATCGACGGATCACGCGGGTGCGTGCCGGCCCACGATTCGAGCAGCGTCAGCGCTCGCTCCTCAGCATGGGCGGCGATTGACGTGCGCACGAAGCCGTCGAGCGACGCCGCATCGGTCGCCTCGCGGGTCAGGCTGCTCAGATAGGCGTCGAAGGCGTTGCCGTAATCGTTCGCCGCAAGGAGCATCGCGCCGCGATTCCGCCACTCCGGCGCCGTCGCCGCTTCCCGGGCTTGCCGAATCGCAGCCGGCGCCGCTTTCTCGTCGACGGCCTGCCGCAACGCCGACGCGTTGTCGCGCGACGTGCGGTTCGCGACCGCGCGCGGCCCGGAGAATTCGAGCGCCGTGCGATCGTCGGTCTGTACGGCGGCGCCCGCGGCAAACCGCGAAATTTCGGCGGGGCCGGCCGCGAAGAGCGACAGGATCTCGAACGGTTCCAGCACCGACTGCGCGCGCAGACCGGCCGCCACACCGGACCGCTGCCAGCCACGTGCGACGTTCGCCAGCAGATCGTCGATCGGACTGGTCGACGCGACCAGCAGAACGTCGCTGTCGCCCACGAGCCACGCGGTTGCGCCGGGGAAGACCGCCAGGAACGTCGCCAGAATCGATCGGAAATCGGCTTCGCTGATGTCGTACGTGTGCGCCCACTGGCAGACGATGCCGCCAGGCGCCAGCCGCCGGCGGACGGCGGTGAAGAACTCGCGCGTGAAGAGCGCCGCGACGCCCGCCATCCACGGATTCGAGGGCTCGGAGACGATGACGTCGTACTGCTGCGACGACAGCAGCAGATGCGAACGGCCGTCGCCGACGATCAGGCGGGTACGCGGATCGTCGAGCGCCTGCCGGTTGTCCGCCGCGAAATAGCGCGACGCGTCGACGACTTCGGGAGAGATCTCGATGACGTCTGCGCGCGAAACCGGATGCGTCAGCGCCGCGCCGAGCGTGACGCCGCTGCCGAGGCCGATGATGCCCACGTCGCGCGGCTTCGCGTGCAGCAGCAGCAGCAGATGCGCGAGCATCTTCTGCGTCAGCATGTCGCCGCCGTTCGACGCGTCGACTTTTCCGTCGACCGACATCGACAGCGTTCCGGTCAGCCGCTTCAACGACACGGTCGATACGGCGCCGTCGCGATAGTAGACCAGCGTTCCGCTCTTGAGCGCCGATTCGAGGTCGAGGTCGCGGTCGACGTACTGCGCGTACTTGTAGACGCCGCTCGCCAGCAGCTCGCGATCCCACGACGGCATCCAGACGACGAGCGCAAGCGCGATCGCAATCGGCGCGAGGCTCGCGACGCGCGCGCGTCCCGGGACTCGGCCCCACACGACCACGACGCCGGCGGCAATCACCACCAGGAGGCTCACGGCGCGAAAGGTGTGCTGAAGACCAATCGCGGGGATTGCGATGAAGCCGGCCGCCAGCGATCCGCCGACCGCCGCGACGGTGTTGACCGCGTAGACGACGCTGATGGACCGTGCCGACGAACCGTCGCTGCCGCCGGCCATGTCGAACGCCAGCGGAAATGCCGCGCCGAGACACACGGCGGCCGGCAGAAGCAGCGCCGCGGCGAGCAGCGTGTGTTCAGGAAGCGACTGGTTGAACGCGCTCGATCGCGCGAGCGACCGGGCGATGAGACGCGGAACGTATCCGCCGATCAGCGCGCCGCTCCAGATCATCGCAATCGACGCGAGCGCGAGCACGAGTGACAACGCGACGGCCGGCCGGCGCGTGCGAGCCGAAAATACGGCGCCCAACGTCGACCCGATGGCCGTGCCCGCGACGAGCGCCGTCACCGTCGCGGAGAACGCGTACGTCGTCGGTCCGACGACGAGCGCCAGCGCGCGCGTCCAGGCGATTTCGTACATCAGCGCCGCGAACCCCGAGATGCCGAGAGCGGCCGCCGGCAGCCATGACGGAGATCGCGCCTGCTGTGGCGCGGGCCTTTCCTGCGGTGGCGCGCGCCTTTCAGGCCCGCGTCGGCGGCCCTGAAGGGGCCGCTCGACCCGATCGCCGCGACGGACGATCACCAGCGCGGCGGCACACGCGACGCCGGCTGCCGCAATGCCGACGAACGTCGTCGCTCGCACGCCGATCGCTGGAATCAGGACGAAGCCCGCCGCCAGCGCGCCGGCGGCAGCGCCGACCGTGTTCGCTGCGTAGAGTGCGCCGCCGCCCCGCCCGGCCTCCCCCGAGCGCACGAACCACCGCACCGCGATCGGAAACGTGGCGCCGAGCGCCAGCGCCGGAACGAACATCACCGTGAGGCACGACACGAGTCGGATCGATGAAAAGAGAAAACCGGCGGCGCCGTTTCGGTAGGACCAGACGAGCAGCGGCGTCAGCGCCGCGAGCTCGTATGGAACGACGATCGCGATCGCGGCGACCGTCAACTCGAGCGCGATGTACGTGTAAAGGGTTCGAGCCGGCGTCAGCCGCGGCGCGACGCGGCCGCCGAGAAACGATCCGGCGGCCAGTCCACCCATGAACGCCGCGACGACCGTGCTCGCGGCCGCGAGGCCGTGCCCCATGTAGAGCGTGAGGAGCCGCGTCCAGGCGACTTCATAAATGAGGCTCGCCAGCCCGGAGCACGCGTAGGCGGCGAGAAATAGGATGGGCAAATGCTATCGCTCGACGAGCATGGAGTCGCGATACGGACGGTGATGCCGGTAGAGATCGGCGCGCGCCCGGACGAGCGAGGCATCGTCGCTCCTCCCGCGACGGGCCGCGATCTGCAGCGCCGATTCCGCGATCTCGACCGCGCGCCGGAAGTCGCCCGCAGCCGCGTGCGCCGCCGCAAGGGTATCGAGCGCTCTCAGGTCGGCGCGGTTCGTGAGGGCGGCCGCACGTTCGGCGAGCTGCACCGCTTCAGCGGGCCTGCGAATCGCGGCGTCGGGCGACGTCGCCAGAATCCACGCGAGGCTCGTGAGCGGCTCGATCAGATCGGGCCTCGTCGCCAGCGCGGATCGGTATTCGGCCATCGCGTCGCGCACCTGTCCTCGTGACACGAGCGCGCCGGCGAGATTCGTGCGCGCCGCCGCGTTCGACGCGTCGATCTTCAGCGCCGCCCGCAGCTGTTCGATCGACTCGTCGAATCGTCCCTGCGCTCGGAGGACGGCTCCGAGATTGACCCGCGCCGCCACGTGATCGGGCTGCAGCGCGAGCGCGCGCGTAAAATGCTCGGCCGACTCGGCGAGTCGACGCTCGGCCGCCAGCGCGAGGCCGACGTTGTAGTTCGCCTCGACCGATTGCGGATCGAGCCGCAGCGCGGCGTCGAGGTGCGCCATCGCACGATCGGTCCGTCCCAGCGACAGGTAGATCGCCGCCGCCGCCTCGTGAAGCCGCGCGCTGTCGGGATCGGCCGCAAGCATCGATTCGTAGCCAACCGCATCCTCGGCCATCACCTTCGGACCGAAGTCGCCGCGCAGCCGGACGCGGTCGGCGTCGGAGCGCGGCAGCACCTGCAGCCACAAATCGCCCATCTCGTCGTCGCTGTTCTGGCCCCATCGCACGCGCTTCGGCGGCCGATCGGGATTGCGCCGGTTCGCCGCTGAATTGTCGTAGGTGTAGCGCATCCGCAGCGTCGTGCCACGCGGAAGCGACACCGGCTCGACGTACCGGTACACGTCCTGCCAGTTGAAATCCCAGTCGGGAATCGAGATGAGCCATTTCCGCGTGCCGTCGGGCAGCGTCGCGGTTCCTTCGACGGATCGCGCGCGGTAGTGCGCGTGCGGCTGCACGCCGTAGACGTCGACGTCGACCGGCAACACGTATTCGTCGTTGATCTCGTAATGGCTATCGGCAGCGGCGATGTCGATGTTCTCGCGGCCGAGCCGCAGCATCACCGGCGTCCGCTGCGGCGCCTGATCGGTGAAGAAGAATCCGATGCTCGGCTGAACCGCCTGCAGCGTATCGGCAGGGTGCAGATGCAGCTGCATCACGAGATCGCTCGTCGGATCGAGCCGCCACGCCATCCCCGGCGCGAGCAACGGGGGCAGCTGCCCGGGCGTCCATCCGAGAAAGTGCCCGTCCGGGAACTCGCCGGTCATCAGCCGGCCGTCGAATCCCGGCAGCGGATCGGCCTCATCGAGCGCGCGGGACGAAGAGGTCCGATCGATGCGCAGGTTTGCATGGTGAACGACGGCGGCGTTGCCGGGACGGAATTCGATCCCGCTGACGTACCGCACGCGATCGATCGGGAGCGGGATGACGAAATTTCGAAGCGCGTCGGCGCCGCCGGCTTGCACCACGTACGGATCTCGAAGCGTGACGATCAGGTCGGGCACACCCAGCCGCCAGCCGTCAGCCGGTTGCGGGGGCGGCGGAAGATCGCGCCGGTCGCCTTCGATCGCTCCGTCGGCGACCCATCTTTGGATGATGTCTATCTGTTGATCGGTCAGACGCCGCGCGCCGGCGAACTCGCCGCGGCCCGGCTCCGGTTTCCACGGCGGCATCGCGCGGCTGCGCGTGGCGCGCGCGATCGCGGCGGCGCGCGGTCTGACGTCTTCGTACGCCACGAGGCTGAAGCCGCCGATGTCGCCGGGATGATGGCACGACGCGCAGTGCTCGAAGAGAATCGGCCCCACGTCCTTCGCGAACGTCATCGGCGCCGCAGCATCGGCGCGTCGCGCGATCGCGGCAAGTCCGGCACAGAGCAGGCCGGACAGGAGGTGCGATCCGAGCGACGCTCGCCGCGAACTCATTTCCGGATGTGGCGTTCGGACACCCGAGCGTCACTTCACCGTGACGGTGATGTCTTTTCTCGTCGAGAGCCTGCCGTCGCTGGCCAGGGCGACCAGCGTGTAGGTTCCGGGCGCCGCAAAGCGCGCCGTCGTCGTCGTCTTGTCGCCGACGACCCGAACAGGATTGGTCTCGAATGTCACCTTCCCCGGCCCGCGATACGCGACCCACGTCAGGCGCAATCCGATCATCGCGTTCGGGTTCGATGAGGTGTTGCGCTGCGACTGAAAGCGGGAAGTCGGCTCGGTGGGGCGCGGCGCCACCGGCGCGCGCGGCTTCGGCAGCCCGTCGTCGGTGACATTTGCCGTGAGGCTGACGGGGGCGCCGGCGGTCGCCTCGTCAATCGGCGCGACGGCGAGCGTCGGCGGCTTGTTGAGATCCTCTTCGCCGAACCGCATCGTGTTGTTGCCGTTGGCGATCATGATGTGCTCGTTGATCTCTTCCGCCGGCAGCAGCTTCGACACGACCTTCTCGGTGACGCCGTTCGCCGTAATCGACCACGTCATCGCCTTGTCGCCCCAATCCTTCGGGACGCGGACGCGGAAAATCCGCGGCTGCCGACGCGGCGCGAAGTAGGTCGGCTGTCCTCTGTCGGGACCGTCAGGCATCACCGAGTTGTCGGGCCCCGGCGGGATCACGAGCTCTTCTTCCGTATTGCGATTCAGGTAGCCGAACACGAAGTCGAACGTCTCGTCGGGATTCCTGATCCACCCTTCGAGATATGGAACCACGCTCCGGCCGCTCGCGAACTTGATATCCGGAATGTAGGTGGGCGGAATCTGCGCCTGCACGAGATGCGCCGCGACGGCGAGCGCCGCCGTCGCAGTACAAATGACGCCGCCGACGCGTCTCATCATGGGAACCTCTGTGGCGCGGGCCTTACAGGTGTGGCGCGGGCCGCTCCACATCAACTCTGCAATCCACCGTTGGCGTTCACCGATCCTGCGTCTGTGTTCTCGCCTTTGCTTTTTGACGATCGGACACGCGCTGATCGAAATCGCCCTTCTCGAGATACGTGAGGCTCACCCACGCGAAGCTCATGTCGTCGATCGAGCGCGGTCCCTGACCGACCCACGTGTTCGGATCGGGATTGGTCCTGTTGGCGCTCGTGTTGTCGTGCCACGAGATGATATGGATGATCGTGCCTTCCGGCAGCAGCGGCGCGACATCGTCGGCGTACGGATAGGTGACGCTCCAGTCGAAGTTGAAATTGCTGACGCACGTGAGCATTTCGGTGCGCGCCGGTCCGGGCCGCGCCGAATCGGCGCGGATATCCGGATAGATGGCCTCGATGCACTGCGCCTTGCCGCGCATGTGCATGTGCGGCTGGAACGCCGAAATCAGCGCCGGCTTCGGCAGCCGGAAGTAGCCGTCGTTGCGCACGACCTGGCCGGCGGGAATATCGAGGTCGGTGACGTCGCCCATGTGCTGCGTGAACGCGACGTACTTCGGCACCTGGCGCTTCGGCATCACCGTCAGCCCGAGCTGAACGTCGACCGGCGTTTCTTCACCGTCCGGCGTCATGTGCAGGTTGAAATTGATCCTCGATCCCGCCCTGATCAAACGTCCCGAATCGGGCGGGAAGACATCGGCGGCTTTGCCGATCGCGTACTCGTTCAGGAAGAAGCCGGTCGGATCGTCTTCGTCCTCGATGACGTTCGTCGTGGCGTGATGAATCACTTTGTACGCGCTCATGTGGATCGGCCGCGTCTCGATCGCCGTCACGTACATGTCTTCCTTGAACCCGGGATCGATCGTCACGTCGATGAACTCATCGGGACCGTGGGCCTTCAGCATGTACGGCTTCGGCATCTTGACGATGACGGTCGGCTGGATGTGCCACGCCTCGAGGTCGCCGAAGTTGCGCGCGGGCGGCATGTCGGCGGCGTTGCCCTGGGGCGCGCCCTGGTCGACCCACTTGACGATCGTTTGAATCTCCGCCTCGGAGAGCGACGGATCGTTCTTGTACTTCTGGATGCCGACGTGCTTGTCGATGAACCATGGCGGCATCTCGCGGTTCGAGACTTTCGCCTTGATCGATCGCGCCCACGGCCGCGCTTCCTGATACGTCAGCAGCGACATCGGCGCCATCATGCCGGGCCGGTGACAGGTCTGGCACGAGCGCTGCAGAATCGGCGCGACGTCCCTGGTGAACGTCACCTGACGGTCGCCGGCGGCGGCCGATGAATCCTGCGCGCGCACTGCCGCCTGCGTCATCGTGGCCGCGGCAGCAACGACGACAACGCCGAGCAAGCTCGAGTTTCTTTGCCACCCGGAATTCATCGTTCCCTCCTCGCCGTAACGGCTTCGGGCGCCATTATAACCATTAGAGTCCGTTCCTCCGTGCCCTTCGTGTTCTCCGCGGTGGACCGCTCCACGGCGCGTTCGGATCTGCTGCGCCGAAACGGAGCTGATTCCAGGCGCGTCTCTGCCTTTCCGGTATTGTCTCCGCCGTATAATCCAGCACGCTCGTTCCGGATCCATTTCCTTCTTCCTGCGACAGGCGGTGAGGCCATGAGACGGTGGACGACGCTCGGTGTTCTGGTGGCGATCGCCGCGCTGACGATCGCGGTCGTCGGCGCGCAGCAGAGCCCCATCGACATCCGGCTGGAAAAGGTCAGGGACAACCTCTTCATCGTCACCGGCGGCCGCGCGAGCCCGACCGAGGGCGGCGTCAGCGGCGTGACGACGGTGTTCGTTGCCGAAGGCGGCGTCGTCCTGATCGACACGAAGTATCCCGGGTTCGGCAACACGATCCTCGCGCAGGTCAAATCGGTGACCAGCAGGCCGGTGACGACGATCATCAACACGCACACGCACGGCGATCATACCGGCAGCAACGGCGAGTTCCCGCGCACCGTGGAGTTCGTGGCGCACGAAAACACCCGGACGAACATGGCTCGCATGAGTCAATTCCAGGGCGACAACGCCGCGTTCCTTCCAAAGCGCACGTTCAAGGATCGGCTTTCGCTCCTCGGAGGCAACGACCGGATCGAGCTGTACTACTTCGGCCGCGGTCATACCGACGGCGACACCGTGATCGTGTTCCCGGCGCTGCGGTCGGCGGTCATGGGCGATCTGTTCGCGCGGAAATGGGCGCCGCTCGTCGACGCGAACAACGGCGGCAGCGCCCTCGCGTACCCGCAAACGCTTGCGAAAGCCCTGGCGACGATCAAGGACGTGGACACGGTGATCACCGGGCATAGCACGACGCAGCACGGGTCAGGCCGCGACGTGACGTTCGTCCGTTCGAATCCGATGATGAAGTGGCCCGACCTCCAGGAGTACGCGGAGTTCACCCGAACGTTCGTCGCGGCGGCAGAAGCCGCTCAGAAGGCGGGCAGGAACGCGGACGAAGCCGCGCGCAACCTGCGGCTGCCGGACAAGTACAAGGACTACGACATGGCGAACGCGAAGGCCGACGTGCAGAGGGTGTACGAGGAGCTGAGCGCGTCACGGTCCAGGAGCAAGTTGCAGAATTAAAGCTATCCAGCGCGGGTGGCTGGGCAGCGACACCGCCGGCGACGGCAATCGCTGGATCGGGATGATGACGCTGCTCGAGCTCGACAACATGGCGTCCGCCGGCTTCACGCTGATGGAGACGATTGTCGCGGCGACGCGCGAATCGGCAAGAGTTCTGCGTCTCGATCGGCTCGGGATGGTTGCCGCCGGCAAGAGCGCCGACTTCATCGTCCTCGACGCCAACCCGCTCGAGAAGATCTCGAACGTGCGCCGGATCGACAAGGTCTATCTTTGCGGAAAGGAAGTGGACCGCGCCGGTCTGCGCGCCAAATGGAAGGATTAGAACTGCGCTGCGTGAACGGGACGCCAGCCGTCCGTCAAGAGCGCGCGCGGGATCTGGTGAATGTGATCGAGTAACTCGCGCGGCGTCTCAACGCTCTGAATCGAAGCCGTTCCATCGGCCCGCTGCACACAGAGCTCATACAGCGCGCCCGATCGCCGCACTTCCCACGTCAGTCGCTCGTCTCCCCGCGAAAAGAACCATGTCATGGCAGCAGGGAGAGCAACCTCTCTGCCAGCCCGGCCCCGCAGAAATACGGCGTGATTTCGAGGCTCTCACGCCAATGGTCGAACGGACGGTGTGCGGGCTTGTCGTGTGCGCACACCGGCCGCCGCACACCTTCCTGACGGAGGCTGCGCCTGATGGATGCGGCCGACAGGTGCGCGGAGCCCAGGGCCGGGAGGGCTCGACTCAGAGCGAACGCGCCCGGCGGGCGAGATAGAGCATCGCCGCGCCGACCAGCAGGAGGACGAAGCCCCACCAGAGGTTCACATTGATTCCCAGGACGCGCGTGCCCTGGATCGCGCCCGTGGCGATCAGGATCACGCCGTAAAACGAGAGCAGCAGTCCGAGCGGCAGCCGAAGGTCAGTCACTTTTTCCACTTTGTCGCGGGGCCCCACCCCCGCGACCTGTGCCTTCGCGGCTTACGCCGCTCGGCATTGTTGCGGCGTTATCGCACGTTTCACCAGAACAGAAGATTCAGCGCTACCGTGAGCACCGAGACGACGAGGCCGAGCGCGGCGGGACGCTTGTACCACACGAGTCGATCGTCGGCGATTCGCGGCGTCAGACTGTACACGAGTCCCGCCAACTCGCCCGACGGCCGCGGCCGCGTGATCACGCTGACGGCGATGGTGACGATGAAGCACGATGTCCAGGCCCAGATGGCGCCCCAGAAATTCTGCGCCATGTCGGACGGATAGGTGTGCAGCACCGCGACCTTGCCGACGAGCGACGATGCGGCGGCGACGGCGGTGACCTCGTAGTGCAGCGCCGCGGCGAGCGTGCCGGCGATGAGGCCGGAGAACGCGCCGTGACCCGTCGTGCGCCGCCAGAACATGCCGAGCAGGAACGTCGCGAACAGCGGCGCGTTGACGAAGCTGAACACGAGCTGCAGCATGTCCATGATGTTGTTGAAGCGCATCGCGACGTACGCCGTCGCCACGCTGATCGCGACGCCGACGACCGTCGTCGCACGTCCCACCCACAGGTAGTGCGCATCGGTCGCGCGTGGAACGAGATACGACTGGTAGATGTCGTACGTCCAGACCGTGTTGAACGCGGTCACGTTGCCCGCCATCCCGGACATGAAGCTCGCGAGCAGCGCCGTGATGCCGAGGCCGAGCAGCCCTGACGGATAGTAGCGTCCGATCATCATCGGCAGCGCCATGTTGTAGTCGTACCCGCCGCCGGGATTCTGCTGCAGGATTGGCGCCGCGCCGGGATTGGGCTGCAGCGTCAGGCCGAGCGCGAGGATGCCGGGGAGGATCACGATGAAGGGAAACAGCATCTTCGGCACGGCGGCGATGAGCGGCGTTCGCCGCGCGGCGTTCATCGAGTCGGCGGCCATCGCGCGCTGCACGACGAGGAAGTCGGTGCACCAGTAGCCGAACGACAGCACGAACCCGAGACCCATCACCATCCCGAACCACTCGATGCCCATCGGATTCGCCTGCGCGCTCCCGATGTACTGCCACGACCGCAGGTACGTATCGGGCACGCGCGAGGCGAGGCCGCTCCATCCGCCGATGTCGCGCAGTCCCAGCCACACGAGCGGAACGAACCCGAACACGATGAGGAAGAATTGAACGACCTCGTTGTAGATGGCGCTCCGCAGGCCGCCGAGCGCGATGTAGCCGAGGACGACCACCGCCGAGACGACGATGCTCGCGTGAATGTTCCATCCGAGGAGCAGCCGCAGCAGCGCGCCCATCGCGTACATGCTGATGCCCGAGGAGAACACGGTCATCGTGGCGAAGGTCAGCGCATTGAACGCGCGCGTCTTCTCGTCGAACCGCAGCTTCAGGTATTCGGGGACGCTTCGCGCGCGCGAGCCGTAGTAGAAGGGCATCATGAAGATGCCGACGAACACCATCGCCGGGATCGCGCCGACCCAATAGAAATGACTCGTGAGCATCCCGTACTTCGCGCCGCTCGCCGCCATGCCGATCATTTCCTGCGCGCCGAGATTGGCCGACAGGAACGCGAGGCCGGCCACCCACGCCGGAATGGAGCGTCCGGCGAGAAAGAAATCGCTGCTGTGCGCGACGCGTTCCTTCAGCAGCACGCCAATCCCCAGGACGAACACGACGTACGACGCGATGATCAGCAGGTCGGTCGGAGTGAGATGCATAGGTGTTCCGCCGCGATCGAACGGATCGCGGCGTCGAAGGCGGAGGGTATCGTACTTTTCGTGAGTTTCGTCGACAGCGTGATGGTCCGAGCGTCGCTTACCCGTCCCGCAGAACAATCCCCGGCTGCAGGCCGGTCGCTCGCGCCGCCGGCGCCAGACACGCCAGCAGCGCAACCGTCAGCATCACCGCGCAGACGCCCGCGAGCGCGACGGGATCGTTCGAGCCGACGCCGAACAGCAGGCTGGAGGTCAGCCGCGTCAGGACCAGCGCCGAGACGAGGCCGATGCCGACACCGCTCGCCACGACCCTCATCCCCTGCACGACGATCAGGCGCAGCACCTGGAGGCGGCTGCCGCCGAGCGCCAGGCGAATGCCGATTTCCTTCGTGTGCTGCTGCACGTAGTACGCCATGACGCCGTAGATGCCGATCATCGACAGCGCGAGCGCGACGATCGCGAGGCTTCCGATGAGAAACGACATCGACCGCGGCTTCTCGAGCGCGCGTCCGACGAGGTCGTCGATCGTCGCGACGCTCGACAACGGAAGGTCGGGATCGATGGCGCGAACGGCTTGGCGAACAGCCGTCACGACCGACGAAGGATCGACACTCGTCCGGACGATCAGATTCCGCAATAACCGTTGCGGCGCCATCGGCTGATAGACCGTGCCTTCGTCGGGTTTGTCGAGGCCGGCATATTTCACTTCGCTGACGACGCCGACGACGGTCGTCCACGGACACGTCGTGCATCCGCCCTGCCTGATGCGGCGGCCGACCGCGCTGGCGCTCGGGAAGAATCGCCTGGCCCACGCGCGGTCGACGACGATCGCGAGAAGGTTGGTCGCCTGCGCGTCGCGCTCGTCGAGCAGACGTCCTTCGAGGAGTGGAAGGCCGAGGACATGGAAGTAATCCGGGCTGACGGCGACCCACGGCGTGACCGGCTGCGACTGACCCGGCGGCGTCGGCGCATCTTCCAAATCGAAGTTGTTGAAGTTGTTGACGTCGTTCGGCGGCCGTCCGTCGGCGAACGCCACGCCGGCGACGCCCGGAATCGAAGCGACGCGGCGATGGAGATCGTCCCAGAAGGCCGCGATTCGTCCGGCCTCCGAGTACTGAGTAGAAGGCAACAGGATCAAACCGGTGAGGACGTTCCGCGTGTCGAAGCCGAGGTCGACGCGCCTGAGCTGATTCAGGCTGACGATCAGCAGCGCCGCCATGACGAGCAGCGGCGTGGCAATCGCGAATTGGGTCGATACGAGTACCCGCCGCAGACGACGCACGCCGACGCTGCCCGTCGACGTCCGACCTTCGGCTCGCAGCGAATCTTCCACCGGCGCACCGGCGCCATGAACGGCGGGCACGAGTCCGAACAGCAGCGCGCTCGATGTCGTGAGAAATGCGAGCAGCCAGAGCGCCGTCGAGTCGAGGGCAATTTCCTGCGTCCGCGGAAAGGACGCCGCGCCGAGATTCCGCAGCAGGTCGACTCCGGACCAGGCGATCGCGATGCCGAGGATGGCGGCGCCGCACGCGAGCAGGACGCTCTCCGCCAGCAGATGGCGGACGACGCGTCCGCGAGAGGCGCCAAGCGCCGCACGGACCGCGAGTTCGCGGCGCCGGCTCGCGACGCGTGCGATGAGCAGATTCGACGCGTTCGCGCACGCGATCAGCCAGACGAGCGCTACCGCCGCCAGCGCGAGCCCCGCGGTGGTCCGCACGTCGCCGACAACGTGCTGCTTCAGCTCCATCATGCTCCACGTCGCACGATCGTCCTGGTACGACGCGCGCCAGATCGGAAACAGCCGGCGGTTGATGCTTCGCAGTTCCGCGCCCGCGGCCGCTCGATCGGCGCCGCCCCGCAGGCGTCCGAGCGCGGTGATGAAGAATGGTCCCTTGCGCGCCGGCGTCTGCCATCGAGCGGCGACGAAGAAGTCCTGCCCCTGCTCGAGCGGTCCCACCGTCTGCGAAAGAACGCCGGCGAGCGTGTAATCCTCACCGTCGAACCGAACGGGTCTGCCGATCGCGTCGGCACGTCCGCCGAACCGCCGCTGCCAGAAGTCGTGGCTCACGACAACGACGCGCTGACTGCCCGGACGGCCGTCCTCATCGGTCAACGCGCGGCCGAGTGCGGGCCGGATTCCGAGCAGCGTGAAGTAATCGGCCGAGACGTCACGTCCCCGCACGCGTTCGGCGACGGTGCCGTCGGTGAAGGTCATCCCGCGACTGGCGTACCCGGCAATCCGCTCGAACTCGGTCTGCTGTTCCTTCAGCGCGAGATAGTCGACTACCGAAAACGGAAACTTGTTCGGCGGAGCGTCGGTGTAGATGCGCACCAGTCGGCCGGGGTCCGCGTACGGCAGCGGCCGAAGGAGCACCGTATCGACTGCGCTGAACACGGTCGTCGTCGCGCCGATGCCGAGTCCGACCGTTGCGACGATGACCGTCGTCATGATCGGAGCACGGACCACGCCTCGCAGGCAGACCCGGAGATCGTGCGCGAGATCGTCGAGCATCGAGGCTGGCATGTTTCGCTTGGACGGCGTGGCGATGGATACGGTTGGCTGACCTGAATTCAGCGCACTATTCCTCGCGCAGCGCGACGATCGGGTCCACCCGCAAGGCTCGTCTCGCGGGAACCGAGCAGGCGGCCAGCGCCACGAGCGAAAGGAGGGCCGCGACGCCCATCCCTTCCTTCACGACGAGCCGCACCACGCCGTCGGCGCGGGCGCCGAGCGCGATGCGCCGAGCGCCGTACGCACCGCAATCTCTTTCTGCCGCGCTGTCGCGCGCGCGAGCAGCAGGTTGGCGATGTTCGCGCAGGCGATGAGCAGCACGAAGCCGACCGCCGCCAGCAGAACGAGGAGCGCTGTCTCGAGCTGCGGCGTGACGAAGGTCTCGAAGAACGTCAGGAGATGAATGCCCCAGTCGCGCATCTCGCGATACGTGCGCGCCATCCCGGCCGCGATCGTGTCGCATTCGGCTTGCGCCTGCTGAAGGGTCACGCCGGGCTTCAGCCGTCCGGCGACGAAGATGCTGCTGAAAAGCTGAGCCTTCCCGATCAGAAATCGAACCGGTCGATGTTCTCTTTGTTGAAGAGCAGCGGCGGTCCCAGTACGATTTCCGATCCCCTGATGCTGATCGCACCCAGCCTGCCGGCCTCGATCGCGCGCGTGCCTGCGGGGAGTTTCCGATCGGCTGCCAGCGCGCCGGCGTATACGGTGAGATATCCCAGATCGCGCGTGTTCCACAGGACGACGGTCTGCACGACGCCGGCGTGCACGTACGGTTTGTTGATGTTCGGCAGCGACAACCCGATCACGCGGACATCTGATCGGCCGGCCTGGCGGACCGCCTCGGCGGCGCCCGGCACGGCGGGGGCGGAGATCGCCATCATCAGTTTCACCGACGGATAGACTTTCAGAATCGTCTGCGTCTCCGCGAACGCCTTGTCGCGGTCGTCGTCGCTCGGCCGAATCGTCGCGAGCTTCAGACCGCTGTGTTTCTCGCTGACGCGCTTCCCGATGAACGCGATCCATTCGTTCTGATTCGCCGCGGTCAGCGCGCCGGTGATGATCGCGAAATCGCCGGCGCCGCCGAGCAGACGCGCCGCTTCGTCGGTCAGCGCGTTCGCGATTCCCTCGGCGGTCGCCTGGTTCACGAAGAAGTCGCGCGCGTCCGGCTCCGCGTCGGCGTCCCATGTCAGCACGCGGATGCCACGTTCGCGCGCCTTCCGAAGCACGGTCGAGATCGCGGCGCGATTCTCGACGGCGACCGCGATGACGTCGACGCCGCGTGTAATCCAGTTCTCGACCAGCTCGTTCTGCTTCGCGGCGTCGAGGCTCGTCGGGCCGTCCCAGATCAAATCGACGCCGAGCTCCTGCGCCGCCTCCTCGGCGCCGGCGCGGCAGCTCACGAAATAGGGATCTCCTTTGGCCTTGGGCATGACGGCGACGACGGGACGATGCGCCCGCCGCGACGCCGGCACGGCCGCGCCCGCTCCGCGAACGTTCGATTCGATTGAACGCACGAGCCAGACGTTCGTGCCGGCCACGATCAGCGCGCCGGCGATGACCGCCGCACACAGCACGGCGACTTGAGAGTTCCTCACGATTGTGTCTTCCTCCTGGAGGCGGCCGCCGAGCGCGCGGCTGCGGCGCCGCATGCGATCGATCGCGATCGTGCCGATGAGGAGCGTGCCGACGAGCACGCCGATCAGCTCGGACGGCAGCGCGGCGAGATGCAGTCCGTTCTGAAGCACGGCGATCGCGAACAGCCCGCCGAGCGTACCCCAGATGGTGCCGCGGCCACCGAAGACCGATGTGCCGCCGAGCACGACGGCGGTGATCGCGTCGAGCTCGTAGCCGGTGCCCGCGTCGGCCCTCGCCTGGCCGAGATGCGCGACGTACACGATCGCCGCCAGGCTCGACACCAGACCGGAAAGAACGTACGCGAGGCCGACCCTTCGCGCGACCGGAATGCCGGCGTATCGCGCGCCCGATGCGGCGAATCCGATCGCGTACCACGCGCGCCCGATGACGGATCGATGCAGCACGATCGCGTACGCAAGCACAATCGCGAGGAGTATCGGCAGCTGCGCGGGGACGATGCCCCACAGGTATCCCTGTCCGATGCGAAGAACGGTCGGCGGGAAGCCGGAATAGTTCGTCGCGCCGTGCGTGATGCCCTCGGCCAGGCCTCGAAAGAGCGACAGCGATCCGAGCGTCACGATGAGCGGCGGGATGTCGAGCGCAGAGATCAGCGCGGCGTTCAGAACACCGCCGCCGCAGCCGGCCAGCAGGGCCGCGGCCGCGGCCATGCCGATCGGCAGGCTCCAATCGCGATACGCCGCGCCGAAGATGACCGCCGCGAGGCCCATCATGGCTCCGACCGACAGATCGATCCCGCCGGTGACGAGGATCGGCGTCATCGCGACCGCGAGCAGGCCGACCTCGACGCTGAGGCGCATCACCTCGAAGACATTCGCCACCGTCGCGAAGTTCGGCGCGATGGCGGCAAACACGACGGCTTCGATCCCGAGCGCGGCGAGGAGGATCCGGCTAGGCACCGACGAGAGCAGTCCTGGAAAGGCCCGCGCGCGCGGCGTCCACGGTCACGGCAGCCAGAATGATCGCGCCCTGCAGCGCGCGCTCCCACTGCGCGCTCACGCCGAAGAAGGTCAACGCCGGCCCGATGGCGCCGAGCAGCATCACGCCGAGCACCGTTCCCGTGAACGTGCCGCGGCCGCCGGTAATCGCCGCGCCCCCGACCACGACGGCCGCGATGACTTTCATTTCGAGCCCGATGCCGGTATTGCTTGGAATCTGGTTGAACCGAACCGAGTTCAGCAGCGCGGCGAGGCCGGTGAGCGCGCCGCCGGCGGTAAACACCGCCAGCTTGACGAACGCGGTGTCGATGCTCGCCAGGCGCGCCGCCTGCGCGTTCGATCCGGTTGCGTAGACCGCGCGGCCGGCGGCGAGATTCCGCATCGCCCACGCGAAGGCGACCACGAGCAACCCGGACGCGAGGCCGGCGACGACGGGAAACGTTGACTGGGCCACTCCGAGCCATTGGAACCGCGGCGGCAGATCGGCGATCCACGCACCTTGCGTCGTCCAGCGCAATCCGTCGCGCAGCGCCACCATCGCCGCGAGCGTCACGACGATCGATGGAATGCCGGCGTACGCGACGAGTGCACCGTTCACCGCGCCGGCCGCGGCGCCGACGGCGCATGCGGTGAGTCCCGCCAACGCGGTCGGCATGCCCGCCTTGGCCGCGACGCCAGCGGCGACGCTGCACACCGCGAACGCCGAACCGACGGAGATGTCGATCTCGCCGGTCAGGATGACCAGCGTCGTCCCGATGGCGGCGACGAGAACCGGCATGTTGACCAGGAAGATGTCGCGCAGGTTCTCGGCGGAGAAATACGACGGCGCCACGAGAGCGAGCGCCGCCGCCAGCGCACCGATCGCAATCGCGACCGACCATTCACGCCGCATGGCCCAGCGCCAGCGCCATCACGCGGTCGGGGGTGGCGTCGCTTCGCGACACGATTCCGGCAATCGCACCGCGCCGCATCACCGCGATGCGGTCCGCCATCGCCAGCAGCTCCGGGAGCTCGGAGGAGATCATCAGGATTGCGACGCCCGCCTCCGCGAGGCGTTCCATGATCTCGTGAATCTCGGCCTTCGCCGCGATGTCGATGCCTTGAGTGGGCTCGTCGAGGATGAGCACCGCCGGCTGAATCGACAGCCAGCGCGCGAGCGCGACTTTCTGCTGGTTTCCGCCCGACAGCCCTTCGACCGCGTCCAGAACCGACGGCGTCCTGATGCGCAGCTGCTCGACGTACTTCGTCGACGCGCGCCGCTCCGCAGCACGATCGATGAGACCCCGCGACGAAACCGCCGCGAGGTTGCTCAGCGTCGTATTCGCCGCGATCGACATCGCCGGAATCACGCCGTGCCGCTGCCGATCCTCCGGCACGTAGCCGATGCCGAGCCGAATCGCGTGTGCCGGCGACGCGATCGCCGCGGCGGCGCCGTTCACGAGGATGTCGCCCTCGTCCGGCGGCGTGAGGCCGAACAGCGTTTCGGCAAGCTCGGTGCGCCCCGATCCGACGAGGCCGGCGACGCCAACAATCTCACCGCGGCGCACGGTCAGCGAGATCTGCCGCACGCCGCGCGTCCGGTTCGACACGCCGCGCAGCTCCAGCGCGACGTCTCCGAGAGGAACGACTCGTTTGGGATACATGGTGGTCAGCTCGCGCCCGATCATCAGGCGCACGAGCTCGCCGCGCTCGATCTGGCCGCGCGGCCGCGTGGCGATCGACTCGCCGTCGCGCAGCACGGTGACCCGATCGGCGACCGCGAAGATTTCCTCGAGCTTGTGCGAGATGTAGATGACGCCGGCGCCGGCGGCGCGGAGGCGCCTCACGACCTCCAGCAGACCGCCGATCTCACGCTCGGTCAACGAGGCGGTCGGCTCGTCCATGATCAGGATGCGCGCGTTCGCGCCGATCGCCTTCGCGATCTCGACGAGCTGCCGTTCGGGCATGCTCAAGCGTCCGACCTCACGATCCGGATCGATCGCGGCGCCGACCTGTTTCAGAATCTGCGATGCGTTGCGTCTGCGCGCGCGCCAGTCGACGCGGCCGAACGCGCGGCCGCCGTCGAGCGGCAGCGCGATGTTCTCGGCGACGGTCAGCCCCGGAAACAAGGCGGGGTTCTGATAGATCGCCGCGACGCCGAGCGCGCGCGCCGTCGGCGGATCCATGCGATGGATCGCGCGTCCCGCGACGGTCAACGTGCCGGAGTCGGCGCTCTCGGCGCCCGTGACGATCTTGATGAAGGTGGACTTGCCGGCGCCGTTCTCGCCGACGAGCGCGTGCACCTCGCCGGCCGCGAGATCGAACGACACGCCGCGCAGCGCGTGCACGCCCGCGAACGTCTTGGTGATGTGCGCGGCTTCTAAAAGGAGTCCTGCCAAACTGCGAAAGGATAGATCAGGGATAGATCACGAAAACCACGAAACCACGAAATGCACGAAATAACCACAGAGAACGCTGAGCGCGCAGAGGAGACGCCGATCGATTCGGCGGCCGCCGAATCGACGCGCTCGGTGTCTCGGTGTCTCAGTGGTTTGCCTTCTGCGCGCTGAGCATTCTCCGTGGTTTGCTCTTCTTCGTGTCTTTCGTGTTTTCGTGGCTTACCACGCCACGCGCACCCCCAACTGCAGATTGCGCCCGTCGTCGGCGGTCGTGATCGTGCCGACCGTCCCGTTCGAGATGTTCGTGTCAGGGTTACCGAAGTTGTCGTGGTTCAGCAGATTGAAGATTTCGGCGCGGAACTCCAGCCGCGCGCGATTGATCGGGAACCGTTTGCTCAGCGAGAGGTTGACCTGCTGCGTCCCCGGACCGCGGATCGTGTTGCGTCCCGCGTTGCCCTGCGTGCCGTTGGCGGGCACCGCGTACGCCGTCTGATCGAACCAGTGCGTCACCGTCGGGTCGTCGAGGATCCCGAAGTTGCCGGATGTGACGATGTTCACGCGCTGCGGCACGAACGATCCGCACTGGCAGACGTTGGTCGACGTGACGGTCAGCGGGAACCCGCTGCCGAGCCTGATGATGCCCTGCACCTGCCAGCCGCCGAAGACGTACGCGAGCGCGCCGCCGTTCGACAGCAGCGCCTTGCCGGGACCGAACGGCAGCTCGTATCCCCAGCTGATCGCGGCGCGGTGCCGCTGGTCGTACCGCGAGTAGCTCTCGTCCGCGTTGAGATTCCAGGCGAACGCGGTGTCGTTCGCTTCCACCTCGCCCGAGCCGTTGTCGATGCTCTTCGAGAGCTGGTAGTTGCCGAGGAAGAACAGCCCGCTCGAGTAGCGCTTCTCGAGACGAAGCGACAGACCGTTGAACCGCGCCCATCCGCCGTCCGACGAATACAGAATCGCCGACTGAAACGCCGGATACGGCACGCGCGTCGCGATCGGCGTCGTCCCCGGCTGCGCCTGGTTGATGTTGTACCGCTTGTGCTCGTTGTAGCTGCGGCTGCCGGTATACGCGACCTCGAACACGTAGTGGTTGCCGAGCGTGCGCTGTACGTTGCCGTTCCACTGGACCGTGTACGCCGTGCGGTTGGTCGGATCCATCGAGAACGGCGCCGGGAACTGCGGGATGTTGTTCAGATCGGGGAAGAGCGTGTCGACCTGCATGCTGAGGTCCGTCCGCGTCGGCTGCAGCGAAAACTGACCGTAGAACGGCGGAACCAGCCGCGAGAACTGCAGCTCGTTCAGATTGAGGTTGTCGTAATACATGCCGAATCCGCTCCGGATGACGGTGTTGTCGTTCACCGTGTACGCGGCGCCGATTCGCGGTCCCCAGTTGTTCAGATCTTTCTGGAGGATGCCGGGCGGGAAGAACCCGTTCTGATTGATGATCAGCGGGACGAGCTGCGCCGGCAGGTTCGACGGCACGACGTTGAAGGCAATCTTGCCCGTCGCGGCGTCGAACGATCCCTCCTGATTGTTCTGCTCGTGCCACGGGCCGAGATACTCCCAGCGCAGCCCCATCTGCAGCGTGAGCCTGGACGACATCTGCCAGTTGTCGTCGATGAACGGCGCGATGGTCGGCGACGTGTACAGGGATCGCGAGCTGCCGAACGCGCCGGTGCAGGTCGAACAGTACCCGAGCAGGAAATCGGCGACGTTGTTCCCGGTGAACTGACCGTTGAACGTGAACCCGCCACGAGGCGGCACTTCGGTGAGCTGTTGGTACCGCCGATACTGCGCCTGCAGTCCGAACCGGATGTTGTGGCTGCCCCTCACCCAGCTCGTCGCGTTCGACACGCTGAAGATGTTTTCCGTCGCGCCCTGCGTGATGCCGCCTTCGCCGTTGCCGGTGAACCCGGTCATCGTGAAGCCAGGCCGGCCGTAGTCGATCGGATCGGTGGCGCCGGCAAGATTGCGCAGGCCGATGTCGCCGACCCAGTTTCGGCCGTTGAGGCTGATCGGCGAGTTCAGGTGGTAGGCGTAGTTGTAGCCGAACCGGATCTCGTTGACGATGTTCTGCGAGACGACCCACGTTTCGCCCATTGCGAGGTTGCGGCCGTTCTGCGGAAAGTTCGTGAAGCTGAACACGCTCGGGTTGACCTGCGCGCCTTTGTAGTAGAGAAACCGCTCGAACAGCTGGTGCTTCGCGTTGAGCGTCTGATCGCCCCGCAGCGTCGCGGTGTCCGCATCGTCGTTGAACGGCTGAATCGTCACGTAGTTGTTCACCCCGCTCGCGTTCGGCGCGGGAACGGTCGGCGCGAGAATCCGCGCGAAGTTCGAGAAGCGAGTCGACGGAACGATGTTTCCTTGGAAGGGCTGACCTGTCAGCGGATCGATGATCGGCGTCGACAGGCTCGAGAAGTCGCCGCGCACGAACGCCGGATTCGGCACGCTCGCGAACAGCGTCTTGTCCTGATCGGTTCTGAGCCCTTCGTACGCGCCGAAGAAGAACGCGCGGTTCTTCATCGCCGGCCCGCCGAACGTCGCACCCGCCTGCGTGCGGTTGCCAGGTTTCTGACCGAAGAAGTTCGCCGCCTCGTAGGCGGTGTTGCGCATGTAGTCGTAACCGGATCCGCTGAAGCTGTTCGATCCCGACTTGGTGACGATCGAGACGACGGCCTGGCCCTGTCCGTACTCGGTGGTGAACGAGTTGCGGAGCACGTTGACTTCCTGCACGGCGTCGAGCGGCGGATTCAGCGAGATGTTGTTGAACCGCAGCGAGCGGACGTACACGCCGTCGATGGCGTAGTTGGTCGAGCTGTCGCGGCCGCCTTCGACCGTCACGAACTGACTGCGGCTGCTGCCGGCGGCGCCGAACTGCGTGCCGCGCGTGAACGCTTGCGGCGAGACGCCGGCCGACAGCGCCGCGAACGCCAGCAGGTTTCTGCCGGCAACCGGCAGATCTTCGATCTGTTTCTGCGTGATGGTCTGACTCACCGACGCGTTCGCCACCTGCAGGAGTGGCGACAGTCCCTGAACGATCACGTTCTCGGCGACGTTCGCCAGCGCCATCGTGAGCGTCGGCTTCGCAATCTCGCCGTTCCGCACGATGAAGTCTTTCAACTCGACTGCGGTGAAGCCGGACAACTCGACGCGAAGAATGTAGGTGGCCGACGGCAGATTCGGCACGGTGAATCGCCCTTCGGCATCGGTCGTCACGACGCGCTGCGCGTTGGTGCCGGCATTGATCACGGTCACGGTGGCGCCCGGAAGAGCGGCGTGCGTCGCATCCAGCACCTGACCGGCGATCCCGCCGGAGGCCGATTCCTGTGCGCGTACACCGGCGCACAACAGCAGAAGCGCGGCAGCGGTCAGGCTCATCAGCCTGCGGAACATAAGAACCCTCCCTCTCCGATAGCGTGTTGCTGGGACCTTGTAGGCTCGTCGCTTCGATCGCGTCAAAACAATTCGACAGCGCTCAGTCCGTTTGGCACTGCAAAACCAACCATTCAACCGGATCGATCCCCTAACCTCCACAATCAGAGGCACTAATCCTCGCAAATCGTCTAAAGTGTTGGTTCGCCCAGCGCGACCCGATCGAAACGCGACGTTGTGCGATCTGCAACTGCGAGGGTGGTTCAACGAGTCCGAGGTGTCCATGTCTTCGAAGACGGCGTCCCGCGATCCCTATCTCGTCAAGTCGGTCGTCCACTCGTCGCGCGCGCTCTCTGCCTTTCGCGTGTCGGGCGAGGCGCTGCCGCTCAAGGAGATCTCCGCCCGCAGCGGATTGCCGAAGAGCATGGCCTTCCGCCTGCTCTACACGCTCGAACGCTGCGGCATGATCGAGAAGGTCGGGGAAAACCTCTACCGATCGTCGGTGCGGCCATTCAAGCAGCGGTTGTACAGAATCGGCTACGCCGCGCAGGGCACCGATTATCTGCCTTTCGCGTGTCGGGCGAGGCGCTGCCGCTCAAGGAGATCTCCGCCCGCAGCGGATTGCCGAAGAGCATGGCCTTCCGCCTGCTCTACACGCTCGAACGCTGCGGCATGATCGAGAAGGTCGGCGAAAACCTCTACCGATCGTCGGTGCGGCCATTCAAGCAGCGGTTGTACAGAATCGGCTACGCCGCGCAGGGCACCGATTATCAGTTCTCCAAGGAGGTGTCAGCCGGCCTGCAGCGCGCCGCTGCCGCCGAAGGCATCGAGCTCATTTGCGTCGACAACCGCTACAGCCCGCGGATCGCGCAGCGCAATGCCGACGTTCTCGTCCGCGAGCGCGTCGACCTCGTCATCGAGTTCCAGACCGACGAGCAGATTGCGCCGATCGTCGCCGCCAAGTATCGCGAAGCGAACATCCCGCTGATCGCGATCGAGATTCCACATCCGGGCGCGACGTACTTCGGCGCGAACAATTACGAAGCGGGCCTGATCGGCGGCCGTTACCTCGGTCGATGGGCGAAGCAGCACTGGGGCGGAGAGGTCGACGAGATCGTGCTCGTGGCATTGAAGCGGGCAGGAAGCCTGCCCCAGATGCGTCTGACCGGCATGCTCGTCGGGATGAAAGAGGTGTGCCCGCACCTCGAAAGCTGCCGCGCCACCTACGTCGACGGCGACGGCGTGCTCGGCGACAGCTTCGAGGCGATGCGCAAGCACCTCCGCACCAGCAAGTCGCGTCGCATCGTCGTCGGCGCCATCAACGATCCGAGCGCGCTCGGCGCGCTGCGCGCGTTCCAGGAAGCCGGCCGCACGGCATCGTGCGCGATCGTGGGGCACAACGCGTCGCCCGAAGGTCGCGCGGAGCTGCGGCAGCCCGGCACACGCCTGGTCGGATCGGTCGCCTACTTCCCCGAAAAATACGGCGACCAGATTCTCAAGGTTGCGCTCGACATCCTGCATCGCCGTCCGGTGCCGCCGGCGGTCTTCGTGAAGCACCAGATGGTCACGCCCGACAACATCAATCACATCTATCCGAACGATGAGTTGATGGGGGTGTCGTCGGCGGTGATGGCTTAGCGCAGGAACGCCTCGGGCAGCCCGCCGTCGACGGGAATGATGTGCCCCGTCGTCTTCGCGCTGAGATCGCTGGCGAGCCAGCAGATCGCGCGCGCGCAATCCTCCGGCAGAATCGGACGACGTGTAATCGTCCGCTGCGCATAGAACTCCGCCAGCTTCGTCCGCAGCGCCTCGGTCGTTTCGTCTTGGGCGAAAGCGATGTTGTACTTCTCCAGCGACGCGATCACGCGGTCGCGCGGGAACATCGACGATCCGGCCACGACCGTCGCCGGGGCGATGCCGTTGACGCGGACCAGCGGGCCGAGGCGGACGGCGAGCTCGCGAATCAAGTGGTTGATGGCGGCCTTGCTGACGTCGTACGCCTCGCTGCCCGACTTCGGCACAATGGCGTTCGCCGAACTCGTCAGCACGATGGCCGCCGGCAGGTTCTGCGCGGCGAGGACGCGGCGTGCTTCCTCGGCCAGCACGTAATTGCCGGTCACGTTGATCTGCAGCGTCCGGCCCCACGCCGAATCGGATTCTCCAGCGCCCGGCTCGGGCGTGGGGTAGATGGCGGCGGTATTCACAATGATGTCGACGCCGCCGAACTCCAGGACCGTGGCGCGTAAAGCCGCGGTGATGCTCTCCCGAACCGACAGATCCAGCGGCGTCGCCATTCCCGTCTCGGCCGACGACACCTTCCGCGCCTCGGCACATGCGGCCTGCGCCGCGGCAACGTTCTGATCCGCGACGACGACGTGGCCGCCGCGCTTCGCGATTTCGAGCGCGACCTCGCGGCCGATGCCGCTGCCACCTCCCACGACGAGCGCGATCTTCCGGCTGAACTCGCGCTCCGGCGGCATGCGCTGCAGCTTGGCCTCCTCGAGCGCCCAGTACTCGATGCGGAAGGCCTGCGAACGTGGCAGCGCGACGTAGTTGTGGAAACTGGCAAACGCGTCCGCGTCTTCCGGGTGTCGCACCTGCGGCAGCGCCTTCGGCGCGACGCCGCCGTCTTCGAGCGCGGTTGCGCCGGCCATCACGTGAACCGCATTGACGAAGAACTCCGTCGTAATCCGCGCCTCGCGCTTGTCCTTGCCGAATCCGAAGACGCCGACCGCCGGAATGACGACGACCGACGGGTTCGAGCCGCGCAGCGCCGGTGAATCCGGACGCGCGTGCGCCTTGTAATACGCGACGTACGCGTCGCGATACGACGTGAGGCGCTCGCTGATGCGCTGCTGCAGTGCGTGGTAGGGGACGGCCTTAAGGCCGTCCCCTACCGGCTGGCCGGGATCCCACCGAACGAACATCGGAGAGATGCGCGTGCGCACGAAATGGTCGGGACAGCTCGTTCCGAGGTCGCACAACGGTTCGGCCCACGCGCTGTTCGCGAACGCGAGCGCCTCGTCCGATCGCTCGAAGTGCGCGATCACACGCCGTTCGCATGAGACGGCGCCGCGGAGATACGGAAGAATTGCCGCGGCCGTCAACTCGCGATCGATCGCGCCGGTGACGGCCTGGCCGCCGAACGGCGCCGTTCGGCGACTCCGAACGTGATCGTCGACGAACTCGCCCATCTGGTCGATCGTCTTCACGCTGTTGACGTAGCAGTCGCGCCCGCTGTCGCCCCAGGTGAACAGGCCGTGGCTGCCGAGCACGATCCCGTCGCAACCGGGATGATCCGCGACCGCCTTTCGAAGCATCAACGCGAGCTCGAAGCCCGGACGCTGCCACGGCACCCACGCGATGTGCCGTCCGTACCGGCTGTTGAACTCGTCGAGCTTCTCGCGGCCGTTCGCGCTCGCGGCGAGCGCGATGGCCCAGTCGGGATGCAGATGATCGACGTGGTCGAATGGAAGAAACGCATGCAGCGGCGTGTCGATCGACGCGGCGACGCGGTTCTCGCCGAAGGCGCACAACGGATAGAAGGCGACCATTTCGTCTTCGTGCGCTTCGCCGCGGTAGCGGCCGATCAGCCGCTCGAGCCTGTCGAGGTGCAGCATCGCGAACCCCGCGTTCGTGATCGACCGGAGGTCGCCGCCGCTCCCTTTTACCGCCATCACGGGGACCGGTTCGCCGGTCAGCGGATCGGCCAGCTCGAATTTCGAGCTCGTGTTGCCTCCGCCGAAGTTCGTGATCCGCAGATCCGCGCCGAGAAGATTCGATCGATAACGAAGGAGGCTCAACGGATCGCCCGCGAGCCGCGCGGCCTCGCCGCCGTCCCACATGTTCTGGAGGAATTTCGTCTCGGCGGTTATCGAATCAGGCACACGTGAACTCCAGGTAGTCGAGGAAGCGCCGATACTGCGCGTCCCATCGATCGGTCGCCGACGGCTCGAACCGCTCCACGGGGAACGATCGTTCGATGACCGCCCGCGCTTCACCAACGGATCTCACGGCGCCCGTCGCGAGCATCTGCATGCCGATGTTGCCGAGCGCCGTCGCTTCGACGGGGCCCGCGAGCACGGTCCGTCCGGTGGCGTCGGCCGTGAACTGATTCAGCAGTCGATTGCGCGCGCCGCCGCCCACGATTCGGATCTGATCGAACCGGCGGCCCGTCAGTTCCTCGAGCGAATCGATCACGACGCGGTACTTCAACGCGAGGCTCTCGAGAATCGTGCGCGCGTAGGCCGCCGGTCCAGGCGGTTCGCGCTGCGACGTCTGGCGGCAATAGAGCGCGATCTGCGAGGGCATGTCGCTCGGATTCAGGAACGCGTGGCAGTCGGGATCGACCAGCGACGCGAACGACAGCCGATCGTCGGCGGCCTCCGACAGGAGCGCGTCGTAGCCGAACGGCTGTCCCCGCGCGGCCCACGAACGACGGCACGCCTGCAGCAGCCACAACCCGCTGACGTTCTTCAACAGCCGGATCGTCCCGCACACGCCGCCTTCGTTAGTGAAATTCAGATCGCGCGCTTTCGCCGTGATCACCGGCGCGTCGATTTCGGTGCCGACCAGCGACCAGGTCCCCGAGCTGATGAACGCCGTCGATCCGCCCGCGCACACCGACGCCACCGCCGATCCGGTGTCGTGGCACGCCGGCGCCACGACCGGCGTGCCGGCGAGCGCGCGGGCCGCATCCTTTCGGATCGCGCCGATGACGGTGGCCGGCTGCACGATCTCCGGCAGCGTGCGCGTCGGCAGACCAATCTCCGACAGGAGCCGCGTCGCCCACGTCCGCCGACGCGCATCGACGAACTGGGTCGTCGTCGCCACGGTGTACTCGGAGCACAGCCGGCCGGTCAACCAGTAGTTCAGCAGATCGGGAATCGTCACGAGCGCCTCCGCCGCGTCGACGATTCGCGGCGTGAGGCGACACGCGGCGTAGAACTGGAACAGCGTGTTGATCTGCAGGAACTGGATGCCGGTGACGGCGTAGATCTTCTCGCGGCTCACGCGCTCGAAGACCGCCTCCATCATCCCTTCGTTGCGGACGTCGCGATAGTGATACGGGTTCTCGAGCAGGTTGCCGCGCTCGCCGATGAGCGCGTAGTCGACGCCCCAGCCGTCGACGCCGACGCCCGTCAGCCGCGTGTCGGCCGCGGACTCGAGCGCCTGCGTCACCTCGTGCCAGAGGCGCAGGACGTCCCAGTACAACGAGCCGTTCTGCCGGACCGGCTCGTTCGGGAACCGTCGAATCTCGCGGAGATCGAGCGTGCCGCCCTGCAGCGTGCCGAGCATGGCGCGCCCGCTCTCGGCGCCGAGATCGAACGCGAGGTACGTGTCGCTCACAATTTCTTGAGCCAGATGTTCCGGAACTCCGCTTTCATCGGGGGCCCGACGTGCATCTGGAAGCCCAGGAGTCCCCCGAGCGCGCGATTCTTCGAGTCGTCGTCGACGACGATGCTCGTGACGGCGCCGTTCAGGATCTGGATGATCGTGTTGCCGCGCGCGACGATGTGCACCTGGTTCCAGTCGTTCGTCCTGATGATCGCTTTCAGCTCGTCGGCGCTCTGCTGGAGGTTGCCGATCACTCTCGGCCGTCCGTTGTCGGGCACGTACACCGCCTGTCCTCGCATGGCGAGGAATCCGCGTCCGCGCTCTTCGTAGATTTGCCCGGTGAACTGGTTGGCGAAATCGATGTCGGCCTGATAGCCCTTCATCACCCACTTGCCGGTGTCGGGGCCGGCCGGCAGCTGCACGCTGCGGATCTGCACGCCGCTGTTCGTCGAATTCATCCGGAATTCCACCTTGAGCTCGAAATCCTTCGGTTCGCCGCCGCGCCAGATGATGAAGGTGTTCTGCTTGACCGGGTTCTGCTCCGTGCTCTGGCCGACGATGGCGCCGTTTTCGGCGCGCCAGAATGCGGGATCGCCGTCCCAGCCCCTGAGCGTCGTCCCGTCGAAGATCGCCTCGAAGCCGGTGTGGTCGTCGAGCACGAGCGGTTCGGCGCCGCGCGGACCGCCTCCGCCCCGGCCCCCGCCCTGGCCTCGCTGTGGTGGCTGCGCCGAGAGCAACGCGACGGAGACGAAGAGAAGCGCAAACGTGATTCGATTCATGCCGCACCTGCCTGCTGCGCCATGGCAACGCTCTCCCATCGTCCGCTCTTCGCCGACTTCAACACCGCGTCGGTCACGTAATCGGTCGCCAGCGCGTCGCGGAACGTCGGCGCCAGCGCCTTGCCTTGCGCCGCCGCCTGGAGGAATTCGGCGAACTGATGGATGAACGTGTGCTCGTATCCGATCTGCAGACCGGGCACCCACCAGTGCTTCATGTACGGATGATCGCCATCGGTGATGTGCACGCTGCGCCAGCCGCGCAGCTGTCCTTCGTCGCGGTGATCGAACCACTGCAGCCGGTGAAGATCGTGGAGGTCCCAGTGCGCCGACGCGTGCTCGCCGTTGATCTCGAGCGTATAGAGCGCCTTGTGGCCGCGCGCGTAGCGCGTCGCTTCGAACAGTGCGAGCGATCCGTTCTGAAACCGTCCGAGAAACGCGCTCGCATCGTCGATGCCGACGGGCTCCACCCGTCCCGTGAGCGTGTGCTTGCGTTCCTTGATGAACGTCTCGGTCGTCGCCGTCACGTCGGCGATCGATCCGTTCAGCCACAGCGCCGTGTCGATGCAGTGCGCGAGCAGGTCGCCGGTGACGCCGCTGCCCGCGACGGCCGCGTCGAGGCGCCACAATCCTTCGCCGCCCTGCGGGAGATCCTTCGAGATCGTCCAGTCCTGCAGGAACTGCGCGCGGTAATGAAAGATGCGTCCGAGCCTGCCTTCGTCGATGAGGTGCTTGAGCAGCGTGACCGCGGGAACGCGGCGGTAGTTGTACCAGACGGAATTCGGCACGCGCGCCGATTCGACCGCCGTCACCATCTTCTCGGCCTCGCCGGCATTTCGCCCCAGCGGCTTCTCGCACATCACCATCTTGCCGCCCCGCGCGGCCGCGGACGCGATGTCGGCGTGCGTGTCGTTGGGGCTCGCGATATCGATCAGATCGATGTCCTTGCGGTCGACGAGCGCGCGCCAGTCGGTCTCGATCGACTCGTAGCCCCAGTTCGACGCGAACGACGTCACGCGATCGGCGTTGCGCGCGCACACCGCTTTGAGGACCGGCTCGTACGGCACGTCGAAGAATCGCGGCGCCTGCCGGAACGCGTTCGAGTGCGTCCTCCCCATGAAGCCGTAGCCGACGAGGCCGATGTTGAGTGTTTGTTTCATGTCGTGGTCTCAGAGGGCACCTACACGACCGCCGCAACGGGCGCGTCCCAGCCGTGCGCGCTGCGGACGTCGAGCAGCAGGCGCAGGACGTCATTCCATGTCTTCGGCTGCATCATCGTTGCGTTCGGGAACATGCAGCCGTCCCAGCAGATGTGATCGAACGCCTTCGTCGGCTCTCCCTGTTCGTCGCGCATCCAGAAGCCCGCATGGCGGACGACGTCGAGCTTGCCGTTGGGATCGGCAGGCAGACAGTGACGTCCCGTTTTGTCGTGCGTGCCCGATCCGAACACCGACGCGTCGTTCTGCGCGACGTGGAAGTCGATCGTCCAGGGCCGCAGCGCCCTCGTGACCGTGCGAAGCGCTTCGTCGAGCCTGCTGCGATCCTTCCAGTCGTAGTTCTCCGGAAGCAGGCGATCGTCGGGAGCGTTGTAGCCCATCGTGAAGAGCAGCGTGTGCGCCATGTCGGCCTGGAAACCGAGCGTCGTCGGACGGTTCACCGTTTCCAGCAGTTGCACCATTCGCTTCCAGCTGTGCATGCCGCCCCAGCAGATCTCGCCCTCTGCCGCGAGCCGCTCGCCGTAGTCCTCCGCGACGTCGCACGCCCGGCTGAACGTGTCGGCGATCCGTTTCGTGTTGGCGTCGGGATCTCTTGCCCACTCAGCCGGACTCGCGGCCGAATCGATGCGAACGACGCCGTACTTGCGGATGCCGAGGCCGCGCAGCTTTCTGCCAATCGCACACGCCTTACGCACCTGGGTGACGAAGTTCCTGCGATCTTCCTCGCTGCCCATCGCGGATCCGCCGCCGGTCGGCGGCCACACCGGCGCGACCAGCGATCCAACGACGAAGCCCTTCGATGCGATCTTGTCGGCAAGGCGTTTGAGATCCGAATCGGTCGCATCGATGCTCACATGCGGATCGAACAGGAACAGATCCACGCCGTCGAACTTCGCGCCGTCGACTGACGCCTTCGCCGTCACGTCGAGCATGGTGTCGAGATCGATCGCCGGCTCGGCCCCCGGGCTCCCTTTCCCGACCAGACCCGGCCACATCGCGTTGTGAATTCGCGGGTGAGTGTGTTTCATGATGCCTCCGACTCCGACAGCGGTGCGCTGCTACGTTCTCCGCCTCCGCAGCGGCTCCGCATCAGGATTCCCCGGCCCGAAATGCTTCAGGATGACCAGCGGATCGGTGTCGCTCTTGTTCTCGACGCGGACGCCCGACACCGCGGCGTCGACGGTGACGAACAATTCGTCTTCCGTCATCTCTCCATATCGAATCATCGTCGGCGCCGACACGCCGAGCGTTTCGAAGGTCCCGTGCCCCTGCACGACAATGAGTCCGTACGCGGCCGCGTCTTTGATGGACGCGGAGCGCTTCGGCAGAACGGTGAGCTCCTTCGCCGAGTAATACCCGGTTCCGTAGCACACCCACTGTTCGCGATACCCGGCGTCCTCGGTTTCGGCGAACGGCCGTACGGGACATGGAAAGACGCGATTCGATTTCGCGAACTCCGGGTTCACGTTCGCGTCCCAATCGAGCATGTCGACGAGGTAGTCGAGATCGTGATGGTGTTCTTTCGGCACGTCCTTCGTCAGCAGCTCCCACGGAACGATCCGGCCATCGACTTCCGACTGGAACATGGCGAAGACGTCGCTGTTGACCTGCGGTTCGTAGGTGACGAGCGATCCCGGTGCGTGCAGGATGCGCGGGTTGATCTGCCAGCCGGTTCCGGGCTCGAGCCTGAACGCGCGCGACAGGTTGAGGATGCCGTTGTCGCCGCGCTTCCAGTTGTCGAGACACCGCCGCACGTCGGCTTTCGTCGTGCCGGGCTCGAGACCCATGAACGTGTGCGGGAAGGCGTTGAAGATCTGATTGTATTGCGGCGGAAAGTAGTACGCCTCCGGCTTTCCACGGCGCCCGACCAGCTTCGCCTGCTCCTCGCTCTGGTGCATGTGATGCGGAATGGGACCGAGGTTATCGAAGAACTTGCACAGCAGATTCCATCCGCCGTCACGCGCCATCGTCGCCGCGCCGATGAGCAGGTCGCCTGCGGCCGCAACGGCGTCTTTCAGCAGGAAGCGATTGCCGTTCGCGCGCACGTAGCTCAGACCTTCGTCGGCCGGCGTTCCGGGACCGTTGTCGGCATTCGTCGTCGACGAAAACCACCGCTCGTTGATGCCGCCGCGATGGCCGCCGAGCGCGTACCAGTCGTCGGGATGAAGCCGCAGGCGGCGGCCGGGAATCATGAAGGTGCGCGGCACCCAGGCGGGCTCGAGGCGCAGCATCCCCGCGCCGGCGTCAATCGCATCCTGAACGGTGCGCCGGTTCACGATCAGTGCTCCATCGGGATGCCGAAGCAGTAGAGCGTGTTGTCGTAGGTCGTGAAGTAGACGCGGCCGTTCGCGATCGACAGCTCGCCGTTGTGCGTGAACGATGTGACCTGATTTCCGCTCGACCACAGCTCCTTGCCGCTGGTCGCGTCGAGCGCGTACAAGACGGCCGGCGCCGACTTCTGCGCGCGCGCGTCCGCCTGGTACAAACCGCCTTCCCTGTCGTTGGCCTGACGCACCCATTCGCCGGTCGCGAGTGCGAAGACGACGCCGTTGGCGATGGCGGGCGCGGCCGGAGTGAGCAGGTTGCGCGACGTCCATGCGTTGGTGAGCACTGTCTTGCCGTTCTTCTCTTCGACCTTGAACGCGGCGATCGTTCCGACGTTCGTCTCGCCGTTCGAGATCGGGAATTTGGCGTTCGGATGCTTCGGGCCCCAGACCGGCGCCAGCACCCAGCGCGTGCCGGCCGAGTCTTCCCACGACGCGAGGCTGCCCCACGTGCCCGCGCCGGCGAAGTCGACTTCTTCGTTCGAAATCAGATCGGAGCGATAGAGCGGCGTGCGATGATCCGCGCCGCCGAGCGAGGCGCTGTCGAGCATGAAGAAGCGCCCTTCCTTCCCCGAACCGACGATCAGGTCGCGTCCCTTGTACGGAACGACGACCGGCGTCACGTTCATGTCGAGATCGCGTTTGAAGAGCCATTCGGCATTCGACGGCGTGTACCAATCCTTCAGCTTCAGCTCTTTCGGCGTCAGCGCGACGACCGAGTTCGCGTATCGGTTCGTCGCCGGGTCGTACTGTCCGTCGCCGGTCTCGGCGTAGACCGTACCGTCCGATCCGATCGCAGGTCCGGCCGTTCCCCACAATCCGCCGCTTCCCGATCGCCAGTAGCGAACCGTGTGGCCCGGGTCGTTGAGATCGAGCGAGTAGACGCTGTTCGGATTTCCGCCGCAGCCCTGCCCGGTGATCGTGTAGATGACGTTGTCGACGTACGCGAGGCTGTACGGCTTGCCGTTGGGCGGAAGGAACTTCAGCGGCGACATGAGATCGTCGCCGGTGTTGATGTTCACCGCGTGCAGATCGCCGTCGCCGGAGAGCACGTAGATCGGACGGATCGCGAAGGGTCCTCCCCCGCCGCGCTGTGGAGCGGGCGCAGCAGGCGCGGCGCCGCGGGCGGCCGGCGGCGGCGGTCCGCCGGGGCCGCGGCCGCGCGCCGGCGGCGGCTGAAGGACCGGCCACGCCGTCAGGCCGCCCGGACACAGAAACGAAGCCTGTTCGGTTTCGGGGATCTCGGCGTGCCAGTCGAAATGCTTCTGCCAGAGCAGCTTGCCCAAATCGGCGTCGACGGCGAACAGATCGTTGTTGGCGCCGGCGACGAACGCGATCTCCTTGAAGCCGCGATCGGTGATCGACCGTTCGACGATCAGCGGCCCATACAGCGAATAGACCGACCGCTGCTTGGTCTCGAGCCTGATCTTCCACAGCAGCTTCAGATCCTTGAGCGTGTCTTTCGAGATCTTCGTTTCGTTCCGCTGCCAGCCGTCGCGCTGATTGCTGCCGCTGTGCGTCACCCAGTCGGCGCCGCCGAGTGGCGCCACGACGAGGCACGCGACCAACACCGTCCATCCCAGCAGTCTTCGCATCGCAGGGGTCCTCAGTGCGAAAGAGCCGACTGTTGTTCGCTTCGTTGCCGAGACCATACTGCGCCCATGGATACCCTTCAAGCGCCAGAAGGGCGGGACGAGCGGGTTTCGCAGAAGGAGATGACGGTCGGGACGCAAAAAGATGCGTAATTGGCTGAGAAGCAATGATTTTTGCGCCGTCGGCGCCGAGCCGTCGGCCGCGTCGCGCCAGGAGGCGCCGGCACGCGCGAGTTTCGCGATGCAAAACAGCGCGCGCGTCGACGACCGATCAGAAGACGAAGCGATCCCTGCGCGCGTCGACGGTCGCCGGGTCGAGCCCCGGGACTTTCTTGAGATCGTCGATCGCCGTGAAGGAGCCGTGCTCGTCGCGGTACTTCACGATCGCCTCCGCCGTCGCTGCGCTGACGTCGAGCGTGCTCGCCAGCTGCTTCGCGTCGCCCTTGTTGACCGGAATCAGCGAGTAGTTCTTGTCGAGGTACTCGAGGATCTGGTTCCATTCCTCGTCGGTGCCCTGCGCGCCGTTTGCCGCCATCTCGTCGAGCGTCTTCGTCCACTCGTCGCGCGTCTTGAGCTGACCGACCGCGCTTTCCGGCCCGTGGCAGTCGCTGCACACCTTCAACAACGCCGCTTTGCCGGGACCGTCGGGAAAGGTCGGATTCTTCGCCGGCGGCGTCTGCGCGGAGATCATGCACGTCAGCAGCGCGGCGCCGCAGACAGCAGCACTCGCACGCGGAAACCACGCGGGCCTGAAAGGCCCGCGCCACAAGATCATCATGTCGCGATGATAACGCAGACAAGATCCATAATGACGCCCGTGACGCCCACCCACACCTATCGCGGCCGCCGCGCCGCAACGATCGAAGACGAAGCGATTCGTGTCACTGTGCTCGCCGAAGGTGGACATATCGCCGAGGTGCTCGACAAGGAAACCGCCGTCAACCCGCTGTGGACGCCGCCGTGGCGGTCGATCGAACCGTCGACGTTCGACGCGGCCGTCCATGGCAGGACGTACGGCACCGGGAGCGACGCGAAACTGCTCGCCGGGATCATGGGCCACAATCTGTGTCTCGACATTTTCGGTGGGCCGTCGAACGACGAGGCGGCGGCCGGGCTGACTGCGCATGGAGAAGGGTCGGTGGCGGAGTACGAGATCGTCGAATCGCCCGGCGCGCTCGTGATGCGCGCGATGCTGCCGCTCGCGCGGCTCCGCTTCGAGCGGCGGATCGAGTTGCGCGCACGCGACATCCGCGTTCACGAACGCGTCGAATCGCTGTGCGCCTTCGATCGGCCCATCGGGTGGACCCAGCACGTCACGCTCGGGCCGCCCTTCCTCGAGAAGGGCCGCACGGAGTTCCGCGCGTCCGCCACGCGCTCGCACGTCTTCGAATCGGAGTCCGGCGTGGCCGATTACCTGCGCCGCGGCGCGCAGTTCGATTGGCCGAACGCTCCGCGATCGGACGGCGGCGTCGCCGATCTCAGCTGCTTCACCAGCGCACCGAAATCGAGCGCGTACACGGCGCATTTGATGGACTCGAAGGCCGACGCATTCTTCCTCGCCTTCTCGCCTGCGCTCGGTCTCGTCTTCGGTTACGTCTGGAACCCGCGCGACTTCCCGTGGATGGGAATCTGGGAAGAGAACTGCAGCCGCGCGAGATCGCCGTGGAACGGCGAGACGGTCGCGCGCGGAATGGAGTTCGGCGTGTCGCCGTTTCCGGAAACGCGGCGGGCGATGGTCGATCGCGGCCGCATGTTCGACACGCCGACGTTCCGCTGGCTGCCCGCGAACGGACGCCTCGAGACGGACTACTCGATCGTTCTCCGTCGTGCTGACAGAATTCCCTATCCTCTGGACGGGGGACCCGCCCGATGAAGACATCTCATTCCGAACGGATCGCGCGGGCGCTCGACACGTTCCGCATCGAGCTCCCCTCCTGGGGCTTCTCGAACACCGGCACGCGCTTCGGGAAGTACCTGCAGCCGGCCGCAGCGCTGACGATCGACGAGAAGTTTTCAGACGCCCGGCAGGTCCACCAGCTCACCGGCGCGTGCCCGACGCTCGCACTCCACGTGCTCTGGGATCTTCCGAGCGGCATCGGCGACGTCGATCGCATCGCGTCGCTGGCGGCAAGCCGCCAGGTCGAGCCTGGATCGATCAATCCGAATCTGTTCGAGGATCAGGCCTACAAATTCGGATCGTTCGGCAACCCGGACGAGCGCGTGCGCGCGCGCGCCCTGGAGCACGCGCGCGACAGCGTCGCCATCGCGCGGCGCCTGCGCAGCCGCGACGTCGTCCTCTGGTTCGCCGACGGTTCGAACTACCCCGGAACCGCGAACATTCGACAGCGTAAGCGGTGGTTCGAAGAGAATCTCGCCGTCCTCCATTCGGATCTGCAGGGCGGGGAGCGCCTGCTCGTCGAGTACAAGCCGTTCGAGCCGGCCTTCTATCACACGGACATTGCCGATTGGGGCATGGCGCTCGCGTTTGCGCGAGCGGCCGGACCGCGCGCCCGCGTGCTCGTCGACACCGGACACCATTACCAGTCGCAGAACATCGAGCAGATCGTCTCGTGGCTCCTGTCGGAGGGCATGCTCGGCGGCTTTCACTTCAACGATCGGCGGTACGCCGACGACGACCTGACGCTCGGATCGATCGACCCCTATCAGGTGTTCCGGATCTTCCACGAGATCCTGTTCTTCGAGTGGGAGTCGGGGCGGCGCGCCGACATCGCCTACATGATCGATCAGAGCCACAACCTCAAAGGGAAGATCGAGGCGATGATCCAGACCGTCGGGTACGCCCAGGAGCTGTACGCGAAAGCCGCGCTCGTCGACTACGAAGCGCTCGCATCGGCCCAGGCCGGCTGCCGGCTGGTCGAAGCCGAATCGGTGCTGCGCGACGCGTTCGCGAC
>Ga0209474_10000013_pt1 | contig 205088 bp, 192 predicted proteins | sample GraSoiAngelo_145_FD_185902 | JGI IMG/M metagenome (GOLD analysis project Ga0209474, IMG submission 185902) | Grasslands soil microbial communities from the Angelo Coastal Reserve, California, USA - 14_1009_05_20cm (SPAdes) (version 2) | ecosystem: Environmental > Terrestrial > Soil >... | reverse complement strand
CCCTGGTCGGTCTTGCTGTGATGTTCGTGGTCTTCGGCTTCTGGAGACAGCATCGGCCGCCGCCTCCCGCCGCAGTCGAAGCGCTGAACCGAGCGAAGGCCGTCGCCGACAAGGATTCGCTCGCCGCGCTCGCGGAGGCGGAATCCCAGGCGACCGCCGCGATCGAGGCCGCCCCGCGCGGGTATCCCGCCGCGTACGCCGAGCTGGCCGTGATCGACGTGGCCTGGGCGGACGCGCTCGACGACGAGGCATACTTCTCGACCGAGCGCGCGGAACGGGCCGGCCGGGCCGGCGACGATCGCACGAGGCTCGACGCGGACGGAAAGGCCTCTGCCTTCCAGGATCAGGCGAAGGGTCGACTGCGTCCGGCCTTCGAGGCCGCGGTGGCCGGGAACCGGCTCGATCCCAAGTCGCCGGACGCGGCGCTCGCGCTCGCCGACTATTACCGGGCCGCGCGCTCGCGCACCAACATGAACCTCGAGCTCAAGCGGGCGGCCAACCTGGGCGCCGACCCCGCCTCCATCGCCTTCGTGCAAGGCGCGGATCTGCTCGGCCAGGAAGACGGCTTCCCCCAGGCGGTGGAGAAGCTGGAAGCGGCGGTGAAGGGCGCGCCCGACAGCGCGCGCTTACGCTTCCGCCTGTCGATGGCTTATGTGAAGGCGCAGCGGACGTCGGACGCGCAGAACGCGCTGCAGGAGACCTTGCGGCTATCCCCGGCGCACGAACGGGCCAAGCTCGCCCTCGAAGCGCTTGCAGGCCGGGCCGAAACGCGAGACGGGAAGAAACGATGACCACCGACAAGCCGAGCACCCTCGAAGAAGAGTACTTCGTCCGCGAGGACGCGGAGCGCATCCGCAAGCTGCATTACGACGAGCTCAGGCGGATGGCGCAGTCCGAGCGCGAAGCGTTGCGCGCGCTGCACAAGGGACGCTGCGCCGAGTGCGGCGCCCAGCTCGTTCCCGAGCTGGTCGGCGAGGTGAAGATCCAGCATTGCCCGAACTGCGGCGGCACCTTCCTCGACAAGCGGGCCTGGCAGTACCTCCAGAGCCACGCCGAGCCGCACTCGGTCATGAACGCCATCCTCAACTGGTTCAAGTCGGCCAACAAACCATAGAGTCCCGATGTCGATCGATCGCGGCACCGTCCGGCATGTGGCGCGTCTCGCGCGTCTCGCCCTCTCTCCCGAGGAAGAGGAGAAGACGGTGCGCGAGCTCGGGCGGGTGCTCGACTACATCGAGCGCCTCTCTGGCGTGGACGTGAGCGCCGTCGAGCCGCTCACCTTCGCGGGCGACGCCGCCGAGGCGAAGGAATCGATGCGCCCCGACGAGCCGCGACCCTCCCTGCCCCGCGAAGAAGTGCTGGAACAGGCGCCGGAGCACGACGGCAGCACCTACCTCGTGCCGAGGATCATCGAGTGAGCGCGCCTCTCCTCCCCCTGTCGGCGCTCTGTCGCGCCTTCGAGCGCCGGGAGGCGAAGCCGAGCGAGGCGCTGGAAGCTTCCTTGCGCCGCATCGCCCGGACCGACGGGAAGGTCCACGCCTTCCTCCGTCTGACCGAGGAAGAAGCGCGCAGCGCGGCGCGGGAGTCGGACGAGCGCCGGGCGCGGAACGCACCGCTCTCGGCGCTCGACGGCGTACCGATCGCGATCAAGGACCTGTTCTGTCAGCGAGGCGTCGAGACGACGGCCGGCTCGCGCATCCTCGCCGGATACGTTCCGCCCTACGACGCCACGGTGGTGCGCAAGCTGCGGGAAGGCGGTGCGGTGCTGGTCGGGAAGCTGAACATGGACGAGTTCGCGATGGGCTCGTCCACCGAGAACAGCGCTTTCGGACCGACGCGCAATCCGTGGGATCTCTCGCGCACGCCGGGCGGATCGTCGGGAGGCTCGGCCGCGGCGGTGGCGGCGAAGATGGTCCCCGGAACGCTGGGCACCGACACCGGAGGGTCGATCCGCCAGCCGGCCGCGCTGGTCGGGTGCGTGGGGCTGAAGCCGACGTACGGCCGGGTCTCGCGCTACGGCGTGGTCGCCTTTTCCTCCTCGCTCGATCAGGTGGGACCCTTCGCCGAGGACGTGCGCGGGGCGGCGCTCTTGCTCCAGGCGATCGCGGGGCGCGACGAGAATGACCAGACTTCCAGCTCCAGGCCGGTCCCCGATTATGCGACGGCGCTGGAGGGCGGCGCGCGAGGTCTCCGGATCGGAATCCCCGCCGAGTATTTCGGGGAAGGGCTCGACCCGGAGGTCGAAGCCTCGGTGCGCTCCGCGATGGACGCCCTCGGCCGCGAGGGCGCGACGCTCGTTCCCATCTCGCTCCCCAACTCGCCGCACGCGATCGCGACCTACTACATCGTCGCAACCGCGGAGGCCTCGTCGAACCTCGCCCGGTACGACGGCATCCGCTACGGCCACAGGGCGCAAGGGCCGCGCTCGCTGATCGAGCTCTACGAGCGGACCCGGGCCGAGGGATTCGGCGCCGAGGTGAAGCGACGAATCCTGCTCGGGACCTACGCGCTCAGCGCCGGCTATTACGACGCGTACTACCTGCGGAGTCAAAAGATTCGCACCCTCATCCGCCGCGATTTCGAGCAGGTCTTCGCGGCGGGAATCGACGCGGTGGCGAGCCCCACGAGTCCCACGCCAGCCTTCAAGCTGGGCGAGAAGATCGACGATCCGCTGGCGATGTACCTGAACGACATCTACACGGTCCCCGCGAACCTCGCGGGGCTACCGGGAATCTCGATTCCTTGCGGGTTCTCCAAGGCCGGCCTGCCCATCGGGCTACAGCTCATCGGACGGCCATTCGAGGAAGCGGCGCTGCTCCGCATCGCCCGCGCCGCCGAGCGCGCGGTGGGCGTTCCCGCGCGGGAGCTTCCACTATGAAGAGAGCGCTCCTCTGCGCCGTTTCGCTCGCCTTCGCGTGTGCCCACGCGGCGCCCCCCGCGCGATGGAACCAGCAGCAGTACCTGCTCGGGGAGATACCCGCGACGGACACCACGACCCAACGACCGGTTTACGCGATGGTGCGCGGAGGCGGTGCGGTCATTTTTCCGTCGAGCCCGCAGCCACGGGTCGGCGCCGCCATGACCGGCGACGATCAGGTCTCCTTCGCGGCCCTCCGCAATGGATCGCAGTACGGCGATGCCTTCGCGGCGGGCAAGGCGGAGGTCCTCTGGAACGCGCTGAGCGACGATGCGCGGCAGAAGCGCAAGGACCTCGAGAGCCTGCGCAAGCTCGTCGAGTCCACTCTTGCCCAGCTCGGGACAGAGACGCGGGTGCGCGGGGAATACGTCGTCTCGACGCCTCGCGGCATCTCCTACCTGCGGGACGCCGAGTACACCAACGCACCGAAGGGAATCGTGCTCGAGCTTCCGTTCGCGGAGGGCAGTAGCACGAAGCTTGCTGGCCTCGCGGTCTACCGAGCCGAAACGCGCCCGATCGCCGTGGAGATCGGTGGGGAGCCCGCGAATGCCGCCCGCTGACTGGGAGCCGGTCATCGGCCTCGAGGTGCACGCGCAGCTCCTCACCAGGAGCAAGATCTTCTGCGGCTGCTCGACGGCCTTCGGCGCGCCGGCGAATACCCAGGTCTGCCCCGTTTGCCTCGGCCTTCCGGGAGCGCTTCCCGCGCTCAATCGCGGCGCGGTGACGATGGCGATCCGGGCGGGGAAGGCATTCGGCTGCAAGATCGCCGAGCGCAGCATCTTTGCGCGGAAGAACTACTTCTACCCGGACCTCCCCAAGGGCTATCAGATCTCGCAGTTCGAGCTGCCCATCTGCGACGGCGGCGCGATCCCCGTGCCGCAGGCCGACGGATCGATCCGCAAGGTCGGCCTCACCCGCATCCACCTCGAGGAAGACGCGGGCAAGAACGTCCACGCCCAGAACGGATCGCACGTCGACCTCAACCGCTCGGGCGTGCCGCTCATCGAGATCGTCGGGAACCCGGAGCTGCGCTCCGCCGAGGATGCGAGCGAGTACCTCAAGGCGTTGCGGCTCGCCCTCATCTACCTCGGGGTGAACGACGGAAACATGGAGGAGGGCTCGTTCCGCTGCGACGCGAATGTCAGCGTGCGCAAGCGCGGCGCTACCAGCCTCGGCACCCGCGTCGAGCTGAAGAACATCAACTCCTTCCGCTTCGTCCGCCAGGCGATCGAGTTCGAGATCGAGCGGCAGGTCGCGCTGCTCGAGAGCGGCGGGAAGGTTTCGCAGGAGACCCGCCTCTTCGACCACGAAAAGGGCGAGACGCGACCGATGCGATCGAAGGAGGAAGCGAACGACTACCGCTACTTCCCCGAGCCCGACCTGCCGCCGCTGGTCGTTTCCCGCGAGTGGCTGGACAGCGTGCAGACCCCGAAGCTTCCCCACCAGCAGATGGCGGAGCTGTCGGCAGCGGGCGTCTCGACGGCCGACGCGCGGACCATCACGGCAGATCCGCGGCTGGTCGATCTCCACGGGCGGATCGCCGCCGCGGCGGGGAAGGAGGGCGCGCGCCGGGCGGCGCATGTGGTGGTCGGAGAGATAGCGCGGGCGGTGAACGAAGGGGCGCTCGATCTCGGTGCGCCGAAGTTCCGGCCCGAGCAGATCGCCGAGGTGTTCCGCCTCCAGGACGAAGGAACGCTCTCCTCCACCGCGGCGAGGGAAGTGATCTCCGAGGTCATCCAGACCGGCAGGGCGCCGGCGCAGGTCGTCGCGGAGAAGGGCCTTTCCCAGGTCTCGGACGAAGGCGCCCTCGAGTCGGTGGTCCTCGCCGTCCTGGAGAAGAACCCGGCTGAGGTCGAGCGCTACAAAGGCGGGAAGAAGAACCTCCTCGGATTCTTCGTCGGTCAGGCGATGAAGGAGCTGAAGGGCAAGGGAAACCCCGGCGTGCTGAACGCGCTCTTCAAGAAGCGGCTCGAGTAACTTATTGGCTGCCTTTTTCGCATCCTGTCTGGCCGTCTCGCTCATCCTCGACGCCCTCGCCATCTTCTCGCAGGACCGGACCCGCTGGCGGTACCGGACGCTGCTCGTCGTGGTCCTCATCCTCGTCTGGGTACTGTTCGGCCTGCTCCTCCTGCAGATCGTCGACCGGACCTCCAGCGTGGTGTCCTCCGCGAAGGTGTGGGCGCCCGAGCGGCTTCCCGCCACCGGGCGCGACGCCGCAATCCTGCTCGCCTCCTTCGGCGGACCGGCGGCGCTCGCGACCGTGCTCGGCGTCTGGGCGCTACGGGCCTCCCGGCGCAAGCGGCCGTCGCGTCCCGGGCGCCTCGAGCGGTGGCCATGAAGATCGAGCACGTCGAGGGACCCGGCGAGGCGCTCGCGCAGGTGCGGGAGCTATTTCTCGAGTACGCGGGTTCGCTCGGGTTCTCGCTCTGCTTCCAGGGATTCGACGAGGAGCTTCGCGATCTGCCCGGGATGTACGCGCCGCCTTCGGGCCTCTTGCTGCTCGCCACCGAGGACGGCGCGCCCGCCGGTTGCGTCGGTATCCACGCTCTGGAGGACGGCGCGGCGGAGATGAAGCGTCTCTATGTTCGCCCCGCTTTTCGCGGCCGCAGCCTGGGAAGGACCCTCGCGATCCGCGCCTGCGAGGAGGCGCGGTCGTGTGGTTACCGGACCATCCGCCTCGACACCATTGCCGGGACGATGGACAGCGCGATTGCGCTCTACCGATCCCTCGGCTTTCGCGAGATCCCGCCCTACCGCAAGAACCCGATCCCGGGCGCGCTCTATCTGGAGGCGCCGCTGTGGTGAAGACCCTCGAGTTCAAGGACGGCGCGCTTCACCTGCTCGACCAGCGGCTCTTGCCAGGTCAGGTGACGTACGCGGTGGCGAGGACCTCGTCCGAGACGGCGGCCGCCATCCGGGCGATGGCCGTTCGCGGCGCGCCGGCGATCGGCTGCGCCGCGGCCTATGGCGCCGCGCTCGCCGCAAAGGAGGCGGTCGCGGCATCCGATCCCGACGCCACTTTCGAGCAGGCCGTGCGCGAGTTGCGGGAAGCCCGGCCGACCGCGGTGAACCTCCGCTGGGCGCTCGAGCGGCTCTCGGCGAAGCGGACCGATCTCCTGCGGCAGGGAGCGACCCACGACGCCATCGCGCAGGCTCTCTTGCAGGAAGCGGATGCCGTGACGCAGGAGGATCTCGAGGCCTGCCGCGCCATCGGACGCTTCGGCAAGGATCTGGTGCCGGAGGGTCGTGGAATCCTCACCCACTGCAACGCGGGTGGCCTCGCGACCGCGGGCTACGGGACCGCCCTGGGCGTCGTTCGCGCCGCCCTCGCTGCGGGAAAGTCGTGCGCCGTCTACGCGGACGAGACGCGACCCTGGCTCCAGGGGGCGCGCCTCACGGCCTGGGAACTGCTGCAGGACGGGATCCCCGTGACCCTCCTCCCCGATGTGGCGGCAGCCTCGCTCCTCGCCAGCGGGAAGATCGGTTGCGTGGTGGTGGGCGCCGATCGCATCGCCCGGAACGGCGACACCGCGAACAAGGTCGGAACCTATCCGCTCGCCCTCGCGGCGCAGGCGGCCTCGGTGCCCTTCTTCGTCGCGGCGCCGATCAGCACCGTCGACCTCCGCGCCCGCGACGCACGGGACATCCCCATCGAGGAACGCTCCGCCGATGAGGTGACCCATCTCGCGGGAACCCGTATCGCCGCAGAGGGCGCCTCGGTGTTCAATCCCGCCTTCGACGTCACGCCCGCGCGGCTCATCGCCGCCATCGTCACCGAGCGCGGCGTCGCCCGACCGCCCTACGAGGAAGCGCTCTCGCGCCTCGTTCTGGAGAGCGGACGCGCTCCTTGACAGTGCGCGCCATCGCTGGCTAGATCCCGCGTCCTTTTTCGAGCTACGGGCGGATCCGTCTGCCCGCGGGCCGAATCGCGGCGCTGGGAAGGCCAGCCCGACGGGAAGCAAGGGAGCTTCGATGTACGCAGTCGTCCGCACCGGCGGCAAGCAGTACCGCGTCCAGGAAGGCGATCTCCTCAAGGTCGAGAAGCTCGACGGAGACGTCGGGGCGAAGCTCGCCCTCGAGGTCCTGCTCGTCGGCGAGGGCGACGCGGTCAAGGTCGGCGCCCCGCTGGTCGAGGGCGCCAAGGTCGAGGCCGAGGTCATTTCCCACGGCAAGCACCCCAAGGTCTGGCACTTCCGGACCCAGGAAGAAGGCTGGGACCGCATCCGCGGCCACCGGCAGCCCTATACCGAGCTGAGGATCACGGCGGTCTCCGGCTAGCAAGCGGAGGAGCGGGCTTCGCCCGCGACGGGCGGAGGCCGCAGGCCGGAGCACTGGAGGCACATGGCACACAAAAAAGGTCAGGGCAGTAGCCGGAACGGCCGCGACTCTCCTGGCCAGCACCGCGGCGTGAAGATCTACGGTGGCGAGCGCGTCGTCGCCGGCAACATCCTCGTCCGCCAGGTCGGCACCAGGGTCCATCCGGGCCGCAACGTCGGGATGGGCCGCGACTTCACGCTCTTTGCCCTCGTCGAGGGCCAGGTGAAGTACCAGAAGCGGGCCGGCGACCGCACCTACGTGCACGTCGTGCCCGCGGGGAAGTCGCAGACGGCGCAGGCCTGAACAGGCTCGAGAGTTTCGAGTCGGGAACTCTCTCCATGCAGTTCATCGACGAAGCAGAGATCCACGTCAAAGCGGGCGACGGCGGCCGCGGTGCCGTCGCCTTCCGGCGGGAGAAGTACGCTCCGCGCGGCGGCCCTTCCGGCGGAGACGGCGGAAATGGCGGCGACGTGGTCCTGGAAACGGACGGCCGGCTCACCACGCTGCTCGACTTCCGCTTCAAGCGCGAACACCAGGCGCGCAACGGCGAGCCCGGCCGCGGGCGCGATCAGAACGGCCACGCCGCGAAGGAGCTTCTCCTCAAGGTTCCACCCGGCACCCTGGTGAAGGACGCTGCCACGGGCGAGGTGGTCGCCGACCTTCGCGACGATGGCATCCGCTACGTCCTCGCCAAAGGCGGGCGGGGCGGCCTCGGCAACATGAACTTCGCCACTCCCACGCTCCAGGCGCCGCGCTTCGCGCAGCCGGGAACAGAGGGCGAAGAGAAACGCGTCCGGCTGGAGTTGCGCCTGCTCGCCGACGTCGGGATGGTGGGTTTCCCCAACGCAGGCAAGAGCACGTTGGTCGCGCGCCTCTCGCGTGCCCGGCCCAAGATCGCCGACTATCCCTTCACCACGCTCGTGCCTCACCTCGGAGTCGTGCAGTACAAGGACAACCGCAGCTTCGTGCTCAGCGACCTGCCCGGGCTGATCGAGGGAGCGCACCAGGGAGCGGGCCTCGGCCATCGCTTCCTCAAGCACATGCAGCGCTGCCGGGCGATGATCCATCTGGTGGACGCCTCGCAGGACCGGGACCTCGTCGCGGATTTCGAGGCGATCCGGCGCGAGCTGTTGCTCTTCGACAACGCGCTCGGCCGCAAGGAGCAAGTGGTCGCGGCGAACAAGATCGACGTGCCCGAGGCGCGCGAGCGGGCGGAGGCCTTCAAGAAGAAGCTCGCGCGCAAGAAGATCCGCGTGCACCTCATCTCCGGAGCGACGGGCGAAGGCACCTCCGAGCTTCTCGACGCCGTGGTTCGCGCTCTCGACGCGGCGGAAGCGCCGCAGCCGTTCGAGAAGGACCTCGCTCCCGGGCCTGACGTCGCGGAGCCGCGCCGGAAACGCCTCGACGACGAGCGCGAGCGCGACAGCGCCGAGAAGGCGCAGCGCCGGGCGGGGCGGGGCAAGCGATGAAGCGGCACCGCCCGGTACGCGCCTGGATCGGAAAGCCGCACACGGACCCGGCGGAGCTGTGCGGACCTCGCGGGCTGGTCGAGGAAGTGCTCTCAGGCGAGCCGGAGGAGCCGGAGGCCGCCGGCGACGACGCGTTCTTCGCTTCGCTCATGACCCCCGAGCGCCTCGCCCGTATCGACGCGGTCATCGAGGCTCGTCTGCAGAGCGTCACCGCGATCCTCGACCGCCTGGTCGACCCGCACAACGTCGCCGCCATCCTGCGCACTGGCGAAGGCATGGGACTCTGCGCCGTCCACGTCGTACCGGGCGCCGATCGCGACGCCTTCGCCCACCGCAAAGTCACGCAGGACGCGCACAAGTGGATCGACGTCGTGCACCACGATTCTGGAGCCAGCGCCGCACGCTTTCTTGCCGCTCGCGGATTCGCCGTATTCGCGGGACACCTCGAACGTGGCGCGCGGCCCCCGGCGGACCTTCCCGTCGATCGCCCCGTCGCCCTCCTCTTCGGGCACGAACACGAAGGGCCCTCGCGAGAGACGCTGGATTCGTGCGACGGCACCTTCCGCATCCCCATGGCCGGCTTCACGCAGAGCTTCAACGTCTCGGTCGCGGCAGGGATCGCGCTCTCGCAGATCTGCGCCGCGCGCCGCGCGTTCTTGAAGAAGCCGGGCGATCTCGACGTCCCACGGAAGCAGGCGTTCCGGTCGCGCTACCTGCGCCTCGGGGCGAAGCTCGCCCGCCGCCTCCCTGCGCATTCGAAGGTGCCATGACCAACCGTTTTCTCCCCCTCGCTCTGCTCCTGGCGCTGCCGGCCTTCGCGGAGGGGACGCCGCGTCCGACTCCCGCGCCGGACGCCAAGGCGAAGGCCGCGGCGCTCCGCGTGCAGCGCTTCTACGAGCACGCCAAGAACTTCTCGGCGCACTTCGCGCAGACCTCCACCTATCCGACCTTCGGCAACGTCAAGCAGGCGAGCGGCAAGGTCTACCTCGCCAAACCCGATCGCCTGCGCTGGGAGTACGACGACGGGCGCCTCATCGTCCTCGACGGCAAGGCGCTGTGGAACTGGAACGCCGAGGACAAGGAAGCCACCGTGCATCGCGGCTTCGGCGTCTCCCAGGTGCCTGCGGAGTTCGCCTTCCTCTTCGGGAAGGGAACGCTCCTCGATCGGTTCGCGGTGCGCGAGATGCCTGCCGTGCAGGGCCTGCCCGAGGGCGAGACCCTCGAGCTCGTCCCCCGCAAGCCGTCCGGGGACGTGCAGAAGCTCGTTCTCGTCTCGGGCCCCGACGGGCAAGTGAAGGCGAGCGTCGTTACCAACTCGCAAGGCGACGTGAACCAGCTCGTCTTCAGCGAGGTGAAGGTCGATGGTCCGCTGCCCGACTCGCTCTTCCGCTTCGAGCCCCCGGCGGGAGCGCACGTCAGCGAGCTGAAGTAAGAAGGAGGAACCATGCATCGGCCCTTGCTCGCGCTGGTCGCCTCGGTGGCGCTTGCCTCCTGCGCGCAGTCGCGCAAGGTGGTGGTCGACGGGCAGGAGATGACGCTCGACGACGCCGCTTCCCGCGCCTTCTCGGCGGCACAGGGAGCTTTCGACGCAGGCCGCTTCGAAGAGGCCGCGCGCGGATTCGCCTCCCTCGTCGAGCAGTATCCGGACAGCGCTTACGCGGACCAGGCGCGCTTGCAGCGCGGCCGGGCGCTCGCGAAGCTCGGCAAGCTCGACGAGGCGCAGAAGGCGTTCAAGGACATCGTCGAGGGACCCAAGGACAGCCGGTTCCGCAAGCAAGCGGCGCTCGAATTGGCGCAGATCCAGGCGCAGCAGGGGAAGAAAGAAGAAGCCGCCCAGTCGATGCGCACCGCGGTCGAGCAGATGAGCGAGGCGGAGAAGCGCGAGAGCGCGCAGAAGATCGCGGAGGCATACTCGAGCGCCGGCGCCGAGGGCGAGGCGGCGGCCTTCGCGGCCCGCGCGCTCGAGGCGGCGACCACGCCGGAGGATCGGGCGGCGCGCCTCGCCGACTACGAGCGCGCCCTCCAGGCGATGCCCGGTCCTGGCCTTGCGCGGCTGGTGGCGGATCTCGATCGCAAGAGCCCCGCCTGGCCTCCGGCGGCGCTGACCCTGGCCCGCATCCAGCTCCACGCCGGCGACCGCTCCCACGCCGACGATCTGGCGAGGCAGATCCTTTCCGAGGTGAACACCGGACCCGTCGCCGAAGGCGCGCAGTCCGTTCAACTCGCCATCTCCTCGTCGGCGAACGTGAAGCCGACCCTGATCGGGATCGCGCTGCCCTTGACCGGCGATTTCAAGGCCTTCAGCGACCAGATCCTCAACGCGCTCGCCCTCGCCATCGACCTGCAGAACCGGAGCGGCGTGCAGGTCTCGGTCAAGGACACCCGCGGCGAGCCGGACGGAGCGGCGCAGGCGGTCGACGACCTGGCGAAGGACGGCGCCATCGTCATCCTCGGACCGATCGGGCTCACCGAGGGCTCGGCGGCCGCGGTGCGCGCGCAGCAGATCGGGATCCCCATCGTTTCGCTCTCGGCGACCGAGGGCATCACCCAGATCGGCGAGTACGTCTTCCGCGACATGCTGACGAAGAGCGCGGGAGCCAGGGCGGTCGCGCAGTACGCGCAGAAGAAGCTCAACGCGCACTCCTTCGGGATCATCGCCCCCGATTCGTCGTACGGCGACGAGGTCACCCGCGCCTTCTGGGACGCCATCGACGAGGGCGGCGCCGAGGTGCGCGCCTACGAGCACTATCCGCAGCGGACGACCACCTTCAAGCCGTACGTCTCACGCATGGTGGGGCGCTCGCAGCAGGACCTCGACGAGCGCAAGGAGTTCATGGAGGAGTCGCAGAAGATCATCGAATCGATTCAGGACCCGTACAGGCGCCGCAAGGAGATCGCACGCCTGAAGAGCCAGAGCGCGCCCGTCGTCGACTTCGATGCGCTCTTCATTCCCGATTCCGCCCGGACCGTGCGGCTCATCGCGCCGGCCGTGGCCGCCGAGGACGTGGTCACGAGCGGCTGCGACCAGCGCGAGCTGGAGATCTTCAAGAAGACGACCAAGCGCGAGGACGTACACACCGTGCAGCTCCTCGGGACCAGCCTCTGGAACAACCCGGAGCTGGTCGACGAGCGGATGGGTGCCGCCCGCTACGTGCAGTGCGCCGTCTTCGCGGACGGGTTCTTCGCCGACAGCCAGCGGCCGGCGACCCGCAAGTTCGTGGACGACTTCGACGGGGCCTACCATCGCCGGCCCGGCTTTCTCGAAGCCCATGCCTGGGACGCCGCGATGATCGTGCGGCGCATCCTCGACGGGGAACGCCCCCAGACGCGCGAGGCGATGCGCAACGCACTCGCCTCGATGAAGAAGCCCTTCGAAGGGGCGACGGGCGATACCGTCTTCGGCAAGGACCGCGAGGCGCAGAAGCAGCTGTTCTGGTTGTGGATCAACCGCGGCACCATCCAGGAGTTCGATCCGGAAGGGACGCCGCCGGTACCCGCGGCGGTGCCGCAACCACCGCCCGCCCCCGCCACCTCCCCTGCGGCGCCGGCGCAGCCGCAGCCCGGCAAGTGAAGGTGGCCGCTTGAGCGAGACTCCGTTCACGGAAGAGCCGGCTCTGCCAGCGACGGGCGGAGGCCAACTGCCGCAGCATCCGGTCGACTCCGGCGTCCTTCCCGGAACGCTGGGCGGGCTGCGGCCGCCCGCGATCAACATTGCGCTTTTCGCTCTCACCGCCGCCTCGGCATTCCTCGCCGGCGCCTTCCTCGGCGACACGCAGCTCCCGCCGCCGACCGGGCCGGAAGAGGTGCGCCATGGGCTGGCATTTTCCGCGGCCCTCATCGCCATCCTGCTCGCCCACGAGATGGGGCACTTCGTCCTCGCTCGAAAGCACGGCGTCGACGCCACCTGGCCCTTCTTCATCCCGGCGCCCATCCTCTCGCTCATCGGCACGCTCGGCGCGGTCATCCGCCTCCGCAGCCTGCCCAGGACCCGCCGCGCGCTCATCGACATCGGCGCCGCCGGTCCGATCGCGGGGTTCCTCGTCACGCTGCCCATCCTCTACGTAGGGCTGCGCCTCTCGACGCCGGTGCCTCTCGAGCCGACGCCGGTCCACTGGACGCTGTTCGATGCAGCGGTAACCCTCCTGCGCGACGGACAGTTCCTCTCCTCCCGCAACGACCTCGATCTCGGCCATCCCCTCGCCATGCTCGCCCTGCAGAAGCTCGCCGGCGACGCGCCCGTGGGAATGACGCTGGCGCTCCATCCGGTGGCCATCGCGGGATGGTTCGGCCTCCTCCTCACCGCCTTGAATTTGCTCCCCCTCGGACAGCTCGACGGCGGCCACTGCCTCTACGCCGTCTCTCCCCTGTTGCACCGCCTGCTCGGGGCGCCGCTAGCGGCGCTGCTCTTCGTCCTCGGCCTCATCACGCCCTTCACTGGATGGAGCCTGTGGGGCCTCCTCATGGGCCTCTTCCTCTCGCACCATCCGCCGCTGCAGGAGCCGGAAGAGGAGCTCTCGCGGGGCCGCAAATGGGTCGCCGCCGCGAGCCTCGCTCTCTTCGTGTGCTGCTTCGTCCCCGTGCCCGTGGCCCTGCTCCGGGCGTAGAAGAGCGACGTGCCGAATCCACCTCTCGCCGATCTGCTCGGCCCCGGGGGAGCCCTGGCCCGCGCCCTTCCCAGCTACGAGCCGCGCGCCTCGCAGCTCCAGATGGCGGAGGCGGTCTCGTCGGCGCTCGCGCAGGGCCGGGCGCTCGCCGTAGAAGCCGGCACCGGCACGGGGAAGACCCTCGCCTATCTGGTTCCGGCGGCACGGAGCGGGCTGAAGGTCATCGTCTCGACGGCGACCAAGACCCTGCAGGAGCAGCTCGCCGACAAGGACGTGCCCCTCTTGCGCGCCCTGGGGATCGAGGCCCGCTTCGCCTTCCTCAAGGGACGGCAGAACTACCTGTGCCTCTTGCGCAAGGAGCAGTTCGACAAGGCGCCCACCTTCGAGCGCCGCGACGAGGCGCCGCTCTACGGGAAGCTCGACGAGTGGGCCCAGCGCACCGCGACCGGGGATCGAGCCGAGCTCGCGGATCTGCCGGAAGGGTTCTCCGCGTTCCGCGAGGTGTTCTCCACGGCGGAGACTTGCACCGGGCAGAAGTGCCCCCACTACGACGACTGCTTCGTCTTCAAGATGCGCAAGGTCGCCTCGGAAGCGGACGTGGTGGTGGTGAACCACCACCTGTTCTTCGCCGATCTCGCGCTCCGCACCTCGAGCGCGGGCGATGCCGGCGCCGCCGTCTTGCCCCGCTACGACGCGGTCATCTTCGACGAGGCCCACGCCGTCGAGGAGGTGGCGACGGAGAACTTCGGCGTTCAACTGGGAAGCTTCCGGGTCGGCGAGCTGGGCCGCGACGCGGCGCGGGTGCTCGCCGGCCGTGCGGAGCTCTCCGCCGCGCGCGATCTGGCTGCGCGACTCGGAACGGTGGGCCGCGCTTTCTTCGAGGCGGCCTCGCGGTGCAGGCCCGCGGCGAAAGGCAGACCGTGGGGCGGCGAGCGGAGCGCAGGCGAAAGCGACCGCTGGCCGATCCCGCCCGGTTCCCTCGATCCCGCCGAGCCCGAGCGCGAAGCGCTCATCGAGGTGCTGCGCGCCCTCGCCGCGCAGATTTCCGGCAGTGCAGACGAGGAAGTGAACCTGCTCGAGCGGCGCTGCAGCACGCTCGCAGCGGAGCTTTCGCTCTTCGGCCGCCGCAGCGCGGGCGCGCTGCGCTCGGACATCGAATACGACGAAGGAGAGGCTCCGCCGCAAGAGCGAACCGACGTGGTGCTGTGGGGCGAGTCGCGCCTCGGCCACCTCTTCCTGCACGCCTCCCCGCTCGACGTCGCGAGCATCCTGCAAGACCGCCTCTACGACCGCATCGGTCCCGTGGTCTTCACCTCGGCGACCCTGGCGGTGGACGGTTCCCTCGATTTCTTCGCGCGGCGGGTCGGACTCGCCGACGCGGAGGGACCGCTCTTCCCGCTCGATGTGAAAGTGCTGCCTTCGCCCTTCGACTACCGGCAGAACGCCGCGCTCTACGTACCGCGTACGATGCCCGATCCGCTCGAGGACGGGTTCGCCGAGGCAGTGGCGGATGAGCTGCGCGCGCTCCTCACCGTCACCTCGGGCCGCGCCTTCGTTCTTTTCACCAGCCTGCGCAACATGCGTAAGGTCCACGACCTGCTCGCTCCAGAGCTTCCCTGGCAAGTGCTGCTGCAAGGCGAGCGTCCCAAGGCACAGCTCCTCCGAAGCTTCCGGGAGAAACCGAGCGTACTCTTCGCATCGCAGAGCTTCTGGGAGGGCGTGGACGTTCCCGGCGAAGCCTTGAGCCTGGTGGTCATCGACAAGCTGCCCTTCGCCTCCCCCCAGGAGCCACTTGTTCAGGCGCGCATCGAGCGGCTTCGCTCGCAGGGCGAGGATCCCTTCGATGCCTTCCAGGTCCCCCAAGCGGCACTGGCGCTCAAACAGGGGTTCGGACGCCTCATCCGCCATGCGCAAGACCGCGGGATCGTCGCGGTCCTCGACTCCAGACTTTCCCGCAGGGCCTACGGAAAGCGTCTCCTCCAGTCGCTGCCGCCGGCCCGATTGCTGCGTAGCGTCGAGGAAGCGCGCGCCTTCTTCTCCGCACCTCACCCTACAGCGGCCATGTAGGTCCGGTTGATTTCAGCGTTCTGCGGGCGATGGAGCTTGGCGGAAGCCCCTCTTCGCGAGAAACTAGCGATGCGGCGTGGGGCCGAGCCAGAAGAGGGTGGGTACCGGACCGGTTCCGGCATCACGCGAATCTTCGGCAAGCTCTACACCGCAAGCAGTTCCTCCTGGAATCGCACGGTGCGGTTCCGGGAAACGAAAGGTTGATCCAGGTGCAGTTCAACACGGCCCAGCGAGAGCTGACGCTCAAGATCGTCTACTACGGTCCCGGACTGTCCGGGAAGACGACGAATCTGCGCGCGCTCTACCAGCGCATCGTGCCCAGCCTGCGCGGGCACCTGATGACGCTCGACACCGCGGACGACCGCACCCTTTTCTTTGATACGCTTCCACTCGTCTTCCGCTCCGGGAATCTCAAGGTGAAGCTCAAGCTCTTCACCGTCCCGGGCCAGGTGATGCACAACTCGACGCGCCGGATCGTGCTCCAAGGCGCGGACGCCATCGCCTTCGTCGCCGACAGCCAGCCGGCGAAGCGGCAGGAGAACTACAAGTACTGGATGAACATGGTGGAAAATCTCAAGATGAACGGGCTCTCCATCGAGGCGCTGCCTCACGTCGTCCAGTGGAACAAGAAGGATCTCGGCGACGGCGCCACCGCCGACGCAGTGGCGAAGATGCGCGCCGAGAACAAGCAGCCCGTGTTCGAAGCGGTCGCGGTGCGCGGCGAAGGTGTGGTCGAGACCTTTCTCGCCCTCGTCGACCTCACCTTCGAGCAAATCGACCGGACGTATCTGCTCTCCAGCAAGGTCGGGCTCGACCGGAACCTTTTCATCGAGGAAGTACGGCGCTGTCTCGTCGATCCCCCTAGGATCCAGGACATCCTGCCGCCGCGAGGACCGGGCGGGCAGGGCGGCGCCGGCGGGAACCTCGGCGGTTCGGGGATCCTGGGCGGCCCGGGAGAAACGATGCCGGGCGGTTCCGGAGCAGCGGCAGCAGCGGCAGCGGCGGACGGAAAGATGGCAGGCGGAGCCTAGGATCGTGGCGGAAAGCATCCTGCAAAAGAAGCTCGTCCTCGGCGAGCTGCTCGATCTGCCGACCTTCACCCAGGTCTGCAAGACCTTCGTGGACCTCTACAAGATCGGCCTCAAGATCTTCGACGCCCAGGGGACCAAGCTCGTCGACATCAAGACGGCCTCCGGCGACTTCTGCGCCTACATGTTCACCGGCCCGACGGGCCGCAGGCTCTGCACCGAGACGGTCACGCACATCAAGGTGCGCCCGCTCGAGGAGCCGCAGGTCGCGGTGCGCAACTGCTTCAGCGGTCTGCGGTATCTCATGCTGCCCATCCTCTACGAAGGGGACATGCTCGGGCGCATCATCTTCGGGCCCTTCCTGCCCGAGGACGTGGGCGATCTCGGCCAGGACCTCAAGTCGCTCGAAGGCGAGTTCGATCTGGGCAAGGCCCGGGAGCTCATCGGCCGCATCCGCAAGGCGCCGGAGGGGACGGTCCGCAAGGTCCTCGACCACTTCGCGCGGCTCGTCGACGTGCTCGTCTTCACCTCGCACCGCTCGCTCATCACCTCGCAGCTCCACATCGAGAGCGTGACCGAGAGCTATCGGGAGGTGCAGGAGAAGAACAAGCGCCTCTCCGAGGCGCTGGAGCGCCTTCAAGAATTGTCGCGCCTGAAGTCCAACTTCCTCGCCACCGTCTCGCACGAATTGCGTACGCCGCTCACCAGCGTGATCGGCTACAGCGAGATGCTCCTCGCGGGCCTCGCCGGCGATCTGAACGACGAGCAGAAGGACTATCTCAAGACCATCCTCGACAAGGGCGAGTCGCTCTTGCGGCTCATCTCGTCGATCCTCGACCTCTCGCGCATCGAGGCGCGCGGCGTGCAGCTGCAGCGCACCTCCATCGACGTGAACGACATCCTCCAGTCGGCGGTCGAGTCGGTCCTGCCGCAGAGCTTCAAGAAGAAGCTGACGCTCTCGACGGAAGTCTCGCCCACGGTGCAGCGGGTGGTGGTGGACGGCGACAAGCTCCGCCAGTGCGTCATCAACCTGCTCTCCAACTCGGTGAAGTTCACCGCTGCGGGCGGCCGGATCTCGGTGCGCGCCATGCCGGCCGATCGCGGGCCGCAGAGCGCCGGTCCCTTCGTCAGCGGCGGGTACTTCCAGATTTCCGTCGAGGACAACGGCATCGGCATCCCGCGCGACGTCCAGACGAAGGTGTTCGATACCTTCTTCCAGGCGGACTCCTCCGCCTCGCGCGAGTACGGCGGCGCCGGCCTCGGCCTCTCCATCGTCAAGAGCTACGTCGAGGCGCACGGCGGCAACGTCTCGGTGCGCAGCGACCCCGGCAAGGGCTCGATCTTCACCATGGTCCTGCCCATCGAGCCGCCCGGAACGCCGCTCGAGTCGTCGCCGCTGCTGGCGATGCCGATCCGCAGCGTCCAGTAGCTTCCTCTGGTAAAGCGCGTTCCATGCGCGCCTCCGAGCTCGATCTCATCGACGCGTTCCTTGCCCCTTTCGGGCTCGACCGGTCGAGCGCTTCCGCACCTTCCATCCTGAGCGGACCCGGCGACGACTGCGCGGTGGTGCGTCCTTCGCGGGGCCTGTCGCTCGTGGTGAAGACCGATGCCGTGGTCGAAGGCGTGCATTTCTCGATGCCGCCGTTCACGCCGGAAGACGTGGGGCACAAGGCCCTCGCCGTGAATCTCTCCGACCTGGCCGCCGCGGGAGCGCGTCCGCGCTGGTTCGTCTGTGCGCTCGGCGTGCCGAAATCGGCCTCCGCCGCGAAGACGGCAGCGCGGATGGGGCGCGGAATGGCCCGGCTCGCGCAAATCCACGGGTGCGCTCTCGTCGGCGGCAACGTGACGCGGGCTCCCGGCTGGACGCTCACGCTTTGCGTGTTCGGCGAGGCGAAACGAGCGCGAGGAAGGACCGGTGCGCGTCCGGGCGATGCGCTCGTCGTGGCCGGAACGCTCGGCGCGGCGGCGAAGGGTCTCGCGGATCTGCGCAGAGGCTCGCGCACCGCGGCGGCGCGGGCGCAACTCCGGCCCGAGCCGCGCCTTGCGGATGGCCTCGCTGCAGGCTTGCTGCCCTCGGCGTCGATCGACGTGAGCGACGGGCTCCTGCGCGACCTCGGTCACCTGTGCGCATCGAGCGCGTGCGGCGCCGAGGTCGAGGTCGACGCGCTCCCCGTCGCGCAAGGCGCCTCGCTCGACGACGCGCTCTCCGGCGGCGAAGACTACGCGCTGCTCTTTGCAGTGCCTCGGAACCGGGAACCCCGGCTCCTCGCGCGCCTTCCCTCGGCGCGCCGGATCGGCCGGTTCACCGAGGGCCGCGGCATCCGCCTCCTCCAGGCGGGCCGCCCCCGCCGTCTGCCTCGCCGGCTGGGATTCGACCATCTTGCGTAACCCCCTACCGTGTCTTGACTTGACCCGTTCCGGGCCCTACTCCCACGGCTCCCCGTGGAGACGATCGCCCATCCAAACCTCATCCAGAAGCATCGTTCGAACCCCGCCGCGCTCGCCGAGCTGCTCGACGCCGTCCGCGGCGGGGCCCGGAAGGTGCGCGCTCGCGGGCTGGTGGGCGCGTCCCGGGGCCATGCCCTCTGGCAGCTGACGCGGGAGCTGAAAGTACCTCTCGTCTGCGTCGTTCCCACCGAGGACTCGGCCGAGGCGCTAGAGAAGGACCTGCGCTTCTTCGCCCCCGAGACGACCGGCGCCGCCATCGTCCGGCTTCCGGGCGACGAGGTGCTGCCCTACGAAGGGCTGACACCCGATCCCGGCGTCGCCATGGCGCGAATCGCCGGTCTCTTCCATCTCCACCTCGGCGACGCGCGCATCGTCATCGCCTCCGTCCGCGGTCTGGCCCGCAGGGTCCTGCCCCGCGAAGCGCTCGACCAGCGAAGCCTGCAGCTCGCCACCGGGGCCACCCAGGATCGGGACGAGCTGGCGAACAAGCTCACGGCTGCCGGCTATGCCAAGGTCCCTCTCGTCGAAGATCCGGGTACCTTCGCGGTGCGCGGCGGCATCTTCGACGTCTGGTCGCCGCTCGACGACGGACCGGTCCGCATAGAATTCTTTGGCGACGACATCGAAAGCCTGCGCCGTTTCGATCCCCAGACGCAGCGGTCGATCGCGGACCTCACCGAGATCTCGCTCTGTCCCGCTCGCGAGATCGTTCTCGACGACGCGGGCCGCAAGGCCGCCATCGCCACGGTGCGCGCCGCCGCCGACGCGGTCGAGACGCCCACCCGCCAGCTGCGCGAGCTGATCGACGAACTGCAGACCCGCTCACAGGACGACGCGCTGTTCGCGGCCGGCCTCTCCGCCATCCTTCCGGGCTTCTTTCCGGGCGGCCTGAAGCCGGTGACCGACTACCTGCCGCAGGGTGCGGTCTGGGTGCTCGACGATGCCCTCGAGCTGGAACGGCAATGGGGCGATCTCTGGACCGAGCTGGAATCCACCTTCGCCGGGTCCCGGGCCAAGGGAGAGCTCGCGCTGCCCCCGGAGCAGCACTACCTCCGGGAAGCCGACGCGCGGGGGTCGATCGAGTCGGCCCGCCTGGTGGAGCTGGGAGGCCTGCTCTTCGCGCAGGACGCCGCCTCGGGTGTACCGGAGATCGAGTTCGGCACCCGGCCGACGGCGGAGTTGCGAGCGGAGATCGCCGGGCATCACGGCGAGGACGGGGCCCTGGCGCCGCTCGTGCGCAGGCTCGCCGATCTCCGCGACCGGGGCATCGTCGCGGTGATCGCTTGCCACGGCTCAGCGCAGGCGGAGCGGACCCGGCGCCTCCTGCTCGACCGCCAGCTGATGGCGCACATCGTCCCGCACCTGCCCGAGCAGCCGGTGACGCTATGGAATCCCTCGACCCACGCGCATCTCGTCGTCGGCCAGGTGAGCGCGGGCTTCCTCGACGAGGGCGAGAGGATCGCCGTCTACTCCGACGAGGACGTGTTCGGTCCGCGCGCCCAGCCGCGCCGTTCGCCCAAGCGTCCGAAGACCTTTGGCGAGGACGCCGCCGACTTCAAGGACCTGAAGGAGGGCGATCTCGTCGTCCACGTCGAGCACGGAATCGCCCGCTACGACGGGCTCACGCGGCTCGACGTGCGCGGCTTCGCCGCCGACTTCATCCTGCTGCAGTTCGCCGGCAAGGACCGCCTCTACATGCCGGTCGGGCGGCTCCGGCAGATCCAGAAATACGTCGGCGGAGATCCGTCCAAGACCAAGCTCGACTCGCTCAAGAGCCAGACCTTCCAGAAGCGCAAGGCGAAGGTGAAGGAGGAGCTGCTCAAGATGGCGGCGGAGCTCCTCGACATCTACGCCTCGCGCGCCGCCCATCCCGGGTACGCCTTTTCCGCGCCGGACAGCATGTACCGGCAGTTCGAGACGGACTTCGAGTTCGAGGAGACTCCCGATCAGGCCAAGGCCATCGAGGACGTGCTCGCCGACATGCAGCAGCCGAAGCCGATGGACCGGCTGGTCTGCGGCGACGTCGGTTACGGCAAGACGGAAGTGGCGTTGCGGGCGGCATTCAAGGCGGTGGAAGACAAGAAGCAGGTCGCCGTGCTGGTGCCTACGACGGTCCTCGCGGCGCAGCACCATCGGACCTTTTCCAAGCGCTTCGCCGATTACCCGATCACGGTGGAGGTGGTGAGCCGCTTCCAGGGTCCGAAGGAGACGAAGGACATCCTCTCCCGCGCCCGGGAAGGGAAGGTCGACGTTCTCGTCGGCACCCACCGCCTCCTCTCGCAGGACGTCTCCTTCAAGGAGCTGGGGCTCGTGGTCGTCGACGAGGAGCAGCGATTCGGCGTCAAGCACAAGGAGCAGCTGAAGAAGCTGCGCAAGCTGGTCGACGTCCTGACTCTCACTGCAACTCCCATTCCCCGCACCCTGCACATGGCAATGATGGGAGTGCGCGACCTGTCGATCATCGGCACGCCCCCGGTGGACCGCCGCGCCATCCGTACCTTCGTTTCCAAGTTCGACGGCGCGACCATCAAGGAAGCCATCGAGCGCGAGCTGGGCCGCGGGGGCCAGGTCTTCTTCCTGCACAACCGGGTGCAGTCGATCGCAGGCGTCTACGACTACCTGCATAGGCTCGTGCCGGAGGCGAGGATCGCCGTCGCCCACGGGCAGATGCCGGAGGGAAAGCTCGAGAAGGTCATGACCGACTTCATCGATCGGAAGCACGACGTCCTGCTCTGTACCGCCATCATCGAGAGCGGACTGGACATCCCGACGGCGAACACCATCCTCGTCGACCGGGCCGATCACTTCGGGCTCTCGCAGCTCTATCAGATCCGCGGCCGCGTCGGCCGCTCGCGCGAGCGCGCTTATTGCTACCTGCTGGTCCCGGCGCGGCGGAAGATCACCCGCGACGCGCAGAAGCGGCTGCAAGTCTTGCAGCAGTTCACCGAGCTCGGCTCGGGCTTCCAGATCGCCTCTCACGACCTGGAGATTCGCGGCGCCGGAAATCTCCTCGGGCCCGACCAGAGCGGGACCATCGCCTCGGTCGGCTTCGACCTCTACGCACAGCTGATGGACGAGGCAGTGGCGGAGCTGAAAGGCGAGAAGCCGCGCGAGGAGTTCGAACCCGACGTGGAGCTGCCGGTCCCCGCGCTCATCCCCGAGGAGTACGTGCCCGACGTACAGCAGCGCCTCTTCTTCTACAAACGCCTCGCTTCGGCGAAGAACGACGACGAGCTGTACGAGGTGAAGGGAGAGCTGCGCGACACCTGCGGCGAAGCGCCGCCGGAGGTCGATGCCCTGGTAGAAGTGATGGGCTTCAAGAACGAGCTGCGGGCGATGCGTCTGCGCGGCCTGAAGAGCGGTCCCGGGCGGCTCGTCGTGCAGCTGGGCCCCGACGCGTTGCTGGACCCCGGGCGCCTTGCGACCTTGGTTGCGAAGGCGAAAGGGCGATACCGCCTCACCCCCGGAATGGAACTGGTGGAGTTGCAGCCGGGCGAGCAGGCGCCCGCGCCCCTGGAAGCGGCCCGAGCGCTCTTGCAAGAACTCCGCAAGTGCGCGGTAGATGGATGAAACGCGCAGCCTGCGCGGTTCTTGTGGTGGTCACTCGCCCACTCCACTTAGCCGAAGGACGCTTTCACAATGAAGATCAAGCTTTCCGCCCTTTTCCTCGCCGCCTTTGCCGTTGCCTCCATCGCCGGATGCAAGCGCGACGGCAAGCATGGCCCCGTCATCGCCAAGGTCGGCAACGATTCCATCACGGCCGAGGAGTTCAAGAAGCGCCTCGACGAGACGAGCCCCTTCCTGCGCGCCCGCTACAACACGATCGAGCGCAAGAAGGAGTTCCTCGAGAGCCTCATCCGCAACGAGCTGCTCGCCCAGGAAGCCGAGCGGCAGGGCCTCGACAAGTCGCCCGCCGTCCGCGAGCAGGTCAAGCGCGCGATGATCCAGGAGCTGATCAAGAAGCAGCTCGACGAAAAGCTTTCCGGCAACGACATCCCGGACAGCGAGCTGAAGGGCTACTACGACTCGCACATCGACGACTTCGTGAAACCCGAGCGCGCGCGCGTCTACCACATCCTCGTCGCCGCCAAGGACGCGAAGGACAAGGCGCAGGCGAAGAAGAAGGCCGAGGCGCTGCTCAAGGACATCAACGAGCGGACCCGGAAGGGCGAGGTCAACGCGTTCCAGGCCGTCGCCCAGAAGGACAGCCAGGACCCGACCTCGGCCCCGATGGGTGGCGACCTCCGGTTCGTCTCCAAGGACGAGCTCACCAAGTCATACTCGGCCGAGCTGGCGAACGCCGCTTTCGACCTGAAGAACCCGGGCGACGTCGCGGGTCCCATCGAAACGCCCGCCGGCGCCGAGCTCGTCAAGCTGCAGGTCAAGACTCCGACGGTGAACCGTTCCTTCGAGGAGTCCAAGGAAGGCATCCGCGGCCGCATGGCCCGCGAGCGCCGCAGCAAGGACTACGACGATTTCGTGAAGAAGCTGCGCGACAACGGCAACGTGTCGATCGACGAGGGCGAGCTCGCCAAGGTCGTTCCCAGCGAGCCGGCTTCCCCGAGCATGAGCGTCGTTCCGCGCGGCATGCCCAGCGCCGCTCCCGCCAGCGTGAAAATCGGCGGCAAGTAGTGACCGAGCTCCGAAGTTCGTCGCAGGACTTCGGAAGAGGCTTTCCATCAGGCGGCGGGCCGGGCGATGCCCGGTTCGCCGCCTTCGTTCGTTTCTTGCGCCCGTCCCTCTTTCCGCTCCTCCTTTGCGCCTTCGCGGCGTGCAACCGGAACAAGGCGGCGCCGCAGGCACCGGCGCCCGTCGCTGCCGTCGCCGACGGGACGTCGATTCCGGTCTCCGCGGTGCAGCGCGAGATCGATCGGCTGCGCCGGGGCGCCGGAACCGCCGTCGTCGACGGCCTCGAAACACCTCCCCAGATCGACGCCAAGGACGTGCCGCGCCTCGGGCGCGCGCTGCTCGACGGGCTGGTCGATCGCGCCCTGCTCGTCAGCCGCGCCAGGCTCGCGGGCATGACGGTGAGCGACGCGGAGGTGCAGCGGGCGATGGATGCGCTGGCGGAAACCGCCCGCGCGAGCGGCCAGACCCTCGCGGAGCGCCTCGCCAACGACGGACAGACCGCGGACGGCCTGGCCGACGAGACTCGCGATCGCCTCCTCGCCGAGAAATGGGTCGCGGAGCAGACGCGAGGAGAGCGGCCTTCCGCGGCCGAGGCGCGCGCCTACTTCGAGACCCACCGCTCCGAGTTCGACACGCCCGAGCAAGCGCACGCGCTGCAGATCCTGGTGACCACCGCCGAGGAGGCAAAGAGCCTGCTCGACCAGATCCGCAAGGGCGCCTCCTTCGAGGACCTGGCGAAGTCCCACGGCCGCTCGCCCGACGCGCGCAGGGGCGGAGATCTCGGTTGGTTCGCCCGCGGCACCATGCCCAAGGTATTCGACGAAGCCTGCTTCTCGCTCAAGCCCGGGCAGGTCTCGGGGGTAATGCAGTCGAGCTACGGGTACCATCTCTTCAAGCTCCTCGGGCGGCGCCCGGCAAAGAAGCGGAGCCTCGACGAGGTGCAGAAGGAGGTCATCCGCAAGGCTTTCTTGGAGAAGAAGGCCCAGGCGGAGCGCCAGCTCCTCGATCAGGTGCATAAGTCGTCGAAGGTGCAGATCAACGAGGCAGCGCTCCAGCTCTTGCGTTAGATTTCCGCTCCATGAAGAGGATCCTCATCCCGGTCGCGCTCCTGTGCGCCACCGCCGCGCGCGCGGAGATCAAGGAGCGCATCGCGGCCATCGTCAACGGACAGCCCATCACGCTCTCGGAAGTGGAGGAACGCGTCGGTCCCGAGCTGGCCCGCGTTCAACAGATCTCGGACGAGACGGCCAGGGCCCGCGACAAGTCGTCGCTGCTCCACCAGGGCCTCGAGCAGCTGATCGACGAGAAGCTCATCGAGAGCGAGGCGCATACCATCGGCGCCGACGTTTCCGAGGACGAGGTGCAGCGCGGTCTCGAGCAGCTGGCCCGGCAAAGCAGCATGGAGGTCCCCGAGTTCAAGGAGGCGCTCGAGCAGCAGGGGATTTCCTGGGAGACGGCGCGCGAGACCGTCCGCCGCCAGCAGCTGATGGGCCAGGTGCTGCGGTTCAAGATCAAGCCGCGCAAGATCACCGACGAGGAAGTGCAGACCGCCTATGCCGCGATCGCCAAGGACCCCGAGTACGAGGTGCGAGCCCGGCACATCTTCGTCGCCACGCCCGAGCGCGCGACGCCGGCCTCCGTCGCTGCCGCCCACAAGAAGGCGGAAGACGCGATGCGGCGGGTGAAGGCGGGCGAGACCTTCGCGCTCGTCGCCCGCGAGATGTCCGACGGTCCCACCGCGCGCGAGGGCGGCGATCTCGGCTATTTCAAGAAGGGCCTCATGCTTCCGGCCATCGAGCAGGCCGCCTTCTCGCTCAAGCCGGGTCAGATCTCGCCGCTCATCAAGACCTCGAGCGGGTACCACATCGTGCTGGTCGAGGACCGCCGCGCCATTCCTCCCAAGCCGCTCCCCGAGGTGAAGGAGGAGATCCGCAACCGCCTCGCCAACGAGTCGATCTTCAAGGAGCGAGAGAACTACGTCGCGTCCTTGCGGAAGACCGCGCAGATCGACGAGAAGCTGGAGACGCCCGGCCCGGTCTCCTCGCGCTAGCGCCGAGCGGTGTGCGACGCCTTCTCGGCGGAGCTCTCGTCGAAGATTCGATCGGCGCTGCGGCGAACCGTTTGCTTGGAGCGAGCGCTCAGGTCGCTCGCCTTTTCCAGATTGACCTTGAAGGACGCAAGCTCGAGCTGCGCGAGCGCGTACTCGGTGCTGTCCGTATCCACCCAGTGATCGACGATGCGCACCCCGGCATCGGAGGCGGCCAGCGCCTTGAGCGCGATCTGGAAGCGCTGCTTCTCGGCGGGATCGGATTCGGACGAGGGGTTGTCCTTCTGGACCGCGTCGAGGAACTCCTCGAGCGTCTTCTGGATCTCCCCGCGGGCTCGCGAGTCCACCATCTTGCGGCGGAAGGCCGCGTCGCGGACGCCGCTGACGATGCCGACGCCGTGGAAGCTCTTCCCGCTCTCGTCGGCGAACGCTCCCGTGCCGCCGTTCACCCAATCGGGACCGTTGGCGTGGAGGACGACGTTCGTCGTCTCGGGCTTCTTCTCGCTCTTGCACGAAGGGAGCGCCGCGGCGCCCGTCACCACCAGGATCGCGATGGTGGTCCTACTTCCCACTCGCTACCTCCGGCGCGGCTCCCGCGGCCGCGGCTCTGGGCGATTCCTCGCGCAGACGAGCGATGGCGTCCAGCTCCTGCAGCATCGCCTTGTCCTGCGAGAGGTCGTAGGCCTTGCGCACCGTCTGCGTGGCCTGTTCGTATTCGCCCGCGTACTCGTAGGAGAGCCCGAGATCCCAGTACGCCTTCGCGAGCTTCTTGCGATCCGGATCCGGATTCTTCTCCACCTGGGCGGCGGCGGCGCGGAACGAGTCCTGCGCCTTCTTCCACTCGCCGCGCTCGGCGAAGCCGATCCCGCTCTCCAGCTGCGGTAGATCGCCGTCCTTGCGGAAATCGGCGGTGACGAATTCCTGGTACGGAACGACCGCGCGGAGGAAGCGCTCGACCACGGCGGCGCGCGCCGATCGCGCGAGTTGCTGCTTGTCGATCGGCTGCGGGCGCCGCTCGGTCGCGCGGCTCGTGTCGCTGCGCCTTTCCTCGTAGGTCCTGGTGACGACCAGCCGGCCGGTCGAGCCGTCGACGATCCGGAACGTCGCCCGGACGGTCAGCTCGCCGAACAGTTTCTGGATGATGGTCGGAGCCCCGTCCTTTTCCTTGAGGCGGTCCTCGGAAAACTCCTCGCGGTAGCTCTCGTCGGCGTCCCCATAGATGAGGGCGGACGCGCCGAGGGCCTTCCCGAGCTTGGCCGCACGCGCCGGATCGGAGAGGTCCGCGACGGACAGCTGAAGCTCACCCAGGGCGGACGCGGTGCGACTCGGGCCGATGACCTGGAAGTGATTGGTCGCGACCAGCGCTTCCTCGAGGCCTTCGGTCAGAACGCGATCCGCCTTGCCGCGCAGCTCACCGACTGCCACCGACCGGTACGGCGTCATGTCGATCTCGCCGGGATGCATGACGGGCACGCGGATGGGCGCCGCCGTCGCACAGGCGCAGAAAAGCAAGGGAACTGCCGCGCTCAGCGCGCGTCGGACTGTGGAACGGGTCGGCATGGCGTCTTTTCCGGGGGATGTGGCCCCCTCCACGGCTAGCACCGCCCGTTCGGCGGGGTCAAGAAGCGCAAGTCCTGAGAACTACACGTTGAAGAGGAAGTGCATCACGTCGCCATCCTGCACCACGTACTCCTTGCCCTCTACGCGCAGCACGCCCTTGGCCCGGGCAGCGGCCTCCGACCCGTAGGCGAGGAGGTCGTCCCAGCGGATCACCTCCGCCTTGATGAATCCGCGCTCGAAATCGGTGTGGATGACCCCGGCCGCCTGCGGCGCACGGCTTCCCTTGCGGATGACCCAGGCGCGGCATTCGTCCTCTCCGGTCGTGAAATAGCTCTGCAAGCCGAGGAGATCGAAGCCCGCCCGCACCAGCTTGTCGAGGCCCGGTTCGGTGAGGCCGACCGAAGCGAGGAACTCCACGCGCTCATTCTTGTGGAGCTCCTGGATTTCCGCTTCCACCTTGCTGCAGATGGCAACGGCGCGGGCCCCCTCCGCATCGGCGAGCGCCTTCACCTTCGCTACCAGGGGATCCGTGTCGAGCCTCTCCAGCTGCGCCTCGTCCACGTTCGCCACGTAGAGGACGGGTTTGGCGGTGAGGAGGAACAACTCTTTCGCCCGAGGCTTCTCCTCCTCCGAGAGCCGCACGCCGCGGGCGGGCTGCCCCGCATCGAGCGCGGCCTTGAGCTTGTCGTAGACGGCGAGGTCGGCCTTGGCCTCCTCCCCCATCTTGCCCGCCGCCTTCGCGTCCTTGGCCCTCCGCTCCCGCTTCTTTTCGAGGGTCTCGAGATCCTTGAGCGCAAGCTCGGTCTCGACGACGTCGCGGTCGCGCTCCGGATCGACGTGCCCGTCGACGTGCACGACGTCAGGATCGGAGAAGCACCGCAGCACGTGGGCAATCGCGTCGACCTCGCGGATGTTGGCGAGGAACTGGTTCCCGAGGCCCTCGCCCTTGGAGGCTCCTTTGACGAGGCCGGCGATGTCCACGAACTCGAGAGCGGCGGGAGTGGTCTTCTTTGGCTCGTAGAGAGCGGCCAGGCGATCGAGCCGCTGGTCCGGGACCGGAACCACGCCGACGTTGGGATCCTTGGTGGCGAACGGGTAGTTGGCTGCCAGGACGCTCGCCCCGGAGAGCGCGTTGAAGAGCGTGCTCTTGCCCACGTTGGGCAGCCCGACGATTCCGATGGCGAGACCCATGGGCCCGCCGATCTACCACTACTTGCTGCCTGGCAACTTCGTCATCTCATCGGGGGGCCGGCTACGCCTGCCCCCGTACCCCCGCGGGCCGCCGCCGGGGACCCACGAGACCCGTCGTCGGCCCGCCCCCTACTTGCCGCCGGGAAGTTTCACGAAGCGCGTGACGACGAACATGAGCTCTTCGACGGTGAACGGTTTGGTGAGCGTGCCGGCGATGCCTTGGGCTTGCAGCGTGGTGGCGCGAGGCGGGATGGCGCTCATCACCACGATGGGGACGTCCCGGAGCCTCGGCTCTCCCTTGACGGAGGCGACGACCTCCCAGCCGTCCTTCGCCGGCATGAGCAAGTCGAGGAGGATGAGGGCCGGCTTGGTTCCCGAGCCATGCAGGACGGAAAGCGCCTTCTCCCCATGGGGTGTCCCGACCGGAGCGTACCCGCGCCTCCGGAGCTCGTCGCAGATGGAAAGACGCAAATCGTCCTGATCCTCGACGACGTGGATGACTGGCTTCATGGTGGCTCTGGCCGAGGTGTTGGTTGGGGCGGATGGATTCGAACCATCATAATGGGATTCAAAGTCCCATGTCCTGCCCTTAGACGACGCCCCAGCCGGGGCTCGCACCGTGCATGGGCACGCGGGCTCAGTCAAGCGGGCCTCGCCGACCGGTCATCTGACCGATGCCGCACGGTTTCGCAGGGGTCCACGATGGCTCGCGATGCGACGGGGCGAGAGCGGACAGGCAATCGTGGAGGCAGCCTTCGTGCTGCCGGCGATGATCTTCCTCATCCTCTGCGCCATCCAGCTGGCGCAGATCCAGCAGGCGCGGCTGCTCGCCGAGTACGCCGCCTTCAACGCCGCCCGGGCGGGGATCGTCCACAGCGGAGATCCGGACGTCATGCACGACGCGGCGCTGCTCTCCGTCCTGCCCTCGACCGGCCGGACCGACGACTTCACCAACCTCGGCGAAACGCTGGTCAAGCTCAAGCTGCGCGACAAGATCCTCTCCACCTTCGGCGCACCCGTGGTGCGGGTCTTCGTGCACGGGCCGAAGCGCGCCGACTTCGCCAAGTACGGGGCCCACCTCAACGGCCGCGAGATCGACTTCGACGACGTGCGCCCGGGGGCCACCGAGGCGACGCTGCTCGAGATCCAGGTCCGCTACCTCTACGAGATGCGCGTTCCGTTCGCGAACAAGCTCATCCAGACCATCTGGATGGCGACCCACACCGGAGCGGGCAGCCTGCGCGCGCTCGATGGCTGGACGGGATGGGACCTCACCTCGCCGCGAGCGCTCGTCCCGACGGGTCCCGACGCCGTCTCGCTCACGCGCGACCTGGCCGTGGCCGCGAAGTTCGACGACGGAACGCCAGAAGGCGTGAACCTCGGCTCGCTCGTCCTCCTCGGCTCGCAGGGCCGCTACTACTTTCCGGCCCAGGCCTTCTACACGATGCGGATGCAGTCCAACCCGTTCGTGAAATGGGCGCACCCATGATTGGCCTGCTCCATCGGCTGCGGAAGGACGAGGAAGGCCAGGCGCTGGTGCTCGGCGCCATCTTCGGCCTCATCCTCGCTCTCTGCGTGCTCTCGACCGTCGGCCTCGGCCGCGCGGTCTACGACAAGATGCAGTTGCAGACAGCCGCCGACGCCGCCGCGTATTCGCAGGCCGCCGTCGAAGCGCGGGTCCTCAACTTCACCGCCTACACCAACCGGGCGATGGTCGTGCATTACGCCTCGATCATGGCGGCGAGCGCCTTCCTCACCTGGGTGCACTTCCTCTGGTCGGCAATCAAGCCGCTCTGCGAGGTGCTCCAATTCGTCCCCTACGTCGGCGTGGTGGTCCGGATCATCCGGGAAGTGATGCAAGCGCTCATCGCGGTCCTGGACTGGGGCGTCGCGATCCTCACGCCCATCCTCGCCGCAGCGAACACCGTCCTGTGGGGGCTCCAGGAAGGGGCGTGGGCCGCCGTCGGCACCCCGCTCGTCGGCCGTCTTTCGACCATCGCGCCCGAAGCGCATTCGGGAGATACGGCGGAGAACCCCTACGAGCAGATCTGGCCCGCGCTCACGGCGACGGCGAATCTGGCCGTATTCGCGAAGACGCGCGGCCACGCGGCGCTCCTCCAGGACGTCGTCGACAGCGGGAAGATCCTGGTGAATGACAGGGACGCCGGAGTGCAGCTCGCGCGCGCGCACATGCTGGAGATCGCAAACTCCGCGCGCCAGCCCTGGGTGGCCTACGGAGACCGGTGGGAGGATCCGTCGATGGTCCCCTTCAACCGGCACGCCGACTTCGGGTTCGACTTCATCTGCCGCGTCGGCGTGCAGAACGTGGCGCGGACCGAGCTCGGCTCTCCGCCTCCCGGCACCCAGAACGGAAAGATGGGCCAGGTGTTCTCCGGCTCCCGCCTCCAGTTCAACCTCGACTGTCCACTCATCGGGAGCAACAAGGTCCGGATCTTCCAGCTCACCACCATGGACCAGGTCTTCCCGGCCTTGAAGCCCGGCAAGAATTACGAGTATCGCGTCTTCGACGAAGGCGGCCTGCTCGGAGACGCCCTCGGCGAAATCCTCGGAGGCGCGATCGGCGACGTGATGGACGAGTTGGCGAAAAGCACCGCGCCGAGTCCGGACCTCCGTCCCTTCTGGATCTCTCCCTACGTCTCCTTCGCGCCGAAGGCGCGATCGACGCCGGGCGGGATCGCTGGCGACCTGGGCAACTTCGCGCAGCCCGACGTGATCGTGGGGCTCGCCAAGCAAGGCCTCTCCATGAACCGGGACAACGGGGCGGACAAGACTTACTCGCGCACGTTCGCTTCGCAGATCGGCGGCCCCGGCAAAGCCGATCTCGGCCATGCCAAGGCCGACTGGCCGAAGGTCGCGAACCTCGACCTGCTCCACGAAGGCCTCAACGCCTTTGCCGCGGCGCAGGTCTACTACCACCGCCCCGGCGACTGGCGGGAGACGCCGAACTTCTTCAATCCGCTCTGGGGGGCGCGGCTCATGCCGATCACGGAGTCCAACGCCGCGAACCTGGTCCCGAAGCTCTTGGACAACTCCCTCGTCAAGCAGTTCCTCCTGCACTGATGCGCGCGCTTCGCGAAGAAGAGGGGTCGGCGCTGGTCGAGGCGGCCATCCTCATCCCCGTATTGATCCTCATCCTTTACTGGTCGAGCGCGTTCACCGACGTGCTGGTCCTGAAGATCAAGGCGAGCGAGGCGGCGCGGTACGCGCTCTTCGAAACCACCGTGTGGAAGAGGCCGGCGCAGATCGATCAGGAAGTGCGGACGCGATTCGCCGACCTGCGCTCGCCGGCCTCCGTCTCCCTCAAGAAGACCGGGCTCCTGCTCTACCCGAAGACGTCGGATCTCTCGTGGCAGACGAACATCGACACGACTTCGGAGGAGGTCCGGTTCGCGGGCGGCGCGAGGGATTCGAATCCAGGCGGCGCCATCGGGGGCTTCGTGCAGCAAGTGAGCGGCTTCCTCGCGAGCTCGCTCCAGACGGTGCTCAAGCAGGAGAAGTTCAACACCTTCGGGAAGGCGCAGGTGCGGGTGACGCTCGGCGGAAAGCGGCCGAACGACTCGATCATCCTCGGCGGAGGCGACCTCGTCGGAGCGCGTGGGCGCGGGCAGAACGATCTCGGCGCTCCGTCGGTACTCGCCACCCTCGCCTTCAGCGCGCCTCTCAAGTCGGCTCGTCCGATGCAAATCGTCTTCGATACCTGGAAGGCCTGGCCCAAGCCCGCCCAGTACACGCTGAACGGCGCGGACACGAACGTGGCGACGGATCCGCGCATGACTTATCCCGTGGTGGAGCGGCAGGTCGAAGCGCAGGTCGACAAGATCGCCTTCTTCGGACTGAAGAGCTTCGACTGGTTCCAGAAGCTGGACGATCTCGGCAACAGCGTAATGCATTCGTCGATCACCTCGACCGTCCTCGGCGGGGACCTCCCCGACTTCTTCTCGACCGCCCGGATGGACGACCCTTCGAGGCGAGGGCCCATCACCATCCTGCCGCAGGGTCCGCCCGACGCCTCCTTCGTGCCGAACCTCTGCGATCAGCCGAATGGGGGCACGGGTTCGTGCTCCGTGCAGCGGGTCGGAGACGTTCGCAGCGCGAGCAATTCGAGCCGCAAGACGCTCGAGGGCGATCACGCTTTCACGCCGGGCGAGGACGGCACTCGCTACACGGTGCCTTACAAGATCAACACCCGGTACTGGAGGCGCTCGGGAGGAGCCGACGCGGACGACTGGCAAAGTAGCTACACGCTAGCGTTGCCGAACCTGCTCGCGACGAACAACGCCTACGTCATCGCCTGGCAATGCCGCGGTCACTATTTCGCGGGTTCTCGTCAACCGGAGGAGGGGGACGTGCACAAGCGCTACCTCTCGTCGTGCCCGTGAAGGCGCTGCGGGCGATCCTTGCGGCAGCCGCGGCACTCGCGGTGCTGGCTCTCGGCGCCTGGGGCGGCGGAGCGTTCTCGGCGGCTCGCGCGGAAGCGGGCGGGCCTGCGCGCACGCACGTCGTGCAGGACTATCCGGGTCGCGCCGAAGGCGGGGAGATCCGGATCGGCGACTCGCTGATCGTAAACGGGCAGCCGATGCAGCTTTCCATCTTCTACACCTCGGATCCCGTCGAGCGGGTGGTCGAGTTCTATGCGGGTAGCTTCCGGGACAAGGGACTCGTTCCCATCGCGAAGTCGGAGGGACAGCTCGGGCACGTTTCCGTTCTCGACCCGAGCGATGGCCTGCAGCGCTTCATCACCGCGCTTCCTGCGCCCGGCGGCCAGACGATGGTGATGACCGGCGCCGTCGACCCTCGCAAGGCGCCCCAACTGGTCACCGCGGCGCGGCGGGCTCCTTTTCCCGTGCCGGAAGAGCACCGCGCCTACCTCGGCTATTCCTCCGACGATGCCGGAGCCAGGGCTGACGCGGGGCAGTTCGTCACCGCGCTCGCTCCGCAGCAGATCCGCGATTATTACCGGCGCGAGCTTCTTGGCCGCGGCTTCGACGAGCGCAAGGGCGGGTCCACGCCCGGTCTCTTGCAATTCGCGAAGAGCAACGGAGAGGCGGTGACGGTCGCGGTGCAGGCGCTCAGCGAACGCGAAGGGGCGGCCGTCTTCGTCAGCCAGACGCGAGGGGACGGGCGATGAAGAGTCTGCGCGCGCTCGCACATCTCCTTCGCGACGAGAGCGGCCAGGCGCTGACCGAGCAGGGCATCCTGCTCACCACTCTCCTGGGGATCGGCGCGGTTGGAGGCCTGTGGCTCGTGAAGGCGCACCCGGACATGCTCAAAGCCCTCGACATTGCGATGCGCAGTTACTTGTTCGTGCTCTCGCTGCCTTTTCCCTGACGGGGCTCGGGGATCGCGCTCTGGGCGCCTTCGTGCGAGAAGCTGACCAACTCGATCGTCTCCCGTGGGCCTCGGGCGCGGACGAGGCCCCAGAGCGGGACCTCGGCTGCGCGCCAGACGCGGGTCGTCTGGCCGCGGGCAGTGATGCGCACCTCGGACGCGTTGAAGCGCCCCGCGCCGGTCGAAATCGTCCGCTCCGCCCCGCGAACGGTGCGCGCGGCGGAGGACTTGGGGGCGTCGCGCGAGAGCTGCTCCTGCAAGTCCTGGAGCGGGATCTCGAGAGGCGCCTGGCCGGTGACGTACAGGACGGCTCGCTCGACGTTCGCCGGTACGACGGGACCGGATTTCAGGAGCACGCGGACCGCGAACGGCAGGCCGACGTCGCCGAAGGCGGCGACTTCCAGCCAGTGGCGGTCTCCCTCGACCTTGGGCGGCAACAGCGAGAATCGCATCCGCGCGGTGCGGCCGGGCGAGCGCAAGACGTATTCGGCCCAGGCGCCGACTTCCACGCGCAACGGGCCCAGCGCGGCGACGAGATCCGGCGAGTCGAGCGCGAAGAGGGGCAGGGGACGCGAGGGGTCGCGACCGGGGAGGAGCGCGCGGGCGGAAGGCGGCAGAGCGGCGCCCCCGATGCCGGCATCGGGTCCTCCAGGAGCCGCCGCAAGGACCGCGAGAACCAGGAGGAGCGGGCTTTGCCCGCGACGGGCGAAGGCCGCAGGCCGGAGCATACGGACGAAGCCGAGCACGGCGGAAGGGTACCGCGGAAGTGCGAAGATGGTCCCGTGGCGCGGGGAGGAGCGGGCTTTGCCCGCGACGGGCGGAGGCCGAAGGCCGGAGCATACGGAGGCGCCCTGCGATTTTTCTACCTCGCGATGTACGCGGCCTTCGCGGCGTGCGGCGCCGCGCTCCTCGCGAGACCCGCGCTGCGCTGGTTTCTGGGCCTCGGGTTCTTCAGTCCGGCGCTGCCCGCCAGCGGCTTCGCGGGCCTCGCCAGCGCCGCGCTCCTCTTCCTGCTCGTCGCGGCAACGCTGGCGATGGCGATTAAGCACGCCCTGGGCCACAAGCCGGGCCTCCCCGCCCATGCGGCCTTCCTGGGCCTCGTTGCCTGTGCCCTGGCTGTGCGCGCCGCGAGCGTACCGGCGCCTCCGGTGGATCCCGATCCCGCCTTGCGCGAGGCGCTGCGCGCCGCGGCCGGGGCTCTCGACGCTTCGTATGCGGTCGAGCACCGCTACGATCCGGGCGTGAATGCGCTGCAGGCGGCGCTCGACGCGCTCCCGCCCTCTCCCTTCCGCCATCGCGCGAATCGCCTGAGGTATTCGGCGCGACTCTTGCGGAACGCCACCGCCTCCCAGAACGATCCGCTCCCGGGAGACCTCCCAGCGACGGTCTACGTCGCCATCGAGCCGGGAGGGCAGGGCGCCTGGCTCTCCGCGACGACCTTGCGCAATGGCCGCGTCGACGTGCTACCCGCCGCGATCCAGGCGCGCTCCGGTACGCACTCGGAGCCAGGGGAGAGCCTGCTCCTCCCCCGCTATCCGGGAATGCGCTCGGCGCCGCGCTGAATCAGATATCCAGGTTGGTCGCGTCGAGGGCGTGCTTCTCGATGAACTCGCGCCGGGGCTCGACCGCGTCGCCCATCAGCGTCGTGAACATCTCCTCGGCCTCGGCCACGTCGTCCGCATGGACCTCGAGAAGGGTCCGGCGCGCGGGATCCATCGTCGTCGCCCAGAGCTGCTCGGCGTTCATCTCGCCGAGGCCCTTGTAGCGCTGGATCTCGAGGCCCTTCTGGGCGGCGCGCTTGATCATCCCGACCAGATCGAAGGGCGAGGCCGCGGTCTGCGGCGCTCCGCCATCCTTTGTCGAGACCTCGTATGGAGCGCGCCCGATTCCGGCGAAGGAGGCGCGCAGGGTCTTGAGCTCGGCCCAGTCGGGGCCGCTCAAGAAGACGTGGTCGAGGGCCGTCTCGCGGACGCCGCCGTTGTGGCCGAGCCGGACGACGATCTTCTGGCACCCGTGCTCGGGATCCTCGGCGATCGCCACCATCGCCGTCTCGTTCGGCTCCGCCGCCTTGAGGTTGGTCTCGACCTCGCCTCGCAGCGGCTCGAGCGCTGCCGGCTCCCGCAGCTTCGCCGCATCGAGTGAGGTGATGATGGCGGCATCGACCACGCGGCCATCGCGCCGCTTGTCGACGCGGCCGAGCAGCCTGCGATAGGCGAGCATCTTCTCGAGCAGGTCGCGCAGCTGCGCTCCCTGGATCGGCGCCTTCGCGTCCGCGCCGCGCACCGAAGCCCCTTCGATGCCGAGGTTCATGAGGTGCGCGTCGAGGGCCGCGTCGTCCTTCAAGTAGATCTCCTTCTTCCCCTTGGCGACGCGGTAGAGCGGCGGCTGCGCGATGTAGAGGTGGTGCCGGGTGGCGCCGTCTCCCATCTTGCGCGCGACCACGTCGTTCATCTGCCGGTAGAAGAAGGTCAAGAGCAGGGTGCGGATGTGGCTGCCGTCGACGTCGGCGTCCGTCATCAGGATGATCTTGTGGTAGCGCAGTTTGTCGATGCTGAACTCGTCGTGGATGCCGGTCCCGATGGCGGTGATCATCGTCGCGATCTCCACCGAGGAGAGCATCTTGTCGAAGCGGGCCTTCTCGACGTTCAAGATCTTGCCGCGCAAGGGAAGGATCGCCTGGTAGCGGCGGTCGCGCCCCTGCTTGGCGGAGCCGCCTGCAGAATCTCCTTCTACGATGTAGAGTTCGCAGAGCTTCGGATCGCGCTCCTGGCAGTCGGCCAGCTTCCCCGGCAATGACGCCGAATCGAGAGCTCCCTTGCGGCGCACCGTCTCGCGCGCCTTGCGGGCCGCAATGCGTGCCCGGGTCGCGTCGGCCACCTTGGCCATCACCCGCTTGGCGAGGCCGGGGTTCTCCTCCCACAGGGCGGAGAGCTTCTTCGCAACCATTTCCTCGACCAATCCCTTCGCTTCGGTGTTGACGAGCTTGCCCTTGAGGTTGCCCTCGAACTGCGCGCCGGGGATCTTCACCGACACGACCGCGGTCAGGCCCTCGCGGACGTCCTCTCCCGAGGGAGACTCCTTGATCTCCTTCCAGGAGTTCTTCTCCTCGCCATACTTCACTACCGTGCGGGTGAGGGCGCTCTTGAAGCCGATGAGGTGCGGGCCGCCATCGACGGTGTTGATGTTGTTCGCGAAGGAGAAGACCTTCTCGTCGAAGCCGTCGTTCCACTGCAGGGCGACGTACACTTCCGCGCCGTTCACTTCACCGCGGATGGAGATCGGTGGATCGAAGAGGACCGTCTTGTTCTTGTTCAAGAGCTCGACGTAGGCGACGATCCCGCCCTCGTACTTGAAGTCGTGTCCCTTGTCGGTGCGCTCGTCGCGCATGACGATGCGCAGCCCCGGATTGAGGAAGGCGAGCTCGCGCATCCGGTTGGAGAGGATGTCGAAGTTGAAGTCGATCGCCTCGAGCACGGTAGGATCCGGCTTGAAGGTGACTTTGGTGCCACGCAGCTTGGTCGAGCCGATCGAATGCACCTTGCCGGCGGGGACGCCGCGCTCGTAGCGCTGCTTGTAGATCAGCCCTTCGCGGTAGACCTCGACTTCCAGGTAATCGCTGAGCGCGTTGACGCAGGAGACGCCGACGCCGTGCAGGCCTCCGGAAACCTTGTACGAACCCTGGTCGAACTTCCCGCCGGCGTGGAGCTTCGTCATCACCACGTCGAGCGTGTCCATCGACTCGGTCGGGTGCGGCCCGACGGGGATGCCGCGCCCGTCGTCGGTGACGCTGAGCGACCCGTTGGCGTGGATGACGATCTCGATCGTCGAGGCGTGCCCGCCGAGCGCCTCGTCCACCGAGTTGTCGACGACCTCGTAGACCAGATGGTGCAGCCCCTCGGTACCGGTGCCGCGGATGTACATGTGGGGGCGCTTGCGGACCGCCTCGAGCCCCTCGAGAACCTTGATGCTGCCGGCCGAGTACTCGCTCGGAACGGACGCGGAGTTACCCTTGCCCCCCTGATCGGCGGGCCGCTTGTCCTGCGCTGTCTCCAACTTTCACCTCGGCGAGGACGCCTTACGAACCGTGTATCGAGAGCGTCTCGGGGACGGGGTGGAGTATCACGCGAAAATCCTGAGGGTCAAGGCGAAGATGAACGCGCAAGTCCTTAAGATCATTTAAAAATCAAGGTGCCGAAACGTGCTCGATCCGACCTTTCCAAACGCGTTGGAACATGGCCTGTGCGGCGGCCTGGGATACCAGCCTGGGATCGGTCGTCGTGAGTACGACCTGGCCGCCGATCGCGCCCAGATAAGTCATCAAGAAAGCGTTCCGCTCGGGGTCCAATTCGCTGGAAACGTCATCCAGGAGGAGCAATGGCGCCCTCCCCTGCGCCGCCCGCAAACCCTCGATTTCCGCGATCTTGAAGGCCAGGATGGCAGCGCGCGCCTGCCCCTGGCTCGCGAAGGTGCGGGCGGGCTGCTCGCCGAGCGATACGGCGAGGTCGTCGGCATGCGGGCCGACGCTCGTATAGCCCCGATCGCGATCGCGAGGCAGACGGCGGGCAAGGGCGCTCAAGAGGCGCGCCTCCAACTCGCCTTCCCCGCGAAGCGCCGCCTCGGCACCGAGCCCGTCCGATTCGCGGCCTGACGCCTGGTAGACGAGCGACAAGGAGGCATCCTCGCGGGTGATCTGGGCGAACGCACGCGCCGCCGGGCCCCGTAGCGCGTCGAGCAACCGTTCCCGCCGCAAACGGATGCGCGCACCAAACCGGGAGAGCGGCACGTCGAAGGCGTCGCGCAGATCGTCGCGTGCCCCTTCTCGCAAGAGTTGGTTCCTGGCTTTGAGCGCGCGCAGGTACTCGCGCGAATCGGCGAGGTGCACGGGCATCTGGTTCTGCACGGCTCGATCGAGAAGGCGCCTCCGCCCGTCCGGCGAGCCTTTGACGAGCCACAGATCGTCCGGCGTGAAGGCGACGACCGCGATCCCGCCGAAAAGCTCGTCCGGATCGCGCACCGCTTTCCCATCGAGGCGCGCCGACCGGCCGCCGTCGCGGACCGTCACCTCGATCTCGCGCTCGCCCGCGTCGACCGAGAGCGCTCCGCGCAGATGCGCCTCTTCTGCGTCGATGCGCACCAACTCGGCGAGCTTTTGCGCCCGCAAGGGGCGGAGCGTGCAGAGGAGGTAGCAAGCCTCGAGGAAGTTCGTCTTGCCCTGCCCGTTCGGTCCGAACAGCACCGTGGCGTGCGCGCCGAGCGCGACGCGCTGGGGCGCGAGGTTCCGGAAGTCGCGCGTCTCGACTTCGCGCAGGAGCAGCGCCCTACTCCTTCACGCAGAGATCGATCGGAACGCCGGCACCCTGGCTCCTGCATTGGTAGCGGCGCGGGCAACGCGGGGCCGGCTTTCTCTTCGCTTCCGCCCGTAGCTCAGCGGCAGTCGCTGGATGCGATTTCGCGCTCGCGGTTGCCACCCCTGCATCGGCACGCTGCGCGCGGGAAGAAGCGCCTGCATCGGGCGCTGCGGCAACGACGCCGGCATCAGGAGCCCGAGCCGTCTTCGCGGGAGGCGGCGGTTTCGCCGGGCTCATGTCGAGCGGCAAGCACGGAAGAGCGCAGAACCCGTCGGGCCGCTCCCGACCGTGCGCGTCGGCCAGCTTGATGCAAACCTGCCCGCGTCCCTTGCAGTCCGAACGCTTCTTGCAGGATCTCCCGAGCCCGACCGTGCGCGGATCCTGCTTCGAAGGCGTCCTGGTCTTCGTCTTGGCATCCGCGCCGAGCGATCCGAGGAGTGCCGCGAGCACGAGCCACGTCCGCAAGGTACCCGCCTAGATGCGCATCGGCATGATGACTGCCGTGTAGCGGGACGCTACGCCCGCTGCCTGGCCAGTGGGCTTGAGGACTCCCGGCGAGAGCTCGTCGCAGAGCTCGACGTCCATCTGCGGCGCATCGACGGCGGTGAGGACGTCCATCAGGTAGCGCGCGTTGAACCCGATCTGCAGCGGCGTCCCCGCATACGTCACGGGGATCTCCTCCTTGGCGTCCCCGAGGTCGGGATTCTGGCTGGTGACCTTGAGGGTATCCTTCCCGAGCTCGAACTTGACCGCGTTGGTGGTGCGGTCGCTGGAGAGGATGCTCATCCGGCGGAGGGTATCGAGCAGCCGCGGGCGGTCCACCGTCAGCGTGCGGTCCGCCTCCTTGGGAATGACCTGCATGTAGTCGGGGAAGATGCCGTCGATGAGACGCATCACCATCTGCAAGTCGCCGCGCTGGAAGACCCCGGAAGTTTCGGTGAAGCCCAGCTCGCAGGGTCCTTCGTGGTCCTCGTCGAGAAGCCGCTTGAGCTCGAGGAGGCCCTTGCGCGGGACGATGACGCCTTTCTTGAGATTGAAGTTTCCAGGCGCGGGTCGCTCGATGAGCGAGAGCCGGTGGCCATCGGTTGCGACCATCCGGACGTTGCCCTGGGTGACCTCGAAGTAGACGCCGTTCAGGTTGTGCCGGGTCTCGTCGGCGGAGATGGCGAACTGGGTCTTCTCGATCATCTCGAGAAGCTGGGCGGGATCGACCGGGACCAGCGATACCTTCTCGGCACGGGGGAACGGAGGGTAGTCCTCGGCCGGCTGGCCGACGATGTTGAACTCGGCCATTCCGCTCGTGATGCGCACCCGGTTGTTCGCCTCGCGCCGCAGGACCGTGGTCTTCTCCGGCAAGGCGCGCACGATGTCGTAGAGCTCCTTGTGCTTGAGCGCGACCGATCCTGCTTTGAGCACCTCTGCCGGATGGGTCCCCGTGACGCCGATCTCCAGATCGAAGGCGGAGACTCGCAGCCGCCCCTGCCCGCTCTCCGCGGTCGTCGCCTCGAGGAGGACGCTCGCGAGGATGGGCATCGTGCTCTTCTTCTCGACGATTCCCTGGGCCCGGTAGAGGGCGCGGGAGAACTCGTCGATCCCGATCTGCAGCTCCATCGCGGTCAACCTTTCTGATCAGGAACTAGCGAAGCCCGTCGTAGTCGTAAGTCCTGTGAGCTTGTGGGGAGCGTAGCGACCCGAAGGAGATCGTTCGGAAAAGAGCCTGGGGAAAAGGACCGGTTCCGATGTGTGTGGCCTGTGTAGCAACCGGTCCCTGGGTGGTCAACACGGAAGGACGCTCGGTTTTCCACTGGCTTGCGCACAGACATGTGCCGGGTCAGCCATTGAGCCTGCGGAGCAGCGACTCGACCGTCGCGCGGAGCTCGGTGTCCTCGTCCATGAGCTGGGTGATGCGCTGCTCCGCGTTGATCACCGTCGAGTGGTCCTTGCCTCCGAAGCGCTCGCCGATGGCGGGATAGCTGAGGTGGGTGATCTTACGCGTGAGGTACATCGCAGTCTGCCGGGCGCGGGCGATCCCCTGCTGCCTGCGGTCGCCCTTGATGTCGTTCGGACGAACCTGCATGGCCTCACCGACGACGCGGATGATCTGCTCCACGTCCGGCTTGTCCCCGCGTACGACGAGCACGGTTTTGAGGACGTCCTTGGCGAGCTCGACGGTGATCGCGGCCCGCGTCAGCGACGCGTAGGCGGCAAGGCGGATGAGGGAACCCTCGAGCTCGCGGACGTTCGAGCGGATATGGGTGCCGAGGAAGAGCGCGACGTCGTCGGGGAGATGGATGTTGTCGGTCGCGGCCTTCTTTTTCAGGATCGCGACCCGCGTTTCCACCTCGGGCGGCTGGATGTCGGCGATGAGGCCCCACTGGAACCGGGAGCGCAGCCTCTCCTCGAAGCCCTCGATCTCGTTCGGCAGCTTGTCGCTGGTGACGAAGATCTGCTTTCCGGCTTCATGGAGCGCGTTGAAGGTGTGGAAGAACTCCTCCATCGTCTGCTTCTTGTTGCCGAGGAACTGGATGTCGTCGAGCAGCAGGATGTCGCACTTCTCGCGGTAGCGGGCGCGGAACTCCGGCATCTTGTGCTGCTCGAGCGCGTGGATGAGGTCGTTCGTAAACGCCTCGCTCGAGAGGTACACGACGTGGCAGGCAGGATTCGCCTTCAGCGCGTGGTTCCCTACCGCGTGCACGAGATGCGTCTTGCCGAGCCCCACGCCGCCGTAGAGGAAAAGCGGGTTGTAGGCCCGGCCGGGGGCGTTCGCGACCGCGGTGCAGGCGGCTACCGCGAACTGGTTCGAGGGCCCGACGACGAACGAGTCGAAAGTGTACTTCGCGTTGATGTTGGGCGGACGGACGGGTACGCCGGCGACGCGCTGGACGTCGCCCGGAATCGTGGGGCCACCGGGGTCCGGCTCCTCGCCCGTTTCCGAGAGGCGCTCGCGGACGACGAACCTCACCGCGCAGGGTGACCCGCGCTGGGCCTCGAGATCCTGGAGCAGGACGTCGAGCAGGTTGTCCCGCACCCAATCGATCATGAACTTGCTCGAGTGGGCGAGGGTCAGCTCGTCGCCGATCAAGGAGAGCGGCCGGACGGGCTCGAAGTAGGTCTGGAAGGTGTGGCGGGAAAGCCTGCCGCGGAGCCGCTCGATCGCACGCGTCCACAGGTCGAGGGCGGCCTGTTCCGCGGTCGCGTCGAAGGGACCGTCCACAGAGTTGTCCACAGCTGTGGACAAGGAGCCGGACATCGGGACTCCTTCTCGAGAAACCTGAGCGTACACAGGCACTTCAGGATCCCGGTCGAGATCCGGAGGCATTGGATCGCTTGGCCTTTCCGCGCTCGAGATGACGCGGTGAAAACGGTCGCGGAACCTAGCACCGGTGTTCGAAACGGATCAAGGCCGCCTTCGGAAGTGCTCGGATCGACGCGGGAATCGGGGTAGCCATACCGTCGATCCGCTCCCGAAAGCTACGTTGATGGCACGTGACCGACGCACGGCGGCAGGCTTCCGCCCGACCGGCGATCGGAGCGGTGCCGTTTCTTGACTCCCCGCGCCGCGCATGCTTAGGTGCCGCGCTTTTCTCTCTGGACCTCGGGCGCGAAATCGCCGCCCGTATCGGAGTAGCCCCTGTGAAGCGCACCTACCAGCCGAGCAAGATCCGGCGCAACCGGGAGCACGGGTTCCGCAAGCGGATGAGCACCAAGCAGGGGCGCAACGTCCTCAAGCGGCGTCGTGCGAAGGGCCGCAAGCGCCTCGTCGTGAGCGCCGCGAAGAAGTAGGGCCGTGGCAGAAGCCCCAGAATCCTTTTCCTTTCCCCGGTCGTCTCGCTTGCGCCGGCGCGGCGAGTTCCTGGCCGTGCGCGGCGGACCGGGCTTCGTCGACGGCCCGCTCGCCGCCACCTGGCGGCCCCGGGAGGGAGCCGAAACGGGGAGGATCCTCGCGCGGGTCGGCATTACGGTCTCGTCCAAGGTGGGAGGCGCCGTGGTCCGCAACCGCGTGAAGCGCAAGCTCCGGGAGGCGATCCGGCACGAGATCGCGGGCCTCCCCGCCGTGGACCTGGTGCTCGTCGCCCGCGCATCGGCGGTGCTGGCCGAGGTGACCGACTTCCGGGCCTTCCTTCGCGCTGCCCGGGATCGGATCGCGGGAGGCTCGCGGTGACCGAGCCGGTTCCGCGCGCACCGACGCTCCTCTTGCGAGCGCTCGCGTTCCCCCTCCTCGCCCTGCTCTGGCTCTACCAGCGGCTCATCTCCCCGGCGCTGGGGCCTGCTTGCCGCTATTACCCGAGTTGTTCGCAGTACGCCGTGGAGGCCATCCGGATGCGCGGGCCGTTCGTGGGGCCGATCCTGGCGATTCGTCGACTCCTCCGCTGCCATCCCTGGGCCGAGGGAGGGCTCGATCCGGTTCCCCTTCCCAGGCGTGCCAGGCGGATCCCCTCATGAGCGAACAGAACCGAAGGCTCCTCCTCACCGTCGCCATGTGCATGGTCGTGGCGCTCGTGTGGAGCGTCTTCTTCCAGCCCAAGCCGCGCCCCGCCGGGACCCAACAGGCCACGCCCGCGGCCACCGCCCCGGCAGAGAAGCAGCCGCCCGCGGTCACGCCCGAGCCGGCCGTTGTTCCACGTGGAACAACCGCCCCGGCGCCCGCCGCCCAGGCGGTCCGGCCGCCGACCCGGAAGGTCGAGCTGCTCTCGGACAAGCTACGGATCGTCCTCTCTTCCGACGGCGCGGTGATGGAATCCGCGCAGCTGCGAGGCGAGAAGTTCCAGAAGCGGGAGAAAGGCGTCGTCGTCCCCATCGAGCTCGTGCGGGTCAAGTCGGGCGAGCCGTTTCCCCTCGCCTCCTCCGTCCGTACCGCCAATGGGGCCGACGCCGTCGGTGCCAACGCGGCCTATTCGGTGGTTCGCGCCGACGAGCGGTCCGCCGTCTTCCGGGCAGTGGTAGGTGGGGTGACCATCGAGAAGACATTCTCGCTCGATGCGACCAGGTACCGTCTGGATCTCGCCGTCGACCTCCGGGCAGCGAACCCGATCGCCGGGAAATTCGCCCTCCTCTCCACCGGCGAGGGCGAGTCGGGGTCGGGCGGCGGCTGGTTTTCGAGCCACACCAATGCTCCCGCCCGTGCCATCTGCCAGGCGGGTGGAAAGCTCGAGCGGATCGCGGTGGGGGCGAAGACGCCCACCTGGGACGGGCCGGGTACCGCTACCTTCACCGGCATCGACGAGCAGTACTTCATCCGCGCGGTGGTGCCGCCGTCCAACGCCGGGGCCACCTGTCATCTAGAAGCGCGCGGCGACGGGCCGCTCATCTCCACGGTCGAGGTGCCGGTCGATCTCGCCTCGGGGCGCTCCTTCAACCAGTCTTTCATCGTCTACGCGGGCCCCAAGGACCCGGATGACCTCGCCGCCGTCGCCGCTCCTTTGAAGGAGTCGGTCGATCTCGGCTTCTGGTCGGTGATCGCGAGCGTGCTCCTCGCGGTGATGAAGTTCTTCCACCGGGTCGTGCCGCCGCACAACTGGGGCATCTCCATCATCCTGCTCACGCTGACGGTGAAGGTCCTGACCTTCCCGCTCCAGCACAAGTCGATGAAGAGCATGCAGGAGATGCAGCGCCTGCAGCCGCAGATCGAAGAGCTGAAGAAGAAGTACGCCGGCGATCAGCAGCGGATGAACGTCGAGCAGATGAAGCTCTTCAAGGAGCACGGGGTGAACCCGATGGGCAGCTGCCTGCCCATGCTCATCCAGATGCCCGTCTGGCTCGCCCTCTACACCGCACTCCAGGTCTCGGTCGATCTCTACAACTCCGTGTTCATCCCGGGTTGGCTGGAGGATCTCACCGCCAAGGACCCCTACTACGTCCTCCCGGTGGCGATGGGGATCACCATGCTCCTCACCCAGGTCCTGACGCCGACGCCCATGTCCCAGCCGGGGCAGAAAACGATGGGCTACGCCATGAGCCTGTTCTTCTCGGTGCTCATGCTCAACCTGCCTTCGGGCCTGACGCTCTACATTTTCGTCAACAACATCCTTTCCATCATCCAGCAGATCTACCTGCGCCGGTCGATGCGGACGCCGAAGGATCCTGGCGCCAGCGCGAGTCCGCCCGGGCGTTCGAAGGAGTCTCCTTCTTCGCGGGCGAGCCGGCAGACGGTGGAAGTCTCTCCGCGGCGGGCCTGACCGATGGGCGGGACCGGCAAGCCGCGCAAGAACCCCATCCTCGGCGCCGCCGTGCTCAAGGCGCTGCTGCAGCGCCGAAAGGGGGACGATCAAACGAAGGCGCAGGGGCTCTATGAAGGTGTCCTGCGCGACCTCGATCTCACCGACGAGCAGGTCGACAAGTACCTCTCCGAGCATGCGGCGGAAGTAGAGGAAGCCATCCGGAGCCATGGCCGACGTGGAAGCTAGAGAAGGGCCGACGATAGGTCTCGTGGGTTCCCGGCGGCGGCCCGCGGGGGTGCGGGGCGGCGGAGTCATCGCGGACTTGGAAGCTAAAGAAGGGCCGACGACGGGTCTCGTGGGTGCCCGGCGGCGGACCGCGGGGGTACGGGGGGCGGGCGGAGCCGGCCCCCCGATAATATGAAGCCCGAGCACTTGAAGATCCTCGAGGACGGAGCCGCGACCATCGGCTTGCGACTCGATGCCGAGCAGCGCGCCCTGCTGGCCCGCCACGTGGATGTGCTCCTGAAGTGGAACAAGTCGGTCAACCTGACCGCCATCACCGATCCCATCGAGGTGGTCGAGAAGCACCTCCTCGATTCACTGGCTCTCGCGCCCCTCGTTCCCAAAGGGACCCTGCTCGACGCCGGGACCGGTGGAGGCTTCCCAGGGCTTCCGGTCCGGGTCGCGCGGCCCGACGTCGAAGTGCTGCTCGTCGACTCGTCACAGAAGAAGATCGCCTTCCTCAAGAACTTCATCGCGGAGACCCGGCTGACCGGCGTCCAGGCCATCGCGCTGCGCCTCTCCGGGAACCCCGCGGCCGAGGGATTGTCGCGGGTGCATTCGGCGGTCGCGCGGGCGGTATCGTCGCCGCAGCAGTGGCTGCCTTTGGCCGAGCACTACGTGCTCCCCGGCGGTCTCGTCTTCTGCATGCTGGGGCCGAGCGAGCCGCTTCCCACGCCACCCGAGGATCTCGTGCTGCAGCAGGAGCTGGCCTACAAGCTTCCGGTCACGCAGGCCGAACGTCGCCTCGCAGTCTACAAGCGGGTTTGAACGGCGAAATCGCCGCGTTCCACGTGGAACGCGCAGCGCATTTGCGCGTGGTCGATCCCCCGTGGTACGTCGCGAGCATTCCGTGATCCGCGGTCGCGATGCGGGGATCAGATGGGGAGGGTGGCCTTGGGGTCGGTTCTCGCGATCGCGAACCAGAAGGGCGGCGTCGGCAAGACCACCACGGCAGTGAACGTGGCCGCCTCGCTCGCCGTGGCAGAGAAGCGGGTCCTGCTCGTCGATCTCGATCCCCAGGGCAACGCGACGAGCGGTCTCGGGATCGCGCGGGATTCCGTGGGTTCTGCCTCGGTCTATCACGCGCTGATCGGTGAGATTCAGGCGGGCGCCGCGGTCCGGTCGACCCAGGTCCCGAACCTCTCCATCTTGCCGTCCAATGCGGACCTGGTCGGCGCGGAGCTCGAGCTGGTCGATCTCGAAGAACGCGAGGGGCGCCTGCGCGATGCGCTGGCAAATGTGCGGAATCATTATGATTTCGTCTTCATCGACTGCCCGCCCTCGCTCGGGCTCTTGACCGTCAACGCCCTGGTCGCCGCCGACCGGGTGCTGGTGCCGCTGCAGTGCGAGTACTACGCGCTCGAGGGGCTCGGGTCGCTACTTCGGACCATCGAGCTCGTCCGCCGAGCGTTGAACCGCGATCTCGCCCTCGATGGCGTGGTCCTCACCATGTTCGACGCCCGCAACAATCTGGCGCGGCAGGTAATGAACGACGTCCGCGCCAATCTTCCTGGCCAGGTCTACGACACGGTCGTGCCTCGCAACGTCCGCCTTTCCGAGGCGCCGAGCCACGGGCTTCCCGCCCTCCTCTACGATATCGAGTCGAAGGGGGCCCAGAGCTACCTGTCGCTTGCCCAGGAAGTCATCCGCCGCAACGGAGTCTCGTTGCGCGCCCGGTCGCAGGGTGGAACCGGATAGCCCGATCAGGAGACGGAATGGAGAAGGCGATGAAACGGGCGGCCCTGGGCCGCGGGCTCGGGGCGCTCATCCCGGGGGTGTCGGCGGGTGAGCGTCGCGGCGTCGTCACCGTCGCGATCGAGGAGATCCGTCCCTCCCCCGGCCAGCCCCGCCGCCATTTCGACGACGCGCATCTAGAGGAATTGGGCGAGTCGATCCGCAGCCGCGGCGTGCTCCTTCCACTGCTCGTCCGCCGGGACGGCGACGGATACCTCCTCATCGCCGGCGAGCGGCGATGGCGCGCCGCGCAGAGGGCGGGCTTGCACGAGTTGCCGGTCATCGTCCGCGACGTGACGGAGCCGGAAGCGTTCGAGATCGCCCTCATCGAGAACATCCAGCGCGAGGACCTCAACGCCGTCGAAGAAGCCGAGGCCTACCAGCGGCTCATCGAGCACCACGGCCTCACCCAGGAAGAGCTTGCGCAGCGGGTCGGCAAGGATCGGTCGACCATCGCCAATGCCATCCGCCTCCTCCGGCTGCCCGATTCCATCAAGGAGGCCGTCGCGTCAGGCGATCTGTCCATGGGACACGCCCGCGCGCTTCTCGGGCTGACCGACGACGGCGATCTGCGCAAGGCTGCAGAGAAGGTCATGCGCGAGGACCTCTCCGTCCGCCAGGTGGAGGAGCTCGTCCAGAGGCTCAAGGGCAAGCGCGCGCAGAGGGCCCGCCGGGACGAGGCGACCACCCAGCTCCGGCACCTCGCCGAGCGCCTGCAGCGGAAGCTCGGCGCCAAGGTCGATCTGAAAGATCGGGGCGGCAGCGGCTCCGTCGAGATCCGCTACGCGTCCCACGCCGAGCTCGATCGGATCATCTCCGCGATCCTTGGAGAGGGCTGAGGGACCTCCGCTATTCCGCGCTCGAGGGGGGAAGCCGCGGCTTTGCGGGCGGCAGGGGTGGTGGCGTCGCCGTGGAGGACGCGCCGCCGCTCGAGTCCATCTTGCAGTTGCCGTCGAAGAAGACGCCGCGCTCGATCACGATCGACGCCGTGATGAGCGTGCCGCGCACCTTGGCCGGGGCTTTCAGCTCGACCCCTTTCGAGGCCTTGGCGTTGCCGTTGTAGTCGCCGACGATCACGAGCGACCCGACCTGGATCTCGCCCTTCACGTCCGCGCCCTCGCCGATGATGAGGGTATCGGTCGAGACGATCTCCCCGGTGAACTTCCCGTCGATGCGGACGCTCCCCTCGAAGAGGAGCTTTCCTTCGAAGGAGCTGCCCTTGCCGAGGAGCGCGTTCAGCTCGCTCGGGCGCGCGCCTCCGCCCGCAGCGCCGCCGCCTCCGCCACCACCGAACGTAGTCGGCCCCTGGCCCACGTCTTCCTTGCGCATCGCCATCGCGAACCTCGCCGTGAGAGCGGACCCTTCTAACAGATCGTCAGGCAGTGCGCGCGTTTACCGCGCCCGCTCACGAGGCGCGCGAACGGTTGGCCGGCCGGAAACGAAAAAGGCGACGTGCGCACGATGGCCCACGCCGCCCCGATACTCTGATGCGGACCCGAATGGTTACTGCTTCTGCGTCGCGGCCGCCTGGCTGGCGCGCGAGGCGTCCACCTGGACCTTGATCTGCCGCGGCTTCGTCTCCGCGCGCTTCGGCAGCCGGATGCGGAGGACGCCTTCCTTGCTCTCCGCGGAGATGTGCTCCGCGTCGATGGTCGGCGGCAGCGAGAAGCTGCGCTGGAAGGCGCCGTACGCGCGCTCGAGACGGTGATAGCCGTTCTCCGAGGTGGTCTGCTCGAGCTTGCGCTCCCCACGCAGCGTGAGGGTGTTGTCCTCAACGAGGAGATCCACCTCGCTGGCGTCCACCTCGGGCAATTCGACCTTCAAGGTCACGCCGTCGGCATCCTCGAAGACGTCCACCAGGGGCGTCCAGGCGCCGGTGAGGCCCTGCTCACCCTGGGGTGTGCGGCCCCCGCGAACGGCGGAGTCGAACGTCTTGAACAGCTGATCCTGAAGCTGGAAAAGGTCCCGGAACGGGTCGTTACGCATGATCGCCATTTGCTCTCCTTCATGCCGCACGAAGGCGGCCATACGGGCGCTCTCGCACCCGCGAATCCTTTGTTCCGACAAGCTCTTGAGAGCTCATCCCCAACGACGCGCCCAACGTAACCAGCGCCCGGGGGTCGTCAAGGACGGGCCTACCGCGAGCTGTCCAGACCGGGATTGGAGACGACCGGCTCAGCGCCGGGGTTTGCGATTCCTCGCCGCGGCGCCATTCGCCCGCCTGCGCGGAGCGGCGCCGGTCGAGCGCCCGTTGGGAAGGTCCTCGACCAGGCCGGCCGGTACGCCGCCCTCCGCCACCACCGTTGCCAGCGGGCGGTACTTGTGCCGGCCGGTCGGCCTGCGCATGCGCTCGATTTCCTTCTTGGCGGCACGGACCAGGCGGTCTCCGGCCACGTCGAGCGACGCGTAGGGATCCTGCGTCGACTCCTCGATCTGGATCGTCCGGGCACCGGGCATGCGCAGCGTGAGGTGGCACTCCTTGTCGGGGCCCCCCTTGCTGCCCCGCGCGTCGCCGAGCTCGACGCGAAGCTCGGCCGCCTCGTTGTCGTAGAAGCGCTCGAGCTGGGCCACGACGTGTTCCTGAGCGTAGTTCTTGATGCCCGCGGAAAGCCGCATCTGCTTGCCTTGGATGATCACTTTCATGACAGGCAATGTGCGCACTGTCCCGATCGCTGCATCCTGCCGCATTGACCCCCCCCGGGGGCCATGTTACGGAACCGCGTCTTTTGCGAACCCCCCGCTAGCATTCGAGGCAGAACCCGGTGATCGCAAGCGTCTCGCGCCGCTACGCCAAGGCGCTCTTGAGCCTCGGCCTGGAGACGGGCGAACATGAGAAGCTCGCCGAGTCGCTGGAGTCCGTGGTGCGCGCAATCGCCGCCTCGACCGAGGCGCGGACGCTCGCGCAGAACCCCGGCTACACGCAAGCCCAGCGGCAGCAGCTCGTCGATGTGCTCGCCCAGCGGCTCGGCCTCTCCGCTACCCTGGTGAGCTTCTTGCGCCTGCTCGTCGATCGGCACCGGCTCGGGGAGCTGCCCGACATCGCGCGGAGCTATCGCGACCTCGTCGACGCGCAGGTGGGGCGGGTCCGCGGCATGGTGACGAGCGCGGCGCCGCTCCCTCCCGAGGAGCTCGAGCGGGTGCGCAAGGCGCTAGCCGACACCACGCGCAAGTCGCTGGTGCTCGAGGCGCGCACCGACCCGGCGATCCTCGGCGGCCTGGTGGCGCAGGTTGGCCCCACCGTCTGGGACGGAAGCTTGAAGACGCAGCTGGAGCGGCTCCGCAAAGAGCTGAAGGACGCCCCTCTCCCATAAGAACGGCGACACGGAGCGCACCGCCATGGAGATCCGAGCAGACGAGATCAGCCGCATCCTCCGCGAGCAGATCAAGTCGTACGGCAAGCAGATCGAGGTCAACGAGACGGGCACCGTGCTCTCCACCGGAGACGGCATCGCCCGCGTCTACGGCCTTGCCGGCGTGATGGCCGGCGAGCTGGTCGAGTTCCACGGAAATCTGATGGGGCTCGTCCTCAACCTCGAGGAGGACAACGTCGGCGTCGCTATCATGGGCGAGAGCCACGACATCAAGGAAGGCGACACCGTCAAACGGACGGGCCGCATCGCCGAGGTGCCGGTCGGGCCGGCGATGGCAGGCCGCGTGGTCAACGCGCTCGGGCTGCCCATCGACGGCAAAGGGCCCATCGCGACCCGCGAGATGCGCAAGATCGAGGTGAAGGCGCCCGGCATCGTCGAGCGGCAGAGCGTCCGGGAGCCCCTCCAGACGGGCATCAAGGCGATCGACGCCATGATACCCATCGGCCGCGGGCAGCGCGAGCTGATCATCGGCGACCGGCAGACCGGGAAGACCGCGGTCGCTCTCGACACCATCATCAACCAGCGGGGCCTCAACGTCTTCTGCATCTACGTGGCGATCGGGCAGAAGCAGTCCACCGTCGCCCAGTTGGTCGACAAGCTCAACAAGTACGGCGCGATGGAGTTCACCACGGTGGTGGCGGCGAGCGCTTCCGATCCCGCCCCGCTGCAGTTCCTCGCCCCTTATTCAGGCGTCACCATGGGCGAGACCTTCCGCGACAGCGGACAGCACGCGCTCATCATCTACGATGACCTCTCCAAGCACGCCGTCGCCTACCGGCAGCTCTCGCTCCTTCTCCGCCGTCCCCCGGGCCGCGAAGCGTTCCCCGGCGACGTTTTCTACCTCCACAGCCGCTTGCTCGAGCGCGCCGCCAAGATGAGCAACGATCGGGGCGGCGGATCGCTCACCGCGCTGCCCATCATCGAGACCCAGGCAGGCGACGTGTCGGCGTACATCCCCACCAACGTCATCTCCATCACCGACGGGCAGATCTTCCTCGAGACCGACCTCTTCTATTCGGGCCAGCGTCCCGCCATCAACGTCGGCATCTCGGTATCGCGCGTGGGCGGGTCGGCGCAGATCAAGGCGATGAAGAAGATCGCGGGATCGCTGCGCCTCGAGCTCGCGCAGTATCGCGAGCTGGCCGCCTTCTCCCAGTTCGGCAGCGACCTCGACAAGGCAACGCAGGAGACGCTCGCCCGCGGCGCCCGCCTGACCGAGCTCTTGAAGCAGGGCCAGTACGTCCCGATGCCGGTCGAGAAGCAGATCGTCCACATCTACGCCGGCACCCAGCGCGACAAGTCGGGCAAGGGCTGGATCCGCGAGATCGAGGTCACCGACATCAGCCGGTACATGAGCGAGCTCAGCGAGTTCATGGAGACGCGGCATCCGGAAGTGCTCAAGACGATCCGCGAGAAGAAGGACCTCACCGACGACGTGAAGGCCGCGCTCGATCGCGCGCTCGGGGAGTTCGCCGACGTCTTCCAGCCGACCAAGACCCCTGAAGGCAAGGCCAAGGCCTCCGAAGGCAAGGCCAAGGCCTCCGAAGGCAAGGCCGCCTGAGTGGCTTCGCTCCGCATCATCCGCAACCGGATCCGCTCGGTACGGAACACGCAGAAGATCACCAAGGCGATGAAGATGCTCGCCGCGGCGAAGCTGCGTCGCGCGCAGGATGCGGTGATCCGGGCGCGCCCCTACGCCCAGCTCATCGAGGAGATGCTCGCCTCGCTCGCCGAGGCGCGCGCGCGGGACGAATTGCCGCCCCACCCGCTCATGGCGGTCCGGCCGCCCCGTCGGGTCGAGGTGGTCATGCTCACCTCCGATCGCGGCCTGGCCGGCGGCTTCAATTCGAACATCATCCGCCGCGGTCAGCGGTTCATGACCGAGGAGAGCGGCCGGCTGGAGCGGATCCAGTTCTCCACCGTCGGACGGCGGGGACGCGATTTCGCGAAGAAGCGCGGCTTCGGCCTGCGCAAGGACTACCTCGGGTTCTTCGGACGCCTCTCGTATGCGCAGGCGCGGGAGGTCGCGAACGACCTGATCGAGGCCTACCAGAAGGACGAGCTCGACGCGGTCTACCTGCTCTACAACTATTTCCGCAGCACCATCGCGCAGGAGATCATGCTCGTCCGGCTCCTGCCGCTCGAGCCCAAGCCGCGCAAGCAGGAGGAGCAGGCCACCAAGGGCGGGCTCATCATGCCCGAGCACATCTTCGAGCCGAGCCGGCCGGCGGTGCTGCAGTCGCTCTTGCCCCGCTTCCTCGCCATGCAGATCTGGCGCGCGCTCCTCGAGAGCGAGGCTTCCGAGCATGCGGCGCGCATGACCGCGATGGATTCAGCAACCAAGAACGCCGCCGAGATGATCGGGCGGCTGACGCTTCAATACAACCGCGCCCGCCAGGCTGCGATCACCAAGGAACTGATGGAGATCGTGTCCGGCGCCGAAGCGCTGAAGTGACGATTCGAGAGGGAGCAGCATGGCCGTCGCGATGACAGAGATGCAGAAGACGGGCAAGGTCACCCAGGTGATCGGCCCGGTCGTGGACGTGGAGTTTCCCCCGGGCTCCTTGCCTGAGATCTACATGGCCCTCACGGTCTCCAACCCCAGCATTTCGGCAGAGGCCGAGAACCTCACCATCGAGGTGGCGCAGCATCTCGGCGAGAACACCGCCCGGTGCATCGCGATGGATTCGACGGACGGTCTCGTGCGCGGGCAGCCGGTGAAGAACACCGGCGCGCCGATCTCGGTGCCGGTCGGCAAGGAGACCCTGGGGCGCATCCTCAACGTCATCGGGAATCCGGTCGACGAGAGGGGCCCGGTGAACGCCAAGCGGCGGATGCCCATCCACCGGCCGCCTCCTTCGTTCGTCGAACAGGACACCCGGGTGCAGGCGTTCGAGACGGGGATCAAGGTCATCGACCTGCTCGCGCCCTACCTGCGCGGCGGGAAGATCGGCCTCTTCGGCGGCGCGGGCGTGGGCAAGACGGTGCTCCTCCAGGAGCTGATCAACAACGTCGCCAAGGCGCGCGGCGGCTTCTCGGTGTTCGCCGGCGTGGGCGAGCGGACCCGCGAAGGGAACGACCTGTACGCCGAGTTCATCGAGTCCAACATCGTCAACTTGAAGGAGCCGGAGAAGAGCCAGTGCGTGCTCGTCTACGGCCAGATGAACGAGCCGCCCGGCGCCCGCGCCCGGGTAGGGTTGTCGGCGCTGACGATGGCCGAGTACTTCCGCGACGAAGAGGGGCGCGACATGCTTCTCTTCATCGACAACATCTTCCGCTTCACGCAGGCGGGCTCGGAAGTCTCCGCGCTTCTCGGCCGCATCCCGAGCGCCGTCGGTTACCAGCCCACCTTGTCGACCGACATGGGCGAATTGCAGGAGCGCATCACCTCGACGAAGAAGGGCGCCATCACCTCCGTCCAGGCGATCTACGTGCCTGCCGACGATCTGACCGATCCCGCGCCCGCGACGACCTTCGCGCATCTCGACGCGACCACCGTGCTTTCGCGCGGACTCACCGAGATCGGCATCTATCCGGCGGTCGACCCGCTCGACTCGACGAGCCGCATCCTCGATCCCGGCGTCGTCGGCGAGAAGCACTACCGGGTCGCGCGCCGGGTACAGTCGATCCTGCAGCGCTACAAGGAGCTGCAGGACATCATCGCCATTCTCGGGATGGACGAGCTTTCCGACGAGGACAAATTGACCGTCGCGCGCGCGCGCAAGATTCAGCGCTTCCTATCCCAGCCGTTCAGCGTCGCCGAGGCGTTCACCGGCATCAAGGGCGAGTACGTGAAGCTCGAGGACACCATCCGCTCCTTCGAGGAGCTGCTCGACGGCAAGCACGACCAGCTCCCGGAGCAGGCTTTCTACATGGTCGGCGCCATCGAGGGCGCGGTGGCGAAGTCCAAGACGATGGCTGCCTGACGGACCTGCGATGCCTCTCGCGCTGGAAATCGTCACCCCTGAGGAACGCGTCGTGACCGTGACCTGCGACGAGGTGCGGCTCACGAGCGTCGAGGGCCAGTTCGGCATCCGGCCGGGGCATACGCCGCTGGTCGCCGTCCTGGCCGCCGGCGAGCTGGTCTACATCGCCGGCGGGACCACACACCGGTACGCGGCGGGAGAAGGTTTCGCCGAGGTGAGCAACGACCGGGTCCGAGTCCTCGTCGAGGAAGCGAACCGGGCCGAGGAGCTCGATCCGCACCGCGCCGCCCAGGAGCTGCAGGACCGGCAGAAGGCACTCGCTTCGTTGAAGCCGGGGGATCCCGCGTACGAGCAGGAACGGGCCAATGTCGAGCGCGCCGCCGCGCGGCTGCTCGTCGCTCGCCGCGGCCGGTAGTCTACTGGTAACGACCCCTCGGTTCCCGGTATCCTGAAGGGCTGATGTCCGACGGGAATCCGGTAACCGCATCCGACCTCGTGCAGCTCGATCCCGACCATCCCGGATTCCGAGATGCGGCCTATCGCGCGCGCCGCAACGCCATTGCGCGGGTCGCCATGGAGTTCCGGGAGGGCGACGCGGTCCCGGCGGTCGAGTACACCGAAGACGAGCAGAGCGTCTGGCGGACCGTCTGGCAGCATCTCGATGGGCTGCACGCGAAATACGCCTGCCAGGCGTATCGGGAGTGCGCAGACCTGGTGAGCCTCGACCGCGAGCGCATCCCGCAGCTCGCCGAGGTGAACAAGGTCCTGCGGCGTACGACCGGCTTCACCATGAAGCCCGTCGCGGGGCTGGTCTCGGACCGCACCTTCCTCGGGCATCTCGGTCGCGGGATCTTCCTCGCCACCCAGTACATCCGCCATGCGAGCCGGCCGCTCTACACGCCGGAGCCGGACGTGGTGCACGAGCTGGTCGGGCACGCCGCCACCTTCTGCCATCCGGAGTTCGCGCGCCTGAACCGCCTCTTCGGCAAGGCCGCGGACGTTGCCGACGACGAGAGGCTTTCAAGGATCGCCCGCCTCTACTGGTACACGCTCGAGTTCGGCGCTTGCCGCGAAGGGCGGGACGTGAAGGTGGTCGGAGCGGGACTCTTGTCGTCGTTCGGCGAGCTCGGCAGGTTCGAAACCGCATGCGAGTTGCGGGCCTTCGATCCGGATGCCATCGCGAGCACGAAGTACAATCCGACCGACTACCAGAAGACGCTGTTCGTCGCCGACTCGTTCGCAGAGCTCTGCGGCCGCACCGCCCAGTATCTTTCGGGTTAGGACGGCTCGACGCCGTCGTCGGAGAGCTCGTCGGTCGGCCCGAACGCGGCTTCGATCGCCGCTGCCACTTCTTCGTCCGGCATCTCCTCGTCGGGCGGACTCATGGGAAGCTCGATGGAAAGCGCGGCGCGGGCCGAGGCCTCGCCGAGCAGGAAGATCGAGCCGCTCCTCAGCCGCACGCGATCGGAATCCGGGGAAGGTGTCGCGCCGCAACCCGGACAGGTCGTGTCGAGGTCGAGCAGGCCGGCATCGGTGAACGGGATCGGATCGACCGCGCGCTCGTGGCCGCAATTTCCGCAAACGAGCTCGGAGACCGCGAGCGGGAGGAGGAGGTGGCGGGGCGATCCCACCGCGTAGAGCGTGTAGTCGCGATAGCCGCCGCCCGGAACGAGGTACGGATCGCGGAATCCCTCCTCGGCATGGACGACTTGCGTCACCGCCGTCGCGGCGGAGGCGCCGGCGAGGATCGCGCCGGCGCTGGCCACCGCCGGGAGCCCGCTCTCTTCTTGCGATCCGGCTGGGAGCTGCAGCCGGAAGAGGAAGACCTCCTGCGAACGGTCGAGGACCTTCAGGTCGAAGAGGGCGTGCCAGAGCCTGGCGGCGGCGGCGAGCCCTACTTCGCGGCCGACGTCGTCGGGGACGATCCACCGCCGGTGCACGAGTCCGAGATCGTCGGGAGTCCGGACGGGATCCGTGCGCTCGCGGTGGAGTGGCATCCGAAGAGAACCCGATCAGCCGCGGGATTCGCTCCCGAGGGGATGCTGCGCGCGCTGCGTGCTCTCTGCGTCGGAAAATCCGACGGCATCGAGCTTCGCCTGGCAGCGCGGCGTCGCGCCGGTGGCCGAGAGGCGGCCCTGCACGGCGCCGTCCGCCGAGCGGCCGGAGCTGGCGAATTTCCACAATTCCTGCACGCGATGCTCGCCACGCTCGTCGAGGGGCAATACCTCGGCGACGTCAGTCACCTTGCGCGATCCGTCGGCGAGGCGTGCGCAGCAGACGACGAGGCCGATGGCGCTCGCCACCTGGGCACGGACGGCGATGAGCGGCAGCTCGACCCCCGAGAGGAGGCAGAGCGACTCGAGGCGGTGCAGGGTGTCGACGGGCGAGTTGGCATGGACGGTAGCGAGCGAACCGCCATGTCCCGTGTTCATCGCCTGCAAGAGGTGGAAGCACTCTCCGCCTCGTACTTCGCCGACCACGATGCGATCGGGGCGCAGGCGAAGCGCGGAATGGAGCAGCTCGCCCATGTCGATGGCGCCCTTCCCGTTCCGGTCGGGTGGGCGGCTCTCGAAGGCTACGACGTGCGGCTTGCGCAGCTGGAGCTCGGCGGAGTCCTCGATGGTGAGGATGCGTTCGTCCTCGGGAATGAAGGTCGCGAGCGCGTTGAGGAGCGACGTCTTCCCGCTTCCGGTACCGCCCGCGACGACGATGTTCAGCTTGGCGCGGACCGCCGCCTCGAGAAAGCGCGCCACTTCGGCGGTCATCGATCCGCGGGCGATGAGGTCGCTCACGGTGAGCTTGTCCGGGGAGAACTTCCGGATGGCGACGGTGGTGCCGTTCCGCGCCACGGGCGGGAGGACGACGTGGATGCGGCTGCCGTCGGGCAGGCGCGCGTCGAGCCTCGGCCGCTCCTCGGACAAGGGGCGTCCGACGAACTGGGCCATGTTGCGGGCCGCGGCGAGAAGTCCGTCCTCGGTGAAGACGGCGCTCGTCCGCTCGAGCTTCCCGCGCCGCTCGACGAAGACTTCCCTCGGCCCGTTGATGAGCACCTCGCTCACCTCGGCGTCGTCGAGGAAGGGAACCACGGGCTTGAGGAAGGCCCGGAGGCTGTCGGAGAAGATCGTCAATGGCGCGCCCTGGTTCCTTCGAGCATACTCCCGGTTCCGGGAGGGAAAGAAATGCCGGAAGGCGAGGGCACGCCGAAGAAGAAGTCGCGCAAGGTCCGCAAGGTCCAGGCCCGGAGCCGCCCGCGCAAGCAGCGGGCTTCCGCCCCGAAAGCGGAGGAGAACGGCACTTCCGCGACGGCCGACTGGTCCGAGATCTACGATCGGGCCGCGAAGAAGCTGGGCGACCTCGCCGACCAGGCTGGCCCCGCCGCCAGCCGCGCCCAGGAGGCCGCCAAACGGATGGCCGTCGACCTGAGCGGTGGATTCGAGTCGGCGTTCGGCAAGGTTCGCGAGCAGGCGCGAGACTTGATGGCCAAGGGCCAGCACACGCGCGTCCGCATCAAGTTCCGCGGCAAGCACCTCGCCGAGGTGCCCATCGCGGTGGTCGCCGCGGCGGAGGTGGCGACCTTCTGGTGGTTCGGCCCACTCCGCCTCGTGCTCGGGCACGTCGTCGGCAAGGCGATCCTGGACGTGGAATTCGTCTCCAACGCGGACCACCACGTCGAGGAAGGACGCCGCTTTCTCGCCGACGGCGAGCTGGAGAAGGCGCTGCTGGAGTTCGATCGGGCGCTCACCATGGACCGCCGCTGTCCCGGCGCGCATCTCGGGCGGGGCATCGCCCTGAAGTTGCGTGGCGACAAGGAAGGGGCCCGCGCCGCGTTCATCCGGGCGGAGGAGATCGACCCGCGCGGCGAAGCCGGTCGCGAGGCACGGCGCCACCTCGACAACCTGTAGGGTTTTTCGCATGGCAAAGCCGTCCGGGCCGGGGTAGAAAACGCCCTCCCCTAGAGCCCGGATAGCGCGAATGGCAGAAAACCCATCTTCTCTCGTCCCGGTCGCGATCGAGGACGAGATGCGTCAGGCGTATCTCGACTACTCGATGTCGGTGATCGTCGGGCGCGCCCTCCCCGACGTTCGCGACGGTTTAAAACCGGTCCATCGACGAATCCTGTACGCGATGTTCGAGCAGGGCATGCTGCACAACCGGCGGTATTCCAAATGCGCCGGTACGGTCGGCGAGGTCCTCAAGAAGTACCACCCGCACGGCGACGCCGCCGTCTACGACGCCCTCGTCCGCCTCGCGCAGGAATGGAACATGCGCGCCCCGCTCATCGACGGGCAGGGCAACTTCGGCTCCATCGACGGCGATTCCGCGGCGGCCTACCGGTACACCGAGGCACGGCTCACCAAGCTCGCCGAGCAGATGCTCGCCGACATCGACAAGGAGACCGTCGATTTCGGACCCAACTTCGACGACTCGACGACCGAGCCGCTGGTGCTTCCGGCGCGGTTCCCCAACCTGCTCGTCAACGGCTCGGCGGGAATCGCGGTCGGCATGGCGACGAACATCCCGCCGCACAACCTCGGCGAGGTGATCGCGAGCACCATCCACCTGGTCGATCATCCGGACGCGCCCTTGCGCGACTTGCTCGACACCAAGCTCGGCGGAACGCTTCCCGGCGGAATCCAGGGCCCCGATTTCCCGACGGGCGGCCTGCTCATGGGCCTCGGCCCCATCCGCGCGCTCTACGAGACCGGCCGCGCGGTCCTGCGGCTGCGAGCCAAGGTGGAGATCGAGACCCACGAGAAGACGGGACGCGACTCGATCGTGGTCACGGAAGTGCCGTATCAAGTCAACAAGGCCCGCTCCATCCAGTCCATCGCCGACCTGGTCAAGGACAAGAAGCTCGAGGGGATCAGCGATCTGCGCGACGAGTCGAGCCGCGAAGGCATCCGCGCGGTGGTGGAGACCAAGCGCGACGCGGTCACCGGCGTGGTCTTGAACAACCTCTACCAGCACAGCGCGCTCTTCCAGGACAGCTTCGGCGCCACCATGCTGGCGATCGATCGCGGCCAGCCGCGTACCCTGGGACTCAAGCCGCTGCTCGAGCGCTTCATCGCCCACCGGCGCGACGTGGTCACGCGGCGGACCCGGTACGATCTACGCAAGGCGCGGGAGCGCGAGCACATCCTGCTCGGCTACAAGATCGCCCTCGACCACATCGACGAGATCATCGCCGTAATCAAGGCTTCGCCGAATCGCGAGACGGCCTCGAATCAGCTGCAGTCGCTCTACCAGCTCTCCGAGATCCAGGCGAAGGCCATCCTCGAGATGCAGCTGCAGAGGCTGACCGGGCTGGAGAAGCAGAAGATCGTCGACGAGCTCGCCGAGGTGCAGAAGCTCATCACCCAGCTCAGCGCCATCCTCGGTTCCGAGCAGCTTCTCCTCGACGTCATCAAAACGGAGCTGCGCGAGGTGCAGCGCGATTTCTCCGATCCGCGCCGCACCGAAATCGTCGGCGAAGCGAGCGACCTCTCCACCGAAGACCTCATCGCCGACGAGGACATGGTGGTCACGGTCAGCCACGCGGGCTACGTGAAGCGCAACCCGGTCTCGCTGTACCGGGCGCAGAAGCGCGGCGGTAAAGGCAAGACGGGCGCCGCGTCGGTGGAGGACGACTTCATCGAGCAGATCTTCGTCGCCTCCACGCACGCGTATCTGCTCCTCTTCACCAACAAGGGCCGCGTCTTCTGGCTCAAGGTGCACGAGCTGCCGCAGGCGGGCCGCGCGGCGCGCGGGAAGGCGATCGTCAATCTCGTCCAGCTCGCTCCCGAGGAGAAGATTGCCGCCCTTTTGACGGTGAAGGAGCTGCCCAGGAAAGGCCTGGTCGAGGCCGACGACACGGAAACGCCGGCCGAGGGCGTCGCCCCTGTTGCGCCGGCCGAGGATGCCGAGTCGGGCGGCGAAGTCGAGACGCCGCTCACTCCCGAGGAGCAGGCGCGCAAAGCGGCCGACGACGCCATCCAGATCGGCAAGGGACCGTACATCCTCTTCGTCACCCGGAACGGCCTCGTGAAGCGGACGGCGCTGCACGCCTTCTCGCGCCCGCGTCCGAGCGGCCTCAAGGCCCTTTCCATCGAGGAGAACGATTCGCTCGTCTCGGTGATGCTCGCCCGCGGCGACGAGGACGTGGTGATGGGAACGCGCACCGGAATGGCCATCCGCTTCGAGCAGAAGGAAGTGCGCTCGATGGGCCGCACGGCATACGGCGTGAAGGGGATCACGCTCGAAGAGGGAGATCAGGTGGTCGGGGCGGAGCTCTTGCGCGGCGGATCGACGATCCTCACGCTCACCGAGAACGGGTACGGCAAGCGCACCGCGCTGGAGGACTACCGGCGCACGCACAGGGGCGGCAAAGGCATCATCGACATCAAGACCAGCGACCGGAACGGAAGCGTCGTCGCCATGGTGCAGACGACCGATGCCGACGAGCTGATGATCATCACCAACAAGGGGATGATCATCCGCACGCGAGTGGCGGAGATCTCCGTGATCGGGCGCAACACGCAGGGCGTGCGGCTCATCGACCTCCGCCAGGAAGGCGAGAAGGTCGTCGGCGCAACGCGCGCCCCCGAGGAGCGCGAGGCGGACGCGGCCGCGGCGGTGCTGCAGGAGACGGAGACCCCGGGCGGAGAGGACGACGACGGATCGCCACCTTCCGGCGAGGAGACCTGACACCTACCCCGCCCCACCCCACGACACCGGGCGGCACTCGCACTCCGTTGCGGAGGCCGCGCGTTGGGTGATACGCGATCTCCATGCGGCCGCTCTGCCTCCTCGTTGTTTGCGCGCTCTTCGTTTGTGCTTGCGCGCAGAGCGCCGCGGGACGCCTCGAGCAGTCGCGCGATCTCGCGCTTGCGGGACACCACCGCACCGCGCTCCTCGAGGCGCGCGCCCTGCTCCTCTCGCTCGGAGACGAGCGCGGGGAGCCGCAGGATTCGGTCCGCCGCGGAGCGCTCAAGCTCGCCGGCGACCTCTGCGCGCTCCATCTCGACGACGCGCGCTGCGCCGCCCAGGAGTACCGCGAGCTGGTGAAGCGGTACCCGATGGCGCCCGAGTCCTTCGAGGCTCGCGAGCGCCTGGGCGATCTCGACATGCGCCTCGGCGACGTGCGCGGCGCGCTCGAAGCCTGGCGCGACCAGGTCGCGACCGCGCCCGATCACCCGGGAGCCGACGCCGCGCAGCTGAAGATCGCGCGCGCCCTGGCTGACCGGGGCGAGTATTTCGCGGCCCGCGGCGCCGCCAGCGAGCTGCAGAGCCGCTGGCCGCACTCGCCGCTCGCTCCGGCAGCGGCGCTGCTCTCCGCTTCCACCTTCCATCTCTCCGGCCGCCATGCGGAAGCCATCGCGGCGTACCGGAAGGTCGCGCAGCAGTTCGCGGGAACGCGCCAGGAGGCCGAGGCGCGGTTCGAGACGGGCAACTGCCTCGTCGAGCTGGGCGACGATGCCCACGCCGTGCAGGAGTTCACCCAGGCGCTCGGCAAGCACGATTCGCCCGAGGTGGTGCAATTCGCGATGGAGCGCGCCCAACGGCGCCTCACCATGGGCAAGGCGGTCGACCCGAAGAACGTGGCCGCCGTCTTCGATCACTTCGCCCGCAACTCCCGCGCCTCCATGCATTAGAGCCGCCGCGAGGGGTTCGTGGTAGTGCTCCCCCCGCCATGAGGTCGCAACGGTCGCAGCGCGAGCTTGCTCGCGCGAAGAATCTCTTTCCCGGCGGCGTGAACAGCCCGGTCCGCGCCTTCCGCGCCGTCGGCGGTGAACCGCTCTTCATCGCGCGGGGCGAAGGCTCGTACCTCGTCGACGTCGACGGCAACCGGCTCATCGATTACGTGCTCAGCTGGGGCCCGCTCCTCGCGGGCCACGCGCATCCCGACATCGTGAAATGCGTCTGCGACGCCGCCTCGCACGGGACGAGCTTTGGCGCTCCCACCGCGCGGGAGAGCGATCTCGGCGATCGGGTGCGCAGGCTGGTCCCGAGCATGAAGCGGATGCGCTTCGTCTCGAGCGGCACCGAAGCGACCTCCGCCGCCCTGCGCGTCGCCCGCGGGTTCACCAAGCGCGAGCGAATCGTGAAGTACGAAGGCTGCTATCACGGCGCGACGGACAGCCTGCTCGTCCGGGCCGGCAGCGGCGTCGAGACGCTGGGGCTTCCCGACTCGCCGGGAGTACCGGCGTCGCTCGCGCAGCTGACCACCGTCCTGCCCTTCAACGATCCCGACGCGACCCGCGCGTTCTTCCGCTCGCCGCAAGGGAGGGAGACGGCCTGCGCCATCGTCGAGCCGGTCGTGGGAAACATGGGCGTGCTCGTCCCCCGCCCCGGCTTCCTAGAGGTGCTGCGGGAAGAGACGCGGGCGGCGGGGACGCTCCTCATCTTCGACGAGGTGATGACCGGCTTCCGGGTGGCGCGCGGTGGGGCCCAGGAGCGCTACGGCATCGAGCCCGACCTGACCTGCCTCGGCAAGGTGATCGGCGGCGGACTTCCGGTGGGATGCTTCGGCGGCCGCGAGGACGTGATGGAGGAAGTGGCGCCGGCGGGGCCCATCTATCAGGCGGGCACGCTGTCGGGGAATCCGCTGGCGATGGCGGCGGGCTGCGTGATGCTCGATCTCGTCTCGCAGCAGGGATTCACCGAGGCGATCGAGAAGCACACGGCGGAGCTTTGCGCGAGGCTGCGGGAGAGCTGCGCGGAGGCGTCCGTTCCCGCGCGCATCAACCAGGCCGGCTCGATGTGGACGCTGTTCTTCGCGGAGAGCGACGTCTTCGACTATCCGACCGCGAAACAAGCCAATGTGAAGCGTTTCGCCGCGCTCCACCGTGAGCTGCTCGAGCGCGGCGTCTACCTGCCGCCCAGCCAGTTCGAGGCCGCGTTCCTCTCCAGCGAGCACGGCCCCGAGGTCATCGATCAGACCGCCAACGCCTTCCGCGAGGCGGTCAAGGCGAACTGACGCTCGCCAAGGACCGCTCTAGGCGCGCCACGAATAGAGCCCGAGGGCGAGTGCCGCGGCGGCGACGCTGCCCGCAATCGCGCCCCGGCGGAGGCGTGCCCAGAGCTCCATGCTGTGGCTGCGCGACTCGGCATCGAACGCGCCGTGCGCGCCGCGATCTCCGGGCAAGGGCGCGAAGACATTGTCGGGCCGATACCGCGCAACCGGCTCCCCGGTCTGCTGCGCGTCGTACCCGATCCGCCCGAGATAGCGATCGAGGAGACCGGGGATGATCCGCTGCCCGAGGATCGCTTTCACCGCGCTGCCAGAGACCCACATCTCGCGAGTGGGATGCAGGGCCGCGTGGAGCGCCGCGCGCGCGATCACTTCGGGCTGGAAGATCGGGGGGACGGGCTTCGGCTTTCGCGGGAGCCGGGTACGGACCACCGCGAACTGGGGCGTGTTCACGGCGGGAAGCTGCAGCATGCAGACCTTGATGCGGCTCTTCTCGTGGAACAGCTCGCAGCGGAGCGAGTCGGTGAAGCCGCGGATCGCGGCCTTGGAGGCGCAATAGGCGCTCTGCAGGGGAATCGACCGGTACACGAGCGCCGAGCCGATCTGGAGGATGACGCCCTCCCCTTGCTTGCGCATGTGCTCGAGCGCCGCAAGCGTGCCGTGGACCGTGCCGAGGTAATTCACCTCGACTACGCGGCGGTACTCGTCGGGGGTGGTGCGGTGGACCGGCGAGAAGACGGACACCATGGCGTCGTTCACCCAGGTGTCGATGCGGCCGAATCGCTCCACGACGGCGCGCGCCGCGTCGGACACTTTCCTGGGATCGCTCACGTCGAGCGGCAGGACGAGGGCCTCGGATCCGGACGCGGCGATCTCCCGCTCGGCCTCTTCGAGCGCCGCCCTGGTGCGCGCGATGAGGCCTACCTTCGCGCCGGCGGCGCCGAAGGCGCGCGCGATGGCGCGGCCGATGCCGCTGGACGCGCCGGTGACGACCACGACCTGATCCGAGAGCCTGCGGGGCATCGAAGTGCCTCCCGCAGGAAGGTAACTGCTGGAAGCGACGCGAGCGCGCGACCACGCGCCGCGGAAGACGAGCGCCCGGCCGGCTGCCTGCGATCAGGCAGAGAGGTCGGCGATCGCCAGCAAGAATCCGGTCGCCCAGCTCAATACGAGCATGGCCTTGGCGAACTTGGGGCGGACTGGAACGACGGGCGGCGCTCCCTGCATGGCGCGGAAGATCCCGAAGGCGCAGACGAGGAGAGCGGCGGCGAAGAGGCCGATGCTCATCCCGGTCATGGGCTTGTGCCCGAACATCCACCCGGCCGGCAGGTCGAAGAGAGCGAAGCTGGCCGCGAGATAGGCGAGGGGAGTGCCGGCGAGGAGCAGCAGATCGAAAACGATGCCGAAAAGCATCCCCAGCATCCTGAAAAGGAAGCGGAAGAGGCGAACCACCGCCTTGCGGCGGTCCTCCCGCGCCGAGAATCTCCTGGCGGCCCTCGAGGAGGCGAGCATGGACTGGGACGGCCGTAGCATGGGTGCGAGCGTACAACAGGCCGGTTGCGGCGGATAATCCCTCGCCTTCCTTCGCGTTGACCGACGGAAGTCGCCATGGTAGACGGCGCTGCCGTTTTATCCGACCCCGCAACCAGGCGAAGGCTTCCTTGCCCGAGAAGAAGGAGAGCGAAGGAGCGGGCGACGTCGCCGCATCCTACCGGAAGGCGGCCCCGTATCTCGATGCCAGCTGGCAGCTGACGGGGTCCGTCGCACTATGGGTCCTGATTGGCTACTTCCTCGATAAGTGGCTACACACGGCGCCCTGGCTGCTGGTGATCGGATCGGTCCTCGGCATGGGCCTCGGCTTCTACCTTTTCTTCAAGGCGCTCTCCTCGATCGGAAGGAACGCGAAATCGTGATGCAGGCCGCATCGGTCTTCTCCACCCGGCTCCTGCCTTACGCGGCCAGTAGCGCCGCCGCCTGCGCACTCGGGCTCACCATCTGCAATCGCGTATCGACGGCGGCGCTGTACGGCGCCGGTTTCGCTGCCTTCGCCGCGCTCGTGGCGCTTCCGCTCGTCGCCTGGGGTACCCCGCGCGGAACGAATGCACTCCTGGGCGGATTCGTCGCCGGGTTTTTCGCCCGGATGATCCTCGTAGCGGTCGGACTCCTGGCCTCGCACGCGCAGGGCCAGGCCGCCCTGCAGTACGCGTTCTCGTTCTTCGCCGTCTACGGGCTGACGCAACTCGTGGAAGTGGCCTACGTCTGGAACGCCCCGCGCGGGCGCCCGGTGGAAGCTCCATGATCCTGCTCGCGCTCATCGGGTCCCTCGCCGCCTTCCAGGCCGCCGCGCCCCCGCAGCATGGCGCGAGCACGCAGGAGGCGAGACCCGCTCCGGTTCCGGAAAGCGACAAGCCCAAGGCGGACGAGCACGGCGTCACCCTCGGCAAGGAACATGCTGCTCCGGGCGAGCACGAGAACCTCGCCCATCCGGAAGGGACAGGGCCCGGCGCCGAGCACGAGGGCGGCATCGCAGAGCACATCTTCCACCACGTTTCCGACGAGACCTGGGTGCCGCTCGGCGTCTGGATCGGCGCGCGCCACCTCGATCTGTCGATCACCAAGCACGTCATCAACATGTGGATCGCGGCGGGCATCTTGCTCATCGTGCTCGCGCTGGCGGTGCGGCGGCGCGCGCTCGTTCCCAAAGGCGGCTACAGCCTGGTGGAGCTGTTCGTGATGTTCATCCGCGACGAGATCGCGGTGAAGAACATCGGGCATCACGCCGCTCTCTACACGCCCTATCTTTGCTCGGCGTTCTTCTTCATCCTCTTCATGAACCTGTGCGGGCTCTTGCCCATCCCGGCGATGGGAGGGTTCCCCGGGATCTCGACCGCGACGGGAAACCTCGGCATCACCATGGTGCTGGCGCTCTTCACCTTCGTGATCACGCAGGTGGCGGGCATGCGCGCGCAGGGCGCGGTGGGCTACTGGTTGCACCTCGTTCCGAGCGGCGTCCCCATGTGGCTGTGGCCGATCATGATCCCGGTGGAGCTGCTCGGCCTCTTCACCAAGCCCTTTGCGCTGACGGTGCGCCTCTTCGCCAACATGGTGGCAGGCCACATCGTCATCTTCTTCCTCATCGCCCTCACCGTCCTCATCTCTCCGCTGGTTGCCCCGGTTTCGGTTGCCTTCGCGCTCGGGATCTTCATGCTCGAGCTCTTCGTCGGGCTGGTGCAGGCCTACGTGTTCACCATGCTCTCAGCGGTGTTCATCGGGATGACCCAGCACGCCCATTAGTTCAGCAAGACGCGGGCTGGGCCATGGCGGCCTCGGGTCCATACCCCGCGACAATCGGCCTCTCCCGGCCGCCCGGGTGGCGAGGCAAAGAAAGGGTCGGAGGCGAAAATCGATGAACCAATTCTCGCTAGGCTATCTGGCGGCAGGTCTGGGCGTAGGACTCGCCCTGCTCGGTGCCGGATATGGCATCGGCAAGGTCGGCGCGGCGGCGATGGAGGGCACTGCGCGGCAGCCTTCCGCCACGGGTGACATCCGTACTTCGATGATCATCGCGGCAGCGCTCATCGAAGGCGTCTGCCTCTTCGCCGAGGTCGTCTGCATCATCCTCGCAACCAAGGCTTGACCTGGTAGGTAAAGGACCGGGAAGCGGCCACGCTTTCCGGTCCGACAGGCGGAGGTTCCATGTTGCTCGCAGCCGGCCTCACCGACATCAACGTCGCGCTCGTCGTCTGGACGCTCGTCACCTTCGGGCTGCTCCTCATCGTCTTGAAACGGTTCGCCTGGCACCCGATCCTGGAGACGATCGAGAATCGGGAGAAGACCATCGCCGAGGCGATCGAGAGCGCGAAGCGCGAGCGGGCGGAGGCGGAGAAGGCCGCCGCGGATATGCGGGCTTCCTTGGAGAAGGCGCGCACCGAGGCTGCCGAGCTCATCCGGCGCAACCAGGCCGAGGTGGCCGCGGCGAAGAACGAGCTGATGGCCACGGCGCGCAAGGAGAGCGAGTCGCTCCTCGCCCAGGCACGGGCCAGCATCGAGGAAGAGCGGCGGGCCGCGGTCGCCGACCTGCGGGCGCAGGTGGTGGACATCGCCATCGAGGCGGCGGGACGGCTGCTCCAGACGCAGATGGACGAGAAGAAGCAGAGGCAGCTGGTGGAGGAGTACCTCGCGCGGCTGCCCAAGGAGCGGAGGGCATAGCTAAGTAGGTACGTCAACGACAACGTCCACGTCGCTGAGGTGACTTCGAGGGTGCCTGCCTCAGCCCTTGATCTGCTCCGCAAGGTAGGCCGACTCGCCCAGCGACTCGACGAGGCGCTGCTGCTCTTCCAGCCAGTCGACGTGGTCTTCCTCGTCCGCGAGCATCTTTTCGAGGAGCGCGCGGGTCCCGTTGTCGCCCTTGGCGCGGCAGGCCTCGATGCCTTCGTTGAGCCTCTTCACCGCCTCGTACTCGACCTCCACGTCGAGCTTGAACTGCTCCGGGACGGTCTCGCCGACGTTGATCTTCCCGAGGCGCTGCAGGTTGGGCATCCCGTCGAGATAGAGGATGCGCTCGATCAATTCGTCCGCGTGCTTCATCTCCTCCAGGGACTCCTCGCGGATCTTCTTCCACAGCCGCTCGTACCCCCAGTTCTCGCAGAGCCGGGCGTGCAACCAGTACTGGTTGACCGCGGTGAGCTCCGCGCTGAGGACGTCGTTGAGCAACGCGATGACCTGCGTATCGCCCTTCACCAGGACCTCGCTCGGATGACGGCTGCTACAGGGCCGCGGAGGCTAGCGCGGGAGGGGTAGCGTGGCAATCGCGCACCCGCGGGCAGCTCGCGCAGGACCCTTCGAGACGCTCCTCGATGGCCTCGTGGCACATGCCGCAATCCGTGCCGGCGCCAGAGCAGCGCTCGCCGACGGCGGCGAGGGTGCTCGCGCCCGAACGCACCGCGGCGTCGATCTCGCGCTCGCTCACGGCTTTGCAGATGCAGAGGATCATCGTCGGCTCGTTGAGATTGAGACTGATTCTCAACATCAACAAGATAGCACGGCCCGGCAGGCGGTTCAAGCCCCCATGACTTGCCCGTGACAGGCCGGGCGCACGTTCGGCCGCAATGCGCGCCCTCCTCGTCCATCCGCCTACTCCGCCGACTTACTGGGGTTTCCAGCACAGCCTTCCCATCGCCGGAAAAGCGGCCTCGCTCCCGCCCCTGGGGCTGATCAGCCTCGCTGCCCTCCTGCCCCGGGAGTGGGAGATCCGGGTGGTGGATGAGAACGTCGACCCGCTCACCGACGACGCGCTGCGATGGGCGGACGCCGTGCTCGTCACGGGGATGCTCATCCACGCGAGCGGCATCCGCCGCGTCCTCACGCGGGCGCGGGCGCTCAACAAGCGTACCGTGGTGGGCGGCCCCGCGGTGAACACCGATCCCGGCGCCTTTCCGGAGGCCCAGCACGTCTTCCGCGGCGAGGCCGAAGGGAGGCTCGACCGCCTGGTCCGCGCGCTCGAGGCGAGCGACGAGCCCGCTCCGCAGCTGCTCTCGCCCGAGGGCGACGAGCGCCCGTCGATGGAGATCGTGCCCGCGCCGCGCTTCGAGCTCATCGACCACCGCCGATACGCCTCGATGAGCGTGCAGTACTCGCGCGGCTGTCCCTTCCAGTGCGAGTTCTGCGACATCATCGAGGTGTTCGGGCGCAAGCCGCGGACCAAGACGCCGGCCCAGGTACTGGCCGAGCTCGATCACCTGAAAGCGACCGGATACCGGGGAAGCGTCTTCTTCGTCGACGACAACTTCATCGGAAACCGCGTCGCCGTGGCGCAACTCCTCCCCCACGTTCGTGAATGGCAGGAGAAGAACGGGTTCCCCTTCGAGTTCTACACCGAGGCGAGCGTCGACCTCGCCTCGAAGCCCGAGCTCGTCGATTCGATGGTGAAGACCGGCTTCTCCTCAGTCTTCCTCGGCATCGAGACGCCTTCCGCGGAGTCGCTCAAGGAGACGCACAAGCTACAGAACCTCCGACAGCCTTCCGACGAGGCGGTGCGCCTCATCACGGCGGCGGGCCTCGAGGTCTATGCCGGCTTCATCGTCGGCTTCGACAGCGACGGACCGGAAATCTTCGAGCTGCAGCGGCGCTTCATCTCCTCGCTCCCGGTGCCGGTCGCCATGATCGGCATCCTGACCGCCCTGCCCGGAACGCAGCTCACCCGGCGGCTTGCGAAGGAGGGACGGCTTCGCATCGTCTCGACGAACGGCGACCAGTTCGATCGCCCCAACTTCGAGCCCGCGATGGACGAGCGGACGCTGCTCGAAGGCTACGGCGAGCTGCTCTCTCAGCTCTACGATCCGAAGGCGTACTACGACCGCTGCGTGCTCCTCGTGACGACGGTCGGCAAGCCCAAGGCGGCGACGCACTGGCGCCCGGGCGGCTTCCGCGTTCTCGCCCGCAGCATCTGGACCCTGGGCATCCTCTCGCCGCGGCGTCGCGAATTCTGGCGGCTCCTGGGGACGACGCTCAAGCGCGCGCCCCACGCCATCTCTCGAGCGATCGAGCTCGCCATCCAAGGCGAGCACCTCATCCGCTACACGCGGGAGGACGTGCTGCCGCGGCTTGCGCGGGCGCTGGAATCGATGCCGCAGACGCCGGGACCTGCGCAAAAGCCGAAGGCGAGGCGCGATCGCCCCGTGGCTGCAGAAGCCTAGCCCGACTCGCGCGCGTCCCCGAGCGGCGCTCGCTGGACAGCCTGGCGCGCGCAGACCGCGCGCCTGCGGCTAGCCTTTGTACAACGCCTCGTACCGCTCCGCCGCGCGGTCCCAGGAGTGGTCGCGCGCCATGGCGCGGTCCATGGTTGCGCGCCAGGCTGGCTTGTCGTTCCAGAGCAAGAGTGCGCGGTCGATGGCGTCGAGGAGCGCTGCCGGTTCCTCCACTTCGAATCGGAAGCCCCAGCCGTCCTGTCCCGGCTTCTGCCCCTTGGGCGCGGCGTCCTTGATCGAGTCGGCCAGGCCGCCGACGGCGTGCACGAGCGGCAGTGTGCCGTAGCGCAACGAATAGAGCTGGTTCAAGCCGCACGGCTCGAACCGGCTCGGCATGAGGAAGACATCGGCCCCCCCTTCGATGCGGTGGGCGAGCCCGTCGTCGAACTTGATTTGCGCGGAGATGCGCTGCGGGTGCTTGGCCGCGGCCGCGCGGAAATCCTCTTCGAGCGCGGCGTCGCCGGTCCCCAGCATGACGAACTGGACGTTCCGGGCCGTCATCTGCGGAAGCGCCCGGGCGATGAGATCGTAGCCCTTCTGGTGCGCGAGGCGCCCGATGGCCGCCGTCAAGAGCGCGTTCGGGTCCACCGCCAGGCCCAGCTCCCTCTGTAGCGCAGCCTTGTCTGCCGCCTTCCCGCTCGGATCCGACCGCGAGTACTTCTGGGGAAGCTGGGGATCGTTCTCGGGGCTCCAGCGCGAGTAATCGACGCCGTTCATGATCCCGACCAGGTCCTGCCGCCGGTGTTGCAAGAGGCCCTCGAGGCCGGCGCCGGTCTCCGGGCTCTCCACGATCTCCTTGGCGTAGGTCGGGCTCACGGTGGTGAGCTTGTCGGCGAAGACCAGCCCCGCCTTCATCAGATTGAGGTTCCCGTAGAACTCCAGCGCGTCCTGGTGGAAGAGATCGCCCGGGAGGGAAAGTTCGGTCATCGCCTCGCGCGGGAAGACACCTTGATAAGCGAGGTTGTGGATGGTGAAGATGCAGCGCGCCTTGAGCGGCGCCGGCCTTCCCGCCCAGCCGCGCTTCAGGATGAGCGGCGTGAGCGCCCCCTGCCAGTCGTGGGCGTGCACGGCGTCGGGCAGGAAGTTCTGCTGCTTGGCCGCTTCCAGGGCGCCGGCGCAGAGGAAGGCATAGCGCTTGTGATTGTCGCGGTAGTCCCTGCCGCCCTCGCCGTACAGCTCCTTGCGGTCGTACCAGGGGTTCGCGAGGAGCAAGTAGCGGAGGCGCTCGGCCGGGGCAGTGACGAAGACCTGGCCCTGGGCGAGCAAATGCGGAAACTGGACCTCCACGCGCCTTCCCGTGTCGCGGAGGTTCGACCCGTCGATCGCCGCGTAGCGCGGGATGACGACGAGGACGTCGTGGCCGCGAGCGGCGAGCGCCCGGGGGAGCGCGCCGATCACGTCGCCGAGTCCGCCGGTCTTGACGAACGGCGCCGCTTCCGAGGCGACGAACAGGATCTTCACGGCTCAGGCCTCCGTCTGGCGGAGGAAGGCGGCGGCTTCCTCCGGAGGGGTCGGGTTCACCGAATAACCCGTGCTCCACTCGAAGCCGCCTTGCAGCGTCAGGACGGGCTTGATCTCGAGATGGAAGTGGAACGAGTCGGACGGCGGTTCGCGGAGCGGCAGGGTGTGCAGATAGAGGTTGTAGGCCGGCCGGTCCAACGCGAGATCGAGCTTGCGCAGCGCCGTGCGCAGCGCGGAGGCGAGGGCGGAAAGCTCTTCGGCGCTGGACCGCTCGAAGGCCGAGCGGTGCTCGCGCGGGAGGACGAGCAATTCGAACGGCGTGCGCGCCGCGTACGGGGCGAGCACCACGCAGAGGTCCGTTTCGAGGACGAGCCGCGATCGGTCGCCGATCTCCTGGTCGAGCACGTCGCAGTAGATGCACCGCTCCCGCGCCTCGAAGTGGCGGCGGGCGCCCTCGAGCTCGCGCTGCAATTCCAGGGGCACGATGGGTAGCGCGAGCAATTGCGAATGGGCGTGGGAGAGCGACCCGCCCGCGATCGCGCCGCTGTTCTTGAAGAAGACGATGCTCCGCAGCCTCACGTCGCGAGAGAGGTCGAGGATGCGGTCCTGCACCGCTCGCAAGACGCTCGAGATGCGGGGGAGGGGCAGCTCGTGGAGCGGCTGCTTGTGGCTGTCGGTCTCGATGATGACTTCGTGGGCGCCGACGCCGGCGACGCGGTCGTAGAGACCGATCCCCTTGCGCGACATCCGCTCCTCGGTGCGCAGGGCCGGATAGCGGTTCGGGACGATGCGCCACGTCCAGCGGCCTTGCTCGCGCAGGGCCGCGATCTCGGGAGGCGTCAGGAACTCGTTGCCCGGGCAGAAGGGGCACCCGTCCTCGTCGTCGGGGAGCTGGAAATCCCGGATCAGCGCGTTGGGGCGGTCGGCCCGCTCCGGCGCGATGATCACCCAGCGGTCCACCACGGGGTCGCGGCGAAGTTCCGGCATGCGCGGGGCACCATAGCAGAAAGCCATTGGGGCTCAGACTTGCCAGTGCGCCTGCTCGAAGCGGCGGTCCGGGACGACGGTTTCGAGCTCGCCGAGGCGGGGGAGCCGCTCGATCTCGAGGTCGCCGCGAAGCACCCGGACGACGAGGGAGATGCGGTTCCCCGCGAAGAGCCCGAGCGCGGTCAGGGACAGGGCCAGCTCCACCAGGACTCCCGTCCGGGCGATACCGCAGCGGGCGCCCGTTTCGTCGATGACGGGCAGGTCGCCCCCGCCTTTTCCGAGGAGGACGCGGCCCGTCTTCTCCTCGCGCCGATCGCCGAGGAGCCGCGCCACCGCGACCTGCACCTCGCCGCCGATCTGTGTCCCGGGGGCAGGGTCCAGGCGGAGGAACAGCTCGCTCTTGGAGAAGCCGAAGCAGAGCTGCTCGTACGCCGAGCGGCCCTGGAACATCGATCCGCCTATGGCCGAGCCGGGGCGGTACTGCCCCGCGCCAGCCCATTCGTAATAGTTGCGCGAGTACCCGTCGATGAGCGGCTGGATCAGGCGGCGCGGCTGCACGATGACCGCCGCCGCGTTGGCGAGATCCTTGGACGGGGCGATGATCGGCGTGCTGACCGCGGTGGGAACCGGGAGACCGAGCGCCCGGTAGGCCTGGGCGACGCGCCCGCGGAAGAGCGCGTCGAAAGTGGCGGCGCTGTCGGTCACGAAGTCGTCGCCATACCACCAGAACCAGTCGCTACCTTCGGCGACGAACAGCTCGGCGCGGGCAGCCTCGATCTGCTCGAGTCCCACCGTCATCTCGGTCTGCTCCAGGGCTCCCCGGGCGGCGCCGAGCAGAGTCCAGGCGGCGTTGTCTTCGGGATGGCCGATCCAGATGCGGAAATTGGCGTCGATCCAGCTCCCCGAGTGGATGCGGGAGATGCGGGCGCGCGGCCTCCGCGCGCGGATCTCGTCGCGAGGCAGGACGGTCGACCCCGGGACCGCGGACAGGGCCGTGTAGAGCGCCTCGAGGAAACCCTCGCCCGATTCCGGATAATGCTCCCAGGGATTTTCGCCATCGAGAGCGATGGTGACGAGCGCGTCATTACCGGCTGCGGAGATGCGGCGGACGAGGTCCGCGGCCGCCGTTTCCGGCGCCATCCGGGCGTAACGGAATCCGATCATGTCGGACAGCTCGCGATCGCGGAACAGCACGCAGACGTCGCCCTGCGATCCCGCGAGATAGCCGCGGTGGTGGGCGCGCATGCCCGGCGGAAGAGGTTCCGAGGGCGAGAGGTCGCTCTTGGCGAGCACACCTTCGTCGGTCGCGCACCAGCGCACGCCGCAGGAGGAGAGCAGATCGATCACCTCGGGTGAAACGGATCCCTCCGAGGGCCACATCCCTTCCGGCCGCGTTCCGAAGACCCTGTTGGCGACGCCGAGCCCGCGCGCCACCTGCTCGCGCGCATCCTCGGGATGGGAGAAGCGCGGCGGAAGCGCCATGCCGGGCATCGCCCGGCGCGCCGAGTCGGTGTCGACGAGGAGCGGCAGGATGGGGTGGTTCAGGGGCGAGCAGGTGATCTCGACCTGTCCGCGCGCCGCCAGCGCCTTCCAGCGCGGCAGGATGCGCGCGCCGATCCGTCTCTGCGTCGCGATCAGCTCGATCTTCTCGTCCTCGGAGAAGCCGCGCTCCTTGCCGGCAAGCTCGGCGACGAAGGGCTCCTCGCGGCGCGCGGCGAAGCCCATCCAGGCGAGGAGGAAGTGGACTTGCAAGTCGCGCAGGTCCTGCGGCGCGAAGCGCGCTTGCCGATCGAGGAGGTCGATATGGCGCAGATCGCTCCCGCGCAGCTCGAGCAGCTCCGCATAGCGCGGGACCGGCCGCACCCAGATGTCCCAGTCGACCGAGAACGAGTCGCGCAGGAGCAGCATGCGCTCTTCCTGCCCGAGCGACTCGGCCGGCCTCTTCGCCAGCGCCTCGTGGAGATCGACGGCGCTTCCGGAAAGCCAGGCCTCCAGCTGGAGCAGGAGGCTCGGCGCGAAGTTCACCACCGCCTTCACCGCCTCGAACTTCTCCAGCGCGGCGGCCATGTCCGAGTACGCGCGGCAGGCGTGCAACCGCACCCAGGGCAGGAGGGGCTGGCCTGTCTGCGCGTCGCGATAGTCGGGCTGGTGCAGGTGCCAGAGAAAGACGGCGCGAGCGGTCACGGATCCTCAATCGGAGAGGCGCATCCCTTTCGGGACCACCACGATGCCGTTCGGGCTCACGAAGAAGCGCTTCTTGTCTTCCTCGGTATCGTAACCGATACGGACGCCGGGGGGGATGTCGACGTTCTTGTCGATGATCGCGCGACGGATCCTCGCGTGCCGTCCGACGTTCACGTTCTCGAAGAGGATCGACTCGTCCACGTCGGAGAAGGAATTGATGCGCACGCGGGGGGAGAGGATCGACTTGTTCACCCGGCCGCCGGAGATGATGCAGCCTTCGCTCACCAGCGAGTCGGTGGCGGTGCCGATGCGCTTTTCCTCGATGTTGGCGAAGACGAACTTCGCCGCCGCGACGGAATGGTTGGGCGCGGTGTGGATGGGCCACAGGTCGTTGTAGAGGGAGAACTTGGGATCGACGTCGACCAGCTCCATGTTGGAGTCGAAGTAGGTGTCGAGGTCGCCCACGTCGCGCCAGTACCCGGCCTCGCGCTGGCTCTGGCCCGGGACGTCGTTCTTGGCGAAGTCATAGACCGACACCTTCGTCTTCTGGAACATCTCGCTGATGATCGACTTGCCGAAGTCGTGCGCGGTGTCCTTTCCCGCGTCGCTCACGATCTCCCGGACCAGCGCATCGGTGCTGAAAAGATAGTTTCCCATCGAGGCCAGGATCTTGCTGGAGTCGCCGATCATCGGCTTCGGATGCTTGGGCTTCTCCTGGAAGTCGATCATCCGTCCCGTCTCGTCGGCGGTGATGACGCCGAACGAGCTCGCCAGCTCGATGGGCATGGGGATCGCCGCGACGGTGCAGTCCGCGCCCTGCTCGACGTGGAAGTCGAGCATCTGGCGGACGTCCATGCGGTAGACGTGGTCGGCGCCGAAGACGAAGACGTACTCGGGATCCTCGTCGGTGACGAGGTTCAGGTTCTGGTAGATGGCGTCGGCCGAGCCTTTGTACCACTCGGGTCCGGTGCGCATTTGCGCCGGCACCGGCTCGACGAACTGGCCGAGCATCGAGGAGAGCCGCCAGCCCCGCGAAATGTGCGTATTCAAGGAATCCGATTTGTACTGGGTGAGGACCTTCATGCGCGGGAGGTCGGAGTTGGCGAAGTTGGAGAGGACGAAGTCGATGATCCGGTAGCGCCCGCCGAAGGGGACCGCCGGCTTGGCGCGCTCGTGGGTCAGGGGGGCGAGCCTCTTGCCCTCTCCGCCCGCGAGGATCATCGCCAGGGTCTTGTGGGCCATGCCGCGGACGGTAGATCCGCGAACGCGGCCATGCAACGGGTGTTCAGCTACGAGCCGTGCGAGCGGCGGCCCGGGCCTGCGGGGCCGCGAGCTTGCCTTCAGGAGGGCGGGCCGCGAACTCGCCGATGGTGTGGTCGATCTCTTCGGTCACCCGGCGGATGAGCTGGGCGCGGTCGTGGAAGGTGAGGAAGGAGCTCTTGAATCCGGCGATGAGGACGTTCTGCAAGTCGGTGGTCGTGAGATTGAACTGGCGCGCGAGAATCATCAGCTCCTTGGTGACGGTGGTGTTGGTGATGAGCCGGTTGTCCGTATTCACCGTCACGCGGATGCCGAAGTCCAGATAGAACTTGAACGGGTGGGAGGCGATGTCGGCCACCGCGCCCGTCTGCACGTTCGACGACGGGCAGCTCTCGATCGGAATGCGGTGATCGTTGACATAGTTGAGCAGGTCGCCGTCCTCGCGCAGCCGCACGCCGTGGCCGATGCGATGCGCGCCGCAGTAGTGGAGCGCCTGCGCGATGGAGGGCGGACCGTACGCCTCTCCCGCGTGCACCGTGCAATTGACGTTGTTGTTGAGGATGAGCTGGAAGGCCTCCTGGTGGTCCTTGGCGGGATTGCCGTGCTCGGCGCCGGCGAGGTCGAAGCCCAGGACCCCGCGGCCCTTGTAGGCGACCGATAGCTCGGCGAGGCGGAGCGAGATCTCCGGGCTCATGTTGCGGATGCCGCAGACCAGCACGCCGGCCTTGATGCCCGCCTCGCGCTCGGCCTTGCGCAGGCCTTCGAGGACGGCCTCGACCACCACGGTGGGTTTGAGCCCTTTCGAGAGGTGGAGCACCGGCGAGTAGCGGACCTCGAGGACGCGGACGTTCTCGGCAGCCGCGTCGAGGGCCAGCTCATAGGCGGTGCGGTAGAGGGCGGCGTCCGTTTGCAGGACGCTCAGGGTGATCTCGAATCCCTTCAGGTATTCCTCGAGGCTGCCGTGGCGCTGGCCGATCTTCATCGCCTTGGCGAGCCCGTCCTCGGTGTCGGCGGGAAGCTTGACTTTCTGCTCCTCGGCGAGCTCCAGCATGGTCTTGAGACGCAGCGAACCGTCGAGATGGCAGTGCAGGTCGGTCTTGGGGAGCGCTCGCAACAGCTCTTCGGTGATCGGCACTTCAGGTAGCATCCCCTGGATCTAACGCCGAAGGGCTCTGTCGCACAGTTTCCCGCGCGACACTGTGTCAGGCCTTGTCTACGAATCGGGCCAGGACCTTCTTGATCCCGACGCCGGGCGGGAAACGGATCGTCAACTTGAGCGCGTCGCCGATGCCGTCGGTGTCCTCGACGGTTCCGACGCCAAAAGTAGGGTGGCGAACCCGCGCGCCGGGACCGAGCCCGAGAACGCCTTCCGTTGCCTGCTTTTTCTCGGGTCTGGCGCGGGGATCGACGCGGCCGGCGCGTGCCTGGTTCCTCGGCGGCATCGGCGGCCCGCCTCCGCGTAGGCCGAACGGGGCATCTACCTGCTCGCGCGGTCGCTGGTCGAAGTCGTAATCCCCGCCCGCAGCGCCTTCGCGCCGGCCGCCCCAACCGCGTTCCCAGCGGCCTTCGGAAGGGCGCGGTTCCGCGGCGGCCAGTGCGGACAGCCCGGTGGCGAGCTCCTCGGGGACCTCCTGCACGAAGCGCGACGGCGGGTTGAAGCGCAGTTCTCCGAACAGCGACCGGCAGCGCGCGAGCGTGAGCGTCAGCTTCTTGCGGGCGCGCGTCATGCCCACGTAGCAGAGCCGCCGCTCCTCGGCCATCTCCTCCGGATCCTCGACTCCCTCGCGACCCGGACCGACCTGGCCAAGCGAGCGCGAGCTGGGAAAGACGCGCTCCTCGAGGCCCGTCATCCATACCGCGTCGAACTCCAGCCCCTTCGCGGCATGCAGGGTCATGAGCGAGACGCGCTCGCCTCCTTCGGCCGCATCGGCATCGCCGACCAGGGCGAGCTGCTCGAGGAACCCGAGCAACGGACTCGTGGGCGTGTCCTCGTCGAGCTCCGCGAACGCGGCGGCGAGAGCGGCGCCCATGCCGGGGCGATCGCCCGGCTCCGCGTCGTCGGGCATCTCTCCGCTGCCGAGGGCGCCGGGAGCGAGCGGGGCCGCGACACCGGGTTGTCGCTCTGGCAAGGCGCCTCTTCGCGCCAGATCCCAGGTGGTATCGAACTCGCGCGCCGCCCCGATGAGCTCGCGCAGGTTCTCCAGCCGATCTTCACCTTCCGGCCCTTCCAGCCGGAGCCGGTCCGCGTAGCCCGTCTCCTCCATCACGATCTCGATCGACTCGGCGGCTCCCTGCGCCGCCCGCACCTTGTCGCCGAGGCGCCGGAGCAGGTCGCGGAAGGGAACGAGCTTCGCCTTGGCGGAAGCGGCGAGCTCCGCGTCTTCCTCCATCGAGGAGATCGCCTCCCACAAGGAGAAGCCGGTGCGCGTCGCGGAGGCGCGCAGCCGCTCCACGGTCGTGTCGCCGATGCCGCGGGCGGGCGTGTTGATGATGCGGAGCAGGTCGACGTCGGATCGCGGGTTCACGCACAGCCGCAGATAGGCAGCGACGTCCTTCACCTCGGCGCGGTCGTAGAACGATCGCCCGCGCACGATCCGGTGCGGAACGCGCCGCGCGCGCAGGGCGTCTTCCAGCGCGCGGGACTGCGCGTTCGCCCGGTAGAAGACGGCCATCTCCGCGTACGAGGTCCCGCGGGCGTGCTCCGCCTGCAGCTCCTGCGCGACCCGGCTCGCCTCGTCGCGCTCGTTATCGAGCAGGGCGACGCGGATCTTCTCGCCGTCGCCGAGCGCGGTCCAGAGCTTCTTCTCGCTGCGCCGCTCGTTCTTCTCGATGACCGCGTGGGCCGCGGCCAGGATGCGCCCCGTCGAACGGTAATTCTGCTCCAGCTTGATGACCTTGGTGCCCGGGAAGTGACGCGGGAAATCGAGGATGTTCGACACTTCGGCGCCGCGCCAGCGGTAGATGCTCTGGTCGTCGTCGCCCACCACGCAAAGGTTGCCGTGCACCTTGGCGAGCCTGCGGAGGAGCGCGTACTGGGCGGGATTCGTGTCCTGGAACTCGTCGACGAGGATGTAGCGGAACCGCTCCGCGTACCGTTCCTCGATCTCCGGGTGCTTGGCGAAAAGCTCGATGACGCGGACGATGAGGTCGCCGAAATCGACGGCGCCCCCGGCCTGCAGCGCGCGCTGGTAGCGATCGTACACGCGGATCGCGACCTTGCCGGGAACGTCCCAGTCGGGCACCTGTACCGAGGCGGGCAGGATGCCCTGGTTCTTCCAGCGATCGATGCGCGACAGATGCTGGCGGGCCGTCCCGAGGTCGACGCCCAGGTCCTGGCAGGCGCGCTTGGTCTCGGCGAGCGCATCGGCCTCGTCGTAGATGGCGAAGGCGCGCGGAAGCGAGAGCGCCTCCGCTTCGCGCCGGAGGAGGCGCGCTCCGGCGGCGTGGAAGGTCGCCACCCAGAGCCTCTCTGCCTCGGGCCCGACCAGGCCTTGCACGCGCCCCCGCAGCTCGCCGGCAGCCTTGTTGGTGAAGGTGACCGCCAGGATCTCGGCCGGGCGGGCCAGTCGCTCTCGCAAGAGATGCGCGATGCGGTGGGTCAGCACCCGGGTCTTGCCGCTGCCGGCCCCGGCGAGAATCAGGAGCGGCCCGGATCCGTACCGCACGGCCTCGAGCTGCTGCGGGTTGAGGAGCTTCGCGAGTGGATCCACCCCTCGCGTTTAACAGCACCGCCCCTCGCGAGCCAACGCCCGGGTTGCCCTCGTCGTATGCTGCGCGTCGATGCAAGACCCCTCGCCGGTGCGCATCGTGCCCCTCGGGGGACTGGGCGAGGTGGGGATGAACTGCCTGCTCGTGGAAACGGAAGGGGGCCGCGTCGTCGTCGACTGCGGCGTGCTCTTCCCCGGAGGCGAGGCGGCCCTCGGCGTCGAGGTGATCGCTCCGGACCTGACGCGTCTCGAGCAGGCGGGCGGACCGGATGCCGTGCTCCTCACCCACGCGCACGAGGATCACGTCGGAGCGCTTCCGTATCTCTTGCGCGAATGGCCACACGTGCCGGTGTACGGCGCCCGCTTCACGCTCGGGGTGGTGAAGGAGAAGATCGCCGAACACGGCATCTCGGCCGATCTGCGCGAGCTTCCTCCGGGCACGTCCGCGACGGCGGGCGGGATCGGGTTCGAGTCCATCCAGGTGACGCACTCGGTGCCCGACGCGGTCGGCTATGCCATCCGCCCGCCCGGGGCGCTCCTCGTCCACACCGGCGATTTCAAGGTGGACTGGTCGCCGACCGACGGAAAGCTCCTCGACGTGCGCCGGTTCGCGGAGCTGGGCGACGAAGGCGTTTCGTGCCTGCTCTCCGATTCCACCAATGCGGAGCGCCCCGGGACCAGCGTCTCCGAGCGCGAGGTGGGTGAATCGCTGGCCCGGATCTTCGCCGGCCCGCGCGCCAAGGGACGCATCGCGGTGGCCATGTTCGGGTCCAACATGCACCGCGTGCAGAGCGTGCTGCGCGCCGCCACCGCCATCGGCCGCAAGGTCTGCCTGCTCGGCCGCTCGATGCAGCAGAACGTGCGACTTGCCCTCGACCTCGGGTATCTCGGCTGCCCGCCCGACCTCTTCGTCGATCCCGAGGCGGCGGATCACTTCGCCCCTCGCGAGCTCATCATCCTCTGCACCGGCGCCCAGGGAGAGCCGAGGTCCGCGCTTTCCCGCCTTGCGCTCGGCGAGCATCCCACGGTGAAGCTGGAGAAGGGCGATCTCGTCGTCCTCAGCTCCCGGCAGATTCCCGGGAACGAGCGGAGCGTGGCCCATCTGGTCGATCATCTCGTGCGCCGCGGGTGCGACGTGCTTTCGACGCTGGCGGGGGGAGGGGAGCTGATCCACGTCACCGGCCATGCCTGCCAGGACGAACAGCGGATGATGATCGAGCTCGTGCGCCCGAGGTCCTTCCTTCCCATCCACGGCGAGTTCCGCATGCTCGCAGCGCACGCGCGCACGGCGGAGGCTTCGGGCGTCGATCCCCTCGGCTGCGTGATCGCCGAGGACGGCGACGTGGTGGAGATCGAGCCCGGCAAGCTCGCCTCGGTACGGCCGCGCGCCGCCCCTTCGGGGCGCATCTATCTCGACTCGCGCGGCGCCTTCGCCGACGTAGGGGAAGTGGCGCTGCGCGATCGCAAGCTACTGGCCGACTCCGGCATGCTGGTGTGCCTGTGCCTCATCGACCATCGATCGGGCGAGCTCGTGCGCGAGCCCGAGATCCTCGGACGAGGCGTGACCGGGCTCGACGAAAGCCGGCTGCAGCAGGCGCGCGCCGCGGCCAGCGCCGCCATCGCGGAGCTGGGCCCCGCTTCCCGCACCGATCACGGTACGGTGGAGGAGGCCGTACGCATCGCCGTGCGATCGGTGTTCCGCAAAGGATTCGAGAAGCGCCCCATGGTACTTCCCGTCGTCATCGAGATGTAAGGGAGCGTACCGCCATGCCGTCCTTCGACATCGTCAGCAAGGTGAACGAGCAGGAGGTCGACAACGCCTTCCAGCAGGCGAAGAAGGAGATCGAGCAGCGCTACGACTTCAAGGGGACGGAGACGTCGCTCGAGAAGGTGGAGAAGGAAAAAGGGATCCGTTTGCGCAGCTCGACCGAGCAGCGGCTGGAGGCCGCCCGCGAGGTGCTGGTCCAGAAGCTCGCCAAGCGGAACGTCTCGCTCCGCGGGGTGAAATACGGGACCGTCGAGCAGAGCGGCAAGCACGTCCTGCAGCTTCTGACCTTCGCCCAGGGCATCGAGACCGAAAAGGCGAAGGCGATCGCCAAGCTCATCAAGGATTCGAAAGTCAAAGTAACGGCCGCCATCCAGGGCGATTCGGTGCGGGTGACGGGGAAATCCCGCGACGATCTGCAGTCCGTCATGCAGATGGTCCGGCAGCAGGCGGACACGCTCGCCCTGGACGCCCAGTTCGAAAACTTCCGCGACTGACGATTGCGGCTTGGATCCGGGAGGGATCCTGGTTTAGAAGCACGGGTCCCGATGCAGCCGCCCTCCCTTCCCAGAAATCCGACCCTCTATCTCCTCTCGCTCGGTTGCCCGAAGAACCGGGTGGATAGCGAGGTCATGCTCGGCACGCTCCTCGGGCAGGGGTACGAGCTCGTCGACAAGGCCGAGGACGCGGAAGTGGTCCTCATCAATTCCTGCGCCTTCATCGGCGAGGCGAAGCAAGAGTCGATCGACGCCATCCTCGAGCACGCGCGCCTGAAAGAGACCGCACGCTGCAAGGCGCTGGTCGTCGCCGGCTGCCTCACCCAGCGCTACGCGGACGTCCTGCAGCAGGAGATGCCCGAGGTCGATTATTTCGTCGGGACGTCGGCGTACCCGCGCATCGCGGAGATCCTGCGGGGCGAGCGCGATCGCGCGGTCATTCCGGATCCCGACTACATCGCCGACGCGCGCACGCCGCGGCGCAATTCGATGCCGCCCGGCTCGGCCTACGTGAAAATAAGCGAAGGCTGCGACAACGCCTGCACCTTCTGCATCATCCCCACCTTGCGCGGCGCGCAGCGGAGCCGCCCGATCGACGACATCGTCGCCGAGGCCCATCGCCTCGCCGCCGAGGGATCGGTCGAGCTGAACCTGGTGGCGCAGGATCTCACCGCGTACGGTCACGATCTGCCCGGGCGCCCGCGCCTGCACGAGCTCTTGCGCGCGCTCGGCGAAGTTCCCGTCCGCTGGCTGCGCCTCCACTACGCCTATCCGCGAGATTTTCCCGACGAGCTCGTCGACGCGCTCGCGACGCAGCCCAACCTGGCCCGCTATCTCGACATGCCGCTCCAGCACATCAGCGATCCGGTGCTGCGCCGCATGAAGCGCGGTCGCGACGCCGCCTTCTTGCGCAAGCTCGTCCAGAAGCTTCGCGAGCGGGTACCCGATCTCGTCTTCCGCACCAGCTTCATCGTCGGTTTTCCCGGCGAGACCGACGCGCAGTTCGAAGAGCTGTGCGAATTCGTGGAAGAGATGCGATTCGAGCGCGTCGGCGTCTTCCAGTTCTCGCGCGAGGAAGGAACGCCCTCCTACGATCTCGACGGGCAGCTTCCCGCACGGGTGAAGGCGCGGCGCCAGAAGAAGGTCCTCGGGATCCAGCGAAAGATCAGCAAGGCCTACCAAACTGCCCTGGTCGGGAAGACGCTCGACGTCCTCGTCGAAGGAGTGTCCGAAGAGACCTCGTTGCTTCTGGAAGGGCGCTGGATGGGACAGGCGCCGGAGATCGACGGCAAGGTCTACGTCAACCGCGGAACGGCGCGGCCCGGCGAGATGGTGAAGGTCGAGATCGAGCAGGCGGGCGACTACGACCTCGTCGGCGGGATCGTCGGATCGGACAGGCCACCGGAGCTCGCGTCCTACCCGTACGCGGCCGCGCCGATGCGCCCCCGTCCGCGCTTTCCCATCCTCTCGCACTGACATACAACCCGGCACCGGCATGGTCGACAAGCGGGAGCTTCTCGCTCGCCTCGGCGAGCTTCTCACCGCCAAAGGTCTCTCCCGCGTCCATCCGGATACGTCGGATCCGGTCGCGCATGCGGTGGGGCTCGCGCTCGCGGGCCTGCCCTACTATGACCAGATTTGGGCGGGCGATGTGGGAGCCAGCATTGCCCTCATCGTGGTGGCGTCAGGCGAGCGAATCGCGGGCAGCGAGCTGGTGCACCGCAAGGATCTGCTGGCGGAGCGGCTCGCGGGCTTGCGCGAGCGCGTGAATGCCCCGGCCCAGGCCCTGCAGCTCGTCCTCTACGAGCGTCCCGTTCCGCCCGAGGAGCGGGAGTTCGTGCTCCGGGAGGCGAAGAAGGGGAGCCTCTTGCCGCTCGGCAGGAGCAAGGTCGCGACCTTCCTGTTCGCGCTGTCGGAGCCGGCGCTGCACTCGTCGCGCTTCCCCGGCTGGCCGGACGATCTCGGGCCCCAGGAGCTGCGCAAGCTGCTCCTCTCGCCCGCCGCTTGACCTACTCGTCCATCGCATCCTGGATGGCCGCGTCGTTCGGCTCGCCGCGGATGCCCGATATCGCCGCCGCCAACGCGAGAAAAGCGGGGCGCTTGCGAAGCGCGTCCCACTGCGGCCCCTTGCCGAGCGGAACGGTGGCGTTCATGGGGATCTGACGACCCCCCCCTCCGTGCAGGTAGCCATCCATGCGCAGACGCGTCTCGTGGTCCATCAGCTCGAGGGTGAAGTTCCCGGTCGCGCCGGCCCACTGCTCCACCTTGTCGCCGGGTTCCTCCGGCGGTGGCGTGCCTTTGGCCGGGCACAGATCGATGGGGATGTTCCGCGCCCTGCCGCGCAGGCAGCCATCGGCATCCTGGACCACGTCCAGATCGGGATTCACGATGCGGCCGTCCTGTACGGAGAACACGGCGGGTGTCGCGCCGGGATTGCCATAAGGCCTGAGCCGTACGCTCCCGTATTGGGCACGATTCGAGGTGGTGGCACAGGCAGCCGCGAGGGCCAGGACCGATAACGCGAGACGGAGGAGCGGGCTTTGCCTGCGACGGGCGGAGGCCGCAGGCCGGAGCATACGGAAGCGGAGCGGGCTTTGCCTGCGACGGGCGAAGGCCGAAGGCCGGAGCATAGGGTGAAGCATGGCGAACCTCCGAAGCGGAGAACGCGCCATCGGCGAGGTTATTCAAGAAGAAACGTCGCGAAACAAGCGTCGCGTCAGGCGACGTCTTCCTCGTGCGCCGTGGGCTCCTCCGAGCCGAACAGCTCGCGTACCTTCTCCAAGAAGGATTTGGCCTGCGGATGCGTCTCCTCGCCGGAAAGGGCGGCGAACTGCTCGAGCAGCTCGCGCTGCTTGCGCGTCAGCTTCTGCGGGACCTCGACGGTGACCCGCACGTGCTGGTCGCCGCGCTGGTAGCCGTTGAGATGGGGGATCCCCTTGCCGCGCAGCCGGAAGACTTTTCCGCTCTGCGTCCCCGACGGGATCTTCATCTTCACCTTGCCGTCGAGCGTGGGAACCTCGATGGTCGCGCCGAGCGCCGCCTGGGTGAACCCGATGGGGACTTCGCAGATTACTTCCGTATCTTCCCGGATGAAGATCGGGTGTTCCTGGACGTGGACGACGACGTAGAGATCGCCGGGCGGGCCGCCGTGCTCTCCGGGCTCGCCTTCCCCAGTCAGCTTGAGCCGCGTCCCGGTGTCGACGCCGGGGGGTACCTTCACCGTGAGGACGCTTTCTTCCTCGACCTTCCCGGCGCCGCGGCAGGTGGCGCAAGGGTCGGTGATCACCTTCCCCGTGCCGCCGCACTGGTTGCAGGGGCGGGCAATCTGGAAGAAGCCCTGGGTGAGCCGCAATTCGCCCGTGCCGTTGCAGGTCGGGCAGGTCTTCGGGCCGGTTCCGGGCTTGGCACCGGAGCCGTGGCACGTCTCGCAGTTGCGGTGACGGGGGATCTTGACCTTGGCCTCGGTCCCGAAAGCGGCTTCCTGGAAGGTGGTCTCGAGGTTGTAGCGGAGGTCGCGGCCGCGCTGCCGACCCGAGCGACTTCGCCGCCCGCCACCGCCGAAGATGTCTCCGAAGATGCCTTCGAAGATGTCGTTGATGTTGGCGCCGCCGAATCCCGTCTCGAACGGCGACGGCCCGAAGCCGCCCGGCGCCTGGTGACCGAAGCGGTCGTAGCGGGCGCGCTTCTCCGGGTCGGAGAGGACTTCGTACGCCTCGGAAAGTTCCTTGAACGACTCCTCGGCCTTCTTGTCGCCGGGGTTCTTGTCCGGGTGGAACTGGAGGGCGAGCTTGCGGAACGAGCTCTTCAACTCCACCGCGGTGCACGTGCGGGCTACGCCCAGGACCTCGTAGTAATCGCGCTTCTGGTGCACCTGACGGCTCCGGCGAGAGGACGAGCGACCGCCTGCAGGACGGCTTCGAGGCAACGTAAGACACGCAGCCTAACAGTCAACTAGGGCTTGGCGCCTGCCGACGACTTTTTGTCCGCCGAATCCTGCGAGTACAGCGCGTCGGCGATGCGGTAGGCGGAACCTTCGAGTCGCTGGACGGCAGCCTTGATCTTGGGCAGTTCCTCGCCGGCGACGATGCCCTTGAGCGCCTCGAGGTCGGCGCGGATCTCCGCCATGTCCTTGGCCGGCAACAGCGTCGCGTACTCCTCGAGCGCCTTTTCCGTCGTGTAGATGAGCCCGTCCGCGTTGTTCTTCACGTCGGCGAGCTCCTTCTTCTTCTTGTCGGCCGACTTGTTCGACTCGGCCTCCGCGATCATCCGCTGGATCTCCTGCTCGGTGAGGCCGGAGCTGGCGACGATGCGGATCGACTGCTGCTTGCCGGTGCCGAGGTCCTTCGCGGAGACGTGGACGATGCCGTTCGCGTCGATGTCGAAGGCGACCTCGATCTGCGGGACGCCGCGCGGTGCGGGCGGGATGCCGACGAGCTCGAAGCGGGCCAGCGTCTTGTTGTCGGAGGCCATCTCGCGCTCGCCCTGCAGGACGTGGACGTTGACGATGGGCTGGTTGTCCACCGCAGTCGAGAAGACCTGCGACTTGCGCGCGGGAATGGTGGTGTTCTTGTCGATGATCTTGGTGAAGACGCCGCCGGCGGTCTCGACGCCGAGCGAGAGCGGGGTGACGTCGAGGAGCAGGACGTCCTTCACCTCGCCCTTCAAGACGCCGCCCTGGATGGCCGCGCCGACGGCGACCACCTCGTCCGGGTTCACGCCCTTGTGCGGCTCCTTGCCGAAGAACTGCTGCACGACCTGCTGCACCTTGGGCATCCGGGTCATGCCGCCGACGAGAATGACGCGGTCGATGTCGCGGGCGGTGACGCCGCCGTCCTTCAAGGCGAGCTTGCAAGGCTCGATGGTCTTCTGCACCAGGTCCTGGACGAGCTGCTCGAGACCTTCGCGAGTCATGGTCTCGGTGAGGTGCTTCGGACCCGCGGCGTCCGCCGCGATGAAGGGCAGGTTGATGTCGGTCTCGGGCGCGGAGCTGAGCTCGTGCTTGGCGCGCTCGGCGGCTTCCTTGAGCCGCTGCAGCGCCATGCGATCCTTGCGCAGGTCGATGTTGGTCGTCTTGCGGAAGTTTTCCGCCAGGAAGTCGACGATGCGCTGGTCGAAGTCCTCGCCGCCGAGGAAGGTGTCTCCGTTGGTCGCCTTGACCTCGAAGACGCCGGAAGTGAGCTCCAGGACGGAGATGTCGAAGGTGCCGCCACCGAGGTCATAGACGGCGACCTTCTCGGCGCCGCCGGTGCGCATCGCGGGACCCGCCGTGGTGGAACTGCCGCCGGCCTTGTCGAGACCGTAGGCGAGGGCGGCGGCGGTCGGCTCGTTGATGATGCGCAGTACGTTGAGGCCGGCGATGCGGCCCGCGTCTTTCGTCGCCTGGCGCTGACCGTCGTTGAAGTACGCCGGGACGGTGATGACCGCCTCGGTCACCTGCTCGCCGAGGTAGTCCTCTGCGGTCTGCTTCATCTTCGCGAGGATCATCGCGGAGATCTCTGCGGGGCTGTAGCGCTTGCCGCGAAGCTCGACCCAGGCGTCGCCGTTCTCCGAGGCGACGATGTGATACGCGGAGACCGAGACGCTCTTGCGCACCTCGTCCGAGTCGAACTTGCGGCCGATGAGCCGCTTCACCGCGAAGACGGTGGCTTCCGGATTGGTGATCGCCTGCCGCTTGGCGATCTGACCGACGAGCCGCTCGCCGCTCTCGGTGAACCCGACCATGGAGGGCGTGGTCCGGCTGCCCTCCGAGTTCGGGATGACCACCGGCTCGCCGCCTTCCATGACTGCGACGCAGGAGTTGGTGGTGCCGAGATCGATGCCGATGACCTTGGCCATGGTGGGGCTCGTGGTTCCTTCCGTACGCCGGGGAATCTCGGAAGTTAGCTCACCAGATGCGGACGTGCGCAGTCAACGAGAGAAGGATGGTAGGCGGGTGTCTCACTGCTCGTCCTTCGGGGAGGGGGCCGGTGTCGGGCTGGCGGCGGCTTCCTGCGCAGGCCGCGTCGCCGCTCTTGGACGCGCCACGACGACCGCTGCGGGCCTTACCAAGCGGTCATGAAGCTTGTAGCCGCGTGCCATTTCCGAGACTACCGTCCCGGGTGGTTTATCGCTGTCCTCCTGCATCAGGGCTTCGTGGACGTTGGGATCGAACGGCTGGCCGACCGCTGAAAAGGCGACGATTCCATGCTTGCCGAGAGAATCGGCGAGCATCTTCTGCACCAGGCGCACGCCTTCGATGACTTGCCGCAGATCGTGCTCCTCGGCGTGATCGAGGGCACGTTCGAGGTTGTCGGCCACCGGAAGGAAATCTTTCAGCAGCGATTCGACCGCGAACTTGCGCAGGTCGTCCTTCTCCTTCTGCACGCGCTTGCGGAAATTGTCGAACTCGGCAGCGGTGCGGAGCAAGCGCTCGTGGGTATCCTTGAGGCGCTCCTGCGTTTGCGCTGCGCGCGCGGCGGAGTCGTCGAGCATGGCGCGGAGCTGCTCGTTCTTCTTCTGTAGCTCCTCGGCCCCGGGCTTTTGTCCCCGCGCCGCTTCCGCCATCGCTCTCTCGAGCTCGTCGGACTCTTCGCCCGGAGAGGAGATCTCTCCGTCTCCGAGGGGTCCGCCGGAGTTCTCGCTCATTCGTTTCGAACCTCCTGGAGCGCCGCGGGGGCGCCGTTCAATCGTCCTGCGGGTCGAGCGCCAGTCCGACCGCGCGGGCCGTGAATTCGACGAGAGGGATCACCCGCGAGTAGTCCATGCGGGTAGGTCCGATCACGCCGAGCGCGCCGACGATCTGGCCTTCGCTCCGGTAGGGGGCGGCGACGATGCTCAGCTCCGGATCGTAGATCCCGCTTTCCGCCCCGATGAAGATGGTGAGCTCCTCCGCGACCAGCGCCTTGTCGAGAACCGAGAGAAGCCGCTCCTTCTCGTCGAGGGCGCGGAAGAGCGCGCGGATCTTGCCGAGGTCGTGGGCGAGCGTCGGTTCCTCGAGCAGCGAAGCCTGTCCCTCGAGATGGAGGATGGAAGCGTGGATCCCGCTCGGCTGCGCGGGCGCGCCCGGGTCTCGCGCCTCGACCTGCACGGCCTTGCTTCCGAGCGCCAGTGCGCGCTCCTCGAGCTGCGAGAGCGCCTTCTGCTGCGCCTCCATCTCGGCGCTGATCTTCGCCCGCGCTTCCTCGAGCGTGAGGTCGTTGAGGAGCTGGTTCAGGTAGTTCTCGGCCTGCACCAGTTCGCTCTCGCCATAGGAGCGGTCGAGGGTCAGGAGGCGGTTCTGCACCCGGCCCGTGCGTGAGACGAGCACCGCGAGGAGCCGGCCTTCGCGAAGCTGGACGAACTCGATTCGCCGCAGCCGTTCCGCATGTGGACGGGGCGTTGCGACCACCCCCGCATGGCGGGTGAGGTGGTGGAGCGTCCGCGACGCCTCGGCGAAGAGGCCGTCCAGCTCGCCTCGCGCCTCGTTGGCGCGCGCTTCGATGAACTTCTTCTCGTCCGGATGCGGCGACTGCAAATGCAGGAGCACGTCGACGTAGTACCGGTATCCGCGCGCGGTGGGGACGCGGCCCGCGCTGGTGTGCGGCTTTTCCAGCAGACCCATGGCTTCCAGGTCAGCCATCACCGCACGAACGGTGGCGGAAGAGCAGTCGACGCCGGGCAGGCGAGCGATCGCCTGGCTGCCTACTGGCTCGCCGCCGTGGATGTGATCGTCGACGATGGAAGCGAGGATGCGGCGGGCCCGTTCACCGAGAGGAGGATCCCTCTCGGGTCCGGAAACCTGCCGAGTAGGACTACCAGCCATCCAACTCCTTGTAGCGCACATTTGCTGAAGGCGCTCGCCGGGATACAGTGCGGTCCCGAAAATGGCGACTCGCGCAACGCAAGATCACGTCCGGCCCGAAGGCCCGGAATCCGGCCGTTTGGGCCAGGAGGCGGGCCGCCCCGCGCCTGTCGAGCCGCTTCGTGCCATTACCCGCCCGGTTATGCAGCCCCTGCCCCTGTCGCGAGGCCGTACGGCACCCATCACCGTCGCGCGCGGCGTCGCCAAGACGGTAGGCCTCTTCCGCAAGATCCTGATCGGCGATCTGACCCTGTGGCTCGTCCTCACCGGGGTCCTCACCTACGAGGTGGTGCGCAATCACCTGCCCCCCGAGCATGCGTTGATCGGCGCGGTGCTCGGTCTCATCGTCGCCCTCGCCGTCTCGGTCGGCCTCAAGCAGGTGGCGAACCGGGTCTCGCGCTTGAATCGCAGCGCGCTCGAGATCAGCCGCGGCGATTTGTCGAAGCCTCTCGCCACCGAGCGCGCGAGCTTCCTCGGCCGCGACGAGGTCGACGAGCTGACCACCGCGATCGGCAACATGCAGGAGAACCTGCGCGAGCTGGTCGGGCACATCCAGGGCACCAGCCGCTCCGTCGCCGACAGCGCCGACGAGATGCAGGAGTCCTCGGCCAACGTGAGCGCGTCGGCGGAGAACATCGAGCGGAGCATGGCGCGCATCTCGGAAGGCGCCGAGCACCAGCTGCAGCTGGTGGAGCGCGCCCACGAGCTCATCCAGAAGATCGCCGTCTCCATCCAGTCGAGCGCGCAGACCGCCACCTCCGCCGCAGACACCGCTACCGCCACGAGCACCGCGGCGCAGGCAGGCGGCGCTGCCGCGCAGCTCGCCGCCGAGAAGATCAAGAAGGTCTTCGCCGAGATCGAAGCGGCCAGCGAGACCGTTTTCGCCTTCGGCGAGAAGACGCAGGAGATCACCAAGATCGTCGTCGCCATCACCGGCGTCGCCCAGCAGACCAACCTGCTCGCCTTGAACGCGGCCATCGAAGCGGCGCGGGCCGGCGAGTACGGCCGCGGCTTCGCGGTGGTCGCGGACGAAGTCCGCAAGCTGGCCGAGAGCGCGGGAAAGTCGGCCGAGCAGATCAGCCGCCTCGCCCACGAGATCAGCCAGCGCAGCCAGCACGCCGTCGCCGCCATGCGCGAAGGCATCGACGAGCTGGGCCAGGGCCGCGAGGACCTGGCGCGCATCATCCTTTCGCTCGACGAGATCGTGCACGCCACCCAGACCGGGAACGAGCGCGTGCAGGCGATCTCGGTGGCCGCCAAGGAACAGCTGCAGAGCTCCGCCGAGATGGTCCAGGGCTTCGCGGACATCCGCGGCGTCGCTTCCGGGAACGCCCGCTCCACCGAGGAGATCTTGCGCGCGGTGCGCGAGCAGGCCGCCACCACCGCCTCGATGGCGCAGGCCTCCCAGGAGCTCACCAACATCAGCGTCGAGCTACAGACGGTGGTCTCGCGCTTCAAATTGGAGTGACCGTGCGAGCGGTGATCTGCCTTCACCAAGGAGAGCGCTACGCGCTGCCCCTGCCACTCGTGCGCCGCGTCACCGAGGTGAGCGCGATCGCCCGCGTACCGCGCGTTCCACCCGTCATCCTGGGAGTGATGAACCAGCAAGGGCGGGTCGCTTGCGTCCTCGATCTCGGTCCGCTGGTCGGTCTCAAGGCGCGCCCCGCGCGGCCCGAAGGAAAAGTGATCATGCTCCAGCGCGCCAAGGGCGATCTCGGCCTCTACGTCTCCGAGGTGTTCGGCATCGAGACGCTCGCCGACGAGACCACGCCGCTTCCCGCCCCGAGCGGGGCGGCGCGATCCACTGTCGCTTCCCCTGCCGGACCGCTCAAGGTCATCGACGCGGATCTGCTGTCGCGCGCGATCGACCAGATTCTGGAGGCTTGATGCCCAAGCGAGTGTTGATCGTCGACGACGCCCTCTTCATGCGGAACACGCTGCGCGACATCTTCGCCGGCGCCGGGTTCCAGGTGGCGGGCGAGGCCGACGACGGTGTGCAGGCGGTGAACCTCTTCCGCGAGCTCAAACCCGATCTCGTCACCATGGACATCGTCATGCCCTACAAGAGCGGCATCGACGCGACCCGCGAGATCGTCCAGCTCGACCCGAACGCGGTGGTGGTGATGTGCAGCGCCCTCGGCCAGGAATCCCTGGTGATGGAGGCGATCGAGGCGGGAGCGACCGACTTCATCGTCAAGCCGTTCCGCGGCGAGGACGTGCTGGCCGTGGTGAAGAAGGTGCTCGGCGAGTGAAGGCGTCGTCGCACAAGTATCTGCCGCTCTTCGTCGCGGAGGCGAACGAGCAGCTCGAGGCGCTCGGAAGCGACCTCGTACGCCTCGAGAAGGAGGATCCCGAGCCGGCGCTCTGGGATTCGATCTTCCGCCGGGTCCATTCGGTGAAGGGCAGCGCGGCGACGCTCGGCTTCACCGGGATCGTGGACATCGCGCACCGGGCCGAGGACCTCGTCGGGCGCATGAAGGCGCTCGCCGCCAAGCCGTCGCGCGGGCAGATCGACTTGCTCTTCGAGGCGAGCGACACGCTGCTCACGGAAGTGCGCCGCGTCTCCGCCGATCCGGGCGCCGCCGGTCCCGCCCCGCCGGCGCTGGTCGCGAAACTCTCGCAGGCCGCGCAAGCGCTGCCCGATCCGTCGGCGCCCGCGCACGCCTCGCACAAGCCCCTCGAGCCTGCAGCCGTGGCGGTGGATCCTGCGCTCCCGCGGCTCGAGATCTCCGTCGTTCTGATGAAGTCGTGCGCGGCGCCTGGCGCGCGCGCGCTCATCGTCCAGCGCAAGCTCAAGGCCCTCGGGACGCTGGTCGAGATGGATCCGCTTCCCGCCCAGCTCATGTCGCAACGGGGCGGCGCGGCCATTTCCGCCTCCCTCGCCAGCGACAAGCCGCTCGACGAGGTTCGCAAGGCCCTCGCGGGCCTGCCGGAGGTCGAGTCGGTCGAGGTCCGCTCCGCCGGATCGGCCCGGACCACCTCCTCGCCGCCGCCTCCCGCCGCGCCCGCCCCCGAGTTGGCCGCCGTCATGCAGGCGGCGCCGGTGATCGAGGCGGAAGAGCTTCGGCCGGAGCCCACCGTCCGGGTCCGCGCGTTGGCGCTCGACCAGCTTCTCGATCAGGCCGCCGAGGTGCTGCACGGCATCGCCCGGCTGCGCGAAGCCGCAAAGAGGCTTCCGGAGAACGTGGGCGGGGCCTTCGAGGCGGAAGTCGACCGCCTGCGCCGCACCGCCCGCGACCTGCACGGCCGCGTGATGAATGCGCGCCTGACGCCCTTCTCCGCGCTGACCGAGCGATTGCCGCGCGCGGTCCGCGACCTGTCCCACCGGCTGGGGAAGGAAGTCGACCTCGACGTGCAGGGCGCCGACGTCGAGCTCGATCGCAACGTGATCGAGGCGATGGGCGATCCTTTGAGCCATCTCGTCCGCAACGCCATCGATCACGGGCTCGAGGACCCGAAGACTCGCGAGGCCGCCGGCAAGCCCGCGCGGGGCAAGCTGACGCTCAGCGCGCGCCGCGAGCGCGACAAGGTGGTCGTGGACGTGGCCGACGACGGCGCAGGCCTCGACGCCGACAGGCTGCGCAAGAAGGCGGTCGCGACTTCTGCCATGTCGGAAGAGGCGGCCGCCGCGCTCTCCGAGAACGAGGTTTTCGAGCTGGCGTTCCTGCCCGGCGTGTCCACGCGTGAGACCGCGACCGACGTGTCGGGCCGCGGCGTCGGACTCGATGCCGTGCAGCGCGCGGTCGAGGCTCTAGGCGGCACCATCCGCATCCGCAGCACGGCGGGGAAGGGCGCCACCTTCTCGGTGGAATTGCCCATCAATGTCTCGATGGCGAACCTGCTCCTCGTCCAGGTGGGCGGCGAGCTCTACGGGATCCCGCTCCACCGCGTCCTCCTCACCACCGAGTACGATCTCAACGCGCGCGGCGGAGAAGGGTTCGAGGCGCGGTCGCTCGTCGTCCTCGGACAGCTGGTCCGGGCATACGCCCTCGCCAAGCTTTTCGGCCTTCCCTCGCTGCTCCCGCCCGGTCCCCGCCCCTTCGTGGTGATGGAGCTCGACGGCGTACTGTTCGCGCTCTCGGTGGACCGCCTCGTCGGCCAGGAAGAGGCGGTCCTGAAGCCGCTCTTCCCGCCGCTCGACCGCGTGCGCGGCCTTGCCGGCGTGACCGTCCTCGGAAACGGACGGCCGCTTCTCGTCCTCGATCCCCGCGGCATCGCCGAGCTCGCCGGCATCAACGAGCCGGTGCGCGCCAGCAAAGGAGCTGCATAGTGGACGACCGTCCGCTCTCCGCGCTCCTGCTCGCGCCGCAGCAAGTGGAGGCGCTTCGCCAGCTCGCCACGCTCGGCGGGAACGATGCGGCGCGTTCGCTGGGGCGTCTGCTCGGCACTACCGTCGAGGCGGCGCAGCCCCGCGCCCATGTCGCGACCAAGGGCGGGATCTCCAAGGTGCTGCAGCCCGACGGCAACGCCTTCGCGGTGCATTTCACCGTCGAGGGCGGCGCACGCTTGCGCTGGCTCCTCTACGTGACGAAGGAAGGCGCGACCTTGATGGGCGGCCTCCTCCTGGGAAGGCCAGTGACCGAGCCTGTCGAGAAAGCGTCGGTGATCTACACGAGCGCGCTCGCGGAAGCCGCGAACATCATCGTTTCCAGCTACGTCGGCGGCGTGGGGGCGGGCGCCGGCATGACGCTGGTCCCGTCGGTCCCGCACGTGACCGTCGGTCCCCTCGAGGACGCGTTCCAGGCGGCCTTCGGGGACCTCGACTCGTCGCTGCTCCTCGCCACCGATCTGCGCCTGCCCGGCGTCCGCTTCGCGGGCCGGATCATCGCCGCGCCCGAGGAGGAGTCCCTGCGGCGGCTCCTGGCAGGGGTCGGCGTCCGCTAGTCCGTGGTAGACGGACGGCGTGGATATCACCAGTCTCCGGGACTTCCTCGGCCGCCTGCAGCGTGGCGAGCTGGGCATCGAAGAAGCGTTGCGCACGCTCTCGCAGCTGCCCGTGCAGCGGGTGGCCGAGTTCGCCCAGCTCGATGGGGAGCGCGCCATCCGCCAGGGTGTGCCCGAGGTGGTGTTCGGCGAGCGCAAGACGCCGGAGCAGATCGGCAAGCTCGTTTCGCGCCTTCGCGAGCTGGGCCAGGCCGTGCTCGTCACGCGCCTCTCCGCCGAGGGAGGACAGGCGGCGCTGGTAGCGGCTCCGGAGGGCCGCTACGATCCCCTCTCGCGCACCTTCCACGCCAAGGCACCGGGGCCGGAGCGGAAACCGGAGGGCGTCGTGGCGGTGGTCTGCGCCGGAACCACCGACATCCCGGTCGCCGAAGAGGCGTGCGTCACCGTCGGATTCGTGGGTGCCGCGGCCACCCGTCATTTCGACGTCGGCGTGTCGGGGATCCACAGGCTCCTCGGCCGCGCCCAGGACCTGCGCGAGGCGGATGCCATCGTGGTCTGCGCCGGCATGGAAGGCGCCCTGCCTTCCGTCGTGGCGGGGCTCGTTCCGCGCCCGGTGATCGCGGTTCCCACCAGCGTCGGCTACGGAGCGTCCCTGGGCGGGCTCGCGGCGCTCTTCGCCATGCTCAACTCCTGCGCCGCAAACGTCTCGGTGGTGAACATCGACAACGGCTTCTCCGCTGGATTCCAGGCGGCGCTCATCGCGCGAGGACGAGCCACGGCGCGGAGCGGCGAGCGTTGACCGTCCTCGCCCTCGAGCCGATCGGCGGCGTCGCGGGCGACATGCTGGTCGCGGCGCTCCTCCATCTCGGGGCTCCCAGGTCCGCGCTCGACGACGGGCTCGCGGCGCTGGCGAAGGAGGATCCCGACCTGCGCTCGTTGCGGATCGTGGCGGCTCCGGCCGAGGTGAACGGCATCGCCGCCTTGCACGTGACCGTCGAGGTTCCGGACGCGGTCCGCGAGCGCGAGCCGCACCACCGGCCCTACCGCCGGATCCGCGAGCTGCTCGCCAGAGCGGTCCTTCCGCCGCGGGCGAAGGCATTCGCGCAGGCGGCCTTCCAGAGCCTCGCCGAGGCGGAGGGCAGGATCCACGGCGTCGCGCCGGATGAGGTCGAGCTGCACGAGGTGGGCGCGCTCGATTCCATCGCCGACGTGGTGGGCGCGTCGCTGCTCGTGGCGGCGCTCGATCCCGGGCGCATCGTCGCGCTGCCGCCGCCTGCCGGGAGCGGAACGGTGCGCAGTCGGCACGGCCCGATCCCGGTTCCCGCGCCCGCCGTGCTCGAAGTGTTGCGCGGCCGCGCGCTCCGGGCGAGCGGGCCCGGCGAGCGAACGACGCCCACCGGCGCCGCGCTTCTCGCTGCGATGAGCGAGCCCGTCGAGTCGCTGCCGTCGATGACGGTTCAGCGGGCGGGATACGGGGCGGGGACGCGGCGGTGGGACGACGCACCCAACCTGCTCCGCGCCGTGATCGGCGAGGAGACGGCGCACGGGCGGGAGGCGCTGCTGGTGCTGGAAGCGAATCTCGACGATCTGAGCCCGCAGTTCGTCGCGGCGGCACTCGAGGCCGCGCTCGCGGCGGGCGCGCTGGATGCGTGGATCGCGCCGGTGACGATGAAGAAGGGGCGGCCCGGGCACGTGTTCGGGGCGCTGGTTACGGACGGGACGCGGGGGGCGGTGGAGGGGGCGATCTTCCGGGAGACGAGCACGCTGGGGATACGGGCGACCAGGGCGGAGAGGACGGCGCTGGCGAGGGAGAGCGTGGAGGTTACGACGGAGTACGGGAGGGTGCGGGTGAAGGTGGGTCGGATGGATGGGGCAATCGTGAATGTCGCGCCCGAGTTCGAGGATTGCAAGGCGCGAGCGGGGGAGCGTGGGGTGGCGGTTCGCGAAGTGGCCGCGGCGGCGATGGCGGCGTTCAGGGCTACAAATCTTCGGTAATGCAAAAATTACGTTGACGTTGACATAACGTTGACGTTGACGTGATCGTTGACCTTGACGTGGTCGGCGACGGCGACGGCGACGTGGACGTAAGACTTTGACTTTGACGTCTTGCGTGGACGTGGGCGTTGACGAAGCCCACCTTCGTCAACGTCAACCCACTACGTCAAGGTCAACGTTTTTCGTTCACGTCGCCGTCGCCGTCAACGTCAACGTCAATGTCAACGTCAACGAGGATTCGGATCTCGGTAGCGCTTCGTTAACGGCTCAGCGCGGAATCGTGAGGAGAGCGCTCCCCGCAATCGAAGGCAACACCGTCGACAGCGAAAACCCGCTGGGATTGAGCACGATCCTCTCCCCATCCTTGCCCGACGCCCGCTCGGGCGCGAACCAGTACCCGCTCCGGCTCGCCCCCGCCGCCTGCCCCGCCACTCCGAGCAGCACTCCCTGGGCGGGCTTCTCCTCGAGATTGACAAAGTGCACGTCGAGCTTGCGCTCCGGATCGAGATACGCGCGAGCGAATAGCCGGGCCCGCCCCGAGAGCGTCAGCTGCGCCCGTCCGCGGCCTAGCAATTCGCGGGCGGCCTTTAGCACCTGCGCGTCCTGTCCGACCGGAGCGTCCTGATCGAGGGCGACGCCGAGGACCCGCCCTTCGCCGACACGCTCGATTCCGTGCTTCGCTTCGGGAAACACCAGGCCCAGCGGCCGCCCTTCCTCGTCCACCGTCGCGCAGCGCCCGAGCACCAGGGCGTCGCCTCCCGATTCGACCTGGCGCCGCGCCCGCTCCCCGTCCCGGGCGGACAGTTGCCCGCAGCCGGCCAGCACGAGCAGGCCGCTTCGCGGCTCGCCGAGAACGAGTCGCGCGCCGATCTGCACATGAGCGCGGGCCAGCGCGGCGGCGGCGGCAGAGGCGGTCTTGAGGTGCACGCCGCGCGACCAATGCTCGGCAAAGGGGGAGACGAGGACTTCGGCGTCGAGCAACGCCTCGCTGGGGCGGAAACGCTCCCGCACGATGGTCTGGTAACGGCGGTGCGCGGCGAGCGCGGCCCGCGCCGCCGGGGTCGCGGAAGGCGGAAGCAACACGTCGACGTCGCAAGCGAGGGCGAGCGCAGAGAAGAGCTTCACCTTGACCGGGTCGATCGACGCCGGGAGGACCGCGACCGCAGGCCGCTGCCCCAGGGCGGCGCGCGCGACCAGGAGCGGCAAGAGCGCCGCTTCCGGTTCCTGCGTCGGAAGCTCGAAGAGCAAGCCGTCCAGATGCCGGGCGAGGACGAGCGCGACGGCGGAGAGCGATCCCACGCGGCCGAGGACGGCGATCTCCACCCCGCGGCCCCGGCGCGCCTCGTCGCGAGCGCGCAGCGCGGCGCGCTTGCCGGCCTCGACCGCTTCCGAAAGCCGCAGCGCCTCGCGCGCGCCCGCGAAGGTCCCCCGGCTGCGCAGGCCTTCCAGCGCATCGAAGGTGAGCAGGTGCTCGCCGTAGTTCTCGCGCAACGATTCGATGAGCGCGAACTCGCACGACTTGCACCAGCCCGCTTCCGCGGGCCCCGCCCGGTACCAGGTGTCGAGTCCCTCGAGCAGCACCCCTTCGCCGAGGTGGGTCGCCCAGGCCACCGCGCGGCCCACGTGCTCTCGCCCCGCCGTCGAGCTGGGACAGCGCACGGTGATCGAGCCGTCGGAGGAGCGGGCTTCGCCCGCGACGGGCGGAGGCCGCAGGCCGGAGCATACGAAGGTCACGGGGCTGCCGTCGGGCTTGCGGCAAGCCTCGTGCTCGTCCCGTGCCTGCGAGAGGTCTACGGAAACGAGTCGGGGGAAGTCGGTGGAGGCGGGAGGAGGCGGCGGGCTTCCGGTCGCATCCGGCGCTTCTTCTTGCGCGCCCATGTGGAGCGCCGGCGCCGCGGTGGCGGCGGGCAGGGCGCCTTCCGGCGGGGGAGGGTCGGGAAGGGGAGGATGCGGCGCGTCGGGCTCGGACTGTTCAAAAGGCTTGATGATCGCGTCGCACCCCTCCGCGCGCGCTTCCGCCTCGCCCTGTCCAGGACCACACAACGCGATGTGGCGCGCTTTGGGAAACTCGACCGGCCGGGCCATCGGGGCGCGCCAAAGTATCCGATCGAACGATTGGAATCGAGCGCGCGACTGCCGCGAAGCGTGTCGCCTGGCAAGCGATTGCATCCCGGGCGGGCGCGACCAAGATTCCGCGCACGAACCCGGATGGCTGCCGGTGGACGGGCGGCGAACGATTTCGAACTCTTTTGCGAGCAGGGGACACGAGATGAACCAGTTCTTCGAGGGTATCGCGCATCACTGGAACGGCGGCGGCCCGGGCATGTACCCGATCGCCATCTGCCTGGTCTTCGCGATTGCGGTGATCATCGACCGCGTTCAGGTGCTGTTCTTCTCCGCCAGCGTGGACAAGGACGAGTTCTTGCGCGGTCTCAAGACCCACATCTTCAACGGCGACCTGGACAAGGCGATCAGCTACACCGCCGGCCAGAAGCAGACACCGCTCACCAACATCGTCAAGGCGGGCCTCATCAACGTCCCGAAGGGCGAGGACGAGGTCCAGGCCGCGATGGACGAGGCGTCCTTGCGCGAATTGCCGCGCATCGAGAAGCGGACCGGATACCTGGCGATGATCGGCAACGTCGCCACCCTGGTCGGCCTCCTCGGCACCATCATCGGCCTCATCCAGTGCTTCGCGGGCGTCGCCGGCGTCGACGCGAGCGAGAAGGCGCGCGTCCTTTCCGACGGCATCTCGGAAGCGATGAACTGCACCGCCTTCGGACTCATCGTCGCCATCCCCGCGCTGGTCGCGTTCTCGCTCCTCCAGGGCCGCACCCAGCACATGATCGACGACATCAACGAGACATCCGTCGGCGTGCTCAATCTCATCGTCGCCAACAAGGACAAGATGCGGATCCCGCAGAACCTGCCGCAGTCTCAGTAGCTAGCCACCCGACTCCGCTAAGAGGGCGACTCCCATGGCAGGCGCATCACCACATCCAGCAGCAAAGGGCGGCAAGAAAGCGCTGGACGCCGAGCTCAACCTCGTGCCGTTCATCGACCTGCTCTCCTGCTGCATCAGCTTCCTCCTCATCACGGCCGTATGGACGCAGATCGCGGGACTCCAGGTCGCCTCGAGCGGCGGTCCTCCCGAGCCGCAGCAGAACCAGGAAGCGACCATCGATCTGAAGCTTCTGCTCACCGAGAAGGGCTACTCGATCACCATGCCCGGGGCCCAGGTGGACATCCCCAAGATCGCCAGCGCGGACGGGCAACCCGCTTTCGATCGCAAGACGCTCGGAGAGAAGCTCAGGACCTTGAAGTCGACCCTTCCGGACCAGACCGCCATCACCGTCGAGCCGGAGGATGCGGTCGCATACGACGACCTGGTGTCCACGGTGGACGCCTGCCTCGGGGAGCAGCTGCGCAACGTGACCGTTGCGCCGCTGAACTGACGCCATGGCGATCCAAGCTCCCGGCAAACGTCCCGGCGCCCGGCTCGAGCACAGCAAGGTGTTCGGCAAGAAGTTCGTGCGCGCAAAGAAGCTCGGCTACGCGAGCCTGATGCTGACCTCGCTGGTCGACATGTTCACCATCATCGTCATCTTCCTGCTCATGAACTTCTCCGCCAACGGGGAAGTGCTCTACATGTCGAAGGACATCAAGCTGCCCGACGCCTTCCACGGCGCGCAGCTCGAGCGCGCTCCCGTGATCTCGGTCTCCAACGATGCCGTCACCTTCGACGGGCGGCAGGTGGCGAACACCTCCGATCTGACGAAGGGAGATCTGCTCAACGTGCCTGCGCTGGAAGACGCTTTGCGCGACGAGCGCCGGCGCTTCGAGCAGATCCACCAGAACGAGCCCGATCGTCCCTTCCGGGGCCTCGTCAACGTCCAGGCCGACCGGCGCATCGCCTTCCGGGTCATCAAGCGGGTGATGTTCGCCTGCAACCAGAGCGGCTTCGGCAACATCAACTTCGCCGCCCTGGCGAAGGGTTCGGCGCCGAAGGACAAGAAGGTGGCGCTGAAGTAGTCAGCTCCCCTTGAGCGACGCGAGCCGGCGTACCAGCTCCGCGTTGATTCCGCGCAGCGCGTCCTCCTTGGCGGCGTCCAGGGCCGGCTCGTCCTCGATGAGGAAAGTCGGCCCCTGTCGCTTCGCCTCGCCTTCGCTTCGCGCGGTCAGATAGAGGAATTCGTTCCCGACGTCCCACAGCGCGCAGCGCGCGGAGAACAGCGCGTCGCGGTGCGAGCCCGGAGCCAAGAAGCCGCCGACGATGGTGAGATTGAGCAAGGCGAGGGGATTGGCGTAGCGATCCATCTGGGCCGCGCCCTTCACCACCAGCACGGCGTCCGCTCCGTGCTTCGCGGCGGCAAGTCGCAGGTGCCTGAGGTCATTCCCCGGGACCAGATCGGGTGAGATGACGAACAGGTCCGAGACGACGCCCTTGGCCCGCAACGTCTCCCATGCGGCGAGCAGCGATTCGCGGTCCTGGTCCGTCCATCGGAAGGGAACCGCGCGACGGTCGGATCGATCCGTCCGATCGTCCTCCACGAAGACGATTCCGACCTTGATGGGGAACCGGACCTGCGGCTTCGAGGCGAGGGCGGCCCGGATGTCCTCGTCGTCGATCTGCCGCTCCTCGCCCTCCAGGCGTTCCTTGATCCGGCCGCGATCGAATCCGCTGGAGCACCCGACGACGACGAGCACGAAAACGCTGAGAATCCGAGTCATTTTGGCGCCTCCTGCGAGTGTTCCCCGGACGGCACGTTTCGCCGGACGGAGCGGTGAACGCGCAGAAGGCGCGCAGGGTTTGCGCGAGAGTGGAGGAGGGGTCCGGAGCCTTCATTCACTCTTTACAGCACACGGGCGATCCGCCTATGGTCGCGCGGCTCGCGGGCGCCTTCCGGAGACCTTCCTTCATGCTGAAAAACCGTGCAATCACGCTAACCTCGCTTGCCTTCGCGCTTCTGTGCGCCCCTGCCGCGCTGGCCGACGAAGCCAGGCTCATCCTGCCCGATCTCGACCGGGTCCAGTTCCTCGGGATGAGCGGCCGGTCGCTGCTGCTCGCCGGGTTCGTGGTCTGCGTGCTGGGTCTCGCCTTCGGGCTTTCCATCTCCTCGCAGCTCAAGCGGCTTCCGGTCCACCGCTCGATGCTCGAGGTGAGCGAGCTGATCTACGAGACCTGCAAGACGTACCTCGTCACGCAGGGCAAGTTCATCCTGCTCCTCGAGCTCTTCATCGGCGCGATCATGGTCATCTACTTCGGAGTGCTCCGGCACTTCGACGCCGCCAAGGTCGTCGTCATCCTCGTCTTCAGCCTCATCGGCATCGGCGGCAGCTACGGCGTCGCCTGGTTCGGCATCCGCGTGAACACCTACGCGAACTCCCGCACCGCCTTCGCGTCGCTGAAAGGAAAGCCGTTTCCGACCTACCAGATCCCGCTCAAGGCCGGGATGAGCATCGGCACCATGCTCATCTCCACCGAGCTCTTGATGATGCTCGTCATCCTCCTCTTCGTGCCGGCCAGCTACGCGGGCTCCTGCTTCATCGGATTCGCCATCGGCGAATCGCTCGGCGCCTCCGCGCTGCGCATCGCCGGCGGCATCTTCACCAAGATCGCGGACATCGGGTCGGATCTGATGAAGATCGTCTTCAACATCAAGGAAGACGACGCGCGCAATCCGGGCGTCATCGCCGACTGCACGGGCGACAACGCCGGCGACTCGGTGGGTCCTTCCGCGGACGGCTTCGAGACCTATGGCGTGACCGGCGTCGCGCTCATCAGCTTCATCCTCCTCGCCGTCTCGAGCGCCGACGTGCAGGTCCAGTTGCTCGTCTGGATCTTCGCGATGCGCATCGTGATGATCATCGCCTCGGTCGGCTCCTACCTGATCAACGAGGTCATCCAGAAGAGCCGCTACGCCAACGCCGACCAGATGAACTTCGAGGCGCCGCTCACCGTGCTGGTGTGGCTGACCAGCATCGTCTCCGTAGCGTTCACCTTTCTCGTCTCCTATCTGCTCATCCCGAACATCGGCGGCGATCCCACGCTCTGGTGGAAGCTCTCGCTCATCATCACCTGCGGCACGCTCGCCGGCGCGGTGATCCCCGAGGTAGTGAAGGTCTTCACCTCGACGGAGAGCGCGCACGTGCGCGAGGTCGTCACCGCGTCGCGCGAAGGCGGCGCCTCGCTCAACGTCCTCTCCGGCCTCACCGCCGGAAACTTCAGCGCCTTCTGGATGGGCATCGTCATCGTCGCCCTGATGGGCATCGGATTCGGCGTCTCGCTCGGCGGCCTCGGCAACCTGATGCTGGCGCCGGCGGTGTTCGCCTTCGGTCTCGTCGCCTTCGGATTCCTCGGCATGGGACCGGTGACGATCGCGGTGGACTCCTACGGCCCCGTCACCGACAACGCGCAGTCGGTCTACGAGCTTTCCGTCATCGAGACCCAGCCCGGCATCCAGGCCGAGGTGAAGCGGGACTTCGGATTCGATCTTTCCTTCGAGAAGGCCAAGCACTTCCTCGAGGAGAACGACGGCGCGGGCAACACCTTCAAGGCGACCGCCAAGCCGGTGCTCATCGGCACCGCGGTGGTCGGCGCCACCACCATGATCTTCTCCATCATCATGGTGCTGACCGACGGGCTCCGCGCCAACATGCAGTACCTCACCATCCTCCACGCTCCGTTCCTGCTCGGCCTCATCGCGGGCGGGGCGATCATCTACTGGTTCACCGGCGCCTCGATCCAGGCGGTCTCCACGGGCGCCTACCGCGCGGTCGAGTTCATCAAGGCGAACATCAAGCTCGAGGGCGTGGAGAAGGCGTCGATCTCCGACTCCAAGCGCGTGGTCGAGATCTGCACGCAATACGCGCAAAAGGGCATGTTCAACATCTTCCTCACCGTCTTCTTCGTCACCCTCGCCTTCGCCTGCCTGGAGAGCTACTACTTCATCGGGTACCTCATCTCCATCGCGCTCTTCGGCCTCTACCAGGCGATCTTCATGGCCAATGCCGGCGGCGCCTGGGACAACGCGAAGAAGGTGGTCGAGGTGGAGCTGAAGGCGAAGGGGACGCCGCTCCACGCCGCCTCGGTGGTCGGCGATACCGTCGGAGATCCCTTCAAGGATACTTCCAGCGTGGCGATGAACCCGATCATCAAGTTCACCACGTTGTTCGGACTTCTCGCCGTCGAGCTCGCCACCGAGCTGCCCAACTCGACGCGCTGGGCACTCGCCGCGGTGTTCTTCGCGGTCGCGCTGGTGTTCGTGTGGCGGTCGTTCTACGGCATGCGCATCCAGGCGCACGTGAAGACCGAGGCGGAGGGTGCGCCGCGTCCCGCGACTTCCAGCGGAACATGACGTCCGAGATCGAGCGCGTCAAAGCGGAGCTTCCGCGGCTCCCCATCTTCCCGCTTCCGGGGATCGTGCTACTGCCCGGAACGCAGATCCCGCTCCACGTGTTCGAGCCTCGCTACCGGCGCCTGGTGCGCGACTGCTCGCGCGGCCCCGGCGTCCTCGGGCTCGCCAGCATTCCGGAAGGCGAGGAGGGCGTGGGGGACAAGGCCCGCAAGCCTCGCATCCTTCCCGTACTCGGCGCGGGCGTCCTCGCCCGCGTCGAGCGGCTGCCCGACGGAAGGTCGAACATCCTCGTGCGCGGCGTGCTGCGCGCGCGGGTCGAGCGCGAGCACGAGTCGGCCGAGCCGTATCGGCTGGTCGAGGCCGTGGCTCTCCCGGACGAGTCGGCCGACGCGGACGCCGCCCGAGCCGATTCGCTGCGGCGGCTGGTGTTCGCGCTCTGCACCGCGCAGCGCACCTCCGCCTCCGCGGCGCTCGCCCAGATCGTCGGACGCGCCTCCCTGCCGTCCGAGCTCGCCGACGTCGTCGCCGGCGCCGTGATCGAGGATCCGTACGAGCGTCAGACGATTCTGGAGACGCTTTCCGTTTCCCGCCGGCTCATCCGGGTGGAGCGCGCGGTGTCCGCCGCTCTGGCGCTGACGGCGGGATCGGGCTCCTCGCTCCGCAACTGATCCTGCACGACAGGGCCGCGCGTCCGCGTTACAGTCCGCGCGCGATGGGACGCCTCCTGTACGCGATTCCGCTCTTCTTTCTCGCGACCGGCTGCCCGGAATCGCTTTCGGCGAGCTGTCCGACCGGAAGCGTCGCGGCGGGGAACTTCAACCTCGGCCTCGCGCTCCAGCCCAGCTCACCGCAGTGCCGGGTGATCCAGACGCTCGACGGAGGTCCCGCCGATGGCGACGTGGCGGCGACCCCGAGCACGCAGGCCGTGACCCTCTGCAGCGGCCCCGATCCGGCCGACGGAGGACCGATCGTCTACCTGGCGGTGCAGAACCGCTCGCTACGACAGAGCCCGCTCGCGCCGGACGGCAACTTCACCTTCACGACCACCTCCACGAACGTGACCGGGACGGTGTGCAACTGCCCGGTGGACATCCAGGAAACGATCACCGGGGTGCTCGCGCCCGCGACCCCGGGCGCCTTCCAGCTGGGTCCAGACGGAGGACTGACGCCGGCCGTCGCCAGCGTCTCCGGCGCCCTGGTGGACGCGCTCAGTGTCACGACCGGCGGCACCGGCTGCCTCTGCAACTTGCCTTGCAACCTGACCTACCAGCTGACCGGAACCCGGCAGTGAATCCTGCCGTCGTGCTCTTCTCCGGCGGCGTCGATTCCACCACCTGCCTCGCCATTGCCCGCGAAGAGGGATTCGCTCCGCACGCGCTCGCCATCCGCTACGGACAGCGGCACGCGTTCGAGATCTCCGCCGCGGAGCGGATCGCTCGCGCGCTGGAGGTCCCGCTCCGGGTCGTCGACGTCGACCTTCGCGCCATCGGTGGCTCGGCGCTCACTGCCGATCTGGCGGTGCCCAAGGACCAGCCGATCGGGACGGGGCCGATTCCCGTCACCTACGTCCCCGCGCGCAATACCATCTTCCTCGCCCTCGCCCTCGGGTACGCGGAGGTCCTCGGAGCGTCCGATTTGTACATCGGAGTCAACGCCATCGATTACTCCGGATATCCGGATTGCCGTCCGGAGTTCGTCCGCGCCTTCGAGGCGCTGGCCAACGTCGCGACGGCGGCGGCGGCTACGGGGCGTGCGAGGTACCGCGTGCACGCTCCGCTGGTTTCCCTCGACAAGGCCGGGATCATCCGCCGCGGGACGAGTTTGCGCGTCCCGTACGAGCTGACACACTCGTGCTATGACCCCGACCTCCTGGGGCGCGCCTGCCGGCGCTGCGATTCCTGCCGCCTGCGCGCGGCGGGATTCCGCGAAGCCGGCGTGCCCGATCCTACGGAGTATCGCCAAGGAGGCTGACCGATGCGCCGCGCTCTTGCCCTTGCCGTGGCATTCGCACTTCCCGCCCTCGCCCAGCAGCAGCACCAGCACGGATCGGACGCGGGATCCAAGGTGCCCGCGCACCAGAACCATCCGATGGATCCCGGCTCGCCCGAGCCGCGCGGGCAGAGCATGTCGCTGAAGGTCGCGGGCAAGACCGCGAAGGCATATTTCGCGCGCCCGGAGGGCCAGTTCAAGGGAGCGATCCTCGTCCTGCACGAGTGGTGGGGCCTCAATGACTGGGTGAAGCACCAGGCGGACGAGCTGGCGGTCCTCGGATACCTGGCGCTCGCGGTCGACCTCTACAACGGAAAGGTCGCGACCGACCCGCAGACCGCGCAGAAGCTGATGGGCTCGAAGGACGAGAAGTGGGGCGACCAGGTCGAGGAAGCCGGCCTCGAGTGGCTGCACAGGAACGCGCCCGACAAGAAGGTCGCCACGATCGGCTGGTGCATGGGCGGAGGCGAGTCGCTGCGCAGCTCGCTCAACGATCCCAAGGATGTGGACGCAACCATCATGTACTACGGCATGCCGGTGAACGACGTGGCGAAGCTGAAGACCTTGAAGGGACCTGTCCTCGGCATCTGGGCGAACCAGGACGGCTGGATCACCCCGGACAAAGTGAAGCAGTTCGACCAGGCGCTCACCAAGGCGGGCGTGCAGCACGAGTTCCACGCGTACGATGCCGACCACGCCTTCGCCAATCCCTCGGGCGGCAAGTACAACCCGCCGGCCGCGAAAGACGCGTGGGAGAAGACAAAGGACTTCCTGCGCAAGAACCTGGGGTGATTTACGCGGTGCCAGGGCGTCGGGGAAGCTGGCGCATCGTGCCGTAGAAGCGCACCGCCGCCTCGCCCGCGCGCTGGATATCCTTGTTGTTGAGCCACGCCACCACGGGTGCGGCGACGACCGGGACCGCCCGCCCCAGTTGCGCGAGGCCCTTCTTCGCCAGGATCTTCTCTGCCGCGCGAGCGAAGATCTTCGGTCCGGCGCGCGAGGCGAGGTTCACGGTGTCAGCGCCATTGGAGTAGCCGAGCACCTCGAACACTTCGCTGCGCGCCCGCGCCGACTTGAGGTTGGTGCGGAAGACGAGCGCGATCTCCATGATCAGCGCAAGCTGCAGCAGGGTCACGAAGGCGATGTCCGCCGGCACGGAGATGAGCCCGAAGAGGCCGCTCAGTGCGCCGCCCGTGGAGGCCCACGCTTTCTTGTGATCGATGAGCCGCTGCGCCATTTCCCCCGCCTGCGCAGACGGGTAGCGGGTGCGCAGATCGTCGACGCGCTTGCGGGCGCGAACGATCTGTTCCAGGTAGAGGCTTTCGAGCTTGTCCTTGGCGACCCGGGTCAGCACCACCCGGTCAGTCTAAGCCCGTCGCGGCTCGACCGCACGCGTCAGGCGGGCGAGCAAACCTGGCGCAAGATATCGAGCTCCTCGAGCGCTTTCCCTGCGCCGATCACGACGGAGCTGAGAGGATCCTCGGCGAGGAACACGGGGAGCCCGGTCTCCTCGCGGAGGAGCGCGTCGAGGTTCTTGAGGAGCGCGCCGCCCCCCGCGAGCACGATGCCGCGGTCGGCGATGTCTCCCGCCAGCTCCGGCGGAGTTCGCTCGAGCGTCACCTTCACCGCCTCGACGATGGCGTTCACCGGCTCGGCGAGCGCGTCGCGGATCTCGTCGGAGGAGACGGTGAGCGTGCGCGGGACGCCGGCGACGAGGTCGCGTCCCTTGATGTCCATGGTGAGGACTTCGTCGGTCGGATAGGCGTTTCCGATCCCCATCTTGATGAGCTCGGCCGTGCGCTCGCCGATGAGCAGATTGTACTTGCGCTTGATGTGCTGGATGATCGCCTCGTCCATCTTGTCGCCGCCCACGCGCACGCTCTTCGCGTACACGATGCCGGCGAGCGAGATGACGGCGACGTCGCTGGTGCCGCCGCCGATGTCGACGATCATGTTTCCCGAAGGCTCGGTGATGGGAAGGCCCGCGCCGATCGCGGCCGCCATCGGCTGCTCGATGAGATAGACCTCGCGGGCGCCGGCGCTCTCCGCCGCCTCGCGGACCGCGCGCCGCTCGACCTCGGTGATCCCGGACGGGATGCCGATGATGATGCGCGGCTTGACTAGCGTCGAGCGGTTGTGCGCGGCGCGGATGAAGTAGCGCAGCATGGCCGCGGTGATCTCGAAGTCGGCGATTACGCCGTCCTTCATCGGCCGGATGGCGACGATGTTGCCCGGAGTGCGGCCGAGCATCTCCTTCGCTTCCTTGCCGACCGCGAGCACCTTCTTCCCGCCGCGGTGCTCCTGCTGCACGGCGACCACGCTGGGCTCGTTGGAGACGATGCCCATGCCCCGGATGTAGATGAGCGTGTTCGCGGTGCCGAGATCGATGGCGAGGTCGCGGGAGAAGAACTTGTAAATGCCGTTGAACATGAACTCCGAACGCCCTTCCGTGCCCCGGGAAAAGTGGCGGCGGACGCTAGCATCCGCCCACAAAGGGCGCAACGCACTCGCGAAAGCGCGGTTCGCGGCGAGCGGATGCCCGTCAGGCCACCAAGGCGAGGCCCAGGGCGGCGGCCAGCACCTGGAGCGTGAGCAGGAGCATGGCGGCGCCGTGGAGGGCGGCGAAGCGCTTGCGCCGCGGGTCGCCTGGCGGCAGAGACGCGATGCTGCCGCCCGCTGCGCGCCGTGCTCGCCGCGTCATCGCGTCGGCTGCGATCGCGAGGACCTGCAGGAACGCGCAAGCGCCGCCTGCCGCGGTCGCCGGTCCGCGCGCGCCGAGAAGGAAGGCGAACAAGAAGACGAGCACGCACAGGCTGCGGACGGCGTTCACTCGCTCCAGGATCGCGCCGGCCAGATCTCCGGCGAGCTTGCGGTCGGGCGACGTGGCGAAGACCTTGGAGGTGGCAAGAAACGTTGCCAGCCCCCCTCCAAACCAGAAGGCCAGCGCTAGCGCACGGAGTACCAGGCCAGTGCGGATCACGCGGGCTGCTTAACAGATCGGGCGCCATTCCTCAGGATTCGTTGTCCGCCTTGGCCCGCTTCTTCAGCTTCTCCACCAGCGTGGTGCGGTTGAGCTTGAGGATCTTGGCGGCCTGGTTCTTGTTGCCGCCGGAGCGCTCGAGCGCCTCGTCGATGAGGCGATCCTCCAGGTCGGCGAGGGCGGCGTAGAGGTCGATGCCTTCCGGAGGAAGAGCGGTGGCGGCATCGGAAACCGGAACAGCGCCGACAGCGGCCGGAGGAGCAGCCGCGGCCGTTGTCCGGATGGGAGCAGGCAGATCCGCGAGCGAGATCTCACCCGAGCCCTTGAGCACGGCGAGGCGCTCCACGAGGTTCTGCAACTCGCGAACGTTGCCCGGCCATCCGTATCGCTCGAGCGCCTCCATGGCGGGGGGAGCGAAAGAAAGATCCTTCGCGGCGGCCTTGTCCAGGAGGTGCCGGACGAGGACGGGCACGTCTCCGGCGCGCTCGCGCAGCGGCGGGAGCACGAGCGGGACGACGTTCAAGCGGTAGAACAGGTCGAGGCGGAACTTTCCCTCGGCGGCAAGGGCCTCCAGGTCCTTGTTGGTCGCCGCGATCACGCGGAAGTCGACGGGCTCGGCCTTGTTGCCGCCGAGCGGCTCGATGACGCGCTCCTGCAGGACGCGCAGGAGCTTGCCCTGCAAGAGCAGCGGCATTTCGCCGATCTCGTCGAGGAAGATGGTTCCAGAGTCGGCCATTTTGAACCGACCGGTACGCGCCTGCTGCGCGCCGGTGAAGGCGCCGCGCACGTGACCGAACAGCTCGCTTTCGAGGAGCTGCTCGGGGATGGCGGCGCAGTTGACCGCGACGAGCGGCCCCATCGCGCGCCGCGAGAGGCGATGGATGGCTTGCGCCACGAGCTCCTTGCCGGTGCCGCTCTCGCCGGTGAGGAGCACCGAGCTGTTCGAGGGAGCGACCCGCACGAGGGTATCGAAGACCTGGCGGATGGCGGGCGAGTTTCCGACCAGACCCGCGAAGGCCGCGGCGTCGAGGCCGGCGGCAACCTCGGCGCCGTTCGCGACCGCGGAGCGCACCTCGCGCTCGAGATCGGCGACCGGGATCGGCTTCTCCAGCATGGTGACCGCGCCGAGCCGCATCGCCTCGACGCTGGTCGCGACCGTGCCGAAGGCGGTGAGGACCAGAACCGGAATGCCAGGGAAGACCCGGCGGACCGCGCGCACGATGGCGAGGCCGTCGCCGTCGGGCATGCGCAGGTCGGTGACCACCACGTCGAATCGGCGGCTCGCGGCGCGCTCCTCCTCGAGGACCGCGATGCCCTCCTGCACGCCGTAGGCGCCCTTCGTCTGGAAACCCTTGAGGCGGAAATAGCGCGAGAGCGAAGACACCAGGTCGCGCTCGTCGTCGACGAACAGGATCCGCAGCGGAGTCGTTGGCTGTACCGCGGTCCCTTCCGCCACCTCGTCAATCCTCCGGCGATCGTCAGTTGGATGACGCCCGGACCCTCATCGGCACGGGCTGCCGAAACCTGAGCACGATCACAGAAAGCCGCTGTCTTTCAAGGATTTCGAGGGAGGCGCCCCTTCGGCATGCCAGTTGCTGAAGGAGAGCGCGACCGACCGCTCGTACGAGAAAAAACCGAGATCATGCAAACGACCGCTGTCCCAAACGCCGATGATATGAGGACGGAGCGCATCCTCGCCCACACGGCCCTCGCGAAGGGGATCGCCCTTCGCCTTGCCGGACGCGTTCCGAAGAGCGTCGACATCGACGACCTGATCGCCGCGGGCATGCTCGGTCTCATCGACGCGGCCGACCGGTTCGACGCGAGCCGCGGCATTCCTTTCGAGGCCTACTCCCGTCGCCGCATCCAGGGCGCCATCCTCGATGCGCTCCGGGCCGAGGACCACCTCACGCGCCGCGAGCGCCGGACCGGCCGCGAAGCCGATCGCGCCGAGGAGCGGATGCGGATGAAGCTAAAGCGCGAGCTGACTGCCGAGGAGACGCACCAGGCTCGCCGCGGCGTCCCCCGGGCGCTTCCCCACGCGCAAGCGTTCGTCTCTGTCGAGGACGCCGACGACGGGACCCTCGACACCTCGCTCGACGCTTTTGCGCGGCTCTCCACCGCCGAGGACATCGGCCAGCTGCGCCACGCCATCGCGGAGCTTCCCGAGCGCCAGCGCCAGATCCTCGCCCTCTACTACGAGGAGGAGCTGACCTACCGCGAGATCGGGTCCATCCTCGGCGTCACGGAATCCCGGATCTGCCAGATCCTTCGCGGGGTTCAGCGCAAGTTGAAGGAGCGGTTGACCGAGTAGGTGGAAGTGCGCACCGCGCTCCCATCAAGTTCTTGACGGTGGGGCCGATGAGAGGGGCATGCGGAAGACGGCATCCCAGTCTGGCAGCGAGATCCGGTTTGGCAAGGTCGAGGAGTTGAGACGTCTCTTCGAGACGGGTGGGTATCAGCCCGACCCGTACCGGATCGCGGAGGCGATGGTTTCGTACGCCCGCCGCTCGCTGCTCGCTCGACCGCTTGACGGACCCCCGAGCGCCTGAGACCCTGGAAGCTGGAGGTGCCCGATGGCATCCCGCTTCCCCAAGCGAGCGCTCGCCTGCGCCTGCGCGGTCTTCGGCTTGTTCGCCGGTGTCCTCGGAACCGAGGTCGTTTTCGGGGAACGCGAATCCTCCCTGCGGGGAGCGGCCCTCCTTTTTTCCATCGAATTGCGCGACGACGCGGGTGCGCTCCTCGCCAATCCTCTCCTCGTCGGCGAGGAGGGCCGCAAGCTCCATCTCGATCTCGACCGCCCGATGGGAACCCACAGCGAGCCGCTGCGGATGTCCCTCGAGCTCGATCCGCGTCCCGTCGGACCGACCGATCTCTGCGTCGGATACCGGCTATCGGTGGATGACGACGAGCCGCGCTCGGGGCGCGTAGGTCTATCGCCCGGTCAGCCGCGCTCCGTTCGTCTCGATGGTCCGGGTGAGCCGCTCCGGATGCGGCTCGTGGTGGCGAGAGCGGGATCGCCGGAATTCTCCCGGATCCTGCGCGCCCGGCGTGCCCGGCTCGGTTAGCCGTACGCCTGGAAATCGGGAACAGGTGCGGCGCTGGCGCGCGCTTTCGTGATAGACGAAACGCCCATGCCGCTACCGCCCCTCTCCCCCCGCGAGGCGCGCCTGGGCCGCTTCGCCGCCGGGTGCAGCGCGCTCTATGCCACCCTGGGTTTTCTCTTCGCCGCCTTTCCGGGAGCGATCTTCCGTATCGCCGGTCTGGGCTCGCACGCGGACCTTGGTCCCGAAGTGCGTTTCTGGCAGGTCCTGGGAGTCTCCTCGATGGCCGCGATTTCGGTGGCCTGCGCGGTAGCGGCAAGCTCTCCGCGCGAGCGGCGCGTGGCGCTCCTTCCGGTGCTCGCGGGAAAGCTCGCGACCAGCCTCCTGGCGCTGCTCGCGTTCGCCTCCGCTCCCGACGGGGCGCTCGGCTCCTCGTGGCGCGCGCTGGCCTCGCTCTTCGCGATCGATTTTCCGCTTTTCCTCGTCACCGTCGTCCTGTACCGCCACGGCGCGCCCGGGGTGCACCTCTCCAACGCCCCTACGCAGCAGGCGCCGGAGGTTTCCGCCGTGGAAGTGCCGCCGCCGGTCCGTCTCACGGTGGGTGGTAGGCCTTCCTAGGGGTTCCGGGCGCGGGTCGACGTAGCAGGTTAGATTCGGGCCCATGGTCGGGGTGGTAGTTGCCTCGCATGGAAAGCTGGCCGAAGAGCTCATCCGTACCGCGGAGGGAGTAGTCGGCCCGCTCGAGAGCGTCGCGGGCGTGGCGGTTTCCGCGACCGAGCCGGATTCCCGCGGGCGGATCGCCGAGGCCATCGCCAAGGTCGATCAGGGCGAAGGCGTCCTCTTGCTCACCGATCTTCTCGGCGGGTCGCCCACCCAGCTTTGCCTCTCGTTCCTCGCCGAGCGCAAGGTCGAGGTGGTGACGGGAGTGAACCTTCCCATGGTCCTGAAGGCGATCTCGCTACGCCAGAATCCGCTGCCCATGGGCGAGATGGCCGCGGAGCTCGCCGAGTCGGCCCGCAAGGCCATTGGCCATGCCTCGCTCGAATTGCGGAAGGCGATGAGGTGACCGTTCCCGCGGGGATCGCTCTGGTACGCATCGACAACCGGCTCGTCCACGGACAGGTGCTCGAGGCCTGGGTGCCGGCGCTCTCCGCGCAGGGGATCCTGGTCGCCGACGACGAGGTGGCCGCGAACCCGCTCGCCCGCGCCGCGATGTCGCTCGCCATTCCCAAGAAGATCGCCTTCCACGTCGCCCCCATCGCGGAGGTCGCGGCCATGCTCCGTCCCGGCGGACCAGGGGCGCCCGCTCCGCGGACGCTGGTCCTCGTGCGCAACGTGCGCGACGCCGCCGCCCTGCGGGAGCAAGGGGTCCCCCTCCCGCATCTCAATCTGGGAAATGTCCATTTCTCGGAGGGCCGCGCGCAGGTGACGCCGACCGTCTATCTCGACGCCGCCGAGATCGAAGCCCTCGAGCAGCTCGGCGCGACGGGGACCGAGATCGAGGCGCGAGCGGTGCCCGCCGAGACGCCCGTGACGCTGCCGGCGATCGCCGAGCGCTTTCGCGCCGGGGAGCCGCGGAAGTAGCGCTGTAGCGCCGCGCGCGGCTAGCATGCCGCGCAGTGTTCCCGCCCGGCGGGGTTGCCCACTTGTTCGTCGCAGGCGCCGTCGCGGCGCTCGTCGCGGGAGTCGCCGCCGTCGAGCGCAAGGGCGCGCTGCAGTTGATGCTCAGCCGTCCCCTCGTGCTCGGGCCGCTCCTCGGATGGGCGCTCGGCGACGCGCAAGGCGGCCTCGTCATCGGCGTTCCGCTCGAGCTCCTCTTCCTCGGCGGGGTGAATCTCGGCGGCTCCTTGCCCGACAACGAGACGCTGCTCGCCGGCGCGATGACCACCGCGGCGGTCCTGGCCGGCAAGGCGACGGGCACCGGGGTCGATCCGCCCCTGGCGGCGCTCGCGCTGCTCTTGCTCTTCCCGCTCGCTCTCGTCGGCCGGCGCCTCGAGCGCCGCACCGAGGATCGCAACAACGCCCTGTTCGAGCTCGCCTTCGCGAAAGCCGCGGAGGAGCCCGATCCGTTCCCGATCAACCTGCGCGGGCTCGTCCTCCCCTTCGTCGCGACCGCGGCGATCTGCTTCGCCGTGGCCTTCTTCTCGCCGATCCTTGCCGTTCTGCGATCGAGCTGCTCGCCGCGCGCCGTCTCCGCGCTCACCGGCTCCTGGCACGCGGTCTGGGCGCTCGCCGCCGCAACCGCGATCCGGGCGGTCCGCGATCGCCGCGCCCCGGTGTTCGCCCTGGCCGCCTTCGCGGCGACGCTGGTCCTCGGTCTCCTCCTCTCGGGGTGGCCATGACCGGGGTGGCGCGTCACGTGTCGAAACGATCCCTCCTGCGGGTCTTCTTCCGGTCGCTGTTCATCCAGGCCGGATGGAACCCGCGCGGCATGCAGAACCTGGGATTCGCCTCCGCGATGGCGCCGGCGCTCGCCGATCTCTATCCGGACGAAGAGGCCCGCAGCGCCGCGGCCCGCCGACACCTCGAGCTGTTCAACTGCCATCCCTACGCCGCGGCGGCCATAGTCGGCGGTGCCGTACGTCTCGAGGAAGAGGTCGCGAGCGGCACCGCCAGTCCGCAGGACGTATCGAGCTTCAAGTCGTCCCTCGCCTCGCCGTTCGCGGCGCTCGGCGACGGCTTCTTCTGGCTCGCGCTCCGGCCAGCCGCGGCGCTCCTGGCCGCCCTGGCGTGGCCGTACGCGGGCCTCTACTGTGTCGCGCTCTTCCTCGCCGTCTACGATTCGATCCACCTCGCGGTGCGCATCTGGCTCTTCGCGGCCGGGTATCAGAAGGGTCCGGCGATCATCGAGATTCTTTCGCGGGCGCACATCCCTGCGGCAACGCGGGGGCTGAAGATGGGCGCCGCGATCCTCGCCGGCGCGCTGGCCGCCCGCGGGGTCCTGCTCGCGTCGGAGCCGCACCGCCCGGGGAACGGCGTCCTGGTTGCGGCGGTGATCGTCGCGGGCGTCCTCTTCCTCCCTCGCGTGGGGTTGCCGGTGGCGCTGTACGTGGCGCTGGCCCTCGGCCTTGCCTTGGGAGGCGGCTTCCTCTAACCAATTCGGGAAAGGATCTCTGGTGGCGGACGAACACGCGGAAAAAGTCTGCACGGTGCGCAACAAGATGGGACTGCACGCCCGGCCCGCTGCGCTCATCGTGCAGACCGCGAACAAGTTCCCCTGCGACGTGGTCCTGCTCAAGGATGAGCAGGAGGTGAACGCCAAGAGCATCATGGGCGTCCTCATGCTCGCGGCCGCGAAGGGGTCGGAGATCCTCGTGCGCGCCGAAGGAGAGCAAGCGACCGCGTGCGTCGAGGCGATCGATCAGCTCTTTCAGAAGGGCTTCAACGAGGCGATGTAAGGGCTACCTCAGTGGGTCGGCGGCAGGATGGTCGGCTCGTCGCCTGCGTCGTGGACGCTGAAGTCGTCTTCCAGCGAGTCTTCCCGCGTGGGCCGAAAGTACAAGGGCAGGGAGATCGCGCGGCCGCTTCCGCGCCTCGCTGCGAGCGTCGCTCCGCCGAGCGCGGCGAGAAGCGAGAGCAATGACGCTGCCGTCGCGAGGGCAGCGTTGGTGGCGAGCGACGTCGCGCGCCAGACGACCAGGGCGAAGAGGGTCCCGGCGATCATCGAAAGCCCCCACCCGACGATCGCTCCCATCCGGCCCGAGCGCGATCGGCGTTCGCTGTCCAGCCGGACGACGAGGAAGGCTCCCGCCGCGGAGGAGCACACCAAGGCCGCGGCGGTCCAGACGTTGGGGCCGACATCGGAGAGACCGACCGCGATGCCGAAGAGCGACAGGAGCAGGAAGAGGCCCCACCCGGCTACCGTCCCGCCGAAGATGGCGCCCCAGTGGAGATCCAGATCGCGGCGCGCGCGGCGTTCGGGGCCGTACGGATCGTACGAAGGATCGTAGGTGGCCAATGGCGCTCCGGGTCAGGCGTTCGTTCGAGAGTGTGCGTCGTGCGCCGCCGGGACAAGGTCCCCAGGGCTCAGCGCTCTTCGTGGGAGAGCAGGCGGCGCACGTTGCTGCGATGGCGGACGGCGACGATGCAAACGATCGCGGCGACCGCGACGAGGACCTGGCGGTTGGCGGTCGCTCCGGCGACCAGGAGCGCGGCCGCTGCCCCGGCGAGCGAGCCGACGCTCGAGATGCGCGCGATCGCCCAGGCGAGCGCCCAGACCACGGCGCCGCAGAGCGCGGCGAGGGGAGCCAGCGCGAGCGTCACACCCAGGCCCGTCGCGACGCCCTTGCCGCCGCGGAAGCGGAGCCAGACGGGAAAGCAATGGCCGACGACGGCCGCCACGCCGCAGGCCGCGCCCAGCGAAGATGAATCGGCAGATTTCGAGGCGAAGAAGGCAGGCAGGAAGCCTTTCAGCGCGTCGAGCAAGAGCGTCGAGGCCGCGGCCGTGCGGCCCGCGGCGCGCGCGACGTTGGTCGCGCCGATGTTCCCCGACCCGACCGCGCGCACGTCCTTGCCGGTGGCGAGCCTTGCGACGATGAGGCCGAAAGGGATCGAGCCGGCAAGATACGATCCCACGACGGCGAGGGCGACGATCACCGCGCGACCCGGGAAGCGACGAAGCACCAGTTGGCGACGATGGCGACCGCGATCGCGATGCGAGCGAGGCGAGCTCTGGATGGTCCCAGGCGCGGCGCGGCGAGATCCACGCCGCAGACGCGGAGCAGGGTGGCGCATGCGAAGGCGACTCCGCCGATCGCGACGAGGGCTCCGAGCGGGTTGGCGAGAAAGGCGGCGCGCAGGTCGAGGTGCGCGACGGCCGCGAAGGCGCGTAGACATCCGCAGCCGAGGCAGGGCAGTCCGGTCGCGGCGCGGAACGGACAGGCGAGGAGCGAAAGCGGAGGCGCGTCGAGAGGCAACAGGCCAGCCACGGCGAGGGCGGCGAGGTGCAGGGCCGAGACGACAATGGCGTTTCCGGGAAGCGAACGCGCAGGGAGCGCCTCGACTACCTCGCCCTCGGGATTCATTGCCCGATCGCCCGCATCATCGCGCCGAGGAGCACGAACAGGACTCCGCAGCCCGCGCAGCAGAGCACCGCGTAAGGCAGGAGGACCGAAGCGGCGGCGCCGCCGGTGCCCATGCCGTGCAATTCCTTGAGGCCGATTCCGGTGAGCACGGCGACCCAGACTGCCGCGACGACGCCGCCGCAGGCCGGGATCGCGAACAGCACCGTGGGCGCGAATGCGTAGGCGCAGGCGGCGAGCGTGGCATCGAATCCGCGCTTCGCCTGGCGCAACAGCAGCGCGATGCCGTGGGTGACGAGCGCGTTCAAGTACAGCGCCGCGAGGACGAGGACAGGCGCGGCGACGATCCGGATGATGAACCACCCCGTCGTCGGATAGAAGAGCCTCACCACGCTCTCGACGTCGACGCCGGGAGGGAGTTGGGCGGTCCCGAGCATCCGACGGAGGCGTTCCGGCGACACCGCCGCGCGCCCGATGAGTTGGTTCACGATCCAGAACGCGCCGGCGGTGACGAGCGCGAATCCCACGTGGGCGCCTGTCCTCTCGATGCGGACAGCGGCGAACAAGCGCGAGGGCTCGAAGAGCGCCTGGGCGACGGTGCTTGCCCACGCTTTCACGAGCCCCACCTCGGAGCGCCGCTCCCACGGAGTACCGGATGGGGCAGGGCGCCCTGAGACGTCCGGTCCGCTCGCTTCGTGGGGACCGCCCGCTTCGCCCGTCCGGAGGTCGGGCACGACGAGCGGTTTGCCGCACACCGGACAGTTCTGGCGGCCTGGTTGGTCCGTGCTGAACGTATTGCGGCAGGACGGGCAGCGGGCGAGCACGCGCTCTTCTAGCATCCTTCCCGGTGAGGCGGCGGCGCCTCGTCGAGGGGAAGGGTTCCCCTTTGCAGCGTAGATGGCTACCTAGCCAGTGTCACCCGGCACACACCGCCGGACAGCGACCGCGGCGCCCCCTCTCGGCATGCGCCGCGTACCCATTGCCTGAGGAGGCCACATGAAATTTCAAGTCGGCACCGCAATCGCAGCCGCTGCCCTGATGGCGGCGTGCTCGAGCTCGAGTAAAGAAACGAAGACGGCGAGCAATACCGGCACGACGCAGCAGGGCTCCGTCGAAGGTACCCAGTCGACGGGCGGCACCGTAGCCACCAATCCAAGCAACGGCGCCACCGCCAGCGGGACGACGAAGTCCGGTGACACCAGCGCGAGCGGCAGCATGAGCTCGTCCGGCGTCAGTGGCAGCGCGCAGACGAATCCGAACAGCACCTCCGGTACGATGGGCTCGACCAGCGATTCGAGCACCATGAGCGCCAACCAGGGCTCGACGAGCAGCACCTCCGGCCAGACTACTTCTGGCCAGACCACTTCGGGCAATAGCAGCTGGAACAACGGCAGCTCGAGCGGCTCGACCGGCCAGAGCACCTACGGCCAGAACAACCCGAGCAGCGCGAACAACACCTACGGCCAGACGGGCTCGACCGGCCAGACCGGCTCGACGGGCTCGACCTACGGCCAGACCGGCTCGACCGGCTCGACCTACGGCCAGAACCAGGGCTCGTCGTCGACCTCCGGCCAGAACAACAACGGCAGCAACATGGGCCAGAGCGGCACCGCCAGCGACATGGGCAACGCCTCGGGCCAGAACAGCACTTCGGGCTCGACCTACGGCAGCGGCTCGATGGCGAACAACAGCTCGTCCTCGATGGATCGTTCCAGCACCGGTACCGTGCAGCACATCCGGGGCCGCGTTTCCCGCGTCGACCAGGACAACAACAGCATCACCCTCGACCGTGGCCTGACGCTCAAGGTCGACGACTCGACCGAGATCGTCGGCGTCGACAGCTCTACCAGCGGCATCTCCGCGCTGCACGAGGGCCAGCAGGTGCGCGCCAGCTACGACGCGTCGTCGAACAGCGCCAAGAAGATCGAGGTCGTCGGCAAGAAGGGCAGCAAGAAGATGAAGAGCCACAGCTCGACTTCCTCCGACTCGAGCTCGATCGGCAGCGACACCAGCTCCGACAGCTCCGGCACCAGCAAGGCCCGCATCCCGAATCCGAACACTGCCAAGACCCCCGCCCAGGGCACTACGGGCGGCTCGGACAATCAGCAGAAGCAGTAGTTCTCGTTCCACGTGAGGTCTTCGAGAACGCCGGATCCCCTCGCCGGGGGTCCGGCGTTTCTCGTTTCCCGGTAGGCTACGCGCCCCGAATGTTGCGGCTCGCGACAGGCCTCGCCGTCATCGCCGGGACGCTGATCGCTTCGCGACTGTCCGAAGCCATCGACCTCTTCCGCTTCCCGCTCGCCTGGTGGGGAATCGTCCTCGCCCTGGACGGCGCCGTTCGCGTGCGCCACGGACGGTCGCCGCTCGGAACCGTGCGCGACCTCGCTCTCTACGCCTTCGCCAGCGTCGCGTTCTGGGACGCCTTCGAGCTGCTCAACTTGCGGCTGCACGACTGGTGGTACGTAGGCGTTCCTCGCAACCCGCTCGTTGGAGCGGCCTTCTCCGCCATCTCGTACGCGACGGTGCTTCCTGCTGTCCGGCTGGCTCTGGCGCTCGTCGCACCCACGCCCGGCGCGGAGCGGATTGCCGCCGTCCGTTCGCCGGAAAAAGCACGCGAGATGGCCGCAGTTGGATTGGCGATGCTAGCGGCCGCGGTCGCCGCGCCACGCGTCGCCTTCCCGTTCGCCTGGATCTTCCTCTGGCCGTTCTGTGAAGCGCTCCTTTCGCGCCTGCGGGACGACACCCCGACCATCGCGAGCCCTTTGCAGGCATGGCGTGCCGGGAGGCGCGACCTCGTCGTCCGTACGCTCGCCCTGGGCTTGCCGTTCGGCCTCGTCTGGGAGTCGCTCAACTGGCGTTGCGCGCGGGGTTGGATCTACACGGTGCCGCACTTCGAGAGGCCGAAGCTGTTCGAGATGCCGGTCGCAGGCTACCTGGGCTACCTGCCGTTCTTGCTCGAGTGTACGGCGGCACTCGCGGTCGCGGAGCGGCTGCGGCCGAAGCGTACCGCCGCGATCCTCGCCGCCGTCTGCGTCGCCGCGCTACACCTCGGAACCGACCTCATCAGCCGGCCAATCACCGTCTTGTCCGTCGCGCGGCTGCAGGCGGCCGGAGTTTCGCATGGCTCCGGCAGACGGGATCCGGGGTAAGAGGGAGGGCGTGACGGGACGCACCCGCCCGGCGAAGGGCTTCGCTACCCGCGAGCGCCACCGCATCGCGCTCACCGCCCACGCGTTCGTCATGATCGCCGGCCTCCTCGCTTGCGCGGTCGCCAACCGGATGCTCACCCCGGACCGCTTCTGGGTGCAGTGGATTGCCCTCGCCTGGGGGGCGGCATTCGGCTTCCACCTCTGGGTGTTTTCGCGCGGAACGCTCGCGACCATGGGCCGGCGGCAGAGGCCAGGCCGACCGCCGTCCGATTGAGCGGTGACCGGACGGTGACATGAGGGGCATTTTTCTTGTGGCCGGACGGCTTCGTTGGGAGTCTCTCGGGGCCGTTCTGCATCCGAGAGGGGACCGTTTGCAAGGACCGGCGCAGGATGTTATTGGCCCGCGCTTCCGGCCATCGGAAGCGGGGGTTCGCGGAGCTTTGGAGACTGCATGAAGATCGCCCTGAGCCCGCTGCAAAAGGTGCGTGCCGCCGGAAAATTTCTCGATGTCACCTTCAACAAACGGCCTCTCACCGTCTCCATCGAGGTGACGAAGCGTTGCAATGCGCGGTGCGACTTCTGCGATTACTGGAAGATCACCGATCGCGACGAGATGACGGATTTCACCGACGTCGTCCGCCGCTTCGATCCACTGGTGGTGGTCTTCACCGGCGGCGAGCCGATGCTCCGCCGCGACCTCGTCTCGATGGTCCGCTCCATCAAGGAGCTGCCCGGCTTTCGCTACGTCACGCTCCTCACCCACGGCGGCTTTCTCTCCGAGGGCAAGATCAGGGAGCTGGTGACGGCCGGGGTGAACCAGATCAACATCTCGATGAACTACCCCGACGCGCGTCAGGATCGTGAGCGCGGCATCCCGGGTCTCTTCGACCGTCTGGAGAAGACGGTCCCGAAGATGGTTCGTGAGGGGTACAACGTGTTCACCTTCGCCTCGATGCTGATGGTGGACAACATGTACGACGCGGAGCCGCTGGCCCGGCTCGCGGCATCCTGGGGCATCAACATCTGCTTCTCCGGCTACAACGATTTGAAGAACGGGAACCAGGCCCACTTCGTCTCGCGGACGAAGATGGAGGAGTTCAAGGCGGTCTGCAGGCGTCTCATCGCGCTCAAGCGCGAGCTCGGCAACGTGATGACGAGCGACTACTTCTTCGAGACGCTGCCCAGCTTCTACGAGAAGCGCGAGATCTCGGGTTGCAAGGCGGGCAAGGTGATGATCCACGTCACCCCGAAGGGCATGGTGCAGCCTTGCGCCGAGCTCGAGCCCGTCGCGCACTATTCGGAATTCCTGCCCGGCACCTACGGTGGCCCGAACTGCGGGAGGTGCTTCGACGCCTGCCGCTCCGAGCCGCAAGCTCCCATCACCCTGCGCCGCATCGGTGAGCTGGCAGGAGTTCTGTGAAGTCTCCGCCGGCTCCGCCGGCAATGAAGCGCCTCTGGGTCCGCGCGGTCCTCGGTCTCTGCCTCGGCGGAGCGGCGGCGACGGCGGTCTCGCTGTACCTCGGCATCTCCCACCGCGATCTGTTCGCCGAGCTCCACGACGTCCGGTCCGAGCCGCTGGTCCTCGCCGCGCTCGGGTCCATGATCCTCCTCGGCCTCCAGTCGCTGCGCTGGTGGATCGTGATGCGCCCCGTCCTTCCGCTCACCTATCCGCAGGCCTTCAAGGCGATGGTGGTCGGTTTCTGCGGGAACGTGCTCCTCCCGGCGCGCGGAGGCGATCTGCTCCGCGTCCAGTACCTCGGACGGCGCACCGGGGTCAGCCGCGCCAAGCTGCTCGGTACCGAGATCGTCGATTTCTGGAGCGACAAGTGGGGCTGGATCGCGGCCTTCCCCGTCATCTGCCTGCTCGGCGATCCTCCCGCGTGGCTCACTCGCGCCTTGCTCTTGATGGGGGCGGTCGTCGTGCTCGTTTCCGCCGTTCTCGTGGTGATGGCGAGCGGGCTGTGGCGCGGGCGTACCGCGCCCGCCTTCCTGAACAATCTCCGCGAAGGATTCGCGGCGAACCGGTGGCGGCGTCTGCTCCTCGTCGAGACGGCCATCTCCCCGTTGCCCTGGCTCTGGGAGACCTTCGTCATCGCGCTCGCGGGCCATGCCCTGGGCCTGTCGCTCACGCCCATGCAGGCGTTCGCGACGCTCACCGCCTTCAACATCGCCACCGCCGTGCCGTCGCCGGGGAACGCCGGATCGTTCGAGGCTGGCGGAACGCTCGCGCTGGTCGCCTTCGGCGTCGACAAGGGATTGGCGCTCGCCTTCATCTTCCTCTACCACCTGACCCAGGTCGTTCCGGGCTTCCTCGGCGGCATCCTCATCCTCGTCGTCGATGGGGAATTGCTCTTCGGCAAGCGGCGGGCAGAGCCGCTCGCAACGCGCCTCCTGGAAACTCCAGCGGTGGATCCGGGATGAGGCGGTCAGTGCAAGAGCGTGAAACCCGCGTAGTCGGCGGCGCTGATCGACCGCGTCTGATCGCCGTCGCTCATGATCCCGATGCCGACGAAATCGGGCACGTCTCCCTCGAAGTGGGCGCGGAACTCGGCGGAGGGATCGATCGACTCCTCCTTCCAGACGTTGGACGGGCCGCCCGACTCGAGCACCACCGTGTCCTGCACGACGAAGAGGTTGCGCTTCTGATCGCAGACGTCGCCCTTCTTGGCCTCCGTCGACCAGACGTACTTGATCGAGTACCACTTGAGGCCCCGCTTCCAGGAGATGTAGACGACGGCCGCGGAATCGCCGTACCCGGGCGCGCACTCGTTCCCCTTTTTCGGGAAGACCTGGGCGCGCCACTTCCAGCGTACCCGCTTCGTCTGCTGCCGCAGCGCCTCGGGCACCTCGGCGGCGAGGGTGACGGTCTCGAGCGGCGGCCGGTAGACGCCGCGGATGAAGTCGCCGTCGGGATCCTCGACCAGCTTGTAGTAGGTGACCGGCCCCGAATAGCTCTCCACCACCTTGAAGGAATGGACGTCGATCTTGACCTCTTTGAGCGCGGCGAGGGCGGACGCCTTGTCCTTGTCGGGAGTTTTTTCCTCGCCCACCGACTTCGCGCTCGCGAGGGCGAAGAGGACGACCACGAGGCGAGCGGCCGTGCGCGCAGGCAGCGCGGTCGTCCGGTTGCCTGGTCGTGAGCGCTCGCGCACGGGGTCGCAAGAGATTAGCGGAGAAGCGGGTTTGCGCCAGTCCTTTGCGATGATAGAAGGCCGCGCGTGACGGCGGCGGCGGTGGATCTGCGCGGACGTGCCGCGCGGTGGGGGATGGGTTGCGCCGTTCTCGTCGCCCTCTGCGTCGCCGTCGGGCTCTACCTGCGCATGAAGGGACTCGCCGCCGAGGGATTCGGCGACGACGAGGTCCACAAGTGGCTCGCGGCGCAGCGCTACCTGCGCGGCGACCTCGGCGGCGACGACGTCGAGCATCCCATGCTCATGAAGGCGCTCATCGCGCTTTCGGCGCTCGTCTTCGGGCCGCTCGGCTGGGCGCCGGAGGCGATCACGCGTCTTCCCAACGCGCTCGCCGGCGGGCTTTCCATCTGGGCCGTGGCGCAGCTTGGCAAGCGCCTTTTCGGCCGCGCGGCGGGCTTGTGCGCGGCGGCACTGGCGGCCTTCTCGACGACTTACATCGGCTACCAGCGGGTCGCGAAGGAGGACACCCTTCTCGGCCTTTTCCTGCTCTTGCTCCTCCTCTGCATCGCCGAGGCGAAGGCCGCCGCCGACGACGGCCGCAGCCCGCGCCGCTACGAGGTCCTCGCAGCCGCCTCGCTCGGCGCGATGATGGCGTCGAAGTACTTCTTCTTCCTGGTGCCGATTCCCGTGGTCGCCGTCCTCTGGCTGCGGCCCGTCACCGCCTGGCGGGTTCCGCTACGGCGCTGGTTCCAACTGATCGGTATCGCTGCGTTGGTGTGGGTCTGCCTCGACTGGACTCCCTTCCTGCCCTCGACCTGGGAGTACGCGAAGACCTACCTGACCGGGCAGCAGACGGTGCACGGCTCGCTCTACGTGATGGGGCGCATCTATCCGAACCTGATCGAGTACGGCCTGCACGGGACGCCGGTCTGGTTCTATGCCGTGTTCGCCGCGGTGAAGCTGGCGCCGCTCACGGTCCTGTGCGCCGCGATCGGGCTCTGCGTCGCGATCGCGCAGCGCAAGGCTTCCCATCGCATCGTGCTTTCCTGGATGGCGGTGTGGTTCCTCGTCCACTCGACCTCCGGATCGAAGTGGGGCCGTTTCTTCACGCCCATGCTGCCGGCCTTCCTCCTCCTCGCGGCCCACGCCATCTCCATCGCCGCGGGCGCATTCCGGACGCGGCGTCCGGCCCTCGCGTACGCAGCGATGGCGGGGCTCGGCATCGCGCTGGCATTCGGCGAGGCAAGTGCGGCGATCCTCCATGCGCCGCACTACCGGCTCTACATCAACGCCCTCGGCGGCGGCGACGCGCGCGTTCCCTGGTTCTTCCCCCATTGCGATTACTTCGATGCCGGGTTCCGCGAGGCCGTCGAGAAGGTGGCCGCTTCGGCGGAGCCGGGCGCCGAGCTCGCAACCGAGATCGACTGGCCCGCCAAGCTGTACGCGGAACGGGCAGGGCGATCCGATCTGCGTCAGACGCTCGTGCGCCGCGGGCAGGCCTGCCGATCGGCCACTCCCTGCTACGTCGTCGTGCAGACGGGACGGCTCTACTTCAAGAACGAGGACGCCGTCAGGAACCTTTCGCGCCGCACGCCTTGGACGACGGTGCGGATCCGGGGCGAAGACGTCGTCAAGGTGTACAAGCTCGACCCGGGCGAATCGCCCTTCCCCGGCGGGAAGGTCGAGGAGCCGCTGTCCGAGAAGCACGCGGCGCAGTGAAGGAGGAGGCCTGTATGGCGGCGCAGCTCCAGACGGAAGATCTGGTGGTGGGAACCGGACCGGAGGCGAAGAAGGGCCAGATGGTTTCGGTGCACTACACGGGCTGGCTCACCGACGGGAAGAAGTTCGACTCCTCCAAGGACCACGGGCGCCCCTTCTCCTTCGCCCTCGGACGAGGGCAGGTCATCCAGGGATGGGACCAGGGCGTCGCCGGCATGAAGGTGGGCGGAAAGCGCAAGCTGACCGTTCCGCCGGAGCTCGGGTATGGCGCGCAGGGATTTCCGGGAGCCATTCCGCCGAACTCGACGCTGGTGTTCGAAGTGGAGCTGCTCGGAGTGAGCTGAGGGCTACCACCAGCGTGGGCATTTCTCGTTCGGCCCGCGATGCACCCGGAGCGACGCGTCGGCTTTTCCCTGTTCTTCGAGCGTCACTTCCAGATCGAGCGGCGTCCGCGCGCAAGCGAGCTGGAAAAGGCCGTGGCTCTCGCCGTCGCCGTTGATCTGCGCGGACACTTTGCAAGGGCCGTTGCCCGCTTCCTTCGCGAACGATTCCCGCGTGCGGGCGATGGAGGATCCGGCGAGCACTTCGCTCGCGGTCGTGTCGTCCCAGCGGGCGACGAGCGAAGCGATCCGGTCCGCAGTGCGAGCGAGGGCATGCGAAGCCGGGAGGTCCGGCGTGAGCTCGAGGTGCTGGATGAGCGCGTTCGCCTCCGGCGTCAGGGTGACGAAGACGTCGAGCTTTCCCTTCTCGCAGGCGAGGTGCGAGGTACCGCGCAGGGCGTTCTCCGCCTCGATCGACCCTTGCCGCCGGCAGGCTCCGAGCTTGCGCGACAGCTCGTCGAAGTGAGCGCGCAGCTCCTCGGGCGGCTCGTAGAAGAACGTGGTCCGGTCGAAGCCCCCCTCCGCGACCTGCGCGTCCCAGCGCGCGAGGAGCTTTCCGACCGCGTCGTGTGCGCGCGACAACTCGGGAGCGGGCCGTACGTCCCGCGCAGGAAGCTTCGCGAGAGCTCGCTGCGCAGCCTCGTAGATGTCCGGCGCCGAGTAGGTGAGATTGGCAGCTCCGACGAACGCGAATCCATGCTCCGGGAACATCGCGATGTACGAGCCGAAACCGGGCAGTCCGCCGCCGTGAGCCACCACCAGGTTGGCCTCGCACCACTCGGCGGAGCCGAGTCCGTAACCGTAGGACCAGGCGCGTGCATTGAGGTCACCGCTCGGCGCCCGGCGGACGGTGAGCCCGCCGTGACGCCACCCGCGCTGCATCTCGCGACGCGAGTTGCGCCTGAGGGGCCCTTCCTCCGGGTCATCTCGCGGTGGCCAGGCGGCGAGCTGGAATGCGGCGTACCGGGCCAGATCGCGCACCGACGAGTACAGACCGCCCATGGCTGCGTAGGCTCCATCGCCGAGCTGCGGCTCCTCGCGGAGCCCGTCGCCGACGACCGGACCCGGGGCCGAGGGACGCTTGCGGCCGTAGCCTCGAGCGAGATGCTCCGGCGGCACGTCGCTCTGCCTCCAGACCGTCGCGGTCATGGCTAGCGGCCGGAGGACGTTGCGCGTCAGGTACTCCTCGTTGGTGGTGCCAGCGACGTTCTCGACGATGCGGCCGAGGAGCGCAAAGCCCGTGTTGGAATACTCAAATCCGCTGTCAGGAGCGTGCGAGAAGGCGAGGCCGCGCGAGACGAATTCCGAGAAAGCGTCGCGGGGCATTCCCAGCTGGAGATCGCCCCACGGGTTGTCTTCGGGGAACCCCGCCCCGTGCGTGAGGAGCATGCGGACGGTGATCGGGGGCGAGTCGCGCGTCGGGTAGCGGAGCGCCGAAAGCTCCGGGACGTACCTGGCCGCCGGATCGTCGAGCGCGAGCTTTCCCTCGTCGCGCAGCCGCAAGATGGCGAGCGCGGTGAAGCTCTTCGTCATCGAGGCGATGCGGAAGGCGGTGTCCGCGTCGGCGGGGACCTTCCGGGCGACGTCGGCGTACCCCCACCCCTTGCTCCAGACGAGCTTCCCGTCGAGAACGAACCCCATCGCGAGGCCTGGCAGCCTGCGCGCGACGAACTGCTCGCCGAAGATGCGTTCGAATTCGAGGAAGAGATCTTCCGTCCCCGCTTTGCCGGTCGGGACCGCGGAAACGACAGCTGCAGGGCGCGACGGGGAGGACGGAGAATGCTCCGGCGCAGGCGATGCGGAAGCGCAACCGAAGGCTGCGAGGCAGAGCCCGGCGAATCTACGCATGCGCGCGACTATACAAAATCGCGCCCTTCACCGCGGATCCACTCCGCGAACTTGCGCAGGCCCTCGCGCATCGAGGTGCGGGGCGCGTACCCGAGCACCTCGCCGCCGTGGGTCACGTCGGCGGAGGTGAGCGGCATGTCGCCGGGCTGGAAGGGCTGCACGTCGAGCTGCGCCGGGATGCCGAGCGCTTCCTCGAGGAGCGCGATGAGCTCGCGCAGGCTGGTCGTGTGCGCGCCGCCGAGGTTCACGACGTCGTAGGTGAGGGGCCGATCGATGGCCGCCAGCACGCCCGCCACGATGTCGTCCACATAGGTGTAGTCGCGGCGGCTCGCGCCGTCGCCGAAGAAGGGCAGCTTCTTGCCCGCCAACATGAGCCGCGAGAATTTGTGGATGGCGAGGTCCGGCCTCTGCCGCGGTCCGTACACGGTGAAGAAGCGCAGGCAGATGGTCTCTTTGCCGTAGAGGTTGTGGAAGGTGCGCGCGAGCAGCTCTCCGGCCGCCTTCGACGCCGCGTAGGGGCTCAGGGGCGAGTCGATCCGCGCCGTCTCGCGGAAAGGAGGCTCCGCTCCTTGCCCGTACACGGAGGAGGAGCTCCCGAAGATGAAACGGCGGACATTCGCCTTTCGCGCGGCGTCGAGGAGGACAGCCGTACCGCGCACGTTCACGTCCATGTACGCCGAGGGCCGCTCGAGCGACGGCCGCACGCCGGCGAGGGCCGCGAGATGGACCACGGTCTCCGGGCGCGATTCGCGGAAGGCAGACTCCATCGCAGCCTCGTCGCGGATGTCGGCGGTGACGAGGCGCATCCCGGAGCGGAGGAGCGGCTCGATCCCGCGGCGCTTGAGGCGCTCCGGATAGAAGGGGTCGAAGTTGTCGACGGCCGTCACTTGGTCGCCGCGCTCGAGCAATCGCGCGCAGAGGTGGGATCCGATGAATCCGGCCCCTCCGGTGACGAGCACGCGCATCGCTTGGCTCCTACGCCACCTGCCGCAGCGCCGAGGCTCCCTTGCCCCAGCGGCGCTGCCAGAGCTGGAACATGGCCAGGGTCCAGAGCGGTTTGCGCAGATCGGCTTCGCCGCGCAGATGACGCTGGAGCATCGCTTGCGCGTAACGTGGCTCGAAGAGTCCCGAGGCGCCGAGCTCGCGGTCGCTGAACAGCTCCTCGAAGAGGGGACGGAGCGGGCCGCGGATCCAGGCGGCGACCGGGATCCCGAATCCCTTCTTCGGGCGGGAGAGGATCTCGTCCGGCACGATCCCGCGCAAGGCTCGCTTGAGCAGGACCTTGGTACGGGTGAGCGAGAGCTTGAGACGCCAGGGGAGGCGCGCGGTGTACTCGACCACGTGGGTATCGAGGAAGGGTGCGCGCAATTCGAGCGAAGCGGCCATCGAGGCACGATCCGCCTTGACCAGGATGTCATCCGCGAGGTAGCGGCCGAGGTAGAAGCTGAGCGCTTCGTCCACCGATCCCGGCCGCACTCCTTTGCCGTTCGCGCGCTCGGCTTCGGCGAGCACCTGGCGGAAGGCGACCGACGGGTCGGCGTTCTGGCGTACCTCCGGCGAGAACAAGCGAGACAGCTCGGCGGGCAAGAACGATCCGATCCACGCCTGGTGCCGGAGCGAGGGCGGCGCCTCGATGCCGCGGAGGAACTGCTTGACGCGGAAGTCGAGGCTCATGTTGCGCGAGGAGCTGGGCAGGAGCGAAACCGCGGCGCGCAGGGCGCCGTGCAGCGGCCGCGGGAGACGCGCGAAGACCTGCGCAGGACGGTGCGCGAGGAAGGGATCGTAGCCCGCGAATAGCTCGTCGCCTCCGTCTCCGGCCAGCGCCACCTTCACGTGCTTGCGCGTGAAGCGGGAGAGCAGGAGCGTTGGCAAGAAGCTCGGGTCCGCGAACGGCTCGTCGAGCGAGGCGACCGCCGCCGGGAGCAGATCGAGGCAGTCCTGTCCCGAGAAGCGTTCGGTGAGGTGCTCGGTCCCCAGGCGCTGGCTGGCAAGCAGCGCGAACGGCGTCTCGTCGAAGCTCTCCTCGACGAATCCGATGGAGAAAGTGCGCAGCGGCTGCTTGTGCCTCGCCGCCAGCGCCGCGACCGTGGTCGAGTCGATGCCGCCGGAGAGGAACACCCCGACCGGAACGTCCGCGACCAGCCTCCGTGCGACTGCCGCGTCGAGACGTTCGACGAGCCCTTTGCCCGCTTCCTCGGGCGTCCCGTCGAACCGGGCCGGTGCAGGAAGCTCCCAGTAGCGTGAGAGCCGGAATCCCGCTGCGTCGAGGACCGCTACGTGCGCCGCCGGCAGCTTGAAGACGTGGCGGTGGATGCTGCGGGGCGCGGGAACGTATTCGACGGCGAGGTACTGGGCGAGCGATTCCGCGTCCAGTTCGCGGGGAACGCCGCCGTGGGCGGCGAACGCCTTCAGCTCGCTCCCGAACACGCAGCGGTTGGGCCGCCCGGAGGGCTCGGTGAAGAATCCCGAGCCGCTCGCGAGCGCGTAGTAGAGGGGCTTCTTTCCCAGCCGGTCGCGGGCGAGGACGAGCTTCTGGTTGCGCGCGTCCCAGAGCGCGATGGCGAACATCCCGTGCAGCTCTTCGACGAATCGCTCGCCCCATTCGAGGTACGAGCGGAGCACCACTTCGGTATCGCTGCGGGTCGCGAAGGAGTGACCGCGCCGCCGCAAGCGCGCGCGGACCTCGTCGTGCTCGTAGGCCTGGCCATTGAAGAGCAGCGTCACTCCGTCGGCCGTCATCGGCTGCACGCCGCCTTCGATGTCGAGGATGGAGAGCCGGCGGTGCCCCAGGGCGGCCGGTCCCTCGACGAAGAACCCGTGTGCGTCGGGGCCGCGGTGCGCGAGGGCGGAGGTCATCCGCCGCACCGCCTCTGCATCCGGCGTTCGCGCGAGGTCGACGTCTCCGCAGATGCCGCACATCGGTCTAGCCCGTCGTCGCGCGCAGCTTCTGGTCGTCGGGCGCGTGCCCGTTCAATTCCTCGGCGACGAGATAGGGGCGCTTGTTCTGCGACTCGTAATAGGTGCGCACCATCATCTCGGCGAGCAGGCCCATGAGCAGGCTGAGGAAGCCGACCAGGGTGAACATCACCGCGAGGAGCGGCAGCGGCGTCTCGACGAAGTCCTTCTGCCCGGTGAGCTTGAAGTACACCGCCCAGGCCGCGGCGAGGCCCGCGCAGAGGACTGAGAGGATCCCGAATCCGCCGAAGACGTGGATGGGCTTCGTTGCGTAGCTCGCGAGGAACTTCACCACCATGAGATCGAGGACCACCTTGAGCGTGCGGCTCAGGCCGTACTTGCTCTTGCCCGCGTGGCGCGCCCGGTGGTTGACGACCATCTCCGTGACGCGAGCCCCCTGCCAGCTCGCATAGATGGGGATGAAGCGGTGCATCTCGCCGTAGAGCTTCACGTCGCGCAGCACGTCGCGCCGGTAGGCCTTGAGCGAGCAGCCGTAATCGTGCAGCCGGACGCCGCTGATGAGGCTGATGATCCGATTGGCGATCCGCGACGGCAGCTTGCGGCCGAATTCCTTGTCCATCCGGTTCTTGCGCCAGCCGCTCACCACGTCGCAGCCGGTTTCCAGATGCGCGAGCAGCTTCTCGATGTCGGCAGGGTCGTTCTGCAGGTCGCCGTCCATTGGCACGATCACGTCGCCCCGCGCGTGCTCGATTCCGCAGGACATCGCCGCCGTCTGTCCGAAATTGAGACGGAAACGGATGGCCCGAAGCGCCGGTTCCCTGGCTGCGTACTCCGCGAGCTTCGCGAAGGTGCCGTCCTTCGACCCGTCGTCGACGCAGATGACCTCGTGCGAGCGGCCGAGGCGGTGGAGGACGGAAAAGAGCTCGTCGAGCAGCGGCCCGACGTTCGGCTCCTCGTTGTAAAGCGGGATTACGACGGAGATTTCTGGGCGCGGCTCGGCGCCGCCCGCGACGAGGGCCTTCTGCATCTGTCTGGTGGGATAGCACGCGACCTGTGGCATCGGCAACGAAACCGCATGACCCGCACGCTCGCACGCCGGCCACGCGACCCGTGCCCGGTCGTGTAGAGTCCGCGCGCGTGGAGCCCCTGCTGCTCACCTTCACGGGGCGCGATGCGCCGGGGATCACGGCTGCCCTCGCGCAGATCCTCGCGGCCGCTTCCGCGCGGCTGCTCGACGTGGAGCAGGTCGTCGTGCAGGGCTTCCTGGTCCTCGGCTTCTCGGTCGAGTTCGCGAGCGCGGATGCGGAGGAGCAGGCGCTCAAGGAGCTTCTCTTCGCCGCGCAGAAGCGCGGTCTCGCTCTCGACTACACCCGGCGGCCCGGGCAGGCGGTCGAGGACCGGCAACTGTTCGCGGCAACCGCGATCGGCCGGCCTCTCGGCCCGGAGGCAATCCATGCCATCGCCAGGGTCCTGGCCGAGCACGGCGGCAACATCGAGCGGATCCACGAGCTGAGCGAAGGCGGCCTGAGCTCGGTCGAGTTCGCGGTCTCGCTGCCGGCATCCGCCGACGCGGCTGCTCTCAAGCGCGCGCTTCTGGCGGCGGCCGGGCAGGGCAGCTTCGACTGCGCGCTGCAGAAGGAATCGCTCTTGCGAAGGAGCAAGCGGCTCGTGGTCATGGACATGGACTCGACGCTCATCGGCATCGAGGTCATCGACGAGCTGGCGAGGTCCCACGGGGTCTTCGATGCGGTCTCGGCGATCACGCACCGGGCGATGATGGGCGAGATGGATTACGACCAGAGCCTGCGCGAGCGGGTCGCCCTCCTGGCGGGCCTCGACGCCCGCGTGCTCTACGACCTCGCGGCGAATCTGCCCCTCAACGAGGGCGCGGAGACGTTGCTGCGGGTCCTCAAGCGGCTCGGGTACAAGACGGCCGTGATCTCGGGCGGGTTCTCCCACGCCGCCGAAGCGCTGCGGCAGCGGCTCGGGATCGACCATGCCTGGAGCAACACCCTCGAGATCGAGGCCGGCAAGCTCACCGGGCGTGTCCTGGGACCGATCGTGAACGCGCAGCGGAAGGCCGAGCTGCTCGAGGAGCTGGCGGCGCGCGAAGGAATCCCGCTCGAGCAGGTGATCGCCATCGGCGATGGCGCGAACGATCTCTACATGCTGCAGAAGGCGGGCCACGGGATCGCCTTTCACGCCAAGCCCAAGCTGCGGGAGGCCGCGCATTCGGCCATCAGCGCGAGCGGGCTCGACGCCATCCTCTACTTGCTCGGCATCGCGGGGCGCGACATCCAGGCCCTCGCCGCCGGATGAAGGAGACGAAGACCATGCCGCTCAGCCGCAGGACGTTCCTCGGAACCGCCGCCGCGGCGGCCGCACTGTCGAAGGTCGCCAGGGCGCAAGGGCAGACGCAGGGACCGGCAGGTCTTCCCGTCGCCATCTCCAGCTCCAACGGATTGCAAGCGGTGGGGCGCGCTTTCGAGATGATGCAGAAGGGCACCGATCCCCTCGACGCCGCCATCGCGGGCGTGAACATCGTCGAGGACGACCCGGAGGACATGACCGTCGGATACGGCGGCATCCCCAACCAGGACGGGGTGGTGCAGCTCGACGCGTCCGTCTTCCACGGGCCGACCGGTCGGGCCGGGGCGGTCGCCTCGCTCGAGGGCGTGAAGAATCCCACCAAGGTGGCGAAGCTCGTCATGGAGACGACCGATCACGTCCTCCTCGTCGGCGCGGGCGCGCGCTGGTTTGCCGACGTGAACGGGTTCGCCCGCGAGAACCTCCTCACCGAGAAGGCGCGCAAGGTCTGGCTCTACTGGCGGCAGAACCTCTCCGCGAACGACAAGTGGCTCGAGCCGCCGCTCGACAAGCTCGATCCCGACGTGAAGCACTTCATCGACCTCTTCGGCTGGGACGATCTGCGCAAGCCGACCACGGGAGGAACCATCCACCTCTCCGCCGTAGACTCGCGCGGCGACATCGGCGGGTGCACCTCGACGAGCGGGCTCTTCTTCAAGATGCCGGGGCGGGTCGGCGATTCTCCCATCATCGGAGCGGGCTGCTTCACCGACAACGACGTCGGGAGCGCCGGATCCACGGGGCGCGGCGAGGCGAACATCCTGGTGAGCGGCGGCCATCTGGCGGTCGAGTTCATGCGCCAGGGGAAGCATCCGAAGGACGCCTGCGCGGAGGTGCTCCGGCGGATCGCGAAGACGACGCGGGAGAAGCGCCTGCTCGAGGCGGACGGGCGCCCGGCGTTCGGAATCACCTTCTACGCCGTGAACAAGAAGGGTCAGTACGGTGCGGCGTCGATGTACGACCGGTCGAAGACGGGACGGCCCGCGCAGTTCGCGATCGCGGACCCTCGCGGCGCGCGCAAGGAGGATTGCGCGGCGCTGTTCGAGCGCCGTCCGAGCTAATGCGCGCTTCGGGTCGTCGCGCCGGGGTCGAGGCCGAGGTGGGCGGTGTCGTTCCAGACCCGCAGGAACGGTGGCTTCCCCGCGCGTAGCTCCACGAGGTTCAGCGCGCACTCGTCCTGCGACCAGGTCTTCCGGTAACGGGCGATCGGACTGCCGGTGAGCGCCGCGGCCAGGATGCGCAAAGTCGCCTTGTGCGAGACCGCGAGGACGCGGCCCTCGGGGAAACGGCGCGAGATCTCCTCGACGGCGGCGACGGCGCGGTCGGCAACCTGGGCGGCCGTTTCTCCACCGGGAGGCGCGGTCTGCGCCGGGTCCGCTTCCCACGCGTCATACCGGGCCGGATCCAGCTCCCGCGCTTGGGCCGGCGAGAGCCCTTCCCAGGCGCCGTAATCGATCTCGATGAGGCCGTCGATCGGTACGGCCTCGCGACTCTGCATGGCGATCGCGGCGGTCTCCGCGGTGCGGGCGAGAGGGGAGCAGAAGATCGCGTCGAACGAGATCGCCCGTAGCCGCATTCCCAGCCGGGTCGCCTGCTTGCGTCCTTCCTGCGTGAGGAGCAAGTCGCGCCGCCCGTTGAAGGAGTCGACGACGCTGGAGGCGGTCTGCGCGTGGCGGCAGAGGTAGAGGAGCATGACGCAAGCCTACCGCCCGGGCGGGGCCGGGCCTACAGGTCAGCGTCGGATCAAGAAGCCGCGCGTTGCGAAGGAGAAGCCGAACTTCGCCTCGCGCTCCTCGTCGCGCTGGTAGTCCTCTGGGTGGACGGCGAAATAATCTTCCAGCGCCTCAAAGGGGCCTGGCCCCCAGCCGGGCATCACGGGATGGCCATTGATGTTTCCGTCTTCGACCACCACGTAGTCGCCTGCCTTTGTCACCCGCCGGAGCAGCTCCAGCTCGGCGAGGACGTGCTCGCGCCGGTGATCGCTGTCCACTATGGCGAAGAGCGATCCCGGGAACGCCTCGCGCAAGAGTGCGATTCGCGAGGCCACCGCGGGCTCCGCGGAGGACATCGTCAGCACCTCGATGAGGGGATCCTCCCGCAAGCGCGGATCGAGCCTGGACGGATCGATGTCCACCGTCAGAATCCGTCCGCGCCCGCCGAGCTCCCGCATCATGGCGGCGAAGAAGAGCGTCGCCCCGCCGCTCCAGGTTCCGAACTCGACGATCAGGGAAGGGCGCCGCTGGAAGAGGATTTCCTGGTAATTCCACATATCGAGCGGCGACTTCAGGGCTACCGCTCCCGCCCAGGTGGTGCGCTTCCAGATTTCGGAATTGTAATACCAGAGATGATAATCGCGGGGAGCGTCGGGAGGGATGTCGGGCATCGCGCCCGAAAGTAGCACGAGGGGGACGGGAGGCGGGCACTGTTTCGCAAAAACTCGCGTCCGCCGTAGTGGGTAGGACTACGCCTTGCGTACCGGGTAGCGCAGGTGTGTAACGCCGACGCCCGGTATCACCGTCGGGTTGCCAAGAACGGCAGGCGTTTTGGCGAGGTGGTCAAAGAGTCGAACTCCGGAGCCAAGAAGAACCGCCGCGATGTCGATGTTGAGCTCGTCGAGGAGCCCAGCATTCAGGCACTGCTGGATGGTGTCCGCGCCGTGGACCCCGACGGACTTCCCGGCGGCGGCGGCTTTGGCTTGGTTCACGGCGCTTTCGATGCCGTCGGTGACGAAGTGGACAGTCGAGTCGGGTCGCGGCCATCCGGCGGGGATGTGGTGGGTAAGGACGAATGCTGGTCCCCAAGCGTGATTTCCGCCCCAGCCCTGGGCGACTTCGAAAGTGCGTCGACCGGTGAGCACGGCACCAAGTCCGGACGTGAGACCGCGAAGGTGCTCGGCGCTCGGCGCGGACACCTTGAACGTCATGGGGTCCGACCCTCCGGTGTGGAATTCGACGTCCCCCGAGGTGAAGTACCAGTCGAACACTTCCGCCACGCCATCGTTGAGGTCGGCGACGTAGCCGTCGAGCGACATGGACATGATTGCGACAACCTTCGACATTGCGATGTTCCTTTCCTGCGCGGGGGGTGCGTAGCACCTCCTGGAGCCGGTCAGCCGCTGGACGCCAGGATCGCCTCGCCGAGGACCGGCAGGCTCGCGCCGTAGCGGTAGGAGATGTTCATGTGGCCGTCGTCGAACTCCTCGTGGTGCACCGCGAGCCCGTGCGCGCGCAGCCGGCTCGCCAGCGTGCGCGCCCCCCAGTGCAGCGCGAACTCGTCGTGCGCGCCGCAGTCGATGTAGATCGCGCGCAGCTTGCGGAGGTCGTCGAGGTGGCCGTCGATCATCACGATCGGGTCCCACGCCCGCCAGCGCTCCCAAACCGCCGGCCGGAACTCGCCGGTCTCGAGGTCGAACGGCCAGTCGATCCGCGCGTGCGCCGCGGGTGCCTCGGAGTTGGGCGAGTAGTGCGCCGCCATGCCGATCGCGTTGAGCGGCTTGAAGTGCTTCTCGCGGCGCCGGTTGGGATCGGCCCAGTAGCGCTCGAGCCACGCCGCCGGACCGCCGGCGTCGCGGAACGCGTCGAGCGCCGCCGGGAAGTCCTGCATGTAGCATAGCTCGAAGTTGGCATCGCCCGAGTGGTCGGCGATCGCGCAGAATACGTCCGGCCGGCGCATACCGAGGACGATCGCACCATAGCCGCCCGAGGACTTGCCGAACACGCCCCAGTGACCGCGCGGCATCGTGCGGTAGTTCGCGTCGACGAACGCGATGATCTCGTCGATCAGGTAGTCCTCGTACCGGCCGGTCCCGGCGCTGTTGATGTGCTGGTTGCCGCCGACCCGGGTGAAGCAGTCGGGCGCCGCGACGATCATCGGCGGACAGGCGCCGCTGGCGATCATGCGATCGAGCTTGTCGTGCAGCGCCTCGGTCAGCGGGTCGACGTTGAACAGGTTGCCGCCGGTTCCGGTGAAGCCGACCAGCGCGAGCAACGCGGGCCAGCGCCGCGACGCTGCCGGGTCATATCCAGGCGGCACGTAGACGTGGAGATCGCGCTCGATCGGGTCGCCGAGCGGGTTGCCGGCCAGCACACGGCTGGTCAGGCGGTGGCGGAACACGGGCATGTGTCGACTACAACATGGATTGCCTGGGGCATGGTGCCCCGCACTGTGCCCGGCCGAGACAGGAGCATCACTCCTTCCTGCTTCTCGCTGACGTCGAGCGTCTCGAGGAGCGAGGCGAGCGAATCGCGCGATCCGGACACCGTCGAGACGTGCAGATCGATCCAGGTGCCCGCTTGCACCCGATGCGCTCGGACGTGCGTGCTCGATCCGGAGGCTTCGGGTACGTCGTAGACGATCGCGTCCCACTTTCCGATCTTGGTGAAGGAGACGTCGCGCGGCTCGGGGGCATTGATCTTCCGCCAGGAGGCCATCTCCTGCTCCCAGAATTTCTTCACGCCCGTGAAGCCGTCAGCGCTCTCGAACCAGCCGGACAGCTGCAGCTTCCGGGCGTCGTCGGTGAAATAGAAGTATCGGGGAGAAGCCGTCGCGCCGCCCGCTTGCGTCGTGGCGCGTTTGAAGCCCCCTTTTGGGATGGTCAATACGAGCTGGCTCACCGGGACCGATAGCCGGTAGGCCCGGTCGGTTTCGTCGATCCGGAGCGCGGTGGGATCCTGCTGAACCGGCGTGTTCGTTTCCCCTGGTGAATACGCGGCATCGGCCAGCATCCGGAGCGCGAGATCCTTCTCCTTGCCGGAAGATTCGTGCTGCAGGATGGTGAAGACGGTCAGCACGCGTCCGGTGAGGACGCTTCCCTGGGTCATGTACTTGTAGTCGCCGGGAGCTGACGTCGATTCCTTGTCCGTCAACGAGTAGTAGTAGCCCGCTGCTTGCTTGCCGCGCAGCTCGACCAGCGTCGCCTTTTTTTCTACCGATCGCGGGAGCGCCTGGTCGGCGCTCTTTTGCATCCGCTCCTTGAGCGAGGCGGACGTCAGATCCGGGTCTTGCGCTGGATCGACGAAGACGGAGCTCACCTGGATGGAGAATGCCTCGCCGGATTCGGGGCGCATCTGGATGGAGATGGCGGGTGGATTCTCGAGCGGCTTGCTGGCGACGCGCCATGCTTGCGGCGCTTCGAGGACGATGCTGCCGTGCCCCGGAATGGGGAATCGACGTGCCTGCCCGGGCCGCTCGGCAGCCACGGCAGCGAGCGCGCAGGTCGCGACCAGTCCGCAAATGCGGACGTTCACAGCCGGGATCAACCGACTTCCTCGCGCCGCGCCGCCGGCAGGAACTTCTCCCGCACGTAGCGGACCGTGTCGGTCAGCGTCTCCCCCGGATCCCGCGGCCGGAAGCCGAGGACGCGTTCCGCCTTCGAGGAGTCGATGAAGAACCAGTGCTCGCCCATCTCCACGTCGGAGGCGGGGAGATCGGGCTCACGGCCGCGGGCGCGGGCGAGCTTTTCGAGCAGGTGCGCGGCAGCGACCTTCACCGCGCTCGGCAGGCGCAGCGGCGGCGGAGGCTGGCGGGCAATGCGGCCGAGCCGGGCAAAGAACTCGGTGAAGTCCCAGTTCACGGCGCCGAGGAGATGGCGCTCGCCCACGTTTCCCCGCGTCAACGCAGCGAGAAAGGCCTGCGCCGCGTCACGCACGTCGACGAAGGAGATTCCGCCGCGAGGCATGACCGGGATGCGCCCCAGGAGGAAGCGGTAGACGTCCTGCGTGGAGCTGAGGCGATCGTCGCCCGGTCCGAGGAGCAAGGACGGGTTCAGCACCACTACCGGAAGTCCGCGCCCCGCTGCTTCCAGCGCGATCTTCTCCTCGTAGATCTTGCTCAGGTAGTAGGGCCAGCGGCCCACCGTCTCGATCGGATAATCGTCCTCCTCGGTGGCGACGCGGCGTTCGCGCGAGACGCCGATGGTGCCCGACGACGAAGCGAGAACGACTCGTGAGAGACCCTGGCGCGCGGCCTCGGCGAGGAGCGACCTCGTGCCGTCGACGTGCAATTCGTACATGAGCCGCGCATCGCGGCCGTCTCGCGAGACACGGCCGGCGAGGTGGTAGAGCGCCTCGCGACCCGTGAGCGCGCCCCGCACTGCATCGGCGTCGCGCAGATCGCCTTGCACCACTTCGCACCCGAGCGCCTGCGCTTGCGGCGCGCCTCCGCGCGCGATGACGCGGACCTCGTGTCCCGCCTCGACGAGCAGCGGGACCAGCGCGCCCCCGAGGAAACCGGTCGCGCCGGTGACGAGGATCTTCACTTGGCCGCCTCGGCGGCGCCGGCCTCGAGCAGATGGGGCGCGCGCGCGATCCTGGGCGGCGGAGCGCCGTCGCGGAGCGCCTCGATGGCGAGGCGGACATGGCGGGTGATCTCGCGATAGGCGGACGAGCGCGAGAGCCCCTGCGTCAGCTCGCGCAACTCCGCGATACGCAGCGGCGGTCCCATCCGGACGCGCAGCTTCTTGCGCTTGCGCGGGTCGGGCAGGAAGGCGCCCTTGGGCATCGCCTCGTGGGTGCCCTCCAGGTAGACGGGAAGGATGTCCACGCCGGCCGCGAGCGCGAGATAGGCGATGGCCGGCTTGAACTCCTGCAGCACGCCGTCCCTGGAGCGGGTCCCTTCGGGGAAGAGCAACAGATGATACCCGTATTCGAGGGTGCGCACCGCGGTCTGCAGCGATTCCTTGAGCGAACCGCGGCGCTCGATGGGGACGAGATTGGTGAAATTACCAAACCACGCCCGCTTCCAGGGATTGTCGAAGAAGTAGTCGCGCGCGGCGAGAGAGGCGAGCTTGTGGCCCTCGTCGCCGAGGGCGGACTTGACCAGGCCGACGTCGAGATGGCTCGAGTGGTTGGCGGCGACGAGGAACGGCGCTCCCGACGGGACGTGGCTCTTGCCGCTGACCTCGATGTCGAAGAGGCCGCCGTAGAGGGCCCGCTGGAAGAAGCCGATGGCCGCGCGGCCGGCGGCGGCGACGGATTCGGGGACCTGGATCTCCTTCTCGCCATCCGCCTGCTGCGCGATGTCGGACTCCTGGTCTAGCGTGGCAGCCGGTGGAGAAGGTCTTCGCGCCAGAGCGACGCCCATGCCGACGTCGAGCGCGCGGGCGAGGTCAGAAGCGGTCTCCATCGAGGCGAGCCGCCCTTCGTCGGGCGGCACGACCCCGGCCTTCTCCAGCGCGACAGAAAGCTCCGCCACGAGCAGCGAATCGAATCCCAGATCGGCGACGAGCCTCGTCTTCGGTCCCACGCTCTCGCGAGGCTTGCGCACCAGATCGGCGAGAAGCTCGAAGAGCCAGGCGTCCTCGCCCTTCGCAGCCGCCTGCGCGACGCGCGCTCCGCTCCGTGCGGCGCGCTCCATGCGCAGAAGCTCCTCCACCACCTGCGGCCGCTTCACCTTGCGGGTCGCCGTCTTCGGCAGCTCGCCCTCCCAGAAATGGAGGATCTTGACCCGCTTCCAGAGCGGAAGATCGGCGCTCACCTGCGCGAAGTGATCGCGGATCCGGCCGCGCAGATCCTCGCGCGTCTCGCCCGCTTCCGGATCGCGGGCCACCGCCAGACAGGCGATGCGGTCGTGACCGCGCTCGTCGCGCAATCCGACGACGGAAAGCTCTTCGAGGAGCGGACTCTTTCCGTACAGCTCTTCCAGCTCGTCCGGATAGACGTTCTTCCCCGAGGCGTCGAGGATGAGGTCCTTCTTGCGACCGACGAGGACGAGGTGGCCCTCCTCGTCGAGCTTGCCGAGGTCGCCGGTCCGCAGCCACCCCTTCTCGAGCACCTTCGCGGTGGAAGCGGGATCGTCGAGGTATCCGGCCATCACGTTCGGACCCTTGGCGATGACCTCGCCTACTCCCTCCGCGTCCGGATCGTCGATGCGGATCTCGATCCCGGGCAAGGGCGGCCCGACGTTGCCGGAGCGCCGCTCGTTGCGCGGCATGGTGACGGAGAGGACCGGCGCCGCTTCGGTGAGCCCATAGCCCTCGGTGAGGTCGAGGCCCAGCTCGTGGAAGGCCTTGTGCACTTCCTCGGGAAGCGCGGCGCCGCCGGAGACGAGCAATCTGAGATTTCCGCCGAACTTGCGATGGATGGGCCAGAAGAGGAGCTTGCCGACGTTGAACGGCGTGCGGTTGCGCAATTCCCCGTGGAGCGCCATCGCGCCCTGGACCATGCCTTCCACGACGCGCGGCCTCGCGGCCAGCTCCTGCGTGATGCGGCGGTGGAGGAGCTGCCAGAGCGCGGGGACCCCGATGAGGGCGTGGATGCGCCCCGACTCGAGCGCCTCCGAGAGCCGGTCGGCGGTCAGCTCGTCGAGATAGGTGATCTCCGCGCCGACGAGGAGCGGAACGAGCAGACCACAAGAAAACTCGAAGGTGTGGTGGAGCGGCAGGACGGAGAGCAGCCCCTCCCCGACGTGCAGGTCGAAGAGCGTCCCGATCTTCGAGGCGAGCGAGGCGAAGTTGCGGTGGGTGAGGAGAACGCCCTTGGGCTTTCCCGTGGTCCCGCTGGTGAAGAGGATCGAAGCGACCTCGTCGGCAGCCGCCGCGACCCGCAAAGGGCGCGAGGGCGGAGCGCCGCGCAACAGCTCAGGCAGGCCGACGGCGCGCAGGCCCTGCGGGACTTCGCCCAGCCGTTCGAGCGCGCGCGGAGAGGCGACGAGCACTTTCGCCTTGGCCGCGACGGCGCAGTTCTCGATCTCGGCGAGCGAGAGCTGGGAATCGAGCGGCGCCGCGGTCGCTCCCGCCTTGAGGATGCCGAAGTACGCCATCGCCCACTCGGGGCGATTTTCCGAGAGGAGCAAGACGCGTTCGCCCGGCTGTACCCCGAGGGCCGCGAGGCTGTGGGCGGCGCGATCGCTGAACTTCCCCAGCTCCTCGTAGGTGACGCGGTCGTCGCGGGTGCGCTCGAGCTCGCGAGCGTTCTCCCCGCCGGCGAAGAAGCGCAGCGCGATCCGCTTTCCGTAGCGGTGGACGCTCGCGTTGAGGAGCTGCAACAGATCCTTCGGCTGCAAGAGCTCGCGCAGGTCCTTGCTGCTCTCCTCCTCGAGGCCCGGGAAGACCCACTCCTCGAGCCCTTTCATGTGCACGTCGAGCCAATAGCGGCGCCAGTCGATCCGCTCCGGATCCCAAGGCAGCTTCTCGCGGTCCCGCGGAGAAAGCTGCCGCCACAACGCCCTGGTGTGCGCGCACTGGAAGACGAACCGCTCGCCCGCCACGAAGGGCAGGAAGAGCTCCCAGGTCATCTCCACCGGTGCCAGCTTCTTGTACGCCGTCTCCAGGGCCTGATCGGCGCGGGCGAGGAGCGCCGTGGTGATGGGCGCGCCCCAGGAGGCGCCCCTGTCGGCGATGAGCTCGCGGCCTGCCTTGGCGAGCTTGCGGAACATCGGCGTCGAGGTGCGGAGGTACGTCTCTCCGCTCACCGTGTACGGTTCGAGCCAGGCGTCGATCCAGTCGCGCAGCGAGCGGGTCCTCTCCGCTTTCGCGCGCTGGCTCTGGCGCTTGCTCAGGGCGGAAAGCTCCACCGAGCGACGCACGTAGAGCGGGTTCACGTCGCCGGAAGCGAGCTGGTAGACGCGCTGCGCCCGCCCGATGCACGCCGCTCCGGCGATGCCAAGGATCCCGGCGGCCACCAGATCGACCGGAATCAGATCGAGGATGAGCTTGTGGCCGGCGGGGTACGCGCGGTGCCCCTTCAAGGCCATGAAGATGAGCGGAGCGCTGGTCGTGAATCCCTCGTTCCAGCCGGGGAACGGGAAGCGGATCGCGCTCTCCACGATGGCGGGGCGGACGATGGCGTACTTGCAGCCGCTCGTGGCGATGGCCTGCTCGCCCAGCGCCTTCGTGTACGTGTACGTGTTGGGCCAGCCCCACGACTGAGCCCGCGCCATGCCGGCCTCGACGAGCTTCTGCGAGAGCCACAGCTTGCGCTCGCGGCCCGCGGCGAGCCGCAGCGCTTTCTCGTCGTCGGGACTGCGTCCTTCCGACTCGAGACGGCGCACCGCCGCGGCGCGGAAGTGGGCGGCGAGCGCGTGATCGTCCGCCTCTTCCCGTAGCCGCGCGACCAGCTTCTCGACATCGCGCAGCTCCTGCTGCAGCGAGAATCCCGCGCCCCGCAAGCCTTCGTCATTGTCATCCGCGTGCTTCTTGGGAAAGCTGCCGAGGACCGGCTCGTCCTCGAACACCGGTCCGCGGCGCGTTCCGGCGACGAAGCAGGTGGAGACGTGCACGAGCGTCGCGTCGGTCCGGCGGCAAACCTCGGCGGCGTTGCCCGCGCCGTCCGTGTTCACGGCGACGGCGAGCTCCAGCGACGGGTTGAAGGTGACCAGGCCGGCGCAGTTGATGACGCAGCCGAGTCGCCCGCGCAGGGCCTCGATCTCCGCCTCGGGAATTCCGAGCAGCGGCTCGCTGACGTCGCCCGCCATCGGCCGGCACTTTTCGCGCAGGAACTCCTCGAACCGATCTCCGTGACGCTCGCGCAGAGGCCGGAACGGCTCCGTGTCGATGACGCGGCCGAAGAACCGATCCTCGGCGCTGCCCCCGGCGCGCGGGCGAACCAGCACGTGGATGCGTCCGATCCCCGGATAGCGGTCGAGAAGCATGGTGAGGGCGACCTTGCCGAGGAAGCCGGTGACGCCGGTGACGAGGATCTCGCGCCCGCGGAAGACTTCCGAGAGATCGATCTCGGAAGCGACGGCGAGGTCGTTCACGGCTCGCCCTGGGCAGCGTACCCCGGCTTGCGGGCCGCGCCCCCGCGATGCGGCTCGCCTTCGCCGAGCAGCCGCGCTTCCTCTTCGGCGGAGACGGCAACCTCGGTCATCACCATAGGCGGATGGTGCATGAGAGTCATCTGGGCCGAGCGCCCTTGCCGGCCGCGCGCCATGTCGATCGCCTCGGCGAGCGTATCGGCGCGCTCCCAGCCGAGGAGCTTCGGGACGTGCTGGTTCTCGGTCCCCACCGCGATGACCTGGCCGAGGTGGGCGCGGCCGTTCTCGCCCCAGTACCACATGTAGAAGGGGTGGGCGCCGTGATAGGCGTTGCCCTTGCGGTAGAGATGGACGTAGCTCGGGTTCTGCGCGAACTCGCGCTCGTACTTGTGGTGCAGCTCCATTGCGTCGGTCGTTTCCGGCAACAGGCGATGGAAGAACTCGATGTAGCTCGGGTGCTGCACGGGATCGAACTCGTCCATGCAGGGATGGGTGAGGATGAGGGTCCCGCCCTTCTTCACCAGCGGGATCCCGCGGTTCATGTTGAAGAAGTAGCCGCAGGCCATCACCTGCACGAGCAGCGGATTCAAGATCGAGTTGACGTTGTAGGGCGAGATGTAGGGGATGCCGCAGACGAGGATGTCGCTCTGCCCCTTCACCCGCACGAAACATTGCTTGCGGCAGGCTTCGAGGATCTTCTCGTGCGCCGGCTCGGTCTTCCCCGCCGCGACCGCGATGAGGCCGTAGCCGGCGGGCACGCGGTGGAAGATTTGCTGCCGCAGGCTGCGGGGCGTCTTCGACAACGTCCAGCGTAACCCGGCGAGCGCGGTGCGATCGAAGTCGGTGAAGTCCTCCTCGCGCTTGCCGAGGAAGCCGAGGGGGCCGTCGAACATCTGGTTGTTGAGACAGGTCTCGATGTGGAAGACGTCGACGTGCTCGTCGATGATCCTGCCGATCCGGTTCACCGAGCCGTGCAGCGCCGAGTGGCGCGGCTCCATGTAGCTCTTGCTCTCGCGGATGGCGTGGGGCGTGTGATGGGCGCGCAGGCCCAGGTAATCGGTGAGCCCGGTGCCGACCGACTTGTGCCCTCCGTCCATGGGGACGAAGTTCACGTTCAGGTAGATGACGAGGTCCGCCTCGGTGGCCTTGCGCGAGATGCGCACCTTCTCGTGCATCTCGGTCTCGCCCAGTTCCACGATCCCGCCCGGCTCCTCGGCGTCGTGGTTCGTGTAGCGGTCCGGGTAGTAGGCGTCGAAAATCTTGCGTCCTACCATCCGTTGCATTTCTTGCGGCGTCATCCTCCGGTGGAGCGCGTTGGCGACGAGCAGGTGGACGTCGTCCACGCCCGAATCGGCGAGCAGGTTGAGGACGATCTCCAGCATGATCTGCCGCACGTCCGGCGTCCGCATGGGCGGGAGCGGCAGGGAGATGTCGTCCATCGCGATCAGCACCTTCATGCCGGGGCGCAGCTTGGCGTGGAGCGGATCGCTCTGTTCGGGATGGTTGATCGCCCAGCGGATCGCCGCCCGCCAGTTGGACAGCGGCTCGATGGGCGGATTGGGGAACACCACTCGCGTCCCGATCGGCAACTCCTCGAGCAGGATCTCGCTGTCGCTGAAGATCATCCGCGGCGGACTCTTCCGGTCCTGCACGACGACCTGCGAATCCTCGTCGTAGCTCTGCCGCAGCCGGTCCAGGGAGCGCATCTATAGGCGCTTTGTACCCGACTAACGGGGTAGTTCGCACTAGGAGGGCGCTATTTCCGGGGCCGCTTCTTCGTCTCCTTCTCCCAGATGACCACCTCGATGTTGTTTCCGTCCGGGTCGAAGGCGAAAGCTGCCCAGGCAGCGTAGCCCTCGCGCGGCCCGGGAGCGCCGTTGTCCTTGCCGCCCGCCTGCAGGGCGGCACCGTGGAATTCGTCGATCTGTTTTCGGTTCCTGGCGAGGAATGCGATGTGCGTCGGCGACCCGACCCGGCCCTTCGTCACCCAGAAGTCGTGGCGGCCCTTGGCGTCCTTGAAGCCGAACGAGTCCCCGTACTCGAGGTCGCACTCGTAGCCCAGGGGCTTCAAGGCGGCCTCGTAGAACTTCCGGCTCTTCTTCGAACTGCGGCAGCGGAGGCTGACATGCTCGATCATGGCTCTCCCCAAAGGGACCGAACGAGTAGCATGCGGCCATGCTCTCCTCCATCGGCATGGCCCTGCTCCTCGCCGCAGGGGCGACCGCCAGCCCGGCGCCCGATCCGCTTGCCCGGACGCTCGAGCAGAAGACGCAGGCGCTCTTCGACGCGCTCGTCCGCGGCGACAAGACGACCTGGGACGACCTGCTCGCTCCCGACATCGCCTACGCAAGCGAGGACGGGACCATCAAGGACAAGGCCCAGCTTCTCTCCGAGGTGACGCCGCTGCCGAAGGGCATCACCGCCAGGCTGGAGGTCACCCGATTCAAGCTGCACCGCCACGGCGACACCGCCGTCGCCACCTACGTCGCCGAGGAGACCGAGGGGTATTTCGGCCAGACGATCCACGCGTCCTACCAGGAGACGGACACCTGGATTTCCTTTCCGGCGGGTTGGAAGCTCGTCGCCTCGCAGGTCCTGGCGCTGAGGACCGATCCGCCGGAGACGGCGCTCACGCCCGCCCAGCAGGATGCGTACGCCGGCGTCTATCGATTGACGCCCGAGATCACCTACACCATCCGGCGCGAAGGCAATGGGCTCGTCGGCGAGCGGAAGGGCAGGGCCAAAGCTCCCCTCAAGGCCGAGCTGCTCGACGTCCTCTTCGTTCCCGGCGAGAACCGGATCCGCAAGATCTTCCAGCGCGGGCCCGACGGGGGCGTCACGGGCTTCGTCGAGCGCCGCGAGTCCTGGGACATCCAGTGGACGCGGGTGCCCGCTGGCAAATGAGCGGCCCGGCCAGACCTCAGCGCGACGCCGTCGACCGCAGATCAAGGATCGGCCACTCGTAGGTACGAGCGTGGGCCCGCAGGCGCGGATCCGGGTTCACCGCGCAGGGCCGTCCCACCACCGCCAGCATCGGATAGTCGGAAAGGCTGTCCGAATATGCGTGCGAGAGCTCGAGCTTGAGCCCGTGGGAAGTGCAGTAGTCGCGAATGCGGCGGGCCTTGTGGGCGCCCTCGACGATGGGCGGGATCACCTTGCCGGTGGCGAAGCCCTCGACGAACTCCAGCGAGTTGGCGATGAGATCGTCGGCGCCGAGGAGCCGCACGAGGGGCGCCATGGTGATGTCGATGGCGCCCGTGCAGAGGACGATCTTGCAGCCGCCCCGGCGCGCCTCGGCGATGAGATCGAGGGCGCCGGGATACACGGCCGGCTCCAGCACCCGGTCGCACAGATCGCCGGCCAGCTCGACCAGCCGATCTTCGGAGAGCCCGCGATAGGCCCGGTAGAAGAGCTCGTTGAAGACCTTGCGGTTGTAGAGATCGGCAGCGGCGTAGACGGGCGCCAGGGCGAGACCGCGCAACAGCCGGTTCGCCATCCCGAAGATGGTTCCCCGGTTGAAGACGTAATGCGCGTACGCGTCGACGACGTTGGTCGAGATCAGCGTTCCGTCGACGTCGAAGAACGCGGCCCGGTCCACCGGCTACCGCCGGCGGCCAAAGAAGCGCAAGAGAATGAGGAAGAGGTTGATGAAGTCGAGGTAGAGGGCGAGCGCACCGTGGAGAGCGAGCCGGTCGTCGCCGGCGGACGCGAAGGAGCGGATGCGCTGGGCGTCGTACGCCGCGAGCCCGCCGAACACCAGGACGCCCATGCAGCTCGTCACAAAGACGATGGCGTCGGAGTGCAGGAAGATGTTGACCACCGAGGCGAGGATGATGCCGACGAGCCCGATGAAGAGGAAGTGGCCCCAGGCCGAGAGGTCGCGCTTTGTGAGGGTCCCGTAGGCGCTGACTGCCGCGAAGGCTCCGCCGGTGATGAAGAAGGTCGAGGCGATCGACTCGCGGCTGTACATGAAGAAGATCGCCGACAGTGTCAGCCCCGAGACCGCGCAGTAGGCAAGGAACATCGCGGCGGCGGTCCCGAACGTCGCGGTCCGGACCACGCGAGAAAAGGCGACCACCATCACCAATTCCCCGATGATGAGGCCGAGGAAGACGATCGGATTTCCGAAGATGACATGCTGCAGGCCGGGACTCTGCGTGACGGCGAGAGCGAAGAGTCCCGTGACGGCGAGACCCGCGGCCATCCACCGGTAGACCTTGGCGATGAAGGTGGCTTCCGCGCCCTGGGCGCGGTCGTAGGCGGCGGAATTCTGCCAGGGATCAAGCGGCATGGCGGTAGTACCTCCGGGATGGGTCCCGAGCGGTAACGTAACGGCAAATGCCGCCCTGCGCTACCGGTTTGCAATCGTGGCCCGGTTGGGCGGACGGCTCACGATTCGTCGAGGAACGCCAGGGCGGAAGCGGAACGGGCGAAGAGCACGCACGCGAGCGCAGCGAATCCGGTCGTTGAAAGGGACTTTGCCGTCCACAGGCGCCCCACGGCGTCCAGCCCCGCCTCGCAGTCGCGGGCGAGCCCCACGAGACTCCCGGACGGCTCCCGTTCCGGAAAGAGGTCCGCGGTCCAGGCCGCGGGAATTCCCTTCCGCATCTCCTTCCAGCGGACGGGTTGCCACGCTCCGGTTGCGCCGACGAGCGGCTCCAGATCCGTTGCCAGCCGACCCGAGCGCGCCGCGTCGCGGAAAGCGCGCAGCGCGAGGGCAAGTCGCAGCGCCTGCGACGACCCGGCAAAGAACGCTCCGAAGGACGGGTCAGAAGTCGCCGGATTGTCGGCGTCGAGACGGGCGCGCCACTCCTGCTGGGCGGAGGCGAGATCGCTTCCTGCCGCGGTGCGCTCGTCGATCTCGCGAACCAAGGAAGCAGCGCCGGGAGGCGGCAAGGTGCCCGCGCCGGCATCCTCGGGGAGGGCGAGGAGCGGATGGATGGCGGAGAGCGCAACCAGCCTCAGGAGCGCGGCGTGGGTCGCGACGAGGACGCCCGGGTCGGTGCGGGCGGCAGCTTGCCTCGCGGCGGAGAGGAAGCGGCCCGCTTGATCGCGCGCCCGCTCCTCGCACAGTGCGCGCTGCCCATTCCGGGAACCGCGTTCGCCGAGGCCCCAGAGAGGATCGGCCGCCGTGGTCGTGGTTCCGCTCTTCGAGAGGCCGCGGGCGAGCACTTCGTCCCATCCAGGGGCTCCATCCCACGAGTAGACGTCGATTCCCGTCGCCAAGAGCTCGATCTCGGCGAGCGGTTCCGCCGCCGGCGCACCGTTCGCGAGCTCCAAGGCGGGGCCCGTTGCATCGAGGATCAGCTCGGCAAGCTGGAGCGCCGCTTCCTTGCGGCCCGGCAAATCCTCTTGCAGGCCCTGCACCAGGGCGTCCGCTAGATCGTGCTGGGGACCGCGTTCCTCGGCCATCGCGCTCAGCCCGCCGCCGCAAGCAGATGGCCCGCGAAGTACGTGGCGGAGGCCGCCACCGCGCCGACCATCGCCGATTCGAGACCGCTGCGGTGCCACTTGCGGCCGGTCATTCGCGTCTTGGCCGCGCCGGCGACGAAGAGCGCGGACAAGGTCAGCACCGAGGAGAGCGCGAACGCGTTCGAGATGCCGAGAGGAAGCGCATAGGGCACGACCGGGAAGGCGGCGCCGAGTGCGTAGGCGAGGGCGACCACCGCTCCTGAGCGCAAGGGCGAGACGGTGGGCGCGACGGCGAGCCCGAGCTCCTCGGTCATCATGGTGTCGACCCAGAAATTCCGATCGGCGGTGACGTGCGAGACGATGGTGTCGAGCGCCGCTCCGCGGTAGCCCTTGTTCTCGAAGATGGTGCGCACCTCGCGCCGCTCTACCTCCGGAAACCGTGCCACCTCGTACTCCTCGCGGGCGCGCTCCTTGAGGATGTACTCGCGCTCGCTCTTGGCGGCGAGGAAGGCGCCGAGACCCATGGCCACCGTCCCGCCGAGAAGCTCGGCGAGGCCCGCGAGGAGCACGATCCGCGTGGAGGCGGCGGCGCCGTGGACGCCGGAAACCACCGCGAAGGCGGCGACCAGGCCGTCGTTGGCGCCGAAAACGAGATCCCGGACGTTCTTCCCGCCCGGGATGTGCCCCGCCTCCGAGTGCGACGCCCCATCCTCGCGAGTCTTCAGGAAGAACCCGGGCAGGCGCAGCGACAGGGAAACACCTCCTCGATCGTATGCTCCGGCCTACGGCCTACGGCCTTTCGCCCGTCCCCGGGCAAAGCCCGCTCCTCCTGCCTCAGGAGACGAATTGCCACGCCCTCGGCGAGGTGACAACCGGCCGCCCGGCCAGTATTCTGCGAGGACGTGTTGAAAACGATTCTCACTCTCAGCATCAGTTGGGCCTTGGCGTCCGCGGCGCTCGCCGAACAGCCCGCGCCCGTCCAGTCCGCCCAGAGCTTGCGCCGCGCCGTCGCGCTCCTCGATTACGTGGCGGGCGACTACGGGCGCGCCGTCGGTCCGGGCGGAGAGGTCCTCTCTCCGGACGAGTTCAAAGAGCAGCAGCAGTTCGTCCTCGAGGCAGCGCGGGAAGTGCGCGACGACGCGGGGCCTGCGGGCGAAGATCTCGTGACGCGGCTGCAAGCGCTGCACTCTCGCGTCGCGGCGCGCGCCTCCCCCGCCGAGGTCAGCATGGCCGCCCGGGCGCTGCGGGACGAGATCGTCCAGCGTTTCAAGGTAGCGCTCCTCCCGGTGCACCCTCCGGACCTCGCCCGCGGCCGCGCCCTCTACGCGGAAAGCTGCGCCGCGTGCCATGGCGCGGACGGACACGCTCCGCCCAAGGAGGCGCACGAGCTTTCCACCCAGCCTCCGTCCTTCGCGGTGAGCGCCGAGGTGGAAGAGCTTGCGCCGCAGCGCATCTTCAGCGCGACTACCTACGGGGTCCCCAACACGGCGATGCCGGGCTACGAGGACGCGCTCGACGACGCGCAGCGCTGGGACCTCGCCTACTTCGTCCTCTCGCTTGCCCACCGGACGCCGGCCGACGTGCGGCGCGGCATTTCGCTGGCGCGCGCGGCCCTGATCGAGGGCGGCTACCGCGAGATCGCAACCCAGAGCGATGCCGCCTTGCGGGCCCGGCTCGCCGCTGCCGGCCTGTCGGGGCCGGACGCCGAAGTCGCTCTCGCGTCCCTGCGCGCAGGTCCCTTCTCCGAGGAGGATGCCAAGGGGGCAGGGCTCGCGGAGGTGCGCCGCGATCTCGCCCGCGCCCTTGCCCAGGCGAACGCGGGTGACCGGGACGGCGCGCGGCGCACCATCATCTCGGGGTACCTCGATCATCTCGAGCCGCACGAGCCCGCGATGCGCGCCCGGGACGCGCAGATGGTCTCGGAGATCGAGCGGGAATTCCTCGCGCTCCGCTCCTCGCTCGACGGCCCGAAGGGTGGAGGCCGAAGCAAGGGCGGCGGCGACACCGAGGCGATCGTCGGCAGGCTCGACTCGCTCCTCGAGCGCGCCGACGCGCGAGGTCCGGGCGGGGCGCTGGTAGCCTTCCTCGGGGCGCTCGCAATCGCCCTGCGCGAAGGAGTCGAGGCCGCGCTCCTCGTCGCCGCGCTGCTCGCCATCCTGCGCAAGGCGGGCCGCAGCCGCGACGCTTCCGCCGTCCATTCCGGCTGGATCGCCGCGCTTGCGCTCGGGGCCGTCACCTGGTGGGCGACGGGAGCTCTGCTGGTGGGTATTTCCGGAGCCAAGCGCGAGTTGGTGGAGGGCATCGGCCAGCTGGTCACGGCGGCGCTGCTCCTCTACGCGAGCCACTGGCTTCTCGCCGCGGCGAGCGCGAAGCGCCTCGTGTCCTTCCTCTCGGAGCACGCGGTCCGGGCGGGAAGCTCCGCGGTGGTCTTCGGCCTCGCCTTCGCGGCCATCTACCGCGAGATGTTCGAGGTGGTGCTCTTCTTCCGCGGGCTCCTCCTCGAAGCTCCCGGACAGGGCGGGGCGGTGGCGCTCGGCGCCCTGTGCGGCCTGGTAGCCCTGGTCGGGCTCGTCGCCTTGTTCCAGAAAGTGGGCAAGCGGCTGCGCCCGCGTCCCTTGTTGCTCACTTGCGGCGTGCTCCTCTGCGTGCTCGCCGTGCTGATGGTCGGCAACGGAGTCCGGGCACTGCAGGAGATCGGCGCCGTGCCGCTCACGGTCTGGACCGGGTTCCAGCTCCGCGCGCTCGGCATGTACGGGACGCGCGAAGGCATGATCGCGCAGGCCGTCGTCCTCTTTGTGCTGATCGGTTCGGCCCTCTGGTCCGCGCTGCGCGGCGGCTCCGGATCACCGGGCGGCCGCGCTCCCGTGGACGCAGCGCGGGCGTGAGGCGTGACTTAGCGGCCGCGGTCAGGCGACGGGCGGGCGATGCAGCGTCCTGACTCGCATTTCGGCTCTACCTGCTGCCCGAGCGGATGGCAGGAGATGTCGGGGCACGTCTTGCCGTGCAAGCATGCGCGGTTGTCGGCGCCGAGCGCATCCGCCCGCGCCCGCGTTACCGCTCTCGGCACGCACAGCGTCTCGCAGCAGCCTCCCTGCGCCACGCGCGTCAGCGCACATTGATCGTCGCTCGAGCAGCGATCGTCCTCCGCTTCCGTACGAGGCGAGTCGCCGCCCGCTCCGCCCGGATGCCCTCCGTGGGTTTTCACCCACTCCTCGTGGACCCGCTCGGCCGCCTCTGAAGCGGTGGTCGCCCCGGAAGCGGGCGCAGCGGGGGCGGGTGCGGCGGACGGCTTCTCCGCCTCGCGTTGCGCGGCGGGCGCAGGCGGCGTCTGCGTGGGCGGGCCGCTCTCTTTGGACGTGGCGCAGGCGGCGAGCGCGAAGAGCGGGATGGCGAAGCGGAGCAGCGATTTCATGGCGCGAAATTACCCGCCGTTCGCCCTCCGTCAAGACGCGGAACGCGTCCTAGCCCGGAATTGCGCGCGCCCGCCGTGGCAGGACGACGCAGAAGCGCGTCCCATCGTCCTGCGACGAGCGGACCGAGATCGATCCGTCGTGAGCGAGGACGATCTGCTGCACGATGTAGAGGCCGAGGCCGAGCCCGTTGGAGGCGGCCCGGCCGCGCCCGGAAGGCCCGCGCCGGCCGGGCTCGAAGATGTGCGGCAACACCTCGTGCGGGATGGGCGGACCCTCGTTGCACGTCTCCAGCTCCACCCGATCGCCCTTGTCGCGCAGATCGACGCGCACGACGGCGTTCTCGGGGCTGTGCTGGAGCGCGTTGCCGATCAAGTTGGAGACCACCTGGGCGAGGCGGTCGGGATCCCAGCTTCCCCAGGCGTCGCCGTCGCGATGGAGCTCGACGCTCCGCTCGGGATAGGCGAGCTCCAGTTCCTCGATCACCTGCGCGGTCAGCTCGGCCAGGTCGACGCGCCGCCGCGCGATGGGGAAGCCGCCGCCCAGGCGCGAGCGCGTGAAGTCGAGCAGATCGTCGATCATGCGGGCCATGCGATCGCCGCTGGAAAGGATGCGCGAGATCGCCCGCGAATGCCGCTCCGACAGGCTGCCGTGCCGCAAGAGGAGCTGCGCCGCGGTGACGATTGCCGAGAGCGGATTGCGCAGGTCGTGGCCCACGATCCCGACGAACTGCTCGCGGAAGCGCGCGGTCCTTTGCGCCTCCTCCAGGTTGCGCTTGCGCTCGGTGATGTCGGCGGCGATGGAGATGGTGCCCGAGATCGCCCCGAGCGGATCGCGCAAGGGGGCGATCGATACCAGGAGGTCGAAAGGGCTGCCGTCCTTTCGTTTGCGGTGCACCTCGGCGGTCACGATGCTGCCCGTCGAGCGCGCCTTGGCGTGGAGCGCGAGCCCCTCCTCCTCCGAGCGCTGGTCGGGGCGGGTCGGATCCGTCTTCCCGATCACCTCGGCGCGCGAGAAACCGGTGATCTCTTCCGCCGCCCGGTTCCAGATGCGTACCTTCCCGTCGCGGTCGAAGGAGACGATCGGCAACGGCGCGGCCTCGATGAGCTGCTCGAAACCCTGGGCGAGATTGCGGGTGGCGCGCTCGGCCCGGCGGCGCTCGCTGATGTCGCGCAAGGCTACCGACCAGAGATCCTTGCCGTCGATCCGCGTCACCGACACTTCGACCGGCAGCTCGACCCCGCCGCGATGCCGCGCGGTCATCTCCAGGCGGCGGCCGAGCACGCTTCCCGCCGCCTCGAGCCGCTGCAAGAGGAGCTTGCGCTCGGACTCGCGCAGCTCGGCGGGGAGGATGAGATCGGTGAGATCGTGCCCGAGCGCTTCGTTGCGGGAGTATCCGAAGACCCGCTCGGCGGCGGCGTTCCATTCCAGGACCCGTAGCTCGCCGTCCACCGCGACGAAAGCGTCGAGGGCGGAAGTGAGGATCGCCGCCCGGAGCGCTTCGCCCGCGTGCAACTGCTCCTGCGTGCGGAGCCGGCGCAGGAACTGACCCGCCTGCCGTCCGACCGTCTCGATGGCTCCGCGCGAGCTCGGCGCGCACGCATTGCGCGAAACGATCTCCAGGACCCCGAGGGTCTCGTCTCCCACCCGCATCGGTACCGCATACGCGGTGGCGAGGCCGGCCTTCTCCAGCTGCTCCCTGCGCGCCGCATCCGTTTCGTGCGCGAAACCGCGGGCGAAGACGGGCTCGCCGCGCGCCCAGGCCGTTCCCGGGAGCCCTTCGTTGGGTCGCATCGCCAGCCCGGAGCAGAGCAGCTGCAAGTCCTGTCCGAGCGAAGGAGCGACATGGCTCGCGCGGCAATGGATCAGCTTTCCTTCCTCGTCGACGAGCCAGGCGAGACCGACGTCGAAGCCGAGGTGCTGGCAGAGCGCGGAGAGCGCGCCCTTCATCGCTTCCTCGACGGTCCGCGCCTCGGAGAGCGTCCGCGCCAGCTCGTCCTGCAGCGCGAGCAGGCGATGGGCTTCGGCGGTGCTCGCCTCCATCTCGACGATGTCGGTGGCCCGCGTCGCGGCGGTACGCACGAGCGAGAGTTCGAGGGGCGACAGCTCGTAAGCGGTCCTGGAGCCCGCGTGCAAGATCCCGAGGAGCACGCCGCGATCGAGGAGCGGCACGACGTGCAGTGCGCGGATGCCGCTCTGCGCTACCGCCGAGCGCGCGAGGCGCGGGTCGGTGACCGCGTCGCGGACGGAAAGCCCCATCCGCGTCCGCGCGACTTCCTCGTCGAGCGCTCCGGCCGGGGCCACGCATCCGACGAATCCACGCTCGAGCCCGGAAGCCTCGCGCACGATCAGCGACGAGTCGAGGAGCGCGGCACAATCGATCCCTGGCGATTCTTCCAGGAGCGTATCGAGGAGGCGCGGCGCAGGCGCGGTGAGGATCCGCTCCCGGGCATGGGCGCCGGCGACGGCGCGGCTCGCGATCTGCGCCGAGGCTTCCTCGAGGAGCCGGTCCGCGGCGGCGTCGGCAAATTCGGGCGAGAGGTCGCGCAGGGCCCCGCGCAAGAGAGAAAGCTCGGCGGCGATGTCGCGCGAATCGGCCGGAGGAAGATCGGCGGCGAAGGATCCTTCCGCGACGGTGTCGAGAATGGCGGCGAGCGTACCGAGCAATGCCGGAGGACGTCCGCGCCGTCGCGCGGCGGCTTCGATGGCTGAGGCCCATCGCGCGAGCACTTCCTTGCGCCGCTGCCGCAGCGCCGGGATCAGCCCGAGCGGGACTTCTTGCTCTGCCGGCACGCCACCTCCCCGCCGCTTGGCGATCAAGCTAGGCACGGGTCTGAGGGCGCCAAATAGAGGAGCGTCCGTACGACCGACAGGAGGGGAGGCAGGCGAGCAACCGTTTCGAGCGGTTTCGCCATCCAGGACGCGACAATTCTTCCTTCTACGATTCGTAGCTGTGCGCGCCGCGAGTGCCCGACGGAGACGACCCGGCGCGAGTTTCGCAGATGGATCGGGGCGGAGGTTTCATGCCCGCCCGGATCCTCGACCTGACCAGCATCCATCTCGCGAACGAGAACGAGATCGACAACGCCATCTACGCGGTCCTCTGCGCGGCCTTCGGCGAAGACAAGCAGGAGCCGCAGGTGCGCAGGGGTGTCCGGGCCCGCCTCGGACGGGTACCGACGGCGGCGGAGGTGGTGGAAGCTGCCTGCACCGAGCTGCGCTGCCGGGGCAGGCTTTCCTACGAGGAGCAACGCCGCGGCGCGGCGGCGCACATCCTTGCGGCCTTCCTCGATCTATCGCCAGAGGATCGCGCTGACGTCTCGCTCGCGCCTCCGGTTACCTGCTGCGAGCGCGGATGACGAGCATCCACACGAACCAGAGGCCGTAGAAGAAGGCCATCGCGACCGCGCCGGCGATCCCGGCGTCGGCCACCGACCCGGTCTGCTTGCGCACGACGACCGCGAGATCGAGCGCGAATCCGAACGGCAAGGCCGCGAGCGCGAGCAGCACCATGGCGCTCGCGAAGCGGTGGAAGCGTTCCGTGTCCTCTCCGCGCTCGACGATGCGGTGGTACGCCGCCGGCGCCATGAGGAAGATCACTACCGCCACGTTCGCGACGATAGCGGCGAGATGCAGCGTCTTCAGAGCCTGCGGCAGCTTCTCGTAAGCGTCCATCAAAGTGATGGCGAGCTGGAATCCGACCAGCGCCTGGGCCCCGGGGAGGACGACGCGCGCCTCGGTGAGCACCTGCACGATCTTGTCTTCGAGCTTCATCTCCTCGATGCGCTCCTCGCGCTGGGGCTTCGGACCGCGCAGGACGGCGATGCCGTACCAGAGGGAGAGCGCTGCGGCCACCACCGCGATGGGAAGGGCGAGGCCGGTCCGGCCGGAGGTGAGGGAGACGGCGACGACGAGGTCGAGCCCGATGACGACCGCGAAAGGGAGGAGCGCCCCGAAGGCGCAGTTCATCGCGAATCGGTGCAGCGCTTCCGAATCCCTGCCGCCCTCGACGATTCGATGCCGCGCCGCGGGCAGGAGCAAGAGGCCCATCTGCGCGAGGAGGAGGCAGAGGCTGGCGAAGAGGATGCCCTGGTCGCGCGCCGGAAGGCGCTCGAAGCGCGGTTCGAAGAAAGCGCGATAGGCGAAGCCGAGCAGGACCTGGGTGCCGAGGACGAGGATCCGTACCTCGTCGAGTGCGTTCTTGACCCGGGTTCGCAGCGAAGTCACGGGCCTGTAATTCTGCACGAATCCACTGTCGCACCCCCGCCGCCTTCGTGCGCATGCAAGGCGTTCGAACGGCGACCCGCGCGTCCAAGTGGCCACTTCTCGACCCTTTTCTGCGCCCGGCCGATCCCCGTACGGTCTTGGCCCATCAGGAGGTCAAATCATGAAGAACGTCATCGGAATCGTTGCTGCTCTTTCCCTCGTCGGCGGTGCGGCCCACGCTGAACGGAGCCACGCCTCGCCGCGCTCGCAGCACCTGAGCGCGACCCGCGTGCACAACATCCTCGTCGGGGTCGACACCGAGATCGCCGTGCCGCTCGGCAACTACTCGGACGTCAACAGCGTGGGCGGCGGCCCGATCCTCAGCGCCGAGTACACGCTGACCGATACCTGGGGCGCCACGCTCCGGATGGGTTTCCAGGGCCACGTCGACCGCACCTTCGGCGCGGTGGACTCGCACGTCCACTCCATCCCGGTGCTCTTCGGCACCAAGTACTACATCGGGTCCGAGCGTGAAGGCATGTTCGGCGCCTTCGAGGCCGGCATGTTCGATCTGATGAGCAGCGTGACGCCGCGCGGAGCGGCCTCGGTCACCTCGAACGACGTGAAGTTCGGCATGGGCGTGGGCATCGGCTACCAGCAGGACCGCTGGAGCGCCCGCATCAACCTGCACACGCAGGACGTCGGGAATTTCGGCAACGCCTTCATGGTGACGACCGGTATCGGCTACCACTTCGGTACCTACTAGTCGTTCGCACCGGATCGATGGGCAGGGCACGGGTTCATTCCCGTGCCCTGCTCCGCTTCGTAACGGCTCATTCGCCGCTCTGTTGCAGGAGCTTCGCGACGAGGCCCGTCCAGCCCGTCTGGTGGCTGGCGCCGGCGCCAGAGCCGTCGTCGCCGTTGAAGTATTCATGAAACGGCAGATAGTCGCGGAAGTTCGGGTCGGTCTGGAGCTTCTCCTCAGGGCCGAACACCGGGCGCCTGCCGCGCTCGTCGCGCAGGAAGATGGCCGAGAGCCTCCGGGAGAGCTCGGCGGCGACTCCGGCGAGCGTGAACAGCTTTGCCGACCCCGTCGGTAGCTCCACCTGGAACGAGTCCCCCAGGTAGTGGTGGAACTTCTGCAGCGACTCGATGAGCAGGTAGTTGACCGGGAACCAGATCGGCCCGCGCCAGTTGGAGTTCCCGCCGAAGAGGCCGCTCGACGATTCCGCCGGCTCGTAGGCGACGGAGTAGGTGTGGCCTTCGAGGTCGAGGACGTACGGCTTTTCGCGGTGGACCGCGGAAAGGGCGCGGATGCCGTAGGGCGAGAGGAACTCACGCTCGTCGAGGAGCCGCCGAAGCACCCGGCGAAGCTTGTCGGGATCGACGACGGCGAACAGGCGCCGCTCGCTCCGTCCCCGCGTCCGCATGCAGGCGACGCCCTCCGTCAGGTCCGGGCGGTTGTCGATGAACCATTCCAGCCGGCGCGCGAAACCGCGGAAGCTCTGCAGGCGGTCGGACTCGATCGCCTCGACCGCGAAGAGGGGAATCAGGCCCACCATGCTGCGGATCTTGAGGCACACGTCCTCGCGGCCCGGCCGGTGGAGGACGTCGTAGAAGAAGCCGTCCTCCTCGTCCCAGAGGCCCATCGTGTTCATCGCCCGGGCGATGTGGACGAAGTGCTCCCAGAACTTGCTCGCCACGTCCTCGTACTCCGGCTCTTCCCGGGCCAGCTCCAGCGCGATGGCGAGCAGGTTGAGCGAGTACATGGCCATCCAGCTGGTCCCGTCGGACTGCTCGAGATGGCCGCCGCCCGGTAGCGGCTTGCTGCGGTCGAAGACGCCGATATTGTCGAGGCCGAGAAAGCCGCCCTGGAAGACGTTGCGCCCTTCGGTGTCCTTGCGGTTCACCCACCAGGTGAAGTTGAGGAGCAGCTTGTGGAAGACGCGCTTCAAGAACCCGCGATCGCCCTGGCCGCGGCGCTTCATCTCGATCTTGTAGACGCGCCACGCGGCCCAGGCGAGGACGGGCGGGTTCACGTCGCCGAAGGCCCACTCGTAGGCGGGGATCTGCCCGTTCGGGTGCATGTACCATTCGCGCAGGATGAGCAGCAGCTGCTCCTTGGCGAAGTCCGCGTCGACGAGGGCGAGAGGAACGGCGTGGAAGGCGAGGTCCCAGGCCGCGAACCAGGGGTACTCCCACTTGTCGGGCATGGAGAGGATGTCCGCGTTGTAGAGATGGCCCCAGTCTGTATTGCGCCCGTTCTTGCGCTCGCCCGGCGGACGCGGCTGGCGCTGGTCGCCGGCCAGCCAGTCGCGCACCACGTAATGGTAGAACTGCTTCGACCAGAGCATTCCCGCGAGCGCCTGGCGCATCACGTTCTTCGCGTCGGCGGAAAGGTCGTCGGGGATCACCGTCGCATAGAACTCCTCGGCTTCGCTTCGGCGCAGGGCGAAGACTTCGGGTGTGCGCTCCAGCGCCGCGCCGCGCTCGCGCGTGAGCCGCAGGTGGACGACACGGCGTTCCCCGGGACCGATCCTGAATTGATAGTGCGCCGCGCACTTGGTGCCGCGCAGATCCGGGTTCACGGAGGGTGAACCTGAAATCACGTGGTCGTTGATCCCGTCCTTCACGTACGTGGAGTTGGTCCCCGAGAAGAGCCGCTTCTGGTTGGTGTCGTTCTCGGTGAAGAGCAGCGGCGGCGCCCCTTCCGCGCGCAGGTAGTAGCGGCCTTCCGCTGGATGCTCCGCCGTGGCGAGACCGGGACCGGCTGCATGGATCGAGGGCCGCGACCCGCCGTTCCAGCTCCAGGTGTTGCGGAACCAGAGCGTGGGAAGCAGGTGCAGAGGCGCCGCCTCCGGCCCGCGGTTGTGGACCTCGATGCGGACGTGGATGTCCTCGATGCCGTCCTTGGCGTACTCGACGAAGACGTCGAAGTAGCGGTCCTCCGCGAAGACGCCGGTATCGAGCAGCTCCACCTCGCGGCCGTGCCGGCCGCTGCGCGCGTTCTCCGCGAGCAGGCGCGCATAGGGGAACTCCGCCTGCGGGTACTTGTAGAGGTACTTCATGTACGAATGCGTCGGCGTGGAGTCGAGGTAGTAGTACAGCTCCTTCACGTCCTCGCCGTGGTTCCCCTCCGTGCCGCTCAGCCCGAAAAGGCGCTCTTTCAAGATCGGGTCCTTCCTGTTCCAGAGCGCCAGGGCGAAGCAGAGCAGCTGGCGGCGGTCGCTCACGCCGGCGAGGCCGTCCTCGTTCCAGCGGTATGCGCGCGAGCGGGCGTGATCGTGGGGGAAGTAGTCCCAGGCGTCGCCGTCGCGGCTGTAGTCTTCGCGGACGGTCCCCCAGGAGCGCTCGGAGAGATAGGGTCCCCAGCGCTTCCAGTGCTTCTTGCGCTCGCGTGCCTCGGCGAGCCTTTGCTCTTCGGCGGTCATGTGCGTTCCCGATCTTCGAGTGATAGCGTTTGCCGGGGAAACGCGAAATGGACGATTTGCGCGCCGCGGCGGCCAGCGCAGAAGACGCCCGCATCCTCGACGCGCTCCGCGCGGGCGACGAGAAGGCATTTCTCGCTCTGGTGCAGTCGCTCAACGGGCCCATGCTGCGGGTCGCTTCCCTGTACGTGTCGAGCCGCGGCGTGGCCGAGGAGGCGGTGCAGGAAGCGTGGGTCGGGGTCCTCAGCGGACTGCCCCGATTCGAGGGCCGCTCCTCCCTGCGCCGCTGGATCTTCGGGATCCTCGCCAACTGCGCGAAGTCTCGCGGAGTGCGCGAGGCGCGGAGCACACCCTTCTCGGACATGGGGCCTCGGGACGATGAGGACGAGCCCGCCGTCGACCCGAGCCGCTTCCTGCCCCCCGATCACCCGCGCTGGCCGGGACACTGGTCCGCGCCGCCCACCGCCTGGGCGGAAGAACAGGTGCTCAACAAGGAATCCCTCGCCGTGGTCGAGGCGGCCATCGCCCAGCTGCCGATGAACCAGCGCGAGGTGATCACGCTGCGCGACGTCCTCGGCTGGAACTCCGCCGAGGTGTGCGAGTCGCTCGGGCTCTCGGAGGGGAACCAGCGCGTCCTCCTCCACCGGGCGCGCTCGAAGGTGCGGGGCGTATTGGAGAAGCACTTCGGGGCCGGAGGCGGTCGATGACCCGGCGCGTGCCCGAAGAGCTCACCTGCGCCGAGATGGTCCGGCTGGTGACAGACTTTCTCGAGGATGCGTTGTCGCTCGAGGACCGGACGCATTTCGAGCAGCACCTCGTCTTCTGCAAAGGGTGTGCTGCCTACGTGCGGCAGATGCGCAAGACCATCGAGGCGAGCTCCGCGCTGAAGGGGGAAGGGCTCTCCGCCGAGGCACAGGCGGAGCTGCTCCGCCTCTTCAAGGGGACCTGCAAGTGATCGCGTACAAGTTCCTCGCCGGTGGGCGCACAGGTCCGTTCACGGGATACGTCTGGCCCGAGCGGCAGTGGGTGGATGCGCCGTCCTCGCGCGAAGGAGCGGGCGTGCACGCTTGCCGGATCGCGGATCTGCCGTTCTGGATCGACCACGAGTTGTGGCAGATCGAGCTTGCCGGGCCGGTGGTCGAGCGCGAGACGCAGGTCGAGGCGCGACGCGGGCGGCTCGCGGGTCGCGTCGGGAGCTGGGATGCGCGGGCGCTGGCGGAATTCGCGGTCCATGGCGCGCTGCGGGCTCGCGACCTCGCCGTGCTCGCGCTGGGCGACGCGGGTATCCGCTCCGATGCGCTCGCGCGGGCCGTCACGCTGCAAGAGACTCGCGTAGTGCTCGAGTCGCTCCCCGCTCTCTCGGGCGTACCCGCGGAGATGGCCGCCTACGCGCGCGAGGCTTGCACGCGCGCGCTCGACGGAGCTGCGGCAAGCGCGACACACATGGCCGCCGTGGCGGCGGTGGCGCTGCTCGGTCCGACGGGATTCGCGGCCGAGCGGTCGATCCAGTCGCGCTGGATCGCCGAGCGCTGCGGACTCTGAGCTGAGGCGATACAAGGGCGCCTCGATGAAGGTCACCACCTGGAACGTCAACGGAATCCGGGCGCGGGTTGCGCAGGTCCTGGAGTGGGTCGCCCGCGAATCGCCGGACGTCCTCTGCATGCAGGAGATCAAGGCTTCGCCCGAGCACGTTCCACCCGAGCTTTCCTTGCTCGACGGGTACTGGGGCTACTGGCACGGGCACAAGGGCTACTCCGGGGTTTCGCTGCACCTGCGCAAGTCGGCCTTTCCGCGCAAGCCGCACTTCGAGCACCCGGAGTTCGATCACGAGAACCGCATCGTCACGGCGCGATCGGGAGACGCGCTCGTCGCCTCCATCTACGTCCCGAACGGCAACAAGGACTACCCCGCGAAGGTGCGGTTCCTCGAGGCGCTCGCGAAGTGGGCCGGCGAGAAGCGGAGTACGACCGAGCGCATGATCCTCTGCGGCGATCTCAACGTCGCCCGCGAGGAGCGCGACGTGCACCCGGTGCTGCGCAAGCCGGAGCAGATCGGGCAGACGCCCGCCGAGCGCGCGCTCCTCGAAGCGGTCATCGCGCCGGGCTTCGTCGACCTGTCGCGCAAGTTCAAGCCCGATGACGATCGCCTCTTCACCTGGTGGGCGCCGTGGCGGAACATGAAACAGAAGAACATCGGCTGGCGACTCGATTACGTGCTCGCCGGCACGGCGCTCGCGGAGAAGGCGACCTCCTGCGAGGTCCATCGCGAGTTCGGGAGCAGCGATCACGGTCCGGTGCAGGCGATCTTCGATCTGCCCCCGGCCGAGGTGCTGCCACCCGAAGAGCCCGAACCCGAGGACCCGAAGGCCGGCGCGCCCGGTCCTGGCGCGCCGCGCGTCCAGCTTCCGTTGAAGCTCTGAGCAGACACGATCGCGCAAAATGCACGGCGGCGATCGGCCTCGCCTTGCATTCTGCAATCCTCCGGGCACACCGCTCGCTCGCGGCGTCCTCTCGCCCTCGATCCCGGATGCACGGCGCGCGCCTTGCTTCACTCTCAGTCGTGCGTCGCAGGGAGTCGTTGTCCGAAGAGCCCGAGCCGGAGCCCGAACGAGGGCCTCGCCCGACGCCGTCGCAGAGGCTCAAGCGGTTTCTCCTCGGCAGCCCCAAGAACCTCGAGGACCCGCACCTCTTCCGCCACATCTCGCTGGTCGCCTTCCTCGCCTGGGTCGGCCTGGGGGCGGACGGCCTCTCCTCCTCGGCGTACGGCCCGGAAGAAGCCTTCAAGAACCTCGGCGAGCACACCTACCTGGCCGTCTTCCTCGCCGCGGCGACGGCGATCACGGTGCTCGTCATCTCGGCCTCCTACAGCCGGGTCATCGAGCACTTCCCGTTCGGCGGCGGCGGTTACGTCGTCGCCTCGAGGCTGATCGGGCCGCGCGCCGGCGTGGTGAGCGGCTGCGCGCTCATCGTCGACTACGTCCTCACCATCTCCATCTCCATCGCGGCCGGCGGCGACGCGATCTTCAGCGTCGTCCCCGACGGAGGCTACTGGGCGAAGGTGGGGATCGTCGGACTGCCGCTCAAGCTGCACGTCGAATTGCTCGGCGTCTTCATCCTGCTCGTCCTCAACCTGCGCGGGGTGAAGGAGTCGGTGAAAGTGCTGACTCCCGTCTTCCTGCTCTTTCTCGCCACCCACGCCATCGTCATCGGCGCCGGTATCGCGCTCAACCTGGGCCGGGCGCACCTCGTCGCGCGCGAGGTCACGACCGGGGTCCAGCACGGCATCTCGACGCTCGGCGCCGGCGGCCTCGCCCTCCTCCTCGTCCGCGCCTACTCGCTCGGCGGCGGCACCTACACCGGAATCGAAGCGGTCTCCAATGGGCTCCAGATCATGCGCGAGCCGCGGGTGCAGACGGCGAAGCGGACCATGCGCTACATGGCCATCAGCCTCGCCGTCACCGCGAGTGGGATCATCCTCTGCTACCTGCTCCTCGACGTGCGCTACGTCGATCCCGATCACACGATGAACTCGCTCCTCACCGCGAAGGTGGCGACGGAGCTCCACATCGGCGGGCACTGGTTCGTCTTCGTCACCCTTCTCTCCGAGGCGCTGCTCCTCTTCGTCGCCGCGCAGGCCGGTTTCATCGACGGCCCGCGCGTGATGGCGAACATGGCGCACGACTCCTGGTTCCCGCACCGCTTCGCCGCGCTGAGCGAGCGCTTCACCATGCAGAACGGCGTCCTCCTCATGGGCGGCGCCGGCTTCCTCATGCTCTTGAAGACGAGCGGCGCGGTGGACGCCCTCGTCGTCCTCTACTCGATCAACGTCTTCCTCACCTTCTCGCTCACGCAGATCGGGATGATCCGCTACTGGCTCTCGCGCGAGACGCGCCACAAGCAGACCGACTGGAAGAGCCACGTGTGGATCCACATCGTCGGCGGAGCGCTCTGCGTCACCATCCTCGCCGTCACCGTGGCGGAGAAGTTCGGCGAGGGAGGCTGGCTCACCGTGGTGGCGACCGGCACCCTCATCATCGGCTGCCTCGTCATCAAGCGGCATTACGGGGGCGTCGAGCAGCGGCTGAAGCGGCTCGACAAGATCCTCGAGGCCCTTCCCATGCAGCCCGTCGCGCCCCCAGCCCTCCGGCGCGACAAGCCGACCGCGGTGCTGCTCGTGGGCGGGTATTCGGGGCTCGGCATCCATTCGCTGCTCACGGTGCTGAAGCTCTTTCCCCGCTACTTCCAGAACGTCGTCTTCATGACCGCGGGCGTGGTCGACAGCGCGACCTTCCAGGGCGTCGAAGAGGTGGACCGCGTCCGCCAGCGAGCCGAGGAGGCGCTCCAGAAGTACGTCGAGCAGGCGCATCGCATGGGGCTGCCGTCCGAGGGCCGGTCGTCGATCGGGACCGAGGCGGTCACCGAGTGCCTGGAGCTCGCACAGCAGATCGCCCAGGAATACCCGCGGGCGATCTTCTTCGCCGGGAAGCTCATCTTCGAGCGCGAGCGCTGGTTCGACCGGTTCCTGCACAACGAGACCGCCTTCGCCATCCAGCGGCGGCTACAGTTCGCCGGGCTGGCAACGGTGGTCCTGCCGGTTCGTGTTCTCGAGTGAGGGTCAGGGGCGGAGCTTCTCGTCGATCCACTTCGCCGCCTCGATGAGACGTGCATCGGCGCCGCCCTCGGCGACGAGTTGCAATCCGATCGGCAGCCCGTGGGGACCTCGCAGGACGGGCACCGAAATGCTCGGGACGTGCAGAAGCGTCCAGATGCGGGAGAACATCGGATCGCCCGTCGTGTCGAGGCCGATCGGCGCCTCTCCGACCGCGGCCACGGTCAGCACCGCATCGAGGCCCGCGAAGACCCCGGCCACCTCTCCGCGGCAGCGCTGGGCCTGCTCGCGCGCTTCGCGGAGGCGCTCCGGCGAGACGGCTGCTCCCTGCTGCAAGAAGTCCCACAGGCGGGGGCTCAGGTCGGCTCTTCGCGTGCTGATCTCCGTCGGCAGGGCCTCCACCGCTTCGGCGCCCATGATCGCCATCTGCGCGTCGGCGAGCCCCAGGAAGGAGCGGCCGAGATCGATCTCGCGGACCTGCGCGCCTTGACGCTCGAGAGCAGCGGCGGCCTGCTCCACGGCGGCGCGGGTCGAGCGCTCGGCAAGATCCCACAGCTCGGTCCGGCAAAGCCCGAGCCGCGGCTTTTCCAGAGGCGGAATCTCCTCGGGCAAGTCGAGGCCCAGCGCTGTGAGGATCGGGGGCAGATCGGCAACCTGGCGCGTGAAAGCCCCGAGGGTGTCGAGGGAAGGGGAGAGAGGATGTACGCCCTCGAGCGGGAGCCTGCCAAAGGTCGGCTTCATCGCGACGACGCCGCAGAACGAACCGGGCCGGATGACCGAAGCGGCGGTCTGGCTACCGAGCGCCGCCGGAACCATGAAATCTGCCACCGCCGCCGCCGACCCGCTGGAGGAGCCCCCGGGTGTGCGCGAAAGATCGCGCGGATTGCGGGTCGGCCCCGGCGAGAAGACGGCGAATTCCGTCGTCACCGTCTTGCCGAGGATCACCGCGCCCGCTTCGCGGAGCGCGCGCACGCAGGCGGCGTCGCGCTCGGGGCGATGACCTCTGTAGATGGGCGAGCCGTACGTGGTCGGAAGATCCTGCGTATCGATGAGGTCCTTGATTCCGATGGGGAGCCCGCACAGGGGCGGCCGTTCCTGCAAGGAATCGATGCGGCGAGCCTGGGCGAGCGCGTCTTCGCGGTCGATGGCGGCCCAGGCCTTGACCTCCGCGTCGCGCTCCTCGATGCGCGCGAGGCAAGCGCGGACCAGTTCCTCCGAGGAGAGCGTCCGCTCGCGCAGGCGCGCGAGCGCGTCTGCGGCGGAGAGATTCGCCGCGCTCATGCCCCGCACACTTTCTGCGCGATTCCGGCGTAGGCAGCCACGGCCGCCTCCACCCGGGAGATGAGGCAATACTCGTCGGTCTGGTGGCAGAGCGCCATCTCGCCGGGTCCGAGCACGACCGTCGGGATCCCGCCGTAAGCGGGAGTGAGGACGCTCGCGTCCGTGAAGTACGTCGCGGCGCCCGGTTCTTGCTTCTCCCCCGTCGCGGCGCTGGTCGCTTCGAGCACGGTGCGTACGAAGGGATCGTCCTCGGCGGTCCGGATGCCCTCCAGGTCGACGAGCGGGGTGATCTCCGCGTCGGCGCCGAGCATCGTCTGGATCCGTGCGCGAATCTCCGCGTGCCGCTGGGAGGGGATGGTGCGCATGTCCACCGTGAAGGTGGCCTCGTCCGGGACCGAGTTGACGTTCATGCCGCCGGAGAAGGTACCGACGTTGAGCGTCGGACCGCCGAGGAGCGGGTCGGGAGCGACCTCGAAGCGGAGATCGGCGAGCGCGAGCAGCGCGCGGGCTGCGGCGTAGACGGCGTTCTTCCCCTTCTCGGGCATCGACCCGTGCGCGGTCACGCCGCGGAAGCGCACGCGAAGCCAGAGCGCGCCTTTGTGCCCGACCACCGGCCGGTTCCCGGTCGGCTCGCCGACGACCATGGCCCTCGCCTCGCCGAGGGCGCCGGGAACGCGGGCGAGGTGCGCCGCTCCCTCGCAGCCCGTCTCTTCGCCCGCGACGAGGACCAGCGTGAGGCCCGCCTTGCGCAGCGGTGCGCGCGAAAGGTCGAGGGCGGCGGCGACCATCGCGGCGACGCCGCTCTTCATGTCGGAGCTGCCCCGGCCGTAGAGACGGCCCTCTTGCGTCTCGCCCGCGAACGGGTCGCGCGACCAGGGCGCGGCTCCGAGCGGAACCGTGTCCAGATGGCCGACGAAGGCGAGCGGCTTGCCACCCCCCTCGCGGCGGGCGACGAGGCTCGCGCGGCCGGGCGCGAACTCATGCAAGCGCACCTCGTAGCCCGCGTCTCCGAGCAGCTTGCCGAGCAAGTCCGCGCAGGGACGCTCGGGGCTCTTCGGATTGATGGTGTCGATCCGGACGATCCGCCTGGTCAGCTCGACCGCGTTCATGCCGCACCCTCTCCGAAGTATGCCTTGCGCACTTCGTCGTTCTCCAGCAATTCCTGCGCGGTTCCGTGCGCTACCACCCGGCCCTTGGAAAGCACATATCCCTCGTGCGCGATGGCCAGCGTCTGGTGGACGTTCTGCTCGACGAGGAAGACGGTCACGCCCGACTCGTTCACCTTGCGCAGCACGGCGAAGTTCTCCTTCACGAAGAGCGGCGACAGACCCAGCGACGGCTCGTCCACGAGAAGGAGCTTCGGGGCGCTCATCAGGCCCCGGCCGATCGATACCATCGCCTGCTCGCCTCCCGACATGGTGCCAGCGATCTGCGAACGGCGCTGTGCGAGCGCGGGAAATATGGCGAAGACGCGCTCCATTCGATCGGTCACGATGTGCGCGTCGGTCTCGAGATAGGCGCCTAGCCGCAGATTCTCGGTCACCGTCAGCCGCGGAAATACCTTGCGGCCCTCGGGGATGGCGGCGATGCCCGAGGCGACGATGCGGTGCGTGGGAAGGCGCGTGAGATCGGTCCCGCCGAAAAGGATGCGTCCGCGGCGCGGCTTGGTGAGCCCCAGGATGGAGCGGATGAGCGTGGTCTTGCCGGAGCCGTTCGAGCCGAGCAGGCAGGTGATCCTGCCCGCGGCGACGTCGAGGGTGACGTCCTCGAGCACGTCTGCCCGGTCGTAAGCGGTGGAGATGCCTTCGACCCGAAGCTCCATCAGGACAGCCCCAGATATGCTTGGCGCACGAGAGGATCTTCCGCCACCTGGCGGTAGGCGCCCTCGGCGATCTTCTTGCCGTAGTTCAAGACCACGCACCGATCGGTGACGCGCTCGATGACCGACATCTCGTGCTCGATGAGCACGATGGTGAGCCGGCCCAGCCTGCGCCGCGCCTCGAGCAGGTCGTCCATCAACCGCCGTGTCTCGTCGCGGGTCATTCCCGCGGACGGCTCGTCGAGCAGCAGCAGCCGCGGCTTGCCGATGAGGGCGCGGCAAATCTCGATCCGGCGGCGGTCGATCATCGGCACGCGGCTCGCGGGCTCGAAGAGGCGTCCGGCGAGGGGCGGGTCGAAAAGCTCGAGCAGCTCGCGGGCGGCCTTGCGTCCTTCCTCGATCTGCCGTTTCAAGGCGCGGCGGCGGACGACGTTGAACCACAGGCCGTGGTCGAGGTTCTTGTGGTTGCCGACCATGAGGTTGTCGAAGAGCGAGAGCGGCAAGCAGAGCCGCGAACGCTGGAAGGTACGGGCGATGCCGGCCTGGTAGACCGCCTGCGGCGAGAAGTTGGTGATCGGCATCTCGCCGAAGCGCGCCTCGCCGCTCGTCGCGGGAAAGACGCCGGTGAGGACGTTGAAGAAGGTCGTCTTGCCCGATCCATTGGGGCCGATGAGCCCGAGGATCTCGCCTTCCTCGACTTGCAGGTCGAGGCCGTCGAGAGCGACGACGCCGCCGAATTTGCGGGTGAGCCCGTTGCAGCGGAGCAGCGCTCCCATCGTCAGGCGCCGCCCAGGCGCCGCAGTGGACGCGGCACCAGTCCGTTCGGCCGGAAGAGGAGGATGAGGATGACGAGCCCCGCGTAGAGCAGGTACCTGTACTCCTGGATGACCTGCAATTGTTCGGGAAGGACGATGACGATGGCCGCCGCGAGGGGCAGGCCCCAGGCATTTCCGATCCCGCCGAGGAGCAGGATGGAGACGAGGATGAGCGACTCGCCGAAGCTGTAGTTGTTCGGCGCGATGAACCCGACCATGTGCGCGGAGAGCGCGCCGGCCACTCCGGCGAGGAAGTTGCCGAGCGTGAACGCGGTGATCTTCGCGCGGGCAATGGGGATGCCGAAGGCCGCCGCGCTCGTCTCGTCGAGGCGCACGGCGTCGAGTTGCACGCCGATCCAGGACCGATCGACGCGGACCACGAGCGCGAAGGCGAGGGCCGCGAGGAAGAGCGCGAGGATGACGTAGTTGAGCAGGAAGGAAGCCTCGAACCTTCCCAGCGCGATCGGCTCGTTGAAGCGCCACGGGCCGATGCGCAGTTCGGGAAGCTTCAGCCCTTGTGGACCGCCCAGCGAATCGTTCACCTCGAGGAAGGTGCGGAAGAGGAGCGCGAAGGCGATGGTGACGAGAGCGGCGTAGTGCCCGCGGGTGCGCAGGACGGGGAGGATGAGGACGCAGCCGGCGAGGGCGGCGGCGATCCCGCCGGCGACGAGGATGAAGAGGTGCGGAACGCCGGTGCCGCGCGAGAGCACCGCCGCCATATAGCCGCCGACGCCGAAGAAGGTCGCTCCGGCGAAGTTGACCACGCCGGCGTAGCCGAACTGCACGTTGAGCCCGAGGCAGGCGATGACGACGATGAGCACCCGCGCGACGAGGAAGAGCGCGAAATCGTCTTCTCGCAGCGCGAGGGAGAGCCCGGCGACGAAGACGATGGCGAGCGCCTGCGCGAGGCGCTCGCGCCCCTCCCGGGTCATACCCGCTCGCTCGCGCGCTCACCGATGAGCCCGGTCGGCCGCGCCGCCATGATGGCGATGACCACCGCGAAGGCGAAGACGTCCTTGTAGGCGCTGGCGAACGGCAGCGCGACGGCGCCGATGGTCTGCAAAGCGGCGAAGAGGAACCCGCCCAAGATGGCCCCGTAGAGGTTTCCCAGGCCGCCGATGATGGCAGCGGCGAACCCGATCACGCCGAGCAAGAGGCCCATGCCGAAGAAGATCTCGTTGTAGTAAAGGCCGTCCATCACGCCGGCCACCGCCGCGAGCGCGGAGCCGATGCCGAAGGTGACGAGCACGATGCGGCGGAAGTCGATGCCCATGGTGCGTGCCGTCTCCTCGTCCTGGGCGACGGCGCGGATGGCGAGCCCGATCCGCGTGCGGGTGATGAAGAAATGGGTTGCGGCGATGAGAAGCGCGCCGGCCATGAGCAGGATCGCGTTGTCGAGGCGCAGGTGGAAGCCGCCCACGCCGTACGCCGTGGTGGGAAGCAGCGCGGGAAAGAGCTGCGGCTGCGAGCCGCCCGGATAGAAGAGGCGGATCGCCTCACGCAAGACGGTGCCCATCATCAGCGTCACGAGGAGCACGTTCAGCTGGGGAGCCCCCTTGAGGGGAAGGACCAGCGTGCGCGCGAATACCGCGCCGAGGAGCGCGGTGCCGAGGGCCGAGACGACGACGACGGCGGCGAGGAGGAGCACGGGGGAGACGACGCCGAGCTTCGTCAGCGCCACCCAGGTGCCGAGCGCGAGGAAGGCGCCGGCGGCGAGCACGTCCCCGTGCGAGAACTGGATCACGTCGAGGACGCCGAAGAAGAGCGTGAAGCCGACCGCCACGAGCGCGTACATCATGCCCAGCATCGCGCCGTTCATGACGTACTGGGCGAAGAGGGCCAGCGTCATGGGAACGGCTACTTGCCGGCCAGCTTGCGCTTGCCGCTCGCGTACTCACTCTCCTCCCAGAGCACCCATTTGCCGTCCTGCACGACGTACTTGGTGATCGCCGGCACGGTGTTCTGGCCGTGGTCGTCGAAGGTGATGGTGCCGACGATGGAGTCGCGGCCTTTTACCTTGGCAAGCTCGGCGATGATCTTCTTGCGATCGGGGCCCGTCTTCTCGATGGTGTCCATGAGCAGGACCGCCGCCGCATAGGCGAAGGGCCCGTAGGCCTCGGGTGGGTTGGGATAGTTCTGCGCCTTGTACTTCTCGAGGAAGAATTGTCCTCCAGGCAGCTTCTCGGCGGGACCGCCCTCGCGGAAGGCGAGCACTCCCTCGGCCAGGGGACCCAGCCCGCGGATGAAATCGTCCGAGACGATACCGCTCGTGCCGTCGAACTGAGCGTTGAGGCCGAGCTTGTCCATCTGGGCGCGGATGCGCACGCCGATGGGCGTGAGGCCGCCGAAGTAGAGGACCTGGGGCTTCGCCGCCTGGATTTGCGTCAACTCCGCGGTGAAATCCTGCTGGTCGGCGCCGACGCCCAGATCGGCGACCACCTCGCCGCCGTACTTCTTCACGAACTCGGTGAAGTACTTGTCGTGGCCTTTACCGTAATCGGTAGTATCGTGAAGGATGGCAAACTTCTTGTAACCTCGCTCGGTGATGAATTTCGCGTTGGTGTCGTTCTGGTTGATCATCGTCCCGTTGACGCGGTGGATCTCTTTGTAATCGTTCTTGTAGGTGATGTCGGGCAGCACCGCGCCCCAGACGATGGTGGGCAGGCCGAAGCGGTGGTAGGTGTCCACCGTCGCCATCGCCACCACCGAGCAATAGTGCGTGACGCCGGCGGCGATCCCGCGATCGGAAGCGGCCTTGGTCGCAACCTGCACACCCGCGTCGGGCTTGCATTCGTCGTCGAGCACGACGAGCTCGTACTGGTACTTCGATTTTGCATCCGCGTTGCGCAGCCGTACCGCCAGATCGGCCGAGTTGCGGCCACCGAGGCCGATGGCGGAGTTGCCGCCGGTGAGAGGCCCGACGAAAGCGATGCGGACGGTGTCCTTGGCCTGCGCCGCGGCGCAAACAAAACTCGTTGCCAACGCTACGCGGGCGATCCTGGCGGTGATCATGCGCGGTACCGTACCAAACCGACACCCGGACTGGTATGCCAGAGCCAGATGAGCTCCGTGCGGGTGGGGCAGGACCAGTTCGAGTTGATCGACGAGGGCAGGGGCGATCCGGTCGTTCTCCTCCACGGATTTCCTGCTTCGCGGCTACTCTGGCAGCGCGTCGTACCCGGATTGTCGGAGCGTTTCCGGGTCCTCGCGCCCGATCTTCTCGGCTACGGGAAATCGTCCGGCGGCGGGCCCGTCGATCTCGCCTCGCAGGCGGATGCGCTGCTGAGACTCTTCGACGCGCTCGACCTGCCCCGCGTGGCGCTCGTCGCCCACGACGTCGGTACCGCCGCCGCGCAGATCCTCGCGGTGCGGGCGCCGGAGCGTCTGCGCGCGCTCGTGCTCATGGACGGCGTCCATGGCCGGGAGTGGGCGATGGCAGCGGTGGAAAGCATCCGCACCTGGGACCCGGCGAAGGCGGCGAGCCTTGCCAAGGTACTGGCGCGGACCATGCGCGTGAAGGACCCGGCGTTGCGGGAGATCGTCGCGAGCTATGAGGGCGAGGAGGGCGGCCGGCGGCTCATCCGCGCCGCGCAGGCGTTCGATCCGAGCCAGACGGAATCGATCGGCGAAGAGTTGCGCAAGCTTTCCATGCCTCGCCTCGTCGTCTGGGGTGACCAGGACCAGTATTTGTCGCTGCGAGAGATCGGCGAGCCGCTCGCGAAGACCTTGGGCGCCCGACTCGTGGTCCTGCCCGGCGGTCATTTCCTGCCGCTCGATGCTCCCGGGCCGCTGACGGCGACGCTCCTCTCCTTCCTGACCGAAGCGCGATGATCGACGCGCTGCCAGCGGAACAGGATCGCTACTTGATGAGCTCGGCGACCAGATGCGCTCCCAGTTCGCGCAGGCCCTCGTCGAGGAGGGCGCGGCCCTTCTCGGTCTGCAAGGCATTGCGCATCATCTCGGGCGCGTAACCGAGCTCGAGATTGATGAGCACCATGGCCGCGGAAATGGCCGGCGTCAGCTCGGCCGCCTTGACGCGGGCCCGTCGCTTCTGGACGCCCTCGGAGAGCTTGTCGACGAGCTCGTCTTCAGTCGTGCGGGAACCCTTGCGCTCGGCCATCGCCGCGGAAAGGCCGGCGTAGAGATCCTCCGAGATGCGGTCGCTCGCGACCGCGCGCTCCATGCGGTCGAGCGCCTCCTCCGCGTCGACCGAGGCCGCCTTCGCGTAGGTCTTCGCGAGTGCCCGGGCCAGGTCCTTGCGGGTGAGCACGTGCGGCAACCTGCGCGAGAACAACGGCATCCGCAGGCAAGCTAGCACCTGGTCGTGGCAGAGTCCTCGCGATGACACGGATGCAAGGCAAGGCAGCGATCGTCACTGGGGCGGCGTCCGGGATCGGCCGCGCCACCGCCATCCTCTTCGCCCGCGAAGGAGCGCGTGTCCTCCTGACCGATCTAGATCCCGCAGGCGAGGCGGTGGCCGATTCGATCCGGGGCGAGGGCGGCGAGGTCCACTTCCTCCGCCACGACGTGAGCGACGAGGCGTCGTGGACGACGGCGATCCGCCGGGCGCTCGAAGCATTCGGCCGCCTCGATGTCCTCGTCAACAACGCGGGCATCTCCTTCGCGAAACCGCTCGGAGAGACGACGCTCGCCGAATGGCGGCAGCTCATGGCGGTGAACCTCGACGGCGTCTTCCTCGGCACCCGCGAAGCGGTCCGCGCCATGCGCGGGTCGGGAGGCGGCGCGATCATCAACGTCTCCTCCGCCTCGGGCCTCGTCGGGTCTCCCACCGCCAGCGCCTACTGCGCAAGCAAGGGCGGAGTACGCCTCTTCACCAAGGCGGTCGCGCTGGAAGTGGCCGGCGATGGTATCCGCGTGAACTCGATCCATCCGGGCGGCGTGCGGACGCCCATCTGGGCCAAGGCCGATTTCTGGCCGGGCCTCGTCGCGCAGTCGGGGAGCGAGGACGCGGCCTTCCAGGCGCTCGCAGGAGCGGCGCCGCTCGGACGTCTCGCCGAACCCGAGGAGATCGCCGAGGCGATCCTCTACCTCGCTTCCGACGCCTCGAAGTTCATGACGGGAAGCGAGCTGGTCATCGACGGCGGCTATACCGCGCGCTGACTGCTCGCAGGCGAGCGTTCCTTGACCGGCGGTCACCCCTCGCGGGCAGCCCGGCGGCCCTGCAGGTCGCCGTGGATGCGCAAGGCGACCAGCGACGGGCCGGAGAGATCGATCCACTGCTTGAGCAGCGAGCGCGCGGGATCGAACGAGATCTGGCCACCCGAGAGCGAGGTCTCGAACGGCGCGGCGCTCGTGAACCACTGCTCGACGCGCAACAGCGATCCGTCGGTCCTGGAAGCGAACGCGCCCCACCACGGGTCCGATGGATCGGGCAACAGATCGGGGCCGGCGAGGCCCTCGGATCCGGCCACCCCGAACCAGCGCTGGTTGCGGCCGTCCGCGGCGACGACATCCACACCTTGCAACTCGAGAGGGAACTCGCCGGAGTCCTCGTCGGCGTGGACCCGCAGGGCGCCTTCGCAGAGACGTCGCTTGGTCATCCTCTGCAGGTCGATCTCGACGTCCTCGAGCAGCGGCCCCTTTCGCAAGTGCGCTGCGAGCGCCCGCAGCGCCGCCTCCTCGCGCTCGTCGTCGGGAGTGTCGAGGGCGACGAGCTTCCATCCTTCGCCGAGGAGGTAGACGCGAACGCCCGCGCCGCGCAGTCCGCGAAGATCGGGCGCGGCGCGCCTCAGCGTCCCCTGGAGCTGGCGCCGCAAGAGCGAAAACGCCGTCTGCAGCACGGCATCGCGGAAGGCCGCGGCAGCTTCTCCGTCGCCGTTGCGCAGGTGGCCGCCGTTCGCGATGAGCCCGCGCCATCTGCGCGCCGTCGCACGGTACGCATCGCGCAGGCCGCTCGCGGGTTGGAGCGCGGCGCCCGCGAACGCGGCGGCATCGATGAACCGCTCGCCGCCGAGCAGATAGCCCATCGAGGATCCCGCGATGAAGGGCCGTGGCCTGCCGGGCGCCGCCGGAACGCGCACGGTGATCTGCAGGGTCAAGCCGCCGAAATCGACGAAGGCCTCGATCGGGTGGGCCGGATCGTGCGGCTCCGTCCGGGCTGCGCGCGCCGCGGCCGGATCCGCCACCATGCGGTGCTGCGACGAATTCCAGGCCGCTTCGAGCCCACGGCAAAGCTCGCTTCCGACCTCGTCGAAGACGTCGCGGAACGGTTCCTGCGACGAGGCCGCGAAGGTGCAGGGCGGATAGGTGAGCACCGCCTCCACCGCTGAGAGCCGCGGCCAGCGCAGCGCCCAGCGTCCGCCCTCGGGCGTGACGAGCGGCGCCGCATGAGCGGCCGCGAGGGTTCGCCCGAGAAGGTATCCGTAACCGGTCAAGAGACGCCGGCTGGCGAGCGAAGGCGCGGGTGCGCCCGGCACCTCCGCGAGCCAGTCGGAGAGAAGCAGCAGGTCGGGCGACTTGAACCGATCGGCGAGGACGGCCGCGGGGGTGTCTTCGCCGCTGCGCTCTGCGGGCGCTTGCGGCAGCCAGACTTGATCGGCGCCCGCCGCGGAATCGGCCCGGAGCAGCTTGCCGAGCGCCTCGACCGACGCGGCCGCGAGCGCCGTCGGAACCTGGCCACCGGGAGCGAGCAGCCTTTCCGCGCAGCCGTACCGGTGCGCCGTGCGCGGGTCGCCGGCGAGCAAGCGGAATCCGGACGCCACCGGCCGCCGCGCTTGCGCGCAGAGGAGCTTCTGCCCCACCGATCCGGCGGCGGCACTGTCCTCCTCGACCACCACGGTCGAGGTGCTGCCGATGTCCACGGCGACCCGCATCGTGCCGGCCGTAGCGCCCGCGCTCGGGCCGCCGGGCGCGGCCTCGGGCAGGGTGGCGAGACGGGCCTGCCAGAGCGCGCGAAGGTCCCAGAGCGCCTGCGGCTCGCGGCCTTCGAGGAGACGGAGGACGGCCCACCTCGGCCATCCGGCAGGCCACGATTCTCCCTCAGCCGGGCGTCGCGCCTCGGGTGCCACGGCCCAGGTGGCGACGGTCTCTCCCTCGACGCCCGAGGACGAAGCGCCGGGCGCCGCTGGCGGGCCAACCCAGATGCGCAAGGCACGCTCTTCGCCAGAGCTGCGAAGGTGCGCGGCGGCGCGCAAGCAGATGGTCCCGCGCCATCCCTCGGAAAGAAACGGCGGCGAAAGCGCGAGATGGACCTCGGGAGATGCGGCGCCGGAACCGAACCTCCCAGCGAACGCGAGCGGGAAGCACTCCACCGCGGAAAGCTCCGCCTCGCGGATGGCGAGGAGGAGCGCCCACTGGACGATACGCGGACCTTCGATCCGGGGCGGTCCGGCAAGCTGCAGGACGCCTGCGTCGATGAGGTGCGCGCACCACGATGGCAAGGGAAGTGGAACCAGGTGCTTCTCCGCCCCGTCGCCCTGGGCGTTGGCCGGGACGAGCAGCGGATCCGAGCAACCGACGGCGTCGCGCCAGTCGGAAAGGGCGGGGGCAAACAGAGTCCGCGCTACCTCCTCGGCCAGATCGAATCGCGTCCGAGCAGCGGCGACGATGGCCTCCATGGCGAGCGCGGGCCGGAGCGGCTCACCGCGCAGCGCCTCCGCGATTCGCTGCAGCGGCACCCCGGGGCGCCGCAAGCCGCGAAGGACCATTCCTGCCGCGCGTCGGGGATCGGCCATGGCGTCTTTCATCGCAGGTACGCCTTGGCGGGCTTGTCCGCCGGCGCCTCATCGGCGGGGACGGCGCGGCCGGTAGTTTGTTTCGCGGGCGCGGCGGAGAGGACGATGTCGTCCAGGTCCTCTTCCAGGCGGCGGCGCCGGCGGAAGGCGATCCGCGCGGCGCACGCGCTGGCGACGAAGAGGAGGGCGAGCGCTCCGTAGAGTTTCGCGTCGCCCAGCGCGACGAGCGCGTCGAGCAGCTCGACGGAGCCGAAGAGCGCCACCGCTCCGGCGACCAACAACGTGAAGCCCAGCCCGGCGAAGACCGCCAGGGGCCATGGCCTACGTTCCAGGGCGGCGATCGTTCGTCGCAGCGGCTTCATCCTTCTCCATTGTCGATCGTCCACTCGGTTACGGGAATCCCGGAAGCGCGCGCCAGCCCAAGGTCCATCTTTGGACTGTGCGAAACGAGGACCGCGGCGCTCTGCCCTTCGCTCTCGCCCAGCCAGCCGAGGAGCAGGTTCATGAGACGCAGGTGCGCGGAGGGGTCGACGGCGCCGAAGGGCTCGTCGAGGAGCAGGAGCCGCAACCTCGCGTGACGCGAGGCGCGCTCGATGCGCAGGACCTCTCCCGCGAATACGACGCGCTGCCGCTCTCCTTCCGAGAGCGCGCAGACGGGTCTGGCGAGCATCTCTTCGAGCGGCGCGCCGAACCAGCGGCGCACGCGGTCCCGCTCGCTGGCGGAGCCGGGAAGAGCGCCCAGCACCTCCTCGACCGGCATCTCGGCCGGGAAGGCGCGCCCGGGATCCTGCATCACGTAGCCCACCTCGATGGAGGCGGGGCGGCGGCCCGCGATGGCGCGGACGAGGGTCGATTTGCCGCTCCCGGAAGCGCCGTGGAGCACGAACAATTCGCCGCCGCGCACCACCGTTTCCGGCGAGATCGCGTAAGGCTTTCCGCCGATGGCGAGGCGCGAGCGGAGGAGCCGCAGTCCGGATTGCCGGCGCTCCGAGCGCCGGGGCCGGTCCCCGGACGTCGCGTTTCGGGCGTCGAGCAGCGTCGTCATCGCGTGGAGATAGCCTTGCAGTCCGCTCGGCTGCGCCGTGGCTCCCGCCCAGCGGCGGGCCTCGCCGGAAGGCGCACGGACGGTGAACTCGTGGGCGCGGCCGTCCTCCAGCCACAGCACGTGATCGGGAACCGCGTCGCCTGCGCGATCGCCGAGCAGGGCGTCGAGCGATTCCGGATCGTGCGCCGCGAGCACGAGCGACGACGCTCCGGCGAACTGCGCGGGAAGCAGTTCGCGCACGCAGTCGAGCAGGGCGCGGGTGCGGCTCGAGTCCTGTCCCGAGGTCGGCTCGTCGAAGAGCAGCGTGCAGTCCGGATCCCGGCGGGCCCTGGCGAGCGCGAGGCAGACGACCAGCCTCTGCCGCTCGCCGCGCGAGAACGACGATACCGGCGTGAAGGGATCGAAGAGGCTCCGCTGCAAGCGGCCGTCGTCGAGGCGCCCGAGGAAATCCCAGAGGACGCGGTCCCCGCGCACGGACGCCCGGGCCGCGAAACGGCCGACGTCGGTGCCGGAGAGGGCGGCGGGAAGCGCGTCGTCGGGATCCTGCGGGACGAGCATCGCGTTGCGCATCTCGCGGGACCAAGCCTTGAGGAGCGTGCTCTTGCCCGATCCGGACGTTCCGAGGACCCACTGCAGCGAGGGGCGGGGCGGAAGCCCATGTGAGCTGGCTACGCCATTTGCGAGCAGCTTCGCACCGACGCGCAGGGAACCCGAGCGGAGCGCGATGGAGGCGAGACTGCGGGGGAAGGTCTGCGCGACGAGGAGGAGCACCGCGGCCAGGACGACGAGGAGGTGGGCGACACGAAGGTCCCCGGCGAGCGGCAAAGGAGCGCCGTCCGCGCCGATGCCTCTCAGGAAGAGCGCTGCGCCGAGCGACGGATAGGTGGGAAAACCCGGCGGGCGGAAGCTGTCGATGAGGGTATTGGAGAGGATGTCGATGAGCACCGCGGCGGCGAATCCGCCGAGCAAGAGCGCGCCCACGTCGCGCCGCCGCCGCAGCCACAATCCCTGGCGCAGCACGATCGCCCAGGGTTTCTGGCCGCGCAGAGTGCCGGCGAGGAACGAGTCGCTCTTCTCCTCGGCCTCACGGACCTGGTCCAGGAAGCTCCACAGGCCGCGCCCGAGGCAGAGCCCGAGCGCGATCGACGCGGTGAAGAGGCCGGGGGCCATGCCGAAGAGGGATCGATAGGCGAGTTGATCGTCCGGGCGCAGCGCGAGCCATCGTCCGGCGGCGAGGAAGGCGACCGGTGGACAGAAGATCGCTCGGACCACGAGGGCGAAGGCGACGTAGGGGACGGCCCCGGCGAATGAGAGCAGGGCAGAGGTGACGCGCGAGGCTCCGGTGCGCCCCTGTGCGTAGAAGAGGAGCCAGAGCGCGCCGCAGAGGACGGCGGTCGCCACGGCGCCGAGGCCGACGAGGCAGGTCCCTGCGAGCATCATCGGAAGCGCCGGCTCGCCGAGGCGCGCGGCGGAAAGCGTTCCCACCCAGAAGAGCGTCATGCGGGCCGGGAAGAAGATCCCGGTGCTGAAGAGGACGGCCACGGCGCCGCAGGCGAAAAGGACGAGCGCCGCTGTGGCGAACGCGCCTCCGGGGGACCGCTCGGAAAACGACGCCGCGCTGGCGGTACCGCGGCGCACGAAGATGACGAGCACCGCTCCACCGGAAGCGAGGAGCAAGGCGAGCGCGGCGGCGAAAACCGGATGGGGCTCGTCGCGGACGGCGAGCGCAGCCATCTGCGCGAAGCCGAGCGCGCAGAGGACGATGGCGACGGCCCCCATGGCGCGAAAGCCCGGAGGGCAATGGCGACGGAAGAACGCGGCGAGACGCTCCCGGCTCACGGGGCGCTCCGCTGCGCGCCCAGGGACTCGCGCGCCTCGAGGAGGAACCGGTGTCCGAGGTACCAGAGGACGACCAGGGCCCCGGCGACGAGAGCACAGGAGCCGATGCGCTCGGCGACCGACGGCTCGCTCATCGCTGCGCGGATGAGCGCGCCGAGACCGCTGGCATTGCCCGACGAGGCGGGATCCTGATCCTCCTTGGCGCAGACGAAGACGGCGGCCGCTGCCAGAGCCGGGACGAGCGGAAGCAGCCACTCGACGGCATCGAGGGCAGCGAGCCGCGCGATGGTGAAGAGCGAGCGCCGTCCGCCCAGATCGGCGAGGTGCTGCGCGTGAGGATGGTTGGCGAGATAGGCCCGGGCAGCAGCCCCGGGCATCGCGCCGGCGAAGGCTGCGACGAAGAGGACCGCGGCGACCCCGAGACCGAGCGAGCGGGTGCGGTCGTAGAAGAGGTTTGAATTGAAAAGCGGCAGGAGGGGGTACACCACCAGCGCGCAGAGGCCGGCAGTCGCGGCAGCGAGCGCGATCCTTCGCGATCGGCCGGGGAAGAGGTCTCGCGCCCGGGCGAGGACGGCCGCGAAGGCGGCGGCGAGGAGCGAGATCGCGAGCGCGGCGAGCAGGAACGGCAGCGCGCTGGCGGCGCCCCGCGCGGCGGTGCGGAAGTGGCTCCGCTCGGAGACGACCGCCGCCCAGGCCTCACCGGGACCGACGAGTCGCGGAGTCGCACCGGACATGCCGGGAAGCTGCCAGTCGGGCCGCTGCGCCCACAAACCGAGAGCGCCGCGCTCGGCCTCGGCGGGCGATGACGGGGCGAGGCCTCGATCCGCGAGAGCGCGCAGGACGGCGAGATCGAAGTCGAGGTACGCGGACGCGGAGGTCTGCGCGGGCTCCCGGGCTCCGGTGCGATCGAAGGAGGAGAGCAGAAGCGCGACGACGAGCAGACCCGCAAAGGAAACGGCGCCTGCAGCGAGGAAGCGGAGCGCCGAGGCCGCGATCTTGACGGCTGCCGCGGACGCGGCGAGCCGGCCGAGGCCGTCGGTCGGCGCCTCCTCGACGGCATGCACCCGCGTCATCGCGCCCCCGCGACGGCGTCGGCGGGTTGCCCGTTGGCGAGCAGGCAAGGTCCCCGGCGCGCGATCGTGCACCCGAGTTGTTGCTCGAGCGCGGCTCGCAGGACGTCCATTTCCTGGCAATGCCCCGACCATGCCGCGGCATTCAGCGTCCACTCGCGGCGATCGAGGGAATGCGCGGTGCCGAGGACCTGCGCCTCCCACTGCTCGAATCGCTCCAGCGTGCTGGCCTTCTTGCGGGCGGCCTCTCCGCACCGCGCGACCGCGGCGGGCGGAGGCGCTGGCAGTGCGGGTTCCGTCGGGCGCACGACCTGGGCCGGGAGCGGAGATCCGCCGAGCAGGAGCGAATCGTCGACAGGTACCTTCGGATCGAAGGCCTTCGCCCACCTCGAATCGCCCGCGGAGAATGCGGTGGTCGCCGGAAAGGACACGCCGGCGAGATCGGGATCGCCGGTCTGCGGCTTCACCGGCAAGAGCCAGAGCTCGCAGGAGTTGGCCGCGCCGGGATCGGATTGCGCCTCGCTTGCCGAAGTCCCTGGCGCGGGCCATCCCTGCTCCGAGGGCCAGCAGACCACCGCGAGCCGCTCGGCGGACCGCTGCGCGTGCGCGCGGATCATCTGATCGGGCTTGCGCTGCCAAGGGGCGACGGGCCATCCGTGCGTGGCAGCGGCCTCGCCGAATCGCTCGAGCAGCGCCTGCGAAGGCGCGGCGCGAGCCAGGCGGATGGCAGCGATCTCGACGCCGGAGCGCCCGCCGAGAAGTCCCTTGGGGCCGAACGCGGGCACGGCGCAATCCGGGTCCGCCTTCGAGCGGAGCAGCTTCAGCCGGCCCGGCGCCGGCCATCGCGCCCAGGCGTACTCGCCGATCGGTTGCGCGAGTACGCCGGCGGGGACCTCGCAGACATCGTCGTGCTCTCCGGCGCAGTCGGAACAGCCGCGCAGCGTCTGGGGGCGGGCCGCGTACTGGTAGGCGCGAAACCAGTCCTCCGCGGGCGCGGCGTGGGCCGCGAGCGGAAGGAGCGCGGCGGCGAGCGCCAGCGCCATCCTCACGGCTGCGCGCTCCAGGTCGGCTGCGAAGTCCAGGCCGAGAGCAGCCGCTCGAAGTACCAGGGGTCGTGCGCCGCTTCGACCTGGGAGGCAGGAATGGTCACCGTCGCGGGCCGCAAGAAGGCCAGCGGATAGATGGGAGCGGGACCATTGCGCGCGACGTCCTCTTCCAAGAGACGCAGGCTGTCGGCCCGCGTCTGCGGCGAGTCCACCGCGGCGCCGAGCCAGGCGGGCGGCGGATAGACGATCGACGACTCGTAGCTGGAGAGCAGCACCTTTCCCGGCGCCTCGCTCACCGCCTGGCCGCCGCTCAGGTTCTGGTTCCCGGCCGGATGGAGGAGCGGCACGAGCGTCGGATACTTGCGGTTGTAGTAGTTGCTCGCGACGGTGAGCAGCACGTCCCAGCTCGCGAGCGAGCCGCGGTGCACTTCGCTCGCCTTGATGCCGAAGACGGAGACGTCGACTCCGCGCTGCTTGGCGATGGAGGCGATCCGCGCCGCCGCTCCCGCCCACGGCTCCTCCTGCACGTAGACGAGGCTGAGCGGGCGGCAGTCGCCGGCAATCTCTCCGAAGGGCTTCGCCGCGGGCTTGTCGGGGCAGGCGCCCGTCGCGCCCTCATCGCTGCGCGGGACGAGCCCGAAGAGCGACCGCGCGCGCGGATCGCAAGGAGCGCGGTTCTCGCCCGCGCCGACCGACTCGCGCAGATCGCGCTGCAGCTCGAGCATCCGGTCGTCGCTCGTCGAGGCGAGCGCGTTGAAGAGCCGCCGCACGCAGCGCGTGTTGGCGTCGCGCCGGGCGAAGAGCGCCACGAGCGATTCGAATCCGCCCTCGTCGGCGGCGTTGACGGGTGGTGCCGCCTGGGCCTTCTGTCCGCGCACGTTCCACAGCGCGCGGAAGACGCAGATGCCGGGCTGCTGCGCGCAGGAGAGCTTCTTTTCCGGCACCGATTCGGGCCAGAGCGGCTGGTAGCGGACCATCAGCCTGGAGCGCGATCCCTTCGCCTTCGGCACCTCGGCCGAGCTTTCCAGGGTGACGTGGAGGGCGTCGAAGTCGGAAAGGTGGAAGGGACCGGAAGCCCCGACGTGGTACGGGATCTCGTCGCCCGCGAGATTGGTGAGGGCGGGCTTGAGGCCGCCGACCGAGACGCGAAGCTGCGCCGCCATCCGCTCGCGCTTCTGCTTGCAGAGATGATCGCTCGCGAGATCGCAGCGGCTGAAGAGCGAAGCCATGGCGTCCTCGTCGAACGCGGCCCGTTGGAGTGCGCGCAAGAGCGGCGAGGCGCGCCCGGTGGCGCGGGGATCGAAGGGCGCGAAGACGGGGAAGGCCAGGCTCTGCGCCGCCATCTCCGCTTCCCGGGGCCGGTCGACGTCGATGCCGTGGATGAAAAGGCAGATTCCCCGCGGCGTCCGCTCGAAGAACGCGCGCAGGTCGTTTGCAGTCTCGGCGGACCCCGGAGCGGCGAGGCCGGCGGCGTTCCAGGGCTGCGCCTCGAGGAAGCGGGCGGCGCTGGTGACGGTGACCGCCTCGCTCACCAGCGTGCTCAGGTGCACGCTCATCGGCACCGCGCCGCAGGCGGCGGGAGCGACCGATGCAGGCGCCTTCGCCTGCGCGAGCGCCTGCGCGTAGTAGAGGCTCGCCGCCACGTCGTCGGGCTTGATGTCGGCCGTCTGGCCCTGGAAGCAGGCGCCCTCGGCGCAGGTGCGCAAAACGCCGCAGTAGAGGAGCGCGCTCGCCGCCTTTGAAACGGCACAGTTCGCGCCGCCGGCGGGACAGGAGTCGAGCCGCCCGGGCTGCAGCACGGCCGCGGCGGGGGCATCGGCCTCGACTCCGGGATGCGGCAGGCGCAGCGCCGGCAGGAAGAGCGCGTGATGAAGCTGCTCCTCGGTGAGCGTCGCGTACTGGCCGGGGCAGAGCGGCGCCACCCGTCCGCTCACCTCGTAGACGAGAACGTCGCCGACCTCGTCCACCGCTTGCGTCTCGCAGCCGGGAGGCGTTCCGGAGGTGGCGTAGCTCAGGTAGGCGTCGCCGACGTCGAGCCCGGCGCGGAGCGGACACTTGAGGAGCACCGGTCCGGTCGCCTCGCGGACCTTGAGCACGGCGTGATCGCCGCGCAACGACAGCGAGGCCTGCTTGCGCACCGCGCTCGGCAATCCGCGATCGATGCGCAAGGCGGCGAGCCGTTCGCTGAGCGACCACGGCGAGGCGGGGCCCACCGGCGCGCTGCTCTTGAGATACGCGCCGCTGGAGGCGGCCGCGCCCGCGAGCGAGAGCACGATCGCCGCCACGGTCCGCACTAGTAGTCTCGCCGCCGGAGGCTGAAGAAGTAGAAGACCTGGTTCTCGACCGTGGGAGTGAGGGCGACCTCGAAGACATCGTCGGCCCGGCGCGAGACGTCGGCGGGATCGGAGAGGTCGGCGACGCGCTCGTAGATGCGCCCGAGTTGCGGGTGTCGTCCCTGGCGCTGCACGGTCTCGCTGCCGTAGCGGAACTGGTGCGAGCTGGCGATGGCGACGAGCGTCCCCGCGTCGGGAAAGCGGTGGAGCGTCAAACGGACTCCGCCGTGCGCGTCGCAGCTCGAGAGCGTGACCGTGCTCGGCGTTTCCGGCTTGCGGATGGCGACTTCCTGCGGCGCCTCCTCGCCCGGGGCGCGCGGCGCGCAGACGGGTCCGTCGAACTGGCCGGGAGGCGCTTCGCTGCGCAGCCGCGAGAGCGACTCGCAGGCCTCGCGAGCGCAGCGATCGAGCTTCGACACCCACTCCTCGCTGAAGCCAAAAGGCGGCGGGAACTCGAGCGCGCGGCTCCCCTCGGAAGCGGGAGCGGCGAGCTGCGACCGCGAGAGCGAGAAGGTCTTCCGCACCGAGGCCGCCACCTCCTCGGGGCACTTTCCCGCTCGTAGCGGGCAGAGCCGTTCCGTGGAGGCGTGCTTGTCGAGCGCGGTGCGATACGCGTTGCGCAGCCGCTTCTGGATATCGCGCGCCGCGAGGACGTGGCCGTCGCAGACGAGCGGGCCGGGAAGCATCTCGAGCAGGTGCGTTCCGCCCTCGACGAACATCTTGTAGCCCGCGACGGTGCTGGCACGGCGCTCTATGTTCTGCTCGTCGAAGAGCTTGCAGAAGAGCCGCGTCATCGGCGCCGCGATCGCCCGCTGGAACGACTCGTCCTCGCGCCGTGGATCGTATTCGCGCAGGATCCCGCTCAGCCGATCCGCGGCCTCGCCCAGCTCCTTGTTCTCCAGGCCTTCGAAGAGCCCGGTCGGGTCGAACGCCGGCGGCTCGCAGAGGAGCGCCTTCGCCTTCCGGGCCGTGTCCCGCGCGGCGCGAACGTCGCTCGCCTGCCGGATCGGCATCCGTCCCAGGGGATCGGCGCCCAGGAGTTGCGCGACGATGTGCGAGTCCTCCTCGGGATCGCGCACGGGAACGGCGCCGCGGCTGCCGATGCACTTCTTGCCTCGCCTGGGCGAGGGCCACTCCCGGACTCGCAGGGTGGCGGCGCGCGCGAGGCCGGGAATGGGAACGGCAGCGCCGGGACGTGGATCGACCCAGGCGAACCGCGCCTCGGCATCGGCGAGATCGCGAATGCGTGGAAGCGCCGCCGAATTGCGCCGGGACGCCTCCTCGTCCGGCGACATGGCAAGTGCGACCCAGAGCGCGGCGAGAGGTTGATCCGGGGCGGGAAGGGAGGCGACCTGGTCGAGCAGGTCGAGGTGCATGGTGGCGCGGCCGAGCCGTCCCGGCCGGGTAGCGAGGGACGCCGGCCAGCCCATGGTCCGCGCGGCGGTGGCGGCGAAAGGTTCCGCCTCGATCGCCTCGTTGGCGCGTTCCCACGCCCGGACGACCGCCTTCGTGTCGGGAAGCGGCGGTACGCCCATCGAGTAGAACTGGGAGCGAACGGAGTCGAGCGCGGCGAGCGCAGAGAGCACCGAGCTGACCACCGGATCGAGGGGCGAACCGCAGCGCTTCGCCTCCGCCGAGATCTCCTCCCCGAGCGCGCGCAGGCCGGCGCTGGGACGCGAGGCCGGTCCCCGCTCCTGGGTAACGAAGCCGCGCTCGACGGCGGACACTTCCTGGAGGGCGCGGATGAAGAAGGCGTCCACTCCTTCCTGCGCCCCGAAAAGGCCGGTCAGCTCGACATCGACGCGGCAGGCCCGGCACGAGCTTCGAGGCCAGTCGGCGGGCGCGCCGTCGGGACGCACGAGCACCACGGTCAGGTCGCTCTGGCCCGCGGGCATCGTCGCTTCGAGCACCTTGCCGAACTCGGGCTTTCCCTCGGCCTGCACGGAGAGCGTCGCCGTAAAGCGCGGGCGCCGGACCAGGACCCGCAGCTTGCCCAGGACGCGCGGGATGTCCTCGATGGTGACGCGCACGTCGGCGAGGTCGCCCGTCGGGGGGATCTGCACCTCCTGCGACACGAGCACGCTCTCGCAGCGCAGGTTCGAGGCCGGTCGCGGGGCAGGCGTCCAGATGCGCGCCGATTGCGTCGGCGCCGAGGCGCACCCGCTCAGCGCGAAGAGCAAGAGGAGCAAGGCTGCAAGGGCGACGATCGCGAGCGGGCCCCGGCGGCGCAGACGCCACGAAGCGCTCCAGGGATGGAGCCCGGGCGCAACCATCAGACGAAAGAGAGTGCGAGCCCAGGAGACGCGCTGGAGGCCGTCCTCGGCGCCTGCGATCCTCGTCGCCACCACGACGCGCTCGGGCGGCGCCGGCCCGGCCGACGGTGCGGGTGCTGTAGCTACGGAAGCAGCCCGGGCCGGCACCTGCACGCTCATGCGACGGCTCCGGCGCTCATGGGATTCAATCCCGGGCGAGCAGCTCCGTGGCCTCGAAAGCGCGCTGCAGCTCGGCGGGGAGCAAAGGTACGATGGCGGCCGCGCGGGCCGCAAACTGTTCGGTGCAGGACGGTACGTCTTCGGGGAAGCCGCGCGCCGAGAGACGTGCTTCGATGGTCCGGGCGGAGAACTGCGTGCGCTCCTTCGGAGCCTTGCGGCGGTTGCGAGTCCGTTCGACGGCGGCATAGACCGCGAGCGGATGGGCGTCGGGGTTCAACGCGGAAACGCTTTCGACGTCGAGGGCGATCTCCGATTCCTCGTCCCGCGCGCCGACCAGGTCGTCGAGCACCGCGGCCTCGGCGGCGGGAAGCTGCTGATCGAAGAGCCGCGTCTGGCTCGGATCGATCGAGGCCCGGAACGCGGAACGCTCGGAATCCTTCCAGAGCCGCGCCAGGGCGACGACGAACTCCGGATCGAACTCGCGGATTGCCCACAGCGAGCTTCCCGCCGAGACGAGCGGGATGCGCAGGCGCGAAAGCGCATCGAGGTACTGGCGGCGGCGCTCGGGCCGGGTCCGTCCCGCCGGAGCGAGGATGAGGATCGGCCGCGGTGCATCGCGAAACCCTTCCGGCATCGCCTCCAGGGCGCGCGGTCCTAGCTCGATGAACACTTCCTCGCCGAGCGGCTTGGCGAGGAGCAGGTGGCGGACGAGCAGGAGCGGCTCAATGCGCTCGCGGAGCCAGGGGAGGAGCGTCTCACGCTCGGGTCGTCTCAAACCTTCGAAGTCGATGAGCCCGAGCCAGGGCCCGCTGCCGAAGTCGAGGGCCGGCTTGCCGCGGATGCGCGTGCCCGGTCCGGGCGCGCCGGCGGCGGCGCAGGCCCCGGCGGTCACCGAGAGCATCCTCGCCCAGGTCGTTGTCACCTCGAGCGGATCCATCGTCACCTCGCGCGGGCCACGGGCCCTCGCGCTTCAAGCAAAAAACCCAGGCCTCCCGGCCGTCCGGCAGTGAACGGGATCACGGCGCTTCGTCCAGGATGGCGAGGAGCGGGGCGAATCCGGTCATCTGCGCGTACTTCCTGGCGGTTTCGCTCACCTCCCGGACCTCCGCGTCGCTCGCCGTCCCCGCTCCGTCCTCCTGCAAAAGTCCCAGACCGCCCGGCCGGGGCTTTCCGGTGCGGCGGCAGGTCGCGCAGGTCCGGGAGACGAGCCTCGCGCAGAGGGCGCTCGCCTCGGAGAGACCCTTGCGAACCTGGCTCGCGGCGGCGACGAACTCCGGTACGGCCTCGGCCGAGAGATTCCAGTCGGTGGGCAGCGCGGCGCGCAGCGAATCGGCCACGGCGCGGGCGTCGAGAGGGCCGGCATGGAAGAGGCGCAGCGCCGCTTTGCGCGCGCCGCCAGGCTGGGCCGCCCATCCCGGGCTGAGCATGCGCAGGACGAGCGAGATGGCGACCCGGGCGGTGAGCCTGGGCTCCGCCGGAACGCTCGCGTGGAGGAGGCCGAACCAGGCCCACTCGGGAATGCGCGCGAGCGAGGGGCGATCCTTCGTCAAAGGTTCCAGCCTGGGACGCACCCGGGCCACGATGCAGTGGAAGGCGAGAGCGAAGGCGGGATCGGCGACGAGCGCCTCCAGCTCGCACGCGGCGTTCTCCGGAGACCTCGCCTCCGCACGATCGGGCAGGCCGGCGTCGGGGGCCGGCGGCCTCGGGCGGTCCGCCGGTCTCGGAGGAGGCTCGTCCGCCAGATCGAGGGCGATGGCGGACACGGCGTAGCTCGGCAGCGCCTCGAAGTCGCGCAGCCAGCGGCCGAGGTCGCTCCAGAGGAGGCGATCGATCTCCGCGCCGGCGTCCCTTCCCAGCCGTTCGGCGAGCACCATGCGCCGCCGCTCCACCATCTGAGAGAGCCACGGGCGGAGCCGCGGCGTCTTGCCGAGGAGCGATTCCCAGCGGTCCTGCACCACGGCGGTCTCGGACGAGGCTCCAGGAAAGCCGCTCTGGGTTTCGAGGCGGCGCACGCTCAGGTCCTCTCCAGAAGCTCGCGGCCGTTCTGCTCCAGCCAGGCGAGGAGGTCCGGCAAGCGCTCCCGGGCGCGTGCCAGCATCGCCTCCGCCTCGCTCGCCGCGATCCCCACCCGCTCGTACGAGAGAGAGGTCCGATCGCCGAGCGTCGCGCGCACCAAGGCGGAAAGGATCTCCAGCCGCTCGCCATCCGGAACGGATTGCTCCGCTCCAGCGACGAGGAGGCGGACGGCGAGATCGTCGGTGCGATCGGGAAGCCATTCCTGCGCGCCGAATCCCGCCTCGGCATACGGCCGCGACAGCCCTCCCGAGGGTCCGCCGCGGCTGCGACGTTCGCTCGCCGTGTGTGTGAGGAGGGTGAAGAACGCGGTCCCCGCGATCTCGGGAGAGACGGCATCGTCGCCCGCGGGCAGCACGCGCCCTGCGCCGTCGGTCCACGGCCAGAGCGATGCGGCGGGGCTCGCCGCGAATCGGGCGAGGAGCGCGCGGGCGTGGTCGACGGTCCTGTGCGCTTCGACGTTCTTGCGCAGGCGGCGGCGGGCATTTCCCGAAGCGGCCTGGACGAGGCTCGGCAGATACGCGCCGAGCGCCTCGCCGCCGTTCCGGTTGCGACGGCCGGTCGGGTGCGGCGACCAGAGCCGATCCGCAACCGCCGCCCACGCGACCTCGTGCCCGTGGCCGGCCTCCCGGAACGCCGCGTAGACTGCCTGAGCGATCTTCAGCACCCTCACCAGAAGCGCCGCGAACGGCTCGACGCGCAACGTGCGCGCGCCCACGCCGTGCAACACCTGACGGACCGTCGCCCGCGGCAACCGCGATCCGAGCAGTCGCTGGGCAACGCCTTCGAGCTCCGAGGTCGCGCGCAACAGAACCCAGACGAGGTCGTACCCCTCGGCGTTCCCGAGACCCTGGGCGGCCTCGGCCAGCCACTCGCGGGTGGCGATGGGTACGGTGGCGCGGGGGGCGCCATCCACGCGCCAACACGAAGGATCCATGGCGAGCGGGATCGCCCGCGAGGCATCGTTCCCCAGCCGATCGCGCAGGGCGGGGGGAAAGAGCGCTTCCGCTTCCACGCCGGATCGGCGGCGCCCGCGTGTTGGGGCCCGGACAAAATAAGAGGCGAGTGAAATGCCACAGGGATGACGCTCGTCACGCGCTTCGTACGAGGACCGGAGGCAGGATTCGAGGTGTGGCAGCGGCTGCATTTGAAGCTCAGGCCTGGTGTCAGACTCTAACCGTGACCGCGGCGCCGTGGTTGGCGGTCACGGGCCGAAGGGGATTAGAAACGATACGGAGGGGTAGCGGCGAGCTTTCACGTGCGCATCGAGCGACAGGAAAACCCTGCTCCGGGGCCTCTCGGAGAAGGCGCGACTTGCGGTGGCTTCCGCATCGCCTTCGACGGCGATCGCCCTTTGTTGCGACTGCTCCCCGGAGAGCGCCGCCTCGCTTCCGGCATGCCGGATGCCGTCCTCCAAGGACTCTCCGACGCGCCCGCGCTGCTCGCCTCCGCCTTGTCCTTGTTGCCGCCGCCGCGGCCGTACGATCGCGTCGAGGTGGCGCTCCATCCCGGCGAGCACACTCGCGGCGAGGCGATGAGCCTCGGTGCCGGCTGCATCCGGCTTTCGCTCGGAGAAGGAACGAGCGCGGGCGAAGCGGCGGGCATCGCGCGGCACGAGGCGCTCCATCTGCTCCTCGCGACCTCGCTCCGGGGCGGCGAGCGGTGGATCGATCCGGAGCTGGCGTTTGCCGACTGGATCGTGCGCGGCATCGAAGGTTTCGCCGATCCCCGCGTGCCGCGCTTCCAGACGCCCCTGCCGCGGATGCTCGACCCGGTTCCGGCGACGCGGCTCGAGGTGCACAAGCGTCTCGGCACGCTCTCGTCCTCGCCGCAGTCGGCACGGCGCTATTTCGGAGAGCGGCTTTTCGATGAGCTGACGCGGATCGCTTCCGAGAGCGTGGCCGATCAAAAGGCGACCGAGGAGCGGCAGCTGTGGCTCGTGGAAGCCGCCATCGGCACCCACTACCTGGAGGCGGCCGGGAACCTGCCGGTCGAGGAGGCCGATGCGCTGCGGCCCATCGTGCTCGACGACTGGCTCCTCGACTATGAGCAGTACTCGCGGGCGGTCTCCAATCCGCCTTCCGGGGCGGGTCACGTCTTCCGTCTGTCCGAAGCGGGCTGGAGCGGCGATCCGCTGGTCCGGCTTTCCGTGGCGGCGCAAGCGCTGCAGCGCGACGACGGATGCTTCTTCACCGGGCCGGTCGCCCGCGCCAATGAGCCCATGCTGTGGAGACACCGCGGCCGGGTGAAGCTTCCGCTCCTGCCGTGTCGATCGCGATCGTGCCCGGCACCGATTCACGGACTGCGGGGGGTGCTCCGGGAGCTTCCGGCATCCGCGGCGTCCCGCGCGCTCGAGATCGTCGAGGACGCGGCGCGGGGCGAAGCGCACCAGTTCGAGGCGCGGGCGCTGTGGCCGCGGGTCCTCGCGCGCCTCTTCGCCGCCGATCTCGTCTCGGCGGCCGAGGCGGAGGGGCCGGTTCCCGCGGTGCAGATCGTGGACGGAGACGATGCCGCGCTTGCCCGCGAGGCTTTCCGGGAATGGAGCGCCGCCGCCGAAGCCCTGCGGTCCGTTGCGGGCGACCTCGCTCCCTGGATTCCTCGCGTCCTTCCTCCGCAGCATCTCGCCATCCTCGCCGATGCGCCTCGCGAGCCGTCCTCGACACTGCTCGTGTACGCGACGCCCTTGCGCGTAACCGATCTGCGCGAGGCGCGGGCGCTCGCGTCGCGCCGTGCGATCCGCGGTGCGTCGTTCCAGGGCGACCTCGACGGAGGAAGGCCTTTCGAGCGAACCAGCGATCTGCCCGCGCCGCTCGACCCGCGGTATCGCGAAGACGTCTGGCTTGCATCGCCGGCGCTGCCGCTCTCGGCACGGGATCTGCCTGGCCTCGCCGACGAGGCGACCCGGGGCGGGGTGCTCACGACTCCCGTTTCCCACCTGCTTTCGGCGACTGCGATCGGGATGGAGGAGTGCCTCGCTCCGCCTCGAACCGTCCCTTCGCCTCTCGCAGAGCTCGATTGAAGCGAACCGCGTAGCTCGCGCTCGAGGCGGGAATCGCCACCGCCCTCAGGTCCGCCGCCAGCGAGAAGGCCAGCGGAGCACGGCCCCAGTTGTAGGCGAGAGCGGCGAAGGTCGCGCGATCGAGCGAGGATCCGCGGAAGCCCGCCGCGCGCAGCGTACGGTTCTTTCCGGCCCCGGCGTAGCGCGGCACCCAGCGGCGCAGCCCCGCCTTGTAGATGCGCGCCGCCGCGATGGCGTTGATGCGCGGGTCCCACAAGAGCTCGACGGAAGGGAGACGGAACACGCGCGCCCACTGCTGGCTGACCTGGAACGGACCCAGCTCGCAAGCCTTGCCGATCGAGGGACGGATGTCCGTCTCGGTGACGGCCAGCGCTTCGAGGGCCGCGGGATCGACGCCTTCCTTGCGGGCGACGTCGTGGATGAGGCGCCGGAGCCATTCGCGCAGGTGCGGGTCGGCAGCGCCTTGCGGGCCGGCAACGCTTGCGCACTGCTCCGGAGACGCGAACGCGGCGCCCGGCGTCACCACCAGGACGCCGAGCACCGCGAGCACGTGCGCCGCTGCGCGCAACTTCATCTTACCGATACGGATCGGACGTGCTGGCCGTGACCGCGCGGCGAGCCGCGCTGACGACCGGAGCGACGGGCGAAGGCAGCATCTTCGGCGAGCCCTGGCCGTCCTGCTGCGTCGCAACCTCGGTTGCGAGACGGGCCGCGGCGCGCTGCGTGACCGCTGCCATCACCCGGGCGCGGAGGGCGAGGAGACCCGCCTTGCGCTTCAAGGCGTAGAGGCTGAGGCCGCCGTCCGGACCGCCGGCAACGAGCGTGTCCTTCACCAGGCCGGCGATCTCCTCCTGCAGCGCCTTGTCGGTGGGATCGCCCTGCTGGCACGTGTCGGGGGAGAGGAAGCAGGCGGAGCTCGTCAGCCGATCGTCGCGATCGGCGGAGCGGATCTGCTCCTCGGCTTCCTTGGCCAGGCTACCGGCCGCGGGATCGTTGCTGTTGCTGGAGCCCTCGGGGTTGTCGCTGTCCATCGCGTCAACGTCGCGCAGGACGCCCTCGTAGATGACGCGGGCCTGCTCGAGGTCCTTCTTGTACGCGGCGAGGAACCTGGCGTGCGCGGCCTGGGTCGAGCGGGTGTGCCCACCCGACTGGTTCACCTCTGCCTTCCAGGACTGGTAGAGCCGGCGGGTCGCTTCGCTGCGCTCGACTCCGGCGGCCTGGCCGAGCTTCACCCAGGCGCGGCTCACGCGGAGCGCGGGGCTGTCCTCGGTCTCCGACCACTTCCCGTCAGCCGGCGCCTGGACGGCGGGCAGCGGCATCGGCGGAAGCGGATAGGTGACCGAGTCGGTGGTCTTGATGGGCGCGAATTCGTCTGCCGCTCGCGCTTGGGAAGCGGCGAGGAGCAAGGCGGCGAGCAAGAGAACGGTGCGGGTCATGGGGTCTCCTCAGGGGCGGCCGTCATTGCTCGAGCGCAGGACCGGCGCGAGCATCTGGAGGATCTGTTCCTGATCGGAAGGCGGGGGCGGCATCTTCGAGCGCTGGAGGGCGGCGAGCTGTGCGCGCGCGTCGGCCAGCTGCTTGTTGAGATCCTCGATCTGCTTGCGGTAGGCGGCGACTTCCTTCTGCGCGCCCTTGGTCCGGGCGATCTCGCGATCGAGCTCGGACTTGGCGACCATTGCCAGGTTCTTGGCGGAGGCCATCGCGGTGCCGAGGACGTTCGGGCCTTCGGGCGTCTTCGCGGCTGGCTGTGGCGCGGCCTCGGTCTTGGGAGCCTCGGCGATCTGCTTCGGGGCTGCGGCCTGGGGGGAGGCGACGACCTTGCTGACGTCAGCCTTGATGGCGGCGTCGGTCAAGGACGCAGCGCGAACCGCGCCTGCCGTCACGTCGCGGCGGACGGCGAAGAGGAGGACCGCGACGAGGAGCGCACCGATGACCACGAAGGGCCAGGCGCGCTTGGCGGGTGGGGTCGATTCGATGGGCCGGAACTCGGGTCGTTCGGTGGACATGTGGGGTCTCCTCGAAGGGTTCAGGGGTTGCGCACCGCGGCCGTGACCGGGCGGACCGCCTGGATGCCGCGCAGGAAGCCTTCGTTGATGGCTTCGGCGGTGGCGATCGCCGTCTCGCCGGCGAGGAAGGTGGTGGGAGGCGCGTCGTTGGCGTGGAGCACCCAGACGACGAGGAAGCCGCGCGAGCTGGGATCGATCGGGGTGCGCAAGGGCGCCGTCATCTTCGGGCAGCGATCGCGGAGGAACCGCACTGCCTCGGCGGCGGCGTGGCCCGCCTCCGGCCCCTTGTCCTGCGAGAGCAGGCCGTACGCGTCCCGCAGCTTCTTTGCGCCGTCGCTGCAGGAGTCCGATCCCTGCTTGCTGCCGCTCGCGAGCGCGGCGCAGGCCTGGATGACGGCGTCGATGCTGCCGCTCGAGCGGAGCGCCGAATGGGTGACGCGGTTCGCGCTGGCGCAGCCCTTCTCGATCAGCCGCGGCTGTCCGTAGTAGACGCCCGCCTTGAAGAGAGGAAGCGCGAGCGCCGAGGCGAGCACCTGGCTCGAGTTGTTGACGATCTCGTCCAGCTCGACGGCGGTGAGGCGGGAGCCGAGGGAATGCTCTTTCTCGCGGCGGCGGATGAGGTTGTAAGCGCCTTGATCGCTGTCGATGGGGCCGAGGGGGGCGATGGAGGAAGAGAGATCGGCGTCGAGGCCGTGCTCCCAGTCCTTGTCCGGGTTTTGCGCGATCTCCTCGTGGGCGCAGGCGGCGACGAGCGCAACCACCGAGAGGATCAAGATGGTCTTCTGCATGGGCGAGCTCCTCCGTATCGGTGCAAGCAAAAAAAGCCGGGCTAGCGAAGCTGGAGCGGCGGCAAGGGGGTTCCGCTGACCGCGTCGAGCAGGGGGCCTTCGCGATCGGAGCGGTAGACGGGCCAGGAAATCTCCAGGACGGAGCCGATGCGCTGCTTCCAGGCGACGTCGAGATCGTCGAGGAATCGCTCGGCGCGGGCGAGGGCGTCGATGCGGCCGACCGGGGCGCGTGCCGAGGAGGTCGTCGTCTCCAGACGGATCGGCGAGCGGAAGAATCCGCCGGCCGGAAGGCGCAGGGTCGGGACGCCTTCGGTGCGCGCGCTCGCGAGCGAGTGGCGGCCGAGCTCGGGCGGATCGAGCGAGGCAAGCGGCCGATCGTATTCGGCGCAGACGGCGACGATCGGCTCTCCGGCGCGGGGCAAGAGCGCGCCGTCCTCCTGCCTCAGCGAGACGTTGCTGACGAGGATGGTGAGCGCGTACAGGTCCGCGGACCAGCCGAGGGTGGACGCCTTCGCCGCCTTGATGCGCAGGGGCAAGGAGAGCGGAGGCGGCGTGCTCGCGGTCAGGTTCAGCGCCTTGTCGAGGGCCGCGCTTCCGTTCGAGTGCAGCGGCGGAAGGCCGAGGAGCGCTCCGACGCGGTCGAAGGCCTCGCCGTCCGCGGGATGGCGCTCGCGGTGGGAGCGGAGGATGGAAAACAGCTCGTCGGTGTTCACGCCGCCCTCCCGCGCGAGAGCGCCGCCGCGGTGGCCTCGAGGAGCGCGTGGGTCCGCGCGGCGTCGGTTTGCAGGCGATGGGCCTGCTGTTCGGTGACGGCGAGGAGGCTCTTCAAGGTGTGCAGGAGCACTTCGTCGGGATCGCCCCCGCGCGCGTCGGCGCCGTCCTGGTCGATGCGGCGGGCGGCGAGGACGATCACCGGGCCGAGCAGCATCGGGAAGGTGCCGCCGACCATGAGGAAGTAGGCGTAGCTGATCTCGCGATAGGCCGAGGCCATGGTGGCGACGAGCGTCTCCGCGCCGGCCTGGGTTCCCATCGCGTCGCCGAGCGCGCCCATGCCGAGGGCGCCGAGGAGCGTGCTCATTCCCAGACCGAAGCCGGGGCCGAGCAGCATCATGGTGAGCGCGAGCGGCCGGACGTGCTTGTCCCAGATCTCGGCGCGACGAGCGGCGCGGATGCGGCGCACGTCGGGAGAGAGGCCGGGCGCGCGGCGATCGGTGCGGGCTTTCCACGCCTGCGCGAAGGTCCAGCCGAGAAGGGTGAGCTGGACGAGGGTGATGGCGAGGAGCAGGGGGGCCCCGCCATAGGTTTCCACGGAGTAGCGCCCGAAGCGGGCGATGAGGTCCATGGCGGGCAAGCAAAAAACCCCGAGCAGCGGTCAGCCGCGTTGACGTCGCCGTCCACGTCGCCGACAACGTCAACGTCAACGATCACGTCGACGTCAACGAAGGATCGACCTCCCGGGCTTTTTTGTTAGCCCCCCGTGCGCGCCGCGCTCCTCTTCGCCCTGCTCGTGCTCCTCCTGCCGCAGCGACAAGGAGCGCTGGCGCGCACGCCTGCGCCGAAATCCGCGTCCAAGGCCGCCGCCCACCGCAAGCCCTGGCTCTTCTTCCCCATCGACGTGCGCCGGTTCGACCGCGTCTCCTCGAAGTACGGCGTCCGGCGCATGAAAGGCCACAAGGAGTTGCATCGCGGCGTGGATCTGGTCGCGCCCGCCGGGTCGTGGGTGGTGGCCGCCCGCGAAGGTCGCGTCGCGGACGTCGGGCATGCTCGCGCCTGTGGCTGGTACGTCACCGTCGAGCACGCCAACGCCTGGCGCACCGTCTATTGCCACCTCCGGGTCGATCCGAAGCGCATGGGGGTCACCAAGGGCCTCTACGTTCCGGTGATGGGGGTCGTCGGCGAGGTGGGCAGCACCGGCCACTCCACCGGACCGCACCTTCACTTCTCGCTCCTCGACGATCGCGGCGAGGCGCGCGATCCGCTCCTCGCGCTCTACACGCCGGCCGAGACGTTGCGGGCCCTGCGCGGCATGAGACTCGTGCAGTGAAGAGCGAGACGGAAAGACTGCGCGCTCTCGCCAAGGTCCTCGCGCACCATGCTCGCAAGCATCTCTGGGCGGTGGCCGCGGTCCTCTGTGGCGCGCTCGTCGCCTGCTTCGCGTCGGCGCTCGTCGCTCCACTCGCGCTGGCTGGCGGCGTCCGCGTGCAACAGGCCGCCGCGCTCTTCCGCGCCGATCTGGAAACCTACCGCGCCGCCCCCGAAGACCTGCGCGCTTCGCCGCTCGTCTGCGTCGCCGCCGCCGGATACGAGGATCGCAAACTCTTCGATCGCCCCCGCTGGGTTCCGCCGCTCAGCCCCACCGGGCTCGCGCGCGCCGTCGCGCGAAACCTCCGCGGGATCCCGGAAGGCGGTTCGACGATTCCGCAGCAGATCGCCAAGCTCTACCTGAGAAGCGCGCGGCGCGGCACGGTCGGGGACAAGATCCGCGAGGCGCTCTTCGCCACCTGGCTCGTGCGGCAGGCGACTCCGATGGAGCTTGCCGGGCTGTACCTGAACCTCGGCGCGGGAGCGTCGATCGGCGGCGACCGCCGTCCCGCGGACGGTCTCGATCGGCTCTCGCTGGCGCTCTTCGGGCTGCCTCTGCGCCGGCTCTCGCGCGAGGATCAGCTCGTCCTCGCCGGCGCGCCGCGCGGCGTTCGCTGGCTGCAGGCGCATCCCGCCATTTCCGCAAACCGCATGGCCGCCGCCCGCGCCTGGCTGGTCAAGCGCGGCGACTGGGATCCGGGCGTGCGCTCCTATCTCGACGACGGCATCGATCCCTCGTCCGCGTTCCGCTTCGTCGAAGGGTGGACCGAGCGGGTGGCGAGCGGCGTGCTGCCTTCCGCCGATCTCGATCTGGTCGCGGCCATCGATCGGTTCCGGGACGGCCTCGGCGGTGCGCTCGAGAGCGAGTTCCCGGGCACCGCGGTGCGGGCGGCCTTCGCGGCCATCGGCGCCGACGGCGCGGTGCTGGCGCGGTCGGGCGCGGAGTCGGCGCTCATGCCGGTCAACTACGGATCGATCGCCAAGCTCGAGGCGCTCGATCTGGCGGTCGAATCCTTCGGACCCCAGTCGGTCCGCGACTTGATCCTGCCCCCCGGCGGATGCGTCCGCTGGATCTGGGCGACGAAGGAGCAACGGCGCTCGCATCCCTCGAGCTACTGCCCGAACGACGTGCTGCCGGCGACGCATCCGATGTCGCTGGACGAGGCGGTGGCGAAGTCGGTGAACTCGCTCACCACGCGCCACGCTGTGCTCCTGCCGGTGCTCCTCTCGCGCCGCCGGCCGGAGGTTTTCCGCGATCTCGCCTCCACCGTTCCCGACGAGGAACGGCGCTCGCTCGATTCGCCGGCGGACCGCGCGCTCACGAGCGGGCTCCTCGCCCAGCTCGGCGAGACGCTCGCGCCCGATGACGTGCCGCAAGACCTCTCCTACAGCGCGGCGGGCGTCGCCCTCTTCCGCTATCTCAAGAAAAGCCGCGAGGCGGCCGGGCTTCCCGCGGAGCGGCTGCCGGACGATCCCACCTCGCTCCTCGGCAATTCCTCGCGCGCCACTCCGGAGCAGATCGGCGCCTACCTGCACCGCAAGCTGTTCTTGAAGGACGGGTCGTGCACGCTCAGCGACACCGGCTCGCTCCTCGCGCTGCGGCGCAAGGAAGGGACGCTCCGCTGGCTCGCGCAGAAATGGCCGAAGCTCGTCTTCGCCGGGAAGACCGGCTCCTCGCCTCACGACGACTCCGCGGTGGCCGCGGTGGCCATCTGTCTCGACCAGCGCCCGGTGGTCCTGGTCGGAGCGCTCCGGCCCCTGGAAGGATCGCTGCCGCTCGGGTTGCGCGGGTCCGTCGTCCTGCGCGGGCTCGACTCGTATCTCAAGGCGCTGGTGCGGCTCGACCGGCGTCCCACCTCCGCTCTCTGGCCGGCCTGGGTAGAGGAGGAGATCGCCGCCAAGCAGGCCGCCCTTCCCATCGACCCGCCGCGCGTCGAGAGCGCTCTCGCAACCAAGGGAAAGCCATGACTTCGCGATCCGGACGCTCGGGATTCGAGGAGATGGAAGCGCTCATCTACCGGCTCTTCGCCGAGAAGCAGTTCGCCCTTGCGCTCCTCGCGCTGGTGATGGTGGCGCAGCTTCTCTCGGCGCAGTTCCTCCTGCTGCGTCTCTCGCCGCCGAAATCGCAAGCCTCCGCGGCCCCGGTGAGCAAGCAGCGCGTCGACGTGCAGTGCGGCGATACGGGAGCGCGGATGCTCTCCGGCGACGCCATGAGCCTCGCTGCCGCCCAGGGGAAGGTGGTGGTGGTCCATCTCGGGGCCTCGGCCGATGCGTGCCTGGCGCAGGTGACCTCGGTGAATCCATCGGAGCTGGTGGTAGGGGTGAGCGCGGATGCGCAGCCAGCGTCTCGCTGAGCCGCCGCGGCTCGTGCGGTCGGTCGCAATCCTGGCAGCGGGGCTTTGCGCCCTCGCGCTGCTTGCGGGCTTGCCGTGGCTTTCCCGCGCGCGCTTGCCGGAGCCGCGGCCGGCGCCGAAACCGGTGCAGCAGGAGAAGGAGCGGCGCATCCGGGTGGTGCGGATCTCGAAACCGCAGCCGGTCCGCACGGAGACGCCCCAGCCGAAGACGGCGCCCGCGCCGCCTCCGAAGGAGCCGCCTCGCGCCGCGCCCAGGCCGCCGCCCGCGCCGCGGCCGCCGGAGCAGATGCAAGCAGCGGCGCCGCCACGCGACCCACCGCCGCGTCCGGCGCAGCACCCGATTGCGCCCGCTGCTCCGGAATTGACCGCCGTGAAGGGCGTTCCGCTGCACATCCTCGTACCGGAGACGCCAGCGTTGCTCGCCTCGCACTTGCGTAATTCCGGCGGGTGCCTCGTCGTCTCGCGTTTGAGCGGCGATGACGACGACGGCGTTCTGAGCGTCTTCACCGTCCAGGGCTCGAGCCTCGTCGAGGTCCACGGGCAGCAGCCCTGCGCGGGCGTCCCGAGGCGATTGAGCGACACGCTGAACGCCGCCCTCGGCGATCTGGTGGGGCGCGTCCGGAGCCAGTTCCCGGGCCGCGGGAATCTCTTCCTGCAAGCGTATCTTTCGCCGACCCTTCCCGACCGCGCCCAGTCGACCCTGGCCGCGCGCTTCGGTCCGATCGCGCAGGAGGAGATGGCGCGGAAGGCTGCCCAGGCGGGATACGAGCTCAAGTGCTACGCGGAACCCACGGGAGTCATTCGCTGCGAGTGAGCTTCTTCGTCACCGCCAGCGTGCTTCCGAGATGCGAGAGGGCGCGGTCGATGCGGGCGCGGCCGGGCGCGTCCGCGAGCGTGGCCTTCAGGAATGCGACCGTGGCGTTGGCGACGTCGTCGTAGGCTCGCGGGGTGCGGGAGTCCGCATGCGTCACCTGCGCGAGCGCCGGGAACTGTCCGACCGCCTCGCCCACCGTCGTGAAATGCATGTGGTGCAAGTGGCTCGCGCGGACGAGCCGCACGTCGGCTCCCGGGAGCGAGCGGAGCAGCGAGAAGTCCGGCGCCATGAAGGCATCGAGCTGCTCGTAGATGTGGAGGATGGGCAGCTTCGCGCGCGCGGCGTCGAAGAAGCGCGACTTGCGCAGCTCATCCTGACCCGTCCTGGTGCCGATGCCGCCGTCGAGGCTGACGAGCGCCGCCGCTCCGTCGCGCATCGCGTAGAGCAGCGCCGAGCGCGCGCCGAAACTGTGGGCGACGAGCGCGGTCCGATCCTTCGCGACGAAAGGCCGCTCGCGCGCCGCCTTCGCGAGGACGGCGAGGTCGAGCGCCTGATCCTCCGCGGTGTGCGCGATGTCCTCCTCGCTTTTCATCGGACCCGTGATGCGAGTGGGCGAGGGGCTGGTAGCGACCGCGAACCCGTGCGAGGCGAGCAGCTCGCAGAGGTCGGCTTGATCGGAGGCGGAATTGCCGCTCCCTTGCGCGACGAGGACCAGGGGAACGGCGGTTCCGAGGGGCGGCGCGCGGGGAACGGCGCGCATCGGCCGCGCGAGCCAGCGCTCGACGTCGGCCTCGGACATCTTGGCGCGGGTGCGCAGGAACGACGCGTGCTCCTCGACGGCGGTTCGCACCTGCTCGGGCGAGGCGGGACCGAGCTCGCTGGCGAGCAGCGTGACGTAGTCGCCAAAGGTGAGATCTTCCTGTCCGCCTTTTTCCGCGGGGTACCAGAGCGACATCTGGATGGGCCGCGGCTTCCCTTCTCGCGGCCGCGTGGAGTCCTCGAGCGCTGCGACCTCGAGCCCGACGGCGTGCTTGCCCCATTGCGGCGCTGCGAGGAGGAGAGCCGTGTAGATGGCGACCATGGTCCTGCACTAGACATCGTGGATGGGTGGGCATTCAAACCGCCGCCCGGTCCGCCCGCAGTCCGTTCCGGCGAGCGAGGCGGCGGGAGCATCGCTAAGATCGGCCCGCGGAGGTGACGATGACGAAGCTCGGCGGGGCGTTCCGGATCGGCGGCAAGCTCGAGGTGCACCGTCTCGGTTTCGGAGCGATGCGGCTCACGGGACCGGGGATCTGGGGTCCGCCGGCCGACGTCTCGGAAGCGAAGCGCACTCTCGCCCGCGCGCGCGAGCTGGGCATCGATTTCATCGACACCGCCGACAGCTACGGACCGTTCGTCAGCGAGCAGCTGATCGGGGAGGTGCTCGCGCCGTACCGCGGGATCGTCGTCGCCACCAAGGCCGGGCTCACGCGGCACGGGCCGGACATCTGGCGCGCGGTAGGGCGCCCCGAATACCTACGCCAGCAACTGCTGCTCAGCCTGCGTCATCTCCGCGTCGAGCGGATCGATCTCTGGCAATTGCATCGCATCGATCCCAAGGTTCCGCGCGACGAGCAATTCTCCGCGATCGCAGACATGCAGCGGGAAGGGCTCATCCAGCACGTCGGCCTCTCCGAAGTGACGGTGGAGGAGATCGAGGCCGCCTCGCGCCACTTCGAGGTCGCGACGGTGCAGAACCTCTACAACCTCGTGAACCGGCGCAGCGAGGACGTGCTCGAGCACTGCGAGAAGCGGAAGATCGGGTTCATCCCCTGGTATCCGCTTGCTGCCGGCAGCCTTTCGAAAACGGGCGGAGTGCTCGAGTCGCTCGTGCGCAAGCTCTCCACCACCCCGTCGCAGCTCGCGCTGGCCTGGGTGCTGAAGCGGAGCCCCGTCACCCTCCCGATCCCGGGGACGAGCAGGGTCAAGCACCTCGAGGAGAACACCGGGGCCGCACGGGTCGAGCTGTCCGACGAGGATTTCCTCACCCTCGATGCGATGGGGCGCGAGGAGTGGAACGGGACGCAGCGGAAGGAAGCAGCGCGGCAGTAGCTCTACTGGCGACGAAGCCGGAAGACATCTCCGTCGCGCACGAAGAAGACGCTCGCGTCGTCCACCGCGACGCCGCCGTACCGGTGGTCGCCTTCATCGAGGCAGCGATTGTCGGTGCCGTCGAGGTTCCCGCTGCCCACGCACCCCTCCCTGACCCAGTAGATCCGGCCACCGTTCGCGTCGGAGAGAACGAATCGGGGACCTTCGAGGATCTTGCTCCAGGGGCTCGCGTCGAGGGGGAGACGCCAGACGCCGGCTTCGTTGGCTGCCGCCGCTTGCATGACCGGTCCCGCGTTCTGGTCGACGACCTGCGCGTTGGCGAGGACGATTCCTCGATGCACCGTCATCGAGTAGGGGACGACCAGGGTGTTGGTCTCCCTGCGCAACTCGGTCATCGTGCCGCCCGCCGCAGGCACCGTCCGCAGCGCAGTCCAGAAGGTGGAATCCGGGTTGTCGCCGCGGTCGAGGAAGTAGATCGTATCGCCGACGAGAACGGGTCCTGCGCCCGCCCCATTCGTGGTGAGCCTGCGAGGGTCGGTACCGTCCACGGCGACCGACCAGAGCCCGGGAAGGTCCCCGTTCCTGCCGTATCGCGCGCGGTAGTAGATGCGCTGGCCGTCGACCGCAATCTGGCCCGGGTCCGCTTCGACCTTCAATTCCTGCAAGGCGCCGCCGCCGCTCGGCACGCGATAGAGGTAGAGCTTGTCGTCGAACCGCTCGCAGTCCTGCGGGCAGGTCGCCATCACCCAGTAGACAAAGCCGCCCTGGGCCACGATGGCCGATAGCATCGCGCCCGCGCCCTCGGCGAGCGTGACCGGCGCGCCGCCCGTCTTCGGCACGGCGCGCACCGTGTAGTGCCAGTGCTTCCAGCCGCCCGCGTTCTCGTAATAGGCCCAGTAGACGTTGCGATCGTCGAGCGTGATGTTTCCGCCGGCGCTCTCGCCACTCGTCAGTTGCTCGGGCGTCGCGCTGGAGCTGGGGCCTCCGGAGCCGGCGTCAGCGCTGCCCGTCGGTCCGGTACCGGTGCCGGCCGCGCCGCTGCCGGGTGGCGGAGGTGGCGGATTCATCCCGCAGGCGACAGCGAGGAGGACGGCGCCGAGGAGCCATTTCATGCCGATGGGACCCACCCACCGGTAAATTAGCCACGAAGCGCGGCCGGTTATCTCCAACGCACCGCGTCACGTCCCGGTTCAGGGTCCGCGTCCGGTGGGGCGCTCCGCGACCACTGCGCGCAATGCGTCCGCGAGGCGTATCGCCTGCTCCGGCTCGAGCTCGGTGGTGGTGACGCGGATGGCGGGCGGAGATTGCAAGCGGTAGCGCGCTCCGGCCCGGACGCAGAAGCCGCGGTCGAGAAGGCCGCGAACCACGTCGGCCTCGCCGGCGACGGGGATCCAGACGTTGAGACCGGTCGCGCCGCGGGCGGCGATGCCGCGATCGGCGAGCGCCGTCAGCAAAGCTTCGCGACGCGCCGAGTACGTCTTGCACGCCTTGCCGAGCGTCGCCTGGACGGAACGGCTCGCGAGCGCCGCCGCGGCCACGCGCTGCAGGTAGCCGGAGACCCAGCCGTCGGAGAGCCACTGCTCGCGGCGGAGGCGGTCGCAAGTCTCGGCGTCGGCAGCGGCGACCGCGACGCGCAAGTCGGGAGCGATGGTCTTGTTGAAGGAGCGCACGACGAGGAATCGCGCGCGGCCCTTGCCGAAGCAGTCGTGGTACGGCGTGTCGGCGAGCAGGCTGCCGTAGTCGTCGGCGAGCACGGCCACGTCGGGGTGCCCGGCGAGGACCGCCCTCAATGAGGCCGCGCGGGTTTTCGTCAGTGCCGACCCGGTAGGGCTCTGGAAACGCGGACAGAGGACGACGGCGCGGGCGCCCGAGCGGAGCGCCGCCGCGAGCGACTGTGGGAGCATGCCTTCGTCGTCGATGGCGACGGGCACCGGAATCATCGCCTGGGCGCGGACGCTCGCGTGGTGCTCGTTGAACCCTGGGTCCTCGACGGCGACCTTGTCGCCCGGGCCGCAGCAGGCGCGCAGCGCGCGGTAGATGCCGGCGATGGCGCCGCTCAGGACGACGAGGTTCGAGCCGTCGATTCCGTCGGCCTCGAAGTTGGAACGCATCCGCGCGGAGAGGTCGGGGTCGAGATGCGTTCCACCGTAGCGATCGCTCTTCGGCCGGATGCTGGCGAAGATCTTCTTCAAGTCGGGCAGGAAGGCGGGATCGGGATTGGCGATCTGCAGGTCGAGCGCGCCGGGCGGGGCCGGAGTGTCGGTGAACTCGCGCTGGGACGGGCGGGGCAGGACGCGGGTGCCGCGGCGGCGGTCGCTGGTCACGACGCCCTGGGCGCGAAGCGCCTTGTAAGCGGCGGCGGCGGTCCCGGGGCTGACGTTGAGGGCCTTCGCTACCGTTCGGACCGGAGGGAGCAGCGACTCCGGCGGGATGCGCCCCTCCCGGACGAGCGCCTCGATCTGCGCGGCCAGCTTGACCGACGACCCGGCCTTGGTTAGGTGTTGTACCAGGTCAATCATCAGTTTGTATCATTACAAAGAGAGAGAACGATGTCAAGCGCCACTGCAGCCGCGTCCACCCCGACGGTGCCTCTGTCGGCGGCCCCTGCTCTCGTCGCTCCTGCCGGCCGCTTGCAGCCTGCGCCGCGCTGGGCGCTGTGGAGCGCGTTCGCGGTCATCTACCTCGTCTGGGGATCGACCTTCCTCGGCATCCGCGTGGCGGTGGAGACCCTGCCCCCGCTCACCATGTCGGGCTTCCGCTTTCTCGTTGCGGGCGGCATCTTGCTCCTCGTCACGGCCCGGGTCCGCCCGCGGCCCTCCGCGCGCGAGTGGCTCAACGCGGTCTTCATCGGGTCCCTCTTCTTCCTCGGCAACCACGGGCTCATCTCGAACGCGGCGCGCTACCTGCCCTCGAGCCTCGTCTGCCTCATCATCTCGACCGAGGTGCCGATCATCGCGGTGCTCTCCAGCTTCTTCCTCGGCCAGCCGCTGACGCGGGCCGGTCTCCTCGGCGCGGCGCTCGGCTTCGGCGGCGTCCTGGTCCTCTTCTCGGGCAATGGCGGGGCCGAGGGCGCGACGAACCTCCTCGCCTGCCTCGCCGTGCTCGGCGGGTCGCTGTGCTGGGCGCTCGGCGCGGTGCTCTCGCAGAAAGTGCGCTTCCCGCCCGACGCGGTGCTGCGCGCGGCGATGCAGATGGTGTGCGGCGGCGCGCTGCTCTCGGGAGCGAGCGTCTTGCGCGGCGAATGGTCGGGCGTCGCGCTTTCGGCGTTCTCGCACCGATCGCTCTTCGCGCTCGGGTACCTGATCCTCTTCGGCTCGGTGCTCGCCTTCGCCTGCTACTCGTATCTCTTGAAGCACGTCCGCACCGACGCGGTCGCCACCCACGTGTTCGTGAACCCGCTCGTCGCGGTGGCGGTGGGCGCCTGGCTCGGAGGCGAGAAGCTCCAGCCCGTCCATTTCCTCTCGGGGCTCCTCATCCTGGCCTCCGTCTCGGTGATCCTCCTCGGACAGCGCCAGCGGAAGCGAGCGCCTGCCCGCGTCCCGGCAGCCGTTCCCTCGGCGGGGGTACCCGTTCCGGCCGCAGCAGAGTGACCTGCGGGCTATTGACCCTCCGGGGATTCCGCGTTACTTCCGCCGTCCCTCGGTCGGGGAGTGGCTCAGCCTGGTAGAGCACCTGGTTCGGGACCAGGGGGTCGCAGGTTCGAATCCTGTCTCCCCGACCAAATATGCGTAATCACGCCACAATGTTGCCTGCGTGGGGTGGCGAGCCGGCCGTCTGCCACTTGGCTGGAGCCAGGTGGCAGCAGGTTCGAGCGCCTGCATTTCACCGCGAAAGGGTGCCGGCAATGCGAGGCGAAATAAGGCCGGACTCGCTTGGCCGTATCCTGGCGACAAGGTGGCGACAAGATCCTGGTGGAAATCGGACCACGATACGGCGCTAATACCGCTCGGGTGAACGCGGTTCCGATGACGATCTCTCGCGCAGGAAACGAACGCGCCCGCCTGCGCGCGGACCAAGTCGAGCGGCGAAGAGCCGGGAAGCTGAGCGAGCCATCCGGAAACGAGTTCGTCGGCCGGCGGCGAGACGTCGATTTGCGGCGCGCGTCCGGCGTACTTCGTCCCTCCGGCGA